>JAESGO010000021.1_pt1 | contig 220149 bp, 197 predicted proteins | sample 9269701 | NCBI WGS metagenome assembly JAESGO01 (sample SAMN15720690, study PRJNA650881) | algae metagenome | isolation source: Hormoscilla sp. CMT-3BRIN-NPC48 and co-occurring heterotrophs from... | place: USA: Clark Mountains Wilderness, California | collected 2010-04-18
CTGGCGTTTCCACCAGAGATGAGCTCCAAAACGTGACCGATCAATCGTCTCTTGTGACACTCCAAAGAGCGTCCGCAAGGACATCGCCGTCCACGCTTCTCTTTCTTTCTTCACTTGTCAAAGAGCATGACACCAAACGGTGTCGAAACCTTCAGGAGGCCAATGCACCCGCTGCCGGTTTGAACCGGCGCTGGTTGCCTGCCTCTTCAGGAAGTCACGAAAGCCAGCGCCTCAGCGCCCGCTCCGTTGATGGAAACTATTTAGACCTGCGCGCCCCCAATGTCAACAGCAAATTCGAAAATGCTAGAAGATAATCTGACGTCGTATCTCTAGTCGCCAAGTACAGATAAAGCAAAATTGTTCGCAGAAACCATCTGTTTCTGCGTTGTCGCTGCGTCAGCCTATTCGGCCGACCCTGATGATGTTTGTGCCAGAGGAGCCGCTGAACGGGTCCGGACGAGTCCAGAGTTCAGGCTCATGTGTATTGCCCCAAACAGCCAAGCTCGCATCTAAGCCCAGAGCTTTAGAGCCCTCGGGCAGCAGTGCGGCGACGCGAAAGCACCCCCAAGCAATGGCTCGGGAGCCGACAATCAGGCTGTCTGGAAAGAGCACCGGCTCGCACATGCGGCGCGCCGGGAGCGGGGACATAAGCGACCCGCAGCCCCATTGCAAGAGGGTTGGATGCCCTCCTCATGCTGGCGATCTAACATGCCCTCGCAAAGACGGCAGAGAGGCCGGGTTATCTGCGAGAATAGCTAAAGACGCCAACGGCCACGTGGTCAGCGAGGTGCGCGTACATCCGGCATCACATCACGGCTCGTAGCCATCTCTGGTCATTCGGAAAGCCTGACCAGTGTAGACATAAAATGGGGAGGAGGGCGGCGTTATGCAAGCTCCTGCGAAGCAGCAGTTGAATGCGCATCTCCGCCACGCACAGAGAGCACGACTGCTGTCCTACTAGGCCAACCAGCTTCTGCCCTGCTTGAGGTCCGCGGCGACCGTCACCATCTTACAAGTGTGGGCACTCATGTGTTCCCGCGTTTCAACGGTCCACTCGCAGTACTGCTGGCAGCGACCTTTGCAGGATCTCCGCTCAAGGTGAGCCTACGCAACACAAGTTTGGCGAACATCAAGACGCAGGGCGAAGAGCGAAAGCACCCTAGTAGGCAATCGACGTCCCCCGCGTAAGCGTCGTGCAGAGCGAACACCTAGCAGTGCGATCTGACAACATACATCACATGGCGGAAGAGCGCTAAGAATAGCAGCCGCGCTCAAGTCTGCCGTGTCCATTGGAACGGTCAATGTCTCGAGAATCTAGAGATCTAATCAGCATCAATCATCTGCCAGGGCTTCTCCTGGCCAGCATGGACGAATGCGAGCAATGGATTGAAGCTGGCCTGATCCCGGTTGCTGATCGGAGCATGACCCGCGCGTCGGGAAAGGGCGATGGTGCGCTCTTGTTCGATCCCGAGTTCGTCGCGCAGCTTGCCACCGAGGTCCCCGCCTGGCGGATGCGCACCGGAACTCGCGACGTTAATCGCAGCGCCCGAGCAACTTTCAATCACAGAAGCGCTGGATATGGTGCGAAGAAAGGGCTTGCGACAGCATCCGGCGACGAGCCTTCTCATGGGCGCCGGCAGAGCATCCTGGCGTTCGTCCGCAAAGACACTAGCATCTATATCGCTGAAGATATCCGCCGGTCCAATCATGGTCCAGGAAAGCTTGGCCGTGAGTTTGTCGGGTACCGTGCCGTCTTCGCCCACCCGATCTCAGTCCTGCCCGGCAGTGACCCCACCGAGATCCTCGTGGAGTTTGTCTTTGCCGAGCCCGCCGGGGTTGCGGCGGTCGTCTTGTCGTCGGCGAGGACAAGCCGCGAGCAGATTGCTTCGGCGGCAGAGGTCCTTAACGCTCGGCTGCTCGATCTGCGGGATGCCACCCTCGCATCGTGTGAGCAAGAGGTTGCGAACTGGCGTGACGAACTCGGCACCTATCTTGCCACCTACGACGATGCGGCAGAACGGGAAGCTGTCATTGGCAGCATCAGGTCGGCGATCGAGAACCTCGACCGGGTTCATGCTTCTGACAAGCACGGTCCGGGTGGGGCTGGGCGCAAACTCCGCTCGTTGCTTGATGATCTTCGCTCGCAAGCAGTGGCCAAGAGGCTCCGGCACCTGCGCGAGGCGCAGATCCGGGAGGCCTCGGGCTATGAGCGCTATGCAGCCATCTTCCCGGTAGCTAGGTCGCTTGACCGTAGGTTCGTCTTCCTGGCTGGCCCAACCAACTCGGGCAAAACGTACGAGGCGCTCAAGCTCGCTAGTGAGGCGGAAACGGCCGAGATTCTATCGCCGTTGCGCCTGTTGGCTCTTGAGCACTTCGAGCGCATGGGTGAGGGGGGGCTAGCCGCAGGCATGGTCACGGGAGAGGAGCGTATCCTCCCCGATGGGGCAACACATATTGCCCGCACGATCGAGACCCTCGACCTGCACCGTCCGGTCGACGTTTGCGTCATTGATGAGGTCCAGATGCTTGGGGATCCGAGCCGTGGTTGGGCATGGACCCAGGCGGTCATTGGAGCGCCTGCGCGTTTTGTGGTTCTGACCGGTGCGCCGGAGGCCATCCCGCTCGTGGAGCACCTGCTGGCAATGACCGGAGAGTCACTGGAGGTTCGGATCCTCAAGCGCAAGGGCAAGCTGAACGTTGAAGGCACGCCAGCGAAGCTAGAGAGATTGTCCAGGGGCGACGCCGTGGTGGCGTTCTCCAGAAGGGATGTGCACGACCTGCGAGCCCGGCTCGTTCAGGCTGGGCGAACCGTCGCGACCGTGTATGGGGCCCTAGGCGCTGAGGTCCGCCGCGCAGAGGCTGCCCGCTTCCGGAATGGCGAAGCAGAAGTGCTTGTGGCGACGGATGCGATTGGTATGGGCCTGAACATCGGTCCCCTGCGGCGGGTCGTCTTCTCGACCCTCCGCAAGTTCGATGGTGTGCAGGATAGGCAACTCACGGCCATGGAGATCAAACAGATCGCCGGCCGTGCAGGCCGCTTCGGCCACCATGATGAAGGGCTTGTGACAGCCCTGGCTGAAGTAGGCTCGTATGCGCAGGTCGAAACCGTGCTCTCGAATGCGTTGACCAGAGAGGCCGTCAAGCTCCGCGGCAAGGCCTACGTGCGGCCCAATCAGGAGACGGTTCTTTCGGCCAGCGAAGTACTAGGAACAGACCGACTTGGTCGTGTTCTGCGGCACCTGTATGATACGCTCGTAGCCGGGCACCCAGATCTCCGGATGGCTGACATGGAGGAGATGATCGAACTCGCCTCCCTCCTCGACACAGTGGATGCCCCCATCCTCGACCGCTTGTCCTATGCAATGGCGCCGGTTGATGCGCGTGAGCGGATGGCAGTTGAGCTACTTCTTGATTGGGCTCGGCAGCATGCTCGGGGTGCGCAGGTGCGGCCACCGAACTTCGGCGTGAAGGCTGACCTGCTCAAGCTTGAAGCTCGGGTGAAGATCGCCACGACTTGGCTATGGCTCGCGCAGCGGTACCCCGAGGTTTATGAGGACGTAGCGGCAGTCGTTGATCTGCGGGCGAGCCTGAACGCCCGGATCGAGCAGCAGCTTGTTTCAACCTCCGCCGCAAGGCGCGGGAGACCAAACGAGAAGCATCAGACGAGCAAGGGCGTGAAGGGGAAGCCGCGCAAGCACAAGGGACGGAAGAGTCTTCACAGCCCGAGCGAGGCATAACGTTTCCGTCTTTGAAGGGAGAAAATCCCATTCTGTGACATGGGGCAAAGGGTTCGCAGCCACCTCCGGCTATTGCAGCTACGCTGGGGAACACCCAATCTGCCGATGATCTAGAGCCTTGCGGCAGCCTTTTGGTCCCGCAGCTGGGGACCGTCTGCAGACGACAGGTCCTATGCACGGCTACTTCTCAGGCACTGGGGAGGCGGCCCTGGGGTTCCGCTTCATCAGTTTGGATTATCACAACTTCGTTGAGAGGATTGGGTTGGTCGGTGGTGCCGAGATTTTCACCAACGACATCGCGGTAGTCTTGAGCTGATCCGCCGCTGCCATAACCAGCCAAGTCGCCGAAGTCGCGGCCGCTTGGGCCCGATACGAGCCCAACGTTTGAGTTGTCCTCAACCGACTTCGCAGCGTCTGAACCCACGCGGCTTGAGACGTTTCGGGTTGGCACCATTGAGGCACAGCAGCCCTCGTAGGGGAAAATCGCTAGGCTAGTAGCTGCTGCACCTCCGCAATTCTGAAAGGCGTCAGCCTTGCGAGGGGCAGCCTCCTACAGGATCGACTACCCTAGATCGAACTGTGAAGTTTGTGACCGTGTGACACGAGTTCGATCAGGCACTTAGCTCTTGTGACTGGCCTGTGACCTTTGTGACCTGCCGTTCACTTCATTCTGCCGAATAGACCCCTCGCGGCACGCATCAGATCGCGCGCTGTGCGCTCCACCTCGAGTGCCTCGCAGGTGAAGCGACCATGGCGGTAGTTGCCATTCGCCTCACCCTTCGGGGCTCCGCTCCCAATTGAGCTCCCATGCATCCGGCACCTCGTGCGCCCATTCACCCTTGGCGAGCGGCACGGGATCCCGCTCCGGGTCTTGGCTCCACACCGGGGTGACTGGTTGAGCCGTGAGGGGTCGCGTTGCCTCTGCCTCGGGTGCATGGGGTTGATCCTCCTTTTTCCTCCGCCCCTCACCCCGGGGCCTCTGACCCACATTGCCGACGATCGCTTGGCCACCCGCATGAACGTGAACGTGCTCGACGGTGACGTGCTGGTTTCCGCCCCGCCGAAGCTTCGCCAGAGCCTCCACCTGGCCGGTGTAGGTGCGCAGGAGCTTCGTTGCGAGGGTGCCGGCGGCCTCGAGAACCTCGATATGGCCGGCGGTCCGGGCGCGCTCCAACATGGTTACGGCAAGGCCATGCGTAGCCGCCATTTGCACCGCGAGTGCACCCTCGACCTCGTCCCGGGGCCGGAGACCCGCCACGATAGCCAGCATCGCATTCACGGCCACCATACGGTCCGGTAGGGAAGCGTCGGCCTTGGTCGCCCCGACCAGCACCTGGATCTGCTGGAGAGCAAAGTCGATCGAGCTCGAGCCGAAGGAGGCGGCGAGGTGAATGAGCCACCCCCGCTCGTCCGTGTGCGGCGCGCGTACGTCGATGCTGCCGCGGGCACCCTGCACGAGTTCCACCCGCACGCCGCGCGGCTTGCCGGCGAGGGTCTCCATTGCGGCCTTGATCGACTGCCCCTCTCGGGCTGTCGGAGATGTGCGCGGGTCCGCGCCGCCCGGTTCGGCTTCCTGCTGCTTAGGGCGCGTCATGCTGCGCCTCCTGATTGGGGTTCCAGTAAATCGTGCCGTCGCTCAGGAGTGCGTGATCGCGCGAGAGCCGGACCACCCGGCGCCCTCGGAGCGCCGAGATCAGTCCATCAGTCAGCGGGCCATCACCGAACACAAGCCGATCCGTCCAGCCGAGCGGCCCCAGTGCTCCGCCCCAGACCGCATAAAGGTGAGCGGCATCATCGATGAGCTGCCGGTACAGGCCATCCTCCACCTCTCCCACGGCCACGAGATGCGAGCTGAACCGAGCAATGACGTTAGCCCTGAGGACGTCAACGAGGCCGCGGGCAGCGGTGAAGGCGCCCGCAGGCGCCGTCACAAGGGTCACAGCACGTTCCGAACCGTAAGCCTCTGATCCTGCAGCGGTCACACCGTCACAAGCGACACAGACGTTTCGTGCAGCCTCGCGATCACGCGACCGGCCCGGTAGGTGAGAGGTCGAGGGGAGGTGCTTCATTCGCTCTCCTCCAGGACTGCGTCCGCGTACACAGCAACAAGAGCGTGCTTGGTGTCGCCGACCCGCTTGGTCAGCCGGTAATCTTCTGCGTTGGTGGTCAAAAGAACGCCGCGCTTGGCCAGCATGCGGGCAAGGTCGGAGGGGCGACCGCACTGGCCCACGACTTCCTTCCAGCCGTTAGCGGTAAAGCCAAATACCACCCGGCCCTCGTGGTTGAAGCGGTAGCCCAGAAGATCCCGGATCGGACCCTGCTGGAGGGGCCGCTCGTCGTGACCCTCTGTACCCCGGCCGATGTGACGGAAGCGGCTCTCGACATCCTTCTGGATCACCTCGCGCACAGCCCCGAGCGCCTGGAGCAGCTCGCCCGAGCCATTACCGCCGCGCTGCTCGCGCCAACCCGCAAAGCACGCACTTGCCGCCCACTCGACCTCACCCTCAGCCCAGGGCAGCCCGAGGTAAACCCGCGCCAGCTCGCCCGCCGCCGCCACAAGAGCCAGGCGCTCCGCCACACGCACGATCTGACCATCCGGGTTCTTGCAGGTGGCGAGAAGGCGCTCGCTGATCGCCTTCATCATCTCGCGGGCGGTCTTCGCCATGCCCTCCGGATCGGCCGCAAGTGCCGCGACGAATTCAGGGCCCGCCGTGCCGTAAACCTCGAGCGCTACCTCCTTCAGGCTCTTGGCAAAGGCCGCGGGCTCCACCCCGTACGTGATCTCGAACAGCCCGAACCCTGCACCGGCATCGGCCGGAACGTCGATGATGCGCACCGTCTGGCCGGCCTTGACCGGTTTGCCGCCCTCCCGGATCTTGTCCGCGAGCGTGACCTCACCGGTGGAGAGGACCTGCACACGCCACTCGTGGCGGGGCTGGCCTACACCCTTGCGGTTGGCACGCACTTTACCCTGGCCGTTGGCAAGCATGTAGCTGGTGGGACCGACCTTCGCAGGATCGAACTCGCCAAGCTCATCGAGCACCAGGATCGTGCCGGAATGGGCTTGGGCAACGCTCTCGAGGGCATTGTCCGTCGACCGCCAGGTCTGGATGAAGCCGGTACGGCCACCGCCGCCCCACACGCTGCCAGCGAGCACCGCGAGGGTGGTCTTGCCGACAGAGGAGGACCCATAGAAGTGGAAGCCGCCGCCCTCGCCCTGCAGGAGGTCGTTGAGCGGGCCCGCGAACGCCGCCGCAAGGGCCAGCAGAAGACGCGAGTTGCCTGCGCAGGGCTTGGCGACGCGCTCCTTCCAGTCTTCGAGCGTGCCCTTCTGGGCATAGTGCGCGGCGTCCGCCTCGCCGTGGTAGATCACCTTCTCGCCGGGGTAGTCGCCAATCGTGACATGCGGCAGGACGAACACGTGATCGAACCAGCCGGCGCGGAAGACGAGGCGCAGGCGCTTCACGCACTTCACCCCATACAGCGCCTGCTTAAAGAGGCGCAGGCTCTCCCGGCTGGACTCGATGAGGAGCCCGCGCGCCACGAGCGGGCGCAGGGCGTCGACGCTCTCGCCGATCAGATCGGCACGCTGAACAAACCCGACATGCTGACGGGCGTCCTGATCATTCCACTCCAGGCAAATGGACCAGCTGCCGTTCTTCGGATCGCGGCCAAGCCCGACCACCCGGAACGGACCCGAGATGCGGGTGCGCTTGCCGTTGCTCGGAGGCGTGTACCAGAGACCGTCGGTCTCATGGCTGAAGCCGGGCGGGAAGATCACGTCGTCGGGCGTCACCCCGCAGGGTGCCACGTCATCAATGTTGATAAGGTCGTCCATTGCCTAGCCCCCTTTGACGAGGGAAGCCGAGATGACGATCTGCGGCGGCTGCAGGGTGAGCCGCTGCTGCAGCTGCTTGCCAAAATCGAGATCGGCAACGGCGAGCCGCGGCACACCCGCCACCTCGAAGGCGGCCGCGTCCCAGTCGAAGATCACCAGCCCTCGGCCGCGGGCCTCAAGCCACTGGGGCACCGTCTCGTACACCATCGGCACTGGGTCGGGGTCGAGGTTGGGACGCAGGAGCCACTCCTGGCCGAGCGCCCACGCCACACCGTCCAGCGTGCCGATGCGACCGCTCTGCGGGCTCCAGGCGACGATGTCGATCGGGATGCCGCGCGGGGTGCAGATGAGGAACAGCAGCGCGAGCTCGCAGCCCGCGAGAGCCTCCGGGTCGTCCTCGCTGATGAACGAGAAGCGGTTGAGGCGCTCGAAGAACACCTCAGCCACACGGGCGCACACGAGCCGCAGGTAATACGCCAGCAGAGGGTCCAGCCCGAGAACGCGAAGATCGATCTCATCTACGGGAGGCAGGGCGTCGAAGATGGTCTCGAGGTAGGGGAGGTTAGCGTCATCAGCCATGACGCACCTCCGCAGCCGTGCCGGTGAGGGGGCGGCACTCGCGCGCCGCCACCCAGTCGATGAGATCACCCAGCTTCCAGCCGAGCTTACGTTGGCTCAGCTGGATGGGCGCGGGCACGCCGCCGCTGCGATAGAGGCGGCGGAAATGCGGGACGCTGAAGTTCAGGTAGGCCGCAGCCTCAGCGGTGTTAAGGACCTTGTGACGCGCAAGATCCGGCAGATTGGTGAGGACCAAGTCGTCCGGAACGGGCGGAATGCGCACCCCGGACTTCAGCTTCAGGTTGGACATACAGCACCTTCGTGATCACCGGGTGTTCCCGGGTGTCACAAAGGGTCATCAGCGCACTTGCAAGTAACAGGGGGGCTTAATTGCAAAGTGCGAGCGCCAGCTGCACAAGGCCCCCTGCGACAGTTTCAGAGCCCTTGAGCCGTCGTTCGGCGGGAGCGGCTTTGATGCCATCCACGATGCCTGGCAACTTTTGCGCAAACAGCCGGAACGCCTCACTATTTAGGACATCACCGGCACGGTGCTGGCGCTCCCAATTCAACAGGGCTTTCGAAAGCTTCACGCCTTCGTTTCCGCTAAATCGATCCAGCTCCGGGTACTTTCGAGCGAGATACTGGGCTGCCAGTTGGCGCTTGTACCCACCGGCAACCAGCGCCGCGACGGCTAGAGCTGCGAACGCTCGGCCTCTTAAGTCTTGTGTGGAGCTTGGAGGCCGGTTCGCGGTCCGGCTGGGCTTCAGCACCGGATGTACGGTTCCGAGGTCAAGATCTTGCAGCATCTCAGCAAGTAGATTAATTTGAGATCGTTCCCACTTGAGCCCTATCAAGTGTAGAAATTCAGAAATTTCTGTGAGCGCCTCAAAATATTGAGCTCGTTGTGCCAAGCCGTCATTAGGCTTGGAGGCTAGAACTGCTGCGATCCCAATCTTGAATTGCCTTAGGGCGACAGCCTCTGCCACGGTGAATTCGAGGTTTGAAGGCTCATCATCTGCCATGAGCTTATCCGGTGGGTTCTGGGGTCTGAGGTTGCAGGTCACCTGCCCAACGCTCAAGGGCCTCGCGCTTTTCCTTCGCGTAGGTCGCTCTGTTGTAGATGCCGGCCACACCGGCCTTATGGCCCGAGACATGGTTGAGCACGGCTTCGACCACATGCGGCAGGGTTCCGGCTTCCGCCATGCGCGTTGCTGCCGTGCGGCGCAGGTCGTGCACCCGCCAGGGCCGCACCACCTGGCCTGAGGCGGCAATCCGCCGGTCGAGTGTGGCTTTGGCTCGGCTCCACCCCTGAAACCCGCCTTGGCCCTCGCCGAACACATGCGCCCGACCTGGCCGACGCGGCACGTCAGAGAGGATGGTGAGGGCAGGGGAGCTCAGCGGCACCTCGTGGGCGATGCCGTTCTTGGCGCGCTCTTTTGGGATCGTCCACAGAGCCGCCTCAAGGTCGACCTCAGCCCAGCACATGCCCCCGACCTCCTCGCGACGCTGACCGGTGAGGATCAGAAGGCGTAGGATGCGGCCGTAATCGTCATCCCGGCAGGCCTGCCAGATGAGGCGAAGTTCAGCCTCGCTGATCACATGGTCACGGGCTACCTCCTCGGTAGCCTTGTTGGTGCCAACCACCGGGTTCTGCTCGACCAAGCCCTCGCCCATGGCCCAGGAGAACAGGGCAGAGAGCGAAGCTCGGGCGCGGTTCGAGGCAAACCTGCCATTCTCGTCTGCGATCTCACCAAGCCGGGCGGCTACTGTGGCGCGGGTCACCTTGTGGATCGGCAGCGAGTTGAGAGGAGCCCATGCTCGGGTGAGGTGCCGTTCCACCTCATCGAAGCTGCGGGGCCGGAGGCGCTCCTTGGTACGTCGCAGATAGCACTCGGCTACATGAGCGAAGGTAGAGGCAGCGCGGACCCGGGCTTCCTTCTTTTCGGCCTGCGGATCGCCACCAAGCTGCACCTTAGCGAGGACTGCCTTGGCGGCCCGGCGGGCATCCTCTAGGGGGAGGGTGTCGGCCCGGCCGAGGGTCTGGCGCTTGGTGTTGCCGTGAACACGATATTGTACGACCCACTGCCGAGAGCCCCCGGCATTTACCCGCAGGCCAAAGCCGGGCAGGGCCTCGTCCCAGACGATCTGATAGGCTTTGCCGGGTGGCGGTGCGACAGCGGCAAGCGTCTGGCGGGTGAAGCGCATCGGACCTCGTCTGGTAAGCGCCTGGTAAGCACACAGGTGCTCACGCGTGAGCGCTAGTAACCACGTCAGACTGGAGGTAAGCCCGTCAAAGCGAGGGAAAACAAGGCTTTCTGATCACTTATGAACAGGTATGAGGATTGTGCGTCTCGGGCTACGAATCTGGGGGTCAGAGGTTCGAATCCTTTCGGGCGCGCCATTTTCCATCACGATAGACGGATAGAAGCCGCGGGGGCGTGGTGACGCCCGCGCGGCTTGTCCTGCCTGGACTATGCGGCCGGATACCTCGGGCCCGGCGTCCTATTTGACGATCCGTACCTTCTTCTCCGCCGTCTTGATCAGCTTCGGGCAGGAAACGATCAGGCGGATATCGTCGTAGTCGCGGTCGCTCGATCCCGTGGGCGGGCGATCCTCCCAGCCGAAATAGAGAAACTTGCCCTCGGCGCAGCTGCCGGAGGCCGTCTTCGGGGTGCGGCCGGTCTCGTGGTTGTTCGGCAGGATGCCGCCCTCGCTCTTGGGACGGCATTGGCGATCCGTGTCGCACAGGATGGTTTCCAGAATCGGATTGGAGACCATGTCGATCGGTGTCGTGGAGCCGTTCTTGTGCACGGCTTCGCCGACCATGTTGTTCGTCTGGACCCGCGAGCCGGGATCCATGGTCGTATCCGTGTAGTACTCGTATACGGTCTGGTCCTTGCCTTCCCACTTCTTCTTGTCGGAGCGTGCGTTGCGCACGTTGCGCAGCTTGTAGCTGATGAGCTCGCCGGCCTTGCATTGGGGCAGGGCGTTCTTGCTGTAGTCGAGGCCAGGATTGCCGTTGTCGGCAATCGCGGTCATTTCGCGGCGTCCCTTGTCGGGGTCGTTCTTCCGCTTCGGGTCGTAGCAATACATGTAGAGGCGGTTGTAGTCGGCCGCTTCCGGCGAGAGCTGCGAGAGGGTCGGCGGCAGCGTGGCGAATTGCTGCGGGATGCGGTTCACGACCGTCTCCACCGCGACGGGCGTCTTGGGCAGCATGCCGGGCACTGCCGAGAGAATCGCGTTGTGCACATCCGCGCTGATCGTCACCCGATAATTGCCGCTGTCGATCCATTTGCCGTCAATGGCAAGGCCGGTGATGCGCTCGCCGTATTTGTCCTCGATCTTCGCCCTCGCGGCTGCGATCGCCTGGGGCGAGAGGTCGCTGGTGTCGTTGCTCGCCACGGTCAGCGCAGCCACGTCGCTCTGCGCGCGCGCATACTCCTTGAACCCCGTCGCCTGCGTGTAATCGACGGCGACGCCGACGAAGCCGAGCGTTGGCAGGAGCGAGAGGGCGAAGATCACGGCGACGTTGCCGCGTTCGTTGCCCGTGAAGGCGGCAAGCTTGCGGCCCACGATGCGCTGGGCGACGCTCATCGGATTGGTGGTCATGAGTTCTTTCCCGTCGGGCACTTCTTGCCGTCGTACTCGACCTGATCGTCACCCCTCGCGGGTTGAGCCATGATTTCGGTCAGGCGGATCTCGCCGGTGATCGCGTCCCCGACCATGGGCTTGTAGAGGTTCTCCACCTCCGTGAGCGTGAAGCTCATCCCTGGCACGTCGAACCCGGCCGGCAGCGTCGAGATCAGCTCGTTCTCCGCCCGCCCATGGCCGAGCGCCTTGCCACGGCCCTTGGACTTGCGGCTCCAGCACACACGGGCCTCCACGTCGGGCTTTGCCTTGGGGCCTTTCCCGTTTCCGCCGACCTCGCGGACGACGACACTCGTGATGGTGACGGTAAGGTCGGAAGCATCGAACGGAGCCAGGATGGTGTTGCCGACGGCCACAACTTGCTCGAGCGTCTGAGGATCGAGCTTGGACGAGCGCCCCATGATGTCGGACATCATATGCGTTGCGATCGTCACCTTGCGGTCCATCATGAGGAGCGTGGTGACCTCGGTGGTGCCAAGGTAGAGCAGCGCCATGACCGGCAGGATGATGGCGAACTCCACCGCGGCGGCGCCGTCCGCGGCTTGCGGAAAGCGGCCGAGCCTGCGCAAGGCGCGGTGCATGGATGAGGTTCCGAGCGTCGAGTGAGGTATGGGGTGGGTCATGGGCGCACCTCAGAACGGTTCTGTCTTGAAAGCCGCCGACGCCATCACGAGGCGCCGATTGCCGTTCAGGTTCGAGAGGTAGGGAGTCATCATGGCCATGAAGACGGTCCGCGCCCCCGCGACGCGCACGAGAACGTAGGTGTCACCCGGTGCCGTCTGGTACTGGCCGAAGCTTGGATCGATCTCGCCGTCCTTGATCGGCGCTGTGAAGCCGCCGCTCGGGAACGTCTTGTGGGTGCTGATGTCCACCTTCAGGGTCGCCTGACAATCGAACAGCGTCACCCTGCTGCAGACATCGTTCTTGAAGTGCTGCTGCAGCGTGGCGGGGTCGGACACGGACTGGTGGGTCTGCTGGAACTCGCCCGTGTAGAAGCGGCGCGATGCATCCGCGACCGCGTTCTCCAGGATCTGCGTCGAGAAGAAGACGAGCGCCGTCTCGAAGATGGCGGACAGCATCAGGAAGAACGGTGCCGCCACCATCGCGAACTCGATGGCCGCGGCACCGTCGTCCTTGCGCCTGAAGACGCAGGCGAGCCGGCGCCAGCGGCGCCACGGGGCGCCCCCGGGACCGCATGCAGCAGAAGCGTTACGATTGTGTCCCATGGGTTTGCCCCAGTGACGATACGTAAAACTTGTCTTGTCTTCTGGCCTTCTAAGGAACGGTTTGGCGAATCGCTCAAATTTGATCGATCAGGCTCATTCGCGCGCAAAAGCAAGCTGTTCGACGAAAGCGAGGCGTCGATCAGCCGGCTGGATGTATGTCGAACAAGTGCGATGCGAGCCGGGCGGCAATCACGCGACCGCGTCGCGCGCGGCTGCGCGGCGGAAGCGCCAGTCGGGCCGGACGCTGCGCACCATCATCATCTCGCCCACATTCTCCGCGGTGAGAAGCCCCACAAGCTGGCCGTCGCCGTTCACCACCATCAGGGCTGGAGCCTTGGATGTGTTCAGTTCCGCGAGGGCCGGCTCGAAGGGCTGCCATTCGCGCACGGTGGGAACGTCTCGCGTCATCACCTCCAGGACAGGGGTCTGCGGGCTGCCGCGGCGGAGCGCCACGATCAGTCCGTCACGGGTGAGGAGACCGCGCGCCCGGCCGGACCCGTCGACCACGGGGAACTCCTTTTGCGAGGTGCGCAGCATGAGGTCCACCGCATCGTCGAGGGTGGAGGCGGGCGAGAGCGCCTCGAGCGAGCTGACCATCACGGAACGGACGGGCAGCGATTGGGTGCCGTCCCGGAACGCCACATGCTGCGCCTCGGCACTTGCCGACACGTAGATGAAAAGGCCGATCACGATGAGCATCGGATTGGTGAAGAGGCCCACCAGGGCAAAGAGGAAGGCGGCGCCCTGGCCGATGCGGGCCGCGATCCGGGTGGCGTCCACGTGCGACATGCGCATGGCGAGCAGCGCCCGCAGCACGCGACCGCCATCCATCGGAAAGGCCGGAATGAGGTTGAACACCACCAGGAAGATATTGGCGGCCGCAAGCCGCGCGGTGAGCCCGAGCCGCGGGTTCTCCATCTCGGCCATGGCGGCGCCGTCGAAGCCGGTGCCGATGAAGAGGATGAGGATCGCGGCGATGACGACGTTCACGGCGGGACCCGCGAGGGCGACCGTCAACTCCTCGCGCGGCTTGTCCGGAATGCGCTCGAGGCTTGCGACGCCGCCGATGGGCCACAGGGTCACGTCGGGGGTGCGGATGCCATAGCGCCGCGCCGCCAGGATGTGACCGAATTCGTGAGCGAGGACGCAGCCGAAGAGCAGCACCATGAACAGCACACCCTCAAGAGCCGCCGCCTGCCCACCCTGCCGCCACTGGGCGGCCCCGATCCAGACGATGAAAAGGAGGAACGTCACGTGCAGGCGCACGACCGTTCCGGCAATGCGCGCAATCGGAATGGACCACAGCATCCGCAACTCCCGCGAGGGATCGAGGCACGGCGCGGCCCTGGGGCAGGGCCGCCGCAAGCGCCTGATCGACGAGGGGTCAACGGCAGGCCCGACGCCCGGTTCTCCCGCTGGCGCGGTTCATAGTGCCGCAAAGGCGTCCGCATCGGGCGGGCGCCTCAAGCCGAGGCGCTGGCGCACCGCATCGATGGCCATGCGCCTGTATGGGGAGCGCTTCTGGTCGAGCCGCTGACGCACCGCGTCGATGGCCATGCACTCGTACTGGCCGGCGCCCCTAGTCGAGGCGCTGGCGTACCGCGTCGATGGCCATTCGAAGATTGGTGACGGCAAAATCCACCGCGTCGGCCTCGGCCTCCATGCTGGCGCCGTTGAACACGATGTTCTTCGCATCGCGCACGAGCTGCTCCTCCAGATCGTCGAGCCAGATCCCGCCCCGGCCGCCATGGGCCTGCGCCAAGGCGCAGAGAGTCTGCTGCAGGCCGGCGGTGGTGGCCGCAAGGGCCGTGACCGCGCTCAGCCCGTCCGCACTCACCCGAATCGTTGTTTCCTGTCCCACGACGCACTCCACCAAGACCATCAGGCTTGAGTGAAACGCGGCTGGCGCCACTCGGGTTCGTGCTTGACTGTGCGGCTCTCGGCCGCCTGCTCTTCGCGAGCGAGGGACTCCCCAGCGGCGCGGCGTGCGGCGTTGCGGCGCAACTTGACGCGGAGCCCGTCTCTTTGTCGCCTCAGATTGGGTCTAGGCCGGCGACTGGTCTCCAGGAACGAAGTCGAGCCCCCATGTCACGCTCTCTCGCGCTCATCCTTGCCATCACCCTCGGCCTGCCGGTTCTGTCCATCGTCGTCCTCGCCGAGGTTGCCGGCGTGCATACGGACCTCCTGCGGGCCTTTCTCAGCGGGGGCGTGGTCTTCGCCTTCGTGACGGCCGCCATCTTCGAGGTGCGCCGCCTTGCGGGGCTCGATGCGCCTCTGGCGGCCGAGCACGCCCCGGCACCGGTCGGCACGGCCCAAGAGCCGATCATCGTCGCGCCGCCCGCGGCCGACACCGCAATGCCCATCGTGGTCGACACGCCGGTGCAGGGTCCCGCGGTCGAAACGCCGCCTGTGCCGGCCGCCGCCCCGGCGGAGCCGATCGTGGTCGCCGCGACCTCCGTCGCCGCCGAGACGCCGGCAAAGCGCACCCGGCGCAAGGCGGCCGGGCCAACCCTGTCCGCCGTTGCCTCCCTTGAGGAGGGCACGAAGCCCGCGGGCCGCGCCCGGAAGTCGGCCCCGAAGGCGTCGTAGCCAGCCCTCGGCCTCCCGTCAGCGGCGGCAGGCGAAGGGGAGGAAGGTGCTCGCCGTCCCGGCGTTCATGGCCGCCATGACCATGATGTTGGCGAGATCGAGCTCCTCGGCCGAGCGAGGGCACACATCGGCCCTTGCGGTGCAGCCTGAATCCATGAAGGCCTGGTGCCGCTCCATGAAATCGGGCCCGAGGCCGCGCGTGCCGCGGCGGGCGAGCGCCTGACTCCAAAGGCTCCTGTAGCGGCGGCACTTCTCCTCGGTCCAGGAGGACGACCTAGGGTCGGCGCGAGGGTCGATCACGGGCGCGGGACGACCATCCTGAGCCAGGACCGGCACCGGATGGCAAAGGGCGAGCAAGAGGGCCAGCACGGCGGAGATCTGCGGGCGGGGCATCGGGGCTCCTTGGCAATCGAGCACGGGCCGATGGAGCGCGGGCGCGCATCCGTCAAGGCACAGGGCCGCGCGCCTCCCTTGCGCCGGGAGCAGTCCCCGCGCTCATCGCGAGCCGCTGGCCGCCTTTGCCATGGCCTCGAACACGAAGGCGTGGCGCCGTGCGAGGGCATCCACGTCGGCCGAGTAGCCGCCGCCCACGACCGCCACGAGGGGAATGCCCCGTTGGCGCGCCTCACCCACCACATAGGCATCGCGCGCCCTCAACCCCTCGTCGGAGAGCGCAAGGCGCCCGAGCTTGTCGTCCCGGTGGGCATCGACGCCCGCATTGTAGAAGACGAGGTCCGGCATCAGCGCGTCGAGAAGGCGGGGGACATGCGCCCGCAGGACCTCGAGATAGGCTCCGTCCTCCATGAGGTCGGGCAGCCCGATATCGAGGTCGCTCGGGATCTTGCGCACCGGATAGTTCTTCTCGGCATGGACCGAGAAGGTGAAGAGGTTGGGGTCGTCGCTCAGGCAATCCGCCGTGCCGTCGCCCTGGTGCACGTCGAGGTCGATGACGAGGGCGCTTGCGATGGCGCGATCGGTCTTCAGGGCCTTGGCGGCGATGGCCACGTCGTTGAACACGCAGAACCCGGCGCCAGTCTCGCGCTGTCCGTGATGGCTGCCGCCGGCGGTGCTGCCCGCAAGGCCGTGGCGCAGGGCAAGATGCGCCGCCAGTAGCGTGCCCCCGGCCGAGGTGCAGGCGCGGCGCACCACGCCTTCGTCCACCGGCAGGCCGATCCGCCGCTCGATGTCCCGGGGCACCGAGCAGCCGAGCACCTGATCCACGTAAAGGCGCCGATGGGCGAGGGCGATGATCTCCGCCGGAGCGGCGCGCGGCTCCACGAAGCCGGTCGGCGCGTGTCCCGACTCCCGCAGGACCTCGGCGAGACGGCCGTATTTGCGCATGGGAAAGCGGTGCCCCTCGGGGAGGGGCGCCTCGTAGGCCGGGTGGGAGACGATCGGAACGGTCATGGGCCCCAATTGGGGCAGGCCGGACCCTCGAACAGGCGGCCGCCGCGCCGGGGCGCGCGGCTGACGATCAATGCGGCAGGGAGGGGCGGGTCCAGCGGCCCGCGTCCGGGTCGATGTCGAGGGCCGGAACGAAGGCGAGGCTCACGCCTTCCTGGTCCCGACGGACCTCGAGAAAGATATGGCCGTCCTCCTCGCGCTCCTGGATCTGGTCCGCGATGAGGCCGAGGATATGGAAAGGTAGGTCGCTCAACGTTGCCCCCGTTGCGCTTTTGGCCTGTGGTCCATGGGTTCGCCCATGGCGGATCAGCCGCATCCATGCGGTCTTGGCCGGGGCGCGTAACCCAAGGGATCCGTCGCCGCAAGTCCGACGAATGACGCAGGCTCACGCCGCAGTGGCGCCTGACGCCTGCCGGGCCGGGCAGACCCTGCTCCTAACGGGAGCGTGCCGACGCCGTCACTCCTCCCGATTGTGGGCAAAGGTGCGGGCCTGCGGCAGGGGCGGCAGCCATGGCTCCCGGCGGACGGCCCAGAGCTCGTGTGGGGGCTCCAGCCCGTTCGGCGCCTCGTCCAGGGAGCCGAGCTTGATCTCCGCCTCGCCGGCCTCCAGCGCAAAGAGCCGCGACCCGCAGGCCGGGCAGAACGGACGACCCTCATGGCTGCGCGTTTTGCCCGTCGCGGCGAAGGCCGCGATGGGCCGGGCCCCGAACGCGGTGAACGGGGTGCCGGATGCCCGCGGCAGGTGGCGCAATGGCACAGCCCGGCGCGCAGGGGCTCCCCTCGAGGGTGAAACGCACGCGCCCACAGAGACGTCCGCCGGTTCTGGTTCGGGCCGTCCGGGCCGCGCTCCCTCGCATGGGCGCCGCTGAGCCCGGTGCAACCCTCTTGCGGCCCGCTCCGCGATCGGCGGAACGCTCTCTTCAGGTTAAGGCGAGGCTCACGTTGCGTCAGGTCCGTCGATCAATTTGATGAGAATTGTCCCGGAGAATCGCCATGCCCGCCGAATTGATCGCGCCGCGCTTCATGTGCAGCAGCTGTGCCGTGCCGTCTTTCGTGATCATCGGACCGATGAGCGATGCCGCCGCCGTGCGCTGCGGCTGCTGCGAGGCCGAACTCGGCTCCTGGTCGGTCATGGCGGCTGAGATCCGTGCAACCCTCGCCCGGCGATCCGACCGCAACGCTGCGAGCCGGCGCACGGCGCGGCCGACCCTCCGGCGTCGGGGCGCCTAGGTCGGCGCACGCCGCGCTGCGTCGCTGGAGCAGCGGGGCATCGCCTCCGGGCGGGAAGTCTTGCCGAAGGCTCGGCCGCGGACCGTCGCGGCCCCATATCTTTCCACAGCTCGACCAGAACCAGCGCCTCCCGCGGTGAGTTGATTCAACAGATCAAGGCCGGAGGAGGTCGGCCATGCGCAACGTTCAGAACTATTGCCTGACTTACTGGCGCGAGGCGCTCATGTCGCTCTCGTTCGCCCTCATTGCCTCGGTGATCGCAGCGCCGTTGTGGCTGTGACGACTGTGCTGCCGCCCTGTTCGCTAAGAACGACGCCGCGTCGTTAACCGTTGATTTACTCTTTTGATGCGGTGCCGCGTCCCGTCGGGTAATGACGGGGGCACCAGAGAGGTGACTGGCCCGGGCGGCTCGCCGTCCGGGCGCCTTTCACCGGCATTCACCCTGCGAGAGTCATCGGCTGTGATCGCGCTGTTTCGTTCCGTGCTCGGCGTCGCCCGCGCGCCCGCGCCCCATCGGGTCGACCTTGCCCTCGGCCGATCCGTTCTCGTCCGTGCCTATACGCGGCCGATCATCCTGCGACGCTGATCGGCGCCTCTGAATAACGTTGCCCCGCAACGCGCGGCTGCTTGGTGTTGCGCGCCGGTGTGGCAATGGCGACCGGCGGATTTCATTGACCGCCGTGCCTGCTTTGCTATCGAGCCTTCACGCGCGCCATGCGGCTTCGATTCGACCGCCTGCGCGGCGAATGCGACGAGCCCGTCGCCGACCCGGAGGGAGATGCAGCATGACACAGAAGGGTCTGCCTGATCACGTCGTGTTCGACTCCTTCGCCATCGCCGAGGACGCGCCCGGCTTTTCGCTGTCGGTGGTGGCCGACGCGAGCCTTAACGAGGGCAGCCTGCCGGACGTGACCCTGGCACTCGGGCGGGCCGACGAGCCTCGTCCCGGGCCCGAGCGCCCCGCCTGCGTGATCATCCCCTTCCCCAGCCGTCAGCGCTCGCGCTAGGCGGTCCTGCACCTTCGACGGTGATCTCGCGCCGCGGCGCTGAACCTGCGTCCCCGCCCGTTCTGTGCCGCCTCAAGGGGCTCTGGCTTTTGCCTTGGGATGGCGTAGAGATCAGCCCATCTCAATCGGGCGGGGTTCCATGAGCGAAAGATCCGAACCGCGGGGCGAGTTGACGGTCCGCACCATCGCCATGCCGGCGGACACCAATGCCAACGGCGACATCTTCGGCGGCTGGGTCATGTCGCAGATGGACCAGGCCGGCGGCATCGCGGGCGTCGAGCGCGCGCAAGGCCGTGTCGTCACGGTGGCGGTCGAGGCCATGCACTTCATCCGCCCGGTGCGGGTGGGGGACGTCCTGTGCGTCTACACGCATGTGGAGCGGATCGGCCGCACCTCGATGACCATCGCGGTGGAGGCCTGGGCGCGCCGGTTCCAGACCCGCGCCCGCGAGAAGGTGACCGACGCGACCTTCACCTTCGTGGCCATCGATCAGGATGGAAAGCCGCGCCCGATCCCGCAGGATGCGACCGGCGCGCCGGCGGCGTCGCAGGGGCAGGGGTAATCTCGAGTCGTCTCTTACGGGCAGAGGTAGCCGTCAGCGTCCGCCGCGCAGACGGCGCCGTTGGGCAGCACGAGCCCACCCGCTGCGTTTCGGCGCACGACGGCACCGTTCGGCAGCGTGAATCCGCCATCCGGATTCACGTCCACATCCGTGCCGTCCGGAAGCGTCAGTCCTCCGGCCGCATTGGCGGCGATGCGGCGGGCGCTGGTCGAGGGCGCCACCGGCGGCGCGGCCATGGGCCCCGGGATGGCGGGGGCCGGCAGGGCGACGACGGGCGTCATGGGAGCCTGCGCAGCCGGTTGCAGGCAGCCGGCGAGCGCCAGCGCTGGGAAAGCCACCATCCAAGCCTTCGACACCACACTCATCTCCACAGTCCCTCGCCTCGTTAGAGCGACGGCCTTCCGGACCGCCCCCGATCAACGACCGCAAAGCGCGGCAGTTCCTCCGCGCCCAATGGGCGGTCCCGCACGCGAGCCTGGGCTGCTCGTGGGACCACCATGTGCGGCGGGTCTGCCTTGCATGGGTCTGATCCCGCACGCGAACGGGCGATGCGCGTCGACCCGATTAACCATTCCTTAACCTTCCGATTGCGGGCCGCACAGGACGAGCGCACCCTTCTTTCGTCGTGACGTTCCCAGGAGGGGATGATGCGGTTGGATTGGGTGTCAGTCGTTGCTGCGGGATTGCGGATCGCCGGTGTGGTCGACGAAGGAGAGCGGTCCGAGGCTGCCGCCGCGGGACGTCCGCCCTCACCTCCGGCGGAGCGGCACCTGCGCAGCCGAGCGGCATCCTCGGAGGCGAGTCGTCGAGCGCTGAGGCGGCGTTGGCGCGGTGCGCCGCTCGCCGCAGGGTCAGACCGCATCGGCCTTCGCCGCGCGGCGCATCACCTCACCGCAAGCAGCCTCGCGCGATGTCTCGCGCTGGCCGCGCTCGGGATCGGTTTGTTGCTGATGCTGCCAGCCTGACGACGCCATCGACGTGGACTTGGCGCCCCGCGCATTCACGACAGGACGAGAGCATGATCAAGGCCGATCCACCGCATCCCGTTCGACCGACGCACGCGGCGCCGGGGAGCGCTCGCCCATGAAGGTCGCCGTGCTCGTCTGGCTTACCTGCGCGGCGATCTACGTGGAGCTGCTCGCCCGAGCCGGGCGTCCCTCCCGCTCCATCGAGCCCGGCCGCTGGCTCGGCTCCGCGATCCTCTACGGCGGCCTCATCGCGTCGCTGCTGTGGACGATCACCCTGGCCTGGCTGGTCGCGCGGACCCTGCGCGATTTCGATCTAATCATTCGGTGAGTGCGAGCATGCGCCATCGACCTGGATCACACGGCACTGCGAGCGCGCCCGGCGGAAGAGGGCGGGACCGCTCGGCCCGATGCCCGCGACGGCTCGCTCGGGCGGCCCATGTTGTCGCGACGGTGCTGACTTGCGCCGGATGCTCCGGCTCCATCAGCCTGTTCACGTTCGAGAGCCGCACCGCGGCCATCGAAGTCGATCGCGCGGCCCCGCGGATCCGCGCCATCGAGCCCGGGCGGCCGGTCGTCGTCGACGTCAATAACGGCGAGTGGCAGGTGGTCGGCCTGGTGCCGTTCGGCCCCAGCCTGCGTCTGCAGGTCGAAGGTCGCTGGAGCGCCTGGACCAGCAATCCCCTGTGGCTCGGATCGGCCGAGACGATCCTGCATGTGCGCTACCGCGCGCCCGACGGTCGGCTGCGCCAATCCCGCTACCCGTTCTCCGATCGGGCCCGCCCAGGCGACGTGATCGAGGTGCGGCTCGATGACGACCCTTACGAGGACAACCGATCCTATCCGAACGATCCGCTGCGCATCGTCGCCCACATCGACTAGGAGCGCCGGCGATGCGAATGTCGCACAGCAGTGGACAACTCGCCGGGGCCTGGAACATGCGGCCAGGCTTGGCGGTTGACCGACCGTAGACATGGTTCTCCCTGGATGAACTTGGAGCCTGAGGCCGCAAGGCCTTCAGGCTCCTTTCTTGTGGCCGATCCTCTCGGAGAAGGGCCCAGGGTCAGCGGCTTGCGGTGGTGAGAGCCGCGCCGATGCCGACGAAGGTCGCGCCCGCCGCCCTGTTGAACCAGCGGCCGTGACGGGCGAGCCAGGGGGCGATCCTCTGAGCCATCACCGCAAGGAGCAGTTCGTACGCGATCTCCACAACGACAAAGGTGCCGCCGAGAACGGCGAGCTGCGCCCAGTAGGAAACGCCCGGCACCATGAACTGAGGCAGGAACGCCGCAAAGAAGATGAGGGCCTTCGGGTTCGACACGGCGACCAGAAAGCCCTGGTTGAACATCCGCAGCGGCCGAGCCTCCCGGGCCGCATCGGCGGCGGCCAGCGACACCACCGGAGCCGGCGCCCGCCAGACGCGGATGCCGAGATAGACCAGATAGGCGGCGCCGATCCATTTCGTGATCGTGAAGGCCCGCTCCGATGCGGCCAGGAGCGCCCCCATGCCGGCAAGCGAGGCGGCGATGAGGACGAGAAAGCCGAGCGCTCCGCCAAGCACGGTCGATACCGTGGGGCGGAAGCCGAAACAGGCCCCGTGGGTCAGGGAGAGAAGCCCGTTCGGACCAGGCGTGAGCGACAGGGTCACGGCGGCGGCGCAATAGACCAGCCAGAGTTCGAGGCTCATGGTTCACCCAAGGCGATAGGGGCGCCAGGGGCGCCCGGTTCCCAAGCCTAGCGCATGCGGGCGGGCTCCGGCGAGGGGCGGCCCTCCCTCGTTCTGCCGGACAGGTCCCCGCGACCGGGAGCAGGTGGTTCAGCCGTCCCGCGCTAAGGGTGCAGCCCTTTCCGGTCGGCGCGACGATCCGTTGGACTCCCTCCGCCTGCGTCGATTGGGCCGGAAATCAGGGGACGGGCTTATGATCTATTAAGACCGGCCCACCTACTCTGCCGGGGCATGCGCTTCATTTGGGGCGCGGCCCGGCTCCCGAGCGCGCCCATGGACATGCTGGCAACGACCGAGGCAGAAAGCCTCCCCCGGGACACCCATCCGTACTCCATGGAGGCGGAGCGCCTCGCCGCGCTTGAGGGCCTCGCCATCGTCGGGACCGGTCCGGAGGAGCATTTCGACGCCCTCGTGCGGCTTGCCTGCCATGCGTTCGCGGCACCCGTCGCGCTGATCTCGTTCATCGACAGCGAACGGCAATGGATCAAGGCACGGAGCGGGGCCGCGCCCGGCGAGATCGACCGCGCCCACTCCCTGTGCGCTACGGCCATCCTCTCCGACGACGTCACCGTTTCCGAGGATGCGGCCCGCGACCCCCGTTTTGCCGACAACCCGTTCGTGACCGGCGAGCCCGGAGTGCGGTTCTATGCCGGTGCGCCGCTCTCCCTCACGTCCGGCCTGCGCGTCGGCGTGCTGTGCGTGATCGACCACAAGCCGCGGGCCTTCGGACCCGACGATCGGGCCAGGCTCAAGGATCTTGCCGGCATCGTCGAAGCGCATCTGCGCCTGCGGCACGAGAAGGGGCTGCGGGATCGGGAGGCGGCGGCCGCCGCCGAGGCCGAGGCGGCGCGTTCCGAGAGCGAGGCCCGCTACCGGGCTCTCGCCGACGTGCTGCCGCAGAAGGTCTGGATCAGCACGCCGTCCGGAACGGAGATTTACCGCAACCGGCGCATGGATGAATATTACGGCGTCGTCGGGCCCCGGCTCGCCGACCGGGTGGCTTTGAACCATCCCGATGACGCCCCCCGCATGTGGCGCGACCGGCAGGCCGGCATCGCAAGCGGGCAGGCCTTCGAAAGCGAGGGGCGGCTGCGCCGCAAGGACGGCGAGTACCGCTGGCACCGTCTGGTGCTGACGCCGATCCGGGACGGGGAGACGATCACCGGCTGGCTCGGCACGGCCCTCGACATCCATGAGATGGTCGAGGCCAAGGAGGCGCTGAGGCACACCGCCGACCTTCTGCAAATGGCGCAGGAGGCCGCCGGGGCCGGCGTGTGGGAATGGGACATTCCGGCCCGCACCGTGCGCCTCTCCCGCGAGGCGGCCCGGATGCATGGGCTGCAGCACCATGCGGCGATCCACATCAGCTCCCAGGGCTGGCAGCAGCTCGTCGATCCTCGCGACCTGCCGGCCGTGCGGGCGGCGGCGCAACGCGGCATCCGCACGGGCCGAACCTATTCGGTGGAGTTTCGCGTGCCGACCGAGGGCGGCGGCACGCAATGGGTCGTGAGCTTCGGCCGCGTCCTCTACGACGAGCGCGGCGAGGCGAACCGCATCATCGGGCTCAACCTCGACATCACCGCCCGCAAGCTCGCCGAAGAGGCCCTCCGGGTCAGCGAGGAGCGGCTGGCCCTCGCCGTGGAGGCCGCGCAGGACGGGATCTGGGACGTCGACATCGAGACCGGCACCTTCTGGCGCAGCGAGCGCTGGGCGGCGCTTTTGGGCTATCCGCCCTCGCAGGTTTCGGCGGACGTCGCCGGGTGGGATACGCTGATCCACCCGGATGATTGCGACGAGGCGCGCCGTCGCTTCGCGGACCATCTGGCGGGGCGCACGCCGATCTACGAGTTCGAGCACCGCCTCAAGCATCATGACGGGTCGTGGATCTGGATCGTCGACAAGGGACAGGTGGTGTCGCGGGACGAGACCGGGCGTCCCTTGCGAGCCGTGGGAACGATCAGCGACATCACCACACGCAAGGAGGCGGAGGCCGCGCTCTCGGCCGCCCTGAAGGCTGCGGAGGCGGCGCAGCGCCTCGCCGAGCAGGCGAGCGCCGCGAAGTCCGAGTTCCTGGCGACCATGAGCCACGAGATCCGCACGCCCCTTGCAGGCATCATCGGCTATGCGGACCTCCTCCTCGACGACGCGCGGCTCCATGCGGACCAGCGTCACCGGCTGCAGGGCATCAAGGCCGCCGGCTCCGCTCTGCTGACCGTGGTGAACGACGTTCTCGACTTCTCGAAAATCGAAGCCGGGCAGATCGAGCTCGATCCGCGGCCCTTCGCGCTCGCAGGCCTCGTCGACAATGCGTTCTCGCTCGTCCAGGTGCAGGCACAGCGCAAGGGCCTCGACCTGCAGGTGGCGATCGGCCCCAACCTCCCGCCGCTCCTCATGGGCGACCAGGACCGCCTGAGGCAGGTGCTGCTGAACCTCCTCAACAACGCCGTGAAGTTCACGCCGACGGGTCATGTGAGGCTCGAGGTGACGGGGGAGGGCGTGGCGGATGGTCTTTGCCGCCTGCGCTTCTCGATCTCCGATACGGGCATCGGCATCCCGCCCGACAAACGCGATCGGCTCTTCCAGCGCTTCTCCCAGGTGGACGGATCGATCCGCCGCGAGTTCGGCGGCACGGGCCTGGGGCTTGCGATCTGCAAACGCCTCGTGGAGCTCATGGACGGCGCGGTCGGGGTCGAGAGCCAATCCGGGCGCGGTTCCACGTTCTGGTTCACGGTGGCCCTGCCCATCGAGAACGGCGATCTTTCAGAGGCGGCGGGTGGCGAGACGCCGGCGCCCCGCCGCCGGCCGGTGCGGATCCTCCTGGCGGAGGACAACGAGATCAACCAGGAGATCGCGCGGGCCGTGCTCGAGGCCGCCGGCCATGTGCTGCACATCGTATCCGACGGCGCCCAGGCCGTCGCCGCCGTGCAGGCGGCGCCCTACGACGTTGCGCTCCTCGACATCCAGATGCCGACCATGGACGGCATCACGGCGACGCAGCACATCCGCTCCCTCGACCATCCCTGCCGCTCGATCCCGATCATCGCCATGACCGCGAACGTGCTGCCGCAGCAGATCGCGGAGTTTCGGGCCGCCGGCATGGATGCCCATGTGGGCAAGCCTTTCAAGCGCGACGAACTCTACGCGGTGGTGGAGCATTGGGCCGATCGCCGTCAGGCCGCGCTCGCCCCGGCCTGAAGCGCCGCAGCCGCAGGTGGCGGACGGCGCCTGGTCCTCCGATCAGCGGATGAACAATTCCCTGGGCCCGGCAACGCAGCGATAGCCGACGAAGCATTGGGGCGTGTCCGCCGCCGGCGCATAGGCCGTCTCGGTATATTCGTTCGCGAGGCAGAAGGTCCGGTCGCGCACGAAGCGGTCATAGGTGTTGGGGCCGGTGCCGAGCACCACGGCCCCGCGGGCCGCGACGAGCCTCTGGCTCGCGAGGCAGGGCGCTTCGGGGGTGGACGGGCGGGGTTGGGCCAAAGCCGCCGACGGGAGCGCCGCGCTCACGGCGGCAAAGAGGAGCGCCGCCACGCCTGCCGCTTGAAGCATCCGGTTCATGAGCTTGCCTCCCTGGTTCCAGCGCCGCCGCAGCCGGGGGGGCGCGACCCGCCCCGCGCCGAGGCCTCGGAGGGTAGCGTTCAGGCCCCCGGTGCCCAGGGCCGTGGCGCAATTGGACGCAGGCGGCGAACGCCTGGGCCGGCTCTCAGGCCTGCCATGCCGGGGGTGACTCAAACGGGCCAAATCGCTAGGGTGCCGCCGCAATCCGCACCCATAAGCGGTGGCATCTCGGGGGCGCTGGAAGCGGAATGAACCTGCTCGAACGCCTGAAGCGCGATACACGACCGGCCCATGATCGGATCGAGCGCGCGGTCAATTTCGAACGCTCCACCGGATCCCTGTCGGCCTACCGGGCGCTTCTCGTCCGCCTCCATGGGTTTCATACGGCCTGGGAGGCGGCGGTGGACGCCGCCCACGCCGATCACGTCCTGCTGAGCGGACGGCGCAAGGCCTATCTCCTCGACCGCGATCTGCGGGCCCTCGGCTACACGCAGGCCGAGATCGCCACGTTGCCTGTCTGCGGCGCTCCCATGCCGGTCGAGATGCAGGCCGCGGTTCTGGGAAGCCTCTATGTGATCGAGGGCTCGACCCTCGGCGGCGCCGTCATCGCTCAGGCCGTCGAGCAGCGCCTGGGATTGAGCGCCGATACGGGCTGCGCCTATTTCCGGGCCTATGGACGCGACGTCGCGGCCCGGTGGCGGGACTTCGGGGCGGTGCTGCTCGCAGCCTCCTCGCCCGCAACCGACGACCTTGTGATCGCGGCTGCGGATCGCACCTTCGCCCTCATGCAGGATTGGCTCTGCGAGGCCGAGCCCCTGGCCCTTGCGGGGTGAGCCGATGAACGTCCAGAACCCAGCTCCGGATCTCGATCTCACGGCCTGCGACCGGGAGCCGATCCACATCCCGGGCAGCATCCAGCCCCACGGTTTTCTCATCGCGCTCGGACCCGACGGACGGATCGCCGCGGCGAGCGCCAACACGAGCGTTTTTCTCGGCGTCGAGGCCACGGCGCTCGTCGGCCGTGATCTCGCCGATGCGCTGCCGGCCCTCGGCGGTCTCGTCGGCGCCGATTTCACGGACCTCGAGATCGGGAGCGGCGCCCGCCACATCCGTACGTTCTCCGTTGCGGCGGCGGGCGGCGAGCGCATCCTCGACGTGATCGCGCATCGCACCGAGCAGGCCGTGATCCTCGAATGCGAGGAGGTGCCGAACGGCGCGACGGTCAGCCTCGACGAGCTCTACCCCGGCCTGCGCCGCTTCGTGGACGACCTGCAGGGCGCGGGCTCCGTGGCGGATCTGTGCCAGCTCGCCGCCGACGAGGTCCGGCGGATCACCGACTTCGACCGGGTGCTGGTCTACCGGTTCGACCCGCAATGGAACGGGACCGTCATCGCGGAATCGCGCAACGAGGTCCTGCCCTCCTATCTCGACCTGCGCTTCCCGGCCTCCGACATCCCGGCTCAGGCGCGCGAGCTCTATCGCCGCAACCGGCTGCGCATCATCCCGGATGCGAGCTACCGGCCGGTTCCCCTGGTGCCCCAGGTGCTTGCGCCCCTCGACCTCAGCGATTCCGCGCTCCGCAGCGTCTCGCCGATCCATGTGGAATACATGCGCAACATGGGCACCATGGCGTCCATGTCGATCTCGATCCTGCGCGAGGGGCAGCTCTGGGGGCTGATCTCCTGCCACAACAGGGCCGCGCACCGGGTGCGCCTCACGGTGCGCAACGCCTGTGACTTTCTCACTCAGGTCTTCGCGCTCCAGGTGGCGGCGCGGGAGCGCGCCGCGGATGCCGACCAGCGCATGCGCCTCGGTTCCGTCCGGGCCCGCCTCCTCGCCGCCATGGCGGAGGAGGACCGCTTCATCGACGGGCTCCTGCGGCACCCGGCCGAGCTGATGAATCTCGCCGATGCCCAGGGCGCCGCGGTCGTGACGGGCGACCGTTGCTGGTGCCTTGGCGAAACGCCGGGGGAGGACACGGTCCGCGCCCTCTACGATTGGTTGTCCCAGAACCACCGGGAGGACGTGTTCGCCACGGACGCCCTCGGGGAGATCCTGCCCGAAGCAACAGGCTACGCCGACCGGGCCAGCGGGCTCCTCGCCATCTCGATCTCCAAGATGCATGCGAGCTACGTGCTGTGGTTCCGGCCCGAGGTGGTGCAGACGGTCAAATGGGGCGGCGATCCGACGAAGCGGGTCGAGGAGGGCACCACCCGGCTCCATCCGCGGCGCTCCTTCGAGACCTGGAAGGAGACCCTGCGCGGCCGTTCCCTGCCCTGGGAGACGACGATCATCGACGCCGTGAAGGAGCTGCGCAACGCCATCGTAGGCATCGTGCTCCGCCGCGCCGAGGAACTGGCCTCCCTGAGCGACGAGTTGCAGCGCAGCAACAAGGAGCTCGAGGCCTTCTCCTATTCGGTGTCCCACGATTTGAGGGCGCCGTTCCGGCATATCGTGGGCTATGCGGAGCTCCTGCGGAAGCAGGAGGGCGCCCATCTGTCGGAGCGCGGCCAGCGCTATGTGGACACGATCATCGATTCCGCCCTCACGGCCGGGACGCTGGTGGACAACCTCCTCAGCTTCTCGCAGATGGGCCGGACCACCCTCAAGCCGCGCCTCGTCCCCATGGGCACCCTGACCCAGGAGGTGCGGGACCGGATGGCGCCCGATATCGGGGAGCGCCGCATCGATTGGCGGATCGCCGACCTGCCAGCCGCCTACGCGGATCCCATGATGATCCGCCTCGTCCTCGAAAACCTTCTCGGCAACGCGGTGAAGTACACGCGCAACAGGCAGACCGCCGTGATCGAGATCGGGTCCTACCGGGAGGAGGGCGAGGTCGTCTTTTTCGTGAGAGACAATGGCGTCGGTTTCGATATGCTCTATGTGGGCAAGCTGTTCGGGGTCTTTCAACGCCTCCATCGCATGGAGGAATTCGAGGGAACCGGGATCGGGCTTGCCAACGTGCGCCGCATCGTCGAGCGGCATGGCGGGCGAGCCTGGGCCGAGGGGGCCGTCGATCGCGGCGCAACCTTCTACTTTTCCCTGCCGGACAGAGGAGCGGCCTAGATGCCGGAACTGAAGCCCATCCTTCTGGTCGAAGACAACCCGAAGGATGTCGAATTGACCCTGGCGGCTCTCGAGCAGAGCCAGCTCGCCAACGAGGTCGTGGTGGTCCGCGACGGTGCGGAGGCGCTCGACTTCCTGTTTCGGCGCGGCCCTCACGAGAACCGCAATACGAGCGACCCCGCCGTGGTCCTGCTCGACCTCAAGCTCCCGAAGGTGGACGGGCTCGAGGTGCTGGAGACCGTGAAGAAGGACCCGGCCCTGCGTCCGACGCCCGTGGTGATGCTCACCTCCTCCCGCGAGGAGAGCGACCTTGTCCGGAGCTATGAACTCGGGGTCAACGCCTTCGTGGTGAAGCCCGTCGGATTCCGGGAGTTCTTCGACGCGATCCAGGACCTTGGAGTGTTCTGGGCGATCCTCAACGAGCCGCCGCCGCGCAACCGGTTGCCGGGGCCTTGATGGATCGGGCGGCGACCGAGTTCGATCCCGTGCTACGCATCCTCCTGCTGGAGGACAGCGCGCTCGACGCCGAGCTCGTGACCGAAGCCTTAACCGGGCTCGGGTTCGAGACGACGATCCACCGGGTGATCGCGGCCGACGAGTTTCAGGGTGCGGTCATGGAAGGTGGGTTCGATCTCATCCTGGCCGATTACGTGCTGCCTGCCTTCGACGGGCTGAGCGCGCTCACCATGGCCCGGCGGTTCACCCCTTCTACGCCCTTCATCTTCGTCTCCGGCACCCTCGGCGAGGAGGTTGCGGTCGAGGCGCTGAAGCGGGGCGCGACCGACTACGTGCTCAAGCAGCGCCTCGAGCGTCTGCCCGCCACGATCCTGCGGGCGCTGGCCGAGGCGCGGGAGCGGCTGGAGCGGCAGCGCGCCGAGGAGGCCCTGCACAATCTCCTGGAGGAGCGCACCACGCTCCTCAACGAACTCGACCACCGGGTGAAGAACAACCTGCAGCTCCTCCTCTCCCTCGTGAACATGGAGATCCGGCAGGCCGCCCATCCGGATGCCCGTCAGGCTCTGGGCCGGGTGAAGGAGCGCCTCCAGGCGCTCGCCGCCGCCCATCGCGAGCTCTATGACGGCCGCGGCGCGGACCGGTTCGATGCGGCCGCCTTCGCACGAAGCCTGTGCGAGGAGCTCGCCTCGGACCTCAGCAACGTCAAGGTGCGCACGCAGTTCAACATCGAGCGGGTCGAAGTGGAGGCCGGGAAGGCCGCCCCCATGGCGCTGCTCCTCAACGAGATCGTCGTCAACGCCCTGACCCACGCCTACGAGGACCGGCACGGCAAGCTCATCCTGACCATGCGGGTGGAGGACGGCCAGATCTTCTTCGAGCTCGCCGACGACCATTTCACCCCGGCCGAGAAGGAGGCCGCGCGGAGCTGCACCACCGGCGTCATCCTCAACGCGCTCGCCCGCCAGCTCAACGCCCGGGTGACTTGGCCCGAGGAACCCGCCGTGCTGGTGCGGGTGACGATGCCCGCGCAGTCCGCGGCGGTCCAGCCCGCCTACGCCTGACCGGCGGTCCGCGCGGGCGGCTCAGGGCCCGCGCCGGTGCCGCCTAGAAGGTCAGCTCGGCGATCGTGATCCGGTTCTCCGCGGCGGGCCAGGCCCGCGCCACGATCCTCTCCTCGTTGAAGATCCCCACCACCGCACGCCCGACCTCGCCGGCCGGCAGCCGCACGGTCGTGGTCGCGTCCGTCGCCACTCCGGGCGTCACGTCCTTCGGCTCCTGTCCATCGAAGATCACGATATCCCGCGGCAGCCCGAAATAGCCGCGTGGCCGGGTCATCAAGACCACGGCCCCGGCGCCCGCATCGGCCTGGCCGAGGGCCCGGCCCGGGCGCAGGTGCACGATCGAGGACGAGCGCGGGAAGGGCGAGCGGTAGATGTGCGTGACAACCTGCCCTGGCACCGCGAGAACGAATTCGAGGCTCCAGTCGGGTGCGACCTCCGCGGGGCCCCAGCGCCCGTCCGCTCCGGTGGTCCGGCGCAGGACCGCCTCCCCGAGGCGCTCTCCGGTCTCGGGCGACACCCGGTAGAGCTCCACCTGCGCGTTGGCCACGGGCCGGTTCGTCGGCGCGCCGCCGCCGACACCCGTCACGAGCCCGTCGAGGGTCACGCGGGCTTCAGGCACGATGGCAATGCGATCCGGCTCGCGACCCGCGATGAAGCGGTACATCTCCCGGAAGGCGCGGGGGTGGAAGCCGACCTCCCGGTGGTCGAGCTGGCCGAGCGCGATGTTCGTGGCGCCGCGCAGGGCAGGGCCCTCCGGGGTCACCCCGGTCGGGACGCCCGGCCGCCCGAGGAGGCGCCCATCCGCCTGCGCGAACTTGTCGTTGCCGTCGCTGCGCAGGGTGAGGAAGGCGGTGCCCGGCACCACGTCGGTCTCGCCAGCATTCAGCTTCTGCAGGAAGGCGCCGCGTCCGTTGAACTCGCTTCCCGGGCTCGCCTCCCAGGCGAACACCCCTCGGTTCGGCGTGCCGGTCAGCACCGCATGGCTCACCTGCGCGGCGCCGCCGTTCTGCACGAGGTTGCGCACCGCATAGCCGCCGCGGGAATTGGCGACGAGCGCCACCCGCTCGGCTCCCGTGCGCCGCCGGATTTCCTCTACGGCGCCGGCAAGTTCCCGCCGCTGGTCTTCGGTCGAGGAGCGGTCCGCCTGCGCGACCGCGTCGTCGGCTCGCGCCAGAGGATCCGTGAAGTTGATCGCATGGAGCCGGTCGCGGGGCACCCCGTTCGACTCGAAGCGCCACAGGGTCGTGAGCCAGAGGGCCGCGTGGTCTCCGTTGCCGTGGGCGAACACGATCGGCGGCAGGCCGGCGCCGGACGAGGCGGGCGCCTGCGCGCGAGCCGCCCGGGCGAGGGGAGGCGCCAGGGTTGCGACGGAGGCGAGAGCGGAGGCCCGAAGGAGGCTGCGGCGGGACAGCGGCATGGGTGTTTTCCAGATTCGGATGGGATCTGGACGATAGGAGCTGCCGGTGCCCGGGTCACCTCCCTTAGAGGAAGATCGATACAACTCGTGTTCGAAGCGTAGAAGTGGATCCTTGTTTGTCGTTTTAAGGCTACAATCGGCATGTGTGACAGCAGAACAAGCCATTGTAGATGATGAAGCGAACGCAAAACCGGCTGTCATAATCTCGCCTTGAACGGGATAGACTAGCGCGTCCCAGATAATAATCAGGGAATGCGAACCAATGAACAAGAAGTTCATCGCTGCGGCGACCGCCATCATCACGTTGGTTGGCAGCGCTTTAGCCTCAGACGCTTTCGCCCAATCGGCCCGCACCGCGCAGGCGGGAGGCGGTTCGGCGCTGCAGCGGGGGCCCGCCTCTTGGTACGGGCCGGGCTTCCACGGCCGGCGCACCGCGAGCGGCGAGATCTTCAATGCGGGTGCCCTGACGGCCGCCCACCGGACGCTGCCCTTCGGCACCCGCGTGCGGGTTCGCAACGAGCGCACGGGCCGTTCCGTGATCGTGCGGATCAACGATCGCGGTCCTTACGCCCATGGCCGCATCATCGACCTGTCCAAGGGCTCCGCGCGCCTGCTGGGCCTCAGCGGCGTCGCCACCGTCTCCCTGATGCGGGTCTGAGATCCCGAGCCGCTTTGGGCCGGTCGCACGGAGCCACCGGCCAAGAAAGTCGCGCCGTCGATGCAGGATCGAGGCTCGGCCATGGAACTTGGCCGAGGCCGGCGCGCGTTCTCCAGCACATCCTTGGCGATGGCTGGTGGAGAAGCGGTATGGTTGCGGGCTCACGTGCCGCACGAAACAAAGCGGGTTCGGTTCTGACGGCACTCGGCCTCGCGCTGGCCTGCCCGGCAGGGGCGCAGACCCCGGCGCCGGCTCAGCCGGCCGCGGGCGGGTGGGTCGATCCGCCTGCGGATATCGCTCCGCCCCCGGCCGCTCCGGCCGCGCCCGAACCCGCGTCGCCACAGGTGGCTGCGCCGACGCCGCAACGGCCCCCTGCCGTGGTGGCCGATCAGCCGCGTCCGCCCGCGCGCGAACAAGCCCGGGCTCCTGAACCCCCGACAGCCCCGGCGCGCGAACAGGCCCGGGCGCCTGAACCGCCCGCGGCGCCCGTTCGCGAACAACCTCGCGAGGCGGAGGCGCCCCGTGCCCCGGCCCGCGAAGCGGCGCCAGCCCCCCGGGCGCCGGCACAGCCGAGCGTCGCCGAGCGAGCGCCGCGTTCAGCCCCAAGCCGCGCCGCGCAGCGCGCCGAGGCTGCCCGGGATTTGGCCCTTGATTATCTCGCCTTCTGGTCCGCCTCGAACGCGGAGGCGCTGCAATCGACGCCTGAATTCTACACCCCCCGGGTGACGTTCCATGGGCGCAGCATGAGTGCGCAGGCCCTCTTCGACGAGAAGCGACGCTTCGTGCAGCGCTGGCCCGTGCGGGATTATCGGCACCGGAGCGACAGCATCCGCACCGCCTGCGACCCGGCGGGCGATTCCTGCACCGTCCGGTCCGTCTTCGACTTCGACGCCGCCAACCCGGCCCGCAGCCGCCGCTCCCGGGGCGTCGCGACGCTCGAACTCGTCGTGACCTTCGCAAACGAGCGCCCGTTCATCGCCGCCGAGAGCAGCATCGTTCACGATCGCGGCCGGTCCGAGGCGAGCGTCTCCTTGGAGGAGACTCCCGATGAGTGAGTTCGTTCGTCCCGGCATTCAGGTTCACGACACCCCCACGAGCGCCGCCTCCAACACGGCGCCTCACGGCGCTGCCCCCGGCGCCGCATCGGATACGGCATCGTCGAACACGGCCGCGTCCGTCATCGAGCGGACCCGGGCGCTGATTCGCGAGGCGGTGACCCGCGCGCAGCCGATCCCCGAGGCCGAGAGGGCCCTCGAACTCATCGTCGAGGCCTCCGTTCGGGCTCGCGACGAGGATGGCCGCCTCGCGGTGACGGTCATCGACGACGATGGTCACCCCCGCGCCGCGCCCGGCGGCGCGCCCATGACCGTGGCCGATCTTCTGGGCGAGATGCGCCGCACGCGGCCGACGCTGTTCCAATCCGCCGAGGCAAGGACCTCGCAGGCATCGGCGCCAGCCGGGCTCGAGCGCGCAACGGCGTCCGCGCCGCCGGTCCCTGCCGCGCAAGTACCGGAGCCCGCGCCAGCGCCCCGCGATTGGATCCGCCTCGACGAGCGGCCTAGCCCGATCGGTCGCCTGGGGAGCCTCAAGGATATCAGCCTAGGGGGCCGGCTGCCGCAGATCGGCCATTTCGGGGCTGCCTTCCGGGCCGGAGCCGGCGCCATCCGCGGTGCCGTGGGCCGAGCGCGCGAGGGGGTGCTTCGGGGCATGGCGGACCGGACGCGTCGTGGGACCGAGAACCGTAGCGGGCGAGCACCGGATGCGGCGCCGGCCTCCCACCTGCCGTGGCGGGCCCTAGCCGCCGGAGCCGTCGCTCTGGCCCTGGCCGTCGGCCTTGGAACCTGGGCATTTGTCGATCACGACGGCGACCCGGCGGCCGAACCCGCGGTGACCGGGGCCGTGACGAGCCGCAATTCGGGCGCGGGCCAGCAGACCGCGCAAGCTCCGTCGCCCGCGGCGCAGCCCACGCAAGCCCCGGCCGCAGTACAGCCTCAGGCCGGCGGAGTTCTCCGGGGCGTACCCGAGGTGCTCGATACCACCACCATGGAGGTCGGAGGCCGGGTCATCCGCTTGTTCGGAGTCGAATGGGCGCGGGGTGGCGCCGCCGAGGACCTGACCCGCTACATCGCTGGGCGTGAGGTCCAATGCCGGGAGGCGAGCGGCGACGTCTACCGGTGCGAGATCAACGGGCAGGATCTGTCCCGGGTCGTGCTCTTCAATGGCGGCGGCCGCGCCACGGCGGATGCGACGCCGGAACTCAAGGCGGCGGAGGCTCATGCCCGCGCCGCCAAGTCCGGGGTCTGGTCGCGCTGAGGTCGCGCGCGACGCGGTGCGCGATCCCGCGTGAGGTCAGCGTTCGCCGGGCGTGGCCAGGCGGTGAGGCGGCTGCTCGATCCGGCGCCGTCCCCGCTCGACCGCATGGCGCTGCGGCTTGCGGCGGGTGATGGCGGTCTCCGCGGGGGCGGGCTCCCGGCGCGGGGAAAGCCGACCATCGTCGGCCAGAGCCCGGGCGATCTCGCTCAGGAGTTCGCCCCAGGTGCCGAGGGTTTCGCCGCAGGTCCCGCACGTGATCGGAGCTGCCGGCCGCAAGGCCCCTCGGGCCTCGATGGTGGCGGTCTCGCAACGGTGACAGCGGAAACGACCGATGGGTGACGACAACATGGATATGCCTCGCCGCCGCTGGCCATCCCAAGTCGCTGTCTGGCGCTGCTGGGGGAGCGGTCGAATGAGCTAAGCTTAACGTAGCGGAAGAGGCCACTCATCTCCCATTTGGGGTATGCGCCAGGAAATACTGGAATTGCATAACAGGGGGGCGCTCTCGCGAAGAGCGTTGTTCTGCGCCAGATTCCGACTTCCGTGCCCCAGGCCCGGCCACGGCCGCGTCGGCGCCGGCCATGCGGGACGCGCAGCGGGGGTAGCGAACGGATCGGCGCGTCGTGACTGATTCGCGCCTTACGGCAGGACCGCCTTGGGGTCGAGCGCTGCCGTCGAGCGGCCTGGACGGCGCAGGAGCCATGCGACGACCGCCACGTTCACGAGGTTCCACGCAAGGCCGTTGGCGAAGGCCGCCCGGTAGGAGCCGGTCAGGTCGAAGATGAAGCCCGAGAGCCAGCCGCCGAGGGCCATGCCCACAAGGGTCGCCGACATGACGAGGCCGACCCTTGTGCCGGCCTCCTTGCCCGAGAAGAACTCGCGCACGATGAGCGCATAGCTTGGGACGATGCCGCCCTGGAACAGGCCGAAGAGGGCGGAGATCACGTAAAGGGACGTGAGGCCCTCGAAGAACAGGTAGAGCAGCAGCGCCAAGCCCTGCAGGCTCGATCCGAGCAGCAGGGTCGCGACCCCGCCGATCCGGTCCGCGATCCAGCCCGAGGCGATGCGGCTCACGATGCCGAACCCCAGCATCAAGGAGAGCATCTCGGCGCCGCGCGCCACGCCGTAGCCCAGATCCCCGCAATAGGCGACGATGTGCACCTGGGGCATCGCCATGGCGACGCAGCAGGCAAGGCCCGCAGCCACCAGGACACCCTGCAGGGCCCGGGGCGACAGGCCGGTTTCCGTGCGGCGCGCCGCCGTCGCGGTCTCGACCGCCGCGCTCTCCGGAGCCGGCGGCGGGCGGCGCAGCAGCAGGGAGAGGGGCAGCAGCGTGGCGACGCAGAAAAGACCAATGCCCACATGGGTCGCCCGCCAGCCGGCGCTGTCGACGAAATGCTGCACGAGGGGCGGCCAGAGGGTGCCGGCGAGGTAATTGCCGGAGGCGCATAGGGCCACGGCGATGCCGCGGCGCTGCCGGAACCAGTGGGTGATGTCGGCAAGGAGCGGGCTGAAGGTCGCCGAGCTGCCGAGCAGGCCGATCAGAAGGCCGTGGACGACCGCGAACTGCCACAGGCTGGTGGCGAGGCTCGTGCCCACGTAGCCAAGGCCCAGCGCGACGGCGCCGATGCCCACCGGCACCGCGACGCCGAACCGGTCCGCCAGCCGGCCCATGAGGACGCCGCCGAACGCGAAGCCGAGCATGGTGAGCGAGTAGGGGAGGGAGGCGCCGGCCCGCGCGACGCCAAAATCGGCCTGCACGGCGGGCAGCACCACGACCACCGACCACATGCCGACCCCGCCGATGGTGCTCAGAAGGATCGCGAGGGCGAGGCGGCGCCAGGAGGCGGGGGAATCGGCCTGCGGAGCCGTGATCATCGATCCCCGAACAGGCGGTCGCCCTGCTCGTCGATGATCTGCTTTGCCTTGCGCACCGAGAAGTCGATTGCCTCCTGACGGGACGCATGGGTCTCGGCGCGCACGAAGCGGTGCTCGCGGGGGCCGTCCGGGAAGTCCTTCTCGATCACGCCCGCGGTCTGGTGCTGGCCCCGGGAGGGATAGGGCGCCGGCCGGATGCGGAAATCCTTGTAGGGGACCGCCTCCTCGACCTGGGGCGGGGCCTCGCCTGCGCCACCGAAGAGGCGTCCGACCAGCGACTTGACGAAGGATACCATGCGGGGCTCCGAAACGGGACCGCCGCCCTCCGACGGGGGCGGCGGTGCTGCAAGCGATAAGCCCGTCCCCGGCCGATCGCAACGCTCTCTTCGCGCGGGCGCCGGGGCGAACGGCCCGGCGCCCGCGTGGAGGCGGCTAGTTGCCGATCGCCACGCCCTCGCGGCGGCTATCGGCACCGCCGACGAGACCCGTCGGGGTGACGACGAGCGCCTGGATCCCGGAGGTCTGCTCGATCACCTGCACCGGATGGCCCTTGGCCTCGAGCGCGGCCTTCCAGCCCTCCGCCTCGGTGCCCTTCTCGAGCTCCGTCGCCGCGTTGCGGCTGCCGATATTCGGCAGATCCACCGCCACCTGCGGGTCGAGCTTCCAATCGAGGATGCCGACGAGGGTCTTCGTCACGTAGTTGATGATCGCACTGCCGCCGGGCGAGCCCACCACGGCGTAGAGCTTGTTGCTGCCGTCGAGCACGATCATCGGCGCCATGGTGCTGCGCGGACGCTTGCCGGGCTCGACCCGGTTCGCCACCGGCTTGCCGTCCTCCGTCGTGGCGAAGGAGAAGTCGGTGAGCTGGTTGTTGAGAAGGAAGCCGCCCTTCGTCATCTGGCGCGAGCCGAAGCCGCCCTCGATGGTGGTGGTCATCGACACGGCCCGCCCGTCGCGGTCGACGATCGCGATATGGCTGGTGCCGAACTCGATGCCCTCGGAGCCGCCCCAGTGGAAGGTGCGCTGGAAGGGCGGATTGCCGGGCTGCGCCTTGCCCATGCTCTTGTCCGGGCTCATCAGCGCCGCGCGGGACTTGATGTAGTCGCGATCGATGAGGCCGCGCACGGGCACGCTCACGAATTGCGGGTCGGCCAGGAAGAGGGCCCGGTCCGCATAGGCGAGGCGTCCCGCCTCCGCGATCCAGTGCACCGCGTCGGGGCCTGGCTTCATGGCCGCGAGGTCGATGCCCTCAAGCATGCCGAGGATCTGCAGAACGCCGATGCCGCCGGAGCTCGGGGGAGCCATGCCGCACAGGCGATAGGCGCGATAGGGCCCGCAGACGGGCTCGCGCTCCTCGACCTTGTAGGCCTTGAGATCGTCGAGGGTCATGTCGCCTGGATTCGTTGGGTGGCTTGTGACGGTGGCGACGATGTCCTGGGCGATCTCCCCCGTGTAGAAGGCCGCCGATCCGTTGTCGGCGATGGCGCGCAGGGTCCGGGCGAGGTCCGGATTCTTGAGTACGGAGCCGATCGCCTTCGGCTTGCCGTCCGCCTCGTAGAAATAGGCCTTCGCGACGGGATTCGTGGCCAGGAACTGGTCCTGCGCGACGAGGCCGCCGAGGCGCGGCGAGATGGTGAAGCCCTCGTCCGCGAGCTTGATGGCGGGTTCGAACAGCTGCTTCCAGGGCAGCTTGCCCCAACGCCGATGGGCGGTCTCCAGCATCCGCACCACGCCCGGCACGCCCACGGACCGCCCGCCGACCACGGCGTCGTTGAACTTCATGGGCTGCCCGTCGGTAGTGAGGAAGCGCTCGGGCTTTGCCGCGGCGGGCGCGACCTCGCGGCCGTCGAGGGTGGTCACGGCCTGTCCGTCCCAATGGACCAGAAAGGCGCCGCCGCCGATGCCGGAGCTCTGCGGCTCCACGAGGGTGAGCACGAGCTGCACCGTGATGGCCGCATCGACCGCGCTGCCCCCGGCCGCGAGAATCTGCCGGCCGGCCTCGGCCGCCAGCGGGTTCGCGGCCGCCACCATGTCCTTGGTGGCGGTGCCTGCCTGCTTGGCGGTCCGGCCAGTGGCGGCTTCGGGCGCCTGAGGCGGCGCGAGCTGGGCCTGCGCCATCGTCGCCGCGAGGGGTGCGAGGCCGATGAGACCGGCCCCGATCAGACGGCGCCAGGGAAAGGGTTGCGCTTTCATGGGATCTCCCTCCGGAGTTCTCGGTCTCGGGGCGACCGCACGGAGCGCGCCCCGATTTGACCTTGGGAGAGTAGACCTGGATCTGGCACCAGCGCCACCCCATGGAGGAAGGGTGTTGCGTGAGCGGGCGCAGCCGGCGCGTGACCACACTCCTGCCGTTCTCACGTGGGATGATTCGACTTCATGGTCGATGCGACGGAGAGGAGGACTGCATGCAGCCGTTCAACTTGTTCCGCACCAAGGGCCGCGATGCCCTGTTCTGCGCGGTGCCCGAGGCGCGTTCGGTACCGCCTTTCCTCACCGGGCAGCAATGGGTCTATACGGGCCGGCTGAGCGACCCGCGCGAGGCGCCGATCGGCTTCGACGACCGGGCTGCCGCCACAGGCGTGCGCTTCAACGGCTTCTATCTCTTCTCAGATTTTCGGGGTGAGCCGCGGGTCTGACGGCCTGCGGTCCTAACGATCCCGGCCGTTCCCCTCGCCGCGACCGCCCCCGTTCTCGGAGCCGCCTCCGCGATCCGAGCGACCCTCGCCGCGCCCGTCCCCGCGGCCTTGGCCATTGCCTTCGCTCCGGCCCTCGCCGCGGCCGCCTCCCTGCCCATTGCCTTGGCCGTTCCCTTCGCCGCGACCGGAGGCGCCGTCGCCCCTGCCTCCGCCCGAAGGGCCACCCCCCGCGGAGCCTGGACCTGCATCCCCACGTCCCCCGCCACCGGAGCCCGATCCGCCTTGACCGGACGAACCACCCTGGCCGGATGAGCCGCCTTGCCCGGAAGCGCCGCCTTGGCCGGAACTGCCTCCTTGGCTCGACGGGCCTGCCTGAGCCCCCGAACCGCCGGACGGGCCACCGACCCCGCCCGCTCCGTCGGACGACCGGCCGGCCCGGCTCTCGCTCGCCGCAGGCGCTCCCACGGCCGGGCTGCCGCTTCGGCTACGGGCCTGCCGACCCTTGATGGCTTCGGAGACCTCCTCGGCCCAGAGTTTCTGCTTCTCACCCTCTATGGGAGTGGACGACGAGGCTGCCTGGGCGCTCGGAGCCGGATTCAAGGAGGCGGACGCCAGAACGAGCGTCAGGACGAACGACGCGCTGAGGCGTCCGGCGAGCCAAGGGCTGGCCGGATGAACTTGCGGGCTCGAGGAGGCCTGCCGTGTCGCCATGATGGGGTGTCGCGTCTCCCAAACCGTGCCGGTTGTCGGCCCCGGACACGATGTTCGCCGTCGCACATAGGGGAGCCGTGCCGGACTTCGAGGATAGCCGGCTGCGTTTGATCGCCCCTTGTGGATAACCGGGCAACCATGGCCACGGAGCAGGGGCTGGCCGCGCCCCATGAGGCCAGTGCATAATGCGGGCGAAGCCGGGTGGATCAGCGCCCCGAACTTGACCTACGATGCGCGTCCCTCCTCTCCCGAGCCGCTAGGTCGTCGTGGGTTCGCCTCTTTCCTTGATCGGGACCATCACCGCCGCGGCGACGCTGCTGCAGGCGTCGAACGGTCTGTTCACCGCCCTTCTGCCCCTCCGCATGCAGGCGGAGGGATTTTCCGTCCTCGGAATCGGCATCGTCGCGGCGGTCTATGGGCTCGGCTTTGCAAGCGGCTGCTTCGTCGCGCCGGTCTTCGTGCGGCATGTCGGGCATATCCGCGCCTATGCGAGCCTCGCGGCCGTGGCCTCCGTGGTGGGCCTGGCCTTCACGCAGGCCGAATCCGTGGCGGCCTGGGCGATCCTGCGCGGGCTCATCGGCTTCACGCTCGCGGGGCTGTTCACGGTGATCGACGGCTGGATCAGCGCCCGCACCACGGCCTCGCACCGGGGCCGGATCCTCTCCTTCTACATGGTCTGCACGAAGCTCGCCCTGATGGTGTCGCCGCTCGGGGTGACCTTCGGCAGCATCCAGGCGGACGGGCTCTTCATGGTGGTGAGCGCCATCATGTGCCTGTCCCTTCTGCCGGTCTGCGCGACCCTCACCGAGGAGCCTCCGGCGCCGCGCACCGTGCGGGTGGAGTTTCGCGGGCTCTTCGGCACGGCGCCCTCGGCGGTGATCGGGGCCTTTTCGGTCGGGCTCATGAACGGACCCGTGATCGCCATCGCGCCGGTCTACGGAGTGAACATCGGGCTCAGCGCCGATCAGGCGGCCGGCCTCCTCTTCGCGCTCCAGGGCGGCAGCCTCCTGCTGCAATGGCCGCTGGGCTGGCTGTCCGATCATTCCGACCGCCGCTGGGTCATTGCCGGCCTCGCGGCGGGCACGAGCGCGGTCTCGGCTCTCATCGTGATGGCGGGAGCGGCGACGCCGGGATTGGTCCTTGCCGCCTTCGCCCTGTGGGGCGGCCTTGCCCTTTGCATCTACTCGGTGTGCATCGCCCATGCCTGCGATCTCGTGGAGCCCGACCGTATCGTCCCCACGATTTCGACGCTTCTGGCGTCCTGGGCCATCGGTGTCACCATCGGGCCGTTGCCGGGAGCGCTCGCCATGCAGGCGATGGGTCCCGGCGGGCTGTTCGTCTATTCGGCCGTGACGGCATTGGCCCTTGCGGTGTTCGTGATCCTGCGCATCGCCCGCCAGCGCCGCGCCGTGCCCCGGGGCGGCTTCGTGGACCTGTCGCCGACGAGCACAGCCGCGGCCGGCATGAGCCCGCGCGCAGAGGGCCCGGCTCCCGCAACCGACATCGAGGCGGCCGAGGCCGCGGCACAAAAAAGCCCGGCCTGAAGAGCCGGGCTTCCGACGAGGCGCAGGGCGTCGGCTTTAGAGGTTCGCCGCGAGCCGCAGCGCGGTGACGTTCTCGTACCGGTCGAGCCGCTTGTCGATCATGTCGTCGATCTTGTCGTACACCTCGGCGACGGAGAGCTGCCGGGTCTTGCGGCCTGCCTTGGCGAAGAAGAGAGCCTTGTTGGCCCGCGCCGCAGCCGGAAATACCCGGGCGCCGCTCTGCTTCGGCTTGTCGTCGAGGAGCGACATGAACTTGCTGGCGCTGTCGACCCCGAAGAAATGCGCGAGGTAGAATTCCGACCGGTTGATCCGGCGGCCGAGGCGGCGCTCGATCTTCGAGCGGTCGCGCTTGGTCATCTCCGCCGCCATGAGGGCCGACAGATAGGGGTCGCGGCGCAGGCCGAGCACATGCTCGCGCATGGTGTCGTCCGCGATGCTGAGCTGGCCCTGAGGTCCCTGGATCGCCTGGGCCTCCGCTTCGAGCCCATGGCGCTCGCCGAAGCTGCGGACGGCTTCGAGCCAGGTGGAGCTGATGAACTGGAACAGGCCCTCGGCCGAGGAGGTGCTGGCCTTGTTTGACGGGATGAAGCTCGATTCCTTGTCGGCCAGCGCCATCATGTAGACCGGGTCGACACCGGTGACCTCGGACGCCCGGAGGATGGTCTCGACGATCCAGCGCGGCACGCGCATGTCGTCGAACTGGAGCAGTTCGTTCGGGTCGGCCGCGGGACGCGGATCCGTGGTCTTCACATAGGCCATCGGCGCCGACGCGGTCTCGAAGAAGTCCGAGTCCACATCGGTCTCCTCGAAGTCCTCCGCCGAAGCGGCCGCGTACTCGGCCGGCTCCTCGACGGGCACCGGAATCAGGATGGGCGCCTCCGCGACGAGATCGATGCCCGGCAGCACGATATCCGCGATGGATGGGGCGGGCGCCTCAACCACGGGAGCCTCGATCTCGGCGGCCGCGAGGTCGAGCGGCGGAACCGGCTCAGGCAGGGTGATCTCGACGAAAGCAGGCGCGGTGCCCTCGATCACCAGCGGCTCAACGGCCGGAACGTCGACTTGGGGAAGGCGGATGTCCTGGGTGTCCACCGGGCTCGCGCTAGCCGGGCCAATGGCGGCGCCGGCCGAACCGAAGGTGAGGAGGGCGCCGAGGCCGAGACTGGCGGTCAGCTGGCGGAACTTCTCCGTGGAACGGGAGTTGGTGATGGAGTGGTTCAGCGCGCTCTGCGGCTGGAGCCAGTGAATCGCGTCGTCGCGATCGCAAGCGTCGTGAGACGCCGTCATCCGGTCAGTCATGAATGCCCCCGCAATGGCCGCGTCGCCTGTCTGGTTGGCGCGCGATCCGCTTTTGGATTCGATTGCTGGGAGGGTTCTGGAAGCGCGATATGACCAGAATGGGTCAGCTTGAGCATGGGCCGGGCGCTCCCCTCACCGGCGCAGCAGCCCGCTGTCCGGTTGATGCAAGCGTCAGGTTGTAACCGTCACCGGTTTCCTAACGCCCCATTCAAGCGCGACTTTGTTTCATCGATAAGGTTACCAAAACGCAAAAGACGTCTGTTATCTTTGAATTTTCTGACGAGGATGCCGTGGCTTGCGAGATGCTGGAACCACCCTTCCGCATCGGCATGGGCAGCGAGCCGGAAGAGCCGTGTACCCCCTTCGATCCTGAATCCGACCGCCACCAGCAGTCTATCAAGCTCTGCTGCAAAAAGTTTTCGCTCGCGCTTCTGAACCTCCAGCCACGCTCGGTCCGAAAGGGCCTGCGAGCCGATCGCGAGAGCTGGGCCGGAGACTGCCCAGGGCCCCGATTCCTGCCGGATTCGCTCCGCCAGTTCCGGTGCCGCCACCGCAAAGCCAAGCCGCAATCCGGCGAGCCCATAGGCCTTGCCAAGCGAGCGCATGACCACGATTCCCGGCGCGTCGTGCGGAGCGACGCTGGCTTCGTCCTCGAGATCCGCGAAGGCCTCATCGACCACGAGCCACCCGCCACGTGCCGCCAGGATCCGCCCTGCCTCCAGGAGGCGCCAGTCCGGGATGACGCGGCCATCGGGGTTGTTCGGGTTGACGGCGACGACGACGGCGGGGTCGCGCGCCAGCGCCGCATCGAGGTCCGGCGCCTCCTCCACGGCGTGGCCGGCCCGGGCCCAGCAGCGTCCATGCTCCGAATAAGTGGGGGCGAGCACCACGACCCGGCCCTGCGGGCGCAGGCGCGGCAGGATCTGGATCAGGGCCTGCGACCCGGACACGGCGGCGACACGAGCCGGATCGCTGATCCCGTAGGCCTGGGCCGCGACGGCTTCGAGAGCCGCCGCCTCGGCCGGGGAGGGCAGGCGGGCAAAGGCCTCGATCGGCGGCGGCGTGAAGGGATAAACCCTGGGATTGATGCCCGTGGAGAGATCGAGCCAGGGCTCGGGCGCTTCCGGAAACTGCGCCTTTGCGGCATGGAGGTCTCCGCCATGCTCCATCGATCGTCCTTCCCGTGTCCTTGAATACCGTCGTTCCGGCCGTCCTGTGGATCGCACTCGTGGCTCTGGCCGTCGAGGCCGCTTTCGGCTATCCGGCCGCGCTTTTCAACCGGTTCGGCCATCCGGTCACCTGGATCGGACGCGTGATCGCGTTTCTCGACCGCTCCTTCAACAGCGCCGACCGGACTTTCGCGCAGCGGCGTCTTGCGGGCGTTGCCGCCCTTCTCATCCTCCTTGCCCTCGTCGGTGTCGTGGCGCTCGTGGTGCAGCTGGGGCTGGAGGGGCTCTTCGGCGTGTTGGCCCTGCCGCTCACGGGGATTTTGGCGAGCAGCCTTTTGGCCCAGCGCAGTCTCCACCAGCATGTGGCGCAGGTCGCGGCAGGTCTCGAAGCCGGACTTGCGGAGGGTCGCCGAGCCGTGTCCCAGATCGTCGGGCGCGATCCCGACACCCTCGACGAAGGCGCCGTGGCACGGGCCGCCATCGAGAGTCTCGCGGAGAACTTCTCCGACGGGGTCGTGGCGCCGCTCCTCTACACCGCAGTCGGCGGCCTGCCCGGAGGCGCGCTCTACAAGGCGGTGAACACCGCCGACAGCATGATCGGACACCGCACTCCGCGGCACGAGGCCTTCGGCTGGGCGGCGGCGCGGTTCGACGACCTCGTCAACCTGCCGGCCTCGCGCCTCGCCGCCTTGTGGATCGTCGCCGCGGCGGCGCTCCTCCCAGGCTGCGACCCGAAGGCGGCCTGGGCGGCCGTGCGGCGGGACGCGCGCCATCATCGCTCGCCCAATGCCGGGTGGCCCGAGGCGGCCATGGCTGGAGCGCTCGGTCTCAAGCTTGCGGGGCCGCGGGTCTATGGGGGCGTGACGGTCGAGGATCGCTGGATGGGCGAGGGGCGCGCCGCGGCCGATGCGGGTGACATCCGCCGGGCGCTCCGCGTCTATCGCACGGCGTGCCTCGTTCAGGCCGCGACGCTCGCGGTGCTCGTCACCGCCTGGCGCATCGCCGCGTCATGATCCTTCGCGTCACGCTCGCCGCTCTTGCGCTCGCGGCGCTCGTCAATGGAGCCCTCGCGCAGGCGTCCGTTCGCCCGCAGCGCATCGTGTCGCTCAATCTCTGCGCGGACCAGCTCCTGCTGGCGCTGGCCGATCGCCAGCAGATCGCATCCTTGAGCCCGCTCGCCCGCGACCCGTCGCTGTCGTTCCTCGCCCGCGAGGCCGAGGCGGTGCCGATCAATGGGGGACGGGGCGAGGCCATCCTGATGAGCGGTGCCGATCTCGTCCTCATGGGCCGCTTCGGCTCCCACCTGAAACGCGAACTCCTGGAACGGCAGGGGCTCGCCGTCATGGCGCTCGAACCCTGGCGCAGCCTCGACCAAGGTCGCCAGCAGATCCGCGCCGTGGCGGGGCGCATCGGCCATCCCGACCGGGGCGAGCGTCTGATCGCGGCCATGGACGCGGCGCTCGCGCGCTCGCGCGGCATCGTCGCCGGACGGCGCAGCATTCTGACCGTCTATCGCCGAGGCTATGTGGCGTCCGAGGAATCCATCACCGGCGAGATCCTGCGCCACATGGGCTTCGCGCTGCACCAGGAGGCGCTCGGTCTGAGACGGGGAGGGCTGGCGCGTCTCGAGAGCATCGTGGCGATGCCCCCAGACTACGCGCTTCTCGACGAGGCCTCCGAGCGGGCGGTGGACAACGGATCCGCGCTGCTCGTCCATCCGGCCTTTCTCGACGCGGTGCCGCGCGAGCGCCGGCTCACAATTCCGGGCCATCTCACCATCTGCGGCGGTCCCTCGACGCCGCAGGCCATTGAATCCCTGGCCGCAGAAGTGCGCGCGAAGGTGCGTTGACGGCAGCGCGGAGCGATCAGAGCCCGGCGCGGGCGATGGCGAGAAGGCGGTCGATGTCGAGATGGGCGGCGAGGTGATCCGCGAGATCGTCGAGCGTCCCTTCGATCGTCGTATCGTAGGCCAGCCCATCGAAGGCGGCGCCAGGCCGAAGACCCTCAAGATACGCGCGGCGAAATGGATCCGTGGCGAACAGGCCATGCAGATAGGTGCCGACCACGCGCCCATCCGCGGAGGCAGCGCCTTCCGGCGCATCGCCGAGCCGGAAGGGCGCCCGCGCCGTGTCCGGGCCCTCGGTACGACCAAGATGGATCTCGTAGGCCGACAAGTTTTCGCCGCTCGCCGCATGGCGCGCCGTTACCGGACGCACGGTCTTGTCGCCCGTCAGAACCGTGTCCACGGCGAGGAGGCCAAGACCCTCCACGGTGCCGGCCACACCCTCGATGCCATCGGGATCGGCGATGGTGCGGCCGAGCATCTGGTAGCCGCCGCACAGGCCGAGAACCCGGCCGCCGCGGCGGTGATGGGCCTTGAGGTCGATGTCCCAGCCCTGCTCCTTGAGAAAGGCGAGATCCGCGACCGTGGCCTTCGAGCCCGGCAGGATCACCAGGTCCGCATCGGCGGGCAGCGGGCGCCCGGGCGGCACGAGCGTGAGCGCGATCGCAGGATCGAGCTTCAGGGGATCGAGGTCGTCGAAATTGGCGATGCGGGGCAGGATCGGGCAGGCGATCCGCAGGGCGCCCCCGTCGCGGCGCGGCGACGAGGCAAGATCGAGCGCATCCTCCGCCGGCAGGTTGCGGGCCGCCGCGAACCAGGGCACCACCCCGGCCGAGGGCCAGCCGGTGAGGCGCTCGATGGTTGTCACACCTTCATCGAAGAGGCGCACATCCCCGCGAAAGCGGTTGATCAGAAAAGCGCGCACAAGGGCGCGGTCTTCTTCCGCCAGGACCGCGTGGGTGCCGACGAGGCTCGCGATCACGCCGCCGCGGTCGATATCGCCGGCAAGCACCACCGGCACGCGCGCGGCCTGCGCAAAGCCCATATTGGCGATGTCGCCCCGGCGCAGATTGGTCTCCGCCGGACTGCCCGCGCCTTCCACGATGACGAGGTCCGCGCCGCGCCCGACCTCGCCGAAGCTGTCGAGCACGTAGGGCATGAGAGCACCCCGGTCGCGGCCGTAACTCGCCGCCTCCAGCTGTCCGAAGCGGCGCCCCTGCACGATGATCTGCGAGCGCCGGTCGGTCTCGGGCTTCAGCAGAACGGGATTCATGTGCACATGGGGCGCAACGCACGCCGCGCGCGCCTGCAGGGCCTGGGCCCGTCCGATCTCGCCGCCTTCCACGGCGGCGGCGTTGTTCGACATGTTCTGCGGCTTGAAGGGCCGCACCGCGAGGCCCTGGCGCGCGAAATGGCGACACAGGCCGGCAACGAGGAGCGACTTGCCCACATTCGACCCCGTGCCCTGGATCATGATCGCGGGAACGCGGCTCATGCGAGGTTTATCGCCAGGGCAGGGGCCGGCTTGATCAGAATGGGGCACCCGGCGGTGACGAACAGAACCGCGTCGCACGCCGCCGCAACCCGCTGGTTGAGCCGCCCTTGAGCGTCGCGGAAGCGGCGGCCGAGCGGGGTCGCCGGCACGATGCCATGGCCGACCTCGTTCGAGACCAGCACCACTGGACCAGCGACCGCAGCGAGAGCGGCTACGAGCGCATCCGTGGCGGCGTCCACGTCCTCCTCGGCCAGCACGAGGTTCGAGAGCCAGAGCGTGAGGCAATCCGCCAGCACCACGCGGCCGAGCGCGGCCTCCTCGGCGATCGCCTGCGGGAGCGCGCGCGGCTCCTCGCGGGTTCGCCAGCCGGTGCGCTCGGCCTGATGGAGGGCGATGCGCTCGCGCATCTCGTCGTCCCACGCCTGAGCGGTCGCGACGAACACGCGGTCGAGCCCGCTCGCTTCGGCGAGGCCCTGCGCGGTACGGCTCTTGCCGGAGCGGGCGCCTCCGAGCACCAGGATCCTGCGATAGGTGATCATCCCCGTGCGGTTAGCCGCCCGGGGCCGACGACGCAATGGGGCGGTCCCATGGGCCGATCGGCACGCTGGGTTCCGGTCCCGTCCTCACACCCGCTCGATCAGCACCGAGATGCCTTGGCCGACCCCGATGCACATGGTGGCGACGGCGCTTTTCAGCCCAAGCGTCTCCAGGGCGTTCACCGAGGTCATGGCGAGCCGGGCACCGGACATGCCGAGCGGGTGGCCAAGCGCGATGCCGCCCCCGTGCGGGTTCACGTGCTCCCCGTCATCCGGCAGGCCGAGCTGGCGCAGAACCGCGAGAGCCTGGGCCGCGAAGGCCTCGTTGAGCTCCACGAGGTCGATATCCGCGATCCGTCGTCCGGTCCGGTCCATCAGCTTCTGGGTGGCGGGCACAGGACCGATCCCCATCACCCGCGGCGGCACACCGGCCGTCGCCATGGCGACGATGCGGGCCCGGGGCGTGAGCCCATGGCGCCGGGCGGCCTCCTCGGAGGCGATCACCAGGGCGGCGCCCCCGTCATTGACGCCGGACGCGTTGCCGGCTGTCACGGTCCCCGGGTTGCGGAACGGGGTCTTCAGCTTGGCAAGGGCTTCGAGCGTGGTGTCGGCGCGGGGATGCTCGTCCCGGTCGACGACTGTGTCGCCCTTGCGGCCCTTGATCGTGATCGGGACGATCTCCCGGCCGAACACGCCGGTCTCCTGGGCCCTCACGGCGCGATGCTGGCTCCGCAGCGCGAAGGCGTCCTGGTCGGCGCGGGAAACCTGATAGTCCTGCGCCACGTTCTCGGCGGTCTCCGGCATGGAATCGATGCCGTATTGCTCCTTCATGAGCGGGTTCACGAACCGCCACCCGATGGTGGTGTCGTGCATCTCCGCCTGCCGCTGGAAGGGCTCCGTCGCCTTGCCCACGACGAAGGGCGCGCGGGACATGCTCTCGACGCCGCCGGCCACGATCAGGTCCGCCTCCCCGGTCTTGATGGCGCGGGCCGCGGTGCCGACCGCATCGAGGCCCGATCCGCACAGGCGGTTGATGGTGCTGCCCGGCACGTCGGCCGGCAGACCGGCTAGAAGCGCGGCCATGCGCGCGACGTTGCGGTTGTCCTCGCCGGCCTGGTTCGCGCAGCCGTAGATAACCTCGTCCACGGCGCTCCAATCAACGGAGCCGTTGCGCTCCATCAGCGCCCGGATCGGGTGGGCGGCGAGGTCGTCGGCGCGAACGGAGGAGAGGCTGCCGCCGTAGCGGCCGATGGGGGTGCGGGCGAAGTCGCAGATAAAGGCATCACGCATGGCTTGAGCTCGCTCGGCTGGATACCGCCCGTTCTAACGAAGCGCGCGCGGGATGGCTATCCCGCCTACGGGCTGAGCCGTTCGCATCGCCTCTTGCATTCGCAATTTTCCAAGATCAATCTGTGCCCCTCCGCTCGGCCTGGGCGCACCGGAGCGATCTTTTCCATCTGGGAAATGCCCCAATGAAGGAAATGTGACTTTCGTAAGCCGCCTCGGCTTGTCTAACGTCCTCGCCTCGCCTGTTCGATCAAGGACCGCCGCGAGCGGCTTCATCCTTCGTCCTGTGTACCAGAAAGGTATTCTCGCGTGAGCGGCTTCACTACTCGTCCCGAGATCGACGGCACGTTCGGTGTCGTTGCCTCGACCCACTGGATCGCCAGCGCGGTCGGCATGGGCGTCCTCGAGCGGGGCGGCAACGCGTTCGATGCGGGCATCGCCACGGCCTTTACGCTCCAGGTCGTGGAGCCGCATCTGTGCGGCCCCGGCGGCGACGTGCCGCTCATGCTGCATGACGTGAAGCGCGGCACGCCCGAGGTGATCTGCGGCCAGGGGCCGGCGCCCGCGGGTGCCACCATGGAGCATTACAAGGGATTGGGGCTTGACCTCATCCCGGGCACGGGTCTCCTCGCGCCCTGCATCCCCGGCACCTTCGACGCCTACATGCTGGTGCTTCGCGACTACGGCACCGTCGGTCTCGCCGAGGTCCTGAACCCAGCCATCCATTATGCCCGCCACGGCTATCCGCTCGTCTCGCGCATCTGCAGCACCATCGCGACGGTGAAGCAGCTCTTCCTGGAGCACTGGACGACGTCCGCCGCTGTCTACCTGCCCGGCGGCGAGGTGCCGAAGCCGGGCACGCTCTTCACGAATCCGGCGCTCGCGGACACCTACGAGCGCATCCTGCGTGAGGCCGAGGCCGGGGGCGGCAGCCGCGAGCAGCAGATCGAGCGGGCCCGCAAGGTCTGGTCCCAAGGCTTCGTGGCCGAGGCCATCGACCGGTTCTGCCGCACGCAGGAGGTCATGGACGTCACGCAGCGCCGCCATCGCGGCGTGCTCACCGGACAGGACATGGCCACGTGGGAGGCCACCGTCGAGGCGCCGATCGGTTACGATTACGGACGCTACCGGGTGCTGAAGACGGGGCCGTGGACGCAAGGCCTCGCGACGCTCCAGCAGCTCGCGATCCTTAAAGGATTCGGGCTCGACGGGCTCGACCCGGCCGGGCCCGACTTCATCCATCTCCAGGTGGAGGCCGCGAAGCTGGCTTTCGCGGACCGCGACACCTTCTATGGCGATCCGGCCTTCGTGAACGTGCCGGTCGAGACCCTGCTCTCGGATGCCTACAACGCCGAGCGGCGCAAGCTCATCACCGACCGCGCCTCCATGGACCTGCGGCCGGGCTCCATCGAGGGCTTCGGCAAGCTCATCGATGCCCGCGCCGTGCTCGGCAAGCGCGAGGCGGTGAGCGCCAGCGGCGTCGGCGAGCCCACGGTCGGCCGCATGGGCCAGAGCCGCGGCGACACGGTGCATTTCGACATCATCGACCGCTGGGGAAACATGATCGCGGCAACGCCTTCGGGCGGCTGGCTGCAATCCTCTCCGGTGATCCCCGAGATCGGCTTTTGCCTTGGCACCCGCGCCCAGATGTTCGTCCTCGACGAGGAGCATCCGGCGGCGCTCGCGCCCGGCAAGCGCCCGCGCTCGACATTGTCGCCCACCATGGCGCTGCGGGACGGCGAGCCGTACCTCGCATGGGGCACGCCGGGCGGCGACCAGCAGGATCAGTGGATCCCCCAATTCTTCTTGCGCCATGTCCATGCGGGGATGAACCTGCAGGAGGCGATCGATGCGCCGGCCTGGCACACGGAGCACTTCCCCTCCTCGTTCTGGCCCCGCACCTCGCGGCCGGGCGTGGTGGTGGTGGAGGGCCGGGTGCCGGAGGCGACCGTGGAGGAGCTGCGCCAGCGCGGCCATATCGTGGAAGTCGGCGACGACTGGTCCGAGGGCCGCCTCACGGCCGCTTCCAAGGACGGCGTTCGCCTGAAGGCTGCCGCGAATCCGCGCGGCATGCAGGGCTATGCGGTGGGGAGGTAGGGCGTGACCTGGTCCATTGTCGCTCGTGACGAACAGACGGGTCAGATCGGCATCGCGGTCTCGACTTGCGCCTTTGCGGTCGGTGCCCGGGTGCCCTTCATCGCCACGGGCGTCGGCGCCGTGGCGACGCAATCCTTCGTGAACCCGTTCTACGGCTATCGCGGTCTCGAACTCCTGCGTGCCGGCGCGACGGCCGAGGACGCCATTCGCATCCTCACCGCTGCCGACGACGGGCGCGGCCAGCGCCAGGTCCATGTGATGGATCGGGCCGGGCGCTTTGCGGCCTATACGGGTGATGGCTGCGTCGAGTGGTGCGGCCATCTCATCCGCGACACCTTTTCGGTCGCCGGCAACATGCTGGCCGGCCCGCAGGTGATCGAGCGAACGGCGGATACCTACGCAGCCTCGCGCCAGCAGCCTTTCGCCCAGCGCCTGCTCACGGCGCTGAAAGCCGGCGAGGAGGCGGGCGGCGACAAGCGCGGCAAGCAATCCGCCGCCCTGCTGATCCACGACGAGGAGGAATATCCCTTCCTCGACATTCGCGTGGACGACCACGCAGATCCCTTGGGCGAACTCGCGCGCCTCGAGGAAGTCGCGCGCGGTCGCTATCTGCACTACCGCAAATTCATGCCCTCCCGCGCGAACCCGGCCGGCATCGTCGACCGGGCGGAGATCGAGCGCCGCATCGCGGAATCCATGGCCGCCGAAGCCAAGGGGGTCGCATGAGCGCGCCCCTCCTGGAGCTCCGCGATCTGTCGGTCGTGTTCAACGGGCAGGATGGCCGGCGCACGCACGCGGTGGACGGTGTCAACTTCTCGGTCGAGCGGGGCCGCACCCTCGGCATCGTCGGCGAATCCGGTTGCGGCAAGAGCGTGACGTCGCTTGCCATCATGGGCCTCCTGCCGAAGGGCGCCGCGGAGGTTTCGGGCAGCGTCGCCTTCGACGGGCAGAACCTCCTGACCCAGCCGGACCGTGTCCTGCGCGATCTGCGCGGGGACCGGATGGCCATGATCTTCCAGGAGCCGATGACCTCGCTGAACCCGTCCTACACGGTGGGCGATCAGATCGTGGAGGCGATCATCCGCCATCGGCGCATGAGCCAGGCGGAGGCGCGCGAGCGAGCCATCGAGATGCTGCGCCGCGTGCGCATCCCGAACCCGGAGGCGCGGTTCGACGATTACCCGCACCGCCTGTCCGGCGGCATGCGCCAGCGGGTGATGATCGCCATGGCGCTCGCCTGCGACCCGCAGCTTCTCATCGCCGACGAGCCGACGACGGCTCTCGACGTGACGATCCAGGCGCAGATCCTCGACCTCATGCGCTCCTTGCGGGAGGAGGGCGGGGCGGCCATCGTGCTCATCACCCACGATCTTGGCGTCGTGGCCGAGGTCTGTGACGAGGTGGTCGTCATGTATGCGGGTCAGGTGGTGGAGCGGGCGCCCGTCGAGGCGCTGTTCCGCTTCCCGCAGCACCCCTACACGGTCGGTCTTCTCGGCGCCCTGCCGCGGCTCGATCAGAAGCGCCCGCGCCTTGCCGCCATCGAGGGCTCGGTGCCCAACATGAGCGCGCCGCCTCAAGGCTGCCGCTTCCAGGCCCGATGCCCATTCCGCATCGCCCAATGCGCCGAGATGCCTCCGCTCGCGGAGGTGGAAGGCGGTCACCTGTCGCGCTGCTGGCGGGCGCCGCTCGAAAGGCTCGTCGCATGAGCGCTCGTCTTGCGTCTCGCATATCCGGACGGGCGTCTCACGGAAGGTCGTTCGCATGAGCTCCGTTCTAGAAGTGCAGGATCTCGTGAAGCACTTCGTGGCGAAGCGCTCGGCCTTCGGCCGACCGCTCGCCACCGTGAAGGCGGTGGACGGCGTCACGTTCACCCTGAAGCCCGGCGAGACCCTCGCCATCGTCGGCGAATCCGGCTGCGGGAAATCGACGGTGGGGCGCCTCGTCATGCGCCTCATCGATGCGACCGGCGGCACGGTCCGTCTCGACGGCGCCGACGTGACCACTCTCGACGACCGGGCGTTCCGCCCCTATCGGCGCCACATCCAGCTCATCTTCCAGGATCCGTTCGCTTCCCTCAATCCGCGCATGACCGTGGGCGAGATCCTGTCCGAGCCCCTGATGCTGCACAACGTGGTACCGGCGCGCGAGCGCCGGGAGCGTGTGGCGGAGCTGCTGCGCATCGTCGGTCTGCAGCCGCATCAGGCCGCGCGCTATCCTCACGAGTTCTCCGGCGGCCAGCGGCAGCGCATCGTCATCGCCCGCGCGCTTGCGGTGGAGCCCAAGGTGATCGTCTGCGACGAGGCTGTCTCGGCTCTCGACGTGTCGATCCGCGCGCAGATCCTGAACCTGCTGAAGGATCTCCAGGCGCGGCTCGGCCTCGCCTACATCTTCATCTCGCACGATCTGGGCGTGGTGAAGCACATCGCCGACCGGATCGCCGTCATGTATCTCGGCCGCATCGTGGAGACCGGGCCGGCCGATCAGGTCTTCGCCGACCCGCGCCACCCCTATACGCGGGCGCTCCTCTCCGCGATTCCGGTGGCATCGCCGACCGCGCGCCGGGAGCGGCGCATCCTGCAAGGGGATGTGCCAAGCCCCATCAATCCTCCGCCGGGCTGCCACCTGCACACCCGCTGCCCCTATGCGGCTGATCTCTGCCGCCGCGATCGGCCCGCCCTCGACGACGACGGATCAGGACATGCGGCCGCCTGCCATTTCTGGCGGGACCTGCCCTCCGCGAAGGACAGCCTGCCGGACGAGGGGCTGGTCGATCCGCGGCTCGAGCGTCTGTTCGGCGCTTTCGCCGGAGCGGGCCCGTGAACCCGCGCCGGGCCATGGGACCGATCGAACGGGCGGCATCGAAGCTGGCCCGCAATCTGCATCCTTTACCAGAACAGGCAGCCCCGAACGCTGCCGTGAACCAGGGAGACTACCGATGAAACGGATGATCGCCGCAGGGCTTCTCGCGGCAACCGCCCTCGCCGCGTCCATGGGCGCGGCCGGCGCCCAGACGACGCTCCGGATCGGCCTCAACGAGGACCCGGACGTGCTCGATCCGACGCTCGCCCGCACCTATGTGGGCCGCATCGTCTTCGCCTCGCTCTGCGACAAGCTCTTTGACATCGACGAAAAGACGAACGTGATACCGCAGCTCGCGCTCTCCCATGAGACGCTCGACGACGGCAAGACCATGATCATCAAGCTGCGGCCGAACGTGAAATTCCACGACGGCGAGCCGATGGACGCGGAGGCCGTGCGCTATTCCCTCGACCGGCACCTCAATCTGCAAGGCTCGTTCCGCAAGCCGGAGCTTGCGGCGGTCGACAAGGTCGAGGTGGTGGATCCGCTCACCGTGAAACTGTCGCTCAAGACGCCGTTCTCACCCCTGCTTTCGCAGCTCACGGACCGGGCCGGCATGATCGTGTCGCCGAAGGCGGCGAAGGAGGCCGGCGACAAGTTCGGTGCAAAGCCCGTCTGCGCCGGACCCTTCAAGTTCGTGGACCGGGTGCAGCAGGACCGCATCACCCTCGAGCGCTTCGCCGACTATTGGGACAAGGACAAGATCAAGATCGACCGGGTGGTCTTCCAGCCGATCACCGACGGCACCGTGAAGCTCGCGAACCTCAAGGCCGGCCAGCTCGACCTGATCGAGCGCCCGCTCGCCACCGATCTTGCCGAAATCCGCTCCAACCCGAACCTGAAGCTCGTCTCGCTGACGGATCTCGGCTTCAACGGCATGTGGATCAACCTGAGCAAGGGAGAGCCTGCAAAGAGTCCGCTCGGCCAGGACGCGCGGGTGCGCCAGGCGCTTGAGCTTGCCATCGACCGCGAGGCCCTGAACCAGGTGGTGTTCAACGGCGAATACGTGGTGGGCAACCAATGGGTCAGCCCCGACAAGCCCTATTACCAGGAGAAGTTTCCGGTTCCGAAGCGCGATGTCGCCAAGGCGAAGCAGCTCCTCAAGGAAGCCGGCGTCACGGGTCCGCTGAGCGTCGACTTCATGGTGCCGAACACCACCGAGGCGAAGGCGACGGCCGAGGTGATCCAGGCCATGGCGGCCGAGGCCGGCTTCGACATGAAGATCCGTCTCGTGGAATTCGCGACCGGCCTGAAGGAGGCGGAGGACGGACGCTATCAGGCGTTCCTGCTCAACTGGTCCGGCCGCACGGATCCGGACGGCAATCTCTACATCTTCATGAAGACGAAGGCGCCGCAGAACTATGGCGGTTACTCCAGCCCGGTCGTGGATCAGGCACTCGACGAGGCACGGCTCAAGAGCGATCCGAAGGAACGTAAGGCGATCTACGAGAAGGCCGCCGAAGCCCTCCTGAAGGACAACCCGTACCTCTACCTCTATCACCGCAAGGTGCTGATCGCGCATTCCAACAAGGTGGAAGGCTACCGCCAGATGCCCGACGGCCTCGTGCGGCTGCACGGCGTCTCGATGAAGAAGTAAGGCGGGCCACCTCCCGCGAGGGAGGGGTCGCTACGCAGCGCCGGATGAGGGCGGCACCGTCGCCCTCATCCGGCGGGTCCAAGGCAAGGTCGCGCCACTCGACGCCGTCGCGGGTCCCCCCTGATCCGCGCCGGCGGCGCGACCTCTCCCGAAAGGGGAGAGGCGAAGATGTTCACCCTCATCGGCAAACGCCTGATCCAATTGCTGCCGACCCTGTTCTTCGTGTCGGTGCTGATCTTCATGCTGCAGCAATTGCTGCCGGGCGATCCCGCGCTCATCATGGCAGGCGAGGAGAAGGACCCCGAGGTGATCGAGCAGATCCGCCGGCAGTACCGGCTCGATCAGCCTCTGCCGATGCAGTACCTTTATTGGATCATGGGCGTGTTCACCGGCGATCTCGGCGAATCCATGCGCCTCAAGGTCTCCGTCCTCGACCTCATCGCGCAGAAGCTGCCCGTCACCCTGCAGCTTGCCGTCATGGCGATGGTGATCGCGCTCGTGATCGGCGTCTCGGCCGGCATTGTCTCCGCGGTCAAGAAGGACACCTGGATCGACTACGCGGTCAACGTCCTGTCGCTCTGGGGGATCTCGACGCCCAACTTCTGGCTCGGGATCATGATGATCTTCCTGTTCGCCGTAACCCTCGGCTGGCTGCCGGCGTCGGGATACGTGCCCCTGTGGGAGGATTGGCGGCAGAGTCTCGCCACCACCATCATGCCGGCCTTCGTGCTCGGCAATTCCATCGCCGGCGTCATCATGCGCCACACCCGCAGCGCCATGCTCCAGGCCCTTCAGAGCGACTACGTGCGCACCGCGCGGGCCAAGGGCCTCTACGAGCGCCGGGTGGTGCTGAAGCACGCCATGCGCAACGCGCTCACCCCCATCATCACCCTCGGTGCGCTCGAATTCGGCACGCTCCTGTCGGGTGCGGTGCTCACCGAGCAGATCTTCACCATCCCGGGCTTCGGCAAGCTCATCGTCGATGCGGTGTTCAACCGGGACTATGCGGTGGTGCAGGGCGTCGTGCTCGTCACGGCAACCATCTACATCGTCCTGAATCTCCTTGCCGATATCGGCTACATTCTCGTGAACCCGAGGCTCCGTACGTGACCGAAACCGCCGCTCCCATGGGCTTCGACACAGTCAAGCCAGGATCATTCACGTGACCGCGACCGTCGCTCCTCCGCCGCCTCTCGTCGAGGCCGCGATCGAAGTGGAAAGCCCGGGCCGCCGGGCGCTCCGTCGCCTTGCCCAGCGCAAGGGCGCCATGGTGGCCCTCGGCGTCATCGTCGTGCTCGCCCTGCTGGCGATCCTCGCCCCCTACATCTCGCCCTACGATCCCGCGCGCCAGAGCTGGTCGGCCGTCCGCAAGGCGCCCTCCATGCTGAACTGGTTCGGTACCGACGAGGTCGGGCGCGACATCCTCACGCGCATCCTCTACGGCGCCAGGGCCTCCCTCTCGGCGGGGGTGATCTCGGTCGGGATCGCTCTTGCCATCGGGGTGCCGGTCGGGCTCCTGGCGGGCTATGCGGGCGGGTTCATCGACGGGATCATCAGCCGCTTCACGGATGCGATGCTGGCCTGCCCGTTCCTCATCCTCGCCATCGCGCTCGCGGCCTTCCTGGGGCCGAGCCTCAGCAACGCGATGATCGCCATCGGCATCACGGCGACGCCGATTTTCGTGCGCCTCACCCGGGGGCAGGTGCTCACGGTCAAGGCGGAGGATTACGTCGAGGCGGCGCGGGCGGTCGGCAATCCCCATTGGCGCATCGCCTTCCGGCATATCCTGCCCAACGTGCTGCCGCAGCTCCTCGTCCAGGCGACGCTCACCATCGCGACCGCGATCATCGCCGAGGCTAGCCTCTCGTTCCTCGGTCTCGGCCAGCAGCCGCCCGCGCCCTCCTGGGGCTCCATGCTCAATTCCGCCCAGCGCTTCCTCACCAACGCACCCTGGATGGCCGTGTGGCCGGGGCTCGCCATCTTCGTGACGGTGCTCTCCTTCAACCTCCTGGGCGACGGCCTGCGCGATGCGCTCGATCCGCGCTCCAAATAGGAATCGCGCGCCTAGACGATCCAGGCGATCGTCGCGCCAAGGAGAACGAGCCAGAGCCCGACGATCACGGCGGCCGCAGCGCGGCTGCGCGGCAGCCGGGCACCCCGGTCGGCTCGGCGCCGGTGCTCGTCCAGAACGGCGGGCGGGATGAGCCGCATCACGAGCCAGAGGCCCGCCGGCACGAGGATGAGATCGTCAAGGAGGCCGAGCACCGGAATCACATCCGGAATGAGATCGATGGGGCTCAAGGCATAGGCGACGACGCACAATCCCAGGACCCGCGCCGCCACCGGCGTCCGGGGATCGCGGGCCGCGTGGAACACCGCGACGAGGTCCTGCTTGAGACGGCGGGCCCAGCCGCGCATGCGGGCCAGCATCGGATGGGCGGCCCCTGCCATGGATCCGTCAGAGCGCCAGGCGGTCCAGGGGCAAGGCCATGTGGATGACGAGCCCCTCCGGGCGCCAATGATGCTCCAGCGTGCCTCCGAGCTGGCCGGTGATGCTCTTGCGCGCGAGCTGCGAGCCGAAGCCCTCGGGGCCGCGATCCGTCGGCACCGGCGGCCCTCCCGACTCGGTCCAGGTGAGATACATCATGTACTCGTCGTCGTCGCACGTGATGGTCAGGCGGCCGTCCTCGGCGGAGAGGCTGCCATACTTGGCCGCGTTGGTCGCGAATTCGTGGAGCACGAGGGCGAGGCTCGTGGTGGTGTTGGCGCCGATCGCAATCTTGGAGCCGGACACGACGATCCGCCCATCGGCGCCAGCCTCTCCATAGGGTGCCAGGATCGCCCGGGCGAGCTGATCGATCGTGGTCGCCTGTCCGCCGTGCTCCGGCATCATCGCGGGCCGCACGAGTTCGTGGGCACGAGACAAGGCGCCAAGGCGCCCCCGCAGGGCTTCGGCCATCTCTTTCGGGGTCGCTGCGGTTCGGGCCGTCATCGAGACCATGCCGCTCGCGATGGCAAAGAGGTTCTTGACCCGGTGATTGAGTTCCCGGGTCAGGAGCTGCTGGGCCTCCGCCGCCGTGCGCCGCTGTGTGACGTCTCTCAGGACGCCCGACATGCGCACCGCCCGGCGGTTGGCCCCTTCGCCCGTGAAGAATGTCTGTCCCCGCAGATGGAGCCAGCGCAAGGACCCGTCCTTCGGCGCGAAGATCCGGTATTCCACGTCGTAGCGCCCGTCGGACCGGGGATCGAGGGCGGCTGCCATCATCTCGCGGACGCGCGGCTGGTCTTCCTCGTGGATGCGGTGGAGCATCTCCTCCGTGGGCAGGCTGCGAATGCCGTGAACCTCGATTCCGATGATGTCGCAGGACCGCTCGTCCCAGCTGATCACCCCGCTTGCGATGCCCTGGTCCCAGGTGCCGAGCTCCGCCGCCTCCAGGGCAATCCGGTGCTGCTTGTCCAGGCGCCGCAGGGCGTCCTCGGCGCGCTTTTGTGCGTCGATGTCGGTGCAGGTGCCAAACCAGCGCAGGATCGCGCCATCATCGCCCCGCATGGGTTGGGCGCGGCCGAGAAACCAGCGATAGCGCCCGTCGACTCCGCGAATCCGGTGTTCGATCTCGTAGGGCTTGCCGGCGCTCAGCGCCCGATCCCACCGGGCCTTCGCGGCCTCCTGATCCTCGGGATGCACCACCTGCAGCCAGTCCTCCGGTCCCGCTTCCGGATCCCGCCTGAGGCCGGTAAATTCATACCATTTGCGGTTGAAATAGCGGTGGTGCCCGTCCGGCAGGGTGATCCAGACAAGGTGAGGCAAGCTCTCGGCCAACAGCCGGAACTGTGTCTCGTCGTCGTGCAACGCCAAATTGTCCCCCATGGCGTGTGTCGGACCTGCTTCAGTGTAGCTTGCACCCTGCGGCAGCACCATAACGGGCCCGCGCCCGAATGTGGAGCCGAACTTAGCTCTAGCGCAACAGGACTTCGCGCAAGCTCCGGCGCCTGCCTGTGCACGGTTGCATGGCAAAGGCCCACCGGCCGGCGTGAAATCCCCGATGCAGGGTGGCGCATCGGCATCCAAGCCTTTACATGCGGTGGGCACGCCGACCGACACGCGCCGGCACCCCGATCCCCGCGTCCGCCGGCGGCAACTCGTCATGATGGTTCGTCCCGCTTCTGTCCGCTCCCTCCGATCCGGCCCTCCGGCGCGGCGTGGCGAGCGTTCGGTCATCGAGGGCGGCCGATGAACGACCTTAGTGCCCCGGAGCCGCAGGCCGCGTCGGGCCGCTCCCGGAACCGGCGCTTCGCCTGGATCGGGACGGCGGCGAGCATCCTGATCTTCGCCGCCTCCCTGGTGGTCCTGTGGAACATCGTTCAGGAGGTCGACCTCGCCGAGCTGCGCGGCGCGTTCACGGCCGCGAGCCCCCGCCAGATCGGCCTCGCAGTGCTGTTCACCGTGGTCTCCTACGGCCTTCTCACCTGCTACGACGCTCTGGCCCTCAGGCAACTCCAGGTGAAGGTGCCCTACCGGACGACGGCGCTTGCCTCGTTCACAAGCTACGCGGTGAGCTTCACCCTCGGCTTCCCCCTGCTCACCGCCGGCACGGTGCGCTACTGGATCTACGCGCCCCGGGGGCTCTCCACGAGCGTGGTGGCGAGCCTCACGGTAATCGCCGGCATCACCTTCTGGCTCGGCATGGCGCTCGTGCTCGCCTGGAGCCTCATCAGCGAGGCAGGGGCGCTCGCGGCGCTCGTCTACTACACCAACATCAAGATTAACCAGCTGATCGGCCTTGCGACGGCGATCCTCGTCTTCGCCTACATGGTCTGGGTGTCCATGAAGCGCCGGGCCGTGCGTATCCAGGGCTGGCGCCTCGAGCTGCCCGGCTTTCGCCTGTCGCTCGCGCAGATGCTGATCGGAGCTGGCGACGTCTGCGCCGGGGCGGCGGTCCTGTTCGTCCTCCTGCCAGGCGGCCACAACATCAGCTTCGAGACCTTCCTTGCCATCTATGTGGGCGCCGTGATGCTGGGCGTCGCGAGCCATGCGCCCGGCGGGCTCGGGGTCTTCGAGGCGACGATCCTGCTCGCGCTGTCGAGCTATCCGCGGGAGCCGGTGCTGGGGGCGCTCCTTCTCTATCGGCTCTGCTATTATCTGGTGCCCTTCGTGGTCGCCCTTGCCATGCTCGGCACCTATGAGATCCTCAACCGCATCCGTTCCAGCCGGCCGGTCTTCCAATCGGATCGGATCGAGATCGCCCGCGACGAGGACGCGTGAGCGCATCCGCGGCCCCTGGGCTTGAGGTTCCGGCGCCGGGCGAGGCATAGAGGCCCTATGAGCAACCCCGGCAGCGACCCCAGCGGCGATCCCGCCCACCCGGCGACCGACCGCGACCCGAGCCGCCGGGCGGCCGTCCGCGGCGCGTTCTTCGCCAGCGCGGTTCTGGTCGCCGTGGCCGCAGCGCGCGACCATCTCGACGGCTGGCTCCTGGCCGGAGCCATCCTGGCCGTGGCGATCAGCGCCTACGCCCTTTCGGAGCGCGACGGCGGCCGCAGCCTGCGGGTCCGCCAGCGCCGCGAGGCTCCCTCGTCCGGAATCGCCGACGCTCTTCTGGCAGCCGTGCCCGATCCCCTGATCCTGGTGGACCGGCGCGCCGTCGTGATCGAGGCGAACGAGGCGGCGCGCACGCTGCTCCCGGCCCTCAAGACCCGGCACCCCCTGTCCTTCGCCCTGCGAAGCCCCGACGTCCTCGATGGGATCGAGGAGGTTTTGGCCTCGGGGCATCCCCTCAAGGTGGAGTACATGGAGCGGGTGCCGACGGAGCGCGTCTTCGAGGTGCAGATCGCGCCCCTCCAGATCGAGCCGGCGACCCAGGAGGTCCAGGCGGGGGTCGTCCTCTTCTTTCGCGATCTCACCTCGGCCCGGCGCCTGGAGAGCATGCGGGTGGATTTCGTGGCTAATGCAAGCCACGAGCTGCGCACCCCGCTCGCTTCGGTCCTCGGCTTCATCGAGACCCTGCAGGGGCCTGCCCGCAACGACCCGGTGGCCCGGGAGCGCTTTCTCGAGATCATGCGCGGCCAAGCCCAGCGCATGACGCGCCTCATCGACGATCTCCTGTCGCTCTCCCGCATCGAGATGCGAGCCCATATGGTGCCCGAAACCCGGGTGGACCTCGTCCCGATCGTCGGCCACATGACCGACCTCCTGACGCCCCTCGCTCGGGAGCGGGGCGTCGCGATCGAGGTCGCCGTGCCCCTGGAGCCCGTCTGGATCCGCGGCGACCGGGACGAACTGCTGCGGGTGACGGAGAACCTCGTCGAGAACGCCATCAAGTATGGGGAAAGCGGCGGCCGGGTGGCGGTCGGGCTCGCGGTGCGGCCGGACGGAGACCAAGGCCGGGCCGAGCTCTCCGTGCGGGATTTCGGCCCCGGCATCGCCCCGGAGCACCTGCCGCGCCTCACGGAGCGTTTCTACCGGGCCGATGTGGCCCAGAGCCGCGAGAAGGGCGGCACCGGGCTTGGGCTCGCGATCGTCAAGCACATCGTGAACCGGCACCGGGGCGAGCTCGCCATCGAAAGCGAGCCGGGGCAGGGCGCCCTCTTCCGCGTGACGCTGCCCCTGGAGAGCCCGCCCACACCCTGAACGGGACAGCTAAAAGCCTGATCCGCAAAGCGATCTTGGTCCAGGCTCCATTATCGTCAAACGGCAGACGATGGAGCCCCCGGAAGGCGGTGCAGGTCCACAGCGTGTCATCCAACTGTCACGGAGGCGTCATAGACCCGTTTTCCAGACGGTCTAGCAACTCGCCGCGCGGCCTGCCGAACATCCCACGGGTCCAAGGGGACCCTCGCCGCGCCCGTCAGAACAGGGAGACGTTCCGTGAAAATTCTGTCTTACGCCTTTGCGGCCGGCCTCGCGGTCGCGTCCATGGCGACCCCCGCCGCTGCCGCCGAGATCACCGGCGCCGGCGCTACCTTCCCCTTCCCGGTCTATGCCAAGTGGGCGGAAGCCTACAAGAAAGAGACCAACAACAGCCTGAACTACCAGTCGATCGGCTCCTCCGGCGGCATCCGCCAGATCCGCGCCAAGACCGTGGATTTCGGCGCGACCGACGCTCCGCTCAAGGGCGAAGAGCTCCAGAAGGACGGGTTCGTGCAGTTCCCGACCGTGATGGGCGGCGTCGTGCCGGTCATCAACATCCAGGGCGTCGAGACCCGTCAGCTCAAGCTCACGGGCGAGGTTCTGGCCGACATCTTCAACGGCAAGATCAGCAAGTGGAGCGATGCCAAGATCGCCGGGCTGAACCAGGGCGTGAAGCTGCCCGACGCCACGATCACCCCGGTCTACCGTTCGGACGGCTCGGGCACGACCAGCGTGTTCACCACCTATCTCTCCCAGGTCTCCGAGAGCTGGAAGAGCGGACCGGGTGTCGGCGCCTCCGTGCAGTGGCCGGTCGGCCAGGGCGGCAAGGGCAACGAGGGCGTGGCCGCGCTCGTGAAGCAGGTTCCGAACTCGATCGGCTATGTCGAGTACGCTTACGCCAAGCAGAACAACATCCCTTACGCCCAGCTCCAGAACAAGAACGGCAAGTTCGTGGCGCCGGACGACAAGACCTTCCAGGCCGCGGCCGCCAATGCGGATTGGAAGTCGGCTCCGGGCTTCGGCATCTCGCTGACGAACCAGGCCGGCGACGAGGCTTGGCCGATCACCGCTCCGACCTTCATCCTGGTTCCCAAGAACCCGGAGAAGCCCGAGCAGGTGGCCGAGGTGCTCAAGTTCTTCGACTGGGTCTTCAACAAGGGCGACCAGATGGCGGTCGAGCTTGACTACGTGCCCCTTCCGGCGGCTCTCAAGCAGCAGATCCGCGACACCTGGAAGGCTGAGATCAAGGGCAAGGACGGCCAGCCGCTTCTCAGGTCTTAATTCAGGCCTTATGTAGCCGACTAGAAACGGACCAGGCGGATGGTTGCCTTGACTCAAGACCTTGTCATGACGCGCACGGACACTGTCCGCCGGTCCTCCAAACCGACAGCCGACCGGCTGTTCCGCCTCGCGAGCCTGTCATCGGCCCTGTTGGTGCTGATGGTGCTCGCGGGGATCGTGGCCTCCATGATCTATGGCGGCCTTCCAGCCTTCCAGGAATTCGGCTTCGGGTTCATCACCTCGACCGCCTGGGACGTGAACCGGGACCAATACGGAGCCTGGGTCGCCATCGTCGGCACCCTGTCCTCCGCTTCCATTGCCCTGATCATCGGGGTGCCGATTTCACTGGGCATCGCGATCTTCCTGACACAGCTCTGCCCGGCCTGGCTCAAGCGACCCGTCGCCACCACGATCGAGCTTCTGGCCGCCGTGCCGAGCATCATCTACGGCATGTGGGGCCTCTTCGTCTTCGCGCCGCTCTTTGCGAAGTTCGTGCAGATCCCGACCTCCCAGCTCGTGGAGGGGATTCCCTTCTTCGGCACGGTGCTCTACTCGCGCGTCCCTTCGGGCGTCGGCGTGCTCACCGCCGGGATCATCCTGGCGATCATGATCATTCCCTTCATCGCCTCGATCACCCGCGACATCCTCGATCAGATCCCGACGATCCTGCGCGAGAGCGCCTATGGGATCGGCTGCACGACCTGGGAGGTCGTGCGCCACGTGCTTATGCCTCAAGCCGGCGTATCGATCATCGGCGCCGTGATGCTGGGCCTCGGCCGCGCTCTCGGCGAGACCATGGCGGTCACTTTCGTGATCGGCAACGCGAACCGCCTTTCCGCCTCGATCTTCGATCCGGGCTCCACGATCGCCTCTCGGATCGCCAACGAATTCAACGAGGCCCTGGGTCTCCAGCTCAACGCCCTGATGGCGCTCGGCTGCATCCTCTTCCTCGTCACCTTCACCGTCCTCGTGATCGCGCGCATCCTCATCGCGCGGGTCCAGACCCACTAGGGAGCGCCCTGATGGACGCCGCCACTCCATCGAACCTCGCCGCTCCGGTCGCCTGGGGGCGGGTGCGCCGCGGCCGCCATGTAGCCGACCAGGCGCTGAAGATCATCTGCACCGTCTTCACGATGCTCGGCGCCCTCGTGCTCGGCTGGATCCTCATGATGCTGTTGGTGGAGGGCTTCAGCGCCCTGTCCCCGGCGGTCTTCACGCAGGTGACGCCGGGGCCGGGCACCCAGGGCGGTGGCATCGCCAACGCCATCGTCGGCAGCCTCATCCTCACCTTCCTCGGCATCGTCGTCGCGACGCCCGTCGGGGTGCTCGCGGGCACGTACCTCGCCGAATACGGCAAGGGCTCGAAGCTCGCGGAGGTCATTCGCTTCCTCAACGACATCCTCCTCTCCGCTCCGTCGATCCTCATCGGCCTTTTCGTCTACACCCTGATGGTGCAGCCCATGGGCGGCTATTCGGGCTGGGCGGGCGGCGTGGCGCTCGCCATCATCGCGACGCCGGTGATCGTGCGCACCACGGAGGACATGCTGCGCATCGTGCCGGGTTCGCTGCGCGAGGCGGGCGCCGCGCTCGGCGCGCCCATGTCCACCGTGATCATGAGCATCTCCTGGCGCGCGGCCCGCGCCGGCATGCTGACCGGAATCCTGCTGGCGATGGCCCGTATCGCGGGCGAGACGGCGCCGCTTCTCTTCACGGCGCTCAACAATAACTTCTGGTTCAAGCCGAACCTGATGGGCGGCGTCTCCAACCTGCCCGTCATGATCTACCAGTTCGCCCTCGCGCCCTACCAGAACTGGCGCGAGCTTGCCTGGGCGGGCGCGCTTCTGATCACCCTATCGATCCTGGCGCTCTCCATCGTGGCCCGCATGTTCCTGAAGAAGGACGGCGCCCGGTGACCGCCCGCACCCGCCACGCCCCTTTGACCTTTCGCATGAAGGATAGCGCTCGATGAGCCCCATCGCCATCAACGCTTCGAGTTCCATCGGCTCGTCCGCGACCGCGGATGCGACCGCCCCGGTCCGCATCGCGGTTCGAAACCTCAACTTCTACTACGGCGATTTCCGCGGCCTGAAGGATATCAACCTCAACTTCCACGACCGCCAGGTGACGGCGCTCATCGGGCCGTCGGGCTGCGGCAAGTCCACGCTGCTGCGCACCTTCAACCGCATCTACTCGCTGTATCCCGATCAGCGCGCGGAAGGCGAGATCCTGCTCGACGGCCGCAACGTCCTCTCGTCCTCCATCGACGTGAACGAGCTGCGCGCCCGTGTCGGCATGGTGTTCCAGAAGCCGACGCCGTTCCCCATGTCGATCTGGGACAACATCGCCTTCGGCATCCGGCTGTACGAGAAGCTGCCGAAATCCGAGCTCGACGATCGCATCGAGGAGGCGCTCCGCAAGGCGGCCCTCTGGGACGAGGTGAAGGACAAGCTCCGCCAATCCGGCATGGGTCTGTCCGGCGGCCAGCAGCAGCGCCTGTGCATCGCCCGCACCATCGCGCAGCGCCCGGAGGTGATCCTGTTCGACGAGCCGACCTCGGCCCTCGATCCGATCTCGACCGGCAAGATCGAGGAGCTGATCGAGCAGCTTCGCTCCGAGTTCACGATCGTCATCGTCACCCACAACATGCAGCAGGCCGCCCGCATCTCGCAGTTCACCGCCTTCATGTATCTGGGCGAGCTCGTGGAGTTCGGCGAGACCACGAAGATCTTCATGAACCCGAACAAGAAGCAGACGCAGGACTACATCACTGGCCGCTTCGGCTGATCGTCCTCAACGCCGGTAGGATCCCACCATGTCGGAACATATCGTCAGCTCCTACGACGTGGAGCTCCAGGACCTGCGCCGCCGCATCTCGGAGATGGGCGGGATCGCGGAGAAGATGCTGGTGGACAGCATCACGGCGCTGGTGCGCCGGGACACGCCGCTCGCCCAGGCCGTGATCGCCGCCGATACGCGCCTCGACGTTCTTCAGCGGGAGGTGGAGGAGCACGCGATCCTCATGATTGCCCGCCGCCAGCCGCTCGCCGTGGACCTGCGCGAGACGATCTCGGCGATCCGCGTCTCCGGCGACGTGGAGCGGATCGGGGACCTTGCGAAGAACATCGCCAAGCGCGCCCTTGCCATCGCGAGCCAGTTTCAGTCGCAGAAGATGGTGTCGGGCATGCAGCACATGGCCGATCTCGTCCAGGGCCAGCTCAAGGACGTGCTCGACGCCTATTCGCAGCAGGAGGACGAACGCGCCCTCGATGTGTGGCGGCGCGACGGCCAGATCGATGCGCTCTACACATCCCTCTTCCGCGAGCTCCTCACCTATATGATGGAGGACCCGCGCAACATCTCGTTCTGCGTCCACCTCCTGTTCTGCGCCAAGAACATCGAGCGCATCGGCGACCACACCACGAACATCGCGGAGACGATCCATTACCTCGTCACCGGCGAGACGCTGACGATCGAGCGGCCCAAGAACGACCGCTCGAGCTTCGCCACCCTCGACATCGAAGCGTGACGAAGGGCAGGAGCGCATGGGAACGCGGGTTCTGATCGTCGAAGACGAGGAGCCGCTCACGCTGCTCCTGCGCTACAATCTCGAGGCCGAGGGCTACGAGGTGGACAGCGTCGCGCGCGGCGACGATGCGGATGTGCGCCTGCGCGAGCAGTTGCCGGATCTGATCGTCCTCGACTGGATGCTGCCGGGCCTCTCGGGGATCGAGTTGTGCCGCCGCATCCGGGCGCGCCGGGAGACCGAGCGCCTGCCGGTCATCATGCTCACCGCCCGGGGGGAGGAAGGCGACCGGGTGCGGGGCCTCGCCACCGGCGCCGACGATTATATCGTCAAGCCTTTCTCGGTACCGGAGCTTCTGGCACGCGTCCGGGCGCTGCTGCGCCGCGCCAAGCCGGCCCATATCGCCAATCTTCTCCTCGCCGGCGACATCGAGCTCGACCGGGAGACCCACCGGGTGCGCCGCGGCGGCAAGGAACTGCATCTCGGCCCGACCGAGTTCCGCCTCCTCGAATTCCTGATGCAGAGCCCCGGCCGGGTCTTCACCCGCGAGCAGCTGTTGGACGGCGTCTGGGGCCGGGATGTCTACATCGACGAGCGCACGGTCGACGTCCATGTGGGCCGCCTGCGCAAGGCCATCAACCGGCCCCGCAAGCCCGATCCGATCCGCACCGTGCGCGGGGCCGGCTATTCCTTCGACGAGACCTTCGCCAGGGCCGAGTAGGCCGGACGGTCGGATCGCGCCTGAAGACCCGGCCTCCGGATAGGCTCCGCCAATGAAAAGGCCCCGGCGCGGCGCGCCGGGGCCTGAATTCGTCCATGTCGCGTGCGCGTCAGGCCCGGATCGCGAGCCGGCGGTCGCGCTTGCGGTCGGCGACCGGCTGATAGGCGATGCGGGAGTGATGGCTGCAATAGGGGAGGCCCGTGACGGAGCGGGCGCCGCAGAAGCGGAATTCCGGCTTCGTGGGGTCGCCCATGGGCCAGCGGCACATGGATTCCCGCAAATCCATGATGGTCACACGCTCGGACATGGGTACTGCGACGTCGTCCATCGTGTGTTCAACGACCGGCTCCGCCACAAGTTGCACGGGCACGGGCGCCAGCACCACGTTGCTGCGCGGCGTCGCCTGGGCGATCGGCGCCGGGGCGCTCGGCGCCCGGGTGGCCTTTCGGGGGCGCTGCGGGGCGGCGGCCTTTGCCTTGCCACGGCCCGAGAGCCCGAGGCGATGCACCTTGCCGATCACCGCATTCCGGGTCACACCGCCGATCTCCGCCGCGATCTGGCTTGCGCTCAATCCATCGGACCACAGCTTTTTTAGCTGCTCGACCCGTTCGTCCGTCCACGTCACGCCCGCATCCGTCATTCCCACCGCCTCCTTCAGGGCAATCCTCGTCCCGGAATCCGTCGTGCCTCGCGGACAGAGCACTGTCCGACCGCGTTGCAAGGGTCGTTCCTTGATGGGTTTGAGGGCCGCCGCACGGCTGTCGTAATCGACGGATTGGAAACTACTAGATGCGGTGACTCCGGCGCAAGAGTCGCCGGACAGGGCATGTCGTTTTCCCCAAGGAACTCACCCTCGGGCCTCGGCCGAACCTGATGAAACGCTTCAATTCTCTTGAATTGACAAGGGATTCAGGGCGGCTAGAATTCCGTCAGTGCCGCCCCTGCCGGGCGGCGCTTTTGTTTTCGACCGGTCGGGCTGCGACCTTGGGTCCTGATCCAGGGTCCCGGCCCTGGCCGTTTTGTCGAAAAAGGCTCCGCGGGGCCCGGTGGCAGGACGGGACCCGCCCAAGTTTGCGTTCAAACCCCAAAGTTCAAGTCCAAACCCTGGGCCCCGGGTTCGACCCCCGGACCCGACCGGAGACCAGACCGTGACCTCGCCGTTGCTGCCCACCTATGCGCGCGCCGACGTATCCTTCGAGCGGGGCGAGGGGCCCTGGCTCGTGGCGCGAGGAGGCGAGCGATATCTCGATTTCGGCGCCGGCATCGCGGTGAACGCCTTGGGTCATGCCCATCCGCACCTGGTCCAGGCCCTGACCGAGCAGGCCGGCAAGCTCTGGCATACCTCGAACCTGTTCAAGATCCCGGAAGGGGAGCGCCTCGCTCAGCGCCTCGTGGACGCAACCTTCGCGGATGTGGCTTTCTTCTCCAATTCGGGGGCCGAGGCCAACGAGGCCGCCATCAAGATGGCCCGCAAGTACCATGCGGCGAACGGCCAGCCCGAGCGTTTCCGCATCGTCACCATCGAGGGCGCCTTCCACGGCCGCACCCTCGCCACCATCGCGGCGGGCGGCCAGAAGAAGTATCTGGAGGGCTTCGGTCCCAAGGTCGAGGGCTTCGACCAAGTGGCCTTCGGCGACCACGAGGGCCTGAAGAACGCCATCACCCCCGAGACCGCCGCCATCCTGGTGGAGCCGATCCAGGGCGAGGGCGGCATCCGCCCGATCCCGACCCAGTGCCTGCGCGGCCTGCGGGAGCTGTGCGACGCCAACGGCCTCCTTCTCATCTTCGACGAGATCCAGACCGGCGTCGGCCGCACCGGCAAGCTGTTCGCCTATGAATGGTCGGGCATCGCGCCCGACATCATGTCCGTCGCCAAGGGCATCGGCGGGGGCTTCCCCCTCGGCGTGTGCCTTGCGACCGCCGAGGCCGCGAAGGGCATGACGGTGGGCACCCATGGCACCACATTCGGCGGCAACCCGCTCGCCATGGCGGTCGGCAATGCCGTTCTCGATGTGGTTCTGGCGCCGGGCTTCCTGGAGCGGGTCGAGCGGATCGGGCTGCTCCTCAAGCAGCGGCTCGCGGAGTTGAAGGACCGGCACCCGGCGGTGATCGCCGAGCTGCGGGGGCAGGGGCTCATGATGGGCCTCCGCACCCAGGTTCCGAACACCGAATTCGCGGTGGCGGCGCGGGACCAGAAACTTCTGGTCATCCCGGCGGGCGACAACGTGGTTCGGCTGCTGCCGCCCCTCGTGATCTCGGAGGACGATGTGGCGCAGGCGATCGCCAAGCTGGAGGCGGCCTGCAACGCCATCGAGGCGGAGCTCAAGGGCATGGCTCAGCGGGGAGCGGCCGAATGAGCGCCCGTCACTTCATCGATCTGTCCGATTTTTCCGGCGCCGAGCTGCGCCGGGTCCTCGACGCGTCGGCGTCCATCAAGTCGCGCCGCCGCAAGGGCGAGCTTGCCGCCGAGCGCCCGCTCGTGGGCAAGGTGCTGGCCATGGTGTTCGACAAGCCCTCGACCCGCACCCGCGTCTCCTTCGATGTCGGCATGCGCGAACTGGGCGGCGAGACCCTCATGCTCACGGGCAAGGAAATGCAGCTCGGCCGCGGCGAGACCATCGCCGACACGGCGCGGGTGCTCTCCCGCTACGTGGACGCGATCATGATCCGCACCCTCGATCACGAGATGGTGGTGGAGCTCGCGCAATACGCGACCATTCCGGTGATCAACGGTCTCACCAAGCTCACCCATCCCTGCCAGATCATGGCCGACGTGCTCACCTTCGAGGAGCATCGGGGCTCGATCCAGGGTCGGACCGTGGCCTGGGCCGGGGACGCCAACAACGTGCTCGCCTCCTGGGTCCATGCGGCCGCGAAGCTCGACTTCACCCTCAGGATCGCCTCGCCCCCGGAACTTGCGCCGCGGCCCGAGCTTTTGTCCTGGGCAAAGTCTGAGGGAGCCCGGATCATGGTGACAACCGATCCCTTCGAGGCGGCCGACAAGGCCGATGCGATCGTGACGGATTGCTGGGTGTCCATGGGCGACGAGGACGAGGGCCGCCGTCACAATCTGCTGAAGCCCTATCAGGTGAACGGCCGTCTCATGGGCGTTGCCGACAAGGACGCGATCTTCATGCATTGCCTGCCCGCCCACCGGGGCGAGGAGGTGACGGACGAGATCATCGACGGACCCCAATCGGTGGTGTTCGACGAGGCCGAGAACCGCCTTCACGCGCAAAAAGGCATCCTCGCCTGGTGCCTGGGAGCGGTGCCTGCATGAGTTCCGCCGCTTTCGAAGGGGCTGACGACGTCGTCCTCCCCTTCTCCGTCGAGCCGCTGGATGTGCGCGGGCGCGTCGTGCGCCTCGGCGCCTCCGTCGACACCATCCTCACCCGCCATGGCTATCCGGACATCGTCGCCCGCGCGCTCGGCGAGGCCGCGGCGCTCACGGTGCTCCTCGGCTCGTCCCTCAAGTTCGAGGGACGCTTCCAGCTCCAGACGAAATCCGACGGCCCGGTCGAGATGATCGTGGTCGATTTCGACGCGCCCGACCGCCTGCGCGCCACCGCCCGCTTCGACCGCGAGCGGGTCGAGGCCCTGCCGCCGGGCACGAAGACCGCGGAGCTTCTGGGCCAGGGCATCCTTGCGATGACCATCGACCAGGGCTCGGACCGCAGCCGATACCAGGGCGTCGTGGCGCTCGAGGGCCAGGGCTTCGAGGAGGCGGCGCACCAGTATTTCCGTCAGTCGGAGCAGATCCCGACCCGCGTGCGCCTCGCGGTGGCCGAACAATTCGAGGCCGGCCGGCATGCCTACCGGGCGGGCGGGCTCCTGATCCAGTTCCTGCCGACCTCCCCGGAGCGCCAGCGCCAGGCCGATTTCGCGCCGGGCGACATCCCGGAGGGGCACCCCTCGAACGATCTCGCGATGCCCACGGAGGACGATGCCTGGGTCGAGGCGAAGGCGCTCGTCGAGACCGTCGAGGATCACGAGCTCATCGACCCGTCCGTGTCGAGCGAGCGCCTGCTCTATCGCCTCTTCCACGAGCGCGGGGTCAGGGTCTTCGACGCGCAGTCCGTCCACGAGGAATGCCGCTGCTCCCAGGCACGCATCATGAACATGATGCGCCGCTTCTCCCCGGAGGATCGTCGCGACATGGTGGGCGACAATGGGCGCATCGGTATCACCTGCGAGTTCTGCTCGCGGGTCTACGACCTCGATCCGAAGGACGTGGAAGCCGAGATGGCGCAGCCCGAGACGCGCTGATCGCCGAAGGACGTGGAAGCCGAGATCAGCTTAAGATGCGCCGGTTGCCGACGGACGTGTGAGCCGAGGACGCGCCGATCGCCGCCCGGCCTCATGATGAGCACGAAAGCCGAGTTGGCGCAGCAAGACGCGCTGATCGCCGTCAGGCTGCGCAGGCCTTCGCGAGGCGGCGCATGAAGGCCGCGCCCGCCTCGAACTGCTCAAGGGTGATGTACTCGTCCGGCTGGTGAGCCTGGTTGATCGAGCCCGGTCCGCAGACCACGGTCGGCAGCCCCGCCGCCTGGTAGTGGCCGGCCTCCGTGCCGAAGGGCACCGTATCGGTGTTGTTGCGGCCCGCAATGCGCTTGGCGAGCACCTCCGCGGCGGAGCCGGGCTCCGGCGCGAGGCCGGGCACCGAAACCTCGAGTTCCGTCTCGATGCGGCCGAAATCCCCGAAGCGGTTGAGGCGCTTCAAGGCGACGTCTTTCGCGAAGCGTTCCAGCCGCGCGGGGATCTCCGCCGGATCCTGGCTCGGCAAGCCTCGGAACTCCCAGTGGAAGGTGCATTCCTTCGCCATGATGTTCCGCGCGGTGCCGCCCTGGATCGTGCCCACATGGACCGTCGTGTAGGCCGGATCGAAGCGGCCGCTCGGATCGGTGCGTTCCATCATCTCGTCGGCGATCCGGTTGAGCTCGCCGACGAGTTCGGCCGCCGTCATCACGGCGCTCGCGCCGAGATAAGGCTTCGACGAATGGGCCTCGAAGCCGTGGACGGTGGTGCGGAAGGTCACGACGCTCTTGTGCGCATCCACGACCGCAAGCTCCGTCGGTTCGCCGACGATCACGGCCTCCGGTCGCGGCAGGTCGTGGCCGAGGCGCCGGATGATGTCGATGACCCCAAGGCAGGTGGTCTCCTCGTCATAGGAGAGCATGATGTGGATCGGCGTCTTCAGGTTCGCTGCCAGGAATTCCGGCACCAGCGCCAGCGCGAGCGCGTCGAACCCCTTCATGTCGACCGCGCCGCGCCCATAGGCGCGCCCGTCCGCGACCCGCAGCGCGAAGGGATCGCTCGACCAGGCCTGACCCGCCACCGGCACCACGTCGGTGTGGCCCGAGAGCACGATGCCGCCGCGATCCTGCGGGCCGATGGTTGCGTAGAGCGCCGCCTTGTCTCCCGCCGCGTTGGGCGCGCGCACCACGGGCACGCCCCAGCTCTTGAGATAGGCTTCCACGAAGTCGATCAGCGGCAGGTTGGACTTGTCGCTCTCCGTGTCGAAGGAGACGAGCTTCGCCAGCATCTCGATCGGCGTGTAGGGCTGGCCCTGGATCATGAACCGCAAACCTCACCGGGCGGCGGGCGCCGCCGGAACTGTCTAGTGAACGACGCGCCTTCGGTCGGGCATGTCGAGGGAAAAGGCTGGGATCTCCGCATCGAAGGTCTCGCCCGAGGCGGTGACCATCGCGTAGGTGCCCTGCATGGTGCCGTTCGGGGTCGGAAGCGGGCAGCCGCTCGTATAGTTGAAGCTCTCACCCGGCTCAAGGACCGGCTGCTTGCCGACCACGCCGGCGCCCTGAACCTCTTGGACCTGCCCGTGCCCGTCCACGATCCGCCAGTGGCGAGCGATGAGCTGCACGCGCTCGAGGCCGAGATTGATGATCTCGACCGTGTAGGCGAAAAAGTAGCGCCCATCGTCGGGGGACGATTCCTCCGGCATGAAGCGCGGCGTCACCGTCACGCTGATGCCTCGGGTCACGGCCTTGTACATCGGGCTCCTCGGCGGAATATCGGGTGCTCGGGCCTCGGCCCGAAGGATCGCCCTGTGTGGTAGTGCGGCGCCTGGGGCCCGTCAATCTAGGCGGGGTCGCCTGCCGGTCGGTCCTGATCAAGGGCCTGTGAGCGGCGACCCGCCCGAGGGGACAGGAGCTGGGCGCCATGGTAAGGGCCCCTCCCATCGGTGCCGGGACAGGGGTTCGGAATTCGCATGCTCGACGGATGGATGCGCCGCCTGATCGACCCGCCCCTCGACCGGGCCGGCGCGGCTCTGGCGCGGATTCGCGTGTCCGCCGATCTCCTGACGCTTCTCGGCCTTCTCACGGGGCTCGGCGCATGCCTGTTCGTGGTGCTGCGCTTCGATGCGCTGGCTCTCGCCCTTCTGATCCTCAGCCGGATCCTCGACGGGCTCGACGGCGCCACGGCCCGCGCCTCGGCGCAGACGGACCGGGGCGGGTTCATCGACATCGTGTTCGACTTTGCCTTCTATGGCGCCGTGCCGCTCGCCTTCGCGCTTCGCGATCCTGAGGCCAATGGGGTGGCAGCAGCGGTTCTGCTGTTCTCGTTCTACGTGAACGGCGCCAGTTTCCTTGCCTTCGCGGCCGTGGCCGCAAAGCGCGGGCTCGAGAGCAGGGTGCGGGGGATCAAGTCGATCTATTTCACCGCTGGGCTCGCGGAGGGCACGGAAACGATCCTCGTCTTCATCGCCATGGCGGCCCTGCCGGCCCACTTCCCGGTCATCGCCTATGGGTTCGCCGGCCTCACCCTCATGAGCGCCATCGCCCGGGTGGCGCTCGCCTGGCGGGTGTTCCGGGACGAGCCGGACGAAGGGGCGGCGCCTTGATCGGCGGTTAGGGGCAGGCCGGACCGGGGGTCAGCTGACCGATCTCGCGACCAATGGGTGGTGATTTCTGCGCGTGTCCGGGGTCCCCTCTGGCGTAAAATGCTCTAGAGGAGAGGGCAGGGACGAATGGGGTGAAGGCGCGCATATGGTGGCGTTGAAAGACGGTATTCAATCGGCCGAGGCCATTCATCGCCTGCGCGAGGCGGGTGTCATTCGATCCGTATCGCCCTTCGCCTCCGATCAGGTGCAGCCCGCAAGCCTCGACCTGAGGCTCGGGAGCCGCGCCTTCCGGGTGCGGGCGAGCTTCCTGCCCGGGCGCCAGCGCCGGGTGGTCGACCAACTCGCGAGCCTGAGCCTCCACGAGATCGATCTCACCCAGGGCGCCGTGCTCGAAACGGGCTGCGTCTACATCGCCGAACTGCAGGAGAGCGTCGCGCTGCCGGGCGACCTCTCGGCGGCCGCCAACCCCAAGAGCTCCACGGGCCGGATCGACGTGTTCACCCGCGTGATCGTGGACCATGCGCAGGAATTCGACGCGGTCGATGCGGGCTATGCGGGCCCGCTCTATGCGGAGATCTCGCCGCGCACGTTTCCGGTTCTGGTGCGCACCGGCACGCGCCTGTCGCAGCTGCGCCTGCGGCGAGGAGACGTGCGTCTGTCCGATGCGGAGCTTCACGCGCTCCATGCCCGCGAGCGGATCGTGACCTCGGCGGAACCCTCGATCCAGGACGGGGTGGCGGTGAGCGTCGATCTGGCGGGGTTCGGGGCGGAGCGCCTCATCGGCTACCGCGCGAAGCGCCACACGGGCCTCGTTGACGTGGACAAGCCAGGCGCCCACCCGGTCGCCCATTTCTGGGAGCCGCTCTATGCCGACGAGAGCCGCACCCTCATCCTCGACCCGGGCCAGTTCTACATCCTCGCCTCCAAGGAGGCCGTGCATGTCCCGCCGGATTATGCGGCCGAGATGGTCCCGTTCGATCCGCTGGTCGGCGAGTTCCGGGTCCATTACGCCGGCTTCTTCGACCCAGGCTTCGGCCACGCGGCCGCGGGAGGCTCAGGAGCCCGGGCGGTGCTGGAAGTTCGCTCCCGGGACGTGCCCTTCATCATCGAGGACGGTCAGATCGTCGGCCGCCTCGTCTACGAGCGCATGGCCGAGGTGCCCCAGGTGCTCTACGGGGCGGGCGCCGGGTCCAATTACCAGGCGCAGGGGCTGAAGCTCTCCAAGCATTTCCGCTGAGGCGGCAGGCGGCCCGACGAGCGCTTCGAAACGGGCCTGCCCCGGGCTGCTGCCCGAGGGGGGCTTGCCCAGGGCAGGCCGAGCCCGCTATGGATAGGGCTGCGCGGGTGTAGTTCAGAGGTAGAACGTCAGCTTCCCAAGCTGAATGTCGTGGGTTCGATTCCCATCGCCCGCTCCAATCTCCCCTCCATTCCATCATTGCGGCCGACCGGCAGTCCGGCCTCGCCTCGTGAGCGCGCCTGCGGCTCGGGGCGCGAGATCTGCCGGCGCTCCTCTAATGAGCCCCCATCAACGAGAAAAGCGCCCTCGAGGGGCGCCTTTGCTGGGCCGGGGCGGCGTATGTCGATGGATGACGGGCTTTGCCAGCCTGGACGCAAGGGGCCGCGCCTGAGGGGCGGTCCCACGGGCCGGTCCTTAGTTCATGGGTCCCTTGAGGAGCTCCAGGATCTTCAAGGCGAGCGGCCAGGGCACGTCGGTGTCCACATGCAGGCGCGCGCGGCCTTCTCCTAGATCCTCCAGACGGATCTGGCTCTGGGCCTCGGCACCGGGGAGCTGCGCCAGTTCGGCGGCATCGCCCTCTGAGAGCAGGTCGTCGGGCTCGATTTCCAGAACCTTGCTCAGAGCCTCCACGTAGCTCATCCGGCGCGGGAAGGTCTTGGCATTGGCGTATTGCCAGACGCTGACGCTGGAGAGACGCGCGCTGGCCGGCAGGTGCTCCCGGGCGCGGCGGGCGGTTTCCTCGTAGGTCAGGCCCCGTCGGTCGATCGCCGCCTGAAGACGCTTGGCGAATACGGCCTTGTTGACGGGCGATGGGCGGCTTTCAGCGGCCATCTCGATGAACTCCCCTCACAAATTTATTGGTGGCGCCGCGGTGGCAACGCCGGCGGTAAGCGATTAGGACCGCATTCCGACCTCAACGACCCTAATACGGTCTGCAAAGAAAGTTGCCTCTCCATATAGGGAGGGTACGCTTTATTTAATTGAATGTATGTTAACGGGATCCGAATGCCTTTTGTTCAGGGCCTTCCCGGCGCAATCTGGTCTCCTCCGTGCCCATCGGTCCTTTGCCGGAAAATCGCGCGAATCACTCCACCGAGGCGGCAGACCGACATTCTATGGCGTGTTTCAACGCTTCAGAACTGTCCCAAGGGAGGAGGGCGGACGCGCGCTTCCGGCCGAGTCGCTCCGGTCCAGCCCCCGTTTGGCGGGCGTTCGCCTTCCCTAATGGTCGGCCTGTGCCTTTCTTTGCGGCAGCAACGCTCTTCAGTCGTGCATTAAGCATGATTTGTTAGCGTCCTTACGAATATTAATTAAAAATTAAAAATCGTGTTGATTTTGCGGCGAGGTTTTGCAACCCTGCTCAGCAGACAAAGACGCGGGTGTCCCAAGAACCGCGCCATGTTCGATTGACAATCAGGAGACTTTTTATGCTTCGAGCGGTCACGTTCGCGGCGTGGGCTTTGCTCGCCCTCGCGGCACTCACCTTAATCGCACAACCTCTCAGTATCGCCTCGCAACTGGCGCTTGGCACGGTTGGCCTCATCCTCATGATGGTCATCCGCGTCCTGCGCCTGGACGGTTTCTGGAAGCAGCTCTTCTTCGCAGTCGGCGGCATGCTCGTGCTGCGCTATGTCTACTGGCGCACCACCAGCACCCTGCCGTCTCCCAACGAGCTGCAGGACTTCATCCCCGGCGTCGTTCTCTACATCGCCGAGATGTATTGCGTGGCGTTCCTCGCCATCAACCTCTTCGTGATCGCAAGCCCGATCAACCGCCGGCGCGCCCCCGCCGTCACCGATCAGAACGCGCCGACGGTGGACGTGTTCATTCCCAGCTACAACGAGGGCAAGGAACTGCTCGCCGCCACCCTCTCGGCCGCCAAGGCCATGATCTATCCGGCCGGCAAGCTCACCGTGTACCTCCTCGACGACGGCGGCACGGACGAGAAGGTGAACTCGGACGATCCGGAGGTCGCGCACGCCGCCATGGAGCGGCGGCTCGAACTGCAGAAGCTCGCCCGGGATCTCGACGTCGTCTATCTGACGCGCTCGCACAACCAGCATGCCAAGGCCGGCAACCTGACGAACGGCCTTGCCCATTCGACGGGCGAGTTCGTCGCGGTGTTCGACGCGGACCACGCTCCGTCCCGCGAGTTCCTCCTCGAGACGGTCGGGCACTTCCGGAACGACGACCGGCTCTTCCTCGTGCAGACGCCGCACTTCTTCCTCAATCCGGATCCGATCGAGAAGAACCTCGCCACCTTCAGCCGGATGCCGTCCGAGAACGAGATGTTCTACGGCCTCATCCAGAAGGGCTTGGACAAGTGGAACTCGGCCTTCTTCTGCGGCTCGGCGGCGGTGCTCCGGCGCGCGGCCCTGGAAGAGGCCGGCGGCTTTGCCGGCACCTCGATCACGGAAGACGCCGAGACCGCGCTCGAACTCCATGCGCGCGGCTGGAACAGCCTCTACGTGGACAAGCCGCTCATCGCGGGCCTCCAGCCCGAGACCTTTGCGTCCTTCATCGGCCAGCGCTCGCGGTGGTGCCGCGGCATGATCCAGATCCTGCTGCTCAAGAACCCGCTCACCAAGGCCGGCCTGAGCGTCGCGCAGCGCATCTGCTACCTGTCGAGCTCGATGTTCTGGATGTTCCCCGTGACCCGGGCGATCTTCCTGCTCGCGCCGCTGATGTACCTCTTCTTCAACCTGCAGATCTACAACGCGTCCATGGACGAGTTCATCGCCTACACGGCGGTGTACCTTGCCGCGGCGCTCGTCATGCAGAACTACAACTACGGCCGCTTCCGCTGGCCGTGGGTGTCGGAACTCTATGAGTACGTGCAGTCGGTCTACCTGCTGCCCGCCATCATCAGCGTCATCCGCAATCCCCGCCGCCCGTCCTTCAACGTCACGGCGAAGGGCGTCACCACCGACGAGGACCATCTGTCGAGCCTCGCCTGGCCTTACTTTGCGGTGTTCGGCCTTCTCGTTTGCGGCGTGATCGCGACGATCGTGCGCCTCGACTACGACCCGGAAGCGCGCGGCCTCCTCATCATCGTGGGCCTGTGGAACGCCTTCAACCTCGTCATCGCCAGCGTCGCCCTCGGCGTCGTCTGCGAGCGGCGGGAGCGCCGGCGGATGCAGCGGGTGCCGATCAACCTGCGGGGCGTCCTGCACCTCGACGAGGGCAGCCTGCCGGTGGTCGTGGAGGACATCTCCCTTGGCGGCCTGAAGCTGCGCCCGATCAGCGTGTCGGCGAAGATCCCGGTCCGCAAGGAGGTGGCGATCTCCCTCCAGGTCGACGCGAACGGGCAATCCCTCGGCGGCCTCAAGGGCAAGATCGTGAATGCCCGCGCCGACGGCTCTGCCCGGACCTACGGCCTGATGTTCGGCCAGCTCGAGCCCGTGGATTACAAGGTCCTCGCCGAGCTCATGTACGCGGATCTCACGCTCCTACGCCGGGTCCGGCAGGCCCGGCAGCGCGTGCGCAGCCTACTGGCCGGCACGGCCCAGATCTTCGTCTGGGGTGCCCGGCACAGCGTCCGCGCCCTGTTCTTCGTGCTCTTCCGCCGGGGCACGCGCGCCGCTCCGACCACGGCCACCGCCAATTGATCCCGTGGCCGCCGCAAAGGCGGCCACTCCCCTCCCTTTTGAAGAGGAGCGTCCCATGCGTCTCGCTCACCTATTGTCCGCCTTTGCCCTGGCCACGGCGCTCACCCCCGCCAACGCGGCCGAAGTCCAGAAGCCCTCGCTTGGGAGCCTCGTGGCCCTCAACCAGAAGACCGTCGAATCCCGTCGTCCGCTGCCCCTCGGCTCCGACGACTGGCGCTTTGGCGGAGAGATCGGCACCCGCGTCGTGCCCATGTACCTGCTGCCCTCCGAGGCGACCCGCGCCGCCAAGGTGCGCGTCTCCTATCTCAGCGCCGTGTCGGTGATGCCCGAGGTCTCGCGCCTCACGGTCACCGTGAACGACACCGTGGTGGGGGAGCGCTACGTTCAGGCCTCCAGCCGGCCCGAGGCGCTCACCTTCGACGTCCCGGTTGGCGTGCTCGAGCCCGGTTACAACGCCGTGCGCATCACCGCGCGCCAGGTGCACCGGGTCGATTGCTCCCGTGAGGCGAGCTACGAGCTGTGGACGCAGATCCTGCCGGAGCAGAGCGGCCTCGTCTTCCAGGCGAGCCCCGCCGAAATCCGCGACGTCCGCGATCTGCCCGCCGTGCGCCCGGGCCGTGACGGCGCCGTGCGCATCCGCGCCCGCGCCTCCTCCGGCATCGACGCGGACAGCCTCCAGCGGGTGTCCCGCGCCGTCCAGGCGGCGGTTCTCGCCGGCCAGTTCTCCCGTCCCGTGGTCGAGGTGAATCCGGAAGAGAGCAGCGAGCCGGGCCTCGACATCGTCGTCGGCACCGATGCGGTGGTGGAAGGCCTCGTCGGCCAGCGTCCCTCCGGTGCGGGTCCGCGCCTGCAGATCGCCCACGACGTCCAGTCCGATCGCGTGCTCCTCGTCGTGACCGGCTCGAGCCGTGACGATGTGGAGACCGCGCTGCAGCAATTCGAGGCGATGGCGCGGGGCGATCAGAAGCTCCTCGGCACGCCGGCGGGCTTGCGCGCCCTCACCGCCGACCAGGGCCGTCAGGTCTCCGGCAGCGAGACTGTCTCGCTCGCCTCCCTCGGCTTCGAGACGCAGCGCTTCGGCGGCCGCTACTACCGCCAGTCCGGCAACATCCAGCTGCCCGCCGACTTCTATCCGGGCGATTACGGCCGCATGACGCTGAGCCTCGATGCGGCCTACGGCGCCGAGCTCGCGCCCAACGCCAAGATCAACGTGCGCGTCAACGGCACGCTCGTCAGCACCGTGCCGCTGCCGAAGGGCGCCGGCGATACGCTGAACGGTCGTCAGGCCTACCTGCCGCTCTCCGCCTTCAAGCCCGGCCTCAACAGCATCGACGTGGAAGCCGATACGGCGACCACGGGCGACGCGGAGTGCAGCGCCACCTCGCAGCTGAGCCAGCGGGATCGCCTGCTCCTCGCCAACTCCACCGATATCGAGGTGCCGAAGCTCGCACGCATCGGCACCTTCCCGAGCCTCTCCTCGATTCCTGCAGGCGGCCTTGCGGCGCCGGCGGGGGCGAATGGCCTGCAGATCTACCTGCCCAACCCGAACGGGGATTCCATCGAGGCCTCCCTCAGCCTCGTCGCGAAGATCGCGGCGGTGTCCGGGCGGGCGACGCCGGTGACCTACGCTTTCGATCGCGTCGCCGAGACCACCTCCCACGTGATCGCCATCGGTGCTCTCTCCGACATTCCGCCGGCGACGCTCGAGGCTGCCGGCCTCAACGTCGAGAGCCTGCGGCGGCTGTGGCAGGGCGGCGAGCCCGCGGCAGAGCCGGCCGAGCCCAAGCTGCAGACGTCGAGCAGGGGGTTCCGGGTGGCTGCGGTCGGCAACGACTTCACCCTCCAGGCCCAGGCGGTGCTGCCAAATCCGGCGAACGAGGGCGCAAAGCCCCTCGGCTCCAGCCTGACCGAGCCGACCCGCGCCACGTCGTCCCCCGCCGACACCACCCTGTCGACCGGCGATCTGACCTCGCGGGCCTTCGCCTGGTTCCCGGCCCAGCGCGCCTGGATCGAGGACACCCTGCGGTCCGTCTACCGGATCGATCTGCGCAAGCGCAGCGTCACCACGGACGTGACCGACATCGCCTCCGCCAACTCGACCCTCGTCATCAGCCAGGGCGCGACCCCCAAGGCGATGCAGACGAGCTGGCGCTCCAAGGTGATCCCGGAGGTGACCTCGGCCACCGTGTTCGTCGCCCCCAACAGCGAGCTCCTGCGCGCCAGCATGACCGAGGTCCTGAACAGCGGTCTGTGGCAGCAGCTCACCGGCCGGGCCGCCGCCTACGACCGCAAGGAGGCGTCGATCAGCTCAGGCATGGCGGACGTCACCTGGTTCGTTCCGACCCAGACGCTGTCGCCCGGCAACCTGCGCCTCATCGTGGCAGGCTGGCTGTCGCAGAACGTGCTGTTCTACCTCTCGGCGCTCATCCTCGTCGTGACGGTGCTCACCACCTTCACGTACCGCCTGGTGAAGACCTCGGGGGTGCGTGAGTCATGACCCCGATCGTCCGCACTCTTGCGGCGCTCGTCTTCGTGGCGGCCGGCCTCGCGCCCGCCGCCGCGGAGGACCGCAGCCGCCAGGCGCTGACGCCCCCGCCCGACCTTCAGGCCGAGCAGGCGCGTCTCGACAGCTCCGTTCCGTCCTGGCTCGAACAAGCCTGGACCAGCTACAAGGCCCGTTTCGTCGTCGACGGCCGGGTGATCGACAACGTCAACCGCATCACCCATTCCGAGGGGCAGGGCTATGCCATGCTCATCGCGGTTCGGGCCCAGGACCAGACGGGATTCGATCAGATCTGGCGCTGGACGAGGCGGGAGCTCTTCGTGCGGGGCGACGACCTCGCCTCCTGGAAGTGGGAGGAGAACGCCACGCCGCGAGTCACCGACCAGAACAACGCCACCGATGGGGACATCCTCATCGCCTGGGCGCTGGTCGAGGCCGGGGAGCGCTGGAAATCGGCCGAGTACGTGGATGCGGCGCGCCGCATCGTCAGCGCCATCGGCCGCAAGACCCTGGTCCGCAGCCCCTTCGGCCTCCTCATGCTGCCGGGTGTCGACGGCTTCAAGGAAGGCCAGCAGCCGGACGGCCCGGTGGTGAACCTCTCCTATTGGGTGTTCCCCGCCTTCGACCGGCTGAAGGGGCTCTCGCCGGAGATCGATTGGTCCGATGTGCAGGCCACGGGCCTGCGCCTCATCCGCAACAGCCGCTTCGGGCCCATGCGCCTGCCGGCGGACTGGACGGCGATCGGCGCCGGCAACCCGCAGCCGGCCCGGAACTTCCCTCCGCGCTTTGGCTACAACGCGGTGCGGATCCCCCTCTACCTCGCCTGGGCGAAGCTCAACGCCCCGGCCAATCTGCGGCCCTTCGCGGGCCTGTGGAACGAGACGCTCGATGTCGGCCCCTTCGAGATCGACCTCACCAGCGGCTCGGCGCTCACCACCTTCGGCGGCACCGGCTTCAAGGCCGTCGCCTCCGTCGTGAGCTGCGCCCTCGACCGCCGCAAGATCCATCCCTCCGTCCGCTCGATCGCGATGGAGGACTACTATCCGACCACCTTGCACATCCTGTCCCTGATCGTCCTGCAGGAAAGGTATCCAGAATGTCTCTGAAGCCCGCCACCCTCATCCTCGCCGCTCTCATGAGCACCACCGCCCTCGCGGCCCTGGCGGTCGAGCCCACCTGGACCGGCCTTGCCGACAAGGCTCCCGTGGCGGCTCCCGCCGCGACGGGCGCGGTTCCGGTCTTCTCCCTCGGCGAGCCCACCGGGCGCGTGCCGCTCGGCGAGCCGCGCCGGCCGACCGGGCTCGAGGGCGCCGCTCCCGTGCGGGCCGCGGGCCTGCCCCGGGCCACCGGCGTCCCGAAGGCGCCGACCCCCGTCGACGAGAGCGCCCTGCGCTACTACGCGTCGCAGAACGACACGGCGCGCGTCGCCGCCGAGATCCGCCGCATCAAGGCGCTTCACGCCAATTGGGAGCCGCCGCAGGACCTCTTCGAGGGCGTGCGCGACACCGCCGAGGAGCAGCAGCTCTGGGCGCTGTTCGCGGAGGGCAAGCTCGAGGAGGTGCGGGCCGCCGTCACCGAAATCCAGGAGCGCAACCCCAACTGGCGTCCCTCGCCGGATTTCGTGACGAAGTTCGAGCAGTCGGAGGCGCGGCTCACGCTCGTGGAAGCCTCCAAGGTGAGCGACCACCAGCAGGTGATCGCCCTCGCCGAGGCCCGCCCGAGCCTTCTTGCCTGCACCGAGATGGATGTGCTCTGGCGCGTCGCCGAGGCGCTCGTTCACACGGCGCAGCCCGACAAGGCCTTCGAGCTGTACCGGTTCGTGCTCACGAAGTGCAGCAACCCGCAGGAGCGCCTCGCCACCGTGCAGAAGGCGTCCGCGCTCCTCAGCGCGCCCATGACGGAGCGGCTCATCGCGCTCGGCAGCCGGGCGGGCGAGAAGACCACCGCCTTCGAATCCATCCGCCTCGACATGGTGCGCCGGCGGATCGGCGAGGCCATCGCCAACCCGGGCGCCGACCTGAACGCGGCGGAGATGAAGAGCTTCGAGCAGCTCGTGGAGCAGCGTCGCTCCACGAACGATGCGATGCTCCTGGGCTGGCACCGCTACGCGAAGAAGGACTTCGCGGGCGCGGCGCAGTGGTTCAAGCTCGGCATGTCCTGGGAGCAGCATCCCAAGGCGGTCGAGGGCTACGCCCTCACGCTCCGGGAGCAGGGCGCGCTCGCCGAGGCCGAGAAGATCACCTACGAGAACCGCAAGCGCGATCCGCTCATCGAGAAGCTCTACGTGGAGATTCTCGCCACCGAGCTCACCAAGCATCCGGTGAGCGCCGTCGAGCCCGCTCGTCTCACCCGCTTTGAGCAGGTGGTGGAGGAATCCCGGTCCGTCGTCGGATCGCAGGCCCTCGGCTGGTACTATTACAACCGCGACACGGCTCAGCAGGCGAATGCCTGGTTCAAGCGCTCGGTTGCATGGGAGCCCATCGAGTCGAACGTGCTCGGCCTGGCGCTCTCCTCCAACAAGCTGAAGGACCGGGCGGCCTTCAAGGCGGTGATCGCCGAGTTCGGCGCGCGCTTCCCGGCCGTCGAGGGGCTCAAGAAGTTCGACGTGGTCACCAAGGTGGCGGCGGCTCCGGCCCGGCGCAATCGCGCCTCCGGTGGAGGCGGCGGTGGCGGTGGCGACTCGGGTTCGGCGCAGGAGGCGGTCGCGCTCTTCAAGAACGGCCGCTACGGCGACGCGCTCGCGGCCCTCGACCGCCGCGGTGGTCCGGCCCGCGAGGATCAGGGTCTTGGCCTCATCCGCGGCTGGAGCCTCTATCACCTCGGCCAGTGGGACAAGGCGCGGGAGCACTTCGCGGCTCTCGACCGGCGCCAGTCCACCCGCGAAACGCAATACCGCATGCACTACGCCCGCGAGCGGGCGCTGCCGTCGCAGTTCCGGGCCGACTGAGCCGGGCCGCCATGGGGCGGGGGAGAGGGACCCCCGCCGCAATTCAGGGCCGTCAGCTGCGACGCTAGCGCGAGGCGTAGACCTGGTCCGCCTTCCTGCGCACGGGGCAACCTGAGCCTCCTTGGGACGAGTGGCTCGCAGCGACGACCTGAAAGGGGAGGGGCCGGACCTCAGGGGCCGGCCCCTCCTTCGCGTCTATCTCAGGCGCGACCGCCGTCACGAAACCCACCCTCGTCGCGAGGGCCGCCCCGGGATGCCAGCCTCACCCCTGTCCCTGCCCGCATGGGAGCAAGGGGGCGTCCTTCGGCCGGTATCCGCTTCCCGCCGTTGCGGGTCTCGTTAATCCCGTTAGCATGAGCCCAGGCCCGCCGGGCCGCCGGTGCTCTGAGGCACCGGCGCGAGAGCGGGTTTCACGGGAGATACGCTCTTGAAACGCATCCTCACGCGGGCCCTCGCGCTCGCCGCCACCGTATTCGCCGCGGCTCCGGCCCTCGCTCAAGCCTGGCCGAACAGGCCGATCTCGCTCATCGTGCCCTTCGCGGCCGGCGGCGGGACCGATGCCTTCGCGCGGCCTCTCGCGCAGCAGCTCGAGACGCAGCTCGGCCAGCGCGTGCTCATCGACAACCGGGCGGGCGCCGGCGGCAATACCGGCGCGGCGGCGGCCGCGAAGGCGACGCCCGATGGCTACACGTTCTTCGTGGGCGCGACCCATCACGTGATCGCGCCCGCCATGTACACGAACCTGACCTACGACCTGCGCAAGGACTTCATCCCGATCGCGATCATCTCCGAGGTGCCTCACGTGGTGGTGGTGGCCCCGCAGAAGGTCCAGGCCAAGACCCTGCAGGAATTCGTCGCCGCCGCGAAGGCGAGTCCGGGCAAGTTCAACTACGCGTCGGCGGGCGCCGGCACGGCCCACCATCTGGCGGGCGAGATGTTCAAGCTCCTCACGGGCACGAGCCTCGTCCACGTGCCCTATCGGGGCGCCGGCCCCGCCATGCAGGACCTCGTCGCCGGCCAGATCGACATGGCGTTCGACGGGCTCGGCAGCTCGGCCGGGCAGATCGCCGGCGGGCAGATCCGTCCGCTCGCCGTCGCGGCGCGGGAGCGCGTCAAGGCCTTTCCCGACATTCCGACCGCCGCCGAAGCCGGGGTGCCGGGCTACGAGGTCGCGACCTTCTACGCGCTCTTCGCGCCCAAGGGCACGCCCGACGAGATCGTCCAGCGCATGACCCGCGAGCTGCAGACGGCCTTCAAGGCGCCTTTGATCCAGGACGCCTGGAACCGCCAGGGCTCCGCCATCCCGACCCTCACGGGGGCGGAATTCGGCCAGTTCGTCTCGGCCGAGATCGACCGCTGGGCGAAGGTGGTGAAGGATGCCGGGATCAAGCTCGGCGAGGTGCAGTAAGGCCGAGCGGTCCCGACACCGCTCCTCGACGACGTGGCGGTGAAAGGATGCCGGGATCAGGCTCGGCGAGGTGCAGGAGGGCCGTGCGGCCGCTGCGCCGCTACTCGATGACGATGCGCGGCGCGGCCCTGGTCGCGCCGCCGCCGGACAGGGTCGCCCAGACCTGACGGGCGATGTCGCGGTAGAGGCGGCCATGCGGGCCGTCCGGGTCCACGGCGACCACGGGGCGGCCCGCATCCGACATCTCGCGGATCTGCATGTTCAGCGGCACCTCGCCGAGGAACGGCACGCCGAGGCGCTCCGCCTCGTGGCGCGCGCCCCCATGGCCGAAGATGTGGCTCGTCTCCCCGCAATGGGGGCAGACGAAGGTGGCCATGTTCTCGACGATGCCGAGGATCGGGATCTCCACGCGCTTGAACATGGCGACGCCCCGGCGCGCATCGATGAGCGCGAGGTCCTGCGGGGTCGAGACGATGACGGCGCCCGCGAGCGGGGTCGCTTGCGCCATGGTGAGCTGCGCGTCGCCGGTGCCGGGCGGCATGTCGACCACGAGCACGTCGAGCTCGCCCCAGGCGACCTCGCGCAGCATCTGCGTGATCGCCGACATCACCATCGGCCCGCGCCAGATCATGGCCGCCTCCTCCTCCACGAGGAAGCCGATGGACATCACCTTGAGGCCGTAGCCGTCCATGGGTTCAAGGATGCGGCCCTGGAGCACCCGCGGCTTGCCGTGGATGCCGAACAGCTTCGGCACGGACGGACCATAGATGTCCGCATCGAGGAGGCCCACCTTCAGCCCCTGCGCCTGAAGGCCGAGCGCCAGGTTCGCCGCCGTCGTCGACTTGCCGACGCCGCCCTTGCCGGAGGCCACCGCGATCACATGGCGGACGCCCGGGATGAGCTGCGCCTTCGCGGAGGGCGCGCTCTGCGGCCGGCCGGGCGTGGGCTGCGGGCTCGTCGCCGGCGCCTTGGAGGGCGCCCGGTCGGCCGTGAGGCTCGCGAACACGCCCTTGACCCCAGGCAGGCCCTGCACGGCGGTCTCGGCCGCCTGCCGTACCCGCTCCATGGCCTCGGCCTCGGCGGGCGCGATGGCGATGGAGAACATCACCCGCGCGGCCTGATCCACCACCACCTCGGAGAGGCGCCCGGAGGCCACGAGGCTGGTGCCGGCGGAATCCACGGGCACGGTCGAGAGGGCCTGCAGCACATGTTCACGGGTGATCGCCACGATGGGGTCTCCTGAGGCCGCCCTTTGCGCGGCCGCCCCTGATCTATAGGCTTCCGACCGGCTCGTTAAGGGCCATGCTCTCGAGCCCCCGTCGCAGGACAGGACGGATCCCCATGCGGGACCTCTTCTCGATCGGCCATGGGGGCGCATCCATCGACGCCGACCAAGCTCGGTCACGGGCCGCGGCGTGGCCTCGGCTCATGAGGGAACGCCATGCCCGACCTGTTCACGATCGGCTACGAGGGCGCCGACCCGGCGGCCTTCCTCGCGACCCTGCAGGAGGCAGGCGTGTCGGTGCTCGCGGATGTGCGGGCGGTGGCGCTCTCCCGCAAGCGCGGCTTCTCGAAATCCGCCCTGCGCGCCTCCCTGGAGGAGGAGGGGATCGGCTACCGGCACTTCAAGGAACTCGGAACCCCCAAGGCGGGACGCGAGGCAGCGCGGGCCGGAGATGCGACGACGTTGAGGCGGATCTATTGCGACGAGGTCCTGACGGGGGACCCGGCCCGGGAGGCCATGGACGCGCTCGTCGACCTTGCGGCCCGCCAGCCGGTCTGCCTGTTGTGCTTCGAGCGCGACCCCGCCCTCTGCCACCGCCGGCTGCTTGCCGAGCGGCTCGCGCCCAAGGGGTTCCGCGTGGTGGATCTCACGATCGCTTGAAGCTCGCGCGCGAGCGTTACGGCGGCCAGGCGCCACCATTGTGCGGTGGCACCCATGAGGACCAGGCGCGCGGAAGCGCTCCCTGGCGCGGGGCCCGGGAGTGCGGTGTCGGGACCGAGCGTTTGGCGATGATCGGCAGGGCTCGATCATCGCCAAACGCTCGATCAGCGCGAGCTGGAGCGGGACCGCACGGGGCGGGTCAATCGCAGCGGCTACGATCCAGCCCGATGTCCCGCAGCAAGCGGTCGTCGAGCTGGCTCTTCAGCTTCTCCAGCGACGTGGGAATGAGGAACGCCCGGACAGGGAACACCGACGGCGGCCGCGCCGCCGGCAGGAACTCAAACCGGACCGTCAGCCCCGCGAGGGGCAAGGGGAACGTTACGTGTCTCATCGAGGTCTACAGCCATAAGAAACAGAAGGGAGAACATGCTGACGGACGTGCGAAGTCGCGCGGTCATGAGACGCCTCCCTTGGGCTGCAGATCGGTGATGAAAGTCCGTGACTGGCGGTCGGTGACCGAAGGCTCAGTGACGGAGAAAACCAGATTCCTTCCCGCGGGAGGTGAGCGTGCTAAGTCGCATATTCATCAAGACGCCTCCCTGATCTGCGGGTGAATCGGACCGCTTCGCGAGCGGGGCCGCGTCTATACCTCAGGTCCCGAGGCTTGACCATACCCTCCTGCGCAAAAAGCGCGCAGGCGCCGCGGGCCGGCGAGGCGCGCCCCCGAAACCAAACCGTAGCTGATCCGTTGTCCCGATGGCTCTTCACCGGCCGGCGGACGCCGGCCGCATGCCGCGCCGCGCGCGGCGCCGTTTCCTCTAGAGGAGAGATCGATGCATCAGCACGGCCACGACGATCCGAAGGCGCAGAAGCTCTACGCCATGATCAAGGACATGAAGATCTGCATGATGACGACCATCGACACCGATGGGATGCTGCACACGCGGCCCATGCACAACCAGGAAGCCGACGAGCACGGGGACCTGTGGTTCTTCACGCAGATCCAGAGCCCGAAGATCACCGAGATCTCCCGCGACAACGAGGTGAGCCTCGCCTATGCGGATCCCTCGAAGCAGCACTACGTTTCCGTCTTCGGCACCGCCGAGATCGTGCGCGATCGCGCCAAGATCGAGGAGAAATGGTCCGAGGGGATGCGCGCCTGGTTCCCGGAGGGCAAGGACGACCCGCAAATCGCGCTCATTCGCGTTCACCCGGTCAAGGGCGAGTACTGGGACAGCCCCAATTCCACCGTGCTCCACCTCTACGGGACCGTGAAGGCGGCGATCACCGGCAAGCCGCCGACGGAGCTCACCGAGCAGGAAAAAGTGAACCTCAAGGGCTGATCGCCCGGCCGAGGACACAGAATGCCGCCGGCGTAAGTCGGCGGCTTTTTATTTGTAATTATACTGTTGCGAAAGCGGCTTGTACCTTAGTGCCAGCACAAGGTGCTTGAACTTACCCAGAGGCAGCCTCACCATTCCACCGTTCACAAGGCCCAGGAATCGGGCCAGCGCGGAGGAAACCATGAAGAAGGTGCTGCTCGCCGCCGTTCCGGCGATCGTTCTCGCGTCTCCTGTCCTCGCCCAACCCGCCGTCCAGTCGCCGACGGGCAATCTCGACCGCCTCGGGGCCTTCCAGGCCACCGGCACCGAGGAGCCGAAGCCCATTCCTCAGGAGGGCCGTCGCGCGGACTCGATCCGCCGCAACCTCGAGAAGATCAAGCTGCCGCAGGGCTTCAAGATCGATCTTTATGCGATCGTGCCCGATGCCCGTCACATGGCGGTCGGCCCCAATGCGGGCGTCGTGTTCGTCGGCACGCGCAAGAGCAACGTCTATGCGGTCACGGATCGCGACAAGGACCGCATCGCCGACGAGGTGAAGGTGTTTGCGCCCTCCGTCGCCATGAAGATCCCGAACGGCGTGTGCTTCTCCCGCGACGGCGTGCTCTATGTGGCCGAGCAGAACCGGGTGCTGCAGTTCCCGGCGGCGGAATTCTTCTACGAGGGGCCTGACGTCGCCGCCTTCCAGGTGCTCAAGCAGGGCGAGCTCATCCCCGCCGCCGAGGAGAGCTACAACCACACCGCCCGCACCTGCCGGATCGGCCCCGACAACAAGCTCTACATCTCGCTCGGCCAGCCCTTCAACGTGCCGCCGAAGGAGAAGATGGACCTCTACACCAAGACCGGCATCGGCGGCATCGTGCGGGTCGATCAGGACGGCAAGAACAAGGAGGTCTATGCGACGGGCGTGCGCAACTCGGTCGGCATCGAGTTCAACCCCGCCGACCGCACCCTCTGGTTCACCGACAACCAGGTGGACGGGATGGGCGACGACCAGCCCCCCGGCGAGATCAACCGCGCGACCCAGATGGGCCAGAACTTCGGCTTCCCCTATTACGGCGGCGGCACGACCCGCACGGTCGAGTACAAGGACGACCAGGTGCCCGCGGGCGTCGTCGCTCCGCAGGCCGAGATGGCGGCCCATGCGGCGGATCTCGGGCTCGTGTTCTACACGGGCAACCAGTTCCCGCAGCAATATCGCGGCGGCCTCTTCTCGGCCCAGCACGGATCCTGGAACCGCACGAAGCCGGTGGGCGCGCGCATCATGTTCACGCCCATCAAGGCCGACGGCACGGCCGACAAGCCGCAGGTCTTCGCGGAAGGGTGGCTCACGGAGAACGGCGAGTATCTCGGGCGCCCCGTGGACGTGGCCGTGCTCCTCGACGGCTCGCTCCTCGTCTCCGACGACACGGCGGGCGCGATCTACCGCATCTCCTACGGCCAGTGATCATCTCCGGCCGGGCGCCGCAGGGCGCCCGGCCAACCCGGGAGACCGCATGAAGGCCCATTCGCTCATCGTCGCGCTCGCCTGCCTTGCCGCCGCTCCGTCCTGGGCCGCGGATGCCCGGGCGGGGCGCCAGAAGGTCGCCGGCGTGTGCCAGGCCTGCCATGGCATGGACGGCCTGTCGAAGAACCCCGAATCCCCCAACCTCGCGGGCCAGATCGAGAACTACTTAGTCAAGGCGATCACCGAATACCGCAGCGGCGAGCGCAAGAACGAATCCATGAACATCGTCGCCAAGGAGCTGAGCGACGACGAGATCGCGAACATCGCCGCCTATTATTCGTCCATCCAGGTGGACGTGATCCCCCCTTGAGACGCAGCGGCCCCGCGGCCCGGGATCGCGTGGGCGTGCCAATCGCGTGGACAGGGCAGGAATCGGGCGGACAGGTCGTGGGGCGGGGCTATACTGAGCCCCTTCGTTCGGCCTGCCCGGTGAACCCATGCACCTCCTCCTCGACCGTTTCGCCTCGCCCATCGGCACGATCCTCCTCGTCTCGGATGGGCAGGCGCTGCGCGCCCTCGACTTCCACGACCACGAGGAGCGCCTGCACCGGCTGCTCGAACGGCAATACGGCGCCGTGACCCTGACGCGCGGCCCAGTCCCGCAGGCGATGACCGGCGCGCTCGCCGCCTATTTCGCCGGCGACCTCGAGGCGACGGGCGCCATCGCGGTGGAGACCGGCGGCACACCGTTCCAGCGCCGCGTCTGGGCGGCCCTGCGTTCAATCCCCGCCGGCACGACCACGACCTACGGAGCGCTTGCCGCAGAACTCGGACAGCCCGGCGCCAGCCGGGCCGTGGGCTTGGCCAACGGGGCCAATCCGGTCGGCATCGTGGTGCCGTGTCATCGGGTGATCGGCGCGAACGGATCGCTCACGGGTTTCGGCGGCGGGCTGCCCCGCAAGCAGTGGCTCCTGGAGCACGAGGGTGCCCAACTCGGCCTCTTTCGCGGCACCGCCGCCTGAACGATCCCATCTCAGGAGATATCATGGACCAGATCACGACCAGCAAAGCCGACGCCTTCCACGCGCTCCATGCGCCCGGCAACCTGCTCATTCTCGCGAATGTCTGGGATGCCGGATCGGCCCGCGTCGTCGAATCGTGCGGCGCGAAGGCTCTCGCGACGAGCAGCGCCGCCGTGGCCTGGGCTTGCGGCTACGCCGATAGCGGCGCCCTGCCACCCCGGATTCTCGCCGAGGCGGTGCAGTCCATCGTGCGCGTGATCGCGGTGCCCCTCTCGGTGGATGCGGAGGACGGGTATTCCGACGATCCCGCCGCCGTCGCCGAGACCGTCGCGGCCTTGATCGACGCGGGCGCGGTCGGCATCAATCTCGAAGACGGCGCCGGCTCCGCCGATGCCATGGCGGCCAAGATCGAGGCCGCGCGCGAGGCCGCCGGACGGGCGGGCGTGAACCTCTTCGTCAATGCCCGCTGCGACCTCGTCCTTCGCTCCCCCGACAAGCCCGACCTCGTGGAGGACATCGTCCGCCGGGCGGAGCGTTACCGCGGCGCCGGCTGCGACGGTCTGTTCGTGCCGAGGCTCGCCGATCCGGCGGCGATCCGCGCCGTCGTCGCGGGCATCGGCCCGCTGCCCCTCAATCTGATGGCGGTTCCGGGCCTGCCGGACGCTGAAGGCCTCAAGGCCCTCGGGGTGCGTCGCCTGTCGGGCGGGTCCGCGCCCGCCGAGGCCGTGCTCGGCCTCACCCGGCACCTGGCGACGGAGTTCATGCGGGACGGGCGCTCGGACGTCCTGTTCCGGCCCGAAAACACCACCTGGTCCGCCATGAACGGGCTGTTTGCATAGCACCTCCGCCTCCAGAGGCCGCCCCAAGCCTTCCCGCCACCATCCCGCTCCGCTATGGTCCCCTCCTTCGAGGCAGCGGAGTGAGCGGCGATGGTCGACATCGCGACACGGGTCTACAACCACACCTGGAAGATCGACCCGATCGTCCGGTCCGTGCTCGATACGGACTTCTACAAGCTCCTGATGGCCCAGACGATCTTCCGGCGTCACCGGGACGTGCAGGTGACCTTCGGGATCAAGAACCGCACCACCCGGGTGCGGCTCGCCGACATCGTGGATGCGGGCGCGCTGCGCGAGCAGCTCGACCATGTGCGCACGCTGTCCTTGAGCCGGGGCGAATCCACCTGGCTGCGCGGCAACACCTTCTACGGCAAGCGGCAGATGTTCTCGCCCGAGTTCATCGCCTGGCTCGAGACCTTCCGCTTTCCCGAATACCTCCTGGAGAAGGAGGACGGCCAGTACGTCCTTACCTTCCACGGGCCCTGGATCGAGACCACCATGTGGGAGATCCCGGCGCTCGCCATCCTCAACGAGCTGCGCTCCCGCGGCGTGCTGGAGGCGATGGGCAAGTTCGAGCTGCAGGTTCTCTATGCCCGCGCCATGACCCGGGTGTGGGAGAAGATCCAGCGGCTCAAGCAGTTCCCGGATCTCTCCATCGCCGATTTCGGCACGCGCCGGCGCCATAGCTTCCTGTGGCAGGATTGGTGCGTGCAGGCGATGATCGAGGGGATGGGGCCCTCGTTCCTCGGCACCTCCAACTGCCTCATCGCCTTCAAGCGCGAGGTGGAGGCGGTGGGCACGAATGCCCATGAGCTGCCCATGGTCTATGCGGCGCTCGCCGATTCCGACGCGGAGCTCGCAGCAGCGCCCTATCGCGTGCTCGAGGATTGGCAGGAGGATTACGAGGGCAACCTGCGCGTCATCCTGCCCGATACCTACGGCACCACGAATTTTCTGAAGAACGCCCCCGCCTGGGTCGCGAACTGGACGGGCATCCGCATCGATTCCAAGGACCCGATCGAGGGTGGGGAGGAGGCGATCGACTGGTGGCTCTCCCGCGGACAGAACCCGAAGGAGAAGCTCGCCATCTTCTCGGACGGGCTCGACGTGGACGTCATCCAGGACATCCACCGGCACTTCGCCGGGCGCATGCGCATCGGCTACGGCTGGGGCACGCTGCTCACCAACGATTTCCGCGGCCTTGCGGCCGATGGGGGGCTCGATCCCATCTCCATCGTCTGCAAGGTGATCTCCGCCAACGACCGACCCGCCGTGAAGCTCTCCGACAATCCCACGAAGGCCATGGGCCCGCGCAGCGAGATCGAGCGCTACAAGCGCGTGTTCGAGATGGGCGTGCAGACGGCGCAGCCGGTGCTCGTTTAGCCTCCATCGCCCTTGAGGGGAGGGTGCCGGCCACCGTGACCGAACCGAACCCCAACCTCCCTGCGGAGCATCGCATGACCAGAACCGTCGATCTCAATTGCGACATGGGCGAGGGCTTCGGCCCCTGGCCCATGGGCGACGACGCGGCGATGCTCGACATTGTCACGTCCGCGAACGTGGCCTGCGGCTTTCACGCGGGCGACCCGCAGATCATGTTCCGCACGGCGGAAATGGCGAAGGCGAAGGGCGTGGCGCTCGGCGCCCATCCGGGCTTCAACGATCTGTGGGGCTTCGGGCGCCGGCCGATCCGCGGCGACAGCCCCGCCGAGATCGAGCGCATGGTGGCCTACCAGATCGGCGCGCTCCAAGGGGTCGCCGCGCTCGCCGGGTATCGCGTGAGTTACGTGAAGGTGCATGGCGCCCTCAACAACATGGCGAACGAGGACGAGGCGCTGGCCATGGCGCTGGCCCGCGCAGTGAAGGGCGTCGATCCGGCGCTCGTCCATGTGTGCATGCCGGGCCTCCCCATGGAGCGCGCCTCCGAGCGCATCGGGCTTCCCGTCGCGCGAGAGTTTTTCGCCGACCGCACCTATGAGGACGACGGCACGCTCACGAGCCGCAAGAAGCCGGGCTCCGTTCTGCATGACGCGGAGGCCGCCGCGCAGCGCGTGCTCCAGACGCTGCGGGACGGCGCGGTGACGAGCACGTCCGGCAAGCGCATCCCCGTCGCGGTGGACACCATCTGCGTCCATGGGGACGAGCCGAGCGCCGTCGCCATGGCGCGCACGGTACGGCGCGTGCTGGAGGAGAACGGCTTTCGCATCGCGCCCTTCGCAAGGCCATGATGAGCGCGTTCGAGGATCACTTCTCCACCGGCTCGGCCGATTACGCAGCCTACCGCCCGACCTATCCGGCCGCCCTCGTCGATGCGCTCGCGGATCTTGCCCCCGCCACCGACGCGGCCCTCGACGTGGGCTGCGGCACCGGGCAACTCGCGGTGCTGCTCGCGGCGCGCTTCCGCTCTGTGATCGCGACCGATGCGAGCGCGCAGCAGATTGCGCAGGCGGTGCCGCAGGAGCGCGTGAACTACCGCGTCGCTCCCGCCGACGCGAGCGGCCTTGCTGGCGCCAGCGTCGACCTTCTCACCGCCGCGCAGGCGGCCCATTGGTTCGACCTCGACGCCTTCTATGCGGAGGCCCGCCGTGTGCTGCGGCCGCGCGGAATCCTCGCACTCATCACCTACGGCATCATGCGCGCCGACGCGGCGCTCGATCCCGTGATCGCCCGGTTCTACTGGGATGTGATCGGCCCCTATTGGCCGCCCGAACGGCGCCACGTGGAGCAGGGCTACCGCGCCTTCCCATTCCCGTTCGAGGAGATCGCCTTGCCCCCGCTCGCCATCGAGGTGCGCTGGACCCGCGACGACCTCTTTGGCTACGTGGATACGTGGTCGGCCGTGAAGGCGGTCGAAAAGGCCCTCGGCCGCGAACCGGTCGAGGCGCTCCGCCGGGACGTGGCCGCCGTCTGGACGGATCCGGAGGAGCGCCGCACCATCCGCTTCCCGTTGTCGGGCCGGGTGGGGCGGGTGACTTGAGGCCGCGACCGACTGGACGAGCGCACGCGTCCCGGCATCACCTTGCAGCTCCGGCGAGGAACGGTCGAAGGGCCGCGAGAGTCGCCTCGGGGGCTTCTTCGGCCAGGTAATGCCCGCAATCGATTCCGTGTCCCTGCACGTCGCCTGCCCAGTCGCGCCACACGCCGAGCACGTCATAGAGGCGCGGCAGGATACCCGTGTTGGCCCAAAGCGCCTGCACAGGGCAAGCGATGCGCCGCCCTGCCTGCCGGTCGGCTTCGTCGAGGACCCTGTCGATCCCTGCGCCCGCCCGGTAATCCTCGCACATGGCGTGGATCGTGGCGGGGTCGCTGAAGCAGCGCCTGTACTCGGCCAGTGCCGCCGGATCGAACATGTGCCGACCACGGCGAAGATAGAACACATCCGGGTCGCCCGCGATCAGCCGCTCGGGCAGCGGGTGCGGCTGCGCCAGGAAGAACCAGTGCCAGTAGCCCAGCGCGAATTCCGCTTCGGTGCGCCCGAAATGCTCGCTGGTCGGCAGGATGTCGAGCACGGACAGCGCCGTGACGCGGTCCGGATAGTCGAGGGCCATCCGATAGGCGCAGCGTCCGCCCCGGTCGTGGCCGACCACGGCAAATCGATCAAAGCCCAAGGCCTGCATCACCTCCACGCAATCTTGGGCCATCGCGCGCTTGGAATAGGGCTCGTGGTTGTCGGACGTCGGAGGCTTGCTGCTGTCGCCGTAGCCGCGCAGGTCCGCGCAGACGACGGTAAACTCCGCTGCCAGCGCGGGCGCGATCCGGTGCCACATCACATGGGTTTGCGGATGCCCATGGAGCAGCAGGACCGGAGGGCCGCTTCCGGCGTGGCGAAGGGCAATCGTCGCGCCCGACGTTGCGATCTTAGTGAAGGTGAAGCCGCCGAACATCGCGTTGCTCAATCCCGCACCAGTTCCATCCGGTTCACGTCCACGAGCCCCATATCGGTGATCTTCAGGTGCGGGATCACGGGCAAGGGCAAGAACGCGACCTGGAGGAAAGGCTCGGGGAGGGTGACGCCGAGGCCCCTCGCGGCGTCGCGCAAGGGGTGAAGGGCATCGCGCACGGCCTCGTAAGGCCGGTCGCTCATGAGGCCCGCGATGGGGAGCGGAAGCTCCGCCCGCACGGTGCCGCCGGAGACCACCACGAAACCTCCCTCGATATCGCGCAGCCGGTTCACGGCGATAGCCATGTCCGCGTCGTCCGCGCCGACGACGCAGATGTTGTGGCTGTCGTGGCCGACCGAGGAGGCGATGGCGCCGCGTCGCAAGCCGAAGCCCTTCACGAAGCCAAGGCCGATATTGCGGTTGATCCCGTGCCGCGCCACCACGGCCACCTTCGCCACATCCTGGGCGTGGTCGATGCCGGACGAGGGCAGGGCGAGGCGCAGATGCTCGGTGATGATCTGGCCCGGGATCACGCCGACCACCGAGGTCTCGCCGCGGGAGGGAGCCTTGCGGAAGTCATCGGCCGAGACCCGGTCGATCCTCACGCTGCCGAGGCCCACGGGCGCCACCGCCTCGCGGGTGGAGAACAGGGCGTCGTCCACCACGCGGCCGGCGCTGATCACATCCGACACGGCGCAGGTCGCGAGATCGTCGAGCAGCACGATGTCGGCGCGCTTGCCCGGCGCGATCATCCCCCGGTCGCGCAAGCCGAAGGCCTGCGCGGCGCTCAAGGAGGCCGCCCTGTAGGCGGCCAGCGGATCGCAGCCCCGTGCGATCAGCGAGCGGATCATGAAGTCGAGATGCCCCTCCTCGGCGATATCGAGGGGGTTGCGGTCGTCCGTGCAGAGCGCGAGGAAAGGCGATGTGGCGACGGAGAGGACAGGCGCCAGCGCGTGGAGGTCCTTCGACACGGACCCTTCGCGGATCAGCACCGTCATGCCCTTGCGGATCTTTTCGAGCGCCTCCTCGGCGGTCGTGGTCTCGTGGTCCGTGCGGATCCCGGCGGCGATGTAGCCATTGAGATCGAGCCCGCGAAGGAGCGGGGCGTGGCCGTCCACATGGCCGTCCGAAAAGGCCTCGACCTTCGCCAGGCAATCCGGATCCGCGGCGAGAAGGCCGGGAAAGTTCATGAACTCCGCAAGGCCGATCACCTTGTCGCGGCCCTTGTAGCGCACGAGATCGGCGGCGCCGATGCGGGCGCCCGCGGTCTCCAGATGCGTCGCCGGCACGCAGCTCGAGAGCTGCACGCGCAGGTCCATGATCGTGCGCTCCGCCGCCGCGAGGAAGTAGTCGAAGGCCTGCGTCCCGATCACGTTCGCCATCTCGTGTGGGTCGCAGATCGCGGTGGTCACCCCGTGGGGCAGGACGCAGCGGTCGAATTCGTGCGGCGTGACGAGGGAGGATTCCACGTGAAGATGGGTGTCGATGAAGCCCGGCACCGCGATGCGCCCGCGGCCCTCCACGATCCGCCGCGCCCGGTAGGTCCCGTAGGTGCCGACGATGGTGTCGCCGCAGATGGCGATATCCGTGCGCGTCAGCGCCCCCGTCACGAGATCGTAGAGGCGCACATCGGCTATGACGAGGTCGGGCTCGGCGGCGCCGCGTCCTTGGCCAATGCGTCGCCGCAGCGTCGCGGCATCTGTCCTGGTCGTCATGCCACCTCGTCGGAATGGGCCGCGGGAGCCGCGGCGTCAGCCGCCGAGCATGGCCGATCAGGCAACCCCCCGGCAAGCGCCCCGGTCGTTTGGCCCGGTCGATGCGAAGGGAAGGGGCCCGGATGCGAACGCGAGCGTTGCTCCCCGGCGGGGGATGCTCCTACGCGAGACCGGAAGGGAGCGGCATCCGGGCCGAAGGGCGGGACTGGCGCCTACCAGCTGCGGCGCTCCCCGTTGTCGATGTGGATGATCCCGTTGCGATAGACCTTGAGGCCCCCGACCTCGGGCCGCGAGCGCAGGAACGCCAGGACCCCGCGGGCGCGGGTCCGGACCCTGAAATCGATGGCCCGGCAGGACAGGTGCAGGGACTGGCGGGCGCCGCCGGCCCGCCAATTGCGGCCCCGCGAGCGATGGGTGGATTCGACGCTCACCGGGCCGAACCGGGCCGCCACGGCGGCCACCACGGATTTCAGGTCCCCTGGCACGCAGCGCGTGGGGGCGCTCGACCGCAGGGTGATGCTGCCGTGCTGAACGTAGTCGTAGAAGCCCGACAGGGTGCGGGCGAGGGGGGAACTGCTCCCCGGCAGGCTGCCGGTGGTCTCTGGGGAAGAAGTGTCGGGCAGGCTGACATAGCTGCTCCGCGGTAGCCCATCGCTTTCCGCGAAGGCCGGCATGGCGGCTGCGAGACAGGCGAGACTGGTGAACGCAACGAACCGGGACGCGGCACGCGGGCGGTTGGTGCTCATCTGGGATCTCCCCGAGCTGAGCCCCCGGGGCGGAAGGATGAGGAACCCCTCCGTAGGCATTCGCCTGTTCTTGGCCGACGAAGCCGGCAGTACTGTCGCTACAGAACGAGCGAAGACTTAAAGCCGTCATCGGAGAAAGCAAGCCTAGTTCGGAGTGTTTATCCTTCCATCCACTTCGAGATCGAGAGTGTAACTTTGTTTATTGTTATAACATATCGACGACATCTTTACGGAAGTGCGCCAATGCTCTGTCCCTGTGACGACCTTGCGAAGCGGGGTCCCGATCCACACATTTCACGAGGAACGCCGTGACGTTCGCGGCGCTGGAGGTTGAGAATGAAAGCTTCGCAGAGTGCGGTTTTCGAGGCCCTCAAGACGGCAGGCCCCAGCCGCGCCGACTCGATCGCCCGCATCACGGCGCTGGCAAAGCTTCTGGACAGCGCCTTCCTGATCCCCGGCCTCAACCGCCGGGTCGGCCTCGATGCCATCATCGGCCTCGTGCCGGGCATCGGCGATGCCATCTCAACGGCGCTGGCGAGCTACATCATCTGGGAGGCGCGCCAGCTCGGCGTGCCGCGCTGGAAGATCGCGCGCATGATCGGCAACGTCGCCGTCGATACGGCGATCGGCGCCATCCCGGTGGCGGGCGACGCGTTCGACCTGTTCTTCAAGGCCAACCAGCGCAACATGCGCATCATCCACGAGCACCTGAAGATCGCGCCGAAGGAGATCGACGGCACGGCGGTGCGGCTCGAGGAGCGCTGACCCATGCGGCGTCTCGTTTGGATTTTCGGCTGGATTGCCATCGCGCTCTGGTCGCTCGTGGCCTGGATCTCCTACGGGCTCCTCGACGTCGTCGGGGGCTTCGCGACGCGCAATGCGGACCGGGTGATCGATTATCCGGAAGGCGTCGAGTTTCTCGGCTGGGCGCTCTCCGCGCTCCAGGGTCTCGGCGGCTTCGCGATCGTGGCGGTCTGGGCGCTCGTCTCGCTGGCGATCCTCGCGGCGACGGCGGTGGCGGCCAGGGTCCTTGGCGCCGTCGCGGGCTCCTCGCGCCATGGAGGCGGCGCCTATCGGTCGTTCGACCCGAACCGCGGTCGCGAGGCCTATCCTCCCATGGATCCGCGGCGCGGGAGCGGCGGGGGCGGACTGCCCTCCGCCGTGCGCGAGGTGATGCGCCGGATCGATCGCCGCTAGGCGGCCTTTGAAACGATCAAAGCCGGTCCCTTGGGACCGGCTTTTTTTATTGAGGTCTCGTCGGTGGAGCCCCGCCTCAGCGGTGGCTCGAGATGAATTGCTTGAAGCGCTCCGAGCGGGGCGCGCCGAACACGTCCGCCGGCGTCCCTTCCTCCTCGACCACACCCTTGTGCAGGAACACCACGCGGCTCGACACGTCTCGGGCAAAGCTCATCTCGTGGGTCACCACCAGCATGGTCCGGCCTTCCTCGGCGAGCGCGCGCATGACGCGCAGCACCTCGCCGACGAGTTCGGGATCGAGCGCCGAGGTCGGCTCGTCGAAGAGCATCACCTGAGGGCGCTGGGCGAGGGCGCGGGCGATGGCCGCGCGCTGCTGCTGGCCGCCCGAGAGGTGGGAGGGATACTGGTTGCGCTTGTCGACGATGCCGACCTTGGCGAGCAGCTCCTCGGCCTCCGCGATGCACTCGGCCTTCGGCCGCTTCTGCACATGCACGGGCGCCTCGATCACGTTCTCCAGGATCGTCATGTGGGACCAGAGATTGAAGCTCTGGAACACCATGGCGACGCGGGTGCGGATGCGGTCCACCTGGCCCCGGTCGGCGGGCTCCATCCCGTGGCGGCCCTTTTTGAGGCGGATCTCCTCGCCCCCGATGCGGATGGCGCCGGAATCCGGCACCTCCAGCATGTTGATGCAGCGGAGCATGGTGGACTTGCCCGAGCCCGAGGCGCCCAGGATCGAGATCACGTCGCCCTCGCGCGCCTGGAGCGACACGCCTTTCAGGACCTCCAGCGAGCCGAAGCTCTTGCGCAGGTTGTCGACGGAGACGGCGGGCTGAGCGGACACGACAGGAACTCCGTTAGACATGGGCGGCCGGCGATTGGATGACGAGCGGACCGAGGCGCGGGGCGTCCGGCCCTGGCCGGCGCCGTGCGGGGTTTGGACGAGCGAGGCGATCAGACATGGGCGGCCTCGGCCAGCGGCGCCTTGATCGCCGACGGGTGGCGCAGATGGGGCGAGAGCCACCATTCGATGAGCTGGATCACGCGGGTGACGGCGAAGTTGAGGACGAGATAGATCGCGCCCGCCACGATGAAGATCTCGATCGCCCGGAAGGTCTGGGAGATCAGCTTCTGCGCGATGCCCGTCACCTCCATCATGGTGATGATCGAGGCAAGGGAGGTCGCCTTCACCATGAGGATGATCTCGTTCCCGTAGCCCGGCAGGGCCTGGCGCACCGCGATGGGGAAGATGATGCGGCGGAAGAGAAGAAAGCCCGACATGCCGCAGGCCCGCGCGGATTCCACTTGGTTCGCGGGCACCGCCTGCAGGCCGCCGCGGATGATCTCGCTCGCATAGGCCGCGGTGTTCATGGTGAGCGCCAGCACGGCGCACCAATAGGCCTCCCGGAAGAAGCCCCACAGGCCCCATTCCTGCAGGACCGGGCGGAACTGTCCGAGGCCGTAATAGATGAGGAAGATCTGCACGAGGAGCGGCGTGCCGCGGAACACGAACACATAGGCGCGGGCGAGCCAGTCGAGGGGGCGGATTCCCGACATGCGCATGAGCGCGAGCAGCATGGCGAAGACCGCGCCGAGGCCGACCGCCGTGAAGGCGAGGTTCAAGGTGAGCGGCAATCCGGCGAGCAGCGCCATGAACGTTTCGCCCATGAAGGAGAGATCCATCAGGCGGTCCTTCCTTCGGCGCCGAGATTGACGAGGGTGCGGTCCATCAGGCTGCCCTCCGGACGCCGCGCAGGGAGCGGTCCTCCGCCTTCTGGAACAGGATCGTGGAGACCCAGGTGATGAGAAGGTAGAGGGCCGCCGCGGTGAGATAGAAATCGAAGGGCCGGCGCGTCGAGCCCGCCGCGATGTGCGATTGGCGCAGGAGCTCCACGAGGCCCGTCACGGAGATGAGCGCGGATTCCTTGAGGACGAGCTGCCACACATTGCCGAGGCCCGGGATCGCGTAGCGCAGGACCTGCGGGGCGATGATGCGGCGGAACATGAGGAAGCCCGGCATGCCGACGGATTTGGCGGCCTCGATCTCGCCGCGCGCCAGCGTCTGGTAGGCGCCGCGGAACACCTCGGCCTGGTAGGCACCGGAGACGACGCCGATGGCGATGGCGCCGGTGGCGAAAGCGGGCACGCCGATGAAGCCCTCGGCGCCGAACAGGCTGCCGATCGCGCCGAGGGCGGCGCTGCCGCCGAAATAGAAGAGATAGATGATGAGGAGGTCCGGCACACCGCGCAGCACCGTGGTGTATCCGTCGGCCAGGGTGCGGGCGACGATGCTCCGGGAGAGCTTCGCCCAGGCGACGCCCGAGCCGATGAGCGCGCCGGCCAGGAAGCCGCAGAAGGCCACCGCGAGGGTCATGCCTGTGGCGATGAGGAGGGAATAGCCCCACCCGCGGGGACCGAAACCGATCAGCTCGAAATAGGGAATCTGCTGCACGTTACATTCCGTCGCGTCCTCCCCGGCAGGAGCGCCGGGGAGGGGATCCGTCACGTTTCAGGTCTGGGGCTTCGGGTCGATCTCGAGCCCATGTCGCGAAGGCATCGCGGCGCCGTCAGGTCTGCGGCGTCGCGTTGATCTTGAACCACTTCTGCGAGAGCTTCTCGATCGTCCCGTCCTTCACGGCGCTCTGGATGGCGCCGTCGAAGAGGGCCTTCAGCTCCGCGTCCTGCTTGCGCATGCCCACCGCGACGCCGCGGCCGAGCACGTCGCCGCGCACGCCCGCTCCCGCGATCACCATGTCCTTGAACTCGGCCTTGTCCTTGGTCGCCATGAGGGCGCCGTGGCCGGCGAAGATCGCGTCCACGCGGCCCGCCGTCAGGTCGAGGTCGTGCTGCTCGGTGGTCTTGTACTCACGGATGGTGATCGTGTCCTTGAGGTACTTCTCCAGGAACTGCGCGTTCACGGTGGAGCCCTGCACGCCCACGGTCTTGCCCTTAAGGATGGGCTTCCAGGATTCGATGAGCTTCTTGGCGCCCTCCGCGTCCTTGTCGAGGGCGACCGCCGTGCCGGTGCCGGCGAGCTGCGCGAGGGGCGAGTCCTTCATGACGCCCCAGCCGTGGGGCGTGGAGGCGTAGGGCTGCGAGAAGCCGATCACCTCGAGGCGCTTGTCGGTGATGTTCATGCCGGCCATGATGGCGTCGTACTTGCCGGCATTCAGGGCCGGGATGATGCCGTCCCAATCCTGGGCGATGACTTCGCACTTCACCTTCATGCGGCCGCAGAGCTCGTTCGCGAGCTCGACCTCGAACCCGTCGAGCTTGCCGCCGGGACCGGTGAAATTCCACGGGGCGTAGGCGCCCTCGGTGGCGATCTTCACGCTCTCCCACTTCTTGGCCTGGGCCAAGGCGCCCGTGGCCGCAAGAGCGGAAGCGAAAATGCCGAGGCCAACGATCCTGATCAGCTTCATGCCTGTTCCCCTGTCTCTGGCCGCCTTCGGGCAGCCTGCGATGGTTGCGTCCCAGCCCTCGGCCGCCTTCGGGCGGCCTGCGGCGGTTCCGACCCGGCGTCCGTCTCTCTCGGCCGTGCCGGGTTCCGCCCCGCTCTGCGGCCGCCTTCGGGCGGCCCGTCGTGGTCCGACGAGGACCCTAGCAGAGAATGGGAGGCCGCGCACAAGCCCCCTGACGGCGGAAGGCGAGGTGATTGTTGATGATTTCGGCCCCACCCACGAAAAAGGGGCGCGGCTCGCGCCGCGCCCCTTTGATTGGGGAGGTCCCGCTCAGGCGAGCGGATCGACGGGGCGGTAGAACCCCGTCGACGGCGTCGCCGCTCAGCTGATCGGGGTCACGTCGATCTTGAACCACTTCTCCGACAGCTTCTTGATGGTGCCGTCGGCCTTGGCGGCCGCGATCGCGTCGTCGAACATCTTCTTGAGGTCGGCGTCTTCCTTGCGCATCCCGGCGCCCACGCCCGGGCCGAGGAGGCCGCCGGTGATGGACGGGCCGACGATCACGTAGTCCTTGAACTCCGGCTTCGCGACGGTGCCGATGAGGGCGGTCGCGTCGGCGAGCACGGCGTCGATGCGGCCGGCCGCGAGGTCGAGGTCGTGCTGCTCGGTGGTCTTGTACTCGCGGATCTCCGCGGTGCCCTTCAGGTACTTGTCGGCGAAGGCGGAGTGGATGGTCGAGCCCTGGACGCCGACGGTCTTGCCCTTGAGCAGCGCCTTCGTGGCCTCGATCGCCTTTTCGGCCTCGGCCTGGTTGCTGGCGAGGCTGAACGCCTGGCCGGTGCCCGGCATCTTCGCCATGGGCGAGGCCTTCGCCACGAGGTAGCCGTTCGGCGAGTTCGCGTAGGTGTTGGAGAAGGCGATGACCTCCTTGCGCTTATCGGTGGCGCTCATGCCGGCCATGATCACGTCGTACTTCTTGGCCTGGAGAGCGGGGATGATGCCGTCCCAATCCTGCGCGATGACCTCGCACTTCACCTTCATGCGGGCGCACAGGTCGTTGGCGAGGTCGATCTCGAAGCCTTCGAGCTTGCCGCCGGCGCCGGTGAAGTTCCACGGGGCATAGGCGCCCTCGGTGGCGATCTTCACCGTTTCCCACTTCTTGGCCTGCGCGGCCGCGCCGGACACCGCGAGCGCGGAGCCGAGGAGGGCGAGGCTGATGGCCTTGATGAGCTTCATTGCGTGTTCCCCTGGTTGACGGGCTCCCTCGAGAGCCCCAGTCCTTGATCTTGGTGTGCTCATGGCGCGAGCCCGACGGGCCCGCGCGACGCACCAAAGTAACCGCGAAAGGGGTCCCGATGGCAAGCCCGCCCCGCGGATCGGTTGAAAATCCCAAGGCGAGCGGTCTAGACCACCTTCACCCGGATTTCGCCGAGCCCCGCGATGGCGCCCGTCATGGTCTCGCCCCGGGCCACCGCCCCGACGCCCTCCGGGGTGCCCGAGAAGATGACATCGCCCGGCATCAGCTCGAAATAGGTGGACAGGTACGCGATCTGCTCCGCGACGGACCAGATCATGTCGGCGAGGTCCGCCTTCTGCTTTGCGGTCCCGTCCACGGCGAGGCTGATGGCGCCCTGGGCCGGGTGCCCGACGCGGCTTACCGGGTGGAGCGGTCCGACCGGACCGGAACGGTCGGCGCCCTTGCCGAGCTCCCAGGGACGGCGCAGGGCCTTGGCGTCGTCCTGAAGGTCGCGCCGGGTCATGTCGAGGCCGACCGCGTAGCCGAAGACGTGGTCGAGCGCTTGGGCGACCGGGATGTCGCGCCCGCCCCGGTGGAGCGCCGCCACCATCTCGATCTCGAAATGATAGTTGTTCGTCCGTGGCGGGTAGGGGTGTTCGGCGACCGCACCCTCCGGCACGGGCTGGAGGGCGTCCGCGGGCTTCATGAAGAAGAAGGGCGGCTCCCGGGTCGGGTCTCCGCCCATCTCGCGGGCATGGGCCGCATAGTTGCGCCCGACGCAATAGACCCGGCGGACCGGAAATAGGTCGTCCGATCCGGCGATCGGCAGGGCCGGCACGGCCGGGGCGGGAATGACGTAGGACATGGAGGAGGCCCCTGTGATGATCCGCTCCTGTAGCGCAGGCGGTGGGGTGGCGCCATGGGCCGCGTGTTCCTCTCCCCTTTGTGGGAAGGGTTTTGGGGGTATCGGCTCCGGACCCATGCCGGTGTGGCGCCCACACATCTACGAGCGAACCTCACTCCCGACGCATGACGGCGGACCAGCCAAGCGCGAGCCTCACCTCCCCACGCATCACGCCTGTCCAGCCGGGCGTGTGTTCCCCTCCCCCTTGTGGGGAGGTCGAGCGAAGCGAGGGTGGGGGTGTCGGCTCCGGACCCATCCGCGTGTGGCGCCAACACCCCCACCCGCCTGCCGGCACCCTCCCCACAAGGGGGAGGGGAGCAGATCCGGCAGCCGAGTTGGGTGGAGAGGGAACACACGCGAGGCAGCCGCGACGTGTCGGGGAAACGCATCCGGCAACCGAGATGCGTAGAGAAACGGGAGCCGCGCTTATACCGTCGCGAGCCGCTCTCCATGAAGCGCCGACCTGTCCCTTCGAAGGATCGGGTGTGGGCGCTACTGACCCATCGCATGCAGCACGATCTCGCGCCGGTGCGGGCGGTCCCGGTGCTCGATGAGGTAGAGGCCCTGCCAGGTGCCCAGCGCAAGGCGTCCGTCCGTGACGGGAACGCTCAAGGACACGCCCGTGAGCATGGTGCGGATGTGGGCCGGCATGTCGTCCGGGCCTTCGAGATGATGCACGTAAGGGGCGCTGCGCGGCGCAAGGCCGTCGAGGGCCGTCATCAGATCGGTGCGCACATCCGCGTCCGCGTTCTCCTGGATCGTGAGGGAGGCGGAGGTGTGGCGGCAGAACACGGTGAGGAGGCCGTGGCCGATCCCGGTCTCCGCCACCCAGCGGGCGACGGGCGCGGTGATCTCGGTGAAGCCCGGGCCGCGCGTCTCGACCGTTAGGAGCCCCGATGCCTGGCGGGTGACGGCGCCCTCGTGCATGGTCTCCACCTTCATTCCTCGCTCCGCTCTCCCTTCAGCACCGCCGCCACACGACCGTGCGCGCGATCCTCTCCACCTTCATTCCTCGCTTTGCTCCAGCGGGTAGACCTCCTTCTCGCCCCGAACCAGGATCTTCTCCAGGGTCTCGAGCCGGTCGGCTTCCGCCGCCGGCTTGTCCCAGCGGATGCGATGGACGCGCGGGAAGCGCATGGCGACGCCGGATTTGTGCCGGGTCGAGCGCTGCAGGCCCTCGAAGGCGATCTCCAGGACGAGGCCCTTCTCCTTGCCGTATTCCACCTCCCGCACCGGCCCGAAGCGGTTGACCGTGTGGTTGCGGACGTAGCGATCGAGCTTCACCAGCTCCTCGTCCGTGAAGCCGTGGTAGGCCTTGCCCACGGGCACGAGCTCGTCCCCGTCCGGGCCCTCGCGCCAGACCCCGAAGGTGTAGTCGGAATAGAAGGACGAGCGCTTCCCGTGCCCGCGCTGGCCGTACATCATGACCGCATCGACGAGGTAGGGATCGCGCTTCCATTTGTACCAATAGCCCTTGGGCCGCCCCGGCAGGTACGGGCTGTCGGCGCGCTTCACCATGCAGCCCTCGATGGCGTCCGCGTCCGGGCCCGCGCCGATGGCGGCGGGATCGGCCCGCGCGGCGGCGAGATCCTCCCACGTCTCGAAGGGGATCATCGGCGAAAGGTCGATGCGCGGATCGTCGAGGCGGGCGACGAACGCCTCCAGCCGCCGGCGGCGCTCGCGGAAGGGGAGGGCGCGCAGGTCCTCCTCGCCCTCCGCCAGGATGTCGTAGACCCTCAGGTGAGCCGGATATTCGGCGATGAGCTTCGGGGTCACGGCCTTCCGGTTCAGGCGCTGCTGGAGCACGTTGAAGCTCTGCACGCGGCCCTCGCGGACGATCAGGAGCTCCCCGTCGATGGCGCCCTCGAAGCTGAGGGCTTCGACGAGGTCCGGGAAGGCGCGGGAGACGTCCTCCCCGGTGCGCGAATAGATGCGCCGGAGCGGCTTGCCGTCGCCGGCGTGCCCGGCGACCGCCTGGAGGCGAATGCCGTCCCATTTCCATTCGGCGAGGAAGCCGGGCGCGTCGAGCCTTTCGAAATCCTCGTCCTCCAGGGGATGCGAGAGCATGGGCGGGCGGAAGGGCGCCGGGTTGCCGGATTCCGGCTTCGGCCCGCGGCCCTCGACCCAGGCGAACAGGCTCTCGTAAGGGGGTTCGAGCCCGTGCCAGATCAGCTCCACCTCGTCGGCCTCGTAGCCCCCGAGCTGCGCCACCGCGGTCTTGGCGAGGCGCGCCGAGACGCCGACGCGCAATTCGCGGGTGATGAGCTTCAGGAGCGCCCAGCGCCCCGCCTCGTCGAGGGCATCGAGCCATTCGGCGATCTTCGCGGGAAGGTCGCTCTTGGAGAGAGTCGCGAGGGTCTCGACCACCTCGGTGATGGTGGGGACGTGCGGGGGCGGGTTGTTGTGGCCGATGGCGGGAGCATCCCCATCGGCTGCCGGGGCAGAGGGCTTCGCCGGCCAGATCAGAGCGGTCGATTCCGCAAGGTCGCCCACATAATGGTAGCTCATGCGAAAGAGCACCGGATCGACCCGCTCTTCCACGAGGCCGCGGATCAGGTTGGGCTTGGCCTCCTTGAACATCAGCGCGTCGGTCATGGCGGCGAGCGCATGGCCCCGGTCGGGATCGGGCGTGGTCCGGAAGTAATCCATGAGAAGCCGCAGCTTCGCGTTGCGGCGCGGCTCGTACATGAGCCGGTCGAGGAGGGCGGCGAAGCGGTTCATGCGCGCTCTCCCTTGGCGGGCCGCTTCTTCGATGCGCGTGGTGCCTTCGCCTTACCTTCTTCGGCTTCCACCTCCTGGGCCAGGGCAGTGTCCTCCTGCGAAGCAGGCTCCGCCTCGCCCTCGTCCCCGTAGCCGAGCATGTGGAGGGGCCGCGCCTTGATGCCGTTCGTGAGGCACCAATGCACGAGGGCATCCTCCTGGCCGTGGGTGACCCAGACCTCGCCGGCGCCCGTGTCGAGGATCGTGCGGCACAGATCCGGCCAGTCGGAATGGTCGGAGATCACGAGGGGCAGCTCGACGCCCTTCTGCCGGGCCCGGGCGCGGACCCGCATCCAGCCGGAGGCGAAGCAGGTGACGGGATCCGGGAACTTGCGCGACCACAGGTCCTGCATGGAGGAGGGCGGGCAGAGCACGATGGCGCCCGCGAGCTTGCTCCGCTCCGCCGCCACCACCTTCGGGGTCTCGCCGAGGGGAATGCCCTCGCTCTTGTAGAACGCGGTGAGCTTTTCCATCGCGCCGTGGAGGTAAATGGGCGGCTCGTAGCCCTCCTCGCGCAGGAGCGCCATCACCCGCTGCGCCTTGCCGAGCGCATAGGCGCCGACGATGTGCGTGCGCTCGGGGAACAGCGCCACGGAGGCCAGGAGCTTGCGCACCTCGCCCCGGGTGTCGGGATGGCGGAAGACCGGCAGGCCGAAGGTCGCTTCCGTGATGAACACGTCGCAGGGCACGACCTCGTAGGGACGGCAGGTCGGGTCCTCGGCGCGCTTGTAGTCGCCGGACACCACCACCCGCGTGCCGCCCGCCTCGATGGCGATCTGCGCGGAGCCGAGCACGTGGCCGGCGGGCGTGAAGCGCACGGTCGCGTCGCCGAGCCGCATGGCCTCGCCGAGCCGCGCCTCTTGCGTTTGGTGCGCGAAATCCTCGCCGTAGCGCAGCCCCATGATGAGGAGCGTCTCCCGCGTCGCCATCACGTGCCGGTGGCCGGAGCGCGCATGGTCCGAATGCCCATGGGTGATGAGCGCCCGGGGCACGGGACGGATCGGATCGATGTGGAAATCCCCGAGCGGGCAATAGAGCCCCTGCGGGGTCTGGGTGAGGATGTCGGTGGAACGCAGCGCCATGGCCTTGCGCATATAGGGCGCGCGGCTCGTCTGTTGACAGGGCGGGCGGGATTCCGCCATGGCACCCGCCATGCCCGACCTCCTCCGCTCCTCCGGCAACGTCCTGGCGGACCGCCGCTATGCCTACGCGAAAGGCGCCTTCGACGACGGGGATTTCTCCACCGCCGCCGACCTTGCCGCGCAGGCCGTGGAGCTCGCCCCGGATTTCGCCCCGGCCCATGCGCTGCACGGCCGGGCGGAGGCGGCGCTCGGGCGGCGCGAGGCGGCCGTGGCGGGCCTCAGGCGCGCCGTCGCCCTCGAGCCCGACGATCCCATGGGCGTCCGGATCGACCTCGCCCAGCTCGGGGCGCTCGCGCCCGAGGAGGCGGTGACGCCGACTTACGTGCGCGCCCTCTTCGACGATTACGCCCCGCGCTTCGACCGGCACCTGACGAAAAGCCTGAACTATCGCGGCCCCGAACTCCTCGCCGACGCCCTGCGGCGGGCGGCCTCCAAGCGCCTGCGGGAGCCCAGCCTCCGCCTCGTCCTCGATCTTGGCTGCGGCACGGGCCTGATGGGCGCGGCGCTGGAGGACCGGGCGGCGCGGATCGAGGGGGTGGACCTCTCCCCGCAGATGCTGGCGCGCGCGGAGAAGACCGGGGCCTACGCGGCGCTCCACGAGGGCGAGCTCGTCTCGTTCCTGCAGGGACGCGCCGAGGGCGAGGCGGACGGGATCGTCGCGGCGGACGTGTTCGTCTACATGGCCGACCTGGCGCCCGTCTTCGCGGAGGCCCACCGGGTCCTCGCCCGCGGCGGCTTCTTCGCCTTCACGGTCCAGGCGGGCGAGGGGGACAGCTACCGGCTCGGCGAGGATGCGCGCTACGCCCATGGGGAGCGCTACCTGAGCGCGCTCGCGGAGCGCACCGGCTTTGCGATCGTTCTCTTCGAGGCGGTTTCGACCCGCGAGGATCGCGGCCAGCCGGTGCCGGGATTCCTGCTCGTGCTGGAGCGCGCCTGATCACACCTGGCTCGGCATCGAGGGATGCGGCGCGCCCTCGTAGCAGCCGATCACCGATTGATCGAAATCGATGATCGAGCCGGTCATCATCCCGGATTCGCCGCTCGCCAGGAACGCGACCGCGCGGGCCACTTCCACGGGATCGAGCAGGCGCCCGAAGGGCTGCTCGGCGGCGGCTTTGTCGAGCCAGCCGTCCTGCGCGTCGTGATAGGTGCGCATGATCCGGTCCTCGCCCGGCGTGTTCATCCAGCCGATGTTGAGCCCGTTCACCCGGATGCGCCAGGGCATCAGGCTGAAGGCGGCGTTCTTGGTGAGCGTCGCGAGGGCGCCCTTGGAGCCGCAATAGGCGGAGATGAAGGGCTGGCCCCCATGGGCCGACATGGACAGGATGTTCACCATCGTGCCCTGGATGCGCTCCCGCCGCATGAGCGTCGCGGCGTCCTGCATGAGGAAGAAGGGCGCGCGCACGTTCACCGCGAACATGCGGTCGAAGAGCTCCGGGCTCGTGTCGAAGAGGGTGCCCCGGTCCGTCATGCCGGCGGCGTTCACGAGGGTGTCGACGCGCCCGAACACCGCATCCGCCCGCGCCACCACGGCGCGGGTCTCCTCCACGCTGGCGAGGTCCGCCTTCACGAATTCCGTGCGGCAGCCGAGGCCCGTGAGGCCCTCCGCCACCGCCTGCCCGCGCTCCGCGTTCCGCCCGCAGATCACGAGGCCGCGCGCGCCGCGCTCCGCGAGCAGCCGCGCGATGGCCTCGCCGAGGCCCTGCGTCCCGCCGGTGACGACGGCGACTGTGTCTTGAAGGGAGAGCGGCTGGGACATGAGGGCATCCGGTCAGTGGGGGCCGCTACACTGATCGGACGGCGACGCGGCGGCAAGCGGGCTCCGCCGCCATGCACAGGCGAGCGCCCGTGGCGACGCACCGACCTGACGCGGGGGCATGGGCGTCCTATGTTCCTCCCGTGCCGAAAGCCTCCGCCCCCCTCCTGCCCGACCGTTTCCGCCGCTGGTTCGCAAGCCGCGGCTGGGAGCCCCGCCCGCACCAGCTCCAGCTGATCGAGAAGGCGAGAGCCGGCCGCTCCGTGCTGCTCGTAGCCCCGACCGGCGCCGGCAAGACGCTCGCCGGGTTCCTGCCGAGCCTGGTGGAGCTGGCGGACCAACCCGCGGGCCCCAGGGCGAAGGGGGAGGGGGCCAAGGCCGAGCGCAAGCTCCACACCCTCTATATCTCCCCCTTAAAAGCGCTCGCGGTCGATATCGCCCGCAACCTGGAGGCGCCGGTCCAGGAGATGGGCCTTCCCGTCCGGGTCGAGACCCGCACGGGCGACACCGCGGCCCACAAGCGCGCCCGGCAGATCGAGCGCCCGCCGGATATCCTGCTCACGACACCCGAACAGCTCGCCCTGCTCCTCGCCCACCGGGAAGCCGCGGAGCTGTTCGCGGGGCTCAAGCGCGTGGTGCTCGACGAATTGCATTCCCTCGTCACCTCGAAGCGCGGGGACCTTCTCTCCCTCGGGCTCGCGCGGCTCCACCGCATGGCGCCGAACCTCACCGCCGTGGGGCTCTCCGCCACCGTGCGGGAGCCGGACGAGCTCAGGCGCTATCTCGTCCCGCAAGCGCCTTCGGTCTTGGACGTTTCTACCCTTGTGGGGCAGGTGGCGGTGACGGCTCCGGTGCCGGAAGCCTCAAGCGCCACGATCCCCTCCCCCCTTGTGGGGGAGGTGGCCCCGAAGGGGTCGGAGGGGGGTGGCGCTTCGCAGAAGCGCTCGCGGAGCGAACGGGTCGTAGCCGCAGCAACTCAAGAGGTTGGCGCCATACCCCCCTCTCCAACTCTCCCCCACAAGGGGGGAGAGGGCCTGTTGGCGGGTGGGGGCTTGGACGGCGCAGCCGGCCGCGTCACGCTCGCCGATCTCGTCGTCGTCGAGGGCGGGGCCCGGCCCGATATCCAGATCCTCGAGGTGGATGCCCGCTTGCCGCTCGCGGGTCACACGGCCTCCGCCTCCATGCCCGCGATCTACGACCTCATCCGCAAGCACAAGACGACCCTGGTCTTCGTGAACACGCGCCTTCAGGCGGAGTTCGTGTTCCAGGCCCTGTGGAACCTCAACGACGAGGGGCTGCCCATCGCGCTCCATCACGGCTCCCTCGATGTGGGCCAGCGGCGGCGGGTCGAGGCCGCCATGACGGAGGGGCGGCTGAAGGCGGTGGTGTGCACCGCGACCCTCGATCTCGGCATCGACTGGGGCGATGTGGATCTCGTGGTGAATGTGGGCGCCCCGAAGGGGGCCTCGCGGATCATGCAGCGCATCGGCCGCTCGAACCACCGCATGGACGAGCCCTCGAAGGCGTATCTCGTGCCCGGAAACCGCTTCGAGATTCTCGAATGCCGCGCGGCGCTCGATGCGGTCCACGAGGCCGCGCAGGACACGCCCGATGCCCGCATCGGCGCCCTCGACGTCCTGTGCCAGCACGTGCTCGGCATGGCCTGCGCCGAGCCCTTCGAGATCGGCGCGCTCTTCGACGAGGTGCGCTCCGCCGCGCCCTATCGCAACCTCACATACGAGGAGTTCGAGGCCGCCGTCGCCTTCGTGGCGACGGGCGGCTACGCCCTTCGCGCCTATGAGCGCTTCGCCAAGATCGTGAAGGGCAAGGACGGGCTCTGGCGCGTGCGGGACGGGCGCGTCGCGCAGCAATACCGGCTGAATGTGGGCACCATCGTGGAATCGCCCATGATCAAGGTGCGCATCGCCCGCGCCTCGAAGAAGCGGCCCGGAGCCGTGCTGCCCCGGGGCGGGCGCGTGCTCGGGGAGATCGAGGAATATTTCGCCGAGACCATGACGACCGGCGACACCTTTCTCTTTGCGGGCGAGGTGCTGCGCTTCGAGGGCATCCAGGAGGACGAGGTCCTGGCCTCGCGCACCAGCGCCGGCACGGAACCCAAGATCCCGTCCTACGCGGGCGGCAAATTCCCGCTCTCCACGTTTCTCGCCGAGCGCGTGCGGCAGATCCTGTCCGATCCCTTCGAGTGGGATCGCCTGCCGCCGCAGCTCACCGACTGGCTGCTCCAGCAGCGTCGCAGATCGGTGGTGCCGGGGCCGCGCGATCTTCTGGTCGAAACCTATCCGCGCTCGGGCCGCTACTATCTCACCTGCTTTCCCTTCGAGGGGCGCCTGGCGCATCAGACCCTGGGCATGCTGCTGACGCGCCGCCTGGAGCGCGCGCGCCTCAAGCCCCTCGGCTTCGTCGCGAACGATTACGGGCTCGCGGTCTGGTGCATGAGCGACATCACCGCGGCGGCCGGGCGGGAGCCGGGCTTCATCGAGGCCCTGTTCGACGAGGACATGCTCGGCGACGACCTCGAGGCGTGGCTTGCGGAATCCGCGCTCATGAAACGCACCTTCCGCTATTGCGCCGTCATCGCTGGGCTCATCGAGCGCCGCTTTCCGGGCCAGGAGAAGACCGGGCGCCAGGTCACGATCTCCACGGATCTCGTCTACGACGTGCTGCGCAAGCACGAGCCCGACCATGTGCTCCTGCGCGCCGCGCGGGCGGATGCGGCAACCGGACTCCTCGACGTGAAGCGCCTCGGCGTGATGCTAAGGCGCATCCGGGGGCGAATCATCCACAAGCCGCTCGACCGGGTGTCTCCCTTGAGCGTGTCCGTCATGCTGGAGATCGGCCGCGAGCGCGTCTACGGCGAAAGCGCGGACGAGATCCTGGCCGAAGCGGAGGCGATGCTGCTCGACGAGGCCCTGGGCTGACCAGGGCCGCCCCGTTGTCGCTCGCCCCCGGTCCAGCCTTGGCAGAGGACCCGCCCCGGGGCATGGAACGGGAAAGAGTGCCGCGTGGTCCCTCTGCGCAAGAACAAACAGACAACGGCCGAGATCGGCCTCGGCGATCTCGCCGCGACGCTCGATCTCTCCGGCGCCATGATGCTCGCCGACGAGGGCGCGCTCCTGGTGGCGGACCTGCATTTCGAGAAGGGATCGGCGTTCGCCCGGCGCGGCCTGTTCCTGCCGCCCTACGACACCCGGGAGACCCTGGCCTCCCTCGCGGACGTGGTGGCGCGGTTCGACCCCAAGGTGGTGATCGCTCTTGGCGACAGCTTTCACGATATCGGCGGGCCCGAGCGGCTGGGCGATGAGGAGCGCGAGACCCTGCGCCGGATCCAGACCGGCCGCGATTGGATCTGGGTCACGGGCAACCACGACCGGATCCTGCCCGGGAGCATCGGCGGCGAGGTGGTGGCCGAGATGGCGCTTGCCCATCTCACCCTGCGCCACGAGCCGGAGGAGGGCGCCGCCACGGAGGTCGCCGGGCACCTGCATCCGGTCGGCAAGGTGGTGATGCGCGGGCGCGGGGTGCGGCGGCGCTGCTTCCTGACCGACGGCAGCCGCTGCGTGATGCCGGCCTTCGGGGCCTATGCGGGCGGGCTCAACGCCTGCGACGCGGCCTTCAAGCCGCTCTTCCCGAACGGCTTCACGGCCCACCTCATCGGCACCGAGCGCATCTTCGCCATCGCGAAATCGATGCTCTGCCGGGACTGAGTTAGACTCGACGGAGAGCGTTGCGGAGCCTGATCGATCAAGCCTTTGCCGAGGAGCGCGGCCTGACGGTCTCGGTCAGAATCCGGCCACCAGAAGCGCGAGGCCGGCGCCGGCCGAGAGCCCGAGGCGCAGACGGCCGAACCAGGTCGGCGCGTCGCCCCGGCAGACGAGGCCGTAATCGAGCAGGCCGAGGGCGACGACGAGGGCCGCGAGCGCCCGCAACTCCCAGGGAGCCGGCAGGGCGAGCGCCGCCCAGGCGAGCAACTGCGGGACCACCGAGATCAGGTATTCCCGCCGCGCCCGGCCCTGGTCCTCCATGGCGACGGCGAGCCCCCAGCGGATGCCGCCCAGGAACGACAGGATCAGCGCGCCGTAGCTTGCGAGCGCCAGCCGCAAGAACGCGTCCGACCATCCGAGCGGCGACCACCCGGTCGCCACCATCAGGGCAAGGCCCGCGAAGGGGATCAGCCCGCCGATTCCCAGCAGCAGCGGGACGGTTGGGATGGAGCGGTCGGCGAGGGTGTCGGTGGCCATGGCCACGACCTATGGCAACCACCCGGGAGAGCAAGCCGCCAAGCTCGCCTGCGACGCCTTGCCCACAGGGATTGGCGGTTCGATTGTATCCCTCCAACGTGGGCGATTGCAGAACCACCGCTGTCACCCCGGGGCTGCGCAGCAGAGCCCGGGGTCCATAGCCACCAACGCCAATCGGACCGCACCTCGCTTCCTCAGGAGAGAGATCACGCAGCTCGGTTCTGTTGTGTTTATGGATCCCGGGCCCGCCTGCGGCGTCCCGGGATGACGGTGCGAGAGAATGCAGCCCTCAATCCCGCCGGAACACCACGCTCGCGAGATAGCCGAAGAAGAGCGCCAGGAGCGCCGTGGCGCCGCCATAGATCGGCGCGAGGTCCCGGGCGAACTCGCCCATTTGCTGCTCGAAGCCGATCTTCACGAGTTCGAAGCTCGTCTGCGTGCGGGCGAGGATGACGGTGTCGGCGAAGAGCGTGACCTCCACGTCGTAATTGCCCGGCGGCGCCGTGGCCGAGAGCGGGATGCCGGCCCGGAAGATGGCGGGGGTCAGGAAGGTGACGCCGCGCTCGCTGTGCGAATAAAGGCCCTCGCGCATCTTGAGGCGCAGCAGCGCCTCGCGGAACGGCTCGTCGGCGGTGCCGCGGTCGTTCGTGAAATCCGCCCCGAGGACGATGGCGTCGAGGCCGATCTTCTGACGGTGGCGCACGCCCTCGCCCGTGATCTCGTCGAGAGGGCGCGAGGAGAGCACGCTCAGGTAGGACGGCGCGTCGGGAAATTTCTGCTGTTCCTGATTGATCCAGACGGGGCCGAGAGGCTCCTTCTCGCGCACCACGAGGGACTGGCGCGGGCCGCGGACCGTGATCACCACCTCGTAGGGGGCGGCCCTCGCGACGGTCTGCGCGTCGCGCTCGATGGCGCCGAACACGGCGATGGAGGTGCCCGTATAGTTCGACGAGATCAGCACCCGGTGGCTCGAGAGCGAGGTGATCAGCGTCTCGGCCGTGGTCGGCACCGCGCTCAGGGCAAGGACACATGCGGCGAGAAGCGCCCGGGAGTTGAGCACCCGGTGCCTGGAGAGCGATGTGATCAGCGTCTCGGCCGCAGCCGACGCCGCGCTCAAGGCGAGGAGCAGCCTCATATGCGCGTCTCCTGCACCGTGATCGAGAACGGCTCGTTCGGGCGCAGCACGAGCTCGATCGCAAAGCGCAGGCCGACCCCGAGCAGGAGGATCGCCAGCAGGAAGCGGAACAGCTCCGCCCTGAGATTCCGCCCGGCCCGCGCCCCGAACTGAGCGCCGAACACGCCCCCCAGGATGAGCAGGATGGCGAGGACGATGTCGACCGCCTGGTTCGCCACCGCGTGGAGGATCAGCGCCATCAGGGTGGTGCACAGGATCTGGAACTGGGACGTGCCCACCACCACGGCGGTGGGCACGCGGAAGACGTAGAGCAGCGCCGGCACCACCATGAAGCCGCCGCCGATGCCGAGAAGCGCCCCCGAAAAGCCGACGAAGAGCGCGAAGGCGATGATCGGGATCACGCTCACATAGAGCTTCGAGCGATGAAACCGCATGCGCAGGGGCAAGAAGAGATAGGGCGCGTGCGCCCCGGCCTGTCGGCGCGGCCGCGCCTTGCCGCCGCGGCGGCTCGACCAGAACTCGCGGATGCTCTCGCGCATCATGAGCGAGCCCACCACCGTGAAGAGGGTGACGTAGGAGACGACGATCACGAGATCGAGCTGGCCGGCCCGCCGCGCCGCCGCGAAGAACCAGACGCCGAGCACGGAGCCGACGAGACCGCCGGCGACCAGCACGCCCCCGAGTTTCAAGTCGAGGCTGTTGCGCCTCAGGGCGCCGATGGCGCTCGTGGTCGAGGAGGCGACGATCTGGGCCGTCTGGGTGGCGACGGCCACGGCCGGCGGGATGCCGAGGAAGATGAGGAGCGGCGTCATCAGGAACCCGCCGCCGATGCCGAACAGGCCCGAGACGAAGCCGACCGCCGCCCCGAGCCCAAGGATGAGCAGGACGCTGACCGGCATCTCGGCGATCGGCAGGTAGATTTGCACGCGTCTTCCTCCGTGGCCCGGGGAGGGCCACAGGTTCGTTCAGATCGGGGTCACGCCGGAGCGCGACGGGAGAATCCCGCTCCCGGCTCGCGGGGCGGGATCGTGACCTTTAAGGGCTCCGTCGTGAACACAAGCTGACACGGATCGTTCCGTCCCGCTTGTCATGGGAGCGGGCCAGCCCCCGCGCCGATGCCGACCGTTCGGTCCGGTTCGTCCTGGTCCGGATCGTCCTGGCGGCACCGGACCCATGCCCGCTCAGGAGCGCCCGGGGACGCGGGCGGCGGCGGCGCTCCAGCTCTGGGCGGCCGGCACCACGACCTCGTTGGCGGCGCGATCGGTGGGCCGGGCCCGCCAGGCCGCCACGAGGGCCTTGGCGCCCGGGAGGTCGGCGGCGGGGAGGCGGCCCGCCACCTCGTCGCGCTTCGCCTTCGCGTCCTCGTCCCCCTGCGCCGCCGCGAGGGCGAACCACTTGTAGGATTGGGCAAGGTTCTGCGGCGTGCCCAGCCCGCGGGCGAGGAGAACGCCGAGATTGTACTGGCTGTCCTTCAGCCCGTGCTCGGCCGCTTCCAGGAACCACCGGCTGGCGGCCGCATAATTCGGCTTGCCCTCCATGCCCTCCGCGAGCAGCACCGCGAGATTATGCATGGCCTGAACATGGCCGGACGCCGCAGCGCGCTCGTACCAGGCCCGGGCGGCCGCCGGATCGCGGGCGACGCCGGTGCCCTTGTCGTGGATGGAGCCGAGACGGAACTGGGCCGGGACGAGGCCGGCCTGGGCCGCCTTGTCGTAGAGCTTGGCCGCAAGAGCCGGATCCCGCGGCAGGCCGCGGCCGTCGCTGAGCCGGGAGGCGAGTTCGTAGAGCGCAGCCGGCTCTCCGGCGGCGGCCGCCTGGCGCAGCGCGGCCGGAACCACCTGCGGAAGGTCCTCGGCGACGACGGGCTCGGTCTTCTTGGTGAACGCGGCCGCCTGGCCCATCGCGGCATCGGCCGGGATGATGGGAGCGGGCTCGAGCAGGCTCGCGGTCCGATCGGCCGCCGGCGATTCCGCCGCCACACGAACGGATTCGGGCGCTGCCGGCGCGTTGGCCGGCTTTGCCGCCGCCAGTGCCGGTGCCGCCGCTTCTGCAGCCGCTGCCTGGACCGGCTCGTCCGCCGACCGGAACAGGGAGGCTACCTGGGCCGACCCCGCCACCAGCACGAGCAGCGCGACGCTGAGGAGAAGCGGACGGCGGTGGCTGTCGAAGGTCTGCCGGATCCGCTCGATGAGGGTCTGGTTGGAGATCGGCCGCTTGGCCTCGTCGGCGCCCTCCGCGCCCTCGGCCTTGGCCGGGATCTCCGCGCTGGCCGCATGGGTGGCCCGGCGGGCCGCCGCGATGAAGTTGGCGCGCACGCTGCCCGGATCGTCCTCCTCGGAGGAGGCGAGGGACGCGGCCGGAGCCTGCGGCGTCGGAGCTGGGATCGGGGAATGCCGCGGCGCGCCGGGCTCGATCAGCACCTCCTCGGGCTCCGCCTTCGGGGCGGGCGCCTCGTTGGTGGGGCTTGTGATTTCCTCGGCCTGGGCGATCGCCACCTTGTGGAGCTTGCGCACCGCGCTCTCCAGGCGGGCGGCCGGACTCGTGTCGGCGGCCCCGAGCACCTGAGCGGCCGGGGCGCTCGGCCCCCGCATCACCAGCGTTTCGAGGGCGTTATGCACGGCCTTCAGGGTCGCCTGCGTGCGCTTGTCGGCGCTGGTCTGAAGGGCTTTCAGCTCCGCAAAACCCTGCCGAATGGCCTCGAGATCGTCGGCTTCCCCGGCCTGCACCTCCTTGAGGGCGGATTTCGCGGCACGCTCGGCGATCATCGCCGCCTCGCCGCGCAGGGTCTTGACGTGAAGCAGGGTCTCGGCGAGGGCGTGCTGCACCGGCTCCGCGGAGGCCTGGGCGAGCCTCCGCGTCAAGGCTTCGAGCCTGTCCTCCAGAGCGTCGAGCGTGCCGGGCGAGGCAGCACCGCGCTCGAGCTTGTCGTGCACGGCGCGCAGCATGATCTCGATCGGAGCCGTATCGGCCTGCTCCCCGATCTGACGCAATCCGTCCTCCAGCCGGTCGAAGCGGTCGAGGAACGGCTGTGGCACCGCACCGGCCTGGCTGGCGAGGGCATCCAGTCGGCCCGAGAGGCGTTCGGCAAGCGAAGCCGTCTCGGCCGTCACTCCGTCGACCCGACGGGCCAGCCGATCCTCAAGCCCTTCGGCCCGGCCGGACAGGTCCTCAAGGCGTGACGACAGCCGGCTCTCGAGCCCCTCCGCCTGCCCCGACAGATCCTGAAGCCGGGACGACAGCCGCGCGATGAGGTCCGCGACGGGACCTTGGGGCTCCGCCCCGCGGGCGGCGAGGGCGCCCATCTGGGCAGCGAGCCGCTCCAGCATCGCGCTTTGCGGCGCAGCACTCTGCGCTTGCTGCACGGCGAGCTGGTCGACCCGGTCCGCAAGGCGCGTCATGAGGGCCGCGACCGGTGCCGAGGGCTCGGTCCGTTCGGTGGCCGCGGCGGTCAGCATCCGCAATTCGCCGGAGAGCCGCTCCACAAGGGTCGAGACCGGCGCCGAGACTTCGGCGCGCTGGGCGGAGAGCAGGGCGATCTGGTCCGACAGGGAGCCGATGCGGTCCGTCAGCGGCTCAAGGTCGATGGGCTCAGGCCGGCTCATCAGCAGGTCGAGGCGTTTGCTCAGGCTCTGGAGCTGATCCGGGATCTCGCGGGACGTGGCCGCCTCCTCGGATCGGCGCACGGAGGCCCGCACCTCTTCGAGGGAGCCTTTCAGGGCCGCGAAATCGCTCGCGCTCACCTGCTGGAGCCTCAGATCCGCGATCTGGCGGCCAAGCGCTGAGACCTCGTCCGCAAGCGCATCGATCCGGTGGGGGTCGGCCATGCGGCCGAGCGCCTGGCGCATGTCGGCGACTTGGGCGTTCAACACCTCGAGGGTGGCGCGGTCGATGCCGCTCGCCGCAATGAGGTCGAGCCTTCGGGTCAGGCTGTCGACCTCGCTGGAGATGCGCTGGTGCAGCCCTTGGGCGAGGTCGGAGGAGAGGTTGTGGACGTAGGAGCGGAGGTCCGCGACGGTGCCGGCGAGCGCCTTCACCTCCTCCTGGTGCCGGGGACGGGTCATCTCCGCGGCCAGGAGCCGAACGCTGCGTTCGAGGGTGGCGACTTCGTCCCGGGTGGCGAGATCCGCCAGGGTGCCCTGGAGACGCCCGATATCCTGCTCGATTCCGTCGAGGGCTGGGCTCCAGCGGTCCGGCTGGGGTGCGTCGACACGCTGGTTGAGCCGGGTGACGTCGGCTTGGAGGCCGGCCAGCGCCTCGGCGAGCGGGCGCGGCACTTCAGGCCGGTGCTGGGCCTGGCGCTCGATCCCGTCGAGCCGCTCCCGGATCGACTCCATAAGGGTGGGGTACTGGGCGTTCACCTGCTGCTCGATCCCGTCGAGGCGCTCCCGGATCGCGCCGAGCGCTTCGGTGAGGGCCGAGGCGATCTGGTCCTGCTGCTCGGTGGCTGCCCGGCTGGTCTCGGAGAGACGGGTTTCGGCGGTCTCGATCCAAGCCGCGATGGAATCGAGGGCTGCGGCGGTCCGGCCGGCCTGCTGGGCGGCCTCCCGCTGCTCCTCGGCAGCGGCTGCGGCCAGGATCGCGTCGAGGTCCCGGTTCGGCCGGCGCCGCGTAGCGTCGTTGATCCGGGCGATGGCGCCCTCAAGCCCGTTATCGGCCGGCCGGCGCGGCCGGGGCGGAGCCACCTGGCGCGCCCGCTCGGCCAGAGCGGCCGCGATGAGGTCGTCGAGGCCCGGCCCTGACTTATGCGCCTCCGCCCCCGCGTCTTGCGGGCCGAAATCGTCGATGCCTGAGGGGACGTTCCGTCTCATAAAGCCGCGCTCGTGGGAGGGGTCCGACACCGGCTGCTGTTCGTGATTCGGGCGAATCACGAACGGATTCCGTGCGGATGAACCGTGGCGGCAGCTTTCGATCCCCATGGTAAAAAAGGGGTTAAGGGGCCGGCTCGTCCCGACAGGCTCCAATACGGGCCGAAAACCGGCCAGATTACCGTTAGTAACCTCCCCTAGGGGCCGTCTTACTCCCGTTCGGGTAACTCAGCAGCAATACGTGCTTGAGACCGAAGGCGATTTGGCGATAAAGTCACACACAGCCGTTTCGGCTGGCCGATATAAACTGTCCAAGCACTCAAGCTTTGGGCAACAACCGACACAAGTGGTGGGCATCATGAGCATTGAGCAAAACGACCAGTCTGCGTTGGCAGCGGCCCGTCGGGCCGACCGTCCGAAGACCTACACGATCGGCGACCTCGCCCGTGAGTTCGGCGTTACCCTGCGTACCCTTCGGTTCTATGAGGACCGGGGTCTCCTCTCTCCCCGCCGCGAAGGCACGGCCCGCATCTATGATGCCCGTGACCGCGCCCGCCTCTCCGTGATCCTGAAGGGCAAGCAACTCGGCTTCACCCTGACCGAGATCCGCGCCATGGTGGACGAGCAGGTGGGCGGCGAGGATTCGGCAGCGAATCTCAAGCTCTCCATGGCTCAGGTCGAAGACCAGATCGCCCATCTCGAGCAGCAGAAGGTCGAGATCGAGCAGGCGCTGAATGAGCTCAAGGCTCACCGCGACAGCCTGGTCAAGGCTGCTGCCTGATCCCAATATCCTTGGGGCTGCGACCGGCGAAAGCCGGGTCCGGCAACGATACGGCCGTCCCTCAAGGGGCGGCCGCTTTCGTTTGGCGCGCCGGAATCTCTCGGGGCGCCTCTTCCTTTGCAGGAGGGGATAGTTTATATGTGAACTATCTCGCGGGGCCGGCCTGTTCGGCCTCGTGAAAAGGAACGAGAGGGCCAGCCCGAGCGCCTCGGTGCCCTGGTCCCGCTGTCTGGAGGACTCCGATGCCGAGCTACAAGGCCCCCGTCGACGACGTCACGTTTCTTCTCAACGACGTCTTCCACCTTGAGCGTTACAACAACCTGCCCGGCTTCGCGGACGTGACCCCCGACACGCTTGAGGCGATCGTCGCCGAGGGCGCCAAGCTCTGCGAGGAGGTGTTCGCGCCCCTCAACCGCGTGGGCGACTTGGAGGGCTGCACCCGTCACCCGGACGGCTCCGTCACGACGCCGAAGGGCTTCAAGGAGGCCTACAAGGCTTACGTCGAGGGCGGCTGGATGGGCCTTTCGGCCCCGGAGCAGTATGGCGGCCAGGGCCTGCCGACGACCCTCAACACCGTCATGCAGGAGTTCGTCTCCTCCTCCAATCTTGCGCTCGGCATGTATCCGGGCCTGACCCAGGGGGCCATCGCGGCCCTCGTGGTTCACGGCTCCGAGGAGCAGAAGCAGACCTACCTCCCTAAGATGATCGAGGGTGCCTGGACCGGCACCATGAACCTGACGGAGCCCCATTGCGGCACCGATCTGGGGATGCTGAAGACCAAGGCCGTGCCCAACGGCGACGGCTCCTATGCGATCACCGGCACCAAGATCTTCATCTCCGCCGGCGAGCACGACATGGCGGAGAACATCGTCCACCTGGTGCTTGCCCGCATCGAGGGCGCGCCGCAGGGCACCAAGGGCATCTCGCTCTTTGTGGTGCCAAAGTTCATGGTCAACCCGGACGGCTCGGTCGGCGAGCGCAACGGTGTCATGTGCGGCTCCATCGAGCACAAGATGGGCATCCACGGGAACTCCACCTGCGTCATGAACTATGACGGCGCCCGCGGCTGGATCGTCGGCCAGGAGAACCGGGGCCTCGCCGCCATGTTCGTGATGATGAACGAGGCGCGGCTCGCGGTCGGCATCCAGGGCCTCGCTCAGTCGGAGGTCGCCTACCAGAACGCGGTCGCCTACGCGAAGGACCGCCTCCAGGGCCGCGCGCTCACGGGCGCGAAGAGCCCGGACAAGCCCGCCGACCCGATCATCGTCCACCCGGACGTGCGCCGCACGCTTCTCTCCATCAAGGCCTTCAACGAGGCTGCCCGGGCGCTCGCCATCTGGACGTCCCTCAAGAGCGACGTCGCCCACCGCTCCGACGACGAGACGGAGCGCCAGCAGGCGGACGACCACATGGGCCTCATGACGCCCATCGTAAAGGGCGTGCTCACGGATCTGGGCTTCGACAATGCCGTGAAGGCCCAGCAGATGTTCGGCGGGCACGGCTATATCGAGGAATGGGGCATGTCCCAGTTCGTGCGCGATGCCCGCATCGCCATGATCTACGAGGGCGCGAACGGCATCCAGGCCATGGACCTCGTGGGCCGCAAGCTCGCCAAGGACGGCGGCCGGGCGATCATGACCTTCTTCAACGAGGTCGGCGCCTTCTGCCAGGAGAACGCGGGCGACGAGACCCTGAAGCCCTACGTGGCCCCGCTCCAGCAGGCCCTTGGCCATCTTCAGCAGGCCACCATGTGGTTCATGAACAACGCCATGGCAAAGCCCGACAATGCAGGGGCCGGCGCCTACGACTACATGCACCTCTTTGGCCTCGTCGCCATGGGTTATATGTGGGCGAAGATCGCCAAGGCGGCGAACGAGAAGAAGGCCAAGGGCAACGGCGTCGCCGAGCGCATGGACGCCAAGCTGCTCACCGGCCGCTTCTACATGGAGCGCATGCTCCCTGAGACCGGCTCCCTCTTCACCCGCATCCAGGCGGGCTCGGACGCCGTCATGGCGATGCCGGTCGAGGCCTTCTGATTGCGTCCCCTCTCCCATGAGGGAGAGGATTAGGGTGAGGGCGGTAGCGCGGCCGTCGCAGCGGATGCTTCCTCACTCGGCTCACTTCCATTCGCCGACCTTTCCCATGCCGGAAAGGTGAGAGGAGACTCCCATGGCTGACGCTTTCATCTACGACGCCGTCCGCACCCCCCGCGGGCGTGGCAAGGCCGACGGTTCGCTGCACGAGGTGCCGGCGGTCGACCTTTCGGTCACCACGCTGAGCGCGCTTCGCGAGCGTAACGACCTCAATCCGATGCATGTGGAGGACGTGGTCCTCGGCTGCGTCGATCCGGTGGGCGAGGCGGGCGGCGACATCGCCCGCGCTGCGGTGCTGAAGGCGGGCTTCGGCAAGGAGGTGCCGGGCGTGCAGATCAACCGCTTCTGCGCCTCGGGTCTCGATGCGGTGAACCTCGCGGCCGCGCAGGTGATGACCGGCATGAAGGACGTCACCATCGGTGGTGGCGTCGAGAGCATGTCGCGCATCGGAATGGGCGCCTCCGGCGGCGCCTGGCCGGTCGATCCCGGCATCGCGATCGCCAACTACTTCCTGCCCCAGGGCATCTCGGCCGACCTCATCGCGACGAAGTACGGCTTCTCCCGCGACGACGTGGATTCTTATGCGGTCGAGAGCCAGAAGAAGGCCGCCAAGGCCTGGGACGAGGGGCGCTTTGCCAAATCCGTGGTGCCCGTGAAGGACATCAACGGCCTCACGATCCTGGGACGCGACGAGCACATGCGGCCGCAGACCGACATGCAGTCCCTCGGCCAGCTGAAAGCCGCCTTCGTCCAGATGGGCGAGATGGGCGGCTTCGATGCGGTCGCCATCGCGGCGCATCCGGATATGGAGAGCGTCAACCACGTGCACCATGCGGGCAACTCGTCCGGCATCGTGGACGGCGCCGCGGCGATCCTCATCGGCTCCAAGGAGGGCGGCGCCAGGATGGGCGTGAAGCCCCGCGCCCGCATCCGCGCCTTCGCCTCCATCGGCTCGGACCTCGCGCTCATGCTCACGGGGCCCGTCGACGTAACGGAGCTCGTGCTGCGCAAGGCTGGCATGACGAAGGACGACATCGATCTTTTCGAGATCAACGAGGCCTTCTCGGCCGTGGTGCTGCGCTACATTCAGGCGCTCGAACTGGACCCGGCCCGTGTGAACGTGAATGGCGGCGCCATCGCCATGGGCCACCCGCTCGGCGCCACGGGCGCCATGGTGCTCGGCACCGTGCTCGACGAGCTGGAGCGCACCGGCAAGCAGACCGCCCTCGTGACGCTGTGCGTCGCCGCCGGCATGGGCACGGCCACGATCATCGAGCGCGTTTGAGCGGACGAGGGGAGAAAACGACCATGACGACCTTCACCAATTTCCGCTTCGAGGTTGACGGCGACGGCATCGCGCTCGCGACCTGGGACATGACGGGCCGCTCCATGAACGTCATCACCCCCGAGGTGATGGAGGAGCTGTCGCGCCTCATCGATACCGTGGTGAATGACGCGGCCATCAAGGGCTGCGTCGTCGCCTCGGGCAAGGAGGCCTTCTCGGGTGGCGCCGACCTCACCATGCTCCAGGGCCTCGGCGCCGAATATGCGCGTCTTGCCAAGGAGCGCGGCGAAGAGGCGGCCATGAGCTACTTCTTCGAGGAGAGCCGCAAGCTCTCGCTCCTCTATCGGCGCCTTGAGACCTGCGGCAAACCCTTCGCGGCGGCGGTGCACGGGGTGTGCCTGGGCGGCGCCTTCGAGCTGGCGCTCGCCTGCCATCACCGGGTGGTGTCGGATTCCGACGCCACGCGCGTCGGCCTGCCGGAGATCAAGGTCGGGCTCTTTCCGGGTGCCGGCGGCACGCAGCGCGTGGCGCGCCTGATGCCGACGGGCGATGCGCTTCAGATGCTCTTCAAGGGCGACCAGATCCGCGCGCTCATGGCCCGCAACATGGGCCTGGTGCACCAGGTCGTGCCGCGGGACCAGATCGTCCAGGCCGCGAAGGATTGGATCAAGAACGGTGGCTCGGCCGAGGCTCCATGGGACGCCAAGGGCTACAAGCTGCCCTCGAATAAGGTCTATTCCCCGCAGGGCATGCAGATCTGGCCGGCCGCCAATGCCATCTACCGGCGCGAGACGCAGGACAATTACCCGGCGGCCTACGCGATCCTGGAAGCGGTCTATCAGGGGCTCCAGCTCCCCATGGATCTCGCCCTCAAGGTAGAGTCGCGCTGGTTCGCCAAGATCCTGCGCTCGAAGGAGGCGGCGGCGATGATCCGCACTCTCTTCGTCTCCATGCAGGAGCTGAACAAGGGCGCGCGTCGGCCGAAGGGCGTCGAGGCGACGAGTCTCAAGAAGGTCGGCGTCGTCGGCGCCGGCTTCATGGGCGCGGGCGTCGCCTACGTCACCGCCAATGCGGGCCTCGAGGTCGTCCTCGTCGATCGCGACATGGAAGCGGCCGAGAAGGGCAAGGCCTATTCCCACAAGCTCATGTCCGATCAGGTCATGAAGGGTCGCGCCAAGACGGCGGACCGGGACGCGCTCCTCGCCCGCATCACCCCCTCCGCCGATTACGCGGACCTCAAGGATTGCGATCTCGTCATCGAGGCGGTGTTCGAGGATCCGAAGGTGAAGGCCGAGGTGATCCAGAAGGTCGAGGCGGCGATCCGTCCCGATTGCATCTTCGCCTCCAACACCTCGACGCTCCCCATCTCCAGCCTCGCCAAGGGCTCGAGGAACCCGGGCCAGTTCATCGGCATCCATTTCTTCTCGCCGGTGGAGCGCATGATGCTCGTGGAGATCATCATGGGCGCCGACACGGGTGACAAGGCGCTTGCCGTCGCCCTCGATTATGTGCGCGCCATTAAGAAGACGCCCATCGTCGTCAACGATGCGCGCGGCTTCTTCGCCAATCGCTGCGTGGGCGCCTACATCCTGGAAGGGCACCTGATGCTCACCGAGGGCGTGCCGCCGGCGATGATCGAGAACGCGGGCAAGCAGGCCGGCATGCCGGTGGGGCCGCTCTCCCTCAACGACGAGGTGGCCATCGATCTTGCCCTCAAGATCGTCAAGGCGACCAAGGCTCAGGTGGGCGAGGCCGCCATCGTACCGGCGCAGGAGGAGCTTCTCGTCCGCATGGTCGAGCATGAAGGCCGCCTCGGCCGCAAGAACAAGAAGGGTTTCTACGACTACCCGGAGAACGGCCCGAAGCGCCTGTGGCCCGGCCTCAAGGGTCTGCAGAAGCAGCATCTCGAGGCCGAATTCCTGGATATGCAGGAGTTGAAGCAGCGCCTTCTCGTGACGCAGGCCCTGGAGGCCGCGCGCACGGTGGAGGAGGGGGTCATCACCGATCCCCGCGAGGCCGATGTGGGCTCGATCCTGGGCTTCGGCTTCGCGCCCTATACGGGCGGCGCCTTGAGCTACATCGACTTCATGGGCGCCAAGGCCTTCGTGGAGCTGTGCCACAAGCTCCAGGCGAAGTACGGCGACCGCTTCGCGCCCCCGAAGAGCCTCACCGACATGGCGGCATCGGGCGGCACGTTCTACGGTCGCGCGGAGGCCAAGAAGGCGGCGTGACAGCGGGCCTCGTCCGGGTGAGGGGTCCACATGCGAAGGGTGGCGGCCGAGGGGGGATCCTTGTGGGAACCCGCTCTCGCCCCCTTCACCCGGCCCGCTGCGCAGACCGACCTCTCCCCATCGGGGAGGGGTGCACCCCCGGAGACCATCCATGAACCCCTTCCCCATGCTCGCCCACTACAATGCCTGGGCCAACGGGCAGGTCTATGCGGCCGCCGCTGGGCTCTCCGATGCGGATTATCGCGCCGACCGGGGAGCGTTCTTCAAGTCCGTCCACGGTACCCTCAATCACCTCCTCGTCGCCGACCGACTCTGGATGAGGCGCTTCACCGGGACCGGCGAGGCGCCGAGCCGGCTCGACGCGATCCTGTACGAGGACTTCTCCGAGCTGCGCGCCGCCCGCGAGGCGGAGGATCGGCGGATCGTCGCCTATGCGGAGGGCCTGACCGAGGAGAGCCTCGGTGGGACGCTCCGCTTTCGCACCATCGTCAACCCGACCGATATGGAGCAGCCGCTCGCGCCGGCGCTCCTCCATTTCTTCAACCACCAGACCCACCATCGCGGGCAGGTGCACGCGCTGCTCACCGGCCTTGCCGGCGAAGCGCCCTCCATCGACCTCATGATCTACCAGCGTCAGACCGGCGCTGGCCTGAAGGCGCTCTGAGACGGATCCGTCATGCATCTCCCCACCCACCTGCGATCCACTGAGCCCAGGCCATGAATCTCTGGCTGCGCCTTCTTCACCTCTTCCTCACCGCTTTCCGGCGCCCCAAGCTCCAGGCCCTCGACGTCTCGCGCCTCTCCTTCCGCGTGTGGCCGCACGACCTCGACACCTCGCTCCACATGAACAACGGCCGCTATTGGACCCTCATGGACCAGGGCCGCGCCGATCTGATGATCCGCACGGGACTGTGGCGCGCGATCCTGAAACACGGCTGGACCCCTGTCGTGAGCGCGGCCAAGATCCGCTTCCGGAGGGAGCTGAAGCCTTTTCAGCCCTTCACGTTGGAGAGCCGCGTCATCACCTGGGCCGAGACCTGGATCGTCATGGAGCACCGCATGGTGACCCGCCGCTCGGATGGGTCGCAGATCGTGAACGCCGTCGCTCTCGTCCGCGCCGGTCTTTACGATCGCAAGGCGCGCGCGTTCATAGCCGTGGACCGCCTGTGGGCCGAGATCGGCGAGCGGCTCCCGGCGCCTGTGCCGAGCGCCGACGTCGAGGCGTTCCTGGCGGCCGAGGAGGCGATGAAGCGCGCCGCCTGAGCTGGAACGGCCGGGAGACTTGACCGCCGCGGCCGCGCGGGCAAGTGTCCGCGCACCATGTCTCGCCCCATCGACTATTATTTCTCCCTCGTCAGCCCCTGGGCCTATATCGGCCACGCGCCGTTCATGGACATCGCCCGGCGGCACGGGCTCGTCGTCAACTACAAGCCGGTCTTCCTCGGCCGCGTCTTCTCGGAGACGGGCGGCTTGCCGCTCGCCCAGCGACATCCGGTGCGCCAGCGCTACCGCCTCGTGGAGCTGCAGCGCTGGCGGGAGAAGCGCGGCCTCGACTTCAACATCCAGCCGAAGCACTGGCCCTTCGACGTGTCGCTCGCCGACCGCTTCGTGATCGCGATCCAGGCCGCTCAGGCCAATCCCGAGCCTTTCATGGCACGAGCCTTCCGGGCGATCTGGGAGCAGGAGCGCAACTTCGCGGATCCTCAGGTCATCCTTCAGGTTGCAGCGGATGTCGGCCTCGACGGCCCCGCGCTCATGGAACGCGTGCAGGGCGCGACCACCGAGGCGATCTACGCCCTCAACCTCGAGAATGCGGTGGCGAACGACGTGTTCGGCTCGCCCGCCTACGTGCTCGATGGCGAGGTGTTCTGGGGCCAGGACCGCCTCGATCTCCTCGACGACGCGCTGACCAGCGGCCGCCCGCCCTTCACGCCGAGCCTCTGAAGGATCGGCTCTACTCCGCCGCCACCCGGCTCGCCCGCCACTGGGCGAGCAGGGCTCGCAGGGCGGCGGGCTTCACAGGCTTGTTGAGGATGTGGACGTTGAGGGCCGTGGCCGCATCGCGGACGGCGGGCGTCCGGTCGGCCGTCACGAGCACGGCCGGCATGTCCACCTTCATCTTCCAGCGCAGCGATTTGATCACGTCGAGGCCGTCGCCCTCGTCGAGATGGTAATCGGCGACCACCGCCTCCGGCACGGACTTCATGCTCCGGATGACCTCGAGGGCGCCCTTGAGGTCGGCCGCCACCATCACCTCGCAGCCCCAGCCGGAGAGGAGGCGGCGCATGCCCTCCAGGATGGCCGGTTCGTTGTCGACCGCGAGCACCCGAAGGCCCGAGAGGGGCGTTGCCGGCGTGCGCGGCGTCTCGAGCGGCGTCAAACTTGCCGGCAACGCCGCGACCACCGGCACCTCCACCTGGAACACCGAGCCGCGCCCGGGTTCGGAGGTGAGGCGGATCGGGTGCTCGAGCACCCGGCCGATGCGCTCCACGATGGAGAGACCGAGCCCCAGACCCCGCGCCACCTTGGCGCCCTGATCGAGACGCTGGAACTCCCGGAACACCACCTTCTGCTTCGAGGCTGGGATGCCAAGACCGGTGTCCCAGATCTGCAGCATGAGGCGCCCGTGGCGCCGCCGCGCCCCGACGAGCACCCGGCCCGAGGGCGTGTACTTGATGGCGTTCGAGATCAGGTTCTGCAGCAGGCGGCGGATCAGGCGGCGGTCCGAGCGGATGGTGAGGGAAGGCGCGATGAAGGTGAGCTTCAATCCCCTCTCGCGCGCCACGGGCTCGAACTCGCGTTGGAGCTGTCGGAAGATCTCCTCGATGCGGAAGCTCGACCATTGCGGCTTCATCGCACCGGTATCGAGGCGCGAGATATCGAGGAGCGCGGTGAGGATTTCCTCGACCGCGTCGAGAGAGGCGTCGATGTTCTCGGCGAGGGATGCGTCCCCGGCGTCCCGGTCCCGCTCGACGAGGGAGGTGGCGTAGAGGCGGGCGGCGTTGAGGGGCTGGAGGATGTCGTGGCTTGCGGCCGCGAGGAAGCGCGTCTTGGAGATGTTCGCCTCCTCGGCATCGGCCTTGGCCAGCGACAGGGCTTGGTTGAGGCGCGTCAGTTCCTCGGTCCGTTCCCGGACGCGCTGCTCCAGCGTCTCGTTGGCGCGCTTGCTCGCCTCCTCCTGAGCCACCGTCTCGGTCACGTCCGTGTAGGTGGTGACGAAGCCCCCGTCGGGGAGCTGGTTGGACCGGATCTCGATCACCTTGCCGGACGGCACGAGCTTGAGACGCACAGGCTCGATATCCTGCACGAAGGATTGCAGACGCGTCTGCACGAGTTCGTTGATGAGGCCATTCCCATAGGCCCCGCGCTCCGCGTTGAAGCGGATGATCTCATCGAGCCCCGTTCCCACGCGCACGAGGTCGGGGGGGAACTCGTAGAGGTCGATGAAGGCTCGGTTCCACGCGAGGAGGTTGAGGTTGCGGTCGAAGACCGTGATGCCCTGGCGGGCATGGTCGATGGCGTGCTGGAGAAGGTCGCGGCTGTACTGGATGGCCGCCGAGGCATCGTCCAGAAGCTTCAGGGCCGTCTTGGTCGAGACGTTGCGCCGCCGCAGGAGAAGCGACAGGGCAAGCCTGGACGAGGAGGCGCCGATGGCCGAAGCGAGCAGGTGCTCCGCATAGCGCAGCAGGTGGATGTCGGCGAGGGCTCTGCCCTCCAGCACCTGGCCTCGGCTATGGGCGAAGCCCTGGAAGGAGCGGGCGGTACGCTCCTCCCCCAGGTATCGCGCAACCGTGGTGCGCAGCTCGTCCACCGTGATACTTGAGCGGAAGAGACGAAAACTCGGGGCGATGGAAAGATCCGGCTCTCCCACGAAGGCGTTGGCCTGGAGCCGTTCCAGGGCGCTTGCGGGCTTGGCCAGGGAGAAAGCCACATAGGCAAGGATGTTGAGGCCGAGGCTCCACACCACTCCATGCGTGAGCTGGGGCATGCTGAAGCCGAGCAGGGCCGTCGGCTTGAGAGCTTCGATCCCGAACGGCCCGACGATCATCAGGTCCGACCAAAGGACGCCCTCCCAGACGAGGCTCGGGAGCAGGAGCGTATAGACCCAAGTGGCAAAGCCGATGGTGAGGCCGGCGCTTGCCCCAAGGGCGGTGCCGCGGGACCAGATGAGGCCGCCGAGGAAGGCGGGGGCGATCTGCGCGATGGCGGCGAAGGAGAGAAGGCCGATCGCGGCGAGCGCCGCCTCGCCGGCCGCCCGGTAATAGGCATAGGCCAGCAGCAGCACGAGGACGATGGCGACGCGGCGCACGCCCAGCACGAACCCGCTGAGATCCGTGGGCTGCGGACGCTGCCCGGAGCGCTGATAGGCGCGCCGCCGCAGCATGATCGGCAGGACGAGGTGGTTCGAAATCATGATCGCCACCGCGACCGATTCGACGATCACCATGGCGGTCGCGGCCGAGAGGCCGCCGAGGAAGGCGGCGAGCGCCACGCCGACGGCCCCCTGGTGGAGCGGCAGGGCCAGGACCGTCATGTCCCGGTCGATGTGACCCTCCGGGAAGCTCGCGAGCCCGGCGAGCGCGATCGGGATCACGAACAGGTTGATGAGAATGAGGTAGAGCGGGAACAGCCAGGCCGCGCGGCGTACGTCCTCGACGCCCCGGTTCTCGACCACCGCCATATGGAATTGCCGCGGCAGGAGGAGCGCCGCGCAGGCGGAGAGGACCGTGAGAGTGATGAGGCTGCCGATGTCGGAGGAGCGCAGCGCGATCGAAAGATCGAGGTTGCGGGCCGCAAGGCTCGCCGACAATCCGTCGAAGCCGCCGAACATCCAGAAGGTCACGTAGGCGCCGACCACAAGGAAGGCGACGAGCTTGACAACGGATTCGAGCGAGATCGCGACCATGAGGCCGTCCTGGTGCTCGGTCGCATCCGTATGGCGGGTGCCGAAAGCCACCGCGAAGCCGGCGAGCACGGCTGCGACGAGGAGGGCGAGATCCCCGAAGATCGATCCGCTCACGCCCAAGGTGGTGCCCTCCGGCGAGGCGAAGAAGGTGCCGATGGAGGCCGAGACCGCCTTCAGCTGCAGCGCCATGTAGGGAATGGAGCCGACCACGGCGATGAGCGAGACGAGCGCAGCCACCCGCTCGCTCTTGCCGTAGCGGGCGGCCACGAAATCCGCGATCGAGGTGATGTTCTGCGCCTTCGCCACGCGGACGACGCGCCCGACGAGGGCATGCCCGAGGCCGATGACGAGGATCGGGCCGATATAAATCGTGAGAAAATCGAGGCCCGAGCGGGACGCCAGGCCCACCGATCCGAAGAAGGTCCAGGAGGTGCAGTAGACCGCGAGCGCCAGCGCATAGATGGTGGAGCGCGCCCGCCCGCGCATGAGGCCTCGCCCCGACAGATCGCCCCAATGGGCGACCGCGAAGAGAAGACAGAGGTAGACGAGGGCCGAGAGGACGACCGCCCAATTGGCGACCATGCGGGGTTCCGGGGTTGAGCCTGAGCCTCCAGCGTACCGGGTCTTTCGGCCGTGCGCCATCGGGGCAAGGTGCGCCTCAGCGTCCGCCTCCGCTTGAGGTGTATCCATCACGGCTATCGATGGGATCCCTCGCATCTTTTGATGAGCGCGCGGCCCCGCTTGCCTTGCAGGCGCGGACGCGCGATGCCTGTCCGCCCTCGCCAGGAGCCCGCCGATGAACGCCCCGATGCCGACCCCCTCCGTCCTGAACCTCCGCCCGGAGGCAGAGCAGGCACCGTCGAGCGGCATCGTCGATGTGTTCAATTACGGGCGCAATCGGGAGGGCCTCATCCCGCTCTGGGTGGGCGAGGGCGACCTGCCGACGCCAGCCTTCATCTGCGAGGCCGCCACGCGCTCCCTTCAGGCCGGCGAGACCTTCTACACCTATCAGCGCGGCATTCCGGATCTGCGCCAGGCGATCGCCCGCTATTGTGGCGCGGTCTACGGCCGTGACATCGACCCGGAGCGCTTCTTCGTCACCGCAGGTGGGATGCATGCGGCGCAGATCGCCATCCGGATGGTGGCCGGAACGGGCGACGAGGTGCTGATCCCAACCCCGGCCTGGCCGAACTTCGCCGGCGCCATCACGGTCGCGGGCGCCCGCCCGGTGGCGGTCCCGATGACTCCGGATCAGCAGGGCTGGAACCTGGACCTGGAGCGCCTCGCCGCTGCTGTGACGCCCCGCACCCGCGCCATTCTCATCAATTCGCCCGCCAACCCCACGGGCTGGACCGCGAGCATGGCCGAGCTCGAAGGGATCCTGGCCATCGCCCGGCGCCGGAACCTTTGGATCGTAGCCGACGAGATCTACAACCGCTTCGTCTTCGACCCGGCGCTCACCTTGGGGACGGGCCGTACTCCCTCGTTCCGGGATGTGATGAACGACGAGGATCGCGTGCTCTTCGTCCAAACCTTCTCGAAGAACTGGGCCATGACCGGCTGGCGGCTCGGCTGGCTCGAGGCGCCACCGGCGCTCGGCCAGGTGATCGAGAACCTGGTTCAATACTCGACGTCGGGGATCCCGGTTTTCGCTCAGCGGGCCGGCATCGCGGCCCTCGACGAGGGTGAGCCCTTCATCGCCGATCAGATCGCCCGTGCCCGCCAGGGCCGGTCCATCGTGGGCCGACTGACCGAGACGGGGCAGGTCGAGCTGCCGCCGCCGGCCGGCGCCTTCTACGCCTTTTTGAAGGTGCGCGGAGCCGGGGACAGCCGCCAAGTGGCGACGCGGCTCATCGACGAGGCCAATGTGGGGCTCGCCCCCGGTTCGGCCTTTGGCGAGGGCGGGGAGGGCTACCTTCGCCTGTGCTTCGCCCGCAAGGCGCCGGACCTCGAGCAGGCAGTGAGCCGCATCGCGGTGGCCCTGGCCCGGGGGTGACGGCGCCAAGGTCTTGGCGGGCAAGGGCGCTGAGCCGGCTCAGCACCCTTGTCTAAATGGTGATGAAACTTTGTTTATGTTGCCTTTGGCGCGTCCGCGTCCCTAGAATTCCACGATGGACCTCGGATCCCCACGCCGATGACGGACCACGCCCGCTCTGAGAGCGCGACGCCGTCCGTCTCGGATGTGCGCCTCGCCATCGTCCTCGATACCGCCGTCGATGGCATCATCGTCATGGACGAGACGGCCACCATCCTCATGTTCAACAAGGCCTGCGAGCGGATGTTCGGCTATGCGGCCTCCGAGGTCGTCGGCCGGAACGTGGCCATGCTCATGCCGCCCGAACATGGCGTACATCACGACGGTTACGTTTCCGCCTATACGAGAACCGGTCTTCGCCGCGTCATCGGCATCGGCCGGGAGGCCAGCGGGCGTCGCAAGGACGGCAGCTTCCTGCCGCTCGACCTCTCGGTGGGCGAGGCCATCACGCCGGATGGGCGCCAGTTCATCGGCATCCTGCGCGACATCAGCGCCCGCAAGGAGGCGGAGCGGCGGGTCAACGAATTGCAGGCGGATCTCATTCGCCTCGCCCGCATCTCGGCCCTCGACGAGATGGGCCTTGCCCTGGCCCACGAGCTGAACCAGCCCCTCACGGCCATCCTTCTCTACCTGCAGGCGGCGACCCGGGAGCTCGAGCGGATCGAGGAGGACACCCGGACCCGGATCATCCTCGACAAGGCCCGCAAGGAAGCCCAGCGCGCGGGCGCCATCATCCAGCGCATCCGGCACCTCGGCGAGAAGCGGGCCCTGGAACGCCGGGTGATCGATCTCAATGCTATCGTCGAGGATGCGGTCGATCTCACGCTCATCGGCCAGGATCGCGCCGTGCGCATCGTCCGGGACTACCAGGAGGATCTGCCGCCGATCGAGGCCGATCAGGTGCAGATCCAGCAGGTGATCGTGAACCTCGTCCGCAACGCATTCGATGCCCTGCGCGAGCACCATCACGCGCAGATCGTGATCTCCACCCGCCTGGAGGACCGGCACGCGCTCATCGCGGTCACCGACAACGGCGGCGGCATCCCGCCGGACAAGCTCAGCGACCTGTTCCAGGCCTTCAAGACGGGCAAGCGCAACGGCATGGGGCTTGGCCTCGCCATTTCCCGCACCATTGTTCAAAGCCACGGGGGCGAACTCCTCGTGGATCCCGGCGGCGGCGGGCAGGGAGCCCGCTTCACGGTGAAGCTGCCTCTCGGCGCCGTCACCGGGGCAGACGACACGGAAGAGACGGAACTGAGCATCGGCTAGACCCAGGGTATAGTGTGAGGACGGGCAGGCGCCGGGCTCTTCGGCGTGAAGGGAGGTTGCAGCGACATGCAGCAGCGCGAGAACGATCCGCTTCGCGGCGACAGCCTCATCATCGCCGTCGTGGACGACGACCCGGCCGTCCGCGACTCCCTTGCCACCCTGTTCGAGATGGAAGGCTTTCAGGTGCACAGCTTCGGCACCGGCGACGCGTTCCTGCACGCCGCGACGCAGCTCAAGGCCGACTGTCTCCTCCTCGACGTGCACATGCCGGCCCGCTCAGGGCTCGACGTGCTCGAGGCCGTGGGAGGGGCCCGGTACCCGGCGCCGATCATCATGATCTCGGGCCAGAGTGACATCCCGATGGCCGTGGCAGCCATCAAGGCCGGCGCGCACGACTTCATCGAGAAGCCTTTCGATGCGGAGGCGGTTATCGAGCGCATCCGGGAGGCCGTGCGCAAGACCCGCGAGCGTGCGGCCGTCACCCCGGCCCGCCGCCGCTTCCCCGGGGCCGATACCCTGACGCCCCGGGAGATGGAGGTGCTCGATTGCATCGTGGACGGCGCCTCCAACAAGGAGGCGGGCCGCAGCCTCGGCATCTCGCCCCGCACCGTGGAGGTGCACCGCGCGCGCATCATGGAAAAGCTGCGCGCCCGCAACACCGCGGACCTGATGCGCATCGTGCTGAGCGAGGGAGATCATTGAAGCCTTGGGGCCGTTCGTGCGCGGGTCAACCCGAGAGGATGCCGAGAACGAAATCGGCGCGAGCGGCGACAGGGGTCTTCGGCAGCGTGACCACCTCGTATCCAAGGAAGGGGAACACCGTTTCCAGCCGTCCGTATTCCGCCAGCGCGGCCTCGAATCCGTGTCGTCGCTCGGCATCGGTCGCATAGATTTCGGGCCAGGGCGGGGCCATGAACACGCGCCGATGATAGCGGTGCGCGGCTCCGAGAGCCCGCAGCACCGGCTCTCCCGTCAGCGTCTCCAAGGCTGAGGCAGCATCGATCAGGCCTCGGTCGAAGAACACCCATTCGGCATCAGGCTGCGCGGCCTGCCTGTCCGCAAGGGACACCGCAATGGCCCGGCGCGCAAAGGCCACAGGGTCAACCCATGGAAGAGCCTTGCCGCCATTGTCGCGCTCCTGTGCCACGATCCGGCGTCCGGGTTCGTCCACGACCGGATGGCCGCGGCTCCGCAACGCGGCGAGAAGCGCCGACTTGCCGCCGCCCGAACAGCCGGAGATCACGACGAAGTTCTCGCTCAAGGCGGTGCCCTCCTTCGATGGTGTTGGGATCCCCGTTCGATTGCACTTGCGCGACCCGCAATGCCCGCTCGATGGAGGGGAAGAACGCTCAGAGCTGTCTCGACGAAGCGCATGGATCGTAGCGACACGGACTTGCGGCCGCAACGGCCAGACCCGGACTCGATCGTTCCATCCGTCCTCGGCGGCATGGCGGCCCCGCTCTCCCGGCATTTGACCCGGCGCATCCCCCGGCCCATTGATCGGATCGTGACCCTCGCTGCCCTTCTCCCGCACGCCGTCCAGATCCTGGTGGCCGCCCTTGGCGGTCTGCTGTTCCATCTCGCCGGGGTTCCGGCCGCGTGGCTGTCCGGGGCGGTCGTCGCGGTGGTGATCTGGGGGGCGCTCGGCCAAGCCCGTCCGGTCCCGAAGCCCGTCGGCGATCTGGCCATGCTGCTGTCGGGCGCCACCATGGGCGCCGCCGTGACCCCGGAGGCCGTCGGCGCCGTCGCCCGCTACCCGATGAGCCTCGTCATCCTGGCGGTCGGCGTGTTTGCCATCGCCGGCGCCTCGATGCTCTGGCTCACCCGCGTTTCCGGCTGGCGCCGGGACGATGCGGTGCTGGCCTCCGTGCCCGGCGCCCTCTCGACGGTGCTCGCCGTCGCCGCCGACCGGAACGCGGATGTGCCGGCCATCGCCATCGTGCAGAGCTTCCGCCTCTTTGTCCTCATGGCGTTCTTGCCGAGCATCGTGGTGCTCATCGGGGGAGGGGACGGCACCATGCTGCTTGGCCAGGGCCAGCCGGTGGCAACGCCCGTCGGCCTTGCCCTGTGCCTCGGCGGAGGGCTCGCGCTAGGACTCCTGCTCGAAAGGCTCGGCGTGGCGGCGCCGATCCTGCTCGGCACGGCCCTCGTGGCCACCGTTCTCCATGCGGCCGATCTCGCGCCTGGCGTGGTGCCGCCGGTCCTCGCCACCGCCGGGCTCGTGCTCATCGGCCTTTTCATCGCCGAGCGCTTCCGCACCCTGCAATGGACCTCGATCCGTCGCCTCGTGCCCGCGGCCCTTGGCTCCTTCACCCTCAGCATGGTGGTTGCGGCCCTGTTCGCGGGGCTCGCGGCTTGGTTCGCCCGGGTGGGCTTTGCGGACGCTCTCGTCGCCTTCGCGCCGGGCGGCCTCGAAGCCATGATGGTGCTCGCCCTGGTGCTCGGCCTCGACCCCCTCTATGTGGGCGTCCACCATCTCGCCCGCTTCCTCGGGATCGGCTTTCTGGTGCCGTTCGTGGTGGCCTGGTTGCAGCGCGACGGGTAGGCTTCCGTTGCGGTTCACCTCGCGCGCTCATCCCCAATGACTGCGCGACCGGTGAGGCCGCGCTACTCGCCGCGGCGCAGGCGCTCGATCGCCTCCATGCGCGGCTTCGCGGTGGTCCACAGGCGCTTGGTCACGGCGCCTACGAGAGCCTCCACCACGACGAGGAGCGCGGCCGAGGAATCCCAGTTGGACGGAGCCGCCACATGGGCCGGCAGCACGTGCCGCGCCACGCGGGCGAGCGGCGACAGCCATTGATCCGTGAGGAGCACCACGGTCGCCCCCTGGCGCGCGCCCGTCTCCCCAAGCGCGATCACGTCGTCCTGATAACGGCGAATGTCGAAGGCGACGAGCACGTCGCGGCGGCCGATCCCGATGACCCGGTCGCGCCAGAGGGCCGGCTGACTTTCGATGAACTGCACGTCCTCGCGCAGGATGCGAAGGTGGCTCTCCGCATAGCGCGCCACCGCGCCCGTGAAGCGCCCGCCCGTGAAATGGATCCGCCGCCGCTGGTCCGCGAGCAGGGTCACGACCGCGTCGAACTCCGCCGGCGCCACGTTCTCCACGGTCGCGCGCAGGTTCGCGATCACCGCCTCGGCGAACGGCGCCAGGGCCCCAGCCTTGGCGCCGCCGCCCAGGCTCGCCTTCCCAAGCGGCGACAGGAGCTGCGCCTCGAGCTCTTCCCGCAAATGCTTCTGGAACTCGGGAAAGCCGGAGAAGCCCAGCCTCGTGACGAACCGGAGCACCGAGGGCGCCGAGATGCCCGCCCGGCTGGCGAATTCCGCCACCGTGCCGAGCCCCGCGAAGGGATAATGGCTCAAGAGCAGATGCGCCGCGCGCTTCTCGCTCGGCGTGAAGTGAGCGATCTCGATGCGGATCCGTTCCGCCAGGCTGTGCGGCTCCGCCGGCGTGCGTCCGCTGCGCTTCAACATGGCACTCCTCCTCTCGGAACCGGACGCGATCGGGCAGGCGCATGGGCCTTCGGCGTGACGGGCCCGTTCTGCTCGTGAGCGGCACATGGGGCCAGCGCGTGTTCGCCGGGCTCGATCATCCCTGTCCTCCCCGTTCACAGGCCCCCTCTCTGCCCGGAGGGGGCCTTGCGTCATCCACAGGCCGGGTTGACGGCTCGGGGAAGCTGTATCAAAAATTTCAAACATAAGAAAACAGAACGGACCGTAACCAACCGTTCAATCCACCGGGGGTGGGCCGCAGGGTGGCCCAGGGGAGTGGTGCATGGCGATGGCGAGCCAAGCGAGCGCGAAGCCGGCGAGGGCGGCAGGCCCTTCGGAACCGGTGGCGCGCCTCGACAACCCGGCCGGCCGGTCGCCCGTTCTCCTCATCTGCGAACACGCCTCGAATCGTCTGCCGGAGCGCTACGGCACGCTTGGCCTCGATGCCGCGGCGCTCCAGAGCCACATCGCATGGGATCCGGGGGCGCTCGGCGTCGCCCAGGGCCTCGCGCGGCTGCTCGACGCCCCGCTCATCCACGCGACCGTCTCTCGCCTCGTGCTCGACCTCAACCGCGAGCCCTCGGCGGAGGACTCGATTACCACCTTGAGCGAGCGCACGGCGGTGCCCGGGAACGAGGGCCTTGGGCCCGACGAACGGGCGCGGCGGGTGCGCGACGTGTACGATGCCTTCCACAAGGCGGTGGATGCCTTCGTCGCGACGCGCCCGCCGGCGATGCCCCTCAAGGCCGTGATCTCCGTCCACTCCTTCACCCCGGTCTATCGCGACGTAGCGCGGCCCTGGCACGTGGGCCTCATCCACGAGGCCGACCGCCGCATGGCGCTGTCGGTAGAGGCTGGGCTTAAGGCTGACCCCGCGCTCGTCGTCGGCATGAACGAGCCCTACAGCCCCGCGGACCGGGTGTTCCACACCCTTGACCGTCACGCGGTGCGGCGAGGGCTCGCGCCGCTCATGATCGAAATTCGCAACGATCTCATCAGGTCGCCCCAGGATCAGGAATCTTGGGCGGGACGGCTCGCGCCTCTCATCGCTCAGGCTTTGGGCGCGGTCTGACATTCAGCTCCGGCCCTTTAGAGGGCCGGGACGACATCAAGAGAGCCCGGGCGCCTGACGCACCGAGCCAAGCCAGAGGGACCCCGGCGCCGCGTGTGCCGGGCACAAGATCACAGGGATCATTTACGGCGGAGGAACTTCGATGTCGTTGGGACAAAGCAGTGCGGGGATCAGGACACCGGCCGGTGCGCAGGGCACCGGGGGCGTGACCTACACGAAGGTCGGCGAGGAGTATTTCGAGGCGCGTAAGCTGAAGCGTCATGCGCGGGTCTGGTCGCTCTGGGCTCTGGGCGTCGGCGCCGTGATCTCCGGGCATTACTCCGGCTGGAATCTCGGTCTCGCCAACGGCTTCGGCTCGATGGTCTTCGCCACCATCATCATCGCCGTCATGTATCTCGGCCTCACCTTCTCCCTCGCCGAGATGTCGCCGGCCCTGCCCCATACGGGCGGCGCCTATTCCTTCGCGCGCACCTCCATGGGGCCCTGGGCCGGATACGTCACCGGCGTTGCTGAGAACATCGAGTTCGTGCTCACGCCAGCCGTGATCGTGTACTTCATTGGCACGTATCTCACCGGCATCTTCGAGACGTCGCCCGCCTTCCAGCCCGTCTATTGGGTCATGGGCTACGCGCTGTTCGTGGCGCTCAACGTCGTCGGCGTGGAGCTGTCCTTCCGCGTGACCGTGACCGTCACGCTGATGGCGCTGGCGGTGCTCGCCTTCTTCTATGTCTCCGTACTGCTCTCGGGCCAGCTTGACATCAACCGCTGGGCGCTCAATGTGGGGCCGGGCGGAGCGGAGCTGCCGAACGGTGGCGGGTCGTGGCTGCCAAACGGCTTCTACGGGGTCCTCGCCTCGCTACCCTTCGCGGTGTGGCTCTTCCTCGCCATCGAGCAGCTGCCGCTCGCGGCCGAGGAATCGCACGATCCGCAGCGCGACATGCCGAAGGGCATCATCGCGGGCATCTGCACGCTCATCCTCTCCGCCTTCCTGGTGCTCTTCCTCAATTCCGGCATCGCGCCGGGCGCGGCGGGCGTCGGCAAGTCAGGCGAGCCGCTCCTCGACGGGTTCCGCACCCTGTTCGGGTCCGGCGCCGCGAAGGTGCTGGCGGCGGTGGCACTCGTCGGCCTCATCGCCTCCTTCCATACGATCATCTTCGCCTATGGGCGGCAGATCTACTCGCTCTCCCGGGCGGGCTACTTCCCGAGCTTCCTCTCGGTGACGCACGGCACCCGCCAGACGCCGCATCTCGCGCTCATCGCGGGCGCGGTGATCGGCCTCACGGTGATGTTCATCGTGTGGTTCTCGGCCGGGGCCGAGGCGGGCGGCGCCTTCATCGGCGGCACGCTCCTCAACATGGCGGTGGCCGGCGCGATGCTCGCCTACTTCATGCAGGGCATGAGCTACATCCAGCTCAAGCGGAAGTTCCCTCACATCAACCGCCCCTATGTGAGCCCGTTCGGCTCGGCGGGAGCCATGCTCACCATGGGCATCGCCGCGGTGACGCTCGCGTTCCAGCTCACGGATCCCGTGTTCAGGAACGGCGTCATCGGGGTTGCCATCTACTACGCGGTGATGATGGCCTACTTCCTCCTGGTCGGACGCAACAAGCTCATCCTCTCGCCCGAGGAGGAGTTCGCCATGTCCAAGGGGACGAGCGAGTACAAGTCTGTCTGATGCGATCGATCGCGGGGAGCGCGGCTCGCTGCGCTCCCCCACTCATTGCCGAGGAGTCGTCGCTGCCATGAACGCCCCCACCAAGATCGCCACCGACACGCCCGCGATCCACAACGCCGCGGATGCGGTGGCCTATGTGCGAAGCCGCAACCTGCCCTTCGTGAAGGTGGGCATCACCGACGTCGACGGCATCATGCGCGGCAAGTACATGGCGCGCGACAAGTTCGAGTCGGCCCTGGAGAAGGGCTTCGGCTTCTGCGACGTCGTCCTGGGCTGGGACTCGAACGACCAGCTCTACGATAACACGACGCTGACCGGCTGGCACACCGCCTATCCGGACGCCTCCGTGCGCCTCCTGCCGGAGACGATGCGCCTCATCCCCTATGAGAACGACCTGCCTTTCTTCCTCTCCGAGTTCGACGGCTACGCGGAGGCGGCCTGCCCCCGCGGCGTGCTGCGGCGCGTTCTGAAGAAGGCAGCCGATATGGGCTTTGCGGTCTCGGCCGCGGCCGAGTTCGAGTTCTTCGTCTTCGAGGAGACGCCCCATTCCGTGCGCGAGAAGGGCTATCGCAACCTGAAGACCATCACGCCCGGCTTCTTCGGGTATTCGATGCTTCGCGCCGGCGTGCACGCGGACTTCTACCACGAGCTCCTCGAGACCGCCCGCACGATGGATTTCGAGATCGAGGGCCTGCACACGGAGACCGGGCCAGGGGTACTAGAAGCGGCGATCCGTGTCGACGATGCGCTTGCGGCCGCCGACAAGGCCGTTTTGTTCAAGACCTTCACCAAGATCATGGCCCAGCGCCGGGGCTGGATGGCGACCTTCATGGCCAAGTGGTCCCGTGACTGGCCCGGCCAGTCGGGCCATCTCCATTCGTCCTTGCGCGACATCAAGAGCGGGAAGGGCGCCTTCTATGACGCCGCCGACAAGCACGGCATGTCTCGGACCATGCGCCATTATGTGGGCGGGCAGCAGCAATTGATGCCGGAACTGCTCGCCATGGTGGCCTGCACGGTGAACTCCTATACCCGCCTCATCCCAGGCTATTGGGCGCCGACGGATTCCGCGTGGGGGGTCGAGAACCGCACCACGGCGCTTCGCGTGATTCCGGGCTCCGAGAAATCACAGCGCGTCGAGTATCGGGTCGCTGCCGCGGACATCAACCCGTATATCGCGCTTGCGGCCGCCATCGGCTCGGGCCTCTGGGGAATCGAGAACGAGGTGGATCCCGGCGATCCGATCCAGGGCAATGCCTATGCGGTGAAGCACCCGAAGAGGCGCGCCTTGCCGCGCTCTCTTGGGGAGGCGGCCGAGCGCCTGCGCGCCTCGAAGGCGGCGCGCCAGCTCTTCGGCGACGTTTTCGTGGATCACTACGCAGCGACGCGCGAATGGGAGCAGCGCGAGGCCAACAAGGCCATTACGGATTGGCAGCTCTCCCGCTATTTCGAAATCATCTGATCCCGAACTCACATACGAGTTCGAGACCAGCTTAAACTCCCTCGACGTACGAAAATCTCGAAATCGTCTGATCCCTTCCAGGTACGCACCGCATCATGGCCAGCACGGATATCGTTTGCATCTCCCCCATCGACGGCAAGGAACTGGTCCGCCGTCCTCTTATGAGCGACGCGGCCATCGACCAGGCCATCGCGGCGGCCCGCACGGCGCAAGGCGCGTGGCGCGCCGTGCCGCTGCCCGAGAGGCAAGCGGCCGTGCTGCGCTTTCTCGATGCGCTGCTCGCCATGAACCAGGAGGTGGTGCCCGAGATCGCCCAGCAGATGGGACGCCCCGTGCGCTACGGCGGTGAGTTCCGCGGCGTCGAGGAGCGCACCCGCTACATGGTGCGCATCGCCGACAAGGCCCTTCGCGACGTGATCCCCGACGACGAGCGCCCAGGCTTTCGCCGGGTGATCAAGCGCGAGGCGGCTGGCATCGTGCTGGTGATCGCGCCCTGGAATTATCCCTATCTCACGGCGGTCAACACCATCGTTCCGGCGCTGGTGGCCGGCAACGCCGTGCTCTTGAAGCACGCCTCGCAGACGATCCTCGTGGGCGAGCGCTTCCAGACGGCCATGGATCAGGCCGGGCTGCCGAGGGGGCTCTTCCAGAACCTCGTGCTCAGCCACGACCAGACGAGCCGTATCCTCGGCGCCGGGCTCGTGGATCATTGCAACTTCACGGGCTCCGTATCGGGCGGACGCGCCATCGAGCGGGCGGCCGCCGGCACCTTCACCTCGCTCGGGCTCGAGCTTGGCGGCAAGGACCCGGCCTATGTGCGGCCGGATGCGGACATGGCCCATGCGATCGAGAACATCGTCGATGGAGCCTTCTTCAATTCCGGCCAGTGCTGCTGCGGCATTGAGCGCATCTATGTGCACGAGAGCCGCTACGATCAGTTCGTGGAGGGCGCGGTCAACCTCGTGAATGCCTACATCCTCGGCAACCCGCTGGAGGAGGCGACGACCCTCGGACCCATGGCCCACAAGCGCTTTGCCGACCTCGTGCGCCGCCAGACCGCCGAGGCGGTAGCCGCCGGAGCGAAGGCTCATATCGACGCGAAAAGCTTTGCGGCCGATACGGGCGACACAGCTTATCTCGCCCCGCAGGTGCTGACCGGCGTCACCCATGACATGGAGGTGATGCGGGAGGAGAGCTTCGGTCCCGTCGTCGGCATCATGAAGGTGCGGGACGACGAGGAGGCGATCCGCCTCATGAACGATTCCCCCTACGGCCTCTCCGCCGCGATCTGGACCTCGGACGTCGAGGCGGCCGAGGCCATCGGTGCCCGCATCGAGACTGGCACCGTCTTCATGAACCGCGCCGACTATCTCGATCCGGGTCTCGCCTGGACGGGCGTGAAGGATACCGGCCGCGGCGCCAGCCTCTCGACGCTGGGCTACGATTCCGTCACGCGCCCGAAGAGCTACCACCTGCGTCAGCTCTCCTGATCTCGTTTTCAACCCGCTCCCATTGTCTGAAAGCCCGTCATGAACGCCACCGTCGCCGCTACCTCGCCCCGCTCCAACTGGAACTACCCGACCGCAATGCGCTTCGGCGCCGGCCGCATCGCGGAGCTGGCCGAGGCATGCAAAACGGCTGGGATGAGCCGGCCGCTCCTCGTCACCGATCCCTTCCTTGCCACGCAAGCCATGACCGGACAGGCCATGGCGCTCCTCAACGAGGCGGGCCTTAAGGCGGCAATGTTCTCCGAGATCAAGCCGAACCCGGTGGAGACCAACGTCTACAAGGGGCTCGAGGCCATGCGGGGCGGCGGGCATGACGGCGTCGTCGCCTTCGGTGGCGGCTCCGCGCTCGATGCCGGCAAAGTCATCGCCTTCATGGCAGGCCAGTCCCGGCCCATGTGGGATTTCGAGGATGTGGGCGATTGGTGGACCCGGGCGGATCCGAAGGGAATCGCCCCCATCGTGGCGGTGCCGACGACGGCCGGCACCGGCTCGGAGGTCGGCCGCGCGGGCGTGATCACGCAGGAGGCGACCCACACCAAGAAGGTCATCTTCCATCCGCTCATGATGCCGAAGATCACGATCTGCGACCCCGAGCTCACGGTCGGCATGCCGCCGCACATCACCGCCGGCACGGGCCTCGACGCGCTTGCCCATTGCCTTGAGGCGTATTGCTCGCCCTCCTATCATCCGATGGCGGAGGGGATCGCGGTCGAGGGGATCCGGCTCGTGAAGGAGTATCTCCCACGCGCTTATCGCGACGGCGCGGATCTGGAAGCCCGGGCGCACATGATGTCGGCCGCCGCCATGGGCGCCACGGCGTTCCAGAAGGGGCTCGGCGCGATCCATGCGCTCTCCCATCCGGTGGGAGCGCTCTACGACACCCATCACGGGCTCACCAACGCCGTCTTCATGCCCTACGTGCTGGTCTACAACCGCCAGGCCATTGAGGCGAAGATCGAGCGGCTGGCCGCCTATCTCGGCCTGCAATCGCGATTCGATGCCTTCCTCGATTGGGTGCTGGCTCTGCGCAGCGAGCTCGGCGTGCCGCACACCCTGGAGGGGCTGAAGATCGGCCCCGAGCGCTTCGACGAGATGGCCGCCATGGCGCCGGACGATCCGACGGCTGGCGGGAACCCGGTTCCGGTCACCAAGGAGAGTGCCCGGCGTCTGTTCGAGAATGCGCTCGCAGGACGGGTCTGACCCGGTCCACGGATCAGGCTGCGGGGCCCGAATATGACAGCATCCTTGCTTGTCACCCATCGGGGCCTCGCCTAGCCTCTTGGAAGGCAAATCACGCGCCGCGGCATCGTCTCGATCCCACGGCGCGGGGGTGCAAAGGACAGGAGCGCTGGACACCAGAATCCGGCGCCAGGGAGGAAAAGCGGTGGAAGGCATGCGGCTAGGGCCGAAGGCTTGTTGCACCCGATGGCGTAAGCCATGCGCTCCGGCGCTCGCGGGCGGGGGCGGCGCATGACGCTGGTGCTCGAATCCGTGCGCAAGGATGTGGGCGCCGAGACCCATATCCGCGACGTGTCGCTCACCCTGGAGCGCGGCTCCCTCAATGTGTTGCTAGGCGCGACGCTCGCGGGCAAGACCTCCCTCATGCGTCTCATGGCGGGGCTCGACGCGCCGACGAGGGGCCGGGTGCTGGTGGATGGACGCGACGTCACCGGCCTTCCCGTGCAGCGCCGCTCCGTCGCGATGGTGTACCAGCAGTTCATCAACTACCCGTCCCTGAACGTCTACGAGAACATCGCCTCGCCACTCCGCGTCGCCCGTCTGCCTGGCGCCGAAATCGAAGCGCGGGTGCGCCATGCGGCCAAGCTCCTGAAGCTCGAGCCTTATCTCGACCGCAAGCCTCTCAACCTCTCGGGCGGCCAGCAGCAGCGCACGGCCATCGCCCGGGCGCTCGTGAAGCGGGCCGATCTCGTGCTGCTCGACGAGCCGCTCGCCAATCTCGACTACAAGCTCCGCGAGGAGCTGCGTGAGGAGCTACCGCGCATCTTCGCGGAGTCCGGCGCGATCTTCGTTTATGCCACCACCGAGCCGCAGGAGGCGCTGCTTCTTGGCGGCAACACGGCGACCCTCTTCCAGGGCGCCGTCGCTCAGTTCGGGCCGACGCCGCTGGTCTACCGCCAGCCGCGGGATCTCCTGAGCGCGCAGGTCTTCTCCGATCCGCCGCTCAATACGCTGCGCGCCGAGAAGGCTTCAGGCCGCGTGCAGCTCGGCACCGGCGGCTCGATGCCGGCCACGGGCGCCTTCGCGACCGTGCCGGACGGCGCCTACACGATGGGCTTTCGCGCCCACCATCTCGGCCTCGACGGGCCGGCGCCCGGCGCCATCGCCATTCCAGCGACCGTATCCGTGGCAGAGATCACGGGCTCGGAGAGCTACGTGCACCTGGATTCCGGCGAGCACCGCTTCGTCGCTCTCGTTCTGGGCGTGCGGCGCCTCGAGCCCGGCGCCGCCGTCACGGTCTCCCTCGACCCCTCCCGGGTCTTCCTCTTCGACGCGGCGGGGCGCCTTGCCGGCGCCGCCCTCGCGCAGGCGGCGTGAGGCAGCGATGGCCCGCATCATCCCCGACCATCTCCGTCCTTCGCCCCGTACAGCAGCCCAGGCCGGCCTCGCCCCGGGCCGATCCACCCGGATGAGGTGACGCAGCCATGGCCCGCATCACCCTCGACCGTCTCGCCCATGCCTACCGCTCCGATCCGAAGGGGCCCCAGGATTACGCCCTCAAGGAGGTCCACCACGTGTGGGACCAGGGCGGGGCCTATGCGCTGCTCGGCCCATCCGGCTGCGGGAAGACCACGCTCCTCAACATCATCTCCGGCCTCGTGCGGCCGACCCGTGGACGCATCCTGTTCGACGACCGTGATGTGACGGACTTGCCTACGGAGGCGCGCAACATCGCGCAGGTGTTTCAGTTCCCCGTGGTCTACGACACCATGACGGTGCGCGAGAACCTGGCCTTTCCTCTCAAGAACCGGGGTGTCCCCCGTGAGGCGGCGGGCCGGCGCGTGGAGGAGGTCGCGCACATGCTCGATCTCACCCGCGTCCTCGACCGCAAGGCGCGCAACCTGACGGCCGATATGAAGCAGAAGATCTCGCTCGGCCGCGGCCTCGTGCGCCCGGACGTGGCGGCGATCCTTTTCGACGAGCCGCTCACGGTCATCGACCCGCACCTGAAATGGCAGCTGCGCTCCACCCTGAAGGAGCTGCATCGGTCGCTCGACCTCACCATGATCTACGTGACCCACGATCAGACCGAGGCGCTCACCTTCGCCGACAAGGTGGTCGTCATGCATGACGGCGCGGTCGTGCAGACGGGCACCCCGGACGAGCTCTTCGCCCGTCCGGCTCACACCTTCGTCGGACATTTCATCGGCTCGCCGGGCATGAACGTGCTGCCCTGCCGGGTCGAGGGGCGCACGGCCTATGTGGAGGGCGAGCCGATCTCGCTCGCGCTGGCCTATCCGAGCCTCCCGTCGGCCGGTCGCATCGAGCTCGGCATCCGCCCTGAATTCGTGTCGCTCCAGGCCAAGGGGCAGGGGCTCCCCGTACGGGTGCGCCGGATCGACGATATCGGTCGCGCGCGCATCGCCCGCGTCGAGATGGCGGGTCGTCCTATGGCCGCGAGCGTGCCTGAGAACCTGGCTGTCGATGGGGACGAGGCATCCCTCGTCATCGATCCGCGCCACGTGCACATCTACGCCGATGGACATCTGGTGCCGGGGGAGGCGCGTTGATGACCGTTCCGTTCGCCCGATCGCTCGCGTTGGAAGGGAAGGCGCGCTGATGGATAGGCCGCTCAACAACCGCGCCTGGCTGCTCGTCCTGCCGGTCTTCGGCATCGTCGCCTTCTCGGCGATCCTGCCGCTCATGACGGTCGTCAACTACTCGGTCCAGGACACGTTCGGCAACAACCAGTTCTTCTGGAACGGGGTGGGCTGGTTCCAGGAGCTTCTCGACCCCTCGAAGGAGCTCGGCGGCCGCTTCTTCGACTCGCTTTGGCGCAACCTTCTGTTCTCCGCGATCATCCTGAGCATCCAGGTGCCGCTCGGCATCGTGGTGGCGCTCTCCATGCCCCGCGAGGGCTGGACGGTCGCGCTCTGCCTCGTCCTCATGGCGCTGCCGCTGCTCATTCCGTGGAACGTGGTCGGCACCATCTGGCAGGTCTTCGCCCGCGGCGATATCGGCCTTCTCGGCTGGACCGTGAACAGCCTCGGCATCGACTACAACTACGTGTCCGATCCCCTCGACGCCTGGATCACGATCATCGTCATGGATGTGTGGCACTGGACGAGCCTCGTGGCGCTCCTGTGCTATGCGGGCCTGAAATCCATTCCGGATGCCTATTACCAGGCCGCCCGCATCGACGGCGCTTCCCGCTGGGCGGTGTTCCGTACGATCCAGCTACCGAAGATGCGCCGCGTGCTCCTCATCGCGGTGCTCCTGCGCTTCATGGATTCCTTCATGATCTACACGGAGCCCTTCGTGCTCACGGGCGGTGGGCCGGGCAATGCCACCACCTTCCTGTCCATCGATCTCGTCAAGCTCGCGCTCGGCCAGTTCGACCTCGGCAAGGCGGCCGCCATGTCCCTCGTCTACAACCTGATCATCCTGGCCCTGTGCTGGGTGTTCTACACGGTCATGACGAACGTGGACGCCGAGAAGAAGGAAGTCGAGGCATGAGCGGCGCTGCGATCATCGATAGGCCGAAAGCGGCGGCGGCGCCGGCCAGCGCGAACAAGGCTGTGGCGACGCCCTGGATCAACGGCCGGGCCGTGGTCATGACCCTCTATCTCGTGTTCCTGATCCTGCCGATCTATTGGCTCGTCAATATGAGCCTGAAGACGAACACGGAGATCACGACGACGCTCACGCTCTGGCCTCGCGAGATCACCTTCGACAACTACGTGAAGATCTTCACGGACCCGAGCTGGTACGGCGGCTACATCAACTCGCTCACCTATGTGGCCATCAACACGGTGCTGTCCATCGCGCTCGCGCTGCCTGCGGCCTATGCCTTCTCGCGCTACCGGTTCCTAGGCGACAAGCACCTCTTCTTCTGGCTGCTCTCGAACCGCATGGCCCCGCCCGCGGTCTTCGCGCTGCCCTTCTTCAACCTCTATTCGGCCATCGGCCTCTTCGACACGCACTGGGCCGTGGCTCTGGCCCATTGCCTCTTCAACGTGCCGCTCGCCGTGTGGATTCTCGAGGGCTTCATGTCGGGCGTGCCGCGGGAGATCGACGAGACGGCGGCGATCGACGGGTATTCCTTCCCACGCTTCTTCGTGAAGATCTTCATGCCGCTGATCGCCTCCGGCATCGGCGTCGCGGCCTTCTTCTGCTTCATGTTCTCCTGGGTCGAGCTCCTGCTCGCGCGCACGCTCACGACGGTGAATGCAAAGCCCATCGCCGCCACCATGACGCGGACGGTCTCGGCCTCGGGGATGGATTGGGGGCTGCTCGCGGCTGCGGGCGTCCTCACCATCGTGCCGGGCGCGCTCGTGATCTGGTTCGTCCGCAACTACATCGCCAAGGGCTTCGCCCTGGGCCGCGTCTGAGGAAGTCCAATGACCGCTTGCCGCAGCACGATGTCGGAGGTTGCGCCGAACCGTCTCAAAGGAGCCTCCCATGCCTGATTTTGCCTGGATGGCCTGGACTTGGCAGACGGGCCTCTTCTTCGCAGGCATTGCCAGCCTCCTGCTGCTCATGACGCTGCTCGCCCTGTGGCGACCCGAGACGGAGCGTGTGGGCGTGCTGCGCATCGCAACCACCCGAGGCGACCGGCTGTTCATCAGCCTGCTCGGCTCCGCCTTCATCCATCTTGCCTGGCTCGGGCTCGTCGGCCCGGATCTATGGCCCGCTTCTGGTCTCTCGCTTCTCTACGCGGCGGCGGTGTTTCGCTTCGTGTGAGGGGGAGGCCCAAACTGTCTCTTCGGCGGAAAGCCGGACGAGAATGGCCGGTTCATCGGACCGGCCGGTCAACTTGGGAGGAAATAATGGCTTTGTCTCAAAGGCATTTGAAGCATCTCGTCTCTGCGAGCGCGCTTGCGATGGCGCTCGGCACCGGCACGGCCTTCGCGGATATGGAAGCCGCCAAGCGCTGGGTCGATAGCGAATTCCAGCCCTCCACGCTCTCGAAAGAAGAGCAGATGAAGGAGATGGAGTGGTTCATCAAGGCGGCGGCGCCCTTCAAGGGCATGGAGATCAACGTCGTCTCCGAGACCATCACCACCCATGAATACGAGGCCAAGACCCTCGCGAAGGCGTTCTCCGAGATCACGGGCATCAAGCTCACCCACGACCTCATCCAGGAGGGCGACGTGGTGGAGAAGATCCAGACGCAGATGCAGTCTGGCCGCAACATCTACGACGCGTGGGTCAACGACTCCGATCTCATCGGCACCCATTTCCGCTACAAGCAGGCCGTCGCGCTCGACGATTGGATGGCGGGTGAGGGCAAGGACGTCACGAACCCGAACCTCGACATCAAGGACTTCATCGGCCGCTCCTTCACGACCGCGCCCGATGGCAAGATGTACCAGTTGCCCGACCAGCAATTCGCGAACCTGTATTGGTTCCGCTACGACTGGTTCCAGCGCGCCGACCTCAAGGAGAAGTTCAAGGCCAAGTACGGCTACGACCTCGGCGTGCCGGTGAACTGGTCCGCCTATGAGGACATCGCCGAGTTCTTCACGAACGACGTGAAGGAGGTCGACGGCGTCAAGGTCTATGGCCACATGGACTACGGCAAGAAGGACCCGTCCCTCGGCTGGCGGTTCACCGATGCGTGGCTCTCCATGGCCGGCAACGGCGACCGCGGCCTGCCGAACGGCAAGCCCGTGGACGAGTGGGGCGTGCGCATGGAAGGCTGCCGCCCGGTCGGCTCCTCCGTGGATCGGGGCGGCGACACCAACGGCCCGGCGGCGGTCTATTCCATCGCCAAGTACATCGAGTGGCTCAAGAAGTACGCCCCGCCGCAGGCGAACGGCATGACCTTCTCGGAGTCAGGCCCCGTGCCGGCGCAGGGCAACGTGGCCCAGCAGATGTTCTGGTACACCGCCTTCACGGCCGACATGGTGAAGCCCGGCCTGCCGGTGGTGAACGCGGACGGCTCGCCGAAATGGCGCATGGCTCCCTCCCCGAAGGGCGCCTATTGGAAGGACGGCATGAAGCTCGGCTACCAGGATGCCGGTGCCTGGACGCTCCTCAAGTCGACCCCCGTCGAGCGCCGCAAGGCGGCCTGGCTCTATGCCCAGTTCGTTACCTCGAAGTCGGTCTCGCTGAAGAAGAGCCATGTGGGCCTCACCTTCATCCGCGAGAGCGACATCTGGCATCCGTCCATGACGGAGCGGGCCCCGAAGCTCGGCGGCCTCGTGGAGTTCTACCGCTCGCCGGCCCGCGTGCAGTGGACCCCCACGGGCAACAACATCCCGGACTATCCGAAGCTGGCTCAGCTGTGGTGGCAGAACATCGGCGATGCCTCGTCCGGTGCGAAGACCCCGCAGGCGGCCATGGACTCCCTCGCGGCGGCGCAGGATGAGGTGCTGACCCGCCTCGAGCGCGCCAATGTCCAGGGTGAATGCGGTCCGAAGATGAACCCGAAGGAGTCCGCGGAGTTCTGGCACGCCAAGGCCGAGAAGGACGGGACGCTCGCCCCCCAGCGCAAGCTCGCGAACGAGAAGCCGAAGGGCGAGACCATCGACTACGACACGCTCATCAAGAGCTGGCCGGCCACGCCTCCGCGCGGCTAAAGCCCGTAATGGATGACGAGAGGGGAGGGGCGAAAGCCCCTCCTTTTTCTTTGGGGTGACGCGTTACGACGCCGCGCGGCGGGTGCGCGCCTCGAGGTGCTGCCAGAGCACCGGGTCCGCGAAATGCGCGATGGTGTCGTGGGCTCCCGCCTCGCGCAGGTCCGCGTCCGATACGCCCGTGAGCACGCCGAAGGTGTGGATGCCGGCGCGGCTGGCGGCCATGACGCCGGAGGGCGAGTCCTCGAAGGCGACCGCGTCGGCGGCGTCGACGCCGAGCTTTTCGAGGGCTGCAAGGTAAGGCATCGGGTGGGGCTTGCCCTCGGCCACGTCCTCGCGGGCGAGCATCACGGGAAAGCGGCCTTCGAGATGCAGGGCCTCGACCGCATGGGCGAGGTTCAGCCGCGGCCCGTTGGTCACGATGGCGAGGGGCAGGCCCTTGCCGTCGGCCCAGTCCAGGAGTTCGGGCAGGCCTTCCAGCGGCGCGAGGCTCGTCGCCAGCTTACGGAAGAGCGCCTCCTTCTCGTCCGCCATGCGCGCGAGCTCCTCGGGCGTGCGGTCGGGAAAGAGGTCTCCGAAGATGCGGGCATTGGTCTTGCCGACGACCTGTCGCCGGTAGAAGGCATGGTCCACCGTGAAGCCGTGCGGCTCCAGGATTCTGGCGAAGGCTTGCATGTGCACCGGATCGCTGTCCATCAGCGTCCCGTCCACGTCGAAGATAAGGGCTTTGAGCGGCGTCATGGCCCTGTGCTAGGCGCTTCCGCGCCCGGGCTCAACCCTTCGGAACGGGAGGGAGGGTATGCGAATGTGTAGTCTCCCTCCGCAGGAGGGGCGCGTCACGCGATGGTCACGCCCCCGTCCACAACCACGACTTGCCCGGTCATGAAGCTCGCGGCCGGGGAGGCGAGGAACGCGGCGACCCCGCCGATCTCGTCGGGGGCGCCGATGCGGCGGAGCGGCGTGGTGCGGTTGCGCTGCTCCAAGGCCGCATCGTCTTCCCAGAGGGCGCGGGCGAAATCCGTCTTGATGAGGCCCGGCGCGATGCAGTTCACGCGCACGTTCCTGGGGCCCCACTCCACGGCGAGGTTGCGGGCGAGCGCGAAATCCGCCGCCTTCGAGATCCCATAAGCACCGATCACCTCGGTGCCCCGCAGGCCGGCGATGGAGGAGACGATGATCACGGCGCCGCCTCCGCGCTCTGCCATGCCGGGGATGACGCGGTTGCAGAGCCACAGATTGCTCTTCACATTCGCGCCCATGATCTTGTCGAAGGCCTCGTCCGTGAGCTGGCTGAGCGGCCCATAGACCGGGTTCACGGCCGCGTTGCAGACGAGGACGTCGATGCGCCCGAAGCGCTGTAGCGTGCCATCCACGAGCGCCTCCACCTCCGGCTTGCGGGAGATGTTGCAGGGGATCACCTCCGCAACGCCGCCCTTGGCCCGGATCGCCTCCGCGACCGGCTCGCAGGCCTCCGCCTTCCGGCTCGACACCACCACGCTCGCGCCGAGCGATGCCATGGTCTCGGCGATGGAGCGGCCGATGCCGCGGCTAGACCCTGTAACGACGGCGACCTGACCCGAGAGGTCGAAGGGCGATGTCATGCGGCGCTCCTCGCATTCCACATTCTGCAAACACTGCGGCAACGGGAGTGTGGGCGCGTCCGGCGTCCAAGCCTGAGCTCGCAACGATGAAAACCCGTCATGCGGCGCTCCGGTGCGCGGTGGATTTTGCCATGTACTTCCCCAATTCCACCTTGGCGATGGTCTCCCGGTGCACCTCGTCCGGCCCGTCCGCGAGGCGGAGCGTGCGGGCATGGGCATAGGCGAAGGCGAGGTGGAAATCCTGGCTCACGCCGGCCGCGCCGCAGACCTGGATGGCCCGGTCGATGACCTTCAGGGCCACGTTGGGCGCCACCACCTTAATCATGGCGATCTCGGCGCGGGCCGCCTTGTTGCCGACCTCGTCCATCATGCGCGCCGCATGCAGCGTGAGGAGCCGCGCCTGATCGATCTCCATGCGCGACTCCGCGATCCAGTGGCGCGTCACGCCCTGGTCCGCGATGGTCTTGCCGAAGGGCGAGCGGGAGAGGGCGCGGCGGCAGAGCGTTTCCAGCGCGCGCTCCGCGACGCCGATCTGGCGCATGCAATGGTGGATGCGCCCGGGTCCCAAGCGCCCCTGCGCGATCTCGAACCCGCGGCCCTCGCCGAGGAGAATGTTCGAGGCGGGCACGCGCACGTTCTCGAACAGCACCTCCGCATGGCCGTGGGGCGCATCGTCGTAGCCGAACACGGTAAGCGGCCGCACGATGGTGATGCCTGGAGCATCCATAGGCACCAGGATCATGGATTGCTGCTGGTGCTTCGCGGCGCCTGGATCGGTCTTGCCCATGAGGATCGCGATCCGGCAGCGCGGGTCCATGGCGCCGGATGTCCACCACTTGCGCCCATTGACGATGTAGTGATCGCCGTCGCGGCGGATTTCCGCCTGGATGTTGGTGGCGTCCGACGAGGCGACATCGGGCTCGGTCATGGCAAAGCATGACCGGATCTCGCCCGCGAGCAGCGGCCTCAACCACCGCTCCTGATGTTCCTTGGAGCCATAGCGGACGAGCACCTCCATGTTGCCGGTATCGGGCGCCGAGCAATTGAAGCATTCGGCCCCGATGGGCGAGCGGCCCATTACCTCGCAAAGTTGACCATACTCCGCGTTGGTGAGGCCGGCGCCGAGTTCGCTCTCGGGCAGGAACAGGTTCCACAATCCGGCGGCCCGGGCCTTCGCTTTCAGCTCCTCCATGATCGGGGGAATCTGCCAGCGGGTCGGACCCTCGTTGAGCTGGCGCTCGAACAGGTGTTCGGCCGGGTAGACGTGCTCGTCCATGAAGCGCGTCACGCGCTCCTTCAGATCCGCGGCGCGCGGGCTCAAGGGAAAGGACATGGGACGCGCTCCTGTCAGGCCGCGATGAGGCTGCCGGCCTCGGCCACGCGGCCGAGATGGTGGTCGGCGTCGCCGAACTGGGTGTCGATCATGGTGGCGCGCTTGAAATAGTGGCCGACCTTGTACTCCATGGTGACGCCGACGCCCCCATGGAGCTGCACCGCCTGCTGTCCGACAAAGCGGCCGGAGCGGCCGATCTGCACCTTCGCGGCCGCGATGGCGCGGGCGCGCTCCGCGGCGTCCGGCTCCTCCACCATCATGGTGGCGAGCATCGCCATGCTGCGCGCCTGCTCCAGCATCACGAACATCTCCACGGCCCGGTGCTGCAGGACCTGGAAGGACCCGATGGTGACGCCGAACTGCTTGCGGGTCTTGAGATAATCGACGGTGAGCGCGTGCATCTCATGCATCGCGCCGACCGCCTCCGCGCAGAGCGCCGCCATGCCCTCGTCCACGATGCGCTCCACGAGCGGCAGGGCGCCTTCGGGATCGCCGATCACGGATTCGGGCCCGACCGTCACGCCCTGAAGGCTGATCTCCGCGGCCCGCATGCCGTCCTGCGTCGGGTAGCCCCTGCGCGACAGACCGGCAGCCTTGGCGTCGACAAGAAAGAGACCGATGCCGTCTTTGTCACGCCGGCTGCCCGCGGTGCGGGCGGTCACGAGGATCGTGTCAGCGCTGTCGCCCTGGAGAACCACGCCCTTCTCGCCATCGAGAACGTAGGCGCTCCCGTCGCGGCGAGCGGTCGTCGCGACATCGAAGAGGTCGTACCGGGATTGGCGTTCCGTGTGGGCGAGCGCGAGGGTATGCGAGCCCTCCACGATGGCGGGGATGAACCGCGCCTGCTGCTCCGCGCTTCCCCCATGGCGCAACGCGCCGCCGCCGAGCACGACCGTGGCAAGATAGGGCTCGAGAGCGAGAGCGCGGCCGAAGGCTTCCATGACAATCATGGTCTCCACGGGCCCGCCGCCGAACCCGCCCTGCTCCTCGGTGAAGGGGAGGCCGAGGAGGCCGAGTTCCGCATATTGCGCCCAGATCTCCCGGCTCCAGCCCTCCTCCGCCTTCTGGTAGCTGCGGCGCTGGTCGAAATCGTAGCGGTCGGCGAGGAGCCGATCGACGCTGTCCTTCAGGAGGCGCTGTTCCTCGGTGAGGTCGAAATCCATCGTCGTTCTATCCTTCCCGGACGTGCAGTCGCTGTGCCTCGGTGAGGTCGAAATCCATCTTTGCTGCCCTTGCTTAAAGACCGAGGATCGCTTTCGCGATGATGTTCTTCTGGATCTCGTTGGAGCCGCCGTAGATCGAGATCTTGCGCCAGTTGAAATAGGTGGGCGCTGCGGCGCCGGCCCAATCGGGACCGATCGGCGGCTCGTTCCAGCCCTCGTCCGGCTCCTCCTGGTAGGGGAGGGCGTAGGGGCCGACCACTTCGAGAAGAAGCTCTGTCGTAGCCTGCTGAATCTCGGAGCCCTTGATCTTGAGAATGCTGGAGGCGGGATCGGGCTTGCCCCTCTCGCGCCGGCTCTCGGCCGCCACGACGCGCAGCTGCGTCATCTCGAGCGCTTTCAGCTCGATCTCGACGGCCGCGAGCTTTTCGCGAAAGCGTGGGGTCTGGATCAGCGGCACCTCGCCGATGCGCTCCAGGCTCGCCAGCTCGCGGATGCGCTTCAGGCGTGCTTTCGAGATGCCGATCCGAGCGATGCCCACGCGCTCATTGCCAAGCAGGAACTTGGCATAATCCCAGCCTTTGTTCTCCTGACCGACGAGGTTCTCGACCGGGACGCGCACGTCGTCGAAGAACACCTCGTTCACCTCGAGCCCCCCATCGATCGTCTGGATCGGACGAACGGTGATGCCGGGCGTCTTCATGTCGATGAGGATGAAGGAGATGCCCTCCTGCTTCTTCGCCGCCATGTCGGTGCGGGCGAGGCAGAAGATCCAATCCGCGTGCTGGGCGAGGGTCGTCCAGGTCTTCTGCCCGTTGATCACGTAGGTGTCGCCATCGCGCTTCGCAGTGGTTTTGAGCGAGGCGAGATCGGAGCCGGAGCCGGGTTCCGAGAAGCCTTGGCACCACCAATCGTCGAGGTTCGCGATGCGCGGCAGGAAGCGGCGCTTCTGCTCCTCGGAGCCGAACGTATATATGACGGGTCCGACCATGCTGACCCCGAAGGCAAGCGGCTCAGGGGCGGGCGCCTGCTGCAGCTCGTCCCGGAAGATGTATTGCTGCACTGGGCTCCAGCCCGTCCCCCCATGCTCCACCGGCCAGTGCGGCACCGCCCAGCCCTTGGCATTGAGGATCCGCGACCAGGTGACGAGATCGTCCTTGGAGGGATGATGCCCCATGATCATCTTGTGGCGGATGGTCTCCGGCAGGGCATTGCGAAAGAAGGCGCGCACCTCCTCGCGGAAGGCGTTCTCTTCGGGGGTGAAGCGGAGATCCATCTTTGGAAGTCCTCGATTGAGCTGGTGATGTGTTCGGGTCAGGACGCGTCAGAAGGGGGAAGAGGCGCTCTTTTTTCGATTGAGGCTCGGATCCATGCGTCGCTGTCCCTGACGTTTGCCGGAGAGTGACGCGTCAGGCGATCTCGAAGAGACCCGCGGCGCCCATGCCGCCGCCCACGCACATGGTGACGACCGCGCGCTTTGCCCCGCGCCGCTTGGCCTCGACGAGCGCATGGCCCGTGAGCCGCGCTCCCGACATGCCATAGGGGTGGCCGACCGAGATCGCGCCGCCATTCACGTTGAGCTTCTCAGGGTCGATGCCGAGCCGGTCGCGGCAATAGATCACCTGCACGGCGAAGGCCTCGTTGAGCTCCCACAGGTCGATGTCGTCCACCGTGAGACCGTGGCGCTCCAGAAGCCGCGGCACCGCGAAGACGGGGCCAATGCCCATCTCGTCCGGTTCGCAGCCTGCCACTACGAAGCCGCGGAAGATGCCGAGAGGTTCGAGGCCGCGCTTCTCGGCGAGCTTTGCATCCATCACCACGCAGGCGGAGGCCCCGTCCGAGAGCTGGCTCGCATTGCCGGCGGTGATGGTTTTGCCCTCGCCGCGCACGGCTTTGAGGTTGGCCAGGCCCTCCGCATTGGTGTCCGGGCGCGGGCCCTCGTCCTGCGCCAGCGTCACCACCTTGTGGGAGACGGCGCCGGTCGCCTTGTCGACTACCGCCATGCGGGTGGTGATGGGCGCGATCTCCGCGTCGAAGCGGCGGGCCTGCTGGGCGGCGGCGGTGCGGCGCTGGCTCTCCAGACCGTAGGCGTCCTGCACCTCGCGGGAGATGCCGTAGCGCGCGGCCACGGCCTCGGCCGTGTCGATCATCGGCAAATACACCTCGGGCTTGATCGCCATGAGGCTCTCGTCGATGGCGCGGAAGCTGTTGCGGTGGTCGTTCTGCACGAGGCTGATCGACTCGACGCCGCCGGCCACCGCTGTCGTGACTCCATCGAACAGGATCGAGCGCGCGGCCATCGCGATGGATTGCAGGCCCGAGGAGCATTGCCGGTCGATGGTGGCGCCCGCCACCCCGATCGGGAGACCGGCCCGCAGGAGGGCCTTGCGGGCGATGTTCCCCCCCGTCGATCCCTCCTGCATGGCGCAGCCCATCACCACGTCCTCCACCTCGCCCGGGTCGATGCCAGCGCGCTCGACCGCGTGGCGGATCGCGTGCGCCGCCAGCGTCGCGCCGTCCGTGTCGTTGAGGGCGCCACGGTAGGCCTTGCCGATGGGGGTGCGGGCGGTGGATACGATGACGGCTGCTGACATGGGATTTCTCCTGGAATCGAGGTCAGGCGCTTTCGCGCGTGGGGGCGTGGCGCTGGCGCTCCTCCTCCCGCAGTTCCACCTTCGACAGCTTGCCGACCGGGGTGCGGGGGAGGGCGTCGCGAATTTCGAGCGCGGAGGGCATCTCATGCCGCCCGAGCTTGTCGGCGAGGAAGGCGCGCAGCTCGTCGAGGGAGAAGGGCGCGGCGCCGCCGCGCAGCTTGACGAAAGCCTTCGCGGCCTCGCCGCGATAGTCGTCGGGGATGCCGACCACCACGCATTCGTCGACGGCCGGGTGCTCGTAGATCGCCTGTTCGATCATCTGCGGGTAGACGTTGAAGCCGCCGCAGATGAGCATGTCCTTCTTGCGGTCCACAATGAAGATGTAGCCGTCCTCGTCCATGCGGCCGATATCGCCGGTGAGGAACCCGCCCTCGGCGAACGAGGCCGCGCTCTCCTCGGGCCTGTTCCAGTAGCCCTTGGTTACATTCGGGCCGCGGATGCGCAGCTCCCCGACCTCGCCGATGCCAAGCACGCGGGTCGGATCGTCGAGGGACACCACATCCATCTCGATACCGGGCAGCGGCACGCCGATGGAGCCGAACTTCGCGGGGCCTCCCTTCGGCAGGTTGGTGCCGGCCGGCGAGGTTTCCGTCATGCCCCAGCCGCCGCCGAGGCGATGGCCGGTCAGGCGTTCGAAGCGTTGTGCGACTTCGACGGGGAGCGGCGCGCCGCCGGAGCCGCAATAGGTGAGCGAGGAGAGATCGCGCGTCTCGATGCCGGGCAGGTTCGCGAGCGCGATCCACATGGTCGGCACGCCCGGAAAGGAGGTGGCGCGCTTCACCTCGATGTCGTGCAGCATCGTCTCCACGTCGAACCGCATCCGCAGCAGGATCTCGTTGCCGCAGCGGATCTGGCGCAGGAGGATCGTGGTGAGGGCGTAGATGTGGAAGAGCGGCAGCACGCCGATGACCCGGTCGGCTCCTGGACGCGACAGCCCTTGCCCCTCGAACCAGGCATCGTAGATCGACACGGCGGCCGTGAGGTTGGCGTGGGTGAGCATGGCGCCCTTCGGCAGGCCCGTGGTGCCGCCGGTGTATTGCAGCAGCGCCACCGCCTCCACATCCAGCGCCGGCCAGTGCTCAGGGATCGGCGCATCGGCGATGAAGTTGGCGAAGCTCACCACGTCCGGCCGCGTGGGCAGGGGCATCGTGGGAGCCGGTGAGGGTCCGAAGGCCGCATCCTCGCCCACAATGATCCGGTCGATATGTCCTGCATCGAGCAGCTTCACGGCCATCGGCAGCATGGAGCCAATGTCCGTGGTCACAAGCACGCGCGCGCCGGAATCGGCGAGCTTGTGGGCAAGCACACGCTCGGAATCGAGCGGGCTCAGATGCGCCAGCTTGGCGCCGGCCTTGGCGCCGCCGAAGAATGCGTAAGGGTGGTATGGCGTGTTCGGCAGATAGATCGCGAGGGTCTGCCCATTGCCGATGCCGTCACGCAGGAGGGCCGCGGCCATACGGTCGGCCTGTGCCGCGATCTCGGTGAAGCTCAGATGCCGGCCTCGGAACTCGATGGCCGGCCGGTTGCCGAAGCGGCCCGCCGCCTCGTCGAGAAGTGCCGGCAGCGTCGAGATGCGGATCGGCGCATCCCAGCTCACGCCGGGCGGATAGGACCGTTCCCACACGAAGGGACGCGCGCCCGTCATGGGCGCCTCGGCGCACAGGGCGCGGGGCCGGAGCGGTCCCCCGCAATCCAGGCCGGCATCGTCATCGGCGTTTCCATCCAGGTTCCGCTGTGCGAAACTGAGTTTTAGTATTTGACCCGAACGGTAGGAACGGGCGAGACTCTTGTCAACGACCGAAGGACCGATCGAGACCGCCCGTGCCGCGCTCAGCCGATCCCCCGCGCATTCCCGCCGCACCACCACGCGACGAGCGCAAGTTCGTGACGGCGCTCGCCCGTGGTCTTGAGGTGCTGCGTGCCTTCCGGCCCTCCGACGGGGTGCTCGGCAATCAGGAGATCGCCGCCCGCACGGGGCTGCCGAAGCCCACCGTCTCGCGCATCACCTACACGCTCACTGAGCTTGGCTACCTGACGCATCTGGAGCGTCTTGGAAAATACCAGCTTGCGCCCACGGCGCTCTCCCTCGGCTACGCGGCGCTCGCCAATCTCGGCATTCGCGAGGTGGCGCGGCCGCATATGCAGGCGCTGGCGGATCTGGCGGGCGCCTCCGTCGCGCTCGGCAGCCGCGACCGGCTCAGCATGCTCTACGTGGCCCATTGCCGGAGCGCCGCCGCCGTGACGCTGCAGCTCGAGCTCGGCTCGCGCATTCCGCTCGCCACCACCGCCATGGGCCGCGCGTATCTGGCGGCGTTGAGCGAAGCCGAGCGCGCGCCGCTCCTCGCTGCGCTCGCCGAGCGTCACGGACCCGATTGGCCGGCCATCGAGGCCGGCATCGATCAGGCTGTAACGGATTATGCCAAACGCGGCTTCGTGCTCTCCGTCGGCAGCTGGCAGCCCGACGTGAACGCGGTCGGCACCGCGATCCGCCCAGCCGACGGATCGGGGCTCTTTGCCTTCAATTGCGGCGCGCCGGCCTACCTGATCAGCCGCCGGCGCCTCGAAACGGAGATCGGGCCGCGTCTCGTCGCGATGGTTCGCACGATCGAGGGGGCACTCGGCGGGCGGACCGGCGCGGGAGGGCAGGCGGCGTGAGGCTACAGGGCAAACATGCGATCGTGACAGGCGCGGGCAGCGGGATCGGCCGCGCAACGGCCCGTCTCTTTGCCCGCGAGGGCGCGGCGGTGCTTGCTGTCGACCTCCACGAGGACGGCTTGCGCGAGACGGCGGCGGGCGCACAGGGACGCATCGAGACGCTCGTCGCGGATGTGGGCGACGAGGCCGGGGTGCAGCGTTTCGTCGGGGCGGCACTGGACCTGTTCGGCGGGCTCGACGTGATCCATGCCAATGCGGGCGTGAGCGGCGGCGAGGCGCCGTTCTTCGAGACCTCCGTGGCACTGTTCCAGGAGGTGCTGCGGATCAACCTCATCGGGCCGTTCCTTGCCATCAAGTATGGGGCGCCGCATCTCATGGCCGCAGGAGGCGGCTCCATCGTGTGCACCGCCTCGGTGGCCGGGCTTCGGGCCAATGCGGCGGGCACGCCCTACAGCGCCAGCAAGGCGGGCGTGATCAGCCTCGTGCAGAGTGCGGCCAATGCGCTCCACGGCACGGGGGTGCGCGTCAACGCCATCTGCCCCGGCCTCATCGAGACCGGCATGACGCAGCCTCTGTTCGAGGCTGCGCGGGCACGGGGCTCGGAGGGGCGGATCGGTCAGCTCAACCCGCTCCTGCGTGCCGGCGTCCCGGAGGAGATCGCCGCCATGGCGCTGTTTCTGGCGAGCGACGAGGCGTCCTATGTGAACGGCCAGGCGTTCCCGGTGGATGGGGGCCTCTCCAGCACGCTGCCCTTCCGCCACCAGCGCAGATAGCGCTTCACCACGATCACAGGTGACGCCGACCTATTCCATGGTCACGACGATCACGGGTGACGCCGACCTATTCCATGGTCACGACGATCACAGGTGATGCCGGACCTATTCCATCGTCACGACGATCTTGCCCATGGCCTTCCTGGCCGCGAGCGCGGCGATGGCTTCGCCGGAGCGCTCCAGGGGAAAGCGGTCCGAGATGGTGGGGCGGATCCGTCCCTCGGCGTAGAGGCGCATGAGCGCTTCGGTATTGGCGCGGTCGGCCTCGGGAAAACGCCGCGCGAACTCGCCCCAGAACACGCCGACCACCTGGCAGGATTTGAGGAGGGCGAGATTCAGCGGGAGCTTGGGGATGCCGGCTGGAAAGCCCACCACGAGGTGGCGACCCTCCCAGGCGATGGCGCGCAGGGCCGCCTCGCTGTAATCGCCGCCTACAGGATCGTAGATCACGTTCGCGCCGCCCTTGCCGCAGGCGCCCTTGAACAGGTCGGCGAGCGCCTTGGCGCCCTCGCGGTCGAAGGGCCCGGCCGGATAGACCACGCCCTCGTCGGCTCCGTGCGCCTTGGCGAGCGCCACCTTCTCCTCGGACGACGCCGCGGCGACGACGCGGGCGCCCATGGCCTTGCCGAGTTCGACGGCAGCCAAACCGACGCCGCCCGCGGCGCCGAGCACCAGCAGGGTCTCGCCAGGTTCGAGCGAGGCCCGGTCCTTCAATGCGTGGTAGGAGGTGCCGTAGGTCATGATGAAGGCGGCGGCCTCGTCGAAGGGCATGGCATCCGGCACGGGCACGCATTTTCCGGCGGGCAGCGCCAGGCGCTGGGCCAAGCCGCCCCAGCCCGCAAAGCCGATCACCCTGTCGCCGACGCGAAGGCCCTGCACGCCCTCGCCGAGCGAGTCCACGATCCCCGCTACCTCGCCGCCCGGCGCGAAGGGGCGCTGCGGCTTGAACTGATAGCGGTCCTCGATGATGAGCACGTCCGGATAATTGACCCCGCAGGCCATGACCCGCAGCACGACCTCGCCGGGGCCGGCTTGCGGGTCGGGCCGCTCCTCGATCACCAGGGTCTCGGGCCCGCCGGGCGCATGGCTCATCACCGCTTTCATGGTCGCTCCTTCGTGCTGGCCGAAGGCTCGCAGAGGCGCCGCTCATCGACAAGCCGGTCTTTCGAAAAAATGGGACTTCCCCCGATTGGGGCGGACTTTATAAAGGCAGGGACGCGCAAGAGCGGAGCATACCGCTCGTGAGAGGGAGGAGCCCCGCCGTGGCCGCGATGCGGGCCGGGAACGGGCTGTCCCCCGCAGCAAGGAGGCCTGGGCCCGCACGGCAGGAGCGGAGCGGGCCGCCCGTGAGAGGGAGGAGCATGAAGTGACCGCCGTGAACCCCGTCGTCGCCCTCGAGACCGAAGGCGAGATCGCCCTCCTCGTCGTGAATTCGCCGCCCGTCAACGCGCTCTCCGCCGCCGTCCGCGACGGGCTGAGCCAGGGGCTTGGCCAAGCCCTCGCCCATGATGCCGTGAAGGCGGTGGTGCTCATCTGCGCGGGCCGCACCTTCATCGCGGGCGCCGACATCTCCGAGTTCGGCAAGCCGCCGCAAGGGGTGAGCCTGCACGATCTCAACGCGCAGGTGGAGGGCGCCGCGAAGCCCGTGATCGCCGCGATCCACGGCACGGCGCTCGGCGGCGGGCTGGAACTGGCGCTCGCCTGCCATTACCGCGTCGCGGTGCCCTCCGCCCGGTGCGGTCTGCCCGAGGTGAAGCTCGGCATCGTGCCGGGGGCCGGCGGCACGCAGCGCCTGCCGCGGCTCGTGGGGCCGCAGCGGGCTCTCGAGATGATCACCTCCGGCGAGCACATGCCGGCCAAGGCCGCCCACGAGGCGGGGCTCGTGGACCTGCTCGCGGAGGAGGGGCAGCTGCGCGAGGGCGCCGTCGCCTTCGCGCGCCGAATCCTCGCGGAGGGGCGGCCGCTCCGGAAGGTGCGCGACCAGAACGACAAGCTCGTGGCCGAGCCCGGCCTCTTCGAGCGCTTCGCGCAAGCGAACGCCAAGCGCTTTCGCGGCTTCGAGGCGCCGGAGGCCTGCATCCGCTGCGTTGAGGCCGCCGTCACCATGCCCTTCGACGAGGGCCTCGCTTTCGAGCGCGAGACGTTTCTGAGGCTCGTCTCCGGCACGCAATCGAAGGCGCAGCGCCATGTGTTCTTCGCCGAGCGCCAGGCCGCGAAGGTGCCGGACGTGCCCGACGATACGCCGACGATCCCGATCAAGAGCGTGGGCATCGTCGGCGCCGGCACCATGGGCGGCGGCATCGCCATGAACTTCCTCAATGCGGGCCTGCCCGTCACCATCGTGGAGACGAAGGCGGAGGCGCTGGAGCGTGGCCTCCAGGTGATCCGCCGCAACTACGAGACCACCGCCAAGAAGGGCCGCCTCACCATGGCGCAGGTGGAGGAGCGCATGGGCCTCCTCACCGGCACCCTCGATCTCGGCGCGGTGCGGGATTGCGACCTCGTCATCGAGGCGGTGTTCGAGACCATGGCGATCAAGAAGGAGGTGTTCTCCAAGCTCGATCGCATCGCGAAGCCGGGTGCGATTCTCGCCACCAACACGTCCTATCTCGACGTGAACGAGATCGCCGCCATGACGACGCGGCCAGGCCATGTGCTGGGCCTCCACTTCTTCTCGCCCGCCAACGTAATGCGCCTCCTCGAGGTGGTGCGCGGCGACGCCACCGAGAAGCCCGTGATCGCCACCGCGATGCAGCTCGCCAAGCGCATCGGCAAGGTCGCGGTTCTGGTGGGCGTGTGCCACGGCTTCGTGGGCAACCGCATGCTGGCCCAGCGCCAGCGCGAGGCGAACAAGCTCATCCTGGAGGGCGCCATGCCCTGGGACGTGGACCGGGTGCTCACCCAATTCGGCTTCCCCATGGGCCCCTTCGCCATGAGCGATCTCGCCGGTCTCGATATCGGCTGGCAGCGGGAGCATTCGCGCTCCGGCAGCGTTCGCGACATCCTGTGCGAGATGGACCGCCGCGGGCAGAAGACGGGCTCGGGCTTCTACGATTACGACGAGAACCGCACCCCCATTCCCTCGCCCGTGGTGGAGCGCATCATCCTCGATTTCGCGGCTGAGCGCGGGGCCGGGCGCCGCGCGATCCCCGACGAGGAGATCCTGGAGCGCTGCCTCTATCCGATGATCAACGAGGGCGCCAAGATTCTCGAGGAGGGCAAGGCCACCAGAGCCTCCGACATCGATATCGTCTGGATCAACGGCTATGGCTGGCCGACCTACCGGGGCGGCCCGATGTTCTATGGCGACACGGTCGGTTTGCCGAAGGTGCTGGAGCGCATGCGCCGCTTCGAGGCCGAGCTCGGCCCCGACTTCAAGCCCGCCGCCCTGCTGGAGCGCCTTGCGGCGGAGGGCAAGGGGTTTTCGGATTTGCGCTGATGGTGGGTGGAGGTGAGCGCCTTGCGGCGGACGGCAAGGGCTTTGCGGATTTGCGCTGACGATGAGTGGAGGTGAGCGCCTTGCGGCGGACGGCAAGGGGTTTTCGGATTTGCGCTGACGGTGGGTGAAGGTGAACGCCTTGCGGCGGAGGGCAAGGGGTTTTCGGACCTGCGCTGACGGTGGGTGAGGGTGAACGCCTTGCGGCGGATGGCAAGGGGTTCTCGGATTTGCGCTGACGGGCGGGTGTCACCTCTCCCCGGTGGGGAGAGGTCGGCGCGGAGCGCCGGGTGAGGGGAGAACCTCCGAACCGACAGGACGGAGATGACGGCCCTCACCCGCCGGCCCTTCGGGCGGCGACCTCTCCCGCGCACGGGAGAGGTGAAGGGCGCAGCGCTTTCCGTACTTTACCTCTCCCCGGTGGGGAGAGGTCGGGCTGCGTCAGCAGACCGGGTGAGGGGAGAACCGCCGCGCCATCCGGATGGCGCGCGGCAGCCAAGGAGAGGCCAACGGTTGGTCAAGGATCGGATGCGCGGAAGGGTTTGCGCTCTTGATGAGAGCGGCCCCTTTTCCGTGGTCGTCCCCACGGCAGGGGCTGAAGCAACTTGAGGGGGCGTGGGACGCCGGGCCGCTCAAGGGTAGAGGGAAGCAAAGGCGAGCCGCCCAGCGTCCGCACGCACGGCGTCTTGTCGATCGGTCGGCTCCGCACCACCGGGTCTGCTGTCGGAGGAGCCCAAGGCCGGTTACCGGGATACGGATCGCAGCCAGAACCCTCACGACGGCCGGCCCGGCACCAGGGCTGCCAGAACTCTGTCGTAGTGCAGAGCGGGCGGGCCTCTTGGGTCCAGCCTCGGGTCACCCCTTGGCTGGCCTGTGCCGACACGAACCCCCGAGCCTCTGGGTCGCGTTCCCCAGAGCCGCAGGCGCCGATCCTCACCCCGCCACCACGACGCCTCGCGAGAGCGCCCCTCGGTGGGTGAGGACAGCCGGGATATGGCACAGGTTAGGAGGATAGTCAAGAACAAAATGGGAACGACATTTCGCAGACTCAGTCCTATGAGGCTGCTCGATGCCGGCCACGGCCGAAGAGGTAAACGCCGGATTGAGCTTAAAGGCCTCTTGCAACTTAAACCAGACCTGTATTGGCTAGGGTTCTAAGAGCCTGAATGGATCATCATTGAATAAGAATGGGTGGCATCGCTGATGAAGGTCATTGCAAAGAGCCGGGCGTTAGACAAAATCTACAAGCGCCGTGACCGCTATGAAATTCCTGACTGGCAACGCGAACACGTCTGGGACGACCCGAAGAAGCAGGAGCTTATTGACAGCATTCTTCGAGGATGGCGCCTGCCGAAGTTCTATTTCTTGAAAACAGAAAGGGACCCTGAATCTTACGAAATCGTGGATGGGCAGCAAAGACTCATGTCAATTTATGAGTTTTTTGATAATGTCTTACCTCTGTCTGAGCGATCAGCAGAGGATTACGGAGGATCATATTACAAAGATCTTCCATCAGATGTGTCTGATGCATTCGATGATTTAGAAATCGACTATGATGAAATCACTGAAGCAACCGATGAGGAGATCAAACTATTTTTTCAGAGATTGCAACAGGGGCTTCCACTTACTAGTAGCGAAAAGCTGAACGCAGTTCACAGTAAGCTGCGAAATTTTTGTAGAGTCATTGCTAATCACACATTTTTCACGAGCAGAGTCAATTTCTCGAACAAGAGGTATGCACATTTCGATGTTGCTGCAAAAGCAGCAGCTATACAAATAGAGGGCCTAGAAGCAAGCTTGCGGTTCGACGATCTAAGAATTCTGTTCGAGGATCAAAAGCATTTCTCTGATAGATCGTCTGCAGCGAAGCGTTTGAACGCAACGCTTGATTACTTAAGCGACGCCTTTCCCGCAAAAAGTTCAGCTCTGCGCAATCGCACTATCGTTCAATCGGTGATTACATTGGCATCAAGGATAGTTGCAACTGGAAAGGCCTCAGGTACGGAGCGTCGGTTCCGAAATTTTGTAGATCAATTTACATCTGAACTGGGCAGGCAGGTTGAACTAGGGCTCAATGCAACCAATCAAGACTTCTTGCGTTTTCAACGGTCCGTGAGCGCCAACGTGCGCGGAGGAACTCATACCAGAGAGACCATTCTACTTAGGAGATTGCTTCAGTTTGATGCTCAATTTCTTGAGATTTTTGACCCTACTGTAGTTCAGGAGAGTGGTATATCTGAAGAAGTAAAGCGGGCAGCTGACGAAATAACTTCACTTGTAAGCAGCGTGAATATTGTATATTCGGCTAAAACAGGGAAGGACTTGATTAAGTTGACAAACAAAACAACGTCTTCTCTTGTGAATTTAGGGCGTGTGATTAAGAAGTATCCGGCTTACAAAGAATACATAGAAGGGCTGTATTTCACATTATGGGAAGGGGTCGGGGAGAGAATGGGAGAAGAAATTCCCACCTCTTTCCGAGATATAAATTCTCTCAGAACCGATCTCCAACATGACCTCGATCATGGTAAGAAGAAAAGCGTTGTTGCGAAACGCAAGAAGATCGCGTCAGTTTTCGAGAAATATGCAGGTTCCCCCACCCCTTCTACCGTCACTTCGGAGCACTTCGCCGTCTTTCAGGCAAGCTTGCTGCAACAAATTGAGCTGGACATGCGCAGTATTCTTGAGAGTCTAAAATCAGAGGCGCAGCCAGTCGTGCCTGCTAAACCTGCTTCCAACGCTAGCATGAAATCTGGACGTCGGCGTGCGCCGATCGAATCTTAGCTTGTAGATGTCGGCATGAAAGCCTTGGAATGTGCGGGGGGGCGCCGCTACCGCCCCTTCCGTCCCGTACATTTCAGCTTCTGCCCCGCAAACTCCTGCTTGCTCCGCCCCGTTGGGCCGCTCGCGCCATGTAGTCGGCACCTCAGGGTTGGCGGCGACCGTGCCGCTGAGACTGGCATGGCGAGCGCAGGTGTGCTTTCTGCGCTGCGTCATGTCTGGTCCCGCCGACACGCCTGAGACTGCAACCGATTCCCGCACTCCCCTTCGGTTTGCTGTAATCCTCGCTGTCCCCGCCGCGCTCCTCGCCTTGCCCCTGCTCGTTGTAACTCTCGGCGTCATGCGCTTCGAGTTCGGAGCGTGGAACCCGCTGGTGCTGTGGCTCGTTCGTGGGACCTGGACGGATGGGATCGCGTTGATCGAACCGGATTGGGCGAGCGTCGTCTATGACAGCGAGCCGGCAGACGGGCCGGGTGTCGGGACCTTGCGCACGACCTATCGCACGCGCGCCGCGTCCGACGTTGTGCTGGAGCGCTTCACGCATGGCTGTGCCCAGATCGGCCTGACCGCGGGGGCCGATCCGAGTCCAGATCGGGACGGAGGCGTGCTGCGTTCCTGCGCGCAGGACGACCGCGTGATCGTCCTCCAGGTGACGGGGCAGGATGTGGCCGTCCGCGAGGACGTGCCTTAGGCTCTCTACCGCCCCTTCCGCCCCTTATATTTTGGCTTCTGCCCCGCAAACCCCTGCGTGCTGCGCCCCGTGGGCCGTTCGCGCCACGTGAGCGGCACCTCGCGGTCCGTTCCCGGCCCCATGTTGTCGAGGTCGGGTTTGCGGATGCGGGTGCCCTCGTCGGTGGTGCCCTTGCCCTGGGGGCCGTAAGCAGTGGGCGTTTCCTCGCCGCGCTCGCCGGCGGCGGCGGGGGGCAGGTTGGCGCTGCGGCCGTATTTGCGGCCGCCGCCGTAGCGGCCGGCTTCGCGCTCCACGTCCTGCTGGCGGGCGAGGGGGTCGTCGCCGATGGCGAGTTCCGTGGCCTGGAGGCGCTTGAGCTCGTCGCGGAGGCGCGCGGCCTCCTCGAATTCGAGATTGGCGGCGGCCTCGCGCATGCGCTTTTCCATGTCGGCGATCACGGCCTTGAGGTTGTGGCCGACGGTGACCTCCGCGAGGCCCGTATCCACCTGCACGTGGTCGCGCTCGTAGACGCTCTCCAGGATGTCGCCGATGTTCTTCTTGATGCTTTCGGGCGTGATGCCGTGCTCCGCGTTGTAGGCGAGCTGCTTCTCGCGGCGGCGGCTCGTCTCCGCGATGGCGCGCTCCATGGAGCCGGTGACGTGATCCGCATAGAGGATGCAGCGGCCCTCCACGTTGCGGGCGGCGCGGCCGATGGTCTGCACGAGGGAGGTCTCGGAGCGCAGGAAGCCCTCCTTGTCGGCATCCAGGATGGCGACGAGGGCGCATTCGGGAATGTCGAGGCCCTCGCGCAGGAGGTTGATGCCGATGAGCACGTCGAAGGCGCCGAGGCGCAGATCGCGGATGATCTCGATGCGCTCGATCGTGTCGATGTCCGAGTGCATGTAGCGCACGCGCACGCCGTTCTCGTGGAGGTATTCGGTGAGGTCCTCCGACATGCGCTTGGTGAGCGTGGTGACGAGGGTGCGGTAGCCCTTCGCGGCCATCTCCTTCACCTCGCCCAGGAGGTCGTCCACCTGGGAGCGGGCGGGGCGGATGTCGATCACCGGGTCCACGAGGCCCGTGGGGCGGATCACCTGCTCCACGAAGACGCCGCCGGTCTGCTCCATCTCCCACTTGGCCGGGGTCGCCGACACGTGGACCGAGGGCGGGCGCATGGCGTCCCATTCCTCGAAGCGCAGGGGCCGGTTGTCCAGGCAGGAGGGGAGGCGGAAGCCGTATTCCGCCAGCGTCGCCTTGCGGCGGAAGTCGCCTTTGTACATGGCGCCGATCTGCGGCACCGTCACGTGGCTCTCGTCCGTGAAGACGAGGGCGTTGTCGGGCAGGTATTCGAACAGGGTCGGCGGCGGCTCGCCGGGCTTGCGGCCCGTGAGATAGCGCGAATAGTTCTCGATGCCCGCGCAGGAGCCCGTGGCCTCGATCATCTCGATGTCGAAGGTGGTGCGCTGTTCGAGACGCTGCGCCTCCAGGAAGCGGCCCATGCGGGAGAGCTCGTTCACCCGAGCTTTAAGCTCCTCCTTGATGCCCTTGACGGCCTGCTGGAGGGTGGGGCGCGGGGTCACGTAGTGCGAGTTGGCGTAGACCTTCACGAATTTGAGGTCGTTCTGCTTCTTGCCCGTGAGCGGATCGAACTCCACGATGCTCTCGATCTCGTCGCCGAAGAGGCCGATGCGCCAGGCGCGGTCCTCCAAGTGGGCCGGGAAGAGCTCGATCACGTCGCCGCGCACCCGGAAGGTGCCGCGGGCGAAATCGTTCTGGATGCGCTTGTATTGCAGGGCCACGAGGTCGGCGATGAGCTGGCGCTGCTCGATCTTCTCGCCCACCTTCACCGAGAAGGTCATGGCCGTGTAGGTCTCCACCGACCCGATGCCGTAGATGCACGACACGGAGGCGACGATGATCACGTCGTCGCGCTCGAGCAGCGCCCGGGTCGCCGCGTGGCGCATCCGGTCGATCTGCTCGTTGATGGAGGATTCCTTCTCGATATAGGTGTCCGACCGGGCCACGTAGGCCTCGGGCTGGTAGTAGTCGTAGTAGGAGACGAAGTACTCCACCGCGTTGTCGGGAAAGAAGCTCTTGAACTCCCCGTAGAGCTGGGCCGCCAGCGTCTTGTTGGGCGCCAGGATGAGCGCGGGGCGCTGCGTCTCCTCGATCACCTTCGCCATGGTGAAGGTCTTGCCCGAACCCGTGACGCCGAGCAGCACCTGGTCGCGCTCCTGGCGGTTCACGCCCGCCACCAGCTCGCGGATCGCGGTGGGCTGGTCGCCGGAGGGCTTGAACTCGGATTTCATGGTGAAGGGGATGCCCCCTTCCGACTTCTCCGGCCGGGGCGGGCGGTGAGGCACCCACGGCACCCCGTTCCTGAAGCGCGGATCTCCCTCGGTGAGAAGCTGGGTGAGCGCCGCCACCGTCGCCGACACCCCATCCGCCGCGAGGCCCGCGATGTCCGCCCCGTCGTCCGTCACGTCCGGCCCGTCGTCGCCGCCCTTGAGGCCGAGCTTCTTCGCCAGCGCCGGGTCCACATCCGTGACGCTGCCATGGGCGTAGGTTTCCTGCGCCCGCTCCGCAAAGCCCGCCGCCTCCTCGCGCTCCCGGTTCACGGCCGGGTTGAGGAGGTCGGCCAGATAGGTGTCCAGCGGCTTCAGCTCGGGCTTGGAGGCCTTGCCGGTGGAGAGCTTCGCGGCCTTCGGCTTGGCGCCCTTGGAGCCCTTGGCCGAGGTTCCCTCGGGGGCCTCGACCGCACTCGGCTTGGCGCCCTTGGAGCCCTTCGGGGGCGTGCCGTCTTGAGCCGCGGCCTGTGCCTTGCCGGCCTTCGCGCCGGACGATGTGTCGGGTGATTTCGCCATTTGGAGAATATGGCGCGTCGCGTGCCGGGAATAAAGGGTGAACGACGTCTCAGGGTGGTCGAAGGGCCGCCTTGTCGCCCCACCTGGATTATGCAACGTCTGGGTTATAAGACAAAGACCATATCCTTGAAGTGGCAGGCCCGCATGGAACCCTTCAGTCTCGCCAACGCCACGTCCCTGGACGACGAAGCCCTCCTGAGCGGCCAGTTCTGGGGGGAGCTTCGCGTCTTTCTCGCGGTCGCCAAGGCCAAGTCCTTCAACCGGGCCGCCGAGGTGCTGAACACGAGCCAGCCCACCGTAAGCCGGCAGGTGAAGCGCCTCCAGGACCAGATGGGCTCGCAGCTCGTGGTGCCGACCCAGAACGGCGTGAAGCTCACCGCCAAGGGCAAGGCCCTCGCCCAGGCTCTCAGCCGGCTCGACCAGTCGCTCTACGCCATCACGAACGACCTGCGGGCCGAGACCGAGGAGGCGGAGGGCATCGTGCGGGTGAGCATCACGGACGGGCTCAACACCTTCTTCGTCGCCCCCGCGCTGGCGGATTTCAGCGCCGAGCACCCGAAGGTCCAGCTGCATCTCAAGTCGCCGACCAACCTGTCGAGCCTGCGGGAGAACCGCACCGACATGATGATCGGCTTTCGCCCCGTGGAGGGCGCGGAAATCGAATGCCGGGAGCTCGGGACCATCCATTTCATCCCGGTGGTGGCGAAGTCCTACATCCAGCAGCACGGCATCCCGACCCGCGCCAATGCGGGCAGCCACGCCTTCCTCCAATCGGCACTCTTCGAGACGCCCCTCTGGGAGCCCTGGAACGAGCTCGTGGCCCAGGCCCGCACCTCGACGACGTGCGACAACTCCATGGCCTATGGGATGCTGGTGAAGGCGGGGCTCGGGATCGGCCTCCTGGGCAGCTACACCGTGGTGGAGCCCAATGCCGTGCCCCTCGACCTTGGGGTGAAGATCTCCGTGCGGCTCTACGCCCTAGCTCTCGCGGAGCGCCTGAACGCGCGGCCCGTGCGCCTCGTCTTCGACTGGCTGAGCGAGATCTTCGGCCCCGCCAATCCGTGGTTCCAGCCCGAGTTCCGGCTGCGCCATCCGCCGAACCGCTTCGATGCGGGCATCCGCCTCCTCTTCAACGTGTGACCGATGGCCCCCGGCGGGCCGGAACGGGATGATGCGGGCGCCGCTCTGGGGCGGCGCGGGCAGGCCCCGCGCCTCGAGATACAGGCGGCTGATCGTCTCCGAAAAGCCGAGATAGCGGTTCGCCGCGTCCTCGAAGAGTTCGGCCAGCTCCAGGGGCAGGTCCGCGCCCTGGAACAGGAGCTTCTCGAACATGGCCGTGTGGAGCGTCACCACCTGCTCCATATGCCGGCGCAGGGCCTCCTCCAGGGGCGCCGCCTCGGCCGGCGGCGCGGGCCACGGGAAGGCCGCCTCGGGCGGCGGCACGAAGGGGGCGTCGCTCATCGGCGGGCCTCGAACTCGGAGGCCGTGTCCCACGCGCCCTCGACCCGGGCGATCACCGCGGCCTCGGTGTCCGGCGAGATGGCGTTCTGCGGCGGCGTCAGTTCCTTGACGATCTCCAGATAGGGCTCCTCGTGGCCCTCGTAGAGCATGGGCGCCTTGCCGGGGACGATCTGGAAGCCGAGCAGGGCCCGCCACAGGCGGGCGAGCTTCGGGCTTGCATGGGTGATCACCCGGTCGTAGCCCTTGCGGGCGATGTGGTCGAAGATGAACTCCGCCGAGGTCCTGATGGTGCGCGGATCCCGCCAATCCTTGCGAAAGCAGGTGCGCTCCATCTTGGCGAAGTCCTTGAACCAGCGGATCCGCGAGGCGCCGATGGGCTCCTCGCCCGCATAGACGATCACGTGCGTCGCCTGATAATCGTTGCCGTCATAGGCTTGGCGGGCCGGCATCGCGGTGTCCTCCATGAAGGCAATGGCCCGGACCGCGTAGACGTGCAGAAGCTGCTCCGGCGTCGTCACGATTTCGGTCCGGATGAGGTTGTGCTGGCGGGCGCTCTTCAGGGAATCGGTTGGGATCATTCTGGAAAAGCCCTGTAATAAGAAGCCGGTATGGTCTCCAGATTCACGATCCCGACGCCGCCGTGTAGTGGCGAATATCTGGGGCGGTTCTACATCAGCGTTGAACGGATGCGGTTCATGTCGTCAAACAACAATCATGGTGCGGGTGTCCTGGCTGAGCTATGCCGGGAAGCGGTTGAGCAGTGTGGCGGCGACTGGACCCGGATCCGCGCCTACCTGAGGGAACGCGTGGCCCAGATGTCCCGGGAAGAGAAAGCCCTCTGCGACACCGAGATCGAGCGGATTCTGTCCTTTACGCCCCAGCGGCAAAGCCGGCCTCATTGAGCGCCGGAGCCGGGCTCCTCCTCTCGAATCCGAGCGGAGCCCGGAATTCGGTGCGCCGACGAGCCGTCTGCCGCGGCGTTTGGGGAGCGGATCACGGCCCGACCCTTGAGCGGAGCAGGCGGCATTGAAGACCGTGAACACCAAAGGCGAGACCAAGAAGGCCCCGAGCCACACCGACCGGCATGTGGGAACGCGCATCAGGGCCCGGCGGCTCGCCACGGGCCTGAGCCAGGAGAAGCTCGGCGAAGCCCTCGGGGTGACGTTCCAGCAGGTGCAGAAATACGAGAAGGGCACCAACCGCGTGGGCGCGGGGCGGCTCCTCGAGGTCAGCAGCATCCTGGGCGTTCCGGTCTCCTACTTCTACGAGGGGATGGAGACCGAGGGCCGTCGCGGCTCCGGCGAGCCGAGCGCCACCGGGATTCTCGACACCCCGGAAGGCCACCGCCTCGCCAAGGCCTTCATGGCCATCAAGGATCCCGCCCTCGCCAAGAAGGTGGTGGAACTGGTGGAGACCATCGGCGGCCTCGGGCGCTAGTGGCCGCCGAGTACCCCTGGGCTGCGCGAGAGACGCCCACGATCCGATGATCGGCATCAGCCCTCGACCCGCGACGCACGCGGCCGAGGCTTACCCTTAAGTGGCGAGCCGCGCCGCGAAGCGTCCGCCCGGCAACGCGCTCACATGGCCATAGCGGGCGAGCGTGTGCAGCACCTGCGCGACTGCTTTGCTTCCATGATGAAGCACCGGCGCTTGTAGAGGTCGATATATCGGGGATGGTGGGACGGGTCGCTGTCCCGTCGGCGCACGGCGCGTTCGAAGACATAGTCGTTGTGGCTGGGCTCGGCGGCGGCGGGCTCGGGCTTGCCGACGCCGATCACGTCGCAAAGTTCCCTCAGGAAGGAGTGGAAGTTCGCTCGCTCGGCGCCGCCTTCCCGCCCACCCCACCGGCCGATGAAGGCCTCGACCTGCTGCCCGACCTCAGGCGATTCGCTTGGCGGTGGTCCCATAATCGCGTCTGCTCGTAGAACGTGTACTAGGGCATCACTCAACCAAAGGTAATAACATGGCGTAAAAGCCCGGATCACGCGGGGAAATCGCCGCCATTCGCTCCGCCCATGGCTCCCCGCTAGCTCCCACCCCAAAATTCTGTAAGGTAACTCTGCCCGCTCGTTGCGGACTCCCTCCCGCTCCTGCATGAGACCTCAGTGAACCCCGCGCTCCCCTGGGCCCGCACCATTGCCGGCATCCAGTTCGACCGAGACGAGGCCGGATTCGGCCAGGAGGCGCTGTCGGCCGTGCTCGACAACGTGCCGGTGGCGCTCGCCGTCACCATGGGACCGGAGCAGCGCTACGTGTATGCGAACCGCCTAGTGCGCGACATGCTCGGGGGCTGGGCGCCCGATCTCATCGGGCGCAGCTCGCGGGAGGTCATGGGCGCCGTCACGCCTTCCCAGGTGTGGGCGAAGCGCGAGCACGTGTTCACGACGGGCGAGCCGCAGGAAATCGCGGCCATGGACATGCGCGGACCCAACGGGGAAAGCCTCGGGTTCTGGGACATGCGGCTATTGCCGGTACATGACCTTTCCGGCCGCGCCATCGGCATCCTCACCATGGGAGTCGACGTCACCGCGGAGGTGAAGGCCCGCGCGGAGGCCGAGAGCCGCGCCCGCGACGCGGCCTATCACAGCGAGCGCCTTGCGCTCGCCATCGACGCGACGGAACTCGGCCTGTGGGAATGGGATGCGCGCACGAACCAGACCTTCTGGTCCGGGCACCAGCGCGCGATCTTCGGGCTGCCCGCCGGCGAACCGCCCTCCTACGAATTCTGGGCGGAGGCGATCCACCCGGAGGACCGGGAGCGCGTGGTCGCCGCCGTCGGCTCCCTCATGGACCCGGCCTCCGGCGGGTATCTGCGCCTGGAGCATCGGGTGCTGCATGCGAGCGGCGAGGTGCGCTGGGTGCTCGCCCGCGGGCGCATGTTCTACGACATCGTGGACGGGGAGAAGCGTCCGAGCCGCATCCTCGGCACCGTGCTCGACATCACGGAGCGCAAGCAGGCCGAGGAGGAGCGCCTGCTCCTCGCCCGCGAGCTGAACCACCGGGTCAAGAACCTCTTCGCGGTGACGAGCGGCCTCGTGAGCCTCACGGCCCGGTCCGCCAAGACCCCGAAGGACATGGGCATCGCCTTGCGCGGACGCCTCGACGCCCTTGCCCGCGCCCACGATCTCATCCAGCCGGTGATCGGCGAGGAGGGGGTGGACCGGGCCGCGTCCCTGCCGGATCTCGTGGCGACGGTGCTGGCTCCGCACCGGGACGGCGCCGAGGAGCGCCTCGAGACCGGAGGGCCGGGCGTTGCCCTCGGCTCCAACGCCGCGACGGCCCTGACTCTCGTCCTCCACGAGCTTGCCACCAACGCCGCCAAATACGGCGCCCTCTCCGTGGCCGAGGGCCGCCTGGCGATCCGGTGGCATCTCGACGGCGACAAGGCCGTGCTCCATTGGACGGAGCGCAGCGGCCCGCCCGTGGAGGCTCCGACCTCGCAGGGCTTCGGCTCGCAACTGGCGGAAAAGAGCGTCACCGGCCAGCTCGGAGGCGAACTCGCCTACGATTGGCGCCCCGAGGGTCTTTCCGTCACGATCGCGCTGCCCCTCGCGCGCCTCGGGCGCTGAGCGGCTCCATCCTCCGCAGGCAGCCTATCGCGGAGCGCACCCGGCGCAACCGGGCGCCCTCAGGCGCAGAACGAGGTCGGGCCCTGGAGATAAGCCTCCAGGCGCTCGCATTTGGCTTGCCCGTTCTCGGTGCCGGGCCGGGGTTCGGCTGCCCGCACGAGGGGCCGGTCGTCGGCCGTGGAGGTCGCGATCCGCAAAGCCGCGAGGGCGGCTTGCAGGGCCGAGCGTTCCGGGTCGGGCGGCGGGCTGGGAGTCGCGGTCATGAACGAACCTTTTCGAGCCGCTGAGGGCCGATCCGAGCGGAGTGTGATCGCCTCCCGTGACTGAAAAATGGCAACCCGCCTTCAGGCCGCCGCTCCGACCCGCGCGGACCGTCGCGCCTTCGGTGACGGAACGACGGCACCCGCGGCGGCTGGAGCGCCGCGGGTGCCGGACCGGGCGCGCCGCTTGATCAGGCCGGCAGCAGAACGGTGTCGACCACGTGGATCACGCCGTTCGATTGCAGCACGTCCGGGATCGTCACCGTGGAGCGGCCGCCCTTGGCATCGGTGATGACGAGGCGATTGCGGCCGGCAAGGCTCAAGGTGAGGGTCTCGCCCTGCACGGTCTTGAGCATCGCCTGGCCGCCGCCCTGGCGCACCTGCGCCATGAGATCCCTCGCGGTCAGGCGCCCGGGCACCACGTGATAGGTGAGGATGCCCGTGAGGGTCCGCTTGTTCTCGGGCTTCACGAGGGTCTCGACGGTGCCCTTCGGCAGCTTGCCGAAGGCGCGGTTCGTGGGCGCGAAGACCGTGAAGGGCCCCTGCATCTGCAGCGTATCCACGAGGCCCGCGGCCTTCACGGCGGCCACGAGGGTCGTGTGGTCCTTCGAGTTCACCGCGTTCTCGACGATGGTCTTGGAGGGGAACATGGGCGCGCCGCCCACATTCTTGGTTCTCTCCTGCGCAAGAGCCGGCGCGGCGAGGGCAAGGATTGCGGCAAGCGTCAGGATGCGAAGCTTCATGGGCGTGTCCCCTTCGTGATCGTCGGGCGAGCCGCCATGGATCGGCGGCGGGGCCGATGGCCGGCCCTCGCAGCGTCTACCCGGCGCCGGTCCCGCCGGATGCACCATCACGAAAACGTCAGCGCCGGCCTCCCGTTGAGGGAAGGCCGGCGCTGGATGTCGGGCGGGACTTCAGGTCGCTCGCCTCGCGCGGATGCGCAGGGCGAGGCGGGCCGTCACAGATGCCAATCGAAGGCCGAGAGGCTCGGATTGCCCGGTGTCGCCTGGAACCCGAAGCTCACCGATTGGCCGACCGCGATCTTGTCGTTCCAGGCGGCGTTGCGGATCACGTAGGTGTCGCCCACGTGGCTCACGATCTCCGCGTTCCAGATGTTCACCACCTCGAAGGGCATGTGCACTTCGATGGTCCAGTCGTCGACCAGGGTCGCGCCCGCGTTCTTCACGTCCACATTCGCCGTGAAGCCGGATCCCCAGTTGTTGGCGATGGTGACGGTGGGCGAGAGAACGTCATCCCCGGTCGGCGGCGGCGGCGGAGGAGGTGGGGGCGGGGGCGGCGGAGCCGCAATCACGCCGTCGTCGTTCACGATCGTCGCCACGGCGGTGCCGTCGCCGATGGTGGCCTTGGTCGGGTTCGAGAGCACGAGCGAGAACTGCTCGTTGCCTTCCGCCGAGCCGTCGCCCTTCACCGGCACCGTGACCACCTTCGTGGTCTCGCCCGGCGCGAAGGTGACGGAGCCCTGCACGCTCGTGAAGTCGTCCGCGCCGGCGCTGTCGGCCACGGTCTTGTACTGCACGGTCACGGCCTCCGCGGAGGGCGCGGAGAGCTTGATCTGGAACGCGGCCTGGGTGACCCCGTCCACCGTCGTGCCGCCGGTGCCCGGCGCCACCGGATCGAGGTCGAACATGATGGGTGTGAGCTCGCCCACCTTGTTGGTGTGCACGCTCGTCCAATCGTCCTTCAGGATGCCGCCCGTGTCGCCCGAGTTCGGATTCCAGGACCACCAGGTCCAGCTCATGCCCTCCTGGCCTGCCGGGATGTCCCGGGTGCCGTTGGCATCGAAATCGCCGGCGAGGTAGGCCTGGATCTTGTCGAGCCAGGCGACGTCCTTCGGATCGGTGAGCTTGGAGCCGAACTCGCCGAGGTAAATCGGCGCGATGTTCTGCTTGTAGATGTAGCCCCACATCTCATCGAACTTCTGGGGCAGGTTGTTCGGGAAGTTGGCGTCGTTGAACCAGGGCTGCCCGTAGATCGAGTTCGGGTAGTCGTGGGGCGAATACACCACCTTGTTGGGGGTGTTGAGCGTCACCGGGCGGTCCTTCACGCCCATGAGATTGCCGCCCCACCAGTAATGCTGGCCCGCATGGGCGTCGACGCCCTCCACGAAGATGAGCCAGTTCGGGTTCTTGGCGTGGATCGCGTTGCCGGCCTTCTCGGCGGCCGACGCCCAGGCGTTCCAGGTCACGCCGCCATGGGGCTCGTTGTGAAGATCCGCGCCGATGACGGTGGGATTGCTCTTGTAGCGGTCCGCGAGCATGGACCAGTTGTCGATCCAGCGCTGCTCGGAATATTGCGCGTTGTACCAGAGGCCATTCTCGTTGGCGCCCGCGCCCGCGCTGCTGCGATGGTGATCGAGAATGATGCGAAGCCCGAGCTGGCCCGCATAATCCACGATCTTGTCCATGATCTGCAGGCCGTTGAGGCCGTTGAGATCCGCGTTCTTGCCGTAGTCGATGCCGTTGGGGCGGCTGCCCGCATCGAAGAGCTGGTCGGAGAAGGGCAGGCGGATGGCATTGAAGCCGAGATCCGCCATCTGCTTCATCATCTCCTTGTAGTTCCGCGCGTGCAGCCCGTCCGGCGCATAGCGATCGGATTCCATGCCGAACCAGTTGATGCCGGCGATCTTCACGGACTTGCCCGTGCTGTCGACGATCTGGTTGCCCTTCGTGGAGAAGAAGCCCGCGGCCGCGCCCCCGCCCGGCGTGGTGGTCGGGTTGCCCTCGGTGACGGTGATGTCGGCGACGCTCAAGGTGGGCAGCACCGGCGCCGGCGCCGCATCGTCGTTGGTGATGGTGGCGACGCCCTCGCCATCGGCGATCGTCGCCTGGGCGGCGTTCGAGAGGAGGAGGCGGATGGTCTCGTTCGCCTCCACGAGGGTGTCGCCCTGCACGGTGACGTTGACGGTCTTCGTCGTCTCGCCCGCAGCGAAGGTGAGCGAGCCGGTCGTCGCCACGTAGTCCTGGCCCGCGGTCGCGGTGCCGTCGGCCGTGCCGTAGGCGACCGTGACGGGGGCGGTCGCGGCAGCCGAGAGCGATACCGTGAAGGCGACAATCTTGGTGCCCGCGTTCCCCTCGGCCACGCTTGCATCCGAGACGCGGAGCGCCGGCAGGGCCGGGGCCGCCACGTCGTCGTTCTGCAGGGTCATGACGCCCTGCGCATCGGCGATGGTCGCCTTGGTGGCGCCGCTGAGATTGAGCGTGAAGCTCTCGCTCGTCTCAACTGCGGCGTCGCCGAGAATCGGAATGGCGACCGTCTTCGTGGTCTCGCCCGGAGCGAAGGTGAGGGTGCCGGATTTCGCGGTGTAATCGCTGCCAGCCTTCGCGGTGTCGTCCGCGGTCCCATAGACCACCGTCACGGTCTCCGTGGAGGCCTTGGAGAGCGACACCGTGAACGAGGCATCCTTGGTGCCGTTGCCCTCCACGATCGCAACGTCGTTGACGGCAATCGTCGGCAGCGGCGCGGGAATCGGCGCTTGGCCCTGGCCGTTGACCAGGATCCCGGTCGGGTCCGGGACGGTGCCGGTGGCCGAGGCCTGGAAGCCGAAGCTCGTTGAGGCATTCGCGCCGATCGCGCCGTTCCAGGAGGCGTTGCGGATCACGTAATGATTGCCGACCTTGCTGACGATCTCGGCGTTCCAGATGTTGGTGATCGCAAACGGCGCATCGAACTCGATGGTCCAGCCATTTGTCGGGTTCGGATTCTGGTTCTGGATGGACATAGAACCGATGAATCCGGAGGACCATTGGTTCACGACATCGAAGTCGGCAAGATAAGGCATGTCAGGCCCCCTGTTTGGATGCTCGGTTACTTTGTAACTCTGAGCATCAACCTGAATGTGAGGTACGCTGTACGCCGCTAGACCCGCGCAATGTGGCACAACTGTGGGGATTAAATGTTAATCAATTTTAGGACGGGTTAAGCATCTGCGATCACTGAGCTTTGGCGCAAACGCGCCCCTCACGCGGTCGTGCCGGGCCGAGTCCCGCGTGGGCGAATCAGCAAGGCTTTCCAGTGGGGCGGCAAGGCCCCCGCCGGCGTCCCCCAAGGCTCGTTCGAGCCCCAGGCTAGACGACGAGGAACTCGCCGAGACCGAGGGCGAGACCCGGCTTCACCAAGGCGAAGCGGACCTGCGCGGCAGCGCCGGTTCCGTCAGGGTCGTAATAGAGAACGCCGGCGTCCCGGTCGTAGATCACCCGGTCGGTCTCGTCGGCGGCGGCTGGCCCCACGGTGAACATGGAGGCCTTGAGCTTTGCGGGTTTCGTCACCGAGCCGGCCTTGCCGAGCCCTTTGAACACCGCGTTGTCGAGCCAGAGGCTGTCGTCCTTCGCCACGTAATCCGTGATGCGGTCGACGTTCGAGATATCGCTCGGCTTGGTGTTGAAGAGGAACTTGTCCTTGCCCTTGCCGCCTGCCAGCGTGTCGTGGCCCTGGCGTCCGGCGATGATGTCGTTGCCGCCCATCCCCTTCAGGGTGTTCTTGCCCGCGTTGCCCGTGATCTCGTTCGCCGTGTCGGATCCGGTGAGGGCGAGGTTCGCCTTGGAGGAGAGGCTGAGGAAGCGCAGCACCTCCACCTCGGCGCTGCGGCTCAGGGCGTAGGTGACGGTGGAGAACACCGTGTCCCAGCCCTGGCCCGGCCCCTCGACGACGACATCGGCGCGGTTGTCCACATAGTAGGTGTCGTTGCCGCCGAGCCCTTGCATCGTGTCCGCGCCGCCCCGCCCGTCGATGTGGTTCGGGCCCGCGCTGCCGGTGATGACGTTGTTCAGTTTGTTGCCGATGAGTTCCACGAGGTAGGTGCTGTTCGGATCCGCGGACTGGAGATGCTCCACGTCGTCCGTGAGGGTGTAGCTGATCCAGCTCTGAACGGTGTCCGTGCCGGAGTTGAAGTTCTCCCAAACCTTGTCGCCGGTGCTGTCCACCACATAGGTGTCGTCGCCGGTGCCGCCTTCCATGGCGTCCTGGCCTTCGCCGCCGTAGAGAAGATCATTGCCCGAGCCGCCCTCGAGCTTGTCGTTCCCGGCCTCGCCGTAGAGCTTGTCGTTGCCGTTCTCTCCATTGAGGGTGTCGTTACCGGCTCCGCCGATCAGCGTGTCGTTCCCGTCGCCGCCGCCGATCTGATCGTTGATCGGCGTTCCGATGATCTCGTCGTCGCCCGATGTGGGGATGCCGATTTCGCCCGGTGGAACGGTGCCGCCCGGGAGCATCGAGTAGATGCGCAGGTACTTGTTGCGATCGACCTTGTACCAATCGTCCTGCAGGATGCCGCCGGTATCCGACGAGTTCGGGTTCAGCGCCCACCAGGACCAGCTGATGCCCTGATTGCCGGCCGGAATGTCGCGAGAGCCGTTGGTGTCGAAATCGCCGCCGATATACTGCCGAATCTTGCTGAACCAGGCGACGTCGCGCGGGTCCTGAAAGCGGCTGCCCATCTCACCGATGTAGATGGGGGCGATGTTCTCCTTGTAGATGTAGCCCCACATCTGGTCGAAAAGGCCCGGCAGATTATCCGGGAAGTTGGGTGCGAAGGTCCAGGGCTGGCTCCAGTAGATGGAGTGTGGATAGTCGTGTGGCGAGTAGACGACCCGGTCCTTCACGTCGAGAGAGACCGGCCGCTCGCGGACGCCCATGAGGTTGCCGCCCCACCAATAGCTCTGGCCGTTATGCTCCTGCACGCCCTCGACGATGATGAGCCAGTCGGGGTTGATCTTGTGGATTGCGTTGCCGGCCTTCTCGGCCGCGGCCGCCCACGTATACCAGTTCACGGAGCCTGAAGGCTCATTGTGCAGGTCGGCTCCGATGACCGTCGAGTTGCCCTTGTAATGCGCGGCAAGCTTTGTCCAAAAGCTGACCCAGCGGTCCTCCGTGTAGGCAGTTCCCGGGATGTACCAGAGCCCGTTCTCCGCCGCTCCCGCACCCGCATCATTGCGATGGTGATCGAGAATCACCTTCATCCCACGCGCGGCAGCGGCGGTGACGATGGCGTCGAGAATATCGAGGCTCGTAAGACCGGCGAGCTCCTTGTTGGCATTGCCGGTGTCGAAGGAGCCCTGGCGCGGCTTGCGCCCAGGGTCGAGAAAATCGGTGGAGAGCGGAATGCGCAGCGTGTTGAAGCCGAGATTCGCCATCTGGTTGATGATGTCCGCATAATTGCGCACATGCAGGCCGTCCGGCACGAAATTCGGGGTCTCGAACCCGGACCAGTTGACGCCGCGGATCTGGAACGGCTGGCCGTTTTCGTCGAGGATCTGGTTGCCCTGGGTTCGGAAGCCGGCCATGCGATTCGCTCCAATGGGGCGCGGAAAACCCGGAGACCGGTCCTTGCCCTGCAGCGCCTCTACGGCGCCGCTCTTTCAGATTGTTAATTTATATAAAGTGATTTTTAATATCGTCTAGGTCAATGGCTAAGATTCATCCCCAGGGTAAACGCCACGATCGCGTGAGGTACTGGCGAGCCGGATGCAGGTCGAACGGGAGGAGGGCGCTCCGTGCGTCAGTCGCGCTGTTCCCGCTGAGCGGATACGGCGGCGCGGAGGGCCGACCATTACCGGAATCTCGTGATGCTTAGCCGGGTCTGGGTCGTTAACCCAAAATGCCCCTACGGGAGATCGACCATTTACAATTCATTTGCGCTAAGTTTAACTTAGTTTCGCTGTCGCAGTCGCCGAGACACGGCCGGGCTCAATGGGCCCGCCACGAGCTAGGGCATGGCGAAAACGGCAGCCTGGGGGTCTAAGATGCTGACGTTCGCCTGTTTCTCGTGTAAATCGCCGGCCTTCAAGCTCGAAGGCGACCTGACGGACGAGACCCAGGCCCGCTGTGTCGGCTGTGGGGCTCCCCTCGGGAGCTGGGGCATGCTCCGCCAGCAGCTGGAGACTCGCCTCACCAACCTGGAGTCCCGCGCCAAGTCGGCGGGTCGCCACCCTGTCCTGAAACTCCGCCCGGTGGCCGTATCGCGTTAAGGCACAGGCCGGCGTGCGGTTCTGTGTGGGGGGCGGCGATCCTCCTCGACGATTGCTGTGGGAGCGCTCGCTGTAGTGTTGAGACCGACGTCTCCGCCTTATCCACAGCTGCATAAATTATATTAATTAAAAGTTTGCAATTAAGGCAACCTGCCTTAAAGTGAGGCGTCGTCGGAGCTGCCTCGTCCCGGCCCTCCGCCCCACTCCCGCCGTCAGGAAGCGGGAGCCCCGGCCCCTGCGCCGCAACAACAAGCGTACGCGTACAAGCCTCGTCTGAGACGGGATCCCTTTCGGCCGTCTTGGCCGCGCCGTTCAGACCCACATGCAGCAGAAGGCGGCTCGCACAGAACAGCCGCCGTTCACGGGACAGGAGATCCACATGGCACTTCAGAGCATCCGCTTGCGCACCGCTGGCGAGTACGGGGGCGAAGGCCTCGATATTTCCACGAATAACCAATCCACGATCATCGACCTGTCCGGCTCCGACGCCACGGGTCTGACCCTGAACCGGCTCAACAACGATCCGGTCCTGGGCTTCCAGTACAACTACCAGAACAATGTCCAGCCCTGGCAGACCGGTCAGATCCCCGCCTACTTCATGGGCGGCAACCCCCTCCGGGGCAACGACGCGATCCAGGGCGGAGACGGGAACGACACCTTCTTCGGCGGTGCCGGCAATGATCGCCTCGACGGGAACGGCGGCAACAACTTCCTCGTCGGTGACAGCCTGTTTGGGCAAGGGTTCGGCGGCGGCGCGAACCTTGTGGCGAACGGCTCCTTCGAGGAATTCGTTTTCAACCCTCCATTCAACGGTGAATTCTACAGCGTTCCAACTCCCAACGGCTTGGCGAACTGGAACTCGAACGCTGCGCCTGACGACGTGGTCGAGTTAGTAACTTCGGCGCATGGGCGCGGCACGCCAACGGCTGGAAACGTCTGGCTCGATATGGATTCGTCGGCTGGCAACGTGACCATCAAGCAGATGATTGGTGGCCTTGTGACCGGCGGCCTCTACGTTCTTCGTTTCGATGCGAACGAGTCCGATGCAGCAACATCTGGTGCAGGTGACTCGATGCAGGTGAACTTCGGTTCGCTCAACCAGAATGTCGACCCGCAAAGTGGCACCGCCTTCAAGGGCTATGAGTACCTGACTGTGGCGACAGGGGTCACGACAGAGTTGAGGTTCGAGGGCCTCGGATCGCCTGACTTCCAGGGCGTCGGGCTCGACAATGTGCGCCTCTACGATCTGTCCGATGCCGAGGGCGGCATGGGTGACGGCAACGACCGTCTCACGGGTCTTGGCGGCAACGACACCCAGATCGGCGGCGGCGGCAACGATGTGCTGAGTGGGAACGGCGGCAGCAACACCCAGTATGGTGGCGCGGGCACCGACCTCATCACCTCGAACGGCGGGGCGGGTTCCATCCAGGCCGGTGGTCGCGGCGGTGACACGATCTACGGCAGCGACGGCGCCGACACCGTCGGCGGCGGCCGGGACAACGACTTCATCCGGTCCAACAACGGCAACGACCTCGTCTCGGACGGCGACGGCCGCGACTTCGTCGATGCAGGCGGCGGCAACGACCGCATCCTCCTCGGCGCAGGCGACGATCAGGGCGTGTCCGTTCAGGCGCTCTTCGAGAACGGCAACCCCAACACCCAGGTCACCCAGGGTGGCGAGGTTCAGATGGCCGGCTTCTACGGTGGCAGCGGCGCCGACACCTTCGTGATCAACGGGGCCTTCGGCAACGATACGATCTACGACTTCCGCTTGAGCGAGGGTGACACGTTGCAGTTCAACGACGACGGGACGCCAGGCTCGATCGTCGGCTCGTCGGTCAATGGCGCCGACCTCGTCCTGCAGATCGACAGCGACGGCGTCGGTGGTGCTGACTCGACGCTCACGCTCTTCCAGTACGTCTACAACAACGGGCTGAGCGCGGTCGCAACCTCGACGTCGATGACGGCTGATGACGGCTTCTTCCTGATCTGAGAGCGGGCTCGACGAAAGAGCCCGCGGCAGGAGCGTCCTGCCGACACGCAATGAGCGGCGGCCCCAAGGGGCCGCCGTCTCCGCCAGGCAGCGGACCTTCCCGATCTGCCAGGCCCACTCCCGCTCTCAAGAAACGGGAGCCCCGGCCTCACCGCCGCAACAAAAGAGTAAGTGCGTTCCAGACTGGTCCGTGCGGTCCCGCGGCTGTTTTCCCGTGTCGTGCCGGACCCCACCAACAGCAACCGACATCCAGGAAGAACTCTCGAATGGCTCTCCAAAATATCAATCTCCGCAACGGCACGAAAACCGGCGGACTGAACATCAACACGGATAACGCGGGCACCGTCGTCACCCCGGGCACGTTGAACGATCTGGCGAAAGCCATTCCCTGGTTCCAGTACCACTACCAGCTCGCCACCCTGAGCGACCTCCTCGACGACGCCAATCCGTTGGTCGGCGACGACATCATCACGGGCCTCGAGGGCAACGACTTCTTCGTGGGCAGCGCCGGCTCGGACCAGCTCCACGGCAACGGCGGCAAGAACTTCCTCGTCGGCGACGAGCTTGGGGACGGCGCTGGCCTGACGAACCTGGTCAAGAACGGCTCTTTCGAGAACTTCAGCCTGGATGGGGCCGGCATCTTCAGCAACTATGCGCTAATCGCTCGCCAGGAACTCACGAATTGGACGATCAGCAGCTCGAACCCGAGCGATACGCTGGCCGAGCTGCAATTCGCCGATAACGCGACCTATGGCACCACGACCTTCGTCAATGCCGGACGCGGCGTTCCGACGGATGGCAAGGCGGCCCTCGAACTCGACAGCACCAACAACTACACCATCTCGCAGACCGTCACCGGCCTCGTCGCGGGCGCGGACTACGTGCTGCGGTTCAAGGCCAACGACCAGGCCTCCGGGGGTGGCGTCGACGTCGCCGTCAACGGCGCCGTTACGTCGTTCGATCCGGAAGGCATGGCCTTCAACGAGTATCAGGTGATCGCGAAGGCCGATGCCAACGGCATGATCAACCTGAGCTTCACCGGAACGGGCAGCGCCAACAGCCTGGGCGTCCTGATCGACGACGTGCGCATGCATGCTCTCGCGGATCTCTCCAGCGCCGGAAGCGGCAATGACACGCTCACGGGCGGCAGCGATGCCGACACGATGGTGGGCGGCGGCGGCAACGACGTGATGCATGCCAACGAGGGCAATAACAGCCTCTATGGTGGCGACGGCAATGACAACATGACGGCGGGCAACGGCAACGACCTCGCCTACGGCGGAGCCGGCAACGACGTCATGCATCTGAACGGCGGCAACAACCGGGTGGACTCCGGCGCTGGCAACGACCTCATCACCACAGGGGGGGGCAACGATTCCATCGCCGACGGCCTCGGCGCCGACACGGTCTATGCGGGTGCGGGCAACGACGACATCATGATGTCGTTCAACGAGCATACGGCTGGGCCGGGCGCCAACGACGACTTCTGGGGGAATGCCGGCGCGGACCGCTTCGTCCTGTGGACCGACCACATGGGCAAGGACACCGTCTACGACTTCCGCCTCTCAGAGGGCGATCAGCTGATCGCCGGGTCGGGAGACTGGAACAATCCCACCTTCATGAGCCAGATCCTGGCGAATAGCTATCTCGACCTTGCTCGGGTCGACGGCGGCGATCTGAAGCTCACCTTCAACGGCAACGCGGCCCACTCGCTCACGCTCAAGTGGTTCTTTTGGAACAACGCCAATCCGGAGAACGGCGGTCCTAACTGGGGTGGTGCCCAGAGCGGTAGCCTCAGCGGCGCACTCGAGGAGTCGATCGCGAACGCGATCTTCAACGTGTACGTTCCCGCGCAGTACGACTTCGCGTGACGCACTCAACGCGGCGGCCCCACGGGGCCGCCGTTTCCACTCAGGCTCGGGCCTACCCGTTCTGCCAGCCGGCCTCACGCCCGGTATTGGCATCGCGAAGGGCGTGGCGGCGGTCGGCGAGCTTGGCGAAGGCTTCGCCGAGGCCGGAGAATTCGATAGCCCAAATCATGAGCACGATGCAGCCGAAGATCAGGGTCAGGTCGCTCATCTGGCATTCCTCGCGTCGGGGCGTTCATTAACAAACTGCCCGCCATTCGTTAACAACTCCCTAAACGAACGGGGCCGGCGCGAATCGGATCCCAAATGGCTGATTTTTGCCGTCTCGCGGCCTCGGCGGCTCGCGAACGATGCGACCTTGGCGGTCGCCGGGCGCGCAAGCGGGGCCGGGCTGCGGGGAGGCTTCCCTCCGCCCGGCATCGGCCATTTCCCGCGCGAGGGTGCGCCCTCTACCGATCAGCGTCCCTGCGGGGCGGCATGGCCCCTCAGAAGAGGCTCACCGCTCCCGCGACGGCGAGGTAGCGGGCGCCCTTCGCCAGGAAGACGAGGATGATCACGAGGGCGAGGTTGGCGCGCATGATCCCGGCGATGATGGTCAGTGGGTCGCCGATGAGGGGCACCCAGGACATGGCCAGGGTCCAGACGCCCCAGCGCTGGTAGATCTGCGAGTACCGGTCGAACTTCTCCTTGCTCAGGGGAAAGCGCGGGTGGTCCCGGTAGGAGGCGAAGAACCGGCCGATCGCCCAGTTCAGGACGCTGCCCGCCAAGTTGCCCACCGTCGCGACCAGCACGGCCACGAGCACGGGCGCGGCCCCCATGGCGATCACGGTGCCCAGCACCACCTCGGATGTGCCGGGCAGGATCGTGGCTGAAACGAAGGCGGAGCCGAAGAGCCCGGCAAGGGCGCCGATGGAGCCATATTCCATATGCTGTGGTCTCCCGAATGGCGCCAGGACCGGCGCGAGGATCGCGAAGGCAGGGGGCCGGCGCGAAGCGCGCCGGACTTGCGGAGCGCTCCTCAAGGCGCAAAAACGAGGAATGCGCAAGAACCCCCTGCTGCCGTCCACGCGTTTCGCCCGGCCCAGTGAGGGAATCGACCGTTTGAACGGGCCCCGGGCCGCCCCGGTTCCGCGGGTGGAGCGGCATCCGATTCGGCCATGCGCGCCCGTCCAACCCTTGTCCCGCTTCCGGAGGCGCCCATGACGGCCCAGGCCACCCAGACCGAAGCGGAACCCGCTCCCCTTCCGCCGGCGCTGCTCGACGCTCTCGTCGCCCATCTGGGCGCCGCCCATGTGCTCACGGCTCATGAGGACCTGGAGGGCCATATCGTGGAGACCCGGGGCCTTTACCGCGGCACCGCCATCGCGGTGGTCCGCCCGGGCTCCACGGCGGAGGTCGGCGCGGTGATGCGGGCCTGCGCGGCCGCGAAGGTGCCCGTGGTGCCCCAGGGCGGCAATACGGGCCTCGTGGGCGGCGGCGTGCCCCATGGGGGCGTGGTGCTCTCCCTCGCCCGGCTCGACCGCATCCGCGAGGTGGACCCGTTGAACGCCGCCATCACCGTGGAGGCGGGCTGCATCCTCAAGCACGTGCAGGAGGCCGCCGAGGCCGTCGACGCGCTCTTTCCCCTGTCCCTCGCCTCCGAGGGCTCGTGCCGCATCGGCGGGAATCTCGCCACCAATGCGGGCGGCACGGCGGTGCTGCGCTACGGCAACACGCGCGATCTCGTGCTCGGCCTCGAGGTGGTCCTGGCGGATGGCCGCGTGTGGAACGGGCTCAAGGGCCTGCGCAAGGACAACATGGGCTACGACCTGAAGAACCTGTTCATCGGGTCCGAGGGCACGCTCGGCATCATCACGGCGGCGGTCCTCAAGCTCTTTCCCAGGCCCAAGGCGCGGGTTACGGCCTTCCTCGGCTGCGCCTCGCCCCATCAGGCGCTCGCCCTGTTCGAGCGCCTGCGCAAGGCGGCGGGCGATCAGCTCACCGCCTTCGAGTACATCCCGCGCTTCGGGCTCGACATCGTGCTGAAGCACGGCCATGGCACGGTGCGCCCGCTGGAGGGCGATCACCATTCCTATGCGCTGGTCGAACTCTCCTCGCCGCAGGAGAACGCGGACCTGCAGGACACGCTCGAGGGCGTGCTCGGCGCGGCCCTGGAGGACGGCATCGTGGAGGATGCGGTGCTCGGCTCCAGCGAGAGCCAAAACCGGGCGCTCTGGCGCCTGCGCGAGAGCCTCTCCGAGGTGCAGCGCCACGAGGGCGGCTCGATCAAGCACGACGTGGCGGTGCCGGTCTCGCGGGTCGCCGCCTTCATCGAGAGCGCGACGCGGGCCTGCGAGGCCGCCATGCCGGGCATTCGCGTCTGCGCCTTCGGCCATTTCGGCGACGGCAACATCCACTTCAATCTCACCCAGCCGGTCGGCATGGAGAAGGCCGCCTATCTTGGCCAGTGGGAGCGCTTCAACCGCATCGTCCATGACATCGTGCACGGCATGAACGGCTCCATCGCCGCCGAGCACGGGATCGGCCTCATCAAGCGCGACGAGCTCGCCCTCTACAAGGACCCGGTCGCCCTGAGCCTCATGCACAGCCTCAAGGCCGCCCTCGACCCGCAGGGCCTGCTCAATCCCGGCAAGGTGGTGGCCGTGGGGGAGGGGCTCCCGGCGGCGCTGCCGGGGCGGACGTCCTGATCGGGGATCGGAACCACCACCCTGCGGGAGGCAGCGCCGGTCTGCCTCTCCCAGCCTGTGCGGAGAGGCAAGGGCGGGAGCCCCGCTGATGCGGCCCCGGGGTGACAGCCCCTTCCGAAACTGGCACCCAGCAGCATCACCCCGCTCCCGCCTCGGCCGCCAAGGGGAGCGGCACACCACCCGAAAGGATCGCCATGAAGAGCCTCGACATTGTCGCCATCGGCGAGCCTCTCATGGAGCTCGCCGAAGTGGAGCGCGGGGGCGAGCGTCTCTACCTGCCGGGCTTCGGCGGCGACGTGTCGAACGCCGTCATCGCGGCGGCCCGCCAGGGCGCGCGCACCTGCATGATCACGGCGCTCGGCGACGATGCCTTCGGGCGCGCCTTCCTCGATCTATGGGACCGGGAGGGCGTCGACCGCTCCACGGTGATCCGGCGCGAGGGCGGGCGCACGGGCGTCTATTTCATCTCCTACGGGCCGGAGGGGCACGAGTTCTCCTATGCCCGCGCCGGCTCCGCCGCGAGCCTCATGACGATCGCCGACCTGCCGCTCGCACAGATCGCCGCGTCGCGGGTGCTGCATGCCTCCGGCATCAGCCAGGCGATCTCGCAGGATGCGGCCGACGCGGTCTTCGCCGCGATCCGGCACGCCAAGGCGAACGGCACGGTGGTGAGCTACGACACCAACCTGCGCCTGCGCCTCTGGCCGCTCGATCGCGCCAGAGCCGTCATCCACGGGGCCGTGGCGCTCGCCGATATCGCGCTGCCCGGCCTCGACGATGCGCGCCAGCTCACGGGCCTCGACCGGCCGGAAGACGTCTGTGCGTATTATCTCGGCCTCGGCTGCCGGATCGTGGCGCTCACCATGGGCAAGGCCGGCACCATGGTGGCGATCCCGGAGCGGCGCGAGGTCATGCCGGCACGTCCCGTCGATGCGGTCGACGCCACCGGCGCGGGCGATACCTTCGACGGTGCGTTCCTCGCCGAATGGGTCCTGCATGGCGACCCGTTCCGCGCGGCGGCCTATGCCAACGCGGCCGCGGCCCTCTCCACTCTCGGCCAAGGCGCCGTGGCCCCCATGCCGCGCCGGGCGGAGGTGGAGACGTTCCTAAGGGCGTGAGCGCCGCTGCCTCGTCGGCGCTGTCCCCAAACGAAAACGGCGGGCCCTTCGGCCCGCCGCTTCCCTCGTCTCGATACTGGTCGCTTAGCGACGGCCGCCCGGCAGGCGGCTCGCGGTGGCGAGGTGCTCCTGCAGGTGCGGGATCACCGAGCGCGCATAGTTCACCATCGCCGGGTCCGTGCCGGTCTGGGCATAGGCCTGGTACATGGCGAGCGTCTCCGCATGGGCCATGCGCTGCATCTGACCGTAGAGGCGGTCGAATTGCGGGCCGCTGGTGGCGGCGAGCTGGTTCAGCATCGCGGCCTTGCGGGCGTCGAGCGGAACCGCCGTGCGGATCGGGGCCGCGCTCACCGAGCCCGTCGCGTCCACGCCGGCCGCTGCGCCGGTCGTCGCGCCGATGCCGGCGCCAACCGCCGCGCCCACCGGGCCACCCACCAGTGCGCCGACGCCGGCGCCCGCGAGCGTGCCGGTCACGGCGCCGCCGCCGGCGCCCGGAGCCGCCGAAGCCGCGCCCGTCGTGGCACCCGCGCTCGCGCCGATGCCGGCGCCAACCGCCGCGCCCACCGGACCGCCGACGAGAGCGCCGATGCCCGCGCCAGCGAGCGCGCCGGTCACCGTGCCGCCGACCACCTCACCGCCGGCCCCATAGACGGCCGTGCCGCCGTTGAGCGCCGTGGAGGTGGCGGTGTGGTCGCGGATCATGCCTTCCGCATAGGCGAGAACCCGGGGATTGCGCGAGCGCTCGAGGGCGAGCCGGCTCGTGGCGATCTCGAACGAATCCGACATCATGGCCATCATCCGGAAGGATTCCCGGTCCATCGGGCCGGGGAGGGGCTGGGCCATGGCGGGGGCCGCGAGCGACGCCATCAGGGCCGCGAGGGCAACGTATTTCTTCATGGGAATCTCTCCTGCTTCGGAACAAGCGCACCACCTGGCCAAAGAGAGGCCTGGGCATCCCGAGGCGAACCTTGGGAACCGGGGCGGCTGCGGCACCCCGTCAACGACGAAAGACCTAAGCGGTTCCGCAACGATATGTCTGATCTGTCGAATACAGTCTCGCGGCAGAATATGGCCAAGCTTTATTGAGGCATGTTCTTTGTAGATGCTTGCTTTATTTGGCGGCACGCTCCGCCCGCGCTGGGGCTCCGCGGGGGCGGGAGAGGCCGGTGACGGGCCTGGATCATCCGTCCTGATGGGAGAACCTGCTTCCGTTGCTCGCTTCCATATTCCTCGCTGCAAGGAAGGCGCGCCTCGTCTCCTAGCACTTCGGAAGCCAGCACGAGCGCGGGCTTCACCTCCCCCTTGTGGGGAGGTCGAGCGAAGCGAGGGTGGGGGTGTCGGCTCCGGACCCATCCGCGTGTGGCGCCAACACCCCCACCCGCCTGCCGGCCCCCCCCCACAAGGGGGAGGGGAGCAGATCCGGAAAGGTCGCGATGTGTGCCGGAGGGGCGTGCATCCTGAGAGCGCAGAGGGTCCCTCCTCTCGAAGCCCCGCGAACCGCCCGTGCACCAGGGGAGGTGAGGAGGATGCGCCTCCCGGCGCGATGCGCTATGAGCGGGCACCCGTCCGGAATCCCGCGTGTCGAAGCTCGTCCTCATCCAAGCCCTGCGCGGCCTCGCGGCTCTCGCGATTGCCCTGCTGCATGCGCGGCACGAGGCTGGCCTGCTCGCGGGCGGTCCTGCGCCGGCTTCGGTCGTGCCCTGGGCGGCTGGCGTCGACGTGTTCTTCGTGATCTCCGGCTTCATCATGGTGCACGCCTCCGGGCGCCTGTTCGAGGCGCCTGGCGCGCGGCCGGTCTTTCTCGCCCGGCGTGTTGCCCGGATCGTGCCGCTCTACTGGGCGGTGACGAGCCTCTACCTTCTCATCGCCCTCGCTGCGCCCGCGCTCCTCAACAGCGAGTGGCTCAAGCCCTGGCCGGTGCTCGCCTCGTTTCTGTTCATCCCGTTCGCGCGCCCGGACGGGTTGGTGCAGCCGCTTTATTCGCTCGGCTGGACGCTCAATTACGAGATGGCGTTCTACGTGCTGTTCGCGCTCGTGCTGCCCTGGGCAAGGCGGAGCGCGGTGCTGGTGCTCATCGGGCTTCTGGTCGCGCTCGCGATCCTCGGGCGGGCTGCGAGCCTGCCCCAGCCGCTCGCATTCTGGACGTCGCCGATCATTCTCGAATTCGCCTTCGGCCTCGCCATCGGGCTCCTGCGCGCGGAAGGCGTCGTGCTCGGCGGCCCAGCTCGCGCCGGGCTCGCGCTTGCGGCGCTGGCGGGCTTCGCTCTCGCGCCCGTCGGCACGGATGCGATGCGGGCGCTCGTCTGGGGCGGGCCGGCGGCGCTGCTCGTCGCGGCCGCTGCGCTCGGACCCGACAGGGCCTTGCCGCGCAACGCCGCGACGCGGCTCGCGATCGCGATCGGCGATGCCTCTTACGCGCTTTACCTCGTCCACCCCTTCGTGATCCGCGGCCTCCGGGAAGCGACCGGGCGGCTCGGCATCGAGGGAGGAGGCGCGGCGTTCATCCTCGTCGCTCTCCTGGCCGCAATCCTTGCGGCTCTTGCGGTGCACCGACTGTTCGAGCGTCCCGCCACAGAGGCCCTGCGACGGTGGCTCGAACCGGATGGGCGCCTCAGCCCCGCGCCGCGCGCCTGACCCCCCGCCCGAAAGCAGGACGTCCCGCCTTCAGCGACGTTGGGTCGTCATAGCGCTTTTGACCTGGCCCAGGGACAGCATGCCGAGGCCGCCGATCGTGCCCTCGGGCGTGAGGCCGCGCAGCTCCGCGGTGAGGAGAAAGCCGGTCTCGTCGCGGCCGACGGTGAAGAGGTGATAGCCCGCCTTGTGGGTGAGCGTGCCGCCCCGCGCGGAGGCCGAGGGCGCGCCGATCACCGGGACCGGGCCGCGCGGGCCTTTCAGATGCGCCAGCGAGCCCACATGGTTGTGCCCGTGGAGCACGAGCTCGGCGCCCACGCGCGCGATCATCGCCTCGAAACGCGGCGCGTCCGTGAGATTTCGGCCTGCCTGCGCTCCGCCCACATGGGGCGGGTGGTGGATCAGCACGATGCGAAAGCATTCGCTGTCGCGGGCGAGCTCCGCGAGCAGCGCTTCGGCGGCGGCGATCTGCTTGCGGCGAAGACGCCCGCTCGCCACGAAGGGCAGCGTGGGAATCGCCGAGGACAGACCGATGATGGCCACCGGGCCGCGGCGGCGCAGATAGGGGAACCTGCGCTCGTTCCCGTCGTCGCCCCGGGTGAAGGCGGCGATCTCGTCGAGGAGCCCGTCGAGGGCGCCGGGCACATAGGCGTCATGGTTGCCCGGAACGAAGCTCACCTGCTCGGGCGGCCCGAGGCTCTGCATGAAGATCCGCGAGGTCGGCCACTCGTCGTCGAGGCCGATATTGCACAGGTCTCCGGTGCAGGCGATGTGATCGGGCGCCTGGCTGCGGATGTCGGCGACGAGCGCGGCCAGGATCTCCATGTCGTGGGTCGCCTGCCGCCCACGATGCCAATTGAACCATCCGGTGAGGCGCTTGTTCAGGAGCTCGCGCAGCTGCGGCCGAGGCAGGGGCCCCACATGCGGGTCGGTGAGATGGGCGAGGCGGAAGACGGGGCGCATGGACGGGGACGGGGTCTCCAGTGTCGGGGCAACGCCCCGCGCGGCCCTCGGGTTCTAGGGAGGTCTTAACCCGTCGGGCGTCCGCGATGAAGATGCCGACAGCAAACACCGGTGCGCGATTTTTCGGAGGTCCCGAAGCGTCAGGCGCTTCCGATGAAGATGCCGGCGAGAAGCACCAGCACGCCGCCCACGATCACCTGGAACGCCGCCCTCAGGAAAGGCGTGTCCATGTAGCGGGTCCGGATCCAGGAGATGGCCACGAGCTCCACGGCCACCACGAGCGCCGCGATGAGGGTCGCGACCAGGAAGGCGTTCGGCCAGGTATCCGGCACGAGATAGGGCAGGGTGTGCCCGATGCCGCCCACCGCCGTCATGGCGCCGCAGACGAGGCCGCGCAGCCAGGGCGAGCCGCGCCCCGTGATGATGCCGTCGTCCGACAGCGCTTCCGTGAGCCCCATGGAGATGCCGGCACCCACGGAGGCCGCCATGCCCACCAGGAAGGTCTCCCAGTTGTTCTGCGTCGCGAAGGCGGCCGCAAAGAGCGGCGCCAGGGTCGAGACGGAGCCGTCGATGAGCCCGGCGAGGCCCGGCTGCACGTATTGCAGCACGAAGAGGCGGCGCTGCGCCTCCGTCTCCTGCGCCTCCGCGTCCGGCGTGAGCTGGTCCTGCAGCTCGCCCGCCTTCTGCCCGTGGCCCCGCTCCACCTCCGCGAGGCGCACGAACATCTCGCGCACGCCAAGATCCGTCGCCTGGGCGGCGGCCCGGTCGTAGAAATGTGCGGCCTGGAGCTCCATGAGCTCCGCCTCGCGGCGCATCTTGGGGACGTCGAGATTGGGGCTCCACCACACGGCGCGGCGCTTCAGGAAGCCGCGCACGTCCTCCCGGCGGATCGGGGGCAGGTGCTCGCCGAAGCGGGAGCGATAAAGATCGTAGAGGGATTGCCGGTGCCCGCGCTCTTCCTCGGCCATGGCGTCGAAGAGGCCGGCGGAAGCCGGAAAGTCGGCTCGCAGGCGGTCCGCGAAGCTCTGATAGATCCGCGAGTCTTCTTCTTCGTTGGCGATGGCGAGCGCGACGACCTCGCGCTCCGTCAACTCGGAGAGAGCCTTCATCCCAGCCTCCTGCTTAGAAAGGTTCTAAGCAGGGCCGGAGCGGCTTTCAATGGCTGCGGCGCTTCCTCAAAGAGGAGGCCGGCAGCTTAAATGCGCGCGCTCGCGATGAGCGTCGGCGGAGCGATCCGGTCGCTCGCGGGATGGTTAGTACTGCGCGCCGGGGATCAGCGTCGACCGGACCGCGTGGTCGCGCAGGTCGAGGGAGGGCGACCAGACGAAGCGGGCGGAGCGGTTGAGACGGGCGAGGAGGAACGAGAGAAACATGGGGTCACCTGTTGTGTGACAGGGTTATAGACCTGCGCCGGGCGCGGGACATCTGCGATGTTTCCAGGTCAGCTATGCAGTAGCGGTATGAAGATGTTCATCATCCCGTAACGCTTGGCGATCTGTGCTAGAACACCGGCGATGATCGCACTCCCTCCGTACCCTCCGGCCCCATGATCCCCGGCCGCCATCGCCTCACCGGCCGTCTCGTCCGCTTCGGGCTGCATGCCTATTGGCGGGTCTCCCGCGGGCTGACCATGGGGGTCCGCGCCGCGGTGCTCGACGGGGAGGGCCGCGTCTTCCTCATCCGGCACACCTATACCCGCGGCTGGCATCTGCCGGGCGGGGGCGTCGAGGCCCGGGAGACGGCGCTCGCCGCGCTCGGGCGGGAGCTGGAGGAGGAGGGCCGGCTCGCCCTCACCGGCCCGCCGCAGCTCCACGGGGTGTTCTTCAACGCCAAGGTCTCGGGTCGCGACCATGTGCTCGTCTACGTGGTGCGGGATTTTCGGGTCATCGAGCCAAAGCAGCCGGACCGGGAGATCGCGGAAGCCGGGTTCTTCCCCCTCGACCGCCTGCCCGAGGGCACCACGGGCGCCACCCGCCGCCGCCTCGCCGAGATCCTGGACGACATGCCCCCGGCGCCGACCTGGTAGGAGCCCTTCGGCGAGCCAAATACCGTCTGCGGTTGTGCCGTTTGCGCCCGTGAAGCTTCGCTGCTATGCCAGCCGGACGGGGGTATCAGATGATCAGGACGTTCGGTTCGCGACGACGACAGGGCTGAGCCTCACGCTCAAGCCGCCTGTTTTTGTCGCCTCCTTGAACCGCCGAGTCCGTCCGTGACTGAACTTTCCCTTGTTATTCGTCCCGAGCTGCCCATCGACGCCGATCCGATCGAGCGCCTGCACGAGCGCGCCTTCGGCCCCGGCCGCTTTGCCCGCACGGCCTCCCGCCTGCGCGAGGGCGCCACTAGCCTGACGGAACTCTCCTTCACGGCCCTCGTCGGCACGCTGCTGGTGGGTTCCGTGCGCATGACGCCTGTGCTCGCGGGCGTTGAACCCGCCCTCATGCTCGGCCCGCTCACCGTCGAGCCCGCCTTCGAGGGGCGCGGCATCGGCGGCGCCCTCATGCGCCGCTCCATCGACACCGCCCGCGAGCGGGGGCACACCCTCGTGCTTCTGGTGGGCGACGAGCCCTATTACAGCCGCTTCGGCTTCCGCCGCGTGCCGAACGGCCAGCTCGAATTGCCCGGCCCGGTGAATCCCGACCGCTTCCTGGCGCTCTCGCTGGAGGACGGGGTTTTGGAGCGCGCGAAGGGGCTCGTGACACCGCGGCGGTGAGGTGACGCGGAGCGGTTATCGACCCGCGCGTCACGCATTCCCGCGCCGGCCCTCCGTCACCCAGGTCGCGACCGTGGCGCCGATGAGGAGCACGAGACCGAGCAAACCGAGCGCCAGGGGGAACACCGAGACGCCGCGCACGATGGCGCTTTCGCTCGGGCGAATGCCGATCCAGTCGCCGCCCGCAAAGCGCGTGCCGGAGCGCACGGGCAGGATGCGCGGCACCGTCACCTCCTGGCCGCTCTCCGCCGCGACGCGGCGCACGGAGCCGCCGGTGGCTTCCGCGATGGCGCGCAGGGGCTCTGGGTCGCTGAACACGTCCATGAGCTCCCGCGGGTTCGGAGGGCCGACGCTCACGAAAGCGACGAGATCGCCCGAGCGCAGGGTGTGGAGGCCGAGTTCCTGGCTCTGCACCTGGGTGCTGAACAGGCCGGGCTTCTCCTCAGAGAGCTGGACGCTCTGCTCGCGGCCCGAGGGTGCCGTGACGGTCACGGCATCGGCCGTGTCCTTCATGGTCTGGCGCTCGACGCGGATATCGCGACCCGCGACGCTGGCGCGCAGGGCCTCCTCCTCGAGAGCCGGCTCCTTCATGAGCCAATGGGCGAGGCGTCGCAGCAGGTCGAGATGCGGGCCGCCCTCCCGGAAGCCGCGGGCCCAGAGCCAGGCGTGATCGGAGAGAAGAAGCGCCACGCGGCCCTTCTCTTCCCGTCGCAACACGAGGAGGGGCAGGTCGTTGGCCCCGGACATGAGCGCCGTATCCGTCGGCACCTGCGCGCCGACGATGCGCAGCCATTCGCCCCAGGTCGGCGGCTCCTGCTCGGAGCCCGGCAGCTCGCGGGTGACGGGATGGCGGTCGCCGCGCTCGGTGATGCGCGCCTTGTAGGGCTGCTCCACGACGCGCCCGTCCGGATTGCCGGGAATGATGGGCGAGAGGCGCGTACGGGCAAGGCTCGCCGCGCCCGCGAATTCGGGACCCGCCGCCACCATCACGGCGCCGCCCTCGCGCACGTAGCGCACGATGTTCTCGAAATAGGTGCCGGGCAGGACGCTCTGGTTCGCGTAGCGGTCGAAGATGATGAGGTCGAATTCCTTGATCTTCTGCTGGAAGAGCTCGCGGGTCGGGAAGGCGATGAGCGACAGCTCGTTGATCGGCGTGCCGTCCTGCTTCTCGGGCGGGCGCAGGATCGTGAAGTGCACGAGATCGACGTTGGCGTCCGATTTCAGGAGGTTGCGCCAGGTGCGCTCGCCCGCATGAGGCTCGCCGGAGACGAGGAGCACGCGCAGCTTCTCGCGGATGCCCTCGATGGTCACGACGGCGCGGTTGTTCGCCTGCGTCAATTCGTTGGGCAGCGGCTCGACGTCGAGCTCCACCACGTTCGGCCCGCCATGGTCCACGCGCACCTGAATCGAGAAGGGCTGGCCCGTGCGCACCTGCTGGCGCATGAAGACCTGCCCGTCCCGGCGCACGGTGAGCTGCGCCTGGCCCGTGCCGCCCCGCTCCATCACCTGGGCGCGGATCGTCTGGTCCTTGCCGACGATGCCGAAGCGCGGGGCCTCCAGAAGCTTCACCTGCCGGTCGCGCTCGTTCGGGCGGCCGGTGACGAGCGCATGGAGCGGCGCCTTGAAGCCGAGGCCCTCGATGCCGGCGGGGATGTCGTGGACGACGCCGTCCGTCACCATCACGACGCCAGCGAGCCGGTCCGGCGGCACGTCGGCCAATCCGTTGGTGAGCGCCGTGAAAAGGCGCGTGCCGTCGTCGCCCTCGCCGTCATCCGCATCGATGAAGCGCGGCTCCACATCCGCGAGCGAGCCGAAGCGGCGCTGCAATTCCGTGCGCACCGCATCCGTGATCGCCGGACGGTCGCCGAGAGTCTGCGAGGTGGAGCGGTCCATAACCACTGCGACGATGTCCTTCACCTTCTCCCGCTCCTCCTGGACGAGGGATGGGTTCGCGAGAGCGAGGAGGACGAGACCGAGCGCGGCGGCGCGGATCACGGCGATGGGCCCACGGGAGAAGAGGGCAAGCAGCGCGAGCGCGACCGTCGCGGCACCGAGCGCCCAGAGGGCGTAGACGGGGATGAGGGGAGCGAAGCTGATCGAAAGCAAAGGGCTTGTCCTATCGATGGGGCGGGCTCACGGGCGGGGCCGTCCGCGAGCGGTCGTCATCGGCGCGTGGATCCTATTGTCCCAGACGCTCCAGCAGGGCGGGCACGTGCACTTGGTCGGCTTTGTAATTGCCGGTGAGGGCGTACATCACGATGTTCACGCCCCCGCGGAAGGCGATCTCGCGCTGGCGCGGATCCGCGCCGACCGTCGGGTAGAGCGCCTCGCCGCGCCGCCCCACCGCCCAGGCGGCCGCAAAGTCGTTCGAGGTGATGATGATCGGAGAGACGCCGTCGCCGGAGCGCGCGGGGCGCCGCTCGTCGCCTTCCGTCTCCGGGGGCAGGGCCTCGACCCAGGTCTGGCCCGTGGCGTAGCGGCCCGGGAAGCCTTCGAGGATGTAGAAGGTCTTGGTGAGCACGTGGTCCCGGGGCACGGGCTCGAGCTCGGGAATGTCGAGGGTCGCGAGCATGGTGCGCAGGTACTGCGCCTCCGGGCTCCCCGTGCCGCCGGGGCGGGCCGACATGGCGTCGCGGGTGTCGAAGATCACCGTGCCACCGCCCTTCATGAAGGCGTCGAGGCGGCGGATCGCGGCCTCGGAGGGCTGCGGGCGACCGGCGACCACGGGCCAATACAGCACGGGGTAGAAGGCGAGTTCGTCCCGGGCGGGATCGACACCGACGGGGTCGCCGGGCTCGAGGGCCGTGCGGCTCGCCAGGATCTGCGTCAGCCCCGTGAGGCCAGCCTTGCTGGTGGCGTCCACCTGGGCGTCGCCCGTGATCACGAAGGCGAGCCGGGTCGCAAGAGCGGCGTCCACGCTCTCGCGGCCGGGCGGAGGCGGCGGGGTCTGGGCATGGCTCTCGCCCGGCACCCCGACCAGGGTCGCCATGAGCGCGATGGCCGCGGCGGCACCGGCCCGGCGCATGCGCCCGAACAGGTTCGTGAGATGGCCGCTGAGCCAGAGGGAGGCGAGCGTATCGGCGAGGAAGAGCACCAGGGCGAGGGTGAAGAGCGGCGCGCGCAGATCGATCGTGCGGGCGCCCTCGATGCCGCTGATCCGGGCGTTGAGCGGGGCGTAATCGAGGGGCACGATCCGATCTCCCGATACGAGGGCATTCACCGCGAGGCTCGAATCCACCGGGCCGTAGAAGCCCGGCGGGTGCTCCTCCGACGAGCGCTTCGCGTAGTCCCGGGTCACGGCCCGGGCGGTTGCCGGAGGCGAGGTGAGAAGGCCGAAGCCGTCGAGGGTGAGCCGCGGCGCGACCGTCTGCGTGCCGGCGTTGCGCGCCTCCGCGCCGATATCGTCGGGCGCGCCGGCGAGCGCCACGGTCCGGCGCAGCATGTCCACGAAGAGACCCGAGAGCGGCAGGTTCGACCAGGTGGTGTCCGCGGTGACGTGATAGAGCACGATCAGACCCTCCCCGCGCTTGTCCGCCGTGACGATCGGCGTGCCGTCCACGAGAGACGCCCAGGTCTTCTGCGCCAGGTCCGCATCGGGCTCCGCCAGGATCTGGCGGCGGATGCCGATCTCGCTCGGCACGGGCAGCCCGAAATAGGGACTCTCGCGGGTGAAGGGCGCGAAGGTGCGGGGCGAGTCCCAGGAGAGGGTGCCGCCGATGCTGCGCCCGCCGCGGCGCAGGCGCACGGGCACGAGCTCGTCGTTGCCGGCGGCGAGCCGCGAGCCCGCAAAGCGCAGGAGCAGGCCGCCCTGCTCCACGAAGGCGTTCACGCGGCCGAGGGTCTCCCGGTCGAGGCCGCCCACGTCGGCCAGAACCAGCACGGAGACCTGCTCGTCGAGGAGCTGGCGCACCGCATCGGCCACGCCGCCGCGGCCCTCGCGGACCTCCGCATAGGGCTGGAGCGCGCGGGCGATGTAGTAGGTTGGAGCGAGAAGGGGCTGCGCCTGATCGGCTGTGCCGCCGAAGACGAGCCCGACCCGGCGTCGCTTGCCGCGATCGTCGAGCAGGGTCACGGCGCCGGCCGAGCCCTCTCCGAGGATCTCGATGCGGGCGATGGAGTTGCGTACCTCGATCGGCAGCTCGAATCTGGCGGAGGCCTCCGTGGCGTTCGCCTCGAAGGTGAAGCGCGCATCGGCGAGCGGCAGGTTCTTGAGGTCGAGGGCACGGACGACGCCGGTATCGCGCCCGTTCGCCTCCGCGCGGACGATCCGCGCCGCGAACTGCCCGCCGGTGGTCTCGACGCCCGCGAGCGCGAGGGCGGGAGCGCGGTCCGACTTGAGCACGGTGATCCGCCGCTCGCTGGTCATGCGGGCCAATCCATCGATGAAGGCCTGCGCGTCAACGCCGCTGACCCCGTCGCTGATCCACACGATCTCCGCATCCGGCGTCGCTTCGAGGAAACGGCGGATGCCCTCGAGATGCACGGCCCGGTCGGGGAGATGGGGCAGGGGCTTGAAGGTGCGCAGCCGCTCCAGCGCCACGCCGGGAGGCGCGGGCTCGATCGCGGTCGCCCGCTCCGCCGTGCCGAGGACCGCCACGACCCGTCCCTCGCGCCCGGCCGCCTCGACCCGCTCCACGGCGATCGCCTGACGCTCGCGCCAGTCGTGGGCGGCCGCAAAGCCGTTATCGACAAGAAGCAGGAGGGGTCCGCGGGCGCTGTCGGCGGCGGACGGGTTCCATACGGGCCCGGCCGCCGCGAGGATGAGGAAGGCGGCGAGCGCGAGACGGATGAGGAGAAGCCACCAGGGCGTGCGCGCCGGCATCTCCCGCTCGGGCAGCAGGTCCGCGAGGATGCGCAGGGGCGGGAAATCGACACGCTGGGGCTGCGGCGGCGTGATGCGCAGGAGGAGCCAGATCGCGGGCAGCGCGGCCAGGGCCGTGAGCACGAGGGGCGCCGCGAAGGTGAGGGGAAGGCCAAGCATGATCTATCGCCCTCCCGGTCGACCTGAAGGAAACCGCGTCACGGCGCCGGAAGCCTGACGGGCGAGGAGGGCGGCCATGACCTAGCGCCCTCCCAAGGTGGTGCCGCGGCTCGTGGTCACCAGGGTCATGAGACGCAACGCCGCTTCGCTCGCCGGCCGGTCCGTGCGGTGGATCGTGAGGGTCCAGCCCCGGCGCCGCACCAGGTCGTCGAGCTCGGCCCTGTGGCGGGCGATGCGCTCCCGATAGGCATTGCCCCAGGAGGCGGCATCGCCGATCCGCAGGCTCAGGCCCGCTTCGAGATCGTGCAGGATCGCCTGGCCCTGGAACGGGAAGGTCTCCTCCACGGGATCGACGATCATCACCAGATGGCCGCGGGCGCCGGTGGCCGAGATGCCCTCGACGGCGGTGGCGATCTCGTGGACGGGACTGAGAAAATCGCCGATGAGCACCGCCTCGTCGAGGGTCGCCACGGGCGCGCCGGGGGGAAGGTCGTCCTCGAGGGACCAGCGATCCGCCACCAGGGTCTCGGCGATCTTCTCGGTGATCTGGCGGGAGGCTCGGGGCGGCATGAGGCCGAGCAACCCCACGCGCTCGCCCACCTCCACGAAGGCATTGGCGAGGGCAAGGCCCAGCACGAGCCCGCGCTCGATCTTCGAGGCCTGGGCGAGGTCCGACACGAAGCCCATGGAGGCGGAGCGGTCGATCCACAGCCACACCGTATGGGACGCCTCCCATTCCCGCTCGCGCACATAGAGGCGGTCGTCGCGGCCGGAGCGGCGCCAATCCACGCGCTGAGCGGATTCGCCCGTCACGAAGGGACGGAACTGCCAGAAGGTCTCGCCGGGACCCGCGCGCTTGCGGCCGTGGATCCCGTGCGAGAGCGTCGCGGCGACGCGCCGCGCCTCGAGCACGAGGCGGGGCATCCGCTGGGCCAGGGTGAGCGCGTCGGTGGTTTCCTGACGGCCGGGCGAGCGGGCTTTGGTGGGGAGGACCCGGACACGGGCCATGACGGGCGCCTTACCCGCGCAGACGGTCGGTCAGGCGGCCGATCACGCTGGAGAGGCTCTCGCCGTCCGCCCGGGCCGCGAAGGTCAGCGCCATGCGGTGCTTGAGGATCGGCTCCGCGAGCGTGATCACGTCGTCCACGGAGGGCGCGACGCGGCCTTCGATGAGCGCGCGGGCGCGCACGGCGAGCATCAAGGCCTGCGACGCGCGGGGCCCCGGACCCCAGAGGAGGCGGTCCGTGATCCCGCCCGTGCCCTCGCTGCCCGGACGGGCGGAGCGCACGAGATCGAGGATGGCCTCGACGACGGTCTCGCCGACGGGGAGGCGCCGCACGAGGCGCTGCGCGTTCATGAGATGCTCGGCGTTCATGACGGCGGAGGGCTTCGCGTCGTCCGCGCCCGTGGTCTCGATGAGGATGCGGCGCTCCGCGTCGCGGTCCGGATAGGCCACGTCGATCTGGAGGAGAAAGCGGTCGAGCTGCGCCTCGGGGAGCGGATAGGTGCCCTCCTGCTCGATCGGGTTCTGGGTTGCGAGCACGTGGAAGGGCTTGGGCAGGTCGTGCCGCTCGCCGCTCACGGAGATGTGCTGCTCCTGCATGGCCTGGAGGAGCGCCGATTGGGTGCGGGGGCTCGCGCGGTTGATCTCGTCCGCCATGAGGAGCTGGGCGAAGATCGGCCCCTTCACGAAGCGGAAGGAGCGGCGCCGGTCGGCGCCCTCGTCGAGGATTTCGGACCCGAGAATGTCGGAGGGCATGAGGTCGGGGGTGAACTGCACGCGCCGCGCATCGAGGCCGAGCACGGAGCCTAGCGTCTCCACGAGCTTCGTCTTGGCCAGGCCCGGCACGCCGACGAGGAGGCCGTGGCCGCCGGAGAGCAGGGTCACGAGGGTGAGATCGACCACCTCTTCCTGGCCGAAGATGACCGTGTGGATGGCGTCACGGGCGCGCCCGATGGTCTCAAGCGTCGCCTCCGCATTGCGGACGATGGCGTCGTCCAGGGCGGTGGGCGCTTGAGCGATGCTGGCCGTCATGAAGGGTCTCCCTATCAACCCGCTGTCGCCGCCCCAGGATCAGTCTGCCGCTCTTCGCGGGTGCGAGGCAAGCGGGTCGATGAGCCGCAGACCGGTGGTCTGCTGGAACCTCGGAGGTGATCCACGCCGTTGAACGGAGACGGGAACCGGCCTTCGAACCTGGACGCAGGGCTGCGCGTCTCCTAAGCGTAAGCAACTAGTCATTGATCCTGCAACGTCGATCCCGGCCCTTTCACTTTTTTGTGCTCCTCACCGATGACCGGCTCTCCTCCTCCTTCCGCCAGCTTGGCCCCCGGCAGCACCGCCGGCGCGGCTCATGACGGGCGCCTATCCCGCGCGTGGCATCGGGGAGCGGCCCCATGACAGACGCGCCCGCTCCCCCCGAAGGCGCTCCCGGCGGCGCGCTGGCGCGGCTCGTCTCAGCCCTCGACGGGGAGGGACGGCGCGGCCTTCCGCCTGTGGAGCGCTGGAATCCCGCCTATTGCGGCGAGATCGACATGCGCATCGCGGCGGACGGGACCTGGCACTACAACGGTTCGCCCATCGCCCGCCCGGCCCTGGTGCGCCTGTTTTCCACGGTGCTGCGCAAGGACCCGGAGCGCTACGTGCTGGTGACCCCCGTGGAGCGGGTCGGCATCACGGTGGAGGACGTCCCGTTCCTCGCCGTCGAGATGGCGGTCGACGGCGACGGCGAGGCGCGCCAGATCGCCTTTCGCACCAATGTGGACGATCTCGTTCAGGTCGGCCCCGACCATCCGCTGCGCTTCGAACGGGACGCCCATGACGGGGTCAGGCCCTATGTGCGGGTGCGCGGCGACCTATGGGCGCGCCTCACAAGGGCGCTCGCCCACGATCTCCTCGACCTTGGCGAGGAGCGGGAGATGAACGGCCAAGCGATGTTCGCGGTGGCTGCGGGCGGCGCGTGGTTTCCCATCGCGCCGGCCGCCGAGCTGGACGGCCCCGCATGAGATCGACGAGTCTCGACGGCGCCGACATCCTGGCCATCGCCCGCCAGCGCCTGCGACCGAAGCCGCCGGATTTCGCGGATGCGCTCGCGAACCCCCGGGGCGATCACACCCTCGATGCGGTGCCCCTCGCCCTGCCTCTCGATCCCAAGCCCGCGGCCGTGCTCGTGCCCGTGGTGCTGCGCCCGCATGAGCCGACCGTTCTGCTCACGGAGCGCGCCTCCGGCCTTCGCCAGCATTCGGGCCAGATCGCGTTTCCCGGAGGGCGGGTCGATCCGGAGGACGGCTCGGTGTTGGAGGCCGCGATCCGCGAGGCCCGGGAGGAGATCGGCCTCGACCGCGGCTTCATCGCGCCGCTCGGCTATCTCGACGCGTATCTCTCCACCACCAACTACCTGGTGACGCCCGTGGTCGCGGAGGTGGAGCCCGGCTATCGGCTCGATCTCAATCCGGAGGAGGTCGCCAGCACATTCGAGGTGCCCCTCGGTTTCCTCATGGATCCGGCGAACCACCAACTCCATTCCAAGGAATGGAAGGGACGCCTCAGGCGCTACTATGCCATTCCGTTCGGCGAGCGCTACATCTGGGGCGTGACCGCAGGCATCATCCGGAACATGTACGAAAAGGTTCTTGGCGCATGAGCCGGGCGCTTCAGGCCCGCATGGATGCTGCCATAGCGGACGAAAGAAGCGTCGCGGCAGGAGGCCTGTCGCGTCGGTGGAGGGAGTGATCGTCGCATGAGTCGCGTTATTTTCGGCGAAGCGCTCCTGTTCTTCCTGCCCTTCGTCGCCTTCGCCCTCTATCTTCTCTTCCGTCGCCGCAATCCGCTCTCCTGGTCCTCCTGGAGCGACCAGACCGCCTGGCTGGTGATCGCGGGCCTCGCCTGCACGATCGTCGCCCTCATCATCGGCGGCGTGACCGCGGACCGGCAGACCGGGGCCTTCGCGCCGACGCGGATCGAAAACGGACGCGTCGTGCCGGGGCAGTTTCGGTGACGAATACCCTCGATCGCGAGGGCGTACTCGCTCTCCTGCGGCGTCCCCGCCTTGCTCGTCTCATGGCCGTTCTCAACGGGGGCGGGGAGGAGACCCGCGTCGTCGGCGGCGCCATCCGCAACGCGCTGCTTCGGCGACCCGTGATCGAGGTCGATTGCACCACCACGGCGCTCCCCGACGAGACCACGCGGCGGGCCCAGGCGGCGGGCCTCAAGGTGGTGCCCACGGGCATCGAGCACGGCACCGTTACGGTGATCGTCGAGGGCGAGCCTTTCGAGGTCACCACGCTGCGGGAAGACGTGGAGACCGACGGGCGGCACGCGGTGGTTCGGTTCGGGCGCGATTTTCGCGCCGATGCGGAGCGGCGCGACTTTACCATCAACGCCCTGTCGCTCGGGGCCGACGGCGCGCTCCACGATTACACGGGCGGTGTCGCGGACCTTGCGGCCGGGCGGGTGCGCTTCATCGGCGAGGCCCGCCGACGCATCCGCGAGGATTACCTGAGGACCCTGCGCTTCTTCCGGTTCTTCGCCGAATACGCGGCGGGCGCGCCCGACACGGAAGGGATGGCGGCGGCGATCGCCGAGCGCGAGGGCCTGGGCATCCTCTCGCCCGAGCGCATCCGGGCCGAGATCCTGAAGCTTCTCGTGACGCGCCGGGCCGCGCAGGCCGTGCGGGTCATGAGCGATGCGGGTTTCGTCGCCCTCCTGTTCGGGGGCGTCGCGGAGATCGGCCGGTTCGAGCGGGTGGTTGCGGCCGAAGGGGAGGCCGATCCCGTGCGGCGTCTCGCGGCGCTCGCGGTCCTCGTGCCGGAGGATGCGGATCGCCTGCGGGAGCGCCTGCGCCTCTCGAACGAGGAGCACCGGCGCCTGCTCGCCTACGGCTTGCTTGTCCCGGTCCTGAAGACCCGCCCCATCCCCCTCGACGGCGCGGCCCTGCGTCCGCTCGTCGCCGAGCACGGGGTCGAGGCGGTGGCGGATGCGCTCCTTGCGCTCGGCGGGGAGCCCCAGCCGATCCTGGCGCCCGACGCTCTTCCGGCGCTCGGTCGGCTGCGCTCCGGCGAGGAGCCGGTTCCGGTCTTTCCGCTCAAGGGAACGGACCTCCTCGCGGCCGGCATCGCGCCGGGCCCCGCCATGGGCGAACTCCTGCGCCAGGCCCGGCAGGCTTGGCTCGCGGCAGGCTGCCCGGTCGATCCCGCGATGGCGCAAAGCCTGCTGGAGCGGACGATCGACCGCGCGGCGGGCCTCGCGATTCCGACTCGTCACTGAGAAAGAATTCTTGTAGACCGGAGGCTCAGGAGAGCATGCCGGTGTCACGGGCCCCCAAAAAACCTGCCGACCTCGCCCGCCGCCTCGCGGGGCGCGGCTCCGACGAATCCGCCGGCACCTGGCGCCGCGAGAGCTACCGCCTGCCCCGCAACGAAGCGCACGCGACTGCCCGCGACTGGTTCGAGCGCTATCCCAAGGCCGCCTACACGACCGAGGTGGAAAGCTGGCGGGTGCTGGAGAACGGCCTCGTGGAGTTCACCATGCGGCGGATGCCGAGCGCGGATTGAGGCGGAGCGGCTTCGCCGCGGCTTTTTTCACTGGGTCCCGGATCGGCGTGCGCAGAGCTGTGCTCTGCTCCCTTGTCCGGGAAAGGCCGTTCAGGGTGTGATCACCCTCTCACCCCTTTCCCGGCCAAGTGCAGCGCAGCGGAACGCGCAGCCGGGATCCAGAGCAAGAAAGCCGCCGCGCAGCGGCACCGTCTAAGGCCAGCGCACCGTCGGCGGCATGGAGGAGAGGATCGACTCGATGTTGCCGCCGGTTTTGAGGCCGAAGATCGTGCCGCGGTCGTAGAGGAGGTTGAACTCCACGTAGCGGCCGCGCCGCACCTGCTGCTCGTGCCGGTCGGCCTCGGTCCAGGCGGACCCCACATTGCGTCGCACGATCTCGGGATAGACGCCGAGAAACGCCTCGCCGACCGTGCGGGTGAAGCCGAAATCCTCGTCCGGGTCGCCCGACCAGTGATTGTCGTAGAAGATGCCGCCGATGCCGCGGGGCTCGTTGCGGTGCTTGAGATGGAAGTACTCGTCGCACCAGGCCTTGTAGCGCCCGTAATCGGCGGAAGGGTGCCGCTCGCAGGCCTCCTGCAGGGCGCGGTGGAAGGCGACCGTGTCGGGATCGTCCTGGGTGCGGCGGCGGTCGAGCACCGGAGTGAGGTCCGCGCCGCCGCCGAACCAGGCCCGGGTGGTGACCACGAACCGGGTGTTCATGTGAACCGTGGGCACGTTCGGGTTCCACGGATGGGCGATGAGGGAGAGGCCCGCCGCCCAGAACCGCGGATCCTCTGCTGAGCCCGGGATCTGGCCCCGGAATTCCGGGGCGAACTCCCCATGGACCGCCGAGACGTGGACGCCCACCTTTTCGAAGACGCGGCCGCGCATCATGGACATGACTCCGCCGCCGCCTGGGGCGCCGGTGTGGTCCGTCCGGGTCCAGGGCTTGCGCTCGAACCGGCCCGCATCCGCGCGGGGAGCCTCCGGCGCGAAGGGGCCGGTGGCCTCGTCCTCCAGGGTCTCGAAGGCGGCGCAGATCCGGTCGCGCAGGGCGGCGAACCAGACGGGGGTTTCGGCTTTCAGGCGGTCGACAGTGTCCATGAGGCGCTCTTAGCACAGCTCCCGTCGTCAAGCGCCAGCCCGTCATCTGCGCTCGGAGGCTCTCAGCCGGGCTTTGGAAAGCCGCCGGTCTGCCGGAGCGCCTCGCCGAGGATCATGGCCGCCGTGACGGCCACGTTGAGGGAGCGCAGGCCCGGCTGCATGGGGATGAGGACCCGGGCATCCGCGGCCCCGTGGACCTCCTCGGGCACGCCCGCGGATTCCCGGCCCATGAGGATCACGTCGCCGGGGCGATAGGCGAAATCCGTGTAGGGGAGGGCGCCCCGTGTGGTGGCGAGGACGAGGCGGTGGCCGGTTGCCATGCGCCATTCTTCAAATCTTCGCCAGGAGACATGGCGGGCAATGGCAACCCGGTCGAGATAGTCGAGGCCGGCGCGGCGCAGGTTCCGGTCCGACACGTCGAAGCCCGCAGGCTCCACGATCTCCACGGGCACGCCGAGGCAGGCCGCCATGCGCAGCATGGTGCCCGTGTTCTGCGGGATGTCGGGCTGGTAAAGGCCAAGACGTGGCATGGGCTGCGTCTTCGGCTCCGGGCGCGCCGCCGTCAAGGGACCGCGGGGCGGGTCCGGGTGTTTGAAACGCTTCGCGGGCCTGTCTGTTAACGAGGGGCCGCCGGGCACAACGGCTTGTCTACTCCGCTACCGAGGGGCGCCGGGCCAAATCCGAGCGAGGAATGCAATGTTTCAGTGGCTTGAGCGCCGGATCGACCCGTTCGCGCCCTTCGACGACACGAAGATGCCGCCCCAATCCGTCTGGGGCTTCGCGGTCTATTACCTCACGCCCATCAAGGGCTGGCTCCTCCTCATCTTCCTTACGAACCTTGCCATCGGGAGCCTGGAATCGGGGCTCTTCTTCCTGATCGGCTGGTTCGTGGACCTTCTCTCCCAGAACACGCCCGACCAGGTCTGGGCGAACCACGGCAACTGGCTCATCGGCGCGGCGCTGCTCGTGCTGCTGGTGCGGCCGGTCCTGCACTTCGTGCACGAGGCCATCGTCAACCAGGCTATCGTGCCCCAGACCACCAACATGATCCGCTGGCGGACGCACAGCTACACGCTCGGCCACGCGGTCTCCTATTTCCAGAGCGATTTCGCCGGACGACTCGCCAACCGCATCACGCAGGCGGGGCCCGCGCTCCGGGAGGCGGCGGTCGAGATCATCGACCGGCTCTGGTACGTGGCGATCTACGCCTTCACGGCGCTCGCGGCCTTCTCGACCACGAGCGTCTGGCTCGCGCTCCCGACGGTGGGCTGGATCGTCGGCTATTCGGCGCTCATCTGGTACTTCGTGCCCCGCGCCCAGGTGCGCTCGCGCAATAACGCGGACAAGCGCTCCATTCTCGTTGGCCGCATCGTGGACAGCTACACCAACATCCTCACCGTGAAGCTCTTCGCCCGCGGCGCCGAGGAGCGCTCGGCGGTCCGGGAGGCGGTTGCGGCCCACACCAAGGCGTTCCTCCATTCCCTGCGCCTCATCACGGGCGTCAACGCGGTGCTGCAGATCCTCAACAGCACCTATCTCGTCCTCACGGCCGGCATCGCCGGCTGGCTCTGGGCACAGGGGGAGATGACCCCCGGCGCCATCGCGGCCGGGCTCGCGCTGGCGCTGCGGCTCTCCACCATGTCGGGCTGGGTCATGCAGGTGGTGCGCGGGGTGTTCGAGAATATCGGCATCATCCAGGAGAGCATGGAGACCATCGCCCGGCCTCACGCGATCCTCGACGCCCCGGCGGCCCGGGAGCTGAGGGTCTCCAAAGGCGAGGTCCGCTTCGAGAAGGTCTCGTTCCATTACGGCCGGGAGGAGGGCGTCATCGAGCGGCTCGACTTCACGATCCGGGGCGGCGAGAAGATGGGCCTCGTCGGCACGAGCGGGGCGGGCAAGACCACCATCACCTCGCTCCTCCTGCGTCTCCACGACCTCGACGGCGGGCGCATTCTCATCGACGGGCAGGACATCGCGGAGGTCACCCAGGACAGCCTGCGGCGGGCGATCGCGGTCGTGACCCAGGACACCTCGCTCCTCCACCGGTCCATTCGGGACAACATCGCCTATGGCCGGCCCGGCGCCACGGATGCGGAGATCGAGCGGGCGGCCCGGCTCGCCCATGCCCACGAGTTCATCCTGGAACTCGAGGACCACCGCGGCCGGCGGGGCTACGACGCCCATGTGGGGGAGCGGGGCGTGAAGCTCTCCGGCGGGCAGCGCCAGCGCATCGCGATCGCCCGGGTGATCCTCAAGGACGCGCCGATCCTGGTGCTCGACGAGGCGACCTCCGCCCTCGATTCCGAGGTGGAAGCCGCCATCCAGGAGGCGCTCGCCACCCTCATGGAGGGCAAGACGGTGATCGCCATCGCTCACCGGCTCTCCACCATCGCGGCCCTCGACCGGCTCGTGGTGATCGACAGGGGCGACATCGTGGAGGAGGGGACCCATGGGGAGCTCCTCGGGAGCGGCGGGCTTTATGCCCGGCTCTGGCAACGGCAGTCCGGCGGGTTTCTGGGCGCCGACGAGACCGGTGGCGGCCGGGCGGCCCCGGAGCCGGCCCGCACCCCTCAGCCCACCACGGCCTGACGGCCCCAGCTTATCTCGGCCTCACAGCCCCACGGCCCGATGTCGCGCCCCCGCCGCGGCTGCGACCGCGCGGCCCGGTTTTGCCCAGCGAAGTGCCTGATTTTGCCTGCCCTTCCTATGGACAGGCGAGCTTGAGCATGTCAAAGAGCGGCCGCGCGGCGACGCCCAGTCGCATTGCGCGCGCGGTGGCGCGTGTGTTTGGTCCGTCGGTCAAACATCGCGCCTTGTGCCCCAAAGATTTGAGGCATGGACCAGACGCGCGGTTCTCGTTCGAATCTGCATGCTGGAGAGCCAAGTGGCCGAGACCACCACCGCCGCCGAACCCACCCGGCGAGACTTCCTCTACATCGCCACGGGCGCCGCTGCCGTTATCGGCGGCGCGACCCTCGTGTGGCCGTTCGTCTCGTCGCTTGCCCCGGATGCCGCGACGGTCGCGGCCGGCGCGCCCGTGGAACTCGATCTCACCCCCATCGCCGAGGGCCAGATCGTGAAGGTGTTCTGGCGCGGCAAGCTGATCTTCGTCCGCCACCGCACCGCCGACGAGATCAAGGCCGCCCAGGACGTGAACATCGCGTCCCTGAAGGACCCGCAGCCCGACACGGCCCGCGTCAAAGAGGGCAAGGCCCCGTGGCTGGTCGTCTACGGCAACTGCACCCATCTTGGATGTGTGCCCCTCGGCCAGCAGGGCGAGTACAAGGGCTGGTTCTGCCCGTGCCACGGCTCGGTGTTCGACACCTCGGGCCGGGTGCGCGGCGGTCCCGCCCCCACGAACCTGCCGATCCCGCCCTATACCTTCGTGTCCGACACGAAGCTTCTCATCGGCGCGGGCGAGACGGCCTAAGGCGCTGCGGACACCATCGATCAGGCGACATCCATGAGCTCACATCCCACGACTTACGTTCCGAAGAGCGCCTTCGCCAAGTGGTTCGAGAGCCGCTTGCCGATCGTCGGCCTCATCCACTCGTCCTTCGTGGCCTTCCCGGTGCCGCGGAACCTGACCTATTTCTGGACCTTCGGCGCGGTCCTCATGTTCATGCTGATCTCGCAGATCGTGACCGGCGTGTTCCTGGCGATGTACTACACGCCGAACGCCGCCATGGCCTTCCAATCCGTCGAGCACATCATGCGCGACGTGAACTATGGCTGGCTGATGCGCTATCTGCACGCCAACGGCGCGTCGATGTTCTTCATCGCCGTCTACATCCACATCTTCCGGAACTTCTACTACGGGTCCTACAAGGCCCCCCGCGAGATCCTGTTCATCCTGGGCGTCATCATCTTCATCCTGATGATGGCCACGGCCTTCATGGGCTACGTGCTCCCCTGGGGCCAGATGAGCTACTGGGGCGCCACCGTGATCACGAACCTCTTCTCCGCCATCCCGCTGGTGGGCGAGACCATCGTGACCTTCCTGTGGGGCGGCTACTCGGTCGGCAACCCGACCCTCAACCGCTTCTTCTCGCTCCACTTCCTGCTGCCCTTCATGATCTTCGGCGTGGTTATCCTCCACGTCTGGGCGCTGCACGTCCCGGGCAACAACAACCCGACCGGCATCCCGATCAAGCAGGGCAAGGACGCGGTGCCGTTCCATCCCTACATGACGGTGAAGGACGGCTTCTCGCTGGCGATCTTCCTGATCTTCTTCGCCTGGTGGGTGTTCTACATCCCGAACTATCTCGGCCACGCGGACAACTACATCCCGGCGAACCCCGCCGTGACCCCGGCGCACATCGTCCCCGAATGGTACTTCCTGCCGTTCTACGCGATCCTGCGCGCCATCCCGGACAAGCTCGGCGGCGTCATCGCTATGTTCTCGGCGATCATCATCTGGTGCTTCCTGCCCTGGCTCGACACCTCGCGGGTTCGCTCCACCGCCTATCGTCCGCTCTACAAGCAGTTCTTCTGGGTGTTCTTCGCGGTCTGCGTGCTCCTCGGCTGGCTCGGCGCCAAGCCGGCGGAGGGCTGGTACGTGATCGCCTCGCAGATCTGCACGGCGTACTACTTCATCCACTTCCTCGTCATCCTGCCGGTGCTCGGGTTCATCGAGCGTCCGCTGCCGCTGCCCAACTCGATCCTCGACTCGGTGCTCGGCGTGCAGAAGAGCGGGGCCGGGATGCCGGTGGGAGCCGCCGCCGAACCGAACACCAAAGGCTGATCGCGAGCGCTGAGGACAAGAACATGATCAAGCGTACCCTCCTCGTCGCCGCGGCCGTTCTCGGCCTCGCCTCTCCGGCGCTCGCCGCCGGGGAGACCCCGGTGCCGCCGCAGGTCTCCTGGAGCTTCCAGGGGCCCTTCGGCACCTTCGACCGGGCCCAGCTCCAGCGCGGCTTCAAGGTCTATCGGGAGGTCTGCGCCTCCTGCCATGGCCTCTCCTATGTGGCTTTCCGCAACCTGTCGCAGCCCGGCGGCCCCGAGTTCTCGGAAGCCCAGGTCCGCGCTCTTGCGGCGGAGTACAAGATCCAGGACGGCCCGAACGACGCCGGCGACATGTTCGAGCGGCCCGCCCGCCCGGCCGACCGCTTCCCGGCTCCGTTCCCGAACGAGAACGCCGCCGCGGCCGCGAACGGCGGCAAGGCGCCGCCCGACCTGTCGCTCATGGCGAAGGCCCGCACCTACGAGCGCGGCTTCCCCTGGTTCGTGATCGACGTGTTCCGCCAGTATTCCGAGAACGGCGCCGACTACCTCACGGCCCTTCTCAACGGGTACAAGCCGGCCCCGCAGGGCTTCACCGTGCCGGAGGGTGGTCACTACAACGAGTACTATCCCGGCCACGTGATCGCCATGCCGAACCCCTTGAGCGACGGCCAGGTGGAGTATCCGAAGGCCGAGGACGGCAAGGCAATCGTGCCGGAGACGGTGGATCAGTACGCCCGTGACGTGACGGCCTTCCTGGTCTGGACCGCGGAGCCGCATCTCGAGGCCCGCAAGCGCCTCGGCTTCCAGGTGATCCTCTTCCTCCTCCTCCTCTCGGGTCTCCTCTACTTCACCAAGAAGAAGATCTGGGCCCGGGTCGGCGGCGAGATGGACGGGCATGCGACCCCGCCCATGACGCACAACCCCTGATCCCGTCGCGGATGCGATGCGAGAAGGCCCCGGTCAACCGGGGCCTTTTTCGTCGTGGGGCCCTGTGGAAGGCGCGCCTTGTGCATTGAACCGCGCGCAGCCGGGCCCAATACCCCTCCCATGACCGAACCCTTCCGCCCCATCGCCGACGACCTCTGGGGCCGGCCCTGCCTGGCGATCCACGTGCAGCCCGGTTTCGCCCCCGGCGCGCAGGAGCGGCTGCACGCGCTGCAGGGGCAGGCCGCGGCCCTGTGGCCTGGGGCGCTGCACCGGGCGCCGGCCCATGCGATCCACGTGACGATCTATCCGCTCGTTCCCGTGCCGGACGGTTTCGACAAGGAGGCCCATTGGCGGGCCGTGGAGGCTCCGATCCGCGCCATCCTCGCGGAACTCTGCGCCGATGCCCCCGCGCTCACCTTGCGTTTCAACCGCCTGAAGGTGACGCCGGTCGGGCTCATCGCGGTCGCCGAGGAGGCGACGGGTCTTGTCGCCCGTATCCGCGCCCGCATCCTCAGCGACCTGCCTCCCCCGCCCGGGCGCGAGCATGTCCACTACGATCTCGTCCACACCACGCTCGCCCGCTTCGCCTCCGCGGACCCGGTGCCGCCAGAAGCGGTCGCGGCGGTCGAGAGCCACCCCGTGGCCGTGAATGCGCCCGTGGACCGCATCCGCTTGTTCCGGGAGACGCTGTTCCCCTGCATCGTGGGGGAGGAGCTGGAGACCTATCGGCTGCGCGACGGGCGCTGACCGGGCGCTGGGACTTGGCGCCAACGATGCTGCCGTTATGGTGGCGCCGCAGAGGAGACAAGGAATGACGAAAGCGGTGCTGGGCGTGATCGGCGGGTCGGGCGTCTATGACCTGCCGGGGCTTGAGGACATGCGCGAGGAGCGCATTTCCTCGCCCTGGGGCGAGCCCTCCGACGTGCTGCGCATCGGGCGCATCGGCCAGACCCCCATCGCCTTCCTGCCCCGCCACGGGCGGGGCCACCGCCTTTCCCCATCCGACATCAACTATCGCGCCAATATCGACGTGATGAAGCGGGCGGGCGTCACGGACCTCGTCTCCGTCTCCGCCTGCGGCTCCTTCAGGGACGAGTTTCCGCCCGGCTTCTTCGTGCTGGTGGACCAGTATGTGGACCGCACCGTGCGGCGCGAGGGTTCGTTCTTCGGGCGGGGCTGCGTCGCCCATGTGCCGATGGCCCACCCGGTGGGCCCTCTGCTGCAAGGCCGCATCGCGGATGCGGCGGCGGCCGAGGGCATCCCGTTCCATCGCGGCGGCACTCTCGTCTGCATCGAGGGACCGCAATTTTCCACTTATGCGGAATCCGTCACCTACAAGAACCTCGGCTACGACGTGATCGGCATGACCGCGATGCCGGAGGCGAAGCTCGCCCGGGAGGCGGAGATCACCTACGCCACCATCGCCATGGTGACGGATTTCGACTGCTGGCACCCGGAGCACGACGCCGTGGACGTCGCTTCCGTGGTGGCGGTGGCCCGCGCCAATGCCGCGAAGGCCGCTCAGCTCGTCGCCCGCGTCGCACGCGACTTCCCGGCCGAGCACGAGCCGTGCCCGGCCGGCTCCGACCGGGCGCTCGAAGGGGCCATCATGACCGCGCCCTCGATGATCGATCCGGAGCTGATGACGAAGCTCGATGCGGTGGCGGGTCGCGTGCTGAAGGGATGAACGGGCGCCAGGGAGGCCTTCACCCTCGGTTCAGGAGCCCTCCGGCCTCATGGGCGTTGACACCGCCGGACAGCGCAGGAGGCCTCATGAGCCGTATGATCACCGTCACCACCGCCGCCCTGCTGATGATGAGCGGCGCTGCTCAGGCCGGCAACACCTCGTCCAACTCGAGCTCCAATTCCTCGAACGGGGTCCATACCCGGGTCGACACGATCATCCGCGACGACGGGCGCGGCCGCAGCGTCTACGAGGAGCGCCGGGTCTACCGCGAGCGGGCCTCCCGCGGCCAGCCGCGCCTGCGCCGCTGGCGGGACGATGACGACGATTGAGCGATGGCGGCAGCCTGTGGCGGGGCGCCCTATCCTCGGTTAAGGTCCGCGCTTCTCCTCAAGGCAGAGCCATGGACCCGCGCCTTCTCAACGACCTGAAATCCGCGATCCGCTCCATTCCGGATTACCCCAAGCCCGGCATCGTCTTCCGGGACATCACGACCCTGCTCGGCGATGCGCGGGCGTTCCGGCGGGCCGTGGACGAACTCGTCTATCCCTATGCGGGCGGGCGCGTGGACAAGGTGGCGGGCATCGAGGCCCGTGGCTTCATCCTGGGCGGTGCCGTGGCTCACCAGATCTCCGCCGGCTTCGTGCCGATCCGCAAGAAGGGCAAGCTCCCGCACGAGACGGTCCGCATCGCCTATTCGCTCGAATACGGCGTCGACGAGATGGAGATCCATACCGACGCCATCGGGCAGGACGAGCGCGTGGTGCTCGTGGACGACCTCATCGCGACCGGCGGCACGGCGGTCGCGGCCGTGAACCTGCTGCGCCAGATCGGCGCCAACGTGGTGGCGGCCTGTTTCGTCATCGATCTGCCGGATCTCGGCGGCGCCCAAAAGCTGCGGGAGCTCGGCGTGGAGGTCAGGACCCTCGTGAGCTTCGAGGGCCACTGAACCTCGTCACCCCTCCGCTTGCAGGAGCAACCCTCACAAAGCCGTGCTGGTGGTGCCCTTCATCAGGATCGGGCCCGTGGGGCGGCCGGTCGGGGAGCCGGTTGCGGGTTCGAGGGTGATCTCGAAGAGCTGGTTCGGGCCGGTGCGCGGAAGGTTCTCCACGTTGAGCCGCACCGTGCGGGCCTCGTCGATGAGCCCGATGGAGACCGGCCCGCGGGCGCGGTCCCACAGGGTCCAGATTTCGAGGGCCCGGCCTGGCGGCACGGGGATGCTCTCCAGCGGGATCAGCTCCGCGCTGCCATTCGCAAAGGCGTTCACAACGGCGGCCGGCCGGTTCTGGTCCGTGAGCAGGACGGCG
>JAESGO010000022.1_pt1 | contig 219158 bp, 204 predicted proteins | sample 9269701 | NCBI WGS metagenome assembly JAESGO01 (sample SAMN15720690, study PRJNA650881) | algae metagenome | isolation source: Hormoscilla sp. CMT-3BRIN-NPC48 and co-occurring heterotrophs from... | place: USA: Clark Mountains Wilderness, California | collected 2010-04-18
TAGCGGATTTCTACCGCAAGCTGTGGACCCGGGCGCCTGCTGGTTCGGAACTGGCGATGCGCATCGTGCGGGCAGGACGCGACAGTTGGGTGCGGGTGAAGACCGCCGACCGAAACCAGTTTCTCCATAAGCCGCAATCGCAGTAATGGCGTTAGGGAAACGGCGCTAAAGCATAGTGCCGCTTCAGCGTTGCGCCATTGTTTCTGTACCATTCTGAGTGCAGCTTCCCAGATGTTTATAGACTTCCAGCAGACGGCCAATAGCTGAAGCTTTGCTGGTGTATTCGAAAGCCAGTTTAATCAACTGACGTACCTTCTTGAAAAATATTAGAAAACCCTCTAGGTTCGTCGGGAATATTCGAAACTAAGCCCAAGCTCCTAAACTTCTGAAGGACATCAGAACTCGAAAATATGGGTCGCCTTCTACTGTCATCATAAGATTTCGATCAGTTGCCTCTGGCGCGAATATTCTTCCTTCGTCTGCAGCATATTACCGAATTTTTGAATACTTTCAGATACCGGCTTGATTGCTGGTAGGCACCGAAAGCCGCCAAGCGCACTTTGCGGTAGAGACACTTGGATGTTGCTACGGAACACTTCGACTTAGGTTTGCTCCCTTTAGCAGGTCGCAACACCCAAATGGGTGGGCGGCAAAATTTTTGATGCAGAATTCCTTGCTTGGGAGTAGTATTAGTGCCGAGTTCTTCTTGCAGCGGTGGGGGCTAAGGCAAGAAGGAGTGGGGCATGATCATAATGAGCAGTAGTTGGCGTTGGGCAGCTGACCGGGCTTGGAAGGTCGCGTTTGCGGCAGCCTTGTTGATGTTTGCGGCATTTGGACCGATTGGCGCTTATGCGGCTGATCCTTTGCCGCTTCCGCAAGGCCCAGTAATCCTTACAGTAAGTGGCAACATAGCCGTCACCAACTCCGAACAGGGCGCGCAGTTCGATCGCGAGATGCTCTATGCGCTGGGGCTTACGACAATCGAAACCACCACGTCGTGGAATGACGGCAATCAGGTGTTTGAAGGGGTGCTCGCCCGAACAGTGCTTAAGCGGGTCGGGGCCGAGGGTAAGCAAGTCATAGCTACCGCGCTAAACGATTTTGTCGCTCCCGTACCCATGGAAGAAATCGAGAATTACGACGTCCTTTTGGCAACCGTGATGAACGGCAAGCAGATGGAAGTCAGCGACAAAGGGCCGATCTGGATTATTTACCCACGGAACGACAATCCCGAGTTGCAGGACTCCAAGTACAACGACCGTTGGGTTTGGCAGCTGAAGGAATTGCGGGTGGAATGACCCTACGGCCATACCTGTCGCGGCGCTTCTTTGCAGCCCTGGCAGGCGTGGTGGTGCTTTTTGTTTTGCTGGTCAGTGCTTCTTTGCGGCTGGTCACAACAGAAACACAACTCAGCGGCGCCATCACCGAAGACATGGTTTGGCTCGCGAGCCAAGGGCAATTCGAATCCATCCGCATGGCTGAGGCTTTATCAGGGTTCGGCGTTGGCACAGTCACACGTAGCGATCTTCAGTTACGTTTCGATTTGCTCACCAGCCGCATTGTCGTGCTGGAACAAGGCGAGCCGCGCCGGCAGATGGAAGCCCTTGGTCAGACAGCCGAGCTAGTCAATTATCGAGAGGTACTGACTCGCATTCAGCAAAGCCTTGTCGATTTGACGCCGGCGAACGCACCCGAAATCGCCAGACTGCGCAACGAGGTTTTTCCGCTTGCACAATCCCTTCGCGACGTGGCGAACGCTGCTCTGCTCTCGAAGCGCGACACCGAGGCGCAGTTGCGGGACTCGCGCCGGCATAGGTTGTTTGAGATCCTGGCAACACTCGTGGCAACCATGATTGCAGGTCTGTTTTTGGCCGGTGTCGTTATCCGCGATCAGCGCAAGATGGCCAATGCCGAAGCCGATCTGGAACGGGAGCGGCAGATTTCCAAGCTGCATCGCGCCTTTATTTCGGTTGTGTCGCATCAGTTCCGCACGCCTCTGGCCATTATCGATGCGAGCGCGCAGCGCATGGTGCGGCGTGGCAGCCTGATGGATCCCGAAGAGATCGCAGCGCGAGCGGACAAAATCCGCAATGCTTGCCATCGGCTAACACGATTGATGGAGAGCACGCTTAACGCTGCCCGGCTTGAGGAAGGAGAAATCAGCTTCACCTTGCGGGCCTGCAATTTGCCAACTCTGCTCAAGGGTGTCGTCGAAAACCAGCCTGACGATGACCAGGGCCGGATAAAACTTGTGCTCGGGGACCTGCCGCAATGGACCAAAGCGGACACCACCCTGCTTGAGCAAGCTGTTCAAAACCTGGTTTCCAATGCTCTCAAATATTCCCCTGCCGGATCCCCGGTGACAATCACTGCACAACGAGCCGGCGCGGAAATCTTGATCGGTGTAGCGGATCGTGGGGTTGGCATACCAGCAGACGAGCTGAGCTCATTGTTCCAGAGGTTCTTCCGGGCCAGAACAGCTGAAGGGATCCCGGGAACAGGGATCGGATTAAGCTTTGTGGCGCAGATCATGGACCTGCACCAAGGCCGCGTCGAGGTGAAAAGTACGGAAGGGGAAGGCTCTGTTTTCACGCTGCGCCTGCCGTTCCGTTTTGCCAGCGTCGTTGCCTCCTCCCCCAAAACAAATGCCCAACCGGCAGCGAGTTGAGCCCATGCAATTCACCATCCTATGCGTTGAAGATGAAGCGGACCTCCGTGCCGACATAGGTGAGGAGCTGGAAGCCGCGGGTTACCGGGTCATGGAAGCAGACAATGGCCGGGAGGCGCTTGAGTTAATGCGCCACACCAGGCCTGATCTGGTTCTGTGTGACATCACTATGCCGCACATGTCCGGGCTCGAACTGCTTGAACACGTGCGCAAGGAGCCAGCACTGGGCGATCTGCCGTTTATCTTTCTCACCGCGTTAGCGGGCCGTCGCGACATCATCGCGGGCAAAGCTGCAGGGGTGGACGATTACCTCACCAAGCCGATCGATTTCGATCTTATGCTGATCACGATTGCAGCGCGGCTGGACCAAGTCGCCCGGGTTAAAGGCGCCGTTGCTCGCAAGCAAGGCGAGAGTTCAAGCGAGACAATCCGTTCGGCGCTAATGGGGGCCAATGAAGCGCTCAACCGCGTGGCTGCCGGCGTTTTCCTGATCGACGAGCAGCGCAAGGTGTTGTTTCACAACCGGCGCGCAACGGAATTGTTGAGTGAGGCTGACGGCATCAGCCTTTCCCGAGATGGCTTGTTGCGTGGAGAGACACCGCAGCAAACCCATGCCTTGCGTGATGTTGTGGACGCGGCGATCTGTCGTGCCGTTGGAGGTATGCGGCAAGCGACTGAAGCCGTGGCGCTGGCGCGCGGTTCCGGGCGGCGGGCTCTGTTCGCAGTGGCTTGCCCTTTGGGACGGGGACCGGCTGGGCCAGGTGAACCAGTCGTGGGTCTTTTTGTGACCGATCCCGAACGGCGCCTGAGCGCCGCGGCCGAAGCAGTGGCGCATCTTTATGGATTATCGCCGGCGGAGACGCGCCTGGCGCTGGCCTTGGCGCGCGGACTGCGGCTCGATGAGATTGCCGATGAGTTCGGCATCTCACGCAATACCGTCAGTTACACGATGAAGAACGTATTCCGGAAAACCGAGACCGACAGGCAGGCCGATCTGATCAGCCTCTTCATCGCCAGCCCGGTGGCGCTGGAAAGCGAGTGACGATCTAGGCGGCTACTCGCCTTGAGCCGCGAGTCCGAACCATGGCGGACTTGGTCGCATTCCCGGACCTTGCCCGCCGGGCGACCTGCTTGGGACGGAAAGCCGGGTCGCTGGCGATGATGGCCGCTATGGCACTGTCGACCTCGCGGAAGATGTTCGTGAGGCTTGGGTGTTCAGCTTCGTTGAAATAGATCATGTCTGGCAATTTGCGCATTTTTTTCTCCTCGATCAGGCGGTGAGCCCGTAGGGCAAAGCAAGCATGGTGATGGCGAGTGCGTAGAGACTGGACAAAAGAATGGTTCGGCGCATGACGATCCTGAGGTGTTTGAAGCTTGGCCGAGGCGCGTGAAGCGCTCGCCTTGATGAGGCTGCATTAATCACGCGGCTTAAAGGCCTTCACCGCTCAAACAGGTGGGCTGAACAGCTTTGTTAATTGTTTCTTAAGAGCCCTCTATGCCCAAGCGGCAGAAAAAGAAACGCGCCGGGAGCGCATGGCCCCCGACGCTCTTTTTTGACTGCAAGAAAATCAGGCCGGCTTGATGTTCTGGTTTAGGCGGAACAGGTTTTCGGGGTCGTATTGGCGCTTAACGGCTTGGAGGCGGCGCAGGGTTTCTCCTGGGTATGCGGCGTTCAAGCGCTCACGCCCTTCAGCGCCCAAGAAGTTGACATATGCGCTGTCGGTTTGTTGCGGGAAAGCATTGATGCATGCCGTGGCCCATACGTCGTGGCGGACAGTGGCAGCAGCGCTACCATCCATTGCGAGGAATGCCGCCATGATCGGGCTGCGCCGATGGGCGAAGGCTGTAGCTTGTACGGGCACCCGTGCTGCTGCACCACCCATGATCCGGATCTGGGCCATGCGCATGGGTGCCTCACCCTTGGCGAGCAGTTCAAGCATCATGGCGGCCTGGCTGTGGTCAAAACTGTCAAGGAAGCGCGTGCGAACGGAGACACTTGGCTTTTGACTGGGATCTTCGGGCAGATACATGCTGCTGAAGGTAGTGGGACGCACCAGATCGGCAATTGGCGTGCAGAGGGCGCGGAATGGCGCAAGGGCGCTCTGAGCGGCAGCCGCCGGTCCCGCATAGGCCATCATCGCCATGATCACCGTCTTGCCGACGATCTCTTCTGGAAGGAACGGCAGAGGAGGCGCGGGCATAACCATCACGATGGTCGAGAGATCATCAGGCGCGGCCTGGGCGGCAGTCACGAAACCTGCGAGCACTTCAGGCGTAGCCGGCAGGACCAGCGGACCGCCGGTAAACTCAGGCAGAAGATGCATGCGGTATTTGAACCTGGTGACCACACCAAAATTACCACCACCCCCGCGCACGGCCCAGAACAGATCAGCGTTCTGGTGAGCATCGGCGATCAGTATGTCACCGCGCGCTGTGACGATCTCGGCGGCAAGGAGCGAGTCGATGGTGAGCCCATGCTTGCGCACAAGGTAGCCGATACCACCGCCCAGCGTCAGTCCGCCAATGCCAACGGTAGCGGAGTCGCCGAAGCCAACGACAAAGCCGTGTGGTTCGAGGGCCGCAGTGACTTCACCGGAGGTCAGGCCGCTGCCGGCCCAGATAGACATGTTCTCACGGTCAATTTCGATACTCTTGAGATCACGCATGTCGATAACCACGCCACCATCCGATCCGCCGTGCCCGCATGTGGAGTGTCCACCGCTACGGACTGCCAGCTCGAGTTTGTTGGCGCGGGCGAAATCAAGGACGTCAGCGACATCGGGGGCATCTGCAGCACGGGCGATCAGCAAGGGGCGATGATCGAAATTGCCCAGTGCAACGGCACGATGCTCGTCATAGTCCCGGTGAGTAGGGAGGATGATCTTGCCCTTGAGTTGCTGGGAAAGCGTTTCGATCTGTGCAGCAAAGGCGCCGCTGGCCCCTTGCCGGGGCATGTTCATCATCAGGTTCATATGCTTGGCTCCACCAATGAGCGCCCATGCGGCGCCGTGATGGCGGATCGAGATATGCGAGCGGCACTCGCTTGCCCCCACCCGTTAAGGTGGTTGCGTCTGCCTTTTGCCAATTGGCTCTTGCGGCAAACAATACCGCGCAAACAGGTGGGGCCGGCGCAGTAACGACTCGTTAAGTCCTGAGGCTTCAACGCAAGAGGAGCCCGTGATGCTCAAAGTGATAAAAACATGGCGTGAAAAGCGCCGCCGCGAACCAAGCGAGCCAGTGGGCGTGTTCGATGATCAACTGTTGGCCGATTTAGGCTTGAGCTGGGAAGATGTGCGCGATGCGCGTATCAAATGCGGTGAGAAGGTTAGCGAAGGCGCCGTGTTTCCATAGGCGTCTTCCGAAAGAGCAGCCGCTCTTATAGCCGGCGCATCGGCTTGCCACTAGCTTGGGCAAAGTCCCAAAGACCGATTCCAGAATCTGTCATGCAGTTGACTGGGGCTTGCCGCCTATCCTGGGGCATTGCTTCGATTCTCGCCTCTATCCGTGCTGCAACTGATAACGGCGGTGGACCCAGCGCTGGTGCCTCTTCTGCAGCAACTGCGAATACAGCGAGCTTGACCCTTAATCTTGTGCCTGAAGGCGAGCGCACGTGATCGCAGCAGCAATTGGAAGCGGATCTGGCGCCTGTTTGGCCAGCATTCTTGGTGTTCAGTTCTGGTGGTGGCGGGCTGCCACGTTCGACCGTGTCGGTCACGTGCTCGATGCCATCGAGGAAGTCGAACAATTTTGGTGCAGTATCTCGTGAGCAGCGCCGGCGCGCTGCTCTAATTGCCAGTGTCGAGAGTTACAAGACAGCCCTTTCCTTCACCCAGGGACGTTACTCAGCCGGGAGTTCAAGTCTGCAGAATGTTCTGGATGCCCAGCGTTACTTGTATTCCGCCCGTGAAGCCGACGCGCAAAGTGCCTTGTCGTTGGTTTCAGCCTATACGGCCCTTTGCAAGTCACTTGGCGGCGGGCGGCAGCGGGAGGGCTAGCTCGTCGATGTGGCTAGCGGCTGTGGTGCGAACAGCATGAGGACGAGCTCAGGCGGTTGCCAAGTGTCCAGCTTGGGCGTGAACAGGATGGCGCCCGCCAAGACGAGCGCCAGGGCGTTTAACACGCGTGGCAGACGACGCCGATAAACATGGCGCATGATCATCTGAGCCGCCCTTCCCTTCAACGCGACGTGGAGGTGGAACGGCGGCGGCCGCGCCGCAGGTCTTCCAGATCGTCATGGGTCAGGCCGATATCGGCCAAGAGGTTGGCACTAAGGCCGGAGAGCTGGTGGTAGGCGGCACGCTGGTGGCGCTTCTCGCGCCAGGCATCAAGAACTCTAAGCATTTCGATCTCCTGTTGGTGGAGGTCACTTAGAGGCTGCCTTAGGCGAACTCCCCACCTGTTTGTGGGGGAACGTTCAGATTCTTCGCCGAGCATGAAATTAGCGGTTGCGAGCTCTAGAAAGGGAGGAAAGCCGCCCTGCGTTCGATTGGCCGGCGAGCCGGCCAATCCAAGAGTTTGAAGGCTGAAGCTGCCCGACCTCGACGGGTGGCTTCGGCAGTGATTTCCATATCTAGTCAGCGCGCTTTTGGTCGATTAGATCGCCCACGTTCTTGAATTCTTCAGGATAAGCATCGACGATGTCCCTGGGATTGCCAGAAGCGAAATTTTCGATGTCGCGGTCGCGTAAATGCTGGAACATTTCGCCCGGATTGCTGTGTATAGTGCCGTCGTTCAGCAAGTAGGTTTTGGGCGATTTGGGCTCTTTTCCATTCTCGCCAGCCACTGCACCCAGAGAGCTGGCAAGGATCAAACCAAGGCAGAGTGCCGCGGTTTTCGTCATTGAGATCTTCATAGTCTAGCTCCGGTTTTCCAGTTTCATGGAGGTTGGCAAGAGTGCCGGTGCGGACGCTAGCGATCTGTTCCTGATGTGCAGGTGAGCACCGCCGTCAGGTTGTCGTCAGCATGGGTCTGCGTCCCAGCCCGTAAAAAGTTCACGATCTCTTTCATTTGCGCGCCACATTTCCGCACGTACTGTTCCGCATTAGACGGATCGAAACAGCGGCGGGACACAACATGGTTTCTTGGTCTGATCTTTACGGCAGTCACCCTCAAACGAGCTCGAGTGATTGCCCCCAAGCATGGGTTTTTACAGGAGAAATGCGGGACGAGGGTAGGTATGGCGAAACCTGTCCTTGCTGCCGAAAACAGGACTTCCGAGTCACTTACCAGGTGCGCGAACAGGGCAAAGGAATCAGTTTCTGGGTCTGTTTGGAGTGCATTTGCCAAGATGATGTGACGGCTAAAATCGACGATTGTGCAATAATCGGGCAGGCCCGGCGTGATCATTTGGGTAGGCTAGCTGTGCGTCTGATGCATGAGAGCTGCCGCGATATTATACGGCGCGTGTTGCTGGTCTCCTGCGATCCAGACCTGCCGGAAATAGCAGTTTATTTCGATCGGAATGGGCAGCTTTCCCCCGGCCGGGCAGCGGTTTTGTTTACTGCTCTGGCCGAGTGCGGGATTGAAGTGGATGCGCGTACCTTTGAGGTACAAATCCGCAGTGCTGCTCATAAAAAAGAGTTCGCACTACTATCCGAGCAACAAAAACTCATTGTCTGGCCTGCACTTTCACCGGCCATTCGGAAGAAGTTCAGCGCGCTTCGAACAGCTCCGAAGCGGCGGACACTGACCCAAGCTCTGGAGCGCTCTGTTTCTGCAAAATAGCCAAAATAGCTTCATGTTGAGGTTGAGAGAGCACTGAACAACGCTACGTGTTGCCAATTCTAACCATTAGGGCATGCGTCCGGTGCATCACTGATGCCTCACTAGTGCGATTGACCTCCCGCCTACACGAAGTCCTACTAGGGCGCCAAAGCGCGCGGGTGATCGTTAAGGACACTCGCCGCGACCGGCAGTCGTCCGCTGCTCTCTGATCGCGAAAGGTCGCGGACAAAACGCTACACACCGCCACAAGCCGGCCACTGCTTGGGACAGGAGACGCGTCGTTGCTAAAAATTCTGTATCTGGTCCCCAATCTGGCGGACAGCGCTGTTGCGCGTCGAATAAACATGTTGCGGCTTGGCGGAGCGAGCGTCGATGCGGTGGGCTTTCGCCGTGCCGGCACGACTACTCCGCAACTTGACGTAGGGGCTTATCTGGAGCTGGGCGAGACGTTCGACGCACGCTTCGTGCAGCGGTTCGTCGCGGCGATCGGCGCAAGTGCTACGGCTCGGCGATGGACGGGACGGCTGCGGCAGCCCGATGTGATCATCGCGCGCAATCTGGAGATGCTGTCGCTGGCGAGCCGACTGCAGGGGGCTTGGCCGAACAAACCGAGCATCGTCTATGAGTGCCTCGATATCCATCGTTTGATGCTGCGCAACGATGCCGTTGGTCGCGCCATGCGCGCGGCGGAGAGACATCTTGGTCGCAAAGCTTCCCTGCTGCTGACAAGTTCGCCTGCCTTCGTTGATAATTACTTCAAGGTGTATGGCGCACCGCCGGCGCTTATCGTTGAGAACAAGGTTGTTTGGGGCGGCGTTGCCCGGGGGAGCAATCCTACCCTTGCTGGTCATCAAAACAGTGGACCAGTGAAGATCGGCTGGTTTGGAGCACTGCGATGCAAGCGGTCACTGGAGGCACTAGGTCAGTTTTCGGACGAGATGAACGGGGCTGTCGAAGTGGTGCTGCGTGGTAAGCCGGCGCTCACGGAATTTCATGATTTCCATGGCTCGGTCGCCGCGAAATCGCATTTGCGTTTCGAGGGTGCCTACCGGAACCCGGATGATCTGCCTGCGATCTACTCGGAGGTCCATCTGGCTTGGGCCATCGACTTCTTCGAGGAAGGTGGAAACTCGCAATGGCTGCTGCCCAACCGCATTTATGAAGGTACTCTGAACGGCGCAATCCCCGTGGTGCTCGCTGGAACCGAAACGGCAGCGTTTGCGCAGCGGCACGGCATTGGCATCGTTTTACCCGACATCAAGGCCGAGACTCTTCGAACAGCGATAGGCGGACTGACGCGCGAGCAGATCGTCAAGCTGGCGAACAGGGTAGCTGGGCTCGATCCAGCTCATTTTGCAGTCTCGGCTGGCGAGTGCCAAGCGCTTGTGGAGAGGCTTGCCGCTCTAGGTGGCCGCCAAGTTTTTCAAATGGAGGCGGCATGAGGAAATCTTGCCTGATCGTTGTTCCGACGCTGAACGAAGCGCGCCACATTGGCGCGCTGCTTGAAACGCTGCTGGTCGAGGCAGAGGACCTGGACGCGCTGATCGTCGTCGCTGACGGGGGCAGCGTCGATGGCACGCAAGCCATTGCCGCTGAAGCTGCTGCCAGATCGCCACGCGTGCTGCTGATGCGGAATCCTAAGCGTATTCAAAGCGCTGCGATGAATTTAGCCGTCCGGGAATATGGCAAAGATACTGAGTTCGTCATCCGCATCGATGCTCATGGCAAATACCCACACGATTATTGCCGGACGCTGGTGGCTGAGGCCAAACGGCTGAACATGGACAGCGTCGTCGTGCCTATGACCACGGTGGGCATGAACTCGTTTCAGCGCGCCGTTGCTACAGCGCAAAATTCCCTGGTGGGTACAGGCGGCTCAGCGCATCGCACGGGCAAGACTGCGCAGGAAGTCGATCACGGACACCATGCCCTGATGCGGATTGCGGCATACCGGACCGTGGGCGGGTATGACGAGACATTCCGGTTCAACGAGGATGCGGAACTGGACTACCGGCTGGTCCGCGCTGGCTATCGGGTTTGGCTGACGGATGCGACGTCGATGACCTATTATCCCCGCTCAACCGCGTCGGGGCTGTTCAAACAATATTTTGGCTATGGCAGTGGGCGGGCGCGCAATATCCTCAAGCACCGCATGAAGCCACGACTGCGGCAAATGCTGCCGCTGGCAATCCTGCCTACGGTGTTGATGGCAGTTCTTTGTGTGTTCCACTGGGGCTTTCTGGTGCCGGCAATTGCCTGGAGCATTCTGTGCCTTGGCTTAGGCGGGCTAGCTGCGCGGCAGCATTTCGATGAGTACCGGGTACCTGCAGTGCAGACGCCGCTGGTCGGGTTCGCGGCCATGATCATGCATCTTGCCTGGTCAGCGGGCTTCTGGCTGCATCTGGTCCAGAACTTCCCTGCCAAAGGCGGAACTCCGCAGGTAGCGCAATGATTTCGGTCGATATTTGTATCTGTACGTTTCGGCGCGCATTTCTAGGCGAAACGCTTCGCTCGCTTGCCAAACTGAGTGTCGAGAGTGTTGCTGTCCGGGTGATCATTGCAGACAATGATCTAACGCCTTCGGCGGAGGCTTTGGTCAGTGTGGCGCAGCAGGAGCTTGCGTGGCCGATCGTCTATGTGCATGCGCCAGCCTCCAACATTTCTATAGCGCGAAATGCGTGTCTCGATGCTGCGCAGGCAGACTTCATCGCTTTTATCGATGATGATGAGACGGTATCGCCACAGTGGCTGAACGCCCTGCTTGCCACAGCTGAGCAGACCAAGGCGGACGCTGTGCTTGGGCCGGTCAAGGCAGTCTATGACGATAAGGCACCTTGGTGGATGGCGCGGGGGGATTTTCATTCCACCCTGCCCGTTCGGGTCAATGGAGTTATTGTAACGGGCTATACCTGCAATGTCCTGCTGCGCCGCAGCGAGCCTTTTGCGTCCTTGCGGTTCAACCTTGCGCTTGGGCAATCAGGGGGCGAGGACTCAGACTATTTCTATCGCCTGACCCGGTTAGGCGGCATTATTGCCGAAGCGCCTGATGCGCTGGTCTTTGAGCCAGTGCCACAGCAACGTGCCGCCATGACCTGGCTCATTCGTCGAAAACTGCGCATGGGTCAGACCCATGGAATGCTTACTAAAGGAGCTCGCGCGCCAGCGATCGCTCTCGCAGCCGCAAAGGCCAGCGCGTGTTTAGCCATGGCTGTCGTCACCACTCTCTCGCCGATCAAGCGGCGCAAGAATCTGCTGCGCGCCATGCTTCATATCGGGGTTGTCGGGGGCGTCCTTGGTGTTCGACAGGCTGTGCACTATGGCGATGTTCGCCACGCCGTTTCTGCGGCTCCGATCAAGTAAACGCCACGGAGGCACCATGCTGGAACGAGGCCAATTCCCCGAAACTATGTCGCCGCAGACGAGCGATCTGAAGTTTATCGATCTTGATCGCGTTCTGGGTCTGCTGCGGCGGCAGGCGCGGGTGATCGGGCTTTGCGTGGCAATCGCTCTGGCACTGGCTGCTGTTTATCTCACGCTGGCGCCAAAAACCTATATTTCGGCCGGGCAAATCCTTATCGACAAGAATCTGGAGCAGGTGGTCGACGGCTCCGCCGTGTCGGTCAGCGCCGTTGAACTGGAATCCCAAGTGCTCAACCAGGTCGAGATTTTGCGCTCGAGCCGCATCGCAACGGCTGTCGCGCAGGCAGAAAATCTCACGACCGACGCCGAATTCCTCAACCCGCCACCATCGTTCACCGGACGGATCAGAGGCCTGATCGGCGGCTGGTTTGGATCGGCACCGGATGCGCTCGAAGCACCTTTGGAGGCAAGCCTGGAAGATGTTTCAGGCATGTTGCGGGGCAATGTGCAGGTCGATCGGATGGGGCGCAGTTCCATTCTGAGGGTAGGCTATGAGGCCTCCTCGCCCGAACTCGCGCAACGCCTGGCGCGCGCCTATAGCACCGCCGTGGTACAGGATCAGCTCAATGCAGATCTGGATGCTACGAGGGAGGCTGGCGCATGGCTGCAGCAACGCTTGGCCGAAATTGGTGCGAGCCAGCGGGAAGCCAATCTGGCAATTCAGGAATTCCGGCAAAGCAGCGGCCTTTCCGTGGACCAGGACCGAACTTTGAGCAACAGACGGGTCGAAGCGCTTTCGGAGCAGTTGGCGACCGCTCAGGCAGAGACGGCACGTATCCGTGCTGTGTCAGAGCAGATGCAGGCGGTTATTGCCGCCGGGCCCGAGGCGGCAGCCAAAAACGTGGCTTTGCTCGAGCGCGCTGAAACAGCTAGCGCCGAGATTACCAACCTTCGTTCGCAATACGCCAACCTGGTCAGCCGCATCGCCGAGGTTACCGCTGCATTTGGGTCGGATCACCCGCAGCTAGCGGCGCTTAGCGCTGAAAGAGCAGCATTGAACGGGCAAATATTTGCGCAACTCCAGGCGTTGAACGAGCAGTACCTAAGCCAGCTCAACGTGGCGCAGCAGCAGGAAATAGGGCTGCGGCGGGATATCGACACCGAGGGTCAGGCTGTGGCTGAAATCAGCCAAGCGCAGGTGGAACTCAACGAGCTGCAGCAGCGCTCCGCGGCGCTCGGCATTCTCTACAACTCGTTCTTGAGCCGGTATGAAGAGTCTATCCAGCAGCAATCCTTTCCTATTCCCGCCGTGCGCGTGATTACGGAAGCGCTCTTGCCCGATAGCCCGGCTAGCCCGCGCACTATCGTGGTGCTCGCGGCCGCGCTAATCGGCGGATTGTTCATGGGACTGGCTTTCGGCACCTTCAACGAATTGCGCGAGCGCGCGTTTCGCACCGGCGCTCAGGTCAGCAACGAGCTTGGACTGCGGTTTCTTGGCTATTTGCCGCAACTCGAATTCGGAAAGACCCAAAAGAGCGGCGAGGACAGGGCACGCGTTATCCATCGCTTCTTGCGCAATCAGGTGATGGGCCGCGGTACCAATGCGCCGAGCACGCCGTTTTTCGAGACACTGAAAGCGGGCAAGCTCGCACTGCGCTCGGCGTTCAAGGGCGATGGCGGTGTGGTTGGTATCGTCTCGGTGCTGCCCGGCGAGGGTAAATCCACCGTCGCAGTGTCATTTGCGGAAATGCTGGCCGGAAGCGGCAGCAAAGTTTTGTTGGTGGATGCCGATCTGCGCCAGCCTGGCGCCAGCCGCTTGATTGGCAGCACCGCGGAATTTGGTTTGACGGATTTGGCTGAAGGCATGAACTGGCGCCAGATCGCCCAGACGGATGCACAGACCGGGCTGGTCAGCATTCCTGCGCATGCTTCGGGCGGTTCGGGGAAAACAAACGACTTCCTGTCTTCGACGGCCATGAAGGCGTTTCTGGCGGAGAGCCGGAAGGAGTTCGACTATGTGGTGGTCGATCTGCCGCCGCTCGGACCAGTGGTCGACGCAATGTCGGTGCTTCCCTGGACGGATGGCGTGATCCTGGTGACCCAATGGGGCAAGACCCCGCGGCGCCTGGTGCGCACCTTGATTGAGCGCGAGCCGGAACTTGCCGGCGAAGTGCTCGGCGTCGTGCTCAACAAGGTCGATTTCAAGAAGTTGCCGCGCTACAGCGATATCGGTGGGGTGGAGCGCTTTGTCGGCGTTTACCAGAACTATTATCGGGTTGAGAACACGGTTCCGTCTGCGTCGCAATAGCAGCAGGCACGGCATAGAAAGACGGCGCGCCCTGATCAGGGCGCGCCGTTTGTTTATTCGGCGGCGTTGCGGAAGCCGTCTGATAGAGCCGAGTCCAGCTCCAACTTGGTCAGTGCGACCAGGAAGTCATCGGCAATGTCGTCCCGATCCAGGGCGTAGGCAACATTGGCTGTCAAGAAGCCGATCTTAGAACCGCAATCAAATGACTGGCCTTCGTACTTGACCCCAACAAAAGGTGATTGCTGCATCATTGTCTGCATCGCGTCAGTGAGTTGGATCTCGCCGCCCGCGCCGCGTGGCTGATCTGCCAAGAGGCTGAAAATGTCGGGTTGCAGAATGTAGCGGCCCGAGATGATGAGATTGGAGGGCGCAGCTTCCGGCTTGGGCTTTTCCACCATGCCGGTCAGGCGGAAACCGGAGTCCGGTCCAGGTCCACGTGCAACCACGCCATAGGAGGAGACCTCTGCCATGGGCACTTCTTCAACGGCGATGACATTGCCGCCGGTGACCTCATAGGTCTCCATCATCTGCTTCAAGACGCCTTTCTGCCCTTTAAAGAGCATGTCGGGCAGCAGCAGGGCAAAGGGTTCATTGCCCACGATTTCGCGGGCGCACCACACGGCGTGCCCTAGTCCAAGCGGCTCCTGCTGACGAGTAAAGCTCGTCCGGCCAGCCGATGGCAGATCGCGGCGCAGTTCGGAAAGCGCAGCGAGCTTGCCGCGGGTCTCCAGAGTAGCCTCCAATTCGAACTGACGGTCGAAATGGTCTTCGATGACGCCCTTGTTGCGTCCCGTGACAAAAACGAAATGGTCGATGCCAGCATCGCGCGCTTCGTCCACGGCATATTGGATAAGAGGACGGTCAACGACCGTAAGCATTTCCTTCGGCATCGCCTTGGTCGCCGGCAAAAACCGGGTCCCTAGCCCCGCGACTGGGAAGACGGCTGTTCTGACGCGTTTAACCACCGCAAACTCCTGCTTAGCATTAGAAACACGAGCAGGGCACCACAGGGTGACTGGGTAAGTCCATCAAAAATGGCCAGATGTGGCGCATGGCTTAGATGCGCTGACCGAGCAGTGTATCTCATCCAAGACTGGACACATTTGGGGCGTTTGCTGGGAGCTATTCTTACCCTTGCCGACACTGTCTTCGGACAGGATTATACGATATTGCGAGCCTCTTTTTCGACATAAGGAACATCATTGATAGTTTTTACAAACAAATTCTTAAACACTCCCTATCGGCAGTAGTACCATTCCTAAGTGTGCCCTCGAGGTTATTGTAGTGACTGGGACGAGACTGTATTGATTAAGCAAAGGCAGCCAGTCTGCATTTAACGAACGCTTAGCTACAGGCACAGTGATGTTAGCGCAGGTTAGGTGTTGCCGGGTGATTTCAGCGTGAAGGTAAGGTTTGGCATCTTATAAGCAGGCTTGGACGTTTGGCTATCGAGGCGATAGCGCAGCGAGGGTCAATGTTGAGGCAGAAAGCCTCAGAAGGGGCGCAAAATGCCGAAAAACAGGCCAGAAGAGCCAATTGCCCAAAAGGGAGGGCAACCAGTCTCCGCTGAACGAACTGCATTCCCTTGGCCTTGGGGTATCGTTGCTATTGCTGTGATGGCTTTAGCTTGGGTTGGATTGTACCTGCTTTGGAATGGCTTGGCTTTTCTTTTCGGCTGGTAAATACAACCGGAACTTACTATTTTCTAGGCACTATAGACTAATTGCTTAAGTGCTAATGCTGTTCAAAAACTAACAACCATCTTGATTATTGCTTTCTCCACTTCCTTGCTTCTGGCATGGCCTGCCACATTTCGCTTAATTTGCGATAAGCAAGCGCATTGCAGCTATGCAATTGAGGCGTTGTGGCAACTTAACGATCATGTTCACATCCGATCGATCGCTGGTGCTACAGTGTTCTGCTTCGCTTTGCGGCCTTTTTGAAGCAGCTCCTGCTCGGTTTCGTTGTATTCCAAGCTAGTATTTTTGCGAATATTTAACTGCTGACTATTCAGGCAGCTCGTCTGCTCGTGTGTACTTCTTTGTCTTTTTGCCAAACAAGGATTTCAGCTTAAGCGCAAAGGCCAGCTAGCAACTCTGATCCGAGAGAGCGTCATGTCCATCGTAAATAGCCAACTTGAAATATCGAGCCTGTCGTCCGAGACGAAAGTGCCAAGAGGTGGCGTGTCCAAGAGGGTCTTTGATGTCGTCGTGGCATCCACCATGTTGTTTTTCGCACTACCGGCAATGTTCTTCATTGTCGTCATCATGTTCTCGACGGACCGGGGTCCGATCTTCTTCGGGCACGAACGTCTAGGCCATGGCGGCAAGCGGTTCCGGTGCCTTAAGTTCAGGTCCATGGTCGTAGACTCCCAGCGAGCCCTGGAGCGGCACTTGGAACTGTTCCCCCAAGCGCGAGCGGAATGGGAAGCGACCCAGAAGCTGCGGAACGATCCGCGCATCACACCAATCGGGCATTTTCTGCGCGTCACGAGCCTTGATGAGTTGCCACAGCTGATCAACGTTATTCGTGGCGACATGAGCCTTGTCGGACCACGGCCAATCGTTCAGGCCGAAGTTGCGCGCTACGCCTCCCAGATCGAGGCCTATGCCGCGACACGTCCTGGCATAACCGGACTTTGGCAAGTAAGCGGGCGCAGCGATGTCGGCTATGAGCAGCGTGTCCTGCTCGATAGCCAGTATGTTCAGCAGTGGACATTTGGCGGCGATATCCTCATTCTGATTAAGACCGTCAAAGTGGTGCTCGCCCGAACCGGCAGCCGATGAGGATCGATCATGGCCTCTATTCTGTCTCTTCGTCCAAGGCTGTTTCGGACCCGCAATACGGCGCGCGACGCCCACACGGATCTTGATCGCCTGATGCGGGTGAGACGATCGATTGCAGATGCGATCGAGGATGCGGGCCGCGAACGACGGGGATTGCAGCAGCGCCTGGACGTCTACTATGCCCAGGCTGCCAACATGCTCGACAATTCTAGCGAGTATGGTGCGCGCAGCCCGGAGGACGAGAAGGTCATTGTCGATGCCGAGGCGAATGCCGCGGCAGCGAACCAGCGCATTGCACAAATCGACGAGCAGGTAGTGACGCTAAGCGCGATGCTTGCCGAACTCGATCAGTCAGTAGACGGCCCGGCGGCTTAGCCGCGGTTCAAACCAACAGGTTGGAAATCATGCGTTCGACAGACCCCGAAGGGGGCGGCGTTGCTTCGCCTCTTGTTTCGGTAGTGATGGCCAATTTCCAGGCAGGCGAGAAGCTGGCTCAAGCGATAAAATCCGTCTTGGCGCAGAGCAATGGTAGCCTTGAACTCATCATCTGCGACGATGCATCAAGTGATGACAGCGTAGCCATCGCCGAACGCTTTGCCTGTGAGGATTCCCGGGTCAAAGTGATCAGCGCAACGCAGAATGGCGGACCTGCCCGCAGCCGCAATCGTGGGCTAGGGGCGGCGATCGGGCATTGGATCGCGATCGTTGACTCGGACGATCTGATTCATCCCGAACGCTTTGAGCGGCTCCTTGCTGTTGCAGCTTATAGCGATGCGGATATCATTACAGACGACCTCCTGGAGTTTTTCGAGGACGGCTCGCCTTGCAAGCTGTTTTTGGGCGAAGACGACAATCAGCTATTTTCAGTCAGCCCAGAACAATGGATCGCCGCCGGTATCGATGACACGCGGCCACTAGGGTATTTGAAGCCGCTGATCCGCAGGCGTGCTCTTGGCCACCTGCGCTATGAGGAAAATCTGCGCATTGGCGAGGACTACGACCTTGTTCTGCGCCTGCTGCTTGCCGGCGCCAAGATGATGGTGTTCCCCGAGCCGTACTATCTCTATCGCCGGCATAGCGCTTCCATTTCTCACCGGCTTTCGGCGGCTCATCTTCGAGCCATGTTGGAGAGCCAGGACAATTTAGCACGAACGCTTGGTGGTATTGCCCATCCAGTTGCTGCTGCATTCGAAGCGCGCCGGGAGCAACTTGAGCAAGGCTTGCAGTTTGAGCGCCTCGTTGAAGCGATTAAGACCGGCCGGCTAACATCCGCAGTCCCGCTGCTTCTCAGCCATCCGGAGCTTGGCGAGCGGCTTTGGCAATCTTTTGCAGAAGGCAGGCTTCGGAAAAACCAAAGGACACGGGAGGCTGCCAGAAGTCCAGAGCGAATCGAATTGGGGTCAAACGGCCATCGGGTTCCGGGCTATGTGCCAGTGTCGCAGATGAACTGGGAAGCTCCGGTTGCGCGTCTAATATGGCTTAGGCTCGCGCAACTGAGCAATGGCAGGCCTGTCGCCATTACCTGCCCTGATCAGGCGGCGCGCTATGCGGCAGGCTTTGTTCCGATGGCACAATTAAATGAAGCGCCTGCGGAGTTGGTAGAGTGAATATCCGCGCGACCAATCCTGGCCATGTGCTGCCGCTGAACCTGGCTGGCATCCTGACGTTTTTGGCTCTGGCCGCGCTGGTGCTTAACGCCATGCTGGGCTCCATGGCTGCGCTGGTTTTCATTGGCTGTGGTGGTCTCTTGATCGTCAGCAACATACCACAGAGTTTGGAGAGCCTTGGACGCTGGTGGGTGGTTTTGCTGCTACCCGTTTACTGCATCCTCACAGCCCTTTGGTCGCAATATCCTGAGAACAGCGTCCGTTATGGACTGCAACTTGCATTCACGATCATTGTAGCCGTTGTCATCACGGGTCGGATATCCACCACCACATTGATGCGCGGGCTGTTTGTTGTTTACGCCATTGGCGTGGTGGCCAGTGTTGTGATCGGCCGGAATGGCGGGGCGGCTTGGCTCGGCATCTTTGGCAGCAAGAACGCCTTTGCTGCGCACATCGCGGTATTCTCTCTCATTTCGATCGCTATGCTTGCCGATCGTGGAGCGCATCCGCTGCTTAGCCTGGGAGCGCTCGGCGGTGCCTTGATCTCAACGCCTTTGCTGGTTCTTGCACAATCCGCCGGCGCAATCCTGATGGTCGTGCCGTGTATCGCCATCATCGTGCTTACGCTGCTAACGAACCGTTTAACCGGCTATCAGAAGATCTTCATGGCCGCGCTTGCGACTATCGGCGTGGCTGCCATCGGCCTGCTTGTCTTAACGCAAGGTGATGCGTTGCTGGCGGATGTGCTTGAAGGATCGGGCAAGGACCCTACCCTCACCGGACGCACGGAACTCTGGGCGACGGGTTTGAGCTTTATCGCCGAGCGGCCGCTGCAAGGCCTGGGTTATCGCAGCTTCTGGGTGAGTGGGTTTGCTCCCGCCGAGGAACTCTGGGCCATGTTCCTGGTGCCTTCGGGTGCTGGGTTCAATTTTCATAACACTTATATTTCCAATGCCGTGGAGATCGGGCTGATCGGCCTTCTGCTGCAGATCATGATCATCTATGGCGGTGCCGGGATGATGGCTGCCTATGCGGTTGCAAGGCCAAATGCGCCCAATGCGCTGCTTCTAGGGCTGCAGATGCTGATGATCTTGCGCAGCTTCATCGAAGTCGAAGTGTTCTTCGAATTTTCGATCCGCTCGATCCTGGCCGTTTGCACCTTCATCTACGCCGCCCAAGGCTTGATGGCGCTTCGCGCGCAGACACGAGCCCGACGCAAGACCACCCTTCCCTACTGCCAAGCGAAAGGACTGATCGATGCATGATCTGACCGGAGAACCGCTTATCCACGTCCGCACGCCCACCTATAAGCGGCCTGCTGCCCTAAAGCGCGCGCTTGAGTCCATGATCGCGCAGAATTGGCAGAACTGGGTTTGTGACATTTACGACGACGATCCGGAGCAGGCAGGCCGAGCGGTTTGCGCGAGCCTTGTCGATCGGCGCATTCACTATCACCACAACTCACCGCAGCGCTTTGCATCGCACAACATTGACTCTTGCTTCACCGCAAAAAACCCACACGGCGCCAGCTATTTCTGTGTGGTAGAAGACGACAATTTCCTTCTACCCGGCTTTTTTACCGAGAACGTCGCGCTTTCCCGGGCCCATGGGGTCGAGATCGTGCTACGCAATCAGGTCTTTGAATATGCCAGCGGAACGGAGCAGGCACGGCTCAGCGAGCGCGGTGTGCTGGATGAACTGTTCCATGAAGGGCTTTACCAGGCTGCTCATTTCCGCATGTCCCTCCTCATGGGCATCGGCGTGTCCAATGGCGGTCTGTTCTGGTCCCGTAATGCGCGTAGCGCGCTGGAAATCCAGTATCCCTGCACCGCGACCTTGCAGGAATATTTGCGCACTTTCTCCATCGTCGAGCCAATCTACGTGGCGATGACGCCGCTGGCGGTTTGGGCTGAGAATGCCGAGCAGACGACGCGCAATGCAGAGCTTAAATCATCTTATCTGCGTCGTGAGCTTGACTTGAAGCGATCCGTGCAGGCGCTGCAACGGCATGTTTGGCAGCAAACAGCGGCGGCTCACCGCGCCGGCTACATGACAAATCCGCAGTTTGCAGCAGCACCGAAGGTAAGGGCTTCGGGTGTGGCCAAGGCGCTGCTCGTTCACGGCATTGATGGGCATCTGCCCCCGCGCGACGCTTGGCACTTGCGAGCCAGAGGCCTTGCCATCCGCTTGCTGGGGCGCGTCACGCCGGAGTTCAACCGCTTCGTACGTGAGCGGGGCTCCGAGTCGAGCCTAGCATCCTGACCTTGGCGATTGCAAATAGGCGAGTTTGGGATCCAGCATGACCAGTGTCGGTCAGATTGCCGCCGGGCCAAACCTTGATCACGTTAAGACCGGCCGCGCCGGCGCCGCAATGCGCGGGGCGCTCTGGTCCGTGGTTTCGAGCTTTGCGCCGGCGGCTTTCGGCATGCTTGTTTTCATGGCCAGCTCCCGTGTCCTGAGCCCGGCAGGATTCGGCATTGTTTCGTTTGCAGCGAGCATCGCCACTTTCGGCATGGCTGTGGCACCAGCCGGGTTCCGCGATGCGCTTATCCAGCGCGAAGCCATCACCGCTCGTCATCTCGATACGGTATTTTGGCTATGCGTGACATCATCCGTGCTGATTTTCGGCATCATCGTCGCGGCATCAGGTTTCATTGCTGAGCGCATGAACGAGCCGGAGCTCAAGCTCCTCATCCCATTCATCGGGTTGCGCGTCGTGTTCGACATGGCCGCCGCTGTGCCTAATGGCATGTTGGTCCGGGCGATGTCGTTCAAAAAGATCGCCACGCGAACTGCTATTGCCTCTTTGATCGCCGCCCTGTCATGTTTGGCGCTGCTCTGGCTGGGATTTGGACTTTGGGCGTTGGCGGTATCGCAGCTTGCGACATCGGTTGTCACCTGCGCCGGGGCCCTCATTGCCGCTCGCTGGAGGCCAGGCCTGACGTTTGATTGGCAAGCGCTCAAGGATCTACGCAGATTTGGGCTTTTTGCTAGCGGTAATCACTTCATTACCACGATCAGCATCGATCAGATCATGATCGGCGTATTGCTCGGGCCAGCTGGGCTGGGGATTTATGGGTTCGGCCGACGCATTTTTCAGATTATCACGGACCTTATCGCCGGCGCTCTGAACCTGGTGTCCTACTCGCTGCTGTCCTCCATGCAGCAAGAGCGCGATAAGCTGCGTGAGGCTTATCTGTTTGGTACCTTCGCCTCCTCGATCATCGCCTTCCCCGTTTTTGCTGGGCTGGCGCTGGTCGCCAACGATCTCATTCCATTGGCGTTTGGACCCCAGTGGATTGAAGCCGTGCCTGTGGTGCAGGCGCTTTGTGCTCTGGGATTGCTCACCGCCATCGGCGTGCTGCAGTCCTCATTGGTCAAAAGTCAGGGTCAGGCTGATCTTTGGTTTTACTACATCACCGGCAAGCAGTTGGTGACCATCCTATATGTATACTTGTTCAGCGGCTGGGGGGTCAGTGCCCTTACCAACGCGCTCGTTTTGCAGAACTTCCTCATGTGGCTCCCAACAGTGCACATGGTGGTTCGCTTGCTGGGCATTTCCGCGCTGACCTATCTCGCGAGCTTCTCCCTGCCAATCTTTGCTACCGCGGTAATGGTGGGCGTTGGCCTCCTGGTACAGCACCAGCTTGGTGCAGCCGAACCGCTTGTCCGCCTGGCGGCAACAATCGGCGCTTGCGCGCTGATTTATTCGGCAGTCGTGCTGTTGCTCGGCCGCCGGAGATTGGTGGAGATCGGCGCCACCCTCAAGCGGCGCCGGTAGATTAGCTCACCAGGGCGCGGCTCTGAACGAATTCGTGGGTAGCTTGCTGCGCACGTTCGGTAACACCGGCGATTTTGCTGTCGAGGCTGAGCTGTGGCTCGAGCCTGGCCATCTCCCGGAGGTGGCTGGCGGCCATTTGGGTCAGCACTGCGTTGGGTAGACGCGCCAGCGCACTCTGGTTGAACCGGCCCACGCGCCCTGCACTGCCGCCCCGGCCGGTGCGGCCAATGTAATATTCGAGCACGCTGGTAGGCTTGAGCAGGTTCATGCGCACATCAAGTTCGAGCGCGCCAGCCCAATCTAGCCACTTCATATGATGGCCGCCATAGATGGGCTTGGCGGCGATCCAAGGTGTCCGTAGCGCATCGGCGACGATGGCGCCATGCATCGCTTCGGTGATGAGGAGTTTCGCGCCGCGTAGTTGGCTGAGCACCTTCTCGACCGGCTCGGTGGCGTCGATCAGCGTCATCCCGGCCAATTGGCATGCCTTGGCCCAATTGCCCCGCTCAAGGCTCTCGTAGTGGGGCATGAAGGCAGTGCCGATATCCTTGGCCGGCTCCGGCAAGGTCATCGTCCGCAACAGGATGGCGCTATCGCAGATCGCCAGTTCGGGAGGAATGTTGAGCTTGCTGGCGGTTTTTGGCCCGCGCACGAAGCGGATGTCCCAAGTGCCGTCGTGGACATCTGGCAAGCCCATGTAGCCGGCATAGCCGGATCCCATCACGAACTTGCGTGCTTTTGGGTCCAGATGAGTGCCGATGATTGATCCAATACCAACAAAGAGCTCGCCCTCGCCTTCATTCAGAAAATTCTTTGGCAGGACTGCCGGCCAGACATGGAGATTAAGCTCGTCGCCGAAATTGGGCACCTTGCCGCGGAAGAACACCAGCTTCATCTGTAAACCCTCATGGAAAAGAAATGTGATCAGTCAATGGTGCAGAGCACCGACTGGGGGAAGGCACAGGCTTCGCCTAGTGCGGTGAAGGCAACCCAAGCCACTTCCATGGCTATTGGCTGGGTAACCGGCGCCATGGGGCCCATCCAGTCAATCAGTGTGTCGGTGCCCCAAAAGCTGAAGAACACACGCTGCGGGTGGCTAGGAATTGTTGCAGGGTCGGTTATGGTCCTCACCAGCTTACCATTGATGTAGTAGCGGATTTCGTCGGGCTCCCACGTGACCGCGAAATTGAGGAAGTTCCTGTTGGACGGATAGGGCAATCGGTGTTGCTGCCCGCTGCCCACTTCACCGTCGCCGCTGATGCCGTTAACAAACGTCGTGGTTTCAACAATTGAGGTGTTCCTTAGCAGGATCTCAAAGTCGATCTCATCATGGGGCTGCTCCTGTTGCGGGCCGATATAGGTAAAGAATGCCGCGTTCAGTCCGGAACCCGTCGGTGTCTTCAGCCGCGCTTCAAAAGTGCCGTAGCCAAAGGCTTCGCGCGTCTGAATTTCACTGCAGCTATACTGACGATCGCCTTTAGGCACCGGCGCGAAATTCAGCTTCAGAATACCGTTCTGGCTCGCCACCTGGCTTGCCGACCAGGTACAGTTCTGATGCGGGCCGTTGGCCCAGCCGTCGGAGGCATACCAACGCTTGGTGTCGAATTGATTGAATTCGTCCTTGAAGCTCTTGCCCTGCGCAAAAGCGCTGATGGAGAAAAGAAGCGTCAGCACAAGCGCAGTGGCTCCAAGCCGGATGCGTTCTCTACAAAAAAGCATTGGACTACTCCTGGGCCATTCAGACGGCGCGACGCTGTTCATGGCGCGATTGCCAGCCGGGCGATCACTACATCGCCTGTCCGAACGGGCGTGCTGGGGTTGGCAGCAATCTCCTGGCCAGCGCGAATGATCTGATAGATGTAGCTGGGCTGGTTTTGGGTGCCGCTCAACTCAACGCCGGCATAAACAGCCGCCTCCTGCAGCAGCGCTTGCTGGTTCGTAATCTTTAGTGCCAAGGCAGCGATCTGGCCGTCGATAGTTTGCCGCTCCAGCGAGAGTTCCGAGGTTCTGACGTCAGCCAGTTCGGCAAGTTCGCGCTCGGCAGTAGCGATATCCTGGCGGGCTTGCAAACTAGCTGTGTCAATGTCCAGAAGCCGTCCTTCAAGATCGGACACGTTTGTTTCGAGCGACGTAACGCGCGAGGCTAGCGCCAACCCTTCCTCGGACAAGGCATTGATGCGCTCGAGCTGTCCCTGAGCACCCACAAGCTGGCGCTGCATAGAGGTGCGCTTTTGCTCGAAGGTCTCAATCTCGCGCAGCAGCAGCGCAATTTCTTCATTGAGCGAGGTTGTTTGCGCAGCCAGCTGGCGCTGTCGTGCCAAAAGGATTGCAGTTTCCGCTTCCACCAAAGGTGCGGCATTCACTTGGTCAGCCAATTCGGGCGGCAGGGTCACCGTTTCGGCTCCAGCCAATTCGGCATCGAGACGAGCGCGCCGGACGAGGAGCCGCATGTGCTCGTCCCTCAGAACGTCGAGCGCTCCAGTATTGATCAGGAGTTCGCGCTCGACGCGCACTGCGCTGTCGGTCGTCCGCCGCTCCCCTCCGGCAAGGCTTAGCGCCTTCACAACGGTCAGGCCCGGTGCAAAGGGGTATTCGCCGGGCGTGTTGATGTCACCAGTTACGTAGATCGGGCCATAGGCGGCGATTTCGACTGTTACGTCCGGCGCTACGGTTAGACCTAACGCCTGCTGCAACTCAGCGCTGAGGGTAGCCGCGAGTTCGGAAGTGGTCTTGCCTGCGCCTTCCTCGGGACCAACGAAGGGGAATGCCGCACGTCCGTCAGCGCCGATGATGTATTCGCCACCTAGTGCCGTAAGTTCAGTAAACGTCGACGCGCTGGCTTTCCACTCCACCACCTTGACGGAAATCTTGTCCGATACCGAAAGCACATAAGGCTCGTTTGCCGCCACGCTGCTGACGGTGATGAAACAAAAGCCGAGGCAAAGTAGGCGGTAACGTGCTTGCCGCATGGGCACGGATTTTTGTCGCATGGTCCATCCTTGCTGCTTCGCGCTGCTAAGGATGGTTGACGCAGATGGAGCCCGCAATGGGGCAGGCTAGAAAGCTTAAAGCGAGGTCGTGCGCAGAGTTAGACGCTTAAAGGTCTGCAAATGCTTGGCTTAGCCGGCGCTGATGGAACGCAGCCCGCAAGACGCAAGGCAGAAATGCGCTCCTGGGCTGGCTATATATCGCTTCTTTGCGCGTGCGGACGGTAGTACTAACGTTCGAAGCAGGTTAGCGTGACGACTGTATCCCTGATACAAAACGGGGCGCGCTGAGGCGCCCCGATCTGATGCTTACTCCGTACCACCCCAAGCTTCGGGATAGGACTCCATGTCTTCGCAGCCACACATGGCGTAGTGTAGCGGCGGCATGTTTTCGTTGATGTACTGATCGAGCACGTCCTGGGTGATGGCCGGCTGCGGCAGAACCCATTCAGGTCCGGGGACCTGCTCACCCTTGAGCGTCTGAACAGCTGCAATGACGGCCGTTCGCCATTGATAGCTTGGGTAGGTCGGGGCAATGCCCTTGAAGCCAAGGTCCCGCCACTTCTGGAGATAATCCTGCTGGTCTTCGCCGGTGACGACCGGGACATCCACGCCCTGGTCTTCGAAGGCTTCGATTGCCGCAACGGCTGTGGCACCGGCATCCATCCAGACAGCGTCGATGGTGCCGCGCTGCAGATAGTCCTCGACGATGGACTTGGTCTTGGCATTGTCGCCGTCGGTGAACTCCTCGCCGAGAACGTTAAGCCCGGCCTCGGCAAACATGTTGCGTGCGCCCGAAGCACGAGTTTCGAGTACGTCGACGCCGGGCAGGATGCGTAGCATCAGGACATTGCCACCCTGGGGCACGTTAGCGATGATGTGTTCGGCGGCTTGGATGCCGAAGCCATAGCCACCAACGGGGTGAACGAAGGTGACCGGGCAATCGGTGGTGACGCCACGGTCAAAGACAATGACGGGCAATCCGGCAGCGCAGGCTTTTTCGACTGCGGGGGTCAGGGCCGCAGTGGAATTAGGCGAAACAATCAGCGCATCGCAATTACCGCCGGCGAGCAAATCGTCGATGTCGGCGATCTGCTTGTCGTCCGAGCCTTCCGCGTCGACATGAGTGAAGGTGCCGATCTCGGGATGGAGTTTCACCTCCTCGGTCATGTTGGTGTAGCCAACCACCCGCCAGGGATTGTTGACGCCAGCATTGGAGAAGCAGACCGTCCAAGGTCCTTCCTTCTTGTACTGAGCCGTGTCGACCATAGAGTCACCGGCATACTGCCGGTACATCTGGTCAGCGGGGCCGTTGAATGTCGCGGTCAGTTGTTCGCGCTGCTTGGCGAATTCCGCTGGATCGTCAAAGTTGGGCGCCTGGGCAGATGCTGCTCCGCTCAGCATGCCCAGTGTGGCCAAGGCCAAGATAGTTTTTTTCAAGTTTTCCTCCCTTTGAAGTTTGTTGCGTCTTTCAGGCATTCATAGCTTTGCCTGTTATTGCTCATCGTCCGGCTCGCTTGCGCTGATAGGTGGCAAGCGCGACCGCGCCGATAAGAATAAGTCCCTGGACGACGAGCCGAACCGGCTGCGCCAGGCCTAGCAGATTGAGCAGGGTGAAAATGGCCTCGAGCGCTAGTGCCCCGGCGATCGTCGCCGGCACGGAGCCGCGGCCGCCGAGCAATTGTGCGCCGCCAAGAACTGCGGCTGTGATGGCCTGAAGCTCGTAGCCAGAGCCGATGTCGACCGAGACCCCGGCGCGACCACCCAGGATCACGCCAGCCAACACGGCCGTCAGAGCAGAAACCACAAAGGCCGAGATGCGCACGCGCCGCACCGGAACACCGGCCAGGCGTGCGGCTTGCGGGTTGTCGCCTATGGCATGGAGCAGGCGGCCGAAATTGGTGCGGTGCATGCCCCACCAGAGAATAAACCCAAAGACAATCAAGCAAATTACGGCAATGGGCAGCAAGCCGATGACGGGTACATCGGAAATGTTGTAGCGGCCAAAGAACCGGAAGGTGTCGGGCAGGTAGCCACGCGGGGCGCCGCCGGACCACATGAAGGCAATGCCATTGAGCGTGATCATCATGCCCAAGGTTGCGATCAGCGACGGGACTTTGAGGGTGCTGACAACCAGGCCATTGACGAGGCCGATGATGAGGCCGATGCCGAGCATCAGCGGGATGATCCAATAGGTGGAGTTCGGATCATTGCTGGCCAGCATGGACGAGCCGATGACCGTCAGCGTCATGGTTGAGCCGACGCTTAGATCGAAACCGCCCGAGACGATCACGTACAGCGCGCCTGCCGATAGTATCGCGAGGGCTGCGACACGCTTGAGGAAGTTCATATAGCCGGTCGGCTCACCGAAGGCTGGGTTCATGACGATGATGGCGAGGATCAGCGCGACAACTAGGACATAGACCGGGTTGAAATGCGGCAGGCTGCGCTTCTTGAGCTCAGGGTGGGGCAGCGTTTGTTCGCTCATGCCACTGTCCTTTGCGAACGCACAGCATAGAAGGCGACAGCCGCAACAATGATGATGCCGCGCAGCACCTGTTTAACGAAAGCATCGACACCGGCGACGTTAAAGATCGAGTCAATCAGCGAGAAGATTATGACGCCAGCTATAGTGCCCCAGACGCCGCCGCGCCCGCCCGCCAGAACGGTGCCACCGATCACGACGACGGCGATTGACTCAAGGTCATAGACGCCTTCGGCGCCGATCCAAGGCGCGCCGGAGCGTAGTCGCGAAGCGAGGTAAATGCCGGCAATGGCTGCACAAAGCGAGCAGATGACGTGAGCGCCGATGACCACCCGGGCTGTCTTGATGCCGGCAAGCCGGGCGGCGTCCTTGTTGCCGCCAACCGAATAGATGTCGGAGCCAAAACGCGTGAATCGGAGGATGAACCAGGCCAGCCCTGACAGGGCGAACATGAAGAGGAGAGCATAAGGGACGATGCCGAACGCCCCGTAAGCGAAGATCTGGAATTCGGGCGGCACGTTGCCGGCAAAGTTGTTGTAATAATAGGAGAGCACACCCTGGATGATCAGCGACATGCCCAGAGTCGCAATCAGCGGATTGACCTCGAGCTTGGTGATCACAAGACCATTGACCAGACCGACCGCAGCGCCCAACGCTAGTACCGCCAGTAGCGCCGGCAGCACCATGGACGGGTTGCCATTCATTACCACCGAGGTGACCACAGCCGATGCGGAAATCAGGCTGGCGACACTAAGGTCGATTGACGCTACGAGAATGGCGAAGGTTTGCCCGATGGCGGTGATGCCCAAGGTGATGGAGCGGCCAAGGATCGCAACCAGATTGTCGAGGGTCAGGAAGCGTGTCTGTCCCAGGGCAATAACCAGGATCACATAGAGCGCGATAGCGGACAGCAACAAGATCGTTGAGGCGTGACGGTCAAAGCGGAAGCGCTTTGGTGCGACGGGTAAGGATACGTCACTCATGCCGCGACCTCCGCGGCTTCACCAGTGGCGGCGAGCATCAACTGGGCTTCGGTAGCGGAGCGATCGAATTCGCCGACGATGCGCCCGTCGCGCATGACAAGAACGCGGTCGGAGGCGCCCAAAATTTCGGGCAAATCCGAGGACACCATCATGATGGCCGTGCCGGCGCGGGCGAGATCGCGCATGAGATGGTAGATGCTGGCCTTGGCATCGACGTCTATGCCGCGCGTGGGCTCGATGAAGATGAGCACCTTGGGCTTGAGAGCCAGCCAGCGCGCCACGATGGCCTTTTGCTGATTGCCGCCCGAAAGGAAGCGCATCTCCTGTTCGTAGGAGGGAGCCCGCACCTTCATGCGGTCGAGCAAGGTGTCCATGCCGGGAATGTCGATGAACCGATTGATGGTCCGGCCGCCCCAGAGTGCGGCGAAGCTGCGGGCGGTCAGCATTCCATTATCGCGAACCGATTGCATGAGGAGCAGCGCGCTGGCCTTGCGATCCCCGGGGAGCATGCCTATGCCGGCGCGTATGGCGTCGCGCGGGGTTTGAAGGCGCAGGGACTTGCCGTCCAGAGTTGTTGTGCCGGCGGTGAAAGGGGTGGCACCGAACAGGGCCATCGCCAGCGGCGTGCGTCCGGCACCCTGCAGGCCGGCAAAGCCGACGATCTCGCCGGCGCGCAGTTCAAGGTTGATGTCGTGAAGAGCGTTGTTGACGCCCCCGGCGACGGTGAGGACCGGAACGCCAATCTCGCTGGGGGTCGCTGGCGCGGGATAGTAATCGGAGATGTCGCGGCCCACCATGGCGCGGACGATGCGTTCGGGCGCGGGAATGCGGTCAAAGCTTGCGGTGACTTCACCGTCCTTGATGACGGTGACGCGGTTGGCAATGCGGGTCACCTCGCGCATGCGGTGGGTAATGTAGACGATGGCGGTGCCGGAGGCGCGCAGGCGATCGACCAGCGAGAACAGGATTTCGCACTCGGCTTCGTTAAGCGCGGCGGTCGGTTCGTCCATGACGATGACCTTGGCATTGAGCGAGATGGCCTTGGCGATCTCGACCATTTGCTGGTTGGCGACATCCAGATCGGCCACCAGCGTGTCCGGTTCGATGCGGTGGCGCACGCCGAATAGTGCAAGCACGCGGCGGGTCTCGGCGACCATGGCGGCACTGTCGATGAGACCATGCTTGAGCGGTTCGCGGCCGAGGAACAGGTTTTGCGCAATAGTCCGCTCGGGGAGGAGCGAAAATTCTTGGTAGATGACCGAGATGCCCGCTAGCAGCGCCTCTTGTGGATGGCGGAGGTGTTGTTCAACACCGTTGATCAGGACAACGCCGCTGTCGGGCCGATAGACGCCGGACAGGATCTTGATCAGCGTCGACTTGCCGGCTCCGTTTTCGCCACATAGAGCATGCACCTCACCGGCAGCGCAGGCGAAGCTGACGCTGCTCAGGGCTTTGACGCCTGGGAAGGCTTTGGAAATACCGCGCATTTCGATGACGGGCGTGCCGCTCATGCCGCGATGTCCTGTCCTGCAGCGTCCCAGGTCCGGCGGATGAACGCGGCACTTTCGGAAAAGAGCGTGCCGTAGTCAGGGAAGAGCGGGCGCCAGACGCGTGTTGCGGCGGCAATGGCCGGCAGACCGGCGCCGAAGGCCTCGAGCGTGACCCAGCCATCGTAACCTGAGCGCTTTACCGCACCCAGAATAGCGAGAAAGTCGATATGGCCGCGCCCGGGTATGCCGCGGTCGTTTTCGGAGACGTGAACGACACCAACGTGAGGCGCGACGAGTTCGTAGGCGGCGACTTGGTCGCCATCCTCGATGTTAGCGTGGAACGTGTCGTACATGATGCGCAGCGCCGGGTGATCGACGCGGCGGGCATAGTCGCGGCACTGCCGGGTAGTGTTGAGGAAATAGGTCTCGAAGCGATTGAGATGTTCGAGACTGAGATAGATGCCATTAGCTTGGGCCCGTTCGGCCAGCGCTCGGTGGGCCTCGGCGCCATAGGAAAGTTCGCTTTCGGTCGGGCCCGTGCCGGTGAAATGGCCGATGGGCGCATGAATAGGTCCGCCGAGACTTTGGGCGTCCAGCGCTATGGCGCAATCGAGCGCCCAATCGAGATGCTTGCGGCCGGCGGCGCGGGTCTCGGCATCGGGCGATATGGGGCTGAGATCAGGGCCGGGAACAATGGAGGTGGTGCAGCGCTCGAGCCCGAGGGCGTCGAGTTCTTTGGCCAGCCAGGCATAGTGCGACGGGTCGCCGGACAAGACTGGAATTTCCACACCGTTATAACCAAGCGCCTTGATCTGCCGGATGGCCGGCAGATGCGCTTCGGTGACAAAGTCGGTTAAGCAAAGCAGATTGATGCCGAGCCTCATGCCTCACCCCTCAGGCCGGGTTCTAAGCAATTTCCTTACCTCCAAGCATGTACAACAAAGGCTGTTGCCTGCTCGGGTGGCAAAATTCAAACGCTTGGGAAACCCAGCTTCAACAAAACTCCTCCGTTGCCCGGTAAGCTCGATCGACAGCGCTGTTCACTGCTCTAATTGACTTGCGGGCGTTCGACCCTCTAGCCTCAGCATGAGGAGGCGAACACGCTGATCATTGCGCAAGAGCAAGCGCTGCGCGTTCGAATAAGACCAGTGGTAAAATTTGCACATGGGAGAAGGGCATGAACGCAGAAGCACGTTTGAACGCCTTGTCGAGACCGGCGGTATTCACAGAACCTGGGGCGCTAATGTATGCGGGCAATTGCGCGGACCTTTATGAAGCTTCGGTGGCAGGCAAGGTGACGCTCAACGCCTGGACACGCCGAAACTATCCAGGCAAGCCATTGGGCGATGCATTACCGCAGGTGCTTTCGGTGGGCGGATGGGACGCGGTACGCTCCCAGGATTGGGGACTCAAGGAGCATTGCAATGAGGGCGTCAAGATCGCCTATCTGGCGCGCGGCTCGATGGTACTCAAGGTCGATGGACAGCGCCACGAACTGACTGAAGGGCAGATGTTCGTCGTTCGGCCCTGGCAATTGCATCAGTTCGGCGATCCCCACGTTGCCGCCAGCCAAATCATCTGGGTGCTGTTCGACGTCGGGGTTCGAAGGCCGCATGAAAATTGGCTTTGGCCTGATTGGATGGCTTGGCCGGAGCGCGATACGGCGCGGCTGACGACGCTGCTTTCCCGCAATGAGCAGCACGTTTTGACCGCCAGCCGGGAGGTCGCCCGCAGCTTCCATGATATCGCGGATGTCGTAGCCAAAGAAGACATCGCCCGGAGCGAAACACGATTGCGCCTGCTGATTTCAATGATGCTGCTGCAGTTCACCGAACAATTGGAGCATCAAGCTACCGCGCTTGACGAGGAACTCGCCAGTTCCAAGCGGACCGTACAGATATTTTTGGCGCGCCTGCCGCATGCCTTGGATGAGCAGTGGACGCTTGAGAACATGGCGGCCGAGTGCCGTTTGTCGCGCACGCAATTTTCCCAGCATTGCCAGGCGCTCACCAATATGACCCCAGTACGTTACCTCCAGATGATCCGCCTCGATGCAGCCAAGAAATGGCTGGCGGAACGCGCCTCGGCCTCAGTGACGGAAATCGCGCTCGAGTGCGGTTTCTCGTCGAGCCAATATTTTGCCACCTGTTATAAGCGCCGGTTCGGGTTCTCTCCGCAACAGACACGGGCGTAAATTTAGGAAAGCTGCTGCGGAGCTGGTGGCGGGTTCGCCATGAGCATCTATGATATCGTGGCGGTTTATGGCTACACCTCAACCTTCTGGGGCCAAGTTACACTGGATAGATACCGGTTCTTGTCGCCTAAGATCGTGCGGTGAAATGAGCAATCCTGCCGACTATTGCGATAATGGCCCGAACCAGCACCAGGATGAAGTTGACCGCAGGCTGTAGTGCCCAGTTTGTCGGGCTGTGGGTATGCGGTGATAAAACCTGCCCCAGCAGCAAGCCTATTTGAATGCTTAACATATCGAGAGTTCCTCTTGTCTTGTGATCGGGATGCAAGTGGCCGCCCGGGATACTGCTGTTTCGACAGCTGCGAAAAAGATTTTGGGCCCTGTCGAAAACCAAGCTGGCTAATCGGCTAAGGGGCAAGACTGACCGGAGGCGATGATGCGATACATGTTCCTGATCTACCTCGACCAAGCCAAGTTCGCTCCTTGGAAACAAAAAGAGCGGGATGACTGGGGCAATGCAATGCTGGACTATGACGAAGAGCTCAAGGCCAACGGCTATTGGATTATGGCCGAACCGTTGAAAGCGCCGTCAGAAGCCGTAACGGTGCGGAAATGGGGCGGCGAGTTAACCACCACGGATGGGCCGTTCATGGAGACAAAGGAACATCTAGGCGGGTTTTGCATAGTTCGAGCGCGTGATCTCAATGAAGCCCTGCACCTTGCGGGCATGATGCCGCTGGCAAGGATGGGCTCGATCGAGGTGAGGCCGCTCGATATTCTGGAAAGGGTTGCGCTATGAAGTACATGTGTCTGGTTATTCTAGACGCTGATCTGGCAAAGAACATGCAGGATCAGGATTGGGCAAAGATGGGCGAGGAGTCTCAAGCTTATGATCGGATGCTTCAGGCGCGCGGCGTCTATGTACATGCCGAGGCCCTGCACGGGCCCGAAACCGGCCGCACAGTTCGCGTGCGCAGCGGCGACGCTGTCGTAACCGATGGTCCCTTCATGGAAAGCAAGGAAGCCTTGGCGGGTTTTATCCTAATCGACGTGGAAAACGCGGCGGCGGCGATGGATATTGCCCGCAACATTCCAATGGCGCGGCTGGGCGCGGTGGAAGTGCGGCCGGTCATGAGCTTCTAGCCTTGCCAGCGATCAGTCCGGCAGAATTGGAAGAGGCCTGGCGCGAGTATTCGCGCCGAGTCCTAGCAACGCTGATCCGCCTGTTGCGGGACTTCGACCTGGCCGAAGAGGCGCTGCACGACGCCTTTCTGGCGGCAGCACAGCGCTGGCCCGAGAAAGGGATGCCGGCCAATCCGAGTGCCTGGCTGGTTTCGGCCGGGCGCTTCCGGGCGCTCGACAAACTGCGGCGTAAGTCGCGGTTTGCGGCCATGCACAACGATTTGCTATTGCAAGAAGAAGCGTTGGTTGACGAGGAATCAGAAGATGATCTGGTGCTCGAAGACGACCAGCTGCGGCTCATCTTTACTTGCTGCCACCCTGCCCTGCCAACTGAAGCACAGATTGCCCTGACGCTGCGGGAGGTTTGCGGCCTGAGCACAGAGGAAACAGCGCGAGCCTTTCTCGCCCGCACCCCGGCCATGGCGCAAAGGACTGTCAGAGCAAAGGCGCGTATTAAGGACGCAGGCCTGCCTTATGCGGTACCAGACAGCACCGAATTGGATGAGCGTCTCGATGCCGTGTTGCGGGTGATCTACCTGGTGTATAACGAGGGCTACTCCTCCAATGCCGGCGCCAAATTAATACGGCCGGAACTATCCAGCGAGGCAATCAGGCTGGCGCGCCTGCTCCTGAAACTGCTTCCAAAGTCTGAGGTTATGGGGCTGTTGGGCCTGATGCTGCTGGGCGAATCGCGGCGTGTGACGCGGACCAGTAACGATGGCGAAATCATCCTGCTCGCGGATCAGGACCGCACACTCTGGGACCAGAGCCTGATCAGCGAGGGAACGGCGTTGGTCGACCGGGCTTTCGCGAGTGGTCATATCGGGCCTTATACACTACAGGGCGCCATCGCCGCTGTTCATGCCGCGGCGCCTGACGCTGAGGCCACCGACTGGACGGAGATCGCCGGCTTATACGATGTGCTGTTGCGCGCCGCGCCGTCTCCTGTAGTTGAGCTCAACCGTGCCGTGGCTATCGGCATTGCACGTGGACCCGAAACTGGTCTGGTCCTGATCCGTCAGCTTTTGTCAGCAGGTGATCTCAAAGACTATCATCTGGTTTATGCTGCCGAAGCGGACATGCTACGCAGGCTGGGACGCAAAAGCGAAGCGCTAGAGGCTTATGGCCGCGCCTTGGACCTCTGCCGACAAGAGCCTGAGCAGCGGTTTCTGCAGCGTCGCATCGCTGAACTAGGTGGCCAATTTGCTACTTATCAATTGGGCAAAAGACAATAAGGGCTTCTCTTGCTTTTGCTATTTTGGCCACGTTCTGGCGCAAGATGGCCGAGAGGCTTCTATCGTCATTGACCTGACCGAGCCGAACCGGGCAAACAGAATTGCCGCTCCGGTTTTTGCGATTTTGCCGACCACTTGGTTGTTGATCCTGCGCAGATGCACCGAGCAATGGCCGGCAGCGCTGTTGCAGTAAATTTCGCCAATCAAAGCTCGGTCAGCCGGAGCCAGTGCCCCTACAAGGTCGAGCATCGTGTCGAGTTCGTCGCCTTTCGAGGCACTGCTCTGGACACTCACGCCGTGCCAGAGATATTGCGCATCGTCTGCGTTGTTGAAAGCTTCAACGCCCCGTAACCGGTGCGACCTGCTACTCACACTACTACCCCCGCCTGGTTTCGCGTTAAGCGCAGCATTTAAAACGCGGAATGCCAAAGCTTGCGAGTCTCTATTAGATGCCGAGCTGATAGTCGCGTCAACACCGTCTAAAGTGGCAGACCTATCAATGTGCTCTGCGGCCACTTCAAGAACATTCACCTCTGAAGTAGCTCTAACAAACGCGTCGTCTAGGACTCATTTTTCTCGGTTTCGCACCATTTCGACCGCAACGCTTATACGGTCTTCGTTCCACTCTGAGGCTTCCATACGTAGCACCTCAAAGACGGCATCTGCGGAAACATTGCTTGCCCGTGCTTGCTCGATTACTCTTTCATATCGGGCAACTAGGTCAGAAACGCTCCCCGACTGACCTGGCGGATTTTTTACGGGGGACATAGCCTACTCCCAGCAATTTGCCTGTACAGCTATGAACGATTGTCACATCCACCTCAATACGTAACGCGACCTAACCCATACAAGCTCATCTCTGCTTGTAAATATCGGTTAGATTACCACCAAGCTTGGAATATTTGAGCGGTCTTAGCGGCTCGATGTAAGTCATTAGCGCTTCGTAAGAATATCGCGCCAAATATGGCTCTGCCCATGCTAGTTGGTAGCTGGCCAACTCAGACTCATCATCTCCGGAAAAGACCTGCTCGCTTCCTACAAGGTCAGCGATTATCTCAGGGTTTTCGACCCCCTGCAGTGTAAACTCGACTATCTTTTGGAGTTTGGCGCTGCATAATTCTTCTTCGGCGAGCTTGTCAGGGTCCAGAATGCCGATGGCAACCGAGAGCGGCGCCAAAGCGTGCAATTGATAGTGCAGCGCCCGTTCCCCACGCTCCATCTCCGCTGGTAAAGCTCCTGACTCCTCGGCTCCGCACACCAGCAATTTATAACTTTCTCGCGCCCAATTAGCAGTCTCTTGATTACCGGTAACTTCACTGATCGAGGCTGTGGCAAGGCCAGCCCAGGCCCGCAAATTGTTGGTGCTGGCCAAAGGACCGGCTTCGGTATTGAAGAATTCGACCACCCGATCAGCGTGCTGCTGCAGCCATGCAGTGATAGTTGCGTCACGCGCCGGGTCAGGCGTTGCGGTACCGCGGGCTTGTAGGAATGCCAATGCAAACCCCGAAAGCCTAGGCGAGACCGCCAGTCTTGCATTGAGCGAATTTAACTCCGTTAAGGAATTGCCCTGAGCCCATGCATGGAGCCAATTCATAGCGCAATCTGCCTTGGCTTTTCCATCCACCTCATTGAGGTAAGCCGAATTAGCCATTGCTGATAACTCGTTGATGAAGTCCTCTACCGGCTCGAGAGCCTTGTTGACGTCCTCGTTAGATTCCTCAGAAATTTCAGAGCGAGTTTCGCTGTCCCGTTCGTAGCGGCTGCCTATTGAAAGACTAACCACTGGTGCCGGTGCGGGAGCGCATTGAAAAGGCGCCGGTGGCTCGCTTTCCTGGCTCGCGGCCGGCGGCAGAAATGTCATGGCTATCAATGCAACTGAAGCAGTTGCACTTGTCACTAGTTTGATCAAAGTCATGAGTGTTCCTGATTACTGCCCCTGTAGCGCGCCCATGGCGCTCAGCATAGTCTTGGCGTCGTCATTGCCCAGTTCCGCCGCGCCTTCCAGCAAAGCTACCGCCTTCTCCAAGGAGGCCTCACGTCCGAGCCCAACCGTATAAGCCTTGGCCAGCAACAGCATTGCTTCGGTATCCTTGGCGGCCGCTGCTTTTTCCATCCAGTCCATTGCCTCGCCTAGCTGTTGCGGTCCGCTTGCACGTTGCTGCAAAAATTTCGCGAGTTCACGCATGGCTGTGGCATTGCCACCTTCTGCCGAAGTGCGATAGATGGCTTGAATGTCCACCGTCTGTGTAATTTGGTTGCGTAACTCGGGGCGCGTCCGCTCAATGCGGCGGGCCAAATTAAGCAGCTGCGCTGGGGTGGCTTTTTCAACGGCCTGCTGCACGAGCAATACCACCTTTTCAGGGTCATAGACCGGCGACTGAGCGTTAGAGCGAAGATCGATCAGCCGGTCCAACGACGCGATTTGACCATGCTTGACTGCTTCCTCAAGCAAGCTGACGATAGCCTGAGCATGGCGTGCTTGATCGTCGAGTTTGGTAAACTCCTGCGCCAAGGCAGCATACTGCCAGCCTTGCCCCTCCGTCAGATTGGTGGCCAGGGTCAGCCAGTGTTCGGCTGTTGTTTTGTCTTTGATGCCCGAATATCCTCGAGCAACTTTCATGAGTTCGTTGAAGCTGCACCTGGCTGAGTTCGCTGCTAACCCGAGGTACTCCAATCTTTCTGCGGCAGTTGGAGCGTACTTTCCGGCGAACAAAAGGGCGTCCAGATCACCTCTGGCCGTGATTGCGGGCAAATATTGCTGCATTACTGCAGCAGGATCAATGTCGGGCTGGTGTTTGAGCAAGCCTTCCATAGCAGAACCGGAGCCGTTACCCGCTGCTTGCTCCAGAAGAGCGATAGCGCGAGCCTTGGCGTCCGCCTGCTCGGCAAAGTTTCCAATCAAGAGGTTGGCGAGTGTCACCCGTGCAGCATCGGAGCCTGCATCGGCTGCGCTTTCAAGCAAATCGATGCTCAGTTGAACACCGTCTCCTGCAACGTCCCGCGCCACCAACAACTTCGCCAAGGCGCTCTGCGCAGCAGGATCTTGCTTCATCCGGTTCTCCCAGAACGAAAGCACTTCCTCGCCATAGTCAGCGGAACGCAACATCTCGACGTACTGAGCGACGCTGCCCGATGATCCTCTTAGAGCCATCGACTGCGCTTGAGCCAAATCGGTCTCCGTCGTGGCGCCGTTCACAGCTGGCTGGATCCCTCCACTATTGCCAGCCGCAATGGCACTTTCGCGCCACTTTCCAGCGAGCTCCAGATTCGGTGCATCGGGCACCATGCACATATAGATGTCGGATAGTCGAACCATCGCCTCGCTCTTGCCCCCTTCGCTTACAGCCAAATTGAGAAGCGAGATGGCTCTATCGATCGTGCCAGTATTACGGTCCTCTCTAAGCTCAACATCAGCCAGCATCAGTGCTGCATCTGGATTGTTTTGATCGACTGCGCGTTCAAGCAAAGGCTTTACTTCTGTGCGAGCTGCCCAGCGGCCTTCCTTCTTGACTAAGAATTCTGACAACTTAACCAAAGCGGACGAAGGTGCATCAGGCAAACCGGATAGATCGCGGAGCGCCTTTTCAAGCCGTTCAGCTACACCACGCTCTTCGGCACGCAACTCGAGCAGCGCTACCAGCCGCAGATTGCCAATACGGTAGCCGTTGTCGGCGGCACTTCGGAACAGTTCCTCAGCCTTATCAAAGTCCTGAGGCTGCAAGGACCCGTCCTGGTAGAGTTCACCCAGTTCGACCTGTGCTGGTGCAATTTGAGCCGCAGCGGCTTGGGTGAGGTATTTTAGAAGAGTATCATTGTCTTTGACGATCCGCTCGCTGGTCAGGTGATAGCGGGCCACTTTCCAAGCTGCACTTGGATCGCCTAGGTCCGCGCCCAAGCGTAGCCAACGCTCGGCCAGCGGGTAATTCTGCTCAACAATTTCACCGTTTTCGTAGTTGCGTGCTATGCGGCTGATGCGAGAACATATGTCGGCGTCGACTTGCCCCAAGATTGCTCCAAAGGCGATTGTCACGGCAGTTTTGGGGTCCAGCCCATAATCAACAAGCTGCCCCTCGGCACGCATCTGTGCGGCGCGCAGCAAGGCGTCAGGACTACCCCCGGCAGCGGCCGAAAGGAGATAAGCTTCTCCCTTCGCCGGATCAGCAGGCACTGCTTGCCCATCGAGGTAAAGTTCAGCCAGCGCGAACAGGCTGCGTGGTGTGAGTTCCGCAAACGATGTTGCTAGCGTCTCCACCATGCCGCTAGACTTGACCTCTGCAATTTTTCCAGCCGCCATATAGTAGCGGATCTTGTCGACGAGCAGCTTTTGCTGAATAGCACTGTCTGCGACTTGTTCTAGAAGCGCGAAAGCTGCGTCGACGGCGTCCAGATGCAAAATAGCATCGGCATCGCGAAGTCGTTGAATTTCGCTCAGGACTATTTCAGGGTCAGTGTCCATAAGCTGAGACCTGTCCCAAGAAATCCATTTATTGGCAAGCACGCTCACATCCGCTGGAACCGTACACAGACTTTGAGCTTCAATCGCCGGCGGCTCGAAAACCACTGGAACTGGCGCTGCCGTCACAGTGCTCATCAAAGCGAAGCTGAAGGAAGCAACAAGCGAACATTTGGCACGTCCAGATTTTGGAAGAAGTGCGCGCATTGAAACCTCCTAGTTTTCTGAAGCGAAAGAATTGACGACCTGAACCAATTGGGTGCCTTGGGCGGTCTCGGTCAGAAACAAAGACACAGCCTGTTTACGCTCAAGCTGTACGCCCGCTACGGAGGCGAGGACGGCACCATCCAATTGGGCCTCGAAGGCAAGGGTGAGCGGCGCCCGCAATTCCACAGATTGGCTTGCGCCTGCTTCGACACCGCTCATCGCATTGGTTTTGCCGGCAGGCACAAACAGGTCGACGCCTGAATGAGTGCTAAGATTGTAGAAAAGGACCTCAGCTTTGGAGGGATCCTTTATTGGAGGATCGATGAACTGGATGAAGTTCTCGTCAGCTTGCGCGAATGTGTAATAGGTTCCAGCTTCCACATTCATCTCGACGGCGTCAACACCAGCACCGATCGAGACCGGACCCGGTGGGACGCTGACATAGCCGGAAACCTGTTCGTCCGACAGTGCAACGGGCGATCCTCCAATGTTTGCTTGATCACTTTGCGCCACCATTACACGCACGTAGGCTCTCGTCGGATCCAGCGCGTTTTCGTAAAGACCTGCGTCTTGAGCTGAAGAGGTGCTCACGAGCATTGCTGAAAAGAGAGCAGCACTGCAAAAGAACTTCATTGTCTTGATCATTGGGTTAAGCCCTTTGGATTGGATACACAGGCGCTGATAATTGCAGATGTCGCCCCTGCCCTGTCGAAGCGAATGGACAGCGTAGAAAAGCCATCTGCGCTGTAGTTGCTGATCGGAACGAAGAACCGGCCTGACGCACGGAAGCGTTCCGGACGCGTGACACTTTGGGTCCGGACCCGCCCAGATGAATCGGTGAATGTCAGACTGATCTCACGGCTCTCGATCGAACCCGCTTCGGCGAGCAGCATGCTTGCATGAACAAAACTGTCGCTCAGCAGATCAACTGATAGTTCATCGTCCGCGACGAACTGTAAGGCGGATTTGGGCACTGGATCGCACCCGCCAACCACGGCGGTTACCAGTTCATCAAGTGGTCCATCACCAAACTGAGCAAGGTTGTTATAGATCGGGTTTTCCCAGATCAGATAGCGAGGCTGGTCTTCATCGAAACTTTTGGAAGTCAGGTAAGACGCTATGGAGGCGAACTGATTGCCGCCCGAAATAGCCAAGTTGCGAACGTTCAACCCACTGTACTGCGAAATAAATCCGCTGAAGTTGAATTGTGCGACTTCCGAAAAGCTAGTGCCAACTAGCGATATCGTGTCAGCACCACCACCCCCAAAAATGTCTACAGCAGCGTTTGGGTCAACATTTTCCAAAGTCTCGAAGGTTTGGGTAACTGCCTCCGGCAAACTATCCACGCACGACTTTTGAAGCAATTGGCGCATCGATGAAACAAAGCGCTCGGGACCAATTAGGCTGGTCTGAAATTCCGACGTTACGAGATCGGCGTAGCCACTATCGGCTTTGATGGTGTCCGCTACCGCGCGAGCCGCGCGTTCCGCGCCCGTTGTGGTCCAATGAAAATCTGCCTTGAAAAACAGTTCAACTGAAGGATCGGAGTTGGTTAGGGCGTCCAGCAAATCTACAGTGACGATGCCCGCATCGCGCAGCTTGGCGACGGTTTCTGTGTAAACTTGCTGCGCCAGGTCAGGATCGAAGCCATAAAGGCGAGCATCGTCTGGCAAGAAGCTCGGCATCGTCATGCCTTTTGGCGGTACGGGTAGATAGACCAGAGTTGTTCCACGCGCGGCCAACGCATCGGACAGTCGCGCAAGGTCAGCGATAAGCGCATCGTTCATCGGAAAGTACATCCGAAGGTCGGGCTGTATACGAAAGAAATTGCCGTGAGCACCCTCTAGGGCCGGAATGGTCCGGTTGTTTTCGAGGTTGCGACACCCAAAGCTCGTCTCGATTCCATGCGTGGGCAGAACTGCTCCAGCCACTGCAAGTGCGGCCAGGCTCACAGCGGTTAGCCGGCGAAATAAAGTGCCGAAAAAACTTGAAGGTACGGCCATCTATATCTCGCCTTCTCTGCTGAGGAGCGAAGTTGCCATGGCCTTGATCGCTGGCTCTGGAGACAGGGCAGCTATTTCGAGAAATTCACGTGCCGCCTGCAGACCGGCTTCACCTGGCTTATCGCTGATGAGCTTGAGGGCGAGGTCCAGGGCTGCTTGATGGTCGCCGGTTTGAGCCACCTTTGCCATCATTTCGATGCCTTCAGGGCCCTTTGCGCCAAATGGAACACCGGCGACATAGAACTTTGCGAGCCCCGCTATAGCATCCGCATGCCCGTGGGTTGCTTGAGCCACCAAGGCAGCCTCTGCATTTGCCAACACAGATGCATCAAGATTTGCGCCGTGACCCCGCAGCAATGACAGCAGTGGAGGGACTGCGCCATCCCGGCCGTTATATGCCGCCATTGAGTAGTAATGAACCTGCGGGCGGATGAGAGTCGGATCGTTCAACTCGGATAAAAACTTGGCAAACCGCATCTGCGCCAAGCTGTCCCCGGCATCAGCCAAATCGCGTAAATCGGCAGTGCGCAGGCGCTTGCCCGCAATCAGATTGCGCCGAACAGCTTGCAGGCTTGCCGGAAGCTGAACCGTTTCAGTGATGCCACGCCGAAAGGGTTTGTAAGGTGTCGCTTCTGCCACTGCTTCGGCGTCCTGAACCATTGGCACAGGTGCCTCCTGAGCCGGCACAGGAAGCGCCAAGCCACTACACAAAAGCAGCACAACCTTGAACATGTTTAATGGTGTTTTAGGCATGTTCATCATTCCTTCTCGGTGGTCATGGCAGCAAGAGCGTCTGGGTCGGTCAGGTAGCGGACCGGAAATTCCCAGATTACCAGCTTGGGTGGCGTTTGGCGGACCAGATCGCTGTCGAGGTATTCGGCCATTGGGGCAAATGGCCCACGGCCTTCCTCGGCGAAATTGACAATGTCCGCCCCCAGGGCCGCCATAAGCGACGGGCCAAAGCTCCAGTTTTCGTTGGCGCTGTAGCTGGTACCGACCAGAGCGACTTCAACCGGCTCGCCGCCAAAGATGTCTAAAGCGTCGGCGGCTTCTGACGCAGGAGCGGAGGCACTCATGACCGTCACTTGTTCGGGCGCCAGTCTGACGTAGCTGGCGTACTGAGGCGAGATGATGAACTTGGTCAGATCACCTTCAACAGGCAATTTCTTCGTCTCGGACAGGGTAAAGAGCGTCGCCCCGCCCAAGGGCCCGGCTGCTTTGGCGGTCGCTTCCGCAACGATTGTCGCCCCTTGGGGACTCCAATGCGTATCTCCTTTGAGAAAAACTTGGACCTCGCTTTTGGCGCCAAGCAGAGCAGCCCGAGCATCGATCGTCCGGACGTTCCGCGCAGCAAGTGAATCGCGGAACGCCGCATAACGGCTGCCCATACGGTCGCTCAGGTCAGGATAGGGCGTGTACTCCCGGTAGATCTCTGCTTTGGCGGGAAGCGGGAGCACCAGCAGGTCGGTCCCCTGCTTGGCCAATTGGTCTTGAACAGCGGCAATCACGTCTACCGCTTCTTGCAAGCGTTCCGCTTCGTTGTCAGAGACGCGGTATTCTTCGCTTGAAAACAGCCAGCCATCCTGGCCAACAACCACCCCTTTGCGGCCTTCGCCGAATACAATATATCGCGCCGCCCCGATCAGGTCGGTGGAGAGCGTGCGGTAGGGCAGTCGATCCTTGTAGAGATCCTCGAGCTTGGCAGTAAACTCACCCACCATAACGCTATGGGCGGCCGTGGGCAGCTCTTTCTGATACTGCGCAGCATCGACAATAAAGGTGCCGCTTACCCATAGCGCATAACCGAAGAACACTGTGGGAAGCACCAGCTTGGGAAGAATGGAATTGAAATCAGCCATGACGCAACACTCAGAACTGGAAGTAAAGGAAGGGAGAGAAGGATTGGTCGGCCAGCCGCATGAGCACGAGCACCGTCAGACCAGACATCGCCAAAGCCGGCAGCCATTCCGAGCGCAATGCCGCGGTCCCCTGTCCGTCGATCACAAGGTTCGGTTCGGCCAGTTTCTTCAGCCGTGGCTCGAGACCGGCAAGAGCAATAGCGATGGCAAGAACCAGCAATCCTTCCCGCGGCAACTGCCAGGAAACATCAGGTGAAATGCCCAGCCCATTAAAGCCAAACATCCCGGCGTACATCGTCATGGCCGAACCGACGTCCGGAGCGCGAAACATGACCCAGCCCAGCACTACAAAGAGCAAGGTCATTGGCAATGACCAGAGCACCCTGGCTGCTTTCTGGGGCCAGTTGAAATAACGCTCGACCGCCAGGATGGCGCCGTGCCAAGCGCCCCAAATTACGAAGGTCCAGTTGGCGCCGTGCCACAATCCGCCGAGCACCATGACGATGAAAAGGTTGAAGTATGTACGCGCAACGCCTTTGCGGTTTCCACCCAACGGAATGTAGAGATAGTCGCGAAGCCATACTGAAAGGCTGATGTGCCAGCGGCGCCAGAACTCGGTGATGCTTCGGCTGATGTAGGGTGAGTTGAAGTTCTCCATCAGACGGAAACCCATCATCAGGCCTAACCCGATTGCCATGTCGCTGTAGCCAGAGAAATCGAAGTACAGCTGGATCGTGTAGGCAGCGGCCCCGAGCCAAGACTCGATCAGGGTTGGTGCGGCTTGGGAAAAAATCGTATCCGCTATCGGCGCAACCGTATCGGCAATAAGGACCTTCTTGGACAAGCCGATGATAAAGATCGTCATGCCTTGGGAGAACAGGGCCAGCGAGTGGGTCCGGTTGGCAAACTGATCGCGCAGGTCTCGGAACCGCAGAATGGGTCCGGCTACCAGATGCGGGAAGAGCGCCACGAACGAAGCAAAGTCGGCAAAATTGCGAGCCGGCAGGGACTCGCGGCGATATACGTCAACTAGATAGCTGATCGATTCAAAGACGTAGAACGAGACACCGATAGGCAGGATCACGTGCCAGATCGTGGCTGTGCTTGGATCCTGGCCCATCAGGGTGGCAAGAGACGACGCCAAGAAATTGAAGTATTTGAAGAAACCCAGGACGCTGAGACAACCGATCGTTCCGATGGCGCACCAGAGCTGACGCTGCTTGCCTTCGCTACGATCTACAAGCAGACCGAAGATATAGGTCCAGAGCGTGGTGCCAAAGAGCAGCGCCAAAAAGTCAAAACGCCACCAGCCGTAGAACAGGTACGAGCCAACCAGAATTGTAGCCGACCGAAACCGGCGCGGAGTCAAATAGTAGACAGTCAAGAAGATGGGTAGAAACAGGAAAAGAAAGGTTTCGGAAGAAAATACCATCAGACGGCCCCTCCGGGCTCACAGGTCGGGGTGGCTTGGCTGGTTGTTGAGGGAAGCGGCGTGCCTGCCATCGTCAACTGCGTGTTGCCGCTCTTGATCGCCTCAAGCAGCGACAAGGTGTAACTAGCGGCGTCACCGTCCAGCAAACGAGGTGTCTGCCCCGTCCAGTCATTGTTGTTGAGCGCCAAGTGAAAATTTGCACTCGCGCGCAAACCGACCTTGTTGTTCTCGAAACGGTTGTCGTCCAGACGCAGCGACCCGCTAGTACCCCCTACTGAAAGGCCGGCGCGTTGATTGGCCGAAATGATATTGGTCTGGAAACTCAAATTGGTACTGTTGCGCACCATGATGCCGTCATCGGCATTGGCCAGCGTGACATTCTGCTCCAACAACAGGCATGAGCCTGACAGCACCGCGACGCCCGATGCGTGATTTTGCAACAGAAGATTGTTGAAGATCAGGCTTCCACGGGCATCTCCCTCCACAAGAAGCCCATGGCGCTCGCTATTGGCTACAATGTTGTCAGACAAAAGGACGTTGGCTGAGTTTGGCCCTAGTTTCACCCCGTGGCCCTTCAACGGCTCAATGATGGCGTTTCCATCGACGATTACCGAGGCGCTGGAAGCGATGCTTAATGCGGTACTAGCTGACTTGTGAAAGACGTTGCGCCGGATTGTACTTTGCGCGGCATCCACCAGCGTCAACGTGCCGGTGTCAGTAAAAATGCTATCCTGAACAAAGGAACGCCGTTCATCTCCACGTGCCCCTCCGGTGATCGTTAGCCCCGCGGAGCGTGGATCATTGCCAAAGCCCAAACGAGCCACCTGGACGCCAGATAGTTCCACTGGTCCGGTCGTGGCGTCTGCCAGAACGAACGGCCGGAATTTCCGCTCGGTCTCATTTTCCGCTTCAGACCCTGAAATAGTGGCGCGGTCGATGATCATGCCTCCCGCAGCGATAATGAAGGCGCCTGTTGCACGATCCATCGTGAGTTCTTCGCCAGGCAACAGCACCAAGAGTGCGCGTGATGATAAGACTAGCGGACGTGATAGAATGAAGTGGGCGCCGTCCAGCTCGGCTTGAACAGACCCAGGCACGCCTGCGAGTGCCGCCTGGATGTCGCGAAGAAAAACCGGGCCGTCTTCGAAATAAATTGCAGCCCCGTCGGCCCCTTGCGCATCCGCAATGGATTGCAAAGTTTCGGTCGAAGCCTTGCCCAACGCTGCGTCCAGCAACATTGCGACGGGCAAAAGTTTTGCAACCGGACGGCTTTTACCCGGTTCGGGAGGCTGCGAAACAAGATCTGCTTCGTAGTCCGCCAGTTCGGCAAACCCGAGCGGTGCCACCGCGCCAAAATAGGCATCTGCCCTGCTCGCCGGTTCATTGGCAAGCAGCCTCAGTTGATCTCCTGCGGCCTGCAAGCGTCCGGTCATATCGCTGGCCATGTTCTGGCCTGCAGCTGCAAGCCAGACCAACAGCGTCATGCGCGCAATGTCAGATGCCTTACGCATATTGCTTTGGCTTACCATTGGCATTGACTTGGCCGGCCGAGATCACCGACTCCACCGGAACAACGTCCTCTTTGGAGCCGATCTCGCAGTTCACTTCGACGACCTGGAGCATAACCGTGCCAGGATTGGTCAATACGGCACGGACCTGGGGGCCAACTTCGAAAGTAGAACCTACTCCTAGTTCCCTTAGTCCTGCTTCCGTCTGCACCTGGGCAATGCCCTCAGCGACGGTTAAAAGGCTTCTTTGGGTTGACTTGGACTCAAACAACACCGTGCCGCCTGGATTGAGCACCATCTGGCGAATGCTGTAGCCATGCCCCTCCGAGATGGTGCCGATCCGGCCCCAATCTGTGTTGATCCAGCGGTGGTCAACGATCTCCGGCCTTGAGGTCTTGGCCAGCGTCTCGACCACTTTCTTGACCTTTTGAGATGCCGACCGGCTCGTCACCAGCAAGGCGTCTGGTGTATCGACAACGATCACGTCGGAAAGGCCAACCACGGCAATGAGCTTGTTGCCGCCCCGCACATAGGAGTTCTCAGTGTCCACCAGCACAACGTCGCCCGAGGTGACATTGCCGGTCGTATCCTTGGCTCCGATCGTGTGGAAGGCAGACCAAGCACCCACGTCATCCCACTGAACATCGGCCGGGAACAAAGCCATTAGCTCGGTGTGTTCAAAGATTGCGCTTTCGGTGGACTCGTTGCTGGCTTGCACAAATGCCGTTGCTTCAAGAATGACGCCGGAACCGGACCGCTCGGCCGATCGCTTGGCTTCTTGAACAGCATGCAATGTTTCGGGTGCGATGCGACGATATTCGTCAATCAGTGTTTGTGCGCGGAACAGCGTGATGCCCGACGCCCAATAAGCGCCTCCATCGGCAATCAATGCTTCGGCGATTTCGACGGGCGGCTTCTCGACAAAGCGTTGCGCCTTACGGACACCCTCGTACCCAATGAAAACGCCACCGTCGATGATGTAGCCATACCCACTTTCCGGATAGCGTGGCGTGATCCCGAACGTAACGATCAGCCCGTCCTTAACTGCAGGGAGAGCGGCTGCCATCGACGGCTCCAGATCGCCATCGATGACGTGATCCGACGGCAGAGCCAGCAAGATTGCGTCAGGGTTTTCTTCGACCAAATAAAGTGAGGCGGCGAGCAGAGCTGGACCCGTGTTACGGGAGCACGGCTCACCGATTACCATGGCATCCATCATAAGCGCGCGCATCTGGCGGTTGACCGTTGCCAGATGACGTTGGTTGACCAGAATAACTGGCTTATCAAAGAGACGACTGGAATGACGCTGAACAGTGGCCTGAAAAAATGTGACACCGTCAGCATTGATGGGCTGAAACTGTTTTGGCTGTTGTTCCCGCGACAGCGGCCACAACCGAGTACCTACGCCCCCGCATAGAATAACTGGATGAATAGTGCTCATTTATCGGCTCCTTGAGAAACCAGATCACGAAAGAAATTCGTAACCGGGGCGAAACTGGCGGTAGCAACGCGGACTGAGACTGGCGTCCCGATCAATGCAGGATCGATTTGGGTTTGCGGCAACAAGACGATCTGCACTGTGTCCGATGTTTGATCTTCGGGCGGTAAAACGGTGCCTGCCTTGAGCGTTGCAGGAATGACAATCCCACTGGCGAGTTCGACGTCCGCTGCTGTGCCGTTCACAAGAGCCCGGTACGCCGGCATGCTGACCTGAGTGGTTATCTCCGTAGCCGCGTCCTGGGCTGCGACGTTCATCACCGTGTCGCCGGCAAGAACTGTTGCACCGGTCGATAGACCGCCGGGTAATGCGGCACAGCTGCATGGCATAGCAACGCTGACCAAATCGCCGGTAACCGTTCGGATTGCATAGGCGACCTGGCCTTGCGCCGCATCGGGATCCACAAAGTCAAGCTGGCCTGAATTAACCGCTCTCAGAACAGTGCTGCTCTTGCTGATCAGCGACACGCCCTGCGCGTGGGTGACAAAGGCTCTTTCATATACTTTGCTGCCAACAAATCCAAACAGGGCAACAGAAGCGGCAGTGATCAGCAGGCCCTTGGCCAAGCCTGATAGGAGTTGTCCCATACTGCGCGATGATGACGGTTTTCCTTTGCCGTTGCTCCTCGGGGCTCCAGCGGAAGTGGAAAGAACCGAACCTACATCGGTGATGTCGCCTGAGATATACGAGTTCAACAGATGTCGCAGTTGCGGCAGATGCGGGCCGGCAGGATTTGTAAACCGCATCGCAAGCTTGCCAGAGGCACTTGAGGCGGTATGCAGGCTTGCTTCGATCGGCAGCGTAACGTTGAAGCCGGCGAATGGAAAAACCAGGGTAACAAGGCGCAGTTCACCCTCAAGTTGGGGAGAGACCAGGCCTTGAGCGCGAGCGCCCACCAAAGAAATCCCGTCTCCGTCGAACAGCCGGCCATCAATAATGGCACTAAACGGCATCTGTATTACGGGGTGCTCGCCGTCGAAATCGGACGGGGCAGGACTGTTCTGTGGTGCAGTGTCCAAGCTTGAAAGATTTTGCATGGTGCATCCCTTAAAGGAGTGGGTTTAGAGCGGATTGGCTGAGCAAGAGCACTGCAACAACCAGCCAGCCGAGCGCTAGAATGTGCATGTAGGTTGAGGAGATAGCCGTGATCTGGCCGGACAGCCCTGGTCCAGAACCGATGGACGTCGTTTGCCGAGTCCACTTCTGACGATCGAGCCGGAAAGAGACGTAGCTCTTGATGATCGCTCCCATGGTTTGACCAAAGTAGAGCAAGAAGGGGTAGGTGATCGGGAACGCACCGCGGAAGGTAGCCAGCAAGACGCACGTCAGGTACCGGGTGGCCATGATCCAGGCGAGATAGGCCGGAAAGATGAACGGGTCGATCAGCAGCGCCGTAAGCACAATGGCAAGTGGTCCGGCGAGCGTGGTCCACATCGACACGCGTTGATCAAGGATTGACCACCAGGTGAACCAGCCGACCCGGAAGGGTGACTGCTTCAGAGCCCGGCCATTGGTACGAAGCATGTTTCCGAACCAGCGGATCATCAAGGTCGTGGCCGAGTCCACGAACCCGTCCTTGGGTTGCGTTTCCATGGAAACCGATTGGACATCAGGCAAGTACGCCATCTGGTAGCCGCGGCTCAGCAGCCAAAACCAGGTGGACTTGTCATCCCCGGTCAGGAAATTGACTCGCCCCAGCCGCCAATGATCAATGTAATCATGGCCCACAGCTGCAATGAATGAACTGTCGGTAGCCAGATCAGCCCGCACGACGGACATACGGCCTGTTAAAGTCAGCACCCGCCGGCCAAGAGCCATGGAACACATCATCATCTGGCGTTGATTGAAACGAAGTGCGAACCAATCACGGAAAATATTGCTGCCGGTGGTCTCACTGGCTTCATCCGTCGTCAGGGCACCGACTTTTTCGTCGGTGAAGAACGGAGCGCTACGAGCAACGATGTCAGCGGGGACGATCGTGTCGCCATCGACAAAGAGCACGATGTCCTGGTGACGAGGCAACTCCCCGTCAATGATCTGCAACGCCGTTGAAAGGGCATCGCGCTTACCCGTTCCGGGGATGCGGTCGATGATAAGCTTAACCGAGCCATGGCCGGCAATTTTGCTGAATGCGGCTCGGATCAGGCGTTCATCGGCAATCTCGACAACGGAGGCCACAACGGTGGCCCCCCCTTGCGATTGTGCGGCTGCTTCGAATACCGAACGGTAGACCCGCATCGAGGTGTCATAGTCCACCTTGAAAGAGGTCACGAGGAAGTAGGCGTGAGCCGGATCACGGCGCGCTGCGTAGTTGTGCTCGGCCAGCCGTTTCCGGCTGGGATAAGCCATGTGCAGGTAAATATGAGCACGAACGAAGTTCGTCAGAGCCCACAAATACCGCCAGGCTCCGATCGCTCCCAAGGTAAGCACAAGCCCACCATTGGCGCTGATCACCCCGCCGGGAACTGAAAGTGCAATTCCCAAGCATACCAGTATATAAATTGAATGCGAGAGAACAGCGCTCATGTTTACCAACAAATACCCTGGTAAGCACCATTGGAACGCAGCGCCGAATTGATGCGCGTGAGATCTACGAGCGAGTGAGACTTTGCCACTTCGTTTAGGCGAGGAACCGTTTCTTCGTAGCGATTGCCGACCAGGATGATGTCTGCATCCGTAATCAGGTCCTCGAGGTGAGGAACCATGCGCCCGCCAAGATCGGGCACCACATCATTGCCGCGGCCAATGGCGCTAACGCCATTCTCGAAAGCTTCACTGACGTAGGGATCGTAGACCTTAAGAGCAAAGCCCTTTGCGATGAGGCGGGATGCCAATTCAGCCAATGGGCTTTCGCGAAGGTCGTCGGTACCTGGCTTGAAGCTGATGCCTACCATGCCGACCGACCGTTTGCCGCTCGATTCAACCAGTTTTTCGGCGCGCTGAATTTGGGCTTCATTGGCGTCGAGAACTGCATCCAGCAGCGGGGCGGCAACGCCCTTTTCACCGGCGAGATGGCTTAGGGCCCGCACATCTTTAGGCAGACATGATCCGCCGAAAGCGAAGCCGGGACGCATGAAATAAGGCGAGATGTTCACCTTGGTATCGGAGCAAATCATCTTCATGACCTGCTGGCCATCGACGCCGCATGCCTTGGAAATGTTGCCGATCTCGTTTGCGAACGTAACCTTGACGGCGCGCCAGGAGTTGCTCGCGTACTTGACGGCTTCCGCTGTTGCTAGGCTAACCACGAAGCATTCGACGCCCATATTGGCGTTCACTTCGCGAAGTAGAGCTTCTGTGTTGCCGTCGAGAACACCAAAGACAATTAGGCCAGGTGCGTAATAGTCTTCAATTGCTGTGCTTTCACGCAGGAATTCAGGGTAGTAGCCCACGCCGAAATCGTTGCCTGCCTTGAGACCCGAGGAGCGCTCAAGTGCTGGCACCATGACGTTGTCCATCGTACCCGGCACGATGGTGGAGCGAACCACGACCGAATGCTTGGCTCCCTTTGCGGCAATTGCAGCGCCAATGGTTTCACAGACAGCAGTGACGTACTTCAGACCCACTGCGCCAGATGGATCGCTTGGCGTGCCGACGCACACAAACGAAATGTCAGTATCCATTACTGCTTGAGCCGCATCGGTGGTAGCGGTCAGACGACCATCAGCGACATTGCGAGCGATCAAAGGAGGAAGGCCCTCCTCCACGATCGGCGACAACCCGGCATTGATCGCATCGACTTTGTGGGGATCCACATCTACGGCAATTACAGTGTGTCCATCTTCAGCCAAGCATGCAGCTGAGACCACACCAACGTAGCCGATGCCAAAAATACTGATTCTCGCCATTTATATCTCCAAATTGATTAGCAGATTCACTGCATGAAGCAGGAAATTCGGCTCGTGATTGACCGGAAGTATTTATACTAGCGCCTAAATACTAGGCACATCTCAATAACCCGGCTTGGAGATCAATATGTTAAAAATCCCTTAATGTAGCGAGTAGCCGTTAATGCATGGCTCGCATTCAAGTCATGAGGGACTCTACATACATATGTTCAACGCTCTTAACGAAACATATTGCAGTCATATCAATGAATTAGGTTTTTCTGCTTCTTGAAAGCGGGCGTGAAAACGCCATCTGACTTAAGAAGGTTGCATCACAACTAAAAAGAATGCATGGCCCTATTTTACAGTTGTCAGCAAGTCTTCAGCTTGGCCTACCAGATTAGTCGCGAAGCGCGCGATTCATCTGATCTGCAATTGGTGCAAACAGATAACTCAGCACTGTGCGATCGCCGGTCTGGATATAAATGTCAGCAGGCATGCCTGGGATGAGCGCGGTGTTCGCGGGAAGTTTTTGCGGCTCGTCCGGATTAAGCGATACCTTGACTCCATAATATTGCACGCCTGAATGCGGCTCGCGCGTTAGGTCAGGAGCAATGGAACTCACACTTGCCGCTAGTTCTGGAGCCGTTCTGGCATCCAGTCCGGAAAAGCGGACCGAGACACCTTGTCCGACAAAGACTTTATCAATGTCGAGGGGGCTGAGACGGACATCCAGGGTCTGCTGGTTGCCCGCAGGCACGACCTGCATGATCGTTTCGCCTCCAACCACGATCCCACCTTGGGTCTGCACCGCGGATTGGTAGACAACTCCATCTACAGGAGCGTGAATTTCAAGTCGTTGCAGGCGGGCTTCCGCGGTGGCCCTGCGCTGCAGCAACTCCTGGGTTAGTTGACTGACGGCTGCAAGATCCTGAAGTACTTCGGCCTGGAAAGTGTCAGCAAGCTGTACGCGACCGACCTCCAGTTCAGCAATCGAGGCCCTCGCCGCAGCGATAGAAGCGGTAATCCGGCCGAGTTCGCCTTCCATCTCCGCACGCCGGCGTCGAACGTCACTGACCCGCGTCGTTTCGGTAAGCCCCTGTCCCAGCAGCGTCTGCAGTCTTGCTTCGTCCTCCTTCAGCAGTCCTAACTGCGTCTGGACGGCTTCTTTCTGCGTTAGCAGTCCGGCAATTTGTTCGTTCTGTTGCGCAACTTGTTGCGCAAGCTGATCAACCCGGCCTTTAAGCGATGCCTTGCGTGACTGATGCAATCTGGCCTGGTCACCCAAAAGACCTGAAAGCTCGGGGTCAACCGGCCAGTCGGCAGCAAGAGGAGGGAGCACTATGGTGTCGCTTTGCACACTCTCAGCGGAAAGCCGGGCCTGGCGGGCCAGCGCGTCGCGTAATTGCGAAGTGATAATGGAATATTCTGAACGGGCAGCTACGTCGTCCAGGCGTACCAGAACGTCGCCTGCTCTAACTACATCACCGTCCTGCACTAGAATTTCGCGGACGATGCCACCCTCCGGATGCTGGATTAGCTTAGAGCCGCCCGCTACGGAAACAAAGCCGCTTGCCACTACCGCACCTGCGACGCTGGTTGTTCCCATCCAACCGCCAAGACACCCAACCAACAAAGCCAAAGTGCCTAGACCAGCCAAAGCGTGGTTGCGTAGGCTCCTGACGTTGTAGGAACTCGGTTCGTTACTCGCCGGCGATAGCATCGGCATGCGAAGGCCCTCCCTTCTGCTCGATACGTTCGGTTGTCGCGCGTGGCGAAACTGCTCCAATAGATTGCAAAATTTCGCTCTTTTCGCCGAACCTGACCTGCCGGCCGTTTTCCATCAAGAGGAGCTTGTCGAGTGCTGCGATCGCACTTGGCCGGTGGGCCACGACGATCACAATTGCTCCGCGGGCTTTGGCATTCAAAATAGCTTTGCTAAGAGCTTGGTCTCCTTCTCCATCCAAGTTGGAGTTCGGCTCATCCAGAACAATGAGAAAGGGATCACCATAGAGAGCGCGTGCCAAACCGATGCGCTGCCGCTGCCCGGATGAGAGGATCGATCCATACCGTCCAACCTGCGTGTCATAGCCGCGTGGCAATGCAGCAATCAGGTCATGAAGCTGGGCCTGTTCCGCAGCTTTCAACACTGCGTCGGTGACATTGCCCGGCTGAAAGCGTGAAATATTCTCGGCAACAGTGCCCTGAAACAACTCAACTGCTTGGGGCAAATATCCTGTCGCAGCTCCCAATTGCTCCCGGTCGAAATGCGAAAGTTCCGATCCATCGAAGCGGACCTGACCCCCCAAGAGGGGCCAAACTCCAACAAGCGCGCGTGCCAGCGAGGATTTGCCTGATCCTGACAAGCCAACTATGCCTAGCCCCTCGCCAGCGTTCAGCTGAAAATTGATAGCAGCCGCCAAAGGCTTCTGGTTTCGTTCCGGGGCGGTCGCAACATTGTTTGCACTAAGGCTCCGCCTTGGCGTTGGCAGTTGCGTAGAAATCACCGGTTCGGCGCTTTCCACTAAAGCCTCATCAAGGCGCAGAAGTGCTTGTCGGGCTGCGACGAACCCACGCCAATGGGCCACGGCTTGCTCGATCGGCGCTAGCGCTCGAGCTGCGATGATCGAGGCAGCAATCATCAGACCGGCCGTTAATTCGCCTTCAATCGCCAGATATGCACCCAGGGCAAGAACGGCTGACTGGAGGAAGTATCGAAAGCCTCGACTTGCCGACGTGTAAACCGCCAGCCGGTCAGAAGTTTGCCGATGAATATAATTGAGCTGGTCCGCAGCTTCTTGCCAACGCGCGGAGACCTGCTTCAGCATGCCCATGGCAAGGACGGCTTCGGCATTGGCACGGGCGTTCTCACCCAGTGTCGTTCGCTGCAGGAAATGGTTGTTGGACGATGTCGAACTGCCGCGCGACTGCAGCTCGCTAATGATCAAAAGCGCTGTAATGACGAGCCCGCCTGCAACTGCCAGCCAGCCTAGCAGCGGATGCAGGGCATAGATCAGTGCCAAATACAAAGGGACCCAAGGAAGATCCAATAACACAAAAAGGCCGGCACCCCCAATGTAGGTTTGGACCAAATCCAAATCGCGAAGCGGGTCGGTGGGTTCGCCCTGTCGTAATCCTTGCTGTACATAAGCGGCAAATAACCGAGGCGACAGCGTGTCCGACCATACTCCGGCAAAGCGGCTGGCAATTCGCAAACGCAAACTTTCAACGGCGATGAAGAAGGCATACATCGTTGCCATGAGCAGCGTTAAAGCGACCAGTGTCGGAATGGAGCGGCTTGTCAGTACGCGATCATAGACCTGCAACATGAAGATCGAGCCGGTCAGTGTGAGCAGATTTGCCACGACGCTTAAACCGATAAGCGCGCTTAGTGGCAACGGAAAGCGCCGGAACAACTCTCCTACTCCACTGGTTCGCACACCCGGAAAGTGAATCATAAAGCTCTTGCCCGTTCGTGCTCCGTTAACCATCCCGGAACAAACATGCTTGGTGCCGTGGCATCCATGTATGGCGAGAATGTGTGAATGTTCTCGCCGGACCACTTTCGATGCCAACAAAGTACGGCTGCGACTTTTCTGCTATTCCGCCGCACCGGGCTAAACTGACCTAGGTAGCTTGGGAACAAAAAGACAAGCCAGCGTGATCGATTCAATGCTGATAACCTAAGTCAGCGACCTGTCAGCTTTGGAGTGATATTTGGAGAATCAACTCTATAGAGGTGACTTCATGACCACTGCCCTAGACGTACACATCAAGGATTGTGGCGGTCGTGAGTTCGGCGGACAGTATAGCGTCGGACAGATTACTACGGCTGAAGGGAGGGTAATTGTCCAGCTTGACTACTGCGGCTCTAAAAGCAGCAAGCGACTTACCACTGCTTGGCTAGACATAGATAGATCAGTTGTCCAGGACATTCTAAAAGCGATGGATGGAGCTGATGTCACGGCAACATGTTGACCCGCGGAATGCTAAACGCGTTCCGCTTGCCGGTGAGAACATGCTATTGCGTCAGTGCGAAGGGTCTTGATTTTTCCGACAACTGAGGAGCGAGAAACTCCCAAGCCTTTGGCTATTGCCGACGTACTATTACCCAGCACCCATAGCCGGGCCAATTCAGCAAGCATTCTTGCATTCCAGACGACCGGCGATGGAGTTATTGCAAGCTCGGGCATGAGTTTCTCGCAAATGGCTAATTAGGATCTTTTAAACTAACAATAGCTAACAAAATCTTAATGGGGCTAAGCAGGTCCAAAGGCTAGATGATATCGAAATCGTCAAACGTCAGCGTTGCTCGGTTTTCCAGATTAGCGATCAGTTGAGCAGAACGCGAACCAGACCCGTCGCGATCGTAGAACAGATCCCCCGTTGCCTGATTGTAGATAATGAAATCATCGGCATCTTCGGCTTTTTCGCCGAACAACAAGTTCGCCGCAGTAAAGCCCTTGGCCAGCGAGAGGAATTTATCACTAGCCAGTTCCAATGTATCGTCAGAGGACTTGAAGTCCTGGATGACATCGCTGTTGCCTTTGGTACTAGCTTTCCGGTCAAAGACAAAAGTGTCATTGCCGGCACCGCCAAATAACACATCATGGCCGTAGGCGCCGTTTAGGCGATCGTTTCCACCTTCACCGATCAGGAAGTCGTTGTTGGTTTTGCCGCGAAGATTGTCTTCGCCCTGCGTGCCCTTGAACGTTCGTGTGGTTTCCCAAACATGGTCGCCTATCGGAGGCGTCGGCAAAGTTGGCTTTGCGGTTGGCGGTTCGACCGGTGTGTGTGGCGCATTTGGGGTGTGGCTGGCATCAAGGGCAAAGATGGAGACCTGTCCTTGGCCGCTGCCGTTGTTTTCATTGACCCCCAGATATGCGCCGGCCTTGAAGTAGAAGCTGTTGTCGTTCCAGCTATCGTTGATGGCGCTTGAAGAGCTATAAACCTGCCCATCGGCCATAACCGAGACAATTAGCCGGTCGGCGCTAACATCGATGGTGTAGGAGAAGGTCTCGTTCAGCGACACCGATGGCTGCTCGCCCCGGGCATTGCGCAGCTCGATATGCACATCCTTGGTGCCGTTGCTGGTGATGTCGTTGGCAAAAAACAGCGTGCCGTCTTCCCAGGCCAGCCGCACCAATTGCCCATCTCCGCCATGCACCTGCCCCACCACGATCTTGCCATAGCTGCCATCGGCATGGCGCGGCGCTGCATCGACCTGAAGGGTTGCACTCAAATGGCCGCCCTGTTGCAAGCTCCACTCGGCATTGGCCGTGCCGTTCATTTCGCGTAGTTCGGACCGGGCATAAAGCGAGCCGCCCGTGGTTGCCCCGTTCACAGGTGCTCCTAGCACCATGGCACCATCGCTGCCTGTATAGAAATACTCACCATGCACATAGCCGGTGAGTGTCTTGACCTCGGCAGCCTTGCCCGACAGGGCGCCCTGGCTGTTGACAGGAAGCTGCAGCTTCCAGTCAGACAGATCGAAGTTCGCACTCGGAACAGCGTTCGGATTTAAAGACATGCATACCCCAGTTTTTCTGACAAATAGCCAGCATCGTTAAAACGCGGCCCACTGTGTCACTTAATGTGATGACAATGTGGCCCGCTTCGGTGCGGTGTTTTGGGTCTAACGGACTAGTCGGATGGCTCATTTGTCGACGCGAGCGACAGCCAAGTTCTTGAGTCCACATAAAAACGGAATATGGTTAATGCAGTGTTAACGCTACAGAAGGCAGTGCCGGTGCAGCAACTGGTACTTTTTGCTCTGCACTTTTCGGCTCATTGGGAGATCGGTACGAGTTCCGCGGCTGCTGCAAAGGAAACAATAGAAGCAGTCGAACAGCCCACCTTTTGAGCGGCAAACGCCGTGTACAAGCTTATTCCAAGTTGATGTAAACCGTTCCGGTCACATAGCGTCCCGCTTGCGCCTTAACGTCATACCGGGCGATCTCTTCCATAGCCTGTACCCGATCCCGACCTGAGCCAACCCGCCACACCAAAGCTTCGCGCGCGACATAGGATTGTTTGAAACGGATATTGAACGCCTCTTTGTCAGCGTTCTGGGGAGCCACCGCCGTGACGGTAATCGAACAATTTTCTGCCTTGGCTTGAGCGCCAATGTAAGCCAATTGGTCACGCTCTTGGGCGGTTAAATACTCTCGTTCGGCGGGAAAATTGGTGAACTCGAAAGAGGATCCGCTTAGCGAACAAGCAGCAATTGCCTGTCCCGCAGAGATGAGCATTCCAAATACAACGATTGTTGCACCAAGAACAGAATGCTTCATTTCACACTTCCTACTCACCAGACATCACGCAACGTAGCGCTGAAATTAAGTTTATGTTAACCTATTGTTAGCAGATGGTTAACACCAGCTGGCGATCGGTAACGTTAGCAGATAGTGCGATGATCCTGATCAAACCGCATCTTCAAGTTGAATTTGGGACATCAAAGTTGTTAGAGCTTCAGAACCACTCGCCTTCAAAAATGCTCGCTCGCGATTTTTGATCAAGTACCAGTCCGAAGCTGTCGGTTGCTTCAACTATTGGAATTCGGAAGAAGTTTATATCAGCAGGTTGAGCATCAAAGAACGCGTGCTTGCTGCTAGACTCATAATTTTCCACAAAGAACTCATTCAAGAAAGTGTCTGAGACCCCTGCTCGAGCTTCAGCAGTTCTCTCGAAGGAAGACTCTTCCCCCGCCTTATAGTTAAAGCTGAAAAGATCGTCTTCGACAGCTCCGAAGATCGCCCGTGTTCCAGATTTTTCGTCCGATTGCATGGCGAAAATCTCTGTTTTCGCTACGCCTGCCGGTTTGCTCACCCAGGAAGATTGTGGAACAAGTATCGCGGACTCCTGATGTGGAGCGGGAAGTGCACAGTAGATGGTCGCAGTTTGAATTAGGGCCGGCGGAATGTCTGGCTTTGCGGTTGGCGGTTCGACCGGTGTGTGTGGCGCATTTGGGGTGTGGCTGGCATCAAGGGCAAAGATGGAGACCTGTCCTTGGCCGCTGCCGTTGTTTTCATTGACCCCCAGATATGCGCCGGCCTTGAAGTAGAAGCTGTTGTCGTTCCAGCTATCGTTGATGGCGCTTGAAGAGCTATAAACCTGCCCATCGGCCATAACCGAGACAATTAGCCGGTCGGCGCTAACATCGATGGTGTAGGAGAAGGTCTCGTTCAGCGACACCGATGGCTGCTCGCCCCGGGCATTGCGCAGCTCGATATGCACATCCTTGGTGCCGTTGCTGGTGATGTCGTTGGCAAAAAACAGCGTGCCGTCTTCCCAGGCCAGCCGCACCAATTGCCCATCTCCGCCATGCACCTGCCCCACCACGATCTTGCCATAGCTGCCATCGGCATGGCGCGGCGCTGCATCGACCTGAAGGGTTGCACTCAAATGGCCGCCCTGTTGCAAGCTCCACTCGGCATTGGCCGTGCCGTTCATTTCGCGTAGTTCGGACCGGGCATAAAGCGAGCCGCCCGTGGTTGCCCCGTTCACAGGTGCTCCTAGCACCATGGCACCATCGCTGCCTGTATAGAAATACTCACCATGCACATAGCCGGTGAGTGTCTTGACCTCGGCAGCCTTGCCCGACAGGGCGCCCTGGCTGTTGACAGGAAGCTGCAGCTTCCAGTCAGACAGATCGAAGTTCGCACTCGGAACAGCGTTCGGATTTAAAGACATGCATACCCCAGCCGCCACGGCAAAATAGGCGACTGATCAGTCCAGATCTTGGTTGATCAGAGCTAGCCGCAACTATCGGCGAGGATACCGGCTTGGTCTTAAAGTTTGGTACAATGGCTACCACAATTGCTGCCAATCGTGTGGCTGCCGCACCCACTTTCACCGAACTTGCAATCTGGTCATCGCTGCCCGCTAGGATGGCCATTCGAAAACTACTCGATAAGAACTATTCCTCAAGTAACGTCATACGCCGGCACTAAGGCGTGTCATCTAACCGCCGAACAGAAAAGCCTTTAGTGCCTCTCTTGAGCTGATAAGGATCAATCCAACGTAGTTCGCAGATGAAAAGCAGCTCGCAGCTATGCAAACAGCGAATGGAACGATCAACTAGTCTTAGTTAAGTGACTGATGAAAAACCTCTTTTTGCAATAACATATACTGCATGTGCATTGCAGGTAGCAGAGCACGCCTTGGCAGCCACACTCTCATCACATCTTCCCGCAAGTTGGTGCAGCGTGCACGCGTTTGAACTCTCACAGCTGGAGCAACCATGCCCCCGAGCCCAAGCCTTAACTTTTCGCAATGGAAATTGCAGCTGCCTATAGACTCAAAAGGCACATTCAGAGGGAAGGCTGACGAGGTAAGATCGCTTAGCGATTATACCCATCCAGAATACTTTAGGGTCGGAGAAGATGGCGCGCTGGTGCTGAGCGCTCCGGTTCAAGGCGCGACCACAGGGAACGCTATGTATGCCCGCTCCGAGTTGCGGGAAATGTCGGGTTCCACTGAAGCCGCTTGGAGCCTGCAACAGGGCGGTCAGCTAAGCGCTAAGTTGCAAGTCGATATTGCCCCGACAGAAAGCGATGGCACGTATGGCAAGATTGTTGTCGGCCAAGTCCACGGCGGGAATGGACAGCTCGTACGACTCGCCTGGGAGGACGGAACTCTTTTCTATGCCAATGACATCACTGCTGAAGGCAAAAAAGACATTCACGTCGAGCTGCTCAATGAAAGCGGCCAGCAACCCTTGGTTTCGCTCAACGAGACGTTCTCCTATACGATAAGCGTCAGTCCAAACGAATTGAACGTTTCGGTTTATGCTGATGGTGACACATACTCTTCGATTACGCCAATCCACCAGAAGTGGAACGATAATGTTTTCTATTTCAAAGGTGGTAATTATTTAGGTGTCAACGAACGCGGAGGCAGCGGCTACGGACAGGTTTCCCTTTTTAGTATCGAAGCTGTCCATTCGGGAGCACCGTCAGCGGTAGCCGCAACAAACATCGAGCCGGCTCAACCGGCCGCAAGCCCCTCAGCGGCTGCAACGGCTGCTCCAGCGATTTCGGCCGAAAGCTTGGGAATAACACAGACGCTTAACGGCACCGATGCGAATGACTCGCTACGTGGCAAGTCGACAGACGACATGCTGATTGGGGGCGCTGGAGACGATCAGCTCAACGGCACATATGGTCACGACGTGCTCATTGGAGGTGCCGGCAATGACGTGTTCGTCTTTGACCGCAATGCCAGCACCAAAGGCAATACGGATGTGATCGTCGACTTTACGCCGAACAGTGACAAAGTTGCGCTTTCCAGCGAGAAACTTAAGTCCCTACAAGCAGGCTTATCTGGCGAGAACCTATCGTTTGGCGACCAGGCTCAAGACGAAAACGATTACATCATCTACAATGCGAACTCTGGCGAACTGTTGTACGATCGAGACGGTTCGGGCAATCGTTCCGCACAAGTGATCGTTGTGCTCGAGAACCATCCTGCTCTGCAACTAGCCGACCTACACGTCTTCTAGCTGCTTATACAGACATTGGCTTACTCGACCTCGAACTGGTGGATCGAGACGGCACGGAGCTCATCAAAACAATCCATTCGCATCACGGCGTCGAGAGCGCCATGGCTCCACCGATCAAGTTGGTTTCATTTCTGGTTTAGTAAAGCTGGCTTGGGTTAGCCAAGCCGCTTGCATTTGTGTTTTAAGCATTGTCCGCCCCCAGATAGTACGATTAAATTTAATCACGGTCGTGACTTACGCGGGAATGCGCTTTGCCGGAAGCGCGAGACAGTTGAACTTCGGAATAGGTGCGGCTCGACAATTAGATACTGCAGACATGCCCTAAACAGCTGCTTTCGGGAACTCGCAGACTTTTCCAAATGTCTGGAATGGGTCGGTGACGTCCATTATCCACGTGGTCTGTTCATCACCGGCTCGCAGCTGCCCGATGTCCATCTTGAACCTCTGCATCTAGCACAGCATAGCCCTTTTCCTTGATATGCATTTCTAGCTCGGCGCCCTTGAACATAGCGTCAAGGCTTGCGAACTGGCCAAAGATTATCCATCCGACCTGATAGGCTCTAGGGATCCAAGCCGTCGAGTTGTCAGGAACAACTAGCATCTTGTTCTTTAGCCGGCCTGCATGGCGGGTGATATAAACATTGACTTGCATCGCTATCCTTCAGCGCCAGGAAGGTCTTAGGCTACAGAGCTTCCTCGGCTACAGCAGAAGTTACGAACGGCACACCGACTTCAAAGGAGGTGAATGCCTCGAGTTTTGACATAACAATGATGAAGCCGACGGTAGTAATAGAAACCCACTTAACGACGATTATTCGATAGCGACTCGGCGCACGGTCAACATCAACAGCCCTCCAGGCCATAGCAACTAAGCCTATAGCTGACCGGTTTCGGAGCGTTGAGATGAGTTTGCCTGGATGGTTAGCTGTCAACCTTAAGGCGTTAATGCGGAAGCTCTTCTGCGACGCAGCTGCGTGGTCAGGGAGCATGGCGGATGTACAAGCGCTAAGTGTTGCGATCAAAGAGCGCCAACTTTGCAACCACCAAGATTGCTTAGTAGGTAGGCCGAAACATAATCTCGTGCGCCTATTGGGGTGATAGATCGAGTTCAGTGGGCCAGCCAAGTGGCCGTGAGGTCCACTCTAGTGTTGGTCGATCGCCGATCGGGGCAGTTTACTTTTCGACCACGCTTGCAGGAGCCTAGTTGTCGTTCGCCGGCTCGAACTGCAGAGAGAGCTGGCTATTGCTAAGTGGCTGTCGCTTACCGTGCACGAACTTTCTTGAAAGAGGATTTGCCGCTTGGATAGAAGCCGTCGCAAGCGTCTGCCCAATGGTCTGGAGCGGGAAAATCGGAAAGCGTCGCTTGCTGCCTTCGAGCGTAGGTGCCACCAATTGCGCACGTCGCGTTTGTACGGGTTTATGGATCATACGCTCCTCCAGAAGGAGCACGTAGACGCACAGCATAGACTACTGCAACTCTTTCGCAAAGTTACGCACAGCTTCGCCTTTAACTAATGCGAATGAAACAGGAACTTACCTGTGGGGTCCACGCTCGCCATATCGAAGCAAGCTGCAGGACAAAACGCTCCTTTCAAGCGGCGGGCGATAAAAACGGCTTCCGGCAAGGTTCGGTTCCATCAACGATAACAGCATTGTCGGCTCTCCGATATTTACCTTGAGGGTTAAGCTAAACAGCCGGTTTTGCTTGGTCTTTCCGGCGTTCAAGGTTGTTATCCACAGGGGCATGTTAATCGTCCGGTCCATGAGGATCGGCTCAACGGGTGTGGAGGATACAATGGCTATGCGCGCCAAAACGGATCTGAAAATTGTCGATGCTGATCACCAGCAAGCTGAGACGGCAATCATGGAAGCGGCCAAGCAAACAGCACCAATGGTGCAGCGTCTTGCAACTCATCGCGATCGAATTGATCTTGCGGTAAAAGAGCTCGAGAGCGAGCGCTTCGAGCTGCTTTCAAGACGCGACCATTTGCGCCGGCAAGCCGAAGCTGTCGAGCAAGGCTTTGCTATTCACATCGAGGATATTGAAGCTACCCTCAAGATGTATGAAGGCGGCCTGAACTCTGTTCCGACCGTATCAAACTAACTATTTGGCCGATCGCCTCCTTCAGCGATCGGTCTAGCTGGTTTAAACCAACTTCCTAGTAGGCGAGGTTGTTGGCGAGAAATTTGGGCGCTGAGGGGCCGCAGGTAAAGTTTATTCGTGGCCTTAGGCTTTGGCGCGTCCTATGAAAGCTTGCCGGAGACGGCGGATGCTGGTTTTAGAAACGCTGGCAATTGCGCAATCCGGCCAGCATTAGAATTCAGAAGCGCTGACAGCCCTCGGACATGCCGTTAGGTGGTTAGCGCTTCGCGCTGCGGCATTAGTTGCAAGCTTTCTGAACAGCAGGATGTGCGCCAAATGAGCGTTGAATTGCAGTGCTAGCTGGCGATCGCTTCAGTTCGCCTACTTGTCAGGGCCGTTTGCTCCCTGCTCTGGCGTGTTCCGAGCGGCGAGCAACATTTCCATGGCTCTGAACCAATAGTCTTTTTCTTTGCCGAAGGGTCGTCCATCATCCTCCCATAGGTGATAAGCGGTTTGCCGGACCTGCTGTTCAAAATCCAAGTCCACAAATTTCTCGGTATCCTCGTACATGATGCAGTTCCCGCCTGAAGGTGAAAGAAGTGCCTGCCCAAACCGGAAAGGGCAAAGGGCTGAATAGAGGTGCAAGTATTCTCATCTTGCAACTCCTCGGTCAGGTGAAACTAGGCCAAACATAGCAGACTGTCGATTAAACGAGTTAGTGTTGTTTAGCGGTATCCTCGTGGTCATGAAGGGCTGCTATCGAGGAGGGCTCTAGCTGACCTTGACGCCGGACAAGGAGTTGAGACGGGTCGATGCCAAATGCTCCCTGGCGACGGAGCCTAGTGCTTTACGAGCCCACGACCGGCTAACAATGGACCAACTTCAAGGTCCCTGCCCCGGAACAAACGATAAGCTTCTTTGAAGTCGCGTGCGCCACCGACAGAGTAGATAAATTGATGCAGCCGGCTCGCTGTTTCAGGATCAAACAGATCTCCCGCTCGGATCGAAGCTACTAGATAAAATAGAGCGATGAGAAATTCCAAGGTCATATGAAACTAGGCTTGATCTAGCACATGCTGCTGATGCAATGCGCGGTAAGGATAGTGACCGCAAGCTCCTGAATGAACTTGCAAAGGCGCCGAACGTTAGGAAAGGACAAAGGAGATCATTATGCTGAAGAAGGTTTTGCTGGTCCTGTTCCTTTCCGGATCGCTTGGAATGATGCTTACTGGTTGCGATACCCCTGAGGTAGAAACCGAGGAAGTTGATGACGATTGATGCTCTGGCACTGGCAAGCACAAGCCTCAACTAAGTAACCACGCTCAGATGGTCTCGAGATTATCGGATAGGTTGTATCGCTTGGTTGCTCAAGATCAGGCCTTTTAGGTACCTACTAGTTGCGTGATCGAGATCTTCCGATCATAAGCCCTGTTGCGGTGAGTGTCATGATTTAATCGCTGATTACAATTGGTCTAAGTCACCCCTCGGATCACAAGAGAGCTGGCCAGAACCACTGAAGACCCTGGTTGAATTAATGCTGTCGTCGAACCAGCCAATGTTCATTGCTTGGGGAGAGGACCGCACGCTGCTCTACAATGATGCATAGGCCGAAGTTCTTGCATTCAAAAACCCACAAGCACCAGGCAGCGATGCGTTGGAGACTTGGAGCGGTTGGTAGCCGCCAATCGTCATCTGCTAGTTGAGTGCTGCGCAACTAGGGTGACACGGCGCGTCTTTGTTGTAACGTAAGCCGTCACGACGCAAAGCCTTAACGCTGCTGTGCTCGACATAAAGCTCGGCAGAGGACCTTCATTTGCCACAGCAGTGCTGTGCAAAGGGCGGCGATCATACCGTTTCTTTACGGGCTACCAAAGCGCGATTATTCTGGCAGAATTCAAATCTGCGCTGGCGCTGGGGAAGCCGGCCGTCCTGAAGACGCTTGTGCAAGAGTTGGCAACGTCCCTGGAACCCAGCTGAGTTGGCTCACGCCTGCAGCACAAACAAAGTTCTTAAGCTGAACATGCAACTGAAGGTGACGGGCAGATCGAAAGCAGTGCTGACCCTAGTTTGATATCGTCGATTGGCTTGGACAACCAAGGCGCCTTCGGCAGATCGGGGCGGCCAGTTTGTTCGTAGCCGCTGACATAAACAAAGGGTATTGCCCGGTCCCGCAACACTTCAACGAGACGGTCACAATCGGTGTCGGCCAGCTTCACGTCCACGGTAACCAGATCGAACTCAGTTGTTTCAACCAGTTTTAGTGCCTCGCTGCATTTGCCTACCATCTCGGTTCGCCTGCATCCCTGGTCCAGCAGTACCCTTTTTAGATCAATGGCGATGTAAAAATCATCTTCGACAATCAGTACGGCGTTTAGGTGAGACAAGTCTGGCATCCAATCCTCTAGTGACAAAGAGCTGATTAACAGACATCGGCATGCTGCATGCGAACCGTCCCGAATAAGACAATTGGGCAAGCTTCGCTTGAACGGGCACAAAAGCGTTCCTTGTGCGAAAAGGGCATGATCTGTAGGGTTGATCCATCGTTCGCTACGTTCAGGGCGCGAGCGGCTGAGAGTAGAGACCATGCTCCCGCCTCGATATGGGAGCCGAGCATGTCTCAGCCTCAATCTGCTGTTCGCAATCGCTTGTTGCAGTCCTTGTCAGCGGAAGACTATCACCTTCTTGAGCTGCACCTGCAGCCCTTCCAGCTCGAGTTTCGCACAATGGTGGCGGAAGCAGATACCTTGATCGAGAAAGCTTTTTTCTTGGAAAGTGGCATTCTCTCACTGCTTGCCCAGAGCCCGGAGGGCCGTATCGAAGTGGGCATGGCCGGCCGCGAGGGCGCTGGTGGCGTAGCTGCAGCCTTCGGTGCCACGCGACATCTTCATGCCATGATGTGCCAAGGCAAAGGTGAAGCGCTTGCCATACCTGTGGAAGACTTGAAACGGGCATGTCAGCAAAGCTGGTCTCTGGCAGCATTGCTGGGCAAGTACTTGCACTACCAAAATATACAGATCGGCCAAACTGCTTACGGGAACGTGAGCCTTAACATTGACGCCCGCTTGGCTCGTTGGATCCTGATGACGGATGACCGCTCCGAAGGGTTCGAGCTCAATCTAACACATGAGTTCCTGTCGCTGATGCTCGGTACGGGCCGGCCGGGCGTAACGTCAGCCCTGCATGTGCTTGAGGGCGCCAAGATGATCAAGGCCGAGCGTGCATCCATAACTGTACTCGACCGCGGCAAGTTGGAATATCTGTGCAGTGATGTCTATGGACTCGCTGAGGCGGAATACGAGCGCTTGTTTGCGTAGGGAAGCCACAGTGGAACCACTGCGAAAAGAAACAAACTGCGTCGGCAACCGGACAAAGGTGTTCGCTAACCTGCGAGACCTTCTCGAAAGCAAATCATGGAAGTCCACCCATGTGAGCAAAATTGAGCTCGCAGATAACAGAGCACCGTTGTCGCTTTAACTACCGGTGGCGGAGCTAGTGCGCGTCTTGGAGCGTTCCCCTGCTACTTACCAAAGCAGATGGAGAAGGTGATGCAAGTATCTGAGCGTGTTTTTTATGCTAGCGAGAATGGTGACCAATGGCTGCTCAGCGATAGCAGCGGAACCCTGGCGGTACGACATCAACCAAATGCTGCCTCAGGAGGGACGAGCCGAACGTTCGAGCTGTCGGCGTTCTTGGCGAACGAACAGCACTCAGCCCAGAACCAAGCGCTGCGAAAACTAATCGCCACTCTGGTGAGCACACCTGTGATTGATAACGAAGATCAGGTCGTCAAGATTTACGATCACAATAGTACCGAATGAGCGCGTAAGGAGCCTGACGTTGGACAATGACCTGACGCCTGAGGAACTCAAGACCCTCGCTCTGTTCAACTCGCCCCATCAGCCGCTCGACATCGTCCGCACCACTTTGCCAAACTACTGTCATTGGCACTAATCGAGCAAAAGGAAGGTGGTCCACATTTAACCTGCGCTGGTCAGGATTGTCTGAACAGTGGTGACAAGTAGAGCGCACTCCGCCAACCTTGTCACACCTAGAAACTCAGATCACCATGCTCACAAGAGGTAATCAGGCAGCTTGGTCTGACGTTGTGCAGCGGGCCTTGTTTTTCTCGATGAGCCGATTGTAAGCCACAATCAGCTTACCAATTTGGCGCCACCGCGCTGGGTATTGTGGTCCAAGTCTAACCAAAAATCGCGCCTCCTCCGTTAGCACCTGCAGCGCTTCTTCAGGTCGAGTCGAGATTTCCGTCATCCAGCCCCAAGCATGCAGCAAGCGCACGGATTGCCTAAGCCGGTCATCCAAGTTCGTGCTGTCGTCCACTACAGCTCTCCTTATCCCCGCTAAGTAGAGAAGCAGAAATATGTCAGACTTTGCACAAGCAACTGTAAAGATGTTTAATGAAGTCCTTTGAAGATTTCATGCTCGCCGACTAGGTGATCGAGACAGTTACAACACTAAGCTGGTTTACCGTCAGCAAATACACAAAACGGTTTGGCAGCTTGAGCGACTGCTTCACCATTAAAGAAGGTGGGCAAGTACCTTAGCCATGTTGCGCTTGAAGGAGGCGGCCAGATTGGCTTGGCAACCGGTCTGCTCAATCAAGACTTGGATGCGTGTTCGGGCTTGTCCTGGCGCTTGGTTGACGCCATGTCGTGCAGTTGTTTTTCGCTCATGGATTTGTACATCGACTTCGATGCACCTTGCAGGTCGCTGACCTGTGTGTCGCCTTCTTTGGCCGACAGGGCAGCGCCGGCCGCTTTTTGCTGTGCTTTGGATTTTGCAGGCATTTTCGTTCTCCCTTGATGGGTTTCAATCCACTGATCCTGCCGGGGTTCCAGATGGATCATTGAGTACGATGTACGGCGTATGCCGTTGCCCGATTAGACTGCTGATCCCTGCGCCCTCCGGCAGCGGTGGAGGTTCTGCTCTTTCAGAAGTTAACTTGTAGATGCCGTTGAACCACTTCCGGCAGGCCGGATTAGCTCCGCAAGATCACCGGGCAAATGAGCCAGCGGAGAGAGATCATGAAGGCAGTTGTGTTCCACGGGATTGGCGATATCCGGTTGGATGAGGTTCCTAATCCTAAGATCCAGGAGCCTACCGATGCGGTCATCCGCATCACTGCCTCGGCCATTTGCGGCACCGATTTACATATGATCCGCGGCACCTTTACCGGCATGGAAGAAGGCACAATCCTGGGGCACGAGGCGGTTGGAGTTGTCGAAGAACTCGGGCCCATGGTGCGCAATTTCGATGTTGGCGACCGTGTCGTTGTCGTCTCGACGATTGCTTGCGGCTACTGCTCCTATTGCCGCGCGGGCTACTATGCGCAGTGCGACACGGCCAATCCTGGCGGAAAACGCGCGGGTACAGCGTTCTTTGGCGGGCCTGGCCCAACCGGGCCCTTCCATGGTCTGCAGGCCGAAAAGGCGCGCATTCCTTATGCCAACATTGGCATGGTCAAACTGCCCGATGAGGTCAGCGACGATCAGGCGATCCTTCTGTCGGACATCTTCCCCACTGGCTGGTTCGGCGCCGATATTGCGGAGATCGAGGACGGCGACACCGTGGCTGTTTTTGGCTGCGGTCCGGTCGGCCAGTTTGCGATTGCCTCTGCAAAGCTGATGGGCGCTGGGCGCGTCATAGCGGTTGACCGCCTTGATGACCGGCTTGCCATGGCCCGCCGGCAAGGCGCCGAAGTGGTCAACTTCGACAAGGAAGATCCAGTCGAGACCATTGTCCAGATGACGGGAGGGGTCGGGGTCGATCGGGCGATCGATGCAGTGGGTGTCGACTCCGAGCATGCCCACCATGGACCCGCCCATGACAACTCCAAGGACAAGCAGTTCGAGCAGGAAGTGAAAGAGATCGCACCCGAGCAGAATGTTCAAGGCTCACTCTGGAAGCCAGGCGACGGCCCCAGCCAGGCGCTGGAATGGGCGGTCGGAGCGCTGGCCAAGGCAGGAACGCTCTCGATCATCGGCGTTTATCCGCCGACAATGACCACTTTCCCGATCGGGCAGGCGATGAACAAGAACCTGACGATCAACATGGGCAATTGTAATCATCGCCGCTATGTCCCGCATCTTGTTGAACTGGTGCGGACGGGCGCCATCGATCCAATCCAGATCCTGGCTCAGGTTGAACCGCTGACGGATGCGCTTGAAGCCTACAAGGCCTTCGATCAGCGCCAGCCCGGCTGGATCAAGGTTGAACTCCAGCCGGCGGGTTGAGCCATGCTAAATGCTGCCGACATACTGATCGACACGCTGATCGCCTGGGACGTGGAAGTCATCTTCGGCCTGCCGGGCGACGGCATCAATGGCATCATGGAAGCGCTGCGGACCAGGCAGGACCGCATCCGCTTTGTCGAGGTGCGGCATGAAGAGTCCGCCGCGTTCATGGCAACGGCTTACGCCAAGTGGACGGGCAAGCTGGGCGTGTGCCTGGCGACCTCCGGTCCAGGCGGCGCGCATTTGTTGACCGGTCTCTACGACGCCAAGCTCGATCAGGCGCCGGTGCTTGCCATCACCGGAATGCAATATCACGACCTGATCGAGACATTTACCCAGCAGGACGTCAATCTGGTGCGCGTTTTCGAGGACGTCAGCGTCTTCAACGCCCAGGTCTCCGGGCCAGAGCATTTGGAAAATCTGGCGAGCCTGGCTTGCCGGTCGGCTTTGGCCGGGCGCGGGGTGGCACACCTGTCGATTGCCAGCGACACGCAGGAAAAGAGCCTGGACGAAAGCGAACGGTCCAAGCGCAACAAGCCCTCGCATGTACCCAACCAGTGGTTCGCAGGCGCAGATGAGCCTTCTCGAAGCGAGATTGAGAAGGCCGCCGAAATACTGAACGGAGCAACAAAGGTCGCCATACTCGCAGGGCGCGGGGCATTAAATGCCTCAGACGAGCTCGAGCGGACTGCCGACCTGCTCGGCGCGCCGATCATCAAGGCATTGCTCGGCAAGGCCGTGATTGCCGATACAAACCCCCTGACCACTGGCGGCATCGGGCTCCTTGGTACATTGCCCTCACAGAAGGCCATGGAGCAGTGCGAGGCTCTGCTGATAGTGGGATCGACCTTTCCCTATATCGAGTACTATCCCAAACCCGGGCAGGCTCGCGGCATCCAGATCGACACCAATGCCCAGCGGATCGGTCCGCGCTATCCGGTTGAAGCCGGGCTTGTCGGCGACCCGAGAACCAGCCTCACGCAGCTCAATGAACTGCTGACGCGCAAGGCGGACCGGAGCTTCCTTGAGCAGGCGCAAGAGGGCATGGCCCAATGGCGTTCGATGATGCGGCAAGCCGAAGACAGGACGGGGCTGCCGCTCAAGCCCGAGCGCGCCACGAGGGCGTTCGGGATCAGGGTCCCCAACAATGCAGTGCTGACCACCGATTCCGGGCAGAACACCGAAATGGCTGCGCGGCATATCGATCTTGGCATGGGCAATGCCTTTGGAGTCTCTGGTGCCCTCGCCTCCATGGCAACGGGCGTCAGCTATGCCATTGCAGCCGGCATCGCATTTCCGGGGCGGCCCATCTGCGCCGTGGTTGGCGATGGCGGCTTTGCCATGCAATTGGGCGAGTTCTCCACGGCCGTGCGCTACGGGATCGACCTCAAAGTGCTAGTGCTCAAGAACAACATGCTCAACCAGATCGCCTGGGAGCAGATGATGTTTTTGGGCAATCCCCAGTTCGGATGCGAATTGCAGCCGATCGATTTTGCCAAGGCGGCGGAGGCGATGGGTGGTCGGGGTTTTTCGATCACCAGCCCCGAGGAGGTGGATCGCGTCATGGACGAGGCATTCGCTACTCCCGGTGCCGTTGTGATCGAGGCGCTGGTGGATCAGTACGAACCCATGATGCCGCCCAAAATGCCCCCAGGCTTTGCCGAAAACTTCAACAAGGCCCTGCCGCAAACACTCGGGCGCGAGCGCATCGAGGACAATATTGCGGCAGAACCGCTGCGCACGATGATGAAGGCTGGTCAGGAATAAGGAGTTTCAACCATGGCAGCCCATGCAGGCGAGACGGCAGAAGAGACCGGCGATTTCCGCTGCGCCAAGTGTCACGAGCAGACTCATGTGGCCAAAGGCAAGAAGATCCCCAAGTGCTCCCATTGCGGGAACGACGAATTCGATACGCGCTACCACGAGCCCGGAAACAAGAGCTAAGCGCGCCCCGACGAGATCGAGAAACATCATAGTCGAGCGGATCAGTTCGGCATTAAAGCAAAGAACCACCAGAATGTCCGAAGCGAATAATTCGTCCATCACCCGCCGCCGCCTGATGGGCGCGGGAGCAGTGGCTGCAGCAGCAAGTGTCGTTTCGCCGGTTCTCGCTCAGACGGAACAGGGCGCCGGCTCGTCCGAGCAGGGCGGCCAAAACGCCCAGCTGGTCAAGAACTATCCAAAGCCGCCTTTTCCAAAGCAGCAACAACCTTGGCCGGGGCTGACGAGCCAGATGGACCCCGTGCCGGACCATGGCGAAGACAGCTATCGCGGATCCGGTCGGCTGATGGGGCGCAAGGCGCTGATTACCGGCGGCGATTCCGGCATTGGCCGGGCTGCGGCGATTGCTTTTGCCCGTGAGGGCGCCGACGTGGTCATCAACTATCTGCCAGAGGAACAACTTGATGCCGATGAGGTCATCGCGCTCATCGAACAGGCGGGTCGCAAGGGCGTCGCTATCCCGGGCGATATCAAGGACGAAAGCTTCTGCACATCGCTCGTTGAACAGGCAGTGGCCGAGCTGCAGGGCCTCGACATAGTGGTGAACAATGCCGCGCGGCAGATCAGCACCATGGCGCTGGCCGAACTCAGCTCGGCCCACTTCGACGAGACGCTCAAGACCAATGTCTACGCTATGTTCTGGATCACCAAGGCTTCGTTGAAGCACTTGCCTGATGGCGCGGCGATCATCAACACAACCTCCGTCCAAGCCTATGACCCCGATCCAAACTTGATCGATTACGCGCTGACCAAAGCTGCGATCGTCAACTTCACGAAGTCCTTAGCCAAGCAGTTGGGCCGGCGCAGCATACGGGTCAATGGGGTGGCGCCAGGCCCGTTCTGGACCCCGTTGCAGGTCACTGGCGGGCAGTCTCCGGAGGCTCTGCCTACCTTCGGAGGTGACACACCTTTGGGCCGGCCGGGACAACCAGCGGAACTGGGTCCGATCTATGTCGGTCTTGCAGCGGCGGAAGCCAGCTACTTAACTGGCCAGATATTCGGCGCCTCTGGCGGCAGTGGAAATCCATAAGGGCGAGGATCGATCAGCATATTAGATCAAACCAGTTTTCTCGCCAATTTTCATTGGCCTTCTTGTCGGGTCTATCGATACGGCTGCGCAACAGCGCAGATGAAAGCGAGGACTTGAACGCTCGATTACGCCTGCCAAAGAGTGCCGAAAAGGCTCTAGGTCTTGATCCCTAGAACAATCGTGGGGAAGAGGCGCTGTCGAAACAGGTTAATTGGTTCTATGAGGTGGCATGGGACGAAGCCTTTGAGGCTTGCTCAACAGGACAGAGCGGTCTCAGCCTTGACTTACGGCTATTGAACCGTGTCTCAACTTTGCTGGGCCCGAAGTGATACCTCGGTAGCTACTCAAAACGGTGCTGAAGGTGAACGGAAGGCCTCGCTGGGGACCACAGTTGGCAATTTGGCTTCATCGGACTATCAATAAGGTCGATGTCAGCGAGAGCAAGTGACATCCCGGCGAGTTTGGGTAATCCTTTGCTGTGTTCAAGGCTTAGTGCTGCTCCAGACCACCGACCATGGAGCAAGAGTGTCGTGTTCAGCGTGGCCCAGGGTCAGAATTTGATCTTCGGCGGGGCGTTGCCGGCGCGGAATGGAAACAACTTCGTTGCTTAGGTTAGTCCGCAGGTGAAGCTGCGTGCCACCATTTAGGGTCCAATCGACTAACAAGGCACGGCCGGAGGATTGGAACACGCTGCTGTTATGGGCCACTCCCTTGAGGAGCGGAACAATTCTCTGCTGCCGCGTCTCTAGCAGCATTCGATAAAAATCAAGCATTTGAGCAGAAGAGGGATCAAGGATGCTGGACCAGTTCAGCTTGGCCGAAGCAAATGTCGCTTCGGTAGTAGGATCAGGAAGATCTTCACTGTCAAACCCAGGCAGCCGCGACAGTTCCTCCCGTCTTCCGTCTCTCACCTTTTGCTTCAATTCCTCATTGAAGTCGCAGAAATAAGGGAAAGGCTCGCGGGCATTCCATTCTTCGCCCATGAACAACATCGGTGTCTGCGGTGACAGCAGGTAGATAGCTGCCAAGGCTTTGATCACGTTCTTTGGTTGAGCGGCAATGATCCTGTCACCGAGCGCGCGATTGCCGATCTGGTCATGGTTATGAATGAACGAGATGAACGCAGTTGGTGAAAGGTCCGAGCTGGGTTTTCCTCGCGTTCCACCACGATAAGGCATGTGTTCGCCTTGGAACACGAATCCTTCAGCAAGAGCTCGCCCGATCTTTCCAGGGTCATTGGCATAGTCGGCATAGTAGCCAAAGGTTTCGCCCGTCGCAGCTATATGCAGCACATGATGGAAGTCATCGTTCCATTGCGCGGTAAAGAGTTCAACCTCGCCGTTTTCACCTCGTTTGAGCAGGTCGCTGTTGTTATCTTCATTTTCGAGGATCAAATGGATGTGCCTGCCGGCGCAAGCTGTCTGCACGCGACGAGCCAGTTCGTGAAGGATATGCTCTTCACTGTCGTCCTTGATGGCGTGGACAGCATCCAAGCGCAGGCCATCCAACTTAAACTGCGTCGTCCAATAAATCGCATTCTGGATGATGAACTCGCGCACCCATTTTGAATGTTCAGCATCATAGTTCACTCCATTTCCCCAAGGGGTTTTATGCTGCGCGCTAAACAGGGGTGCGTAGGCGGGCATGTAATTGCCCTCAGGTCCAAAGTGGTTGTAGACCACATCCAAAAACACACAGATGCCGCGTTCATGGGCGGCATCGACCAAAGCCATTAGGTCTTCGGGTCTACCGTAGCTGCTGTCCGCAGCGTATGGCAACACGCCATCATAGCCCCAGCCAAAGCGCCCCGGAAAGTCAGCTATTGGCATGATCTGGATGGCTGTGATCCCAAGATCTCTCAGGTGATTAAGGTGCTCGATTGTCGAGAGGAAGCTGCCCTCCTGGCTGAATGAACCAACGTGCACTTCGTAAATGACGACTTCTTCCCAAGGCCGCCCGGTCCAGTTTCCCATACGCCACTTGTAGGCGCCGAGGTCGACGACCTCGCTTGGGCCATGAACGTCCTGTGGTTGAAAGCGAGACGCTGGATCGGGAACCTCAGCGCCGTCCGGCAAGGCAAATTTGTAAAGGCTGCCTTTAGCAGCGCCCACAACATCGCAGTAGTGCCATCCATCTTCAGCGGCTTGCATTTCGATCGGCTCGAAGCTGTCTACCTTAAGGACAATATTTTTGTGCAACGGCGCCCAGAAACGAAACAGAACAGACTGATCTTTGATGTCGGGAGCGAAGGTGAGGTCTTGCACAGTCAAGGTCTTTCAAATGAGCAGGGATAGCAGCGTCGAAACGCATAGGTCTAAGCCCTCTGCCGACCTAAAGGATGCGGCATAAATCTATGTGCAGCGAACAAGGGTGGGAGCAGTGCAAAGATGGGCAGCCCGTAGTCCATTCAAAACGGGTCTTTAAAGTTTGCAGCAGAACGGGCTCACCGGTTCGACCTACCGCTGCATTGTCTGGCTCACAGCATTGTTTTTCGTTGCCCTTAACGCAACATGGGTCAGGAGCTTGCGAATACTGAGCCAGGGCGGGTTGTACCGGCATAGCGCCGTATTAAGCTGATCCTTGTCTTTGTTGCCTGGACAAGAAGGTCGTTATCCTTATGGCCCACACCCTGTTATGCTGATGGCAAGGCGCCCACAACGCGCAACGACTGACCTTCATAGCCGTCAAGGCGAATAATCAGCTCCCGACTATCTTGAAGATCGCCGACAATGGTCTCGTGCAACATATCGACGACCGGCCCTGGTTCCGCTTGAAGTGTTATCGTCTCCTCAAGCGGTTCAGAACCAAAATTTAGGGCGGTAATCTGCGTTCCGCGGTTGTCGGGCAGTTCATGAACCATCACGAGGAGCCCGGGGCTTTGCACCTCCGGAACAGCAATCTGTTTCGCCGCGTAGAGGCCATATGCCTGACGAACGGCAAGCAAGTGCTTCAGCTGGCTGGCGAAGGAGTCGGGGTCCAGTAGTTGCTGGTTCAGCGGACCATACAATACACTTGCCTTAGGAAGCCCGGCGTTGGACGATTGGGCGGCGGGGTTGACATCCACCAGATCATAACCGCCACGCTCGATCCAACGCGTGTCTCCCTCATTTATCAGGTCGCCGACCTCCTCCGTGGACAGCGGCAGGGCGCCTACAAGGTCCCACCCGGAAAGCGCAAACACCCCGGGCTGGTAAGCATTGAACATGACGAGCAGCAGATGAATGCGCTTGATAAGTTGCTTCTGCTCGGGGGTGAGAGCTTCGAGGTCCCGGATACCGAGGGCAGCGGTAATGACGCTGATGCTTGTGCAAGCGACGCCATTGGCCACGAAACGCAAATTGTAAGGGGCTCCTTCACCTGTGAGCTTGAGGTACATAGTGTCGCGCAAATGCTCGCGCAGCAAGGTGCCTGGCCATGTCTGGCCCTCAAAGTTGTAGGTGTCGTGAGCGTGCTTGGTCCAGAAGTGCACCAGCTCAAGGGTCAGCTCATCGTGGTTCTGCAAGGCATGAACAAGCGAAGCGGGATCAATCCCGAAATCGTGCACCGCATTGAGCATCATTCGCAGGAACTCTGTTTTCCCGGTCAGAAGCGCATGATGATACGCTGGACGGTTTATGAAATCGTAGGAAAGGTCAGCGCCTCCTTTGGACATATCGGCGATATCATCAACAGTTAGATTGAGTTCCTGGAACGAGAACCCTCCTGCCTTGCGGATCATGCCGGCAATTACCTGATTGCCGACCATGGACAAAGGATGGCCTTCGGACCAGGCGCTTGAATTTTGTTGTACTTCGACGCCGAGGAAACCATTGGCATCAAGCCGCACACCGCGCGCACCCAGCACGTCGATGGAATGAAGCGCATCTCCGACCACCATCTGTGCCGCCGCGAACGACGGATCAAGCCAGTTCAACGAAGGCTGGCCTTCCTTGAAATAGTGCAGATAGACCCAACGCCTAGCGATCCCGTCGACGCCTACGACAACGTCCGTGGCGCTCCAGTCGGTCTCTTTCACACCTGGCTCGAAAAAGATAACGCGCTGAAGCTGTCCAACAATGTAGCCCTTTTCCTTGAGGGCATCGACGCTGGCAGGGGACATGTTCGCTGCCCGGCGCCCTTGGGGAATGTCCGGCAGAAGATTCCAATCCTCTTCAGGAATCTCCACCATGTGGTAGAGCCCCGGGTAATCCGCGTAGAACATTTCGGCCAGGCGGAAATCGGCACCCTTGCCGGTGTGAGCGGGAATGACGTCGTCGATCACAATCGCATTGTAGGCCGCGGCAACGCGGCTCATTGCTACGAATTCTTCCTGGGTCCCGAAGTGAGGATCAATTTCGAAGCTGATCCGATCGAAATTGCCGTCGACCGTCGGCGTTTTCTCACCGTCGCGGATGCCTCCAGCTTCTTTCATAGGTCCGGTATGCACTGCCTGTACGCCGATGGTCGTCAGATTGCGCCAGAGTTCGGGATCGCCCAAGGTTGCTAGGACGCTTTCGCCCTCACGGGTCACGATCGATGCCGGATAGGCCGTGAACCATACCGAGGCAAGCGCTGACGCCGCGCGCGGCCGAGCTTCTGCATAAGGATTGCGCCAAAAGCGGCCCTGACCTGCATATTTGCTGGCGAGCTTGCGGGCGTTGGCAAGCATCGACTGGCCAAGAAGCCACTCGACATATTGCGGATCGGGTTTGTCCATACTTGGCCTATTTGCTTCCTGAGAACCTGGCTGCTTTGCGTTCAACGCCTGACTCCCGCCTGCGTTGCTTTTTTGCAATTCGCCGCGTCGCCGGATCGATGCTTAATCCTGATCACGCCTTCCGATGTGACGCAGCGTTCTATTAGCAAGGGAAACTAAACTGCAGTTCAAAGCATTGGCTTTGCTCGTAAGGCAAACATGGGGTCGTTGAAATGCTGATCGGTGCTCGTGCAGACAAAGCCAAGGAACAGCAGCCTGGCATTGCAACGCCCACCGAAGCCGGGGGCTCAACTGAGCCGCCAGATCGCTTGAGGCAACTCGCATCTAGGCGCATCGCTATCGAAGGCATTGATCCCGAGATCGACGGCGGGCGATTTCCCGCCAAGGCGGTTGCCGGCCATCCATTCGTAATCGAGGCCGACATCTTTGGCGATGGCCATGAAAGCATTGACGCTTGCGTCTTGTTCCGTCCGGCGGGAGCTGAGGACTGGTCGGAGCGCCCCTTAGAATTCATTGAGAACGATCGCTGGGGCACCACCATCGTGTTACCCGAAAACCGCATGTACGAGTACACCCTGGCTGGATGGCGCGATCTGTATGGAACCTGGCGCAAAGAAATCGCCAAGAAGCACGCTGCCGGGATACCGATCGTCCTTGAACTTGAAGAAGGACGCCGCCTGCTTGATGCAGCCCAATCTTCCGAGCGAGCTTCCAAGGCGGACACTGCTGAACTGGGCCAGGTATTACAAGCGTTCTCATCGCTGCAAAGCGATGTCGAACGGCTTGGTCTTCTCAGCTCAGATGCAGTAGCTGCTCTGATGAAGCGTGCCGCGATACGCACGAACTACAGCGAGTATGAAAATGTGCTCGAAGTGTTTGTTGATCGCAAACTTGCGGCAATCGGTGCCTGGTATGAGCTTTTCCCGCGTTCGCAGACCGATGATGCGTCGCAGCATGGCACGTTCGATGACGTCATCAGGCGATTGCCGTACATTCGGGACTTGGGCTTCGATGTGCTCTATTTTCCGCCGATCCACCCGATTGGGCAGACCAACAAAAAGGGTAAGAATAACTCCCTGAGCCCGGCGCCAGACGACCCCGGCAGCCCTTATGCAATCGGCTCGGAAAGTGGCGGGCACGACGCCATCGATCCCAACCTTGGTACGTTTGAGGACTTCGACAGGCTGGTGCGTGCGGCGCACGAGCATCAACTTGAAATCGCGCTGGATTTTGCTATCCAGTGTTCCCCTGATCATCCCTGGATCAAGGCCCACCCGGAGTGGTTCGATTGGCGTCCTGACGGGTCCATCAAATACGCAGAAAATCCTCCCAAGAAGTATGAGGACATTGTCAATGTCCACTTCTACCGCAAGGCGATCCCCAGCCTCTGGTACGCGTTGCGCGACATTGTTCAGCTCTGGATCAGCCATGGCGTCAAGATCTTCCGGGTAGACAATCCGCACACCAAGCCTTTCCCCTTTTGGGAGTGGCTGATAGGGGAGGTGCGCTCGGAGCATCCCGATGTGATCTTCCTGTCTGAAGCCTTTACACGCCCCAAAGTAATGAAGCGGTTGGCAAAGGTGGGCTTCAACCAGAGCTATTCCTATTTCACCTGGCGCAATTTGAAGTGGGAACTGGAACAATACCTTACCGAACTGACCCAGGAAGAGTGCCGACATTACATGCGGCCGAACTTCTTCACCACGACGCACGACATCAACCCACGCTACCTTCAGCAGAGTGGTCGACCGGGTTTCCAGACCAGGCTCATCCTTGGAGCAACTTTGGGCGGTACTTACGGCGTCTACAATGGCTTCGAAATCTGCGAGTCTGAGCCTGTTCCGGGCAAGGAGGAGTATCTTAACTCCGAAAAATACGAGATCCGTACCTGGGACTTCGACAAACCGGACAATATTAAATGGGACATTCAGTTCATCAATCGCCTGCGTCGTGAGCACCCGGCTCTGCAGGATTTCACCAGCCTAGCCTTCTACAACGCATGGAACGACAACATAATTTACTACGGCAAGCGTACGGCGGACCGTTCCAATTTTCTCCTGTTTCACGTTTGCCTCGACCCGCATAACCAGCAAGGTGCCGACTTCGAAGTCCCACTTTGGGAATTGGGCTTACCCGATGATGCGTCCATAGAAGTCGAGGACCTCGTCACCGGGCACCACTTTACTTGGCACGGCAAATACCAGCACATTCACCTTGATCCCTACTATAAGCCATACGCCATTTGGCGCCTAATTCCGCCGGGAGCGCCCCGGTGAGCGGGATTGCCGGCGGACAAATTGACACCGTTCCTGAGTTGGCGACTTTGTCGCTCCCCGAAGGGCGGCTTGTCGGCGCGCTCAATGGCACTGACAAGAGAGTCCTGGAACACCAGACCCTGCCAGCCTTCCTGCCGCGTCAACGCTGGTTCGGCGCCAAGGATCGAGCCATCAAGGGCGTGACGCTGGTCCCACTCGGTGAGTTGGAAATGGGGTGCCATGCGCTCGCGGCAGCCGATGTCGTCTTCGGAACCGAAACGCAACGTTATTTCCTGCCGGTATCCGCAGCCTGGGAAGAGGCCGCTACCGACAGGGCGTCGCGCTTTACGCCAGTCTTGGCACGCCTCAGTTTTCAAGATCACGTTGGGGTCCTTATCGACAGCGCGATGGATAGCCAACTCGCAACCGCCCTGTTGTCGGCGATGCGAGAGGGTAGGCGTCTCAATTCAGAAGCAGGGGAGGTCGTCTTCGAGAGTGGTGACGAACTTGGTTCCCTGGGCGATATGGATGAACCCCGTCCACTTGGGGCAGAGCAAAGCAACGTCTCCATCGCCTTCGGCGATAAGGTCATTCTCAAGCTCTACCGCCGCCTCCGCTCGGGCGACCAACCTGACGTGGAAGTGGCGCGCTTCCTCACCGAGATCGGCCACTACGCCAACACCCCTAAATTTCTGGGTCAGGTGAGGCACCATGCCCTGCATGGCGACCCTACGACACTCGCTGCGGCTTTCGCCTTTGTAAGCAACAAGGGCGACACGTGGACACTGGTTACGGAGGGTCTCTATCAGGATCTCAAGCGCTCCGGGCTTCTGGTTAATCCAGCCAGCACTGACCCCACCAATTCCTTATTTGAAGCCGACCTCATGATAGGGGCGCTGCTGGGTCGCCGTACGGCCGAACTACACAAGGCGCTGGCAGTCGATACCGATCACCCTGGCTTTGCAGTCGAAGCATTGACCAAGGCCGACCTGCTGGTGTGGTCGAGTGAAGCCATTGTCGAAGCCCAGACCCTGCTCGACCAGTTGGAGCAGGAACTACCCAATCTTTCGCCGAGCGCACGGCTTGTTGCAGGAGAAGTGCTGGACAAGCGCAACGCTTTAATCGAGCGGCTAGGCGCCGCTGCCGGCATGACGCCTTCGGGCGGCCGCTCCCGGATCCATGGGGACTTTCATTTGGGTCAGGTCCTCACCACCAGCGACGATTTCATGATCATCGACTTTGAAGGTGAACCACGGCGCACGCTCAAGGAGCGGCGGGCCAAGTCATCGCCGCTGCGCGACGTCGCCGGCATGTTGCGCTCCTTCCACTATGCTGCCTGGACCGCTGTGGACCGCTATCACCGCCTAACGGGTACAAGTGAGATCTTCGAGCGTGCCGAAGCTTGGCGCAAGCAAGTCAGCGCCGATTTTCTCCAAGCCTACGAAGAACATGTGGTTGATGCAGCAAGCTATCCCACCGAAGCGACTTTTACCCGCGCCTTGACGGAAATGTTTGTTCTTCAAAAGGCGGTCTACGAGGTGGGCTATGAGCTGGCTAACCGACCCGATTGGGTCGAGATTCCTCTCAGCGGTGTCCGCGACCTGTTGAACGAGGACTGAATTTTGAACGAAACAAGCAACGAACACGGGGCAAGGCCTTCGGCTTACCCAGGCGACGTAGAAGCGATTGTCCGTGGGCGGCATGGCAATCCTTTCGTCTGTCTCGGAATGCAGGGAGGCGATGGCCAGCCAATCAGCGTCAACGTTTTTGCTCCTCAAGCTGCGACCGTCGAGGTGATCGACAGCCAGTCAGGAGTAAAGGTTGCGAAACTCGACCGGATTCACCCCGAGGGTTTTTTTTCCGGCTTTGTTCCCGAGCGCAATGAGCGCTTCCCCTATCGACTGGCTATGTCAGCTGGGGAATTCGCCTGGGAGGTTGAGGACCCCTACCGCTTCCCCCCTATTTTGGGAGAGCTGGACGAGTACCTGTTGGGAGAAGGTCGTCACTTCCGGCTCTATGAACGGTTGGGCGCGCACCTTGCCAATATAGAAGGGATCAATGGCGTCTCCTTTGCTGTTTGGGCGCCCAATGCGGCTCGGGTGAGCGTCGTTGGCGAGTTCAACGCCTGGGACGGGCGGCGCCATCCCATGCGAAAGCGCATTGGGGTCGGTATCTGGGAAATCTTCATCCCCGGACTGCCTAAGGGTAGTGTTTACAAATACGAGATCATCGGCGCGCATGGCGAGCGCATGCCGTTGAAGGCGGATCCAATTTCGTTTGCTCAGGAGCAACCGCCTGCAACCGCTTCCACAGTCACTGGCCTGCCCGATCACAGCTGGCAAGACGACATTTGGATGAATGAGCGTGCCCAACGGCAGGATCTATCCGCGCCAATGTCGATCTACGAGGTTCATCTCGGCTCATGGCGGCGTGGCCTGGGTAATGAAATGCTCAGCTACGAAGAACTTGCCGATCAATTGGCAGACTATGTCAAGGACATGGGATTTACCCATGTGGAACTGCTACCAATTACCGAACACCCGTTCAGCGGCTCGTGGGGCTATCAGCCGATCGGCCTGTTCGCGCCAACGAGCCGTTTCGGCTCGCCCGATGATTTTGCTGCCTTCGTCGATCGTTTGCACAGCGCCGGCATTGGAGTGCTGATCGACTGGGTACCGGCGCACTTTCCTTCCGACGCCCATGGCTTGGTCCACTTCGACGGCACCGCGCTCTATGAGCACGAAGACCCAAGGCTCGGCTTTCACCGTGACTGGAACACATTGATCTACAATTTCGGCCGCACCGAAGTTGCCAACTTCCTCGAAGCCAGTGCCCTGTTTTGGCTCGACCGCTATCACGTAGACGGTCTGCGCGTTGATGCCGTCGCCTCCATGCTCTACCTCGACTATTCCCGCAAACCTGGCGAGTGGGTCCCCAACAAGCATGGTGGCAACGAAAATCTGGACGCCATAGCTTTCCTCAAGGAAACCAATACGCGCGCCTATGAACTCTATCCGGGCACCCAGACCATTGCCGAAGAATCCACCGCATGGCCCAAGGTCAGCCGGCCGATCTACTCGGGTGGTCTTGGCTTTGGCTACAAGTGGAACATGGGCTGGATGCACGACACGCTCAGCTACATGAGCCTTGATCCGATTTACCGGCGTCACCACCAGGGGCAGATGACCTTTGGTATTCACTATGGTTTTTCGGAAAATTTCGTGTTGCCTATCTCCCATGATGAAGTCGTGCACGGGAAGGGCTCGCTACTGGGCAAGATGCCAGGTGACCGTTGGCAGAAGTTCGCAAACCTGCGCGCCTACCTAGCCTTCATGTGGACCCATCCAGGCAAGAAGCTGCTGTTCATGGGCTGCGAATTCGGCCAGGAGCGTGAATGGAACCACGACCAATCACTGGATTGGCACTTGCTCGACGATCCCCTGCACGCGGGCGTCAAGAACCTTGTTCGCGACCTCAATCGCGTTTACCGGGAAAACCCGGCACTGCATCAGCTTGATTGTGATCCGTCCGGCTTCGAATGGATTGATACCAGCGATGCGGAAGGAAGTGTGTTCCTGTTTATGCGTAAGGCCGCTGATGGCACGCCGCTGGTCATCGCGTGCAACATGACCCCGACTGTCCGCTCCGATTACCGTGTTGGCGTGCCGCAGGGCGGAAGTTGGGGCGAAATCTTCAATTCGGACGCCGAAATCTACGGCGGATCCAACGTGGGAAATGGCGGGCACATCAACGCTGAAGATGTGAGCTGGCATAACCGACCAGCGTCACTGCGGCTGACCCTACCGCCACTGGCCGTTCTTATCCTCAGCCCACATCAGATAGATGCATGAACCCGTTCAGGCATTTAAAATCGGGGTCGATTGGATGTTATTCCCCGACGCTAGTTGAGTGTTCACGACAGCAAGATTTAGGATAAATGTATCTACCATCCTGCCCCATCAAACGGAACACACTGTTCACCCCGGTCGCGGCAAACTCCGGCCAGATATACAAGTGGCGCATTGTGCCATTCATCCTACCCACACCTGTATGAAAGTTGACGACAAGGCCGGTGCCTCACTTGGTTCATGTCTGGTGTTATTAGTCTGCCGAAAGTGCTGACCAGCGCTCACGAAGCCACGCACTAGGCCTGAGTACGTACAGGCCTGCTGCATGTATGGAACTGGTCGGAGAGGATCCCCTCGCTATTCAAGAATGCCCACTTTCCGGTCTGGACACCTGAAAGCGGAAAGAAGAACTCCGACCGAGTTGTGCAAAGACCCGATCCGCTGAAACACGCATCGATTACTGTTCCACGACCCTGTTCCGGAATCGAAGTCAGCATATATCAGGACGAAAGTTCGGACTTATAGGCTTTATGAGCGCGGCAGCTATGAGGCCCGATCCTGGTAAAGCAATAGAATTCTTATGTGTGCTTTCCAGCCAAGTTTTCGCACAGCCTCTACACATTGCTGCCACGCGGCGACCTACACAACGACAGACCACTCAGCCTCGGCATATTGTCCTACTTCTCCTGTTGAATCACGCCATGATGCGCTGCCCCTTAGGTATTATCGTCTTCATCCGAACCGGGGATAAGTTCGTTGCTATCACTCGGCTCGTCGTCACGGGCGGGGATGACATAGGCGCCGGTGAGCCAGCGGTTTAGGTCGACGTCGGCGCAGCGTTTGGAGCAGAAGGGCTTGAACTCTTCAACCGAGGGACGTCCGCAGATGGGGCATTTTTTGGTCTCGGGCATTAAACCCCCGAAAGGCTCGACTGATTGAGCCAGTTGAATTGGACGGGGTAACCTTCGCCGGCGAGCAGAGATGCGGTTTCCATCAGAGGAAGGCCGACGACGGCGCTGTAGGAGCCTGACAGCTTAACCACGAACGCGCCCGCAATGCCCTGGATGGCGTAGCCACCCGCTTTGTCGCGCCATTCGGCACTGGCGAGGTAAGCTTCCATTTCCCGGATGGAGAGGCGCTTGAAGCGGATGCGGGTCTCGACCAGGCGCTGGCGCTTGGCGCCGGATGGGGTGATGACCGTCACGCCGGTATAGACGCGGTGCGCGCGGCCCGACAGCATGGCGAGGCACTGCCCGGCCTCTTCCATGGTTTCGGCCTTGGGCAGTATGCGGCGGCCGACGGCAACCACGGTATCGGCGGCCAAAACCAGGGCACCGTTACCGAAGCCCGCGGAGCGCGCCTTGTGTTGAGCGGTCAAGGCCTTGAGATCAGCCAGGCGCATCGCAAGCTTGCGGGGAAGTTCCCCCTTTTCAGGTGTCTCGTCGACATGAGCCGGCACCAGATGCTCTGGCTCGATACCGATCTGGTTGAGGAGAGCAAGCCGGCGCGGGGAGGCGGAGGCCAGGATCAGATCCGGACGACTGGCCATGATCTGCCTTACTTAAACCGGTAGGTGATGCGACCCTTGGTCAGGTCATAAGGCGTCATCTCGCAGAGCACCTTGTCACCGGCCAGAACGCGGATGCGGTTCTTGCGCATGCGACCAGCGGTGTGGGCAATGATCTCATGCTCGTTTTCCAACTTGACGCGGAACGTCGCATTGGGAAGTAATTCAGTTACTACGCCCGGAAATTCGAGCACTTCTTCCTTCGCCATACTGTCTCCTGAAGGACCCATGGGGCATTGATTTGCCGGCCGGGGGTCGGAAATTGGCCGGAACCTACTTCAATTCATCTGTTTTGTGAACCACCGGAAACCAGAGGTTCCAGACGTTCCCGAACACGGCGGCGGAGGTGGTCCCGCAGGTCCCGGTAGGCTCCCAAAACTGTCTCCCGATTGCCTTCGACAAGCGAAGGATCGGGCATGGTCCAGGTCTCCACAGCACCAGCGTCCAGGCCCTTGCGGGCCACGGCATCGGGAGCATCGTCCGAGAGGGTGATGACGAGATCGAAGCGGTTCGCAACGAGTTCATCAAGAATATGGGGCGTGTGCACGCTCATATCAATGCCGATCTCTTCCATGACCTCGTGGACGAACTGATCGGCCTTGCCGCCATTAACGCCAACCGAGCGGGTGATGATCCGGCCGGGAAAAGCCTGGCGCGCAAGCGCAGCTGCAATTGGCGAGCGCACCGCATTCATGGAGCAAACAAAGAGTACGGTGGGCAATTCGCTTTTGCTCTCGTCGATGCGGCTGGCATAGGGCTGAACGGCGCAGATGAGCGTAAACAAGCGGCGTGCCGTGTTGAGATCGATGATGATCTTGTTGGTAAGGCGCGTGCGCAGCAGTTCGGCGGCTTCGTTATGCATGCCGCGGCGCGCCATATCGACGGTTTCGATCTGGAAGGGTTGGGCGGAGCGGATGGCTTCGTAATAGGCGTCGCGGATGCGGAAATAGTCGCGGATCAGGCGCCGGAACGGTGTCAGCGACAGATAATGCGCGGCGATGGGCTGGAAGTTTTCCGGATTGCGCACATCGAGCACGATGAAATTGCCGATGATCGACATATGGAGTGCGAACGGGCCGGTAGCTGTTACGCGCGCCGGGCGGAAGCTGTTGTCTTCCAAGAGGTCATAGATGGCGATGCGCCATTCGTGCACCTCGTCGGGATTGATCGAGGTGATGGTGTTGGGGTCGAGCGTGACGGTGACCAGGCGATCGGTGTCGGAAACCTTCGCGCTGGTTGCCATCGAAATACTCAAGAGTTGAGCCTGATCGAGATGGAGCGGCCGTGACCATCAAGCGCCTCGACCTGCGAGAGCGTAATGGCCGCGCCGCTGATCGACGACAAAGACATAGGATCGCAGCCCAGGATTGAGGTGCGCTTCATGAAATCGAGCACGCCTAGGCCCGAGGCGAAGCGGGCCGAGCGGGCGGTAGGCAGCACGTGATTGGAGCCGCCGACATAATCGCCGATGGCTTCGGGCGTGTGGTGGCCAAGAAATATCGCGCCGGCGTGGCGGATCAGCGGAAGGATGGATTGCGGGTCGTCAATCGCCAATTCGACGTGTTCGGAGGCAATGCGGTTGGCCAAGTCGCACGCTTCGGTCAGCGAAGCGACGGTGATGATGGCGCCGAATTCGTCCCAGCCTTCGCGGGCGATATTCTCTTTAGGCAAAAGCGAGAGTTGCCGGTCGACCTCGCTTGCCACCGCGTCGGCAAGGCCTTTTTCGGTGGTGACGAGGATGGATTGGGCCCCTCCCCCATGCTCGGCCTGGGCGATCAGATCGGCAGCGACCCAGGCAGGATTGGCCGAACCGTCAGCGATGACCAGCACTTCGGAGGGACCGGCGATCATGTCGATACCGACCTGCCCAAAAACTTGCCGCTTGGCGGTAGCCACATAGGCGTTACCGGGGCCTGTGATCTTGTCGACCTTAGGGATTGTAGCTGTGCCATAGGCCAGGGCTGCAATCGCCTGGGCGCCGCCGACGCGGTAGATTTCGGTAACGCCGGCGATCTGAGCGGCCAGCAAAATGGCCGGGCTCAACTCGCCCTTAGGGGTGGGAACGACCATTGCAATGCGCGCGACGCCAGCCACCTTGGCGGGCACGGCGTTCATCAGCACGGACGATGGATAGGACGCAAGGCCTCCGGGCACGTAGATGCCCACCGCATCAACCGGCGTCCAGCGCGTACCCAGAGTGATGCCGAGATGATCGGTATAGATGTGATCCTGCGGCTTTTGCTTTTCGTGGTGAGCGCGGATGCGATCATGCGCGGTTTGCAGCGCAGCGCGAACTTCAGGCGAAACGGACGCAGCGGCCTCTTCGATCTCTTGAGCGGAGACCCGAAGTGTTGCGGCATCAACGCCCGAGCCGTCGAACTTGTTGGTATAGTGAATAACTGCCGCATCGCCGCGGTTGCGCACATCGGCGATGATGGCAGCAACTGTATCGCTGACATCCTGGCTGGATTCGCGTTTGCCGCCCAGGAGATCCAGAAAACGCTGTTCGAAATCCTCGTCGACGCTGTCGAGGCGAATGGGCATGAAAGGTCCTTGCTAGAGCCGTTATTCCAGGGCGTGTTTGGGCTTGGCGGCTGCAGCCCAGGCTGCGCCGAGGTCGGACAGGCGCGCTTCGAGGCACTCAACGCCAAGCCTGACCGTGCCGCCGCCAGCAAAGCTGAGCTCGACAATGCCGGCCGGGCCATCAATGGAGGTGAAGGTGATGGCGAGCAGTGCGAGTACGCCTTCGGCAGAAGACGGATCGAACCCATTGGTGACCACCGATTGGACCGCATCAAAGTGCAGCGCCGCGCGCTTGCGCACGCCCTTGTCGCGCCCCTTGGTGGCGGCTTCCCAATCGAACCGGTTCATCAGCAAGGCAAAGCGGCGATCACCGCGGGCATAGCCCATGTCAGCTACGCGCACGACGGCATCCTGCACATGGGCGGAGATGACTTCGAGGTCCTCTGTGTCGAGCGCTATCAGCTTGAGATCGGTCATATGGATTAGGCCCTTGGTGAATCTGGGAGCACTGATCTGGTCACGCTGCCCACGATCTACAAGCTGCAGCGAAACGGGGCAATGCCACAGGTGATAAAAGGCGTGCCAAAGCGCCGCCCCGGGTGCGGTGATGAGGTGAGCGATGGTGGCGAGGCCGCTGCCTCGATGACTGTTTTAGTGTTTGAGGCAGTTGCCTCGCCACCAAACCGGGTCTTTTCGCAGGGTCGGTTCAGGCACCACCATTATTTCAGGCGCGGCTGCCGATATCCCGCACAAGCAGGGCGACCCCCACTTCTCCGGCCATTCCCGCGCGCATCACTCGTCATGACTGGGCTCTGCGTGGGCAACGCTAGGAGAATGGCACGGGTGCGAGGATGGGGGGAAAAGGTGAATAAAATCGTGGAATGGGACTCACCTCCTTGATCTTCTACGCAAGGAGAGGGTGTCGACTGAGGCGGTTGTGGGCAAAGCCCAGGGCGAGCACAACGCCAACAACACACTCGATGTCATCCCGGCGCAGGCCGGGATCCATCCTGAGGTGCTAGCCTCATCACCAATAAACGATACGATCCACCTTGCGGCTGCGGCGTGATCTCGAGATGGATCCCGGCCTGCGCCGGGAGGGCATCGTGGGTGGGGTGCTTTGGTGAAATCCGAAAGTATTGCATTATACCACAGGCCTCACCCTACCAGGACGAGGTTGGGTCGTTTGCTATCGTGCAGCACAAACCACCTTGCGGCTGTTGCGGGATCTCGGGATAGGCCCTGGGTCGAGCCCAGGGGATACCCGCGGTTTGTCTGGTGTTCAAGGCAAAAGCCTTCACTATAGGAAGACTAGCCCGCAATGCGCTCGATTTCGGCGCCGCAACGGCCGAGTTTGTCTTCGAGTCGTTCAAAGCCGCGATCGAGATGATAGATGCGGTTGACGATGGTTTCGCCCTTGGCCGCAAGGCCGGCGATGACCAGCGAGACGGAGGCACGCAGATCGGTAGCCATAACCTGAGCGCCCTTGAGCTGGGATTTGCCGCGGACGGTCGCCATTTGTCCATCGACCGATATATCGGCGCCGAAACGCGCGAGTTCGGCGACGTGCATGTAGCGGTTTTCAAAAATCGTTTCGCGGATGTGGCTGGTGCCGGAGGACATCGTCATCAGCGCCATGAACTGGGCCTGCAGATCGGTCGGGAAGCCCGGGAATGGGTCGGTTTCAACATCCACCGGGTGGATGCCGTTACCATTGCGATAGACGCGAACGCCATTGTCCTCGACGGTGAGCTCGACGCCTGTCTTGCCTAGAATATCGAATGCCGATTGCAGATGCTCGACCCGCGCGCCCTTAAGGAGGACATTGCCGCCCGTCATGGCCGTGGCCATGGCAAAGGTGCCGGTTTCGATGCGGTCGGGGATCACATCGACGGTCGCGCCATGCAGCTTTTCAACGCCTTCGATGGTAATGGTGCGGGTGCCGATGCCCGAAATCTTGGCGCCCATAGCGACGAGGCACTCGGCGACATTGGTGATCTCGGGTTCCTGGGCGGCGTTCTCGATAATCGTCGTGCCCTTTGCAAGGACGGCAGCCATCAGGATGGTGTGGGTGGCGCCGACCGACACCTTGGGAAAGACGATGCGCGCGCCGACGAGACCGCCCTTGGGCGCCTTGGCCACCACATAGCCTTCGTCGATGTCGATTTCAGCGCCGAGTTCCTTGAGGCCATAAAGAAAGAGATCGACCGGCCGCGTGCCGATTGCGCAACCGCCGGGAAGTGAAACGCGCGCCTCGTGACAGCGGGCGAGCAAGGGGCCGATGACCCAGAAGCTGGCGCGCATCTTGGAAACGAGATCGTAGGGCGCAGTGGTGTCGACGATGTCGGCGGCATGGAACGTCATGCGCTGACCCACAACGTCATCCTCGCCGCGACGGCGGCCATGAACAGCGATGTCGACGCCATGATTCTCAAGGATGCGTTCGAGCTGCTTGACGTCGGCCAGGCGCGGCACGTTCTGCAGCACCAAGGGCTCGTCGGTCAGCAAGGAGGCAATCATCAGCGGCAGGGCAGCGTTCTTGGCGCCCGAAATCGGGATTTCGCCATTAAGTTCGTTGCCACCGATCAAACGGATACGGTCCATAAGTCTATTCCTATGTGGCGGCCCATATGGGCCTTCTACCTGGGGATGGAGGTAGGCCAAGTCCTAGTTGCCACGTAAGCCAGACTCGCCGCACTCAGCGTTCAAGCGGTGTGCTTAGCACACCTTGGGGGATAGTCGCCCGAAAATGGTTTACGGTTTATTGACCGCGTCCGTTTCGGGAGCCGATTGAGGTGCAGGCGCCTGCCCTTCCGAATCGGAGCGGGCCCTGGCCTGTGCCTTGCGGCGCTTGAGGTTCTCGCGGAGCTTTGCGGCCAATCTTTGCTCGCGGCTCGCGGCTTGCTCGGTTTTGCTCATGGCTGGATTAAATCGCTGGTGGCCGATGTCGCTGTCATAGGCGCTTTTTGGCCTTGCGTCGAGATTGACCCTATGGCAGTAGAGCCCCCGTCGCGGCAGGCAAGACCGCCCCCGCCGGCAAGCTGCCGTAGCTCAGTGGTAGAGCACTCCCTTGGTAAGGGAGAGGCCGACAGTTCAATCCTGTCCGGCAGCACCATTATCCCCTTGAATTCAGTGCATTTTATCTTTTCTTGCGGCTAGCGCCCAACGGAATTACCGCTAGCACGCGGGTAGCACGCCAATTCGTCCGTTCATAGTTTTCAAGGACTTAGCGGGTAGTTTGTGCCCGTGTTAGCACGGACCTAGCACATCAACACACCGCATAAAGTCGAAGGGTGCCAGCATGAACGCCATCGATAAACGCCCCTACGAGTTGTTCCAGCGATCGGACAGCCCCAATTGGTGGATGCGATTTTCCCTTGCCGGACACGGCCAAAAACGTATCAGTTTGAAAACACCCGATGCCGAGCTAGCACGCGTGCTAGCGGAGAAGGCTTACAACAAGGCCGTCTGGTCTGCAGAGGCTGGGGTGTTAGAAGGGAAGACATCATTCAGCAAATTGGCCGAGCAATACCTTGGTCGGCTGGACACGCTTAGTCAGACCAATCCGAAGCATCGCACCAAATACCACCACGATAAAGGCATCATCGACCGCTATCTGGTGCCCTATTTCGGCAAGAAGACCGTGACCTCGATCACCCATGCGAGGGTGCAGGAATATCTCGAATGGCGTCGGCAATATTGGACCACCGGCCCCGGCAAGGACGAATACGCCATCAAGTATGAGCGCGATGGCAAGCAGTTCTCTCGCCCCGTACAGCATATTGAACCGGCTCTATCCACGCTGCGCCGCGAAGCCGTTACCCTGCGCAACGTGTTCAAGCTGGCCGTGACGCTGGGCTATTTGAAAGCAGCCGACATTCCTGCGCCGGAATTGGCCACTGCTCCCAAGAACAAGCGTCCGTCATTCACCTATGATGAGATCAACAAGCTCTCGGAACAGGCCATTTATCGGGTCTATATGGTCGGGAAACCCGACGACCGGAACAAGAACTACGACCCCGAGAAATGGACCAAGGGCGAGCAATCGATTGCTGTCAAAGTCCGTTTCGAGCGCATGATGCTCTGGGGTTTTATCCAGATTGCCGTTCATACCGGCATGCGACCCACCGAACTGCACAATCTCACCTGGGCGAACATTGAGGGGCTGGAAACGGCCCGCAAAACCGCCATCAAGGACGCCCGCATTCGCATCGTAGCCTATGGCAAAGGCAAATCGCCGCAACGCCTCGTTCCGAACGTGGAAGCGCTCGGTGCATTCGTGGCGCTATGGGATGCCTTCAAAACGCAGTTTGGCCGTGCGCCTGAGCCGACCGATGCCGTATTCGTCAACATTGACGGGCAGCGTGCCCAGAACTTCAAGAAGAGCCTCAACAGCCTATTGGAAGCCACCGGCTTGAAGCAGGACGCTTTCGGTCGAGCCCGCACTGCACATAGTTTCCGGCACACCTACGCGACCAACCAGCTTCGCAAGGGCACGGACATTTATACGCTGGCCATCAACATGCGCACTTCGGTGCGGATGATAGAAATGTATTATTCCGATGTTGTGCCTGACGATGTTGCGAAACGGCTCGAGGGCAGCTTCTAAACACACCTCGGTTTATATGCACATCTACGCTCCCTCATAGCTGCGGTCCATCAGTGGCTTGGCTTTATCCAGCGTGGCGCCATCAGTGATGATGATTTCGAGATCGCCCGTACCGAAATGACCAATGTTTCGTACGTCGCGGGTAAAACCCGGCTCGAGTTCTATAGTGTCTGGATCGACCTTTACGAAGGCCTTGAGGTGCCTGATCTGCGATTTGACCTCAACGCATGCGAAGTTCTTCAGGCGGCGGAAGGCGACGTAGTTGTCCAGGGTCTTCAGCTCGACATCATCGCCCAGCGCTAAGAGGTACGCCTTCGTCGCCTCGTAGAGGTCGACAAGGTCTTGGTCTGCGTCCGCGAGATATTGCGTAACCGTCTTCTGGCGAGAGCGTTGTCGCGCTTCTGCAGGGTGGCCTAAGGTGTCGATGCTCACAGGGATTTCGCGCGCGCGTCGTTCCGAAGTCGAGGTTAGCAATTCGAACAGCAATAGCTCGTCGCCAAATCTGCGATAGCGAACCAGCGCGATGTTTCGGTTCATCTGGTTGACTGGGCGTCGTACTTAGTGAAGTCGCCAGCAATGCAGATCAGCCGAGGAGTTCCCCAATCGACTGCCTTTGCCTGTTCCGCGCCGAAGCGCTCCAGAACGAGCCATTCAAAATCGCGGCGGTGATCCATGAGCCAGTCGAGATAAAACAAGCCTTGGTTGATTACGTTCTCGTTGCTGGCCCTCTTGTATTCGACGATGACCGGAGAACCGTTCTCGTCGATGCCAAGCGAGTCCATGCGCCCACCATTCGTCGTCGGAAACTCGGAGGCGAGAAACCGCACGCCAAGGAACGTTTCCATGTTGCGTTCGATGAGGGTCTGCAGTGACTTTTCCAGCGCAACCGCGCTGCCGCGAAGCTCTGTGACGGACGTGCTGTCGGTGCGGAAAAGTTTGATGTCGCTCATTGTGCCCCCCGGCTGTATCAGTCTCTAGCAGCAAAGCTGCCGTCATACTGCCCCTTTACCTTCCCGAACACGCCGGAAGATTTCCAGCGCAAGATGCTCGTGCGCAGCCGAACGAAATTCCTTGTCGGTCATCACGCGCGAGAAGATTTCCTCGTTGCCTTCGATGCGGTCGATGAACAATTCGTCTAGCATGCGCTCCAGATAGGAAGAGAAGTTCACGAGGTTGTTCGCCTTGGCGGCTTCAACAATCTTATCGTCTTCCTCCGCGCTCACACGTATCTGATCGAAAAAGAACTGGTCGGCTTCGGTGAAATTCGTGCCGAAGCGCTCGTTCAGCTTGGAAACCAGCGTGGATAGAGCAACCGCTTCCTCGCTGAACCCGCCCGTGCCAACGTCCGTTGGTCCTTTGAGCGGTGCAGCTTCGCCGTAGCCGAGGTCGATTGATCCTTCGGTCATCTGTTGAAGGCGGAAGAAGCGGAGCGCGACTTCGTCGTCCAAGGCGAAAGCTTGGCCGTCGCCGGGCGGCGGTAGCTTGGCGATCAGGTTGCGGACGAAGGCGTAGAGCTTTTCGAGTTCGCTGTCCTGATAGGGGATGATCTGTGAGAGGAAGGCATAGAGGTTGCGGAAGGCGGTCAGTTGGCCACGAAACTCATCCTGTTGCTGCTCTTCCCTCTCGCCAAACCTCTGCACGACCGCGTCGAGCACCGCATTCATCAAGCGGTGGTCGGTGGCTGAGTGATCACGCTTCCCACGATACCATACCTCGGCAAAGGCATTGACGTCATCAGGCGCGAAAATCGCCCATTCTAATAGCTTGTGCTGTAACTCAGACAGTCGGTGAGGATCGGCATTCTCGCCAATCGGCGTCGCCTCGTAATAGGGCTTAAACGCCTTGTAGATGTCGTCTTCTTCGTTGGCGAAATCGAGCACGAAGGTGCGCGCCTTGCCGGGGGCCATGCGGTTCAGCCGGGAGAGCGTCTGCACGGCCTGCACCCCTGCCAACCGCTTGACCACATACATGGTCTGCAACAGGGGCTGATCAAAGCCGGTTTGATATTTCTCGGCGACCAGGAGCACGCGGTAATCATCGCGCTCAAACGTTTCGGGTAGTTCGCTTTCGGCTAAGCCCTCGTTCATAGAAACTTCGGTGTAGGACGCTCCGGGGTTTTCAGGGTCCTCGACCGTGCCCGAAAAGGCCACCAGTGACCGAATGCCCGTATAGCCGTTGTTCCTGATATAGCGGTCGAAGGCCAACTTGTATTTGACGGCGGCAAGCCGTGAACCGGTGACGACCATCGCCTTGGCGCGCCCGCCAAGCTCATGCATCACGTAGAGCCGGAAATGTTCCACAATCACCGATACGACTTGCTCGATATTGACCGGGTGCAGTTCCAGATACCGCGTCAGCGCCTTCGCGGCCTTCTTGCGCGGCACTTCGGGGTCGTTCTCCACCTGCTTGATGAGGCCGAAAAAGCGCTTGTAGGTCGTGTAATTTAGAAGCACATCCATGATGAAGCCTTCTTCGATGGCTTGCCGCATGGTGTACTCGTGGAACGGCGATGTGCCGGACGGTCCCGGCTCGTCAAACAGGACCTTGGTCTTGAATTTTGGTGTTGCGGTGAAGGCGAAGAACGAAAGGTTTGGCTGACGCGCGCGCTTCAGCGCATCGCGCAACATTGCGGCCTTGGCGTCGTCGGAAAGATCGTCGTCCTCTTCGTCCGAGATCTGTGCCGCGATTGCTGCTTCAATACCGTCCTTGTTCAGCATCCCCTTTAGCGCGGTGGCGGTCTCGCCACTTTGCGAGGAATGGGCCTCGTCCACAATCACGGCGAAGCGCTTGCCCGCAGTGTCGATCTGCACGCCAGTTCCTTTGCCTTCAAGAGTGGAGAGCGCCTGCGAAATGTAGGGGAATTTCTGAATCGTCGTGATGACAATCGGCGTGCCCTGCGACAGGGCGCGAACGAGTTGCTGGGTGTCTTCGTCGATCTTCTCGACCACCCCGGTCTTGTGCTCGAATTGATAGATGGTGTTCTGCAATTGCTGGTCGAGCACGCGCCGGTCGGTGACGACCACGACCGAGTGAAACACCTTCACGTCGTTGGCGTCGTGCAGGCTTGCTAGCCGGTGCGCCAGCCATGCGATGGAATTGGATTTTCCCGATCCTGCCGAGTGGTGAATAAGGTAGTTCCGCCCCGCGCCGTTCTCGCGCGCATGGGTGACGAGTTTGCGCACCGCGTCGAGCTGGTGATAGCGCGGGAACACCATCGTTTCCTTGCGTATTGTACGCACGCCCTTGTCAGTCTTGACCTGCCGCTCCTTCACCTCCAAATGCATGAAGCGTTGCAGGATATCGATCAGGCTATCGGCCTGTAGCACCTCGTCCCAGAGGTAATGGGTTTTCCAGTTTCCCGCGACCGGCGGATTGCCCGCGCCATAACTGTTGCCCCTGTTGAACGGGAGAAAAACCGTCTCCTTGCCCTTGAGCCGCGTGGTCATCCACACCTCGTCCGGGTCCACCGCGAAATGCACCAACGCGCGCTTTTTGAAGGCGAACAGTAAATCGCGCTCGTCGCGCGCATCGCAATATTGGCGAACGGCATCCGCTGCGCGCTGGCCGGTGAGGGGGTTTTTCAGTTCCGCAGTTGCCACAGGCAGACCGTTCAGGCTCATCGTCACGTCGATGATGCAGCGCCGGTTCTTGCCATCAGCGCCTTTCATTGCCGAGGTGAATGCGACCTGCCTTGTGATGGTCAGCCGGTTGGCGGCATGGGACGCGGCAGCTTCGGGATTCATCCTGGAGTTGGGCCGGAAATAGGCCAGCCGCAAGGTCTTGCCGTAGCATTTGAAGCCATGCCGCAGGACGTGGAGCGTGCCCTTGATGTCGAGTTCCTTAGCGAGACTGTCCAGCACCGTCGCTTCGGTCTTCGCCCCGAGCAGGGCTTCAAGCTGTGCCCACCTTGCCGCCTGACTGTCCCTGAGAAAGCCGGTTACATCCCCGGGAAACAACGCCAACGACTCGTCATAAGCGACGGGCGAGCGCATGGCATAGCCGCCCGCGCCGACTAGCCCAGCCTCGATGGCTGTCTCAAAATCGCTTTCAGTATGCCCCGCCATGTCAGAGCTTCGCTACGTCGATGGTGTAGCCCTGTGCCGCCATTTCTTTGGCCAGCAAGGTTCCCGCTTCCTTCTGTAGGTTCTCCTTGAAGGGGATATATATAAGCCCCTGAATGTCGGAAGGGCGCTCCATATCCACTTGATTGCCGAGCAGGATCGCTACTTTCGGACGGCCCAGTTTCACGAGCAGCATTCCCAGCTCGAGGACAACATTCTGTCGAGCGCGGTAGGCTTTTTGGTCTTCATGGTCCTTCGGATATCCAAGATCGTCAGGGGTGGCTAGGACAACACCGAAGCCCACATCTTCCGTGTAATCCTCCAGTTTCTCGATGATGGTTTGGCCTTTCGAGGGTAGTTGGTCGAGGATTACCGGCTCCAAGCCCCAACGTCGAAGCATGGCGTCAAGTTGGGTGCGTGCTGCTTCGTCGTGCCCATAGACGACAAAGACCTTTTTGCTTGGCCCATCGGGCTGGGCTACTGCTGGCACCGCGACCGGTTGGTCTCCGTCGAAAGCAGCTTCGATGTCTTCTTTTCCGGGTGACTTACCTTGAATCAGAACAGTACCCTTGCCCGGCCAGTAGAGCAGAACCCCACCCCGTTGGGAGTCGAACCGATGGCAGCCGTTGGGCTCTGACCAAGCACCTTTTAGCCCTCCGGATGCAAATCTCGCCTTGAGCGCTTCAATCCCATCATAGAACTTCGAAGCCATACATCCCCCCAATCAGCCCAAAGGCCAATTCTTGCGCGTCTTTAGAAAATTGTCATCAACAGTAAAGGTTTGGAAGTATTCCCAAACGCCAAAAAAGGCGTCGATATTGTGTGTGTAGCAAGCCAAGCGGGAAAGCTCTGAAAAGACTTCGGAGAGCCATCGGACGACAGTGAGTGCATAGTAGCGACCATAGCGTTGAACGAGTTCGGTCTGTCCGGTGCGGATCGACGCCGTGAGCACGTCCTGCATCGTATCGCCGGATTCGCTGAAGTAGAGCACCATAGAGACGGGCGACATAACCGCATCCACCACGCTCGCGCGACCTTCCACCCGCTTTTGGGCCGACTTGCCGTCATAATGCTCTTTCAGGATCAGGTCGGCGGCCTCGCCCCACCACTTGCCAATTGGTTCATCCTCCCCAAGATTGGGATCGCCAAGAGCAGCAAAGTTGGCGTAGCGGCCTCGCCCCGCATCTGCGAAGCTGTCGAGGCATTCAACGATCTTCTGACTGATCGCGTCTGTCGGGCGCAGATAGTCGAGCTTCAGGGTACGAATTGTGGAAACCTTGTCCGCAGTTTCGATCAGTTCAGACAGCTTGTGACCATACTGGCGAACCAACTTTTCAGTGGGCATCTTCCCGGCGTTCGTTATTGCGTGATCCGCGACGAGAACGAGTTTGGCCAATCGTTCCAGCCCAACGGACAAGCCAAAGAAGGCCGTGCAATACTCTCCCTTTTGGTCGCCATAGTTGGCGCGGCCTAAAGCGGTGGCACCAGAGCCGATTAGGTGGCGCACAAGCGCGCATTCGCGTCTGATGGCGTGCCATTCAGGAATGTCCCATGGATTTCCTTGGTCCGTCATCAGGGAACCTCGAGCTTTCCTGCGACCGCAGCCGTGATGAGCGCCGCGCGGTACTCCGTGAGGCGGTCAACTGTTGCTGACAACGGCCGTTCAGCCGCTTGAGAATTCCGCCAAAGCTCAGCGCAGAACGTGCCTATTGCCTTCTGTTCCTCAAGAGGCGGAAAGCCCAGAACAACGTTATTAACCTGCTCAAATCCCAACCCTTGTTTGGTGCCTCCTTGCCCGCTCACCATGAATTGCGCACGTGCCATATCCGTTGATAAGAAGTTCACAAGAAAATCGGAGGAGCAAAGCGCTGCATTTGGTCGGAAGAGGGCAAGGTGCTGGTTGATGTAGGCTCCTTCGATGTTCTTCCGGACGATTGCGACTGACCCGAGTTCGGCTGTGATTGTGATCAGGATATCGCCTTCAAGAACTGAAGTTCGCGTGCCTTCGGTAACTCCCTCCAAGCTTACGAAGCGAAGGTCATCGAGATTTAGCTCGACACCATGGCTGGTGACATTAGTCATGCGCAAGAAAGGGTCGCCCTCGTCCGAGTAATACGCCGCCCAATCGCGAGACCCACTCGTCATATATCGGCGTACGCGACGAAGCTGTTTGACCTCCCAATGCGCCGGGATGTCGCCGAGCCAATCGATGCCGGAGGGTTTCATTGCGGCGGTAGGGTTGAGGCCCTTGGTGACGGCGCGGGTGATGAGGGCCTGACGCTGTTCGGCCAGTCGGTTCAGAAGCGCGCGCTTTTTTTCGATCAGCCCGTCGATCCGTGCCGCCTTCTCATCCAGAAACCGCGCAATCCGCTGTTGGGTTTCTAGGGGTGGCGAAGGAACACGGAAGCTAGCGTACCTCTCGGCACTAACGTTCTGGATTGTTGACTGGATCAGATTTGCGTCGATGTCTGCCCAGTACCGAGAGCTTTGAAAACACCAGTAGATATAGCGCGCGTCGTAGTCGTTTGAGGTGCGTAACCGAATTAGGTAGCCTGCGTAACAGGCCACTCCCCAATCAGCTTTGTAAATGAAGGATTTTCCGACCGTCGCGCCACTGCGAGCCAGCAATATATCTCCTTCGCTCAAAAGGTATGGATCGGCGATGTCCGGCGGCACTGAACGGAAAGTTTCTTCTCGTAGTCGCCCACCAGCATCAACATCTGTGATGCGAACAAACCTTGGCCAGTTCGGATCATCGAATTCTGCGGCGGCGTTGGCACCGTACTTCAACGGCTCTAACGAAGTGAATTTTAACCGAATTTCTGGAAATGCACTCACACCATCAGCCCCTTCAGCAGTCCGGCGATCTCACCTTCCAGTGCAGTGATGTCGGCTTCGATCTCGCCTAACGGGCGCGGCGGCTTATAGACGTAGAAATGCCGGTTGATCGGGATTTCATAGCTAACCTTGGTTTTTTCATAGTCAACCCAAGCATCGCCCACATGCGGCAGCACTTCTCGCGCCATATAGTCGTTGATAACGTCGCGGAATGCCTCGACCAATTTTTCATTGGGCTTGTCCGGCCCGAACTGCATAGGCAGCGGTAAAGTGGTGCCCTCGGGCAGCGGGATGTTCTCGGTATCGCGCAACTCGCTGTCCGGCTCCGGCTTGTCCTTGTTGTCGCGGCAAATCTCGGCATTCGGGTCGCGCTCCCCCAGCGCGGAAAAGATCGCCTTCTTGATAGGAGCCGCCAGTTTCAACCCAGCACGCTTGGCAGCGCGCGTCAGGTCGGCATCGAACGCCTCGCGATCCCTGTAGAGGCCCTTAGCTTCCAACGTTGCAAGCAAGGCGCGAATGACATCCTGTTCGTCACGGCCAGCGGCTTCCTCGGCCTCAGCCGCCTTCGCATCCTTGCGCTTCTTGGAGATGGCGAGCGCGGCGAACGCGGACTGTTCGTCCAGCCGGGAAATGCGCAGTGGCGTCGCCTCAAAATTCATGCGCAAGGGGCGCTCAACCGTCACTTTGAGGAAACCGAACTCATGGTTCTCGAAGATGCGAGAGACCACACGGGTTTCTTTCTCGCCTGTCTTGTGATCGGTGATGACTTCCGCCTGTTCGCCATCCTTGAAGCCGCCATAGATTTTTGTCAGGGCGTTAATCTGATCGTCAGTAATCTCATTGCGCTTGTTGTTCAGGCTCTTTTTCATCTTGTCGAAAAAGCGCGTGCCGTCGATTAACTGTACCTTCCCGCGCCGCTCGGATGCCTTGCGGTTGGTGACGAGCCAGACATAGGTGAAGATGCCGGTGTTGTAGAAAAGTTGATCAGGCAGCGCGACGATAGTGTCGAGCCAGTCGTTCTCGATAATCCAACGGCGGATATTTGACGGCCCCGAACCGGCATCGCCGGAAAACAACGGCGAGCCGTTGAAGACGACAGCGATCTTGGAACCGATGGCATTCTCGTCACCCGCTTCGTATGGGTGCATCTTCTCGATCATGTGCTGCAGGAAAAGCAAAGAGCCATCATTGATCGCGGGCAGCCCAGCGCCGAAACGGCCAGAGAAGCCCATCTCCTTGTGCTCGCGTTCGACGACCGCCTTCTGGTCTTTCCACTCCACGCCGAAGGGCGGGTTGGCGAGCATGTAATGAAAACTGCTCCCTTCGAATCCGTCACGGCTCTTGCCATCGCCTAGCGTGTCGCCAAGGACGATGTTCTTTGTGTCTTCGTCCTTAATGAGCATATCAGAGCAGCAGATTGCCCAGGACTCGTCGTTGTACTCCTGCCCGTGCAAGGCAAGGTTGGCTTGGCTGTTCTGACCGAGGATGAACTTTTCCGATTCGGACAGCATCCCACCCGTGCCGCACGCAGGGTCGTAAATGGTGCGGAAAATGCCCGGTGTGTAGACGTCCTGTTCGCCCGTATAGACGAGGTTGGCCATCAGACGGATGACTTCGCGCGGGGTGAAGTGGTCGCCGGCTTCCTCGTTAGCCTGTTCGTTGAAGCGCATCACCAGATGCTCAAACAGATAGCCCATCTGCAGGTTGTCGATGCGATCCGGGTGCAAGTCCACATCTGCCATCGCCTTGACGATGGTGAAGAGCCGGTTGCTAGCGTCGAGCTTTTCGATCTGATCGGTGAACTTGAACTTTTCGAAGATGGTCCGGGCGGTGGACGAGAACCCGTTGATGTAGGAAACAAGATTCGGCGCAATGTTTTCAGGATCGCCCAGCAGTCGTTCAAACGTGTATGGGCTGGTATTGTAGAGCGGATGCTTTCGGTCGGGATCGGCAGCGCGGCCAAGCAGGCGCTCCATCGCGCTTTCCGGCATGTTCTGCGCAGTAAGCTTTTCATACTGGTTGAGAACCGCGTCCTTGCTCGGTTCGAGAAGACAATCCAGACGCCGAAGCACGATCATCGGCAGCATCACAAGCCTGTACTGCGGCGGCCGATACGGTCCTCGCAGTCGATTAGCGATCTCCCAAATGTCTTGTTTTAGCTCGTTGTGACGTTGGACATTCATGGCGACACCAGTTCGTTTTGGCGCCCATGTGACACGCATAGATTTCATTATTGGTTAACTATGGCGCCCCGGCCAATTCAACCAGTCAAACTGGCCATCACCTAGCAACAGGTTACGAATTTGCCCCTGCGCAGGGTTCGGCGGAGTGGGTCAGCGAACTACAACAATTCCTGGATTATCGCGGAATTTCCGCAAGGAATTCGTATATTCTGGCTTCCAGCTCAATCGTCGGGTCGTTGTCATAGAAGTCCGGGGTGTCGGCCCGCTGAGTGATCTGATTGTCACGCAGCCGAAGCATGGCCTCGACGCTACTGTCGTCCAGAAATATCATCATCTTCCCGCTTTCCCGCATCGCCCCGAAAGCCGCTTGCCTTGCGTGTTGAGATGGGGCCTTGCGTGTCAACATGAAGCAAATGGGACGCAGAGCCAGAGGGTTGATATAGCGCTCAGACGTATAAACCTGCATTGGTCCGACACTAGCGCTGTAGTTTTTGCACTCGAACAAGATGACGCGTGCGCGGAAATCCCGGGTGAGAGTGTCCCAAAATCGGTGTCCAGGGATAACACGGTACACAATATCCATAATGTTCAGGCCGTCTATTGTGCGCTTCTGTTTTTTTGGCTCTGCTAGAGCGTCTTTGAAAAGATACGATATAATGCGCTCGCATAGCAGTTCGTACGCCGCTGCTCCCTTTTTTCCTTTTTTCAGCGCGGATAGTTCCGCAATGAGTTTCTCGCCCTCTGGCCGATTTTCTGCATCATCGTTGGTAAGAGCAAGGAGAACTTCGCTTTCAAGTCTGTTGCTACTGCTGCCGTTGGCAGGGCCAAATGTGTCGGACCCTAGGCCGTCTTCGACGCTGGCCGATGTTATGTCAGATCTATTCTGTAACGGGCGGCCATCCGGAACAAAGTGGCTGACAGTCGCCTTGAAATTCTCAAATCGATCAACCAGAGAGTTCGAGCGCACATTGCGAATGAGAAAATCGATGTCCCAGACCTCAATTCCGAACTCGCGTTCTACCCAACCCTTATGGTCGCTAGCCACCGTCCCGGATACCATCAGTACAGCCTTCGTAGATGTGCCGGTGACAAGGAGCTTCGCTGTCTGCGCGGCCCATTCTCGAAGAACTCTCAGGTACACCATCGGGCGGTGGGTCCACTTCACCTCGACATAAAGGGTGTCCTGGCCCTGGGTGGCTACCAAGTCAACATATAGTACTGGCAGCGTTTCCACTCTTTTCTGAGCCTCAACCCTGAAGCCCAAATCCGCCAGATATTCGTGGCAAAGCTGTTCAAACTGTTGAGCGGATCGATTTGCTTCGTGAGGGCGACCCATATGTCCAACCTTGCTTTGTCTGGCCGCGATCCTGATACGACGTTCGCCTTACCCGATCATTTACAGCAGTAATGCTTCCGCGATGAGGACACTTCATGTGTCACGGACCCTACGCGGGCGGTAGTGGTCCTTTGCGTTGCGGAAGTTACAACTTGTGCAACAGATAGCCGGTCCACCAATTTCAATGGCTTGTCCGTTGCAGAAGTTCGTTGCAGAGCGATGGCATGATTTACGGTTATGCACGAGTATCTACCGACGGCCAAACGCTCGACGCTCAGCGCGAGGCCCTGATTTCGGCAGGGGCAAAAGAGGTCTTTGCGGAAACGGCGAGCGGAGCCAAATTTGACCGCGCCGAGCTGGCTAAGGTGCTGGCTCTGGTCGGCGAAGGCGACACGCTGCTCGTGACACGGCTGGACCGGTTGGCACGTTCCACGGTCAACCTGCTCAGCATCTTGGACAGTCTGTCCCATAAGGGAGCAATGTTCCGTTCGCTCTCCGAAGGGTGGGCCGATACAACTACTCCGCATGGTCGGCTGACCGTGACCATCGTAGGCGGGGTCGCGGAATTCGAGCGCGAACTGATCCGTGCCAGAACCGGCGAGGGGCGCGCCCGCGCCAAGGCACGCGGTCAGAGCCTCGGCAGACGTCCCACCCTCACCCGGCATCAACAGGACGAAGTTCGTCGTCGCAAGTTGGCCGGGGAAGCCGTGCGGGAAATCGCCCGCAGCTATAACGTGAGCGCCAGCACCATATCCCGTATACCGAGCTAGCCGCAGAAAAGCGACGGCAGAACTGCTTCAAGCAAACTTTCGGCCGAAACTTTTTTTGTTACTCCACGGTGCATACACTGAGAGCTAAAGTATCTCGGGTATTGATGCAGAGCCACAGCTACAACTGTTCGGGAACAATTTTCCATTTGCAATGGGTCTAGCTCCAGATAAAATGGCCAATGTGGAGAAGGGGTGATGCCCCCTTCTGGTTGGTCTCTTAGGCCGACAAGCTATAGGGAAAGCATTTCCCCCATGACGCTGAACCCCGGGCCCGTTCAGGGCTAAGGAGCATCCGGTTAACGGAGAGGCTGATGAGCCTCATGCCCTTGTGAAGCGCCGGCAGGTGCATACCTGTTTGCAGCCCAATCGGGTTGGGACAGGTAGTTGCTCGGGCAGTTTTGGCTATCGCCGCAACTGCTCCTGACCACTAAGTAGTGTGTTCCCTGGAGACATCCAGGGAGTGGGCCCTAGGGCCTACTAGAGCAATCAGTTCGTTGGCGGCACCACCGAGACGCACCCACAGGCGGCTCACTATCCCGATAACACGGGAGGTGAGCTTTTGCGCCTGGCCGGAGGCCAGCCTCGCTCACCTTCCTCTGGAATGTGAGTTCAATGACTACGAATTCAGAAACAGTTAGCAGCAAAGCGAACTTCGTCCGACTGGTCGAAGAGGGACGAGAGTTGAACTCTGCTGCTCTTGCCGCAGAATTAACAGCTACCACTGCTTTGTCGGAGGGCCTGGAAGAGACACGCGCCGCGCTCGGCAAGCTCTATGAGCTGTGTTTCTTCTTAAGCCAACAGGATGAAGCTACGCGTCAGAAGCTCTTTGCCGATCAAAAGTACATCGATGCCGGTGGCGATGAGAGGGCGGTACCTTATGGGAAACCGGCTCGCGAGAAGCCCGAGGTACCTGCGGCAAAGATTGTGATGCAACGCAGAGATGCCGGAACCTTGAGCAAGGCTGCTCTTATCTGTCGTTCAGCGGTTGCAGCTAAGGTCCTTCCTGCCGACTTTCCCAAGTGGCTGATGGTTGACCACAACGACGCCGATGGCTCACCCACTGGCAGAGGCATCGAAGGTGCCTACCAGGCATATCGAGTAGCCCGGGGCACCACCTGGAACCGTGTGACGGGGACAACGAGCACAAGGTCAATCTCACAACTCCCTGCAGCTGATGCAGTCACTGAAGATCAGGTCGAGGAGTTGATAAGGGACGCTTTCAAGCCTGGGCTGACTACGAGATGGGAACTTAAGGTGCCTAAAGAAATCGTTCACCATGAGGTCTACTCGGTCTTGGTCCGGGTGCAAGGTCCTGGGCTAGTGACTTTGGTTCCGGACCGCGTCCCACTGAAGTCTTTGGTAGAACGTCTTCGCAACGTTATCGAGCAGCAAAAAATCAAACCTGCTGACTGGAAGGCCGTGGCAAGCGGTGCAGTAGAAGAAAAGCCGGTGGACGCTCCCCTAGGCACTAATGGGGCGCAAGCCGGGGCGGGGGCAGCATGACAGCTATTCTCCAGCCTAACCAATTAAGTGACGTGCTTCTGCACACCCAGCATGATCGTGAGGTCATCAGGATGGCAATTCAGTCGTCATCGCTCGTCAATCTTCTATTCTATGGTCCGCCGGGCACAGGAAAAACTACGCTCATGCGTGTGTCGGCCCTCGAAGGACTCCGATTCAGGGGACTTCTGGTTCAAGACCACAAAGAGGCTGTCGCTTGGGGGAACGTGTTTGAGCTTGATCACAACACTGGCTTCTCAAAGGCTGCATTAGACAAGGCATTGAGCAGGATGATGCTCGCGACCTCAAGTTCAGTAGATCGCCGCTACGTTCTGCTGGACGAAGCAGACAGCATTGACGCACGGAGCGTGAACAACATCAAAAAGTGGCTTGATCGAATGTCTGAACGGGATGTCCAGGTATTTGCAGCGACTAATCATCTGGACCGAATTGATCCAGCGATACGTGATCGGTGCTTGCTGATACACATGGCGGGGTTCAGCCAGGCCCAAATGTTGCTCTGGTTAACTAAACAGGTCAGCGCTCTGAGGTTACCTGTACCTGATGAGGTGCGGGCAATCGATATGGTAAACCGCTCCGGTGGCAGCATGCGAAACCTCCGGCAGGAATTGCAGCTCTATGCATTTCAGTGCAGTGCCCCAACACCTCCACCCCCGAAGCTAACCATCCTCCCGGGTGGGCAGTCCTGAACCGCAGTCGGTAAGCAACATGGCAAGTTTGCTGAGGGTCTTGGTAGTCTCGACCGACTTTCGATGCCCACCACTCCCTGTATGCAGCTAACCGTCTCGGCGACGCACGACCGCGTTCGTGCGGAGCTCGGCTTCGGACGGCAATATGGCATCAGCCAAGCGAACTCCCCCACCTTTAACAACGATCGTCGGCACCCGAAAGAATAGGAAGGAACCACAATGCTCTCCGATGTCCTCTATGAAGCTAACGCTGGAATTCGGCGCTACCAACTGGCACACCCCGAGGCTTACGCCTCTCTAAAGCCCCGGCTCGACGCGCTCCGAGCCCAGATGATCGTGCTTCAAATGGAGCTGGACTTAAGTCCGAGCGATACCATTGAGGTGCTTCACACCAATCCGTTCTTCATTGCAGCACTCGCTGGTGATCCAGGGCCAAGCGACGCATACATGGATGGGGATGACACGCTGCGAGTTGCTTGGGTCGAACAGTACGCTAAGCAGTTTGGCAAGCCGAAATCTTGAAGCAGAAACGGCCACCGATGGAATGTCGGTGGCCGTTGGCTTTGTGATGGGATTTTGTCTCCAGACCACCGAAGTGGGATTTAACTCGATGCCTGTGGTTCTTGGTCTTCTTGGGGTCTCGATGTCTCGATGTCTGAGTGTTTTGGTCTGGTGTCATCATTCAATACCGTTTCACTGCGCGCCTCCAGGGTGAGGGCTCGCAAGCGAGAAACAGCATTGTCCATCCGCTTCATGCCGACCGCGCGTAGCAACAGGCCGGCCTCGTGGGTAGGGTCAGTCCTTGCTGACGAAGGTTGAAAACAGAATGGTCTGGTCGAAGTCGTAGTGACCTTGCTCCATCTCCTTGCTGACGTAGAGACCAGGGCCACCATCAAATTCCGCCTGGACAAGCAGGTCACCACCGGGGCAAACGGCGCTCCAATGCCGCGAACACATTTCCTGCAGTTCCTTGTGGGTTCTCTGCCGGTTGCCGGCAAACACCACAGCCGCGTGGCCGTGGATATTCCGGCCGACGTGCTCAACAAACATCAGGCCATCCGTGCGCAGATCTCTGCGCCTCTTGCTAACCCGTGACCCGAGCAGTTCAGTATCGATGCGCTTGTGAAAGTCTCGCACGCAAGCCCGAAAGTGCTCCAGCGACATGAAGGTCATATCCTTGGCCGACATCGTGTTGCGGTTGGCGGCGAAGGTCAAATGGTAGTCGCAGTACCGAGCAGAAAGCTCCTGATAGGCTTCTCTCAGTCGGCGCCAATATGCTTTTGTCTGACCACTGGATGAGAGCGAATTCGCTGTCATTTCTGAAATTCTCCTTTGCGCGGCTCGGCCGCTAAATACGGTTGCAGCAGCCGTTCTCGGCCTGCTGCTCAGTCCTATTTATGCGGGGAGGGTCAGCGACGATGATGCAGGGGATCGAATTTCTGGAAACTATTTACGGGCAGCTTCGCGAGGCCGGAATTGTCCGGTCCAAGGGCGAATTTTCTGAACGGCTGCTGGGAAAATCCCCAAGCTACCTGACCTCGATGCGCGCCAAGCAGCGGGTAATTTCCAGCGAAGTCATGATGGGGCTGGCCGACAATCTTATGGCCGAGATTACCGAAGTCAGTTCGGACCCGGCCCATGCCGAAAATCGTGCCCCGTTGCGTCGTGCCGTGGCGCTGGTGAACAACTATCTGGCTGATCAGACAATCCCGAGCAGGATTTTGCCGTTGGCAAAACCGGCAACACCATCGCCTCAACCGCACAGGTTCGTGGCATGGCTGCGTATGCTCGCCAGCATCGCCGTGTAGTGGATCAGTGGGCAGAATTTCTTCTTAGAAGATCGGCAGGCTCAATATGCAGCGCGAGCGAGATTTTTTCTAGCTCATCCAATGTCAGGTCGGCCTTATCGCCGTTCTCGATCTTGTCGATTTCTACCAAGGACCAATCGAGATGTTCGGCCAATGCTCTGGCGGTCATCCTGCGCTGCTCCCGGTAGCGCCAGACATTGCGGGCAAGCAGCCGTGGCGCTTCGGGGTGCCTCAATCGAGGCGATTTCAACTGCCTTCTCCCGACACGAATAGCTCGAAGGTCTGGACCGCCAACACCTCTGCTAGCTGGTCAACATCGTTGAGGGTAATGTCGAATTGTTCGGCGCTCTCAATGTCCTCGACCATCACCAGCGGCCAACCCACAACTCGCGCTAGCATATCCGTGTCGATCCCGCGTATCTCTCGCCAGCGCCGAACATTGTGGGCGAGCAGTTTGTGCCCCTCGGTGATTCTTGGCCTCAATCAGCATCTCCGTTTCCGTTTTCGATGCCGAGATACAGCCAGGAGGGAGGCAGGCCAAGGAAAGATCAAAGATCTCGTTTCTTGGGAAAAAAGCTTAGCAAAACCAAGGCGCTAGAAAGGTGTTTTGCGAGTTCGGGCACTTCGAGCAAAGCCAGAGAGCTATAGCCGATGGCTATAGCTCTCAGCGTATCGCCGAGTGACGCCAGCGAGGAGTCTTTGTCTCGCGTTCAGCTTGGTCACCTAGGCCTAATCGGATCGCTGGGTCCAAGGATTGCGGCAGTGAGTTAAGTGTCGTCAATCAAACTCTTTTCGGAAATGGACTACGTTCATAGCTACGACGCGATCTGTCGTGCCCCTGCTCCATTGTTGTCCTCAGCGACGAACTTGGTCGCGACAGCGATGGAGAATACTCATGAGTAAAGGTAGGAGCAGCGGCAGCTACCGAAGTGCGATTAGCGGGCGGTACGTCACCGCCAAACACGGCAAGGCCAGCCCTCGGACAACCGTGCGTGAAAGCCCAGGCCCCAGCAAAAGTTCCGGCGGGTCGTACCGTAGCGCCATCACTGGCCGTTACGTCACCAAAGTCCATGGGAAAGCCAGCCCACGAACCACCGTCAAGGAGTATTGATCATGGGTAAGCGTTACGTACGAGCCACAGGCAAGAACACGCAGGGTGACATCACGAAACTCTGCAACTCCGGCGAATGGTGGTCTCCCCGGAGCAAGTCGGAGGCGATCAGCGATATCGAGTCCAATACCCATGAGTATTGGGTGAACTGGGCCAATGCGCCTGAGACCAAGATCCGAGTGGTCCAGGGAACGAACGGAAAATACCTCCGAACGGATCGGGACACTACGTCTCGGAACAACCTTGACGATCTGCCGGACTGCTAATGGACCCCTTGGGGCCGGCGAGTTGTGCCGGCCTCATTTTTCTCAGGGCATGGAGGCGAAGTCGTCCCGGCGATGATCTTGTACCATTCGAGCCAATTCCGGCGGCGATAGCACCTCGACTGCGTCGCCCCACATGTACAAGTGCCAGCACATTTCCAACAATCCTGCGGCCCGAAATCGCACGACGATAGATCCACCACTCTCCTCTTCGACGCTCTGAGCGGGGTGGAACTGGAATCCCTTGGCTCGCGGAACAGCCCGTGGAGCGAAGCGCCAAGCCACATCATGTATGGCGCCCTCCTGCTGATAGGATCCGAAGCACCTCTGTGCGTGCGTCTCGATATCGAAGCCCTCCTTGCGCTCGAAGGTCTCCGCCAGCACTGTGGCCTCCTCGATCGCGTCCACGCGGAAATGCTGGATGCCGCCGCCGGTCTTGTTGAGGTCGATGGCCACCAAATAGCGACGCGCCCCTAAGAGCAAACCATGTGGGGCAACCACCCTCTCCCGGGCAGACGAGTCCTTCCACCCGCGATATATGATACGGAGCCGGGAACTCCCTTTCAGCGCTGTTGAAATGGCGACATCGATGTCTTCTTGTCCGATCGGACGCGGCCCTGGTCTGGCAGCGTGACCAAGGGCGAGAAGCAGCGCTTCCTCGTCTGCTTCGATCCGCCGACTCCGCTCATCCGGGATCAGGGCCAGTATCTTGGCGTGCAACAGACGGAGAGCCTTCGCATGTGCGGCACCAGGGCCGCTGGACATTATCTCTTGCGCCAACGCCAGAGCAGCTAGCTCATCCGCGGTAGGCGTCAGCATTGGAGCGATCGACGTGCGCGGCAGCTTCCACCTCCCCCTGCCGGTATCCTCCTCCCGACTCTCCTCCAGGTCTGGAAAGAGTTCTCGGAGGGCTCTGACTACGCGTTGCGCAGTTCGGTAATCACGCTCTAGTACATCTTCGATCTCTTTGAGACTCACACCGCGTGCGGAAGCGGCAAGCGCTGCGATAGTCAACAAGTCCATTCCATTTCGATAGGACATTCTCGCCCCCCAGATGCGACAACATCTGTCGTCTGGCACCATAATGCTTATCGTGCATGATGCAGTCCAGCAGAAGGTCGGCCATGAGGGTGAAGAGATGCTAAAACACCAAGGTCGAACGGTCTTTTCTGCCAGTGACCTCGTCAACTTCACGGGCTGTGCCCACGCGACCGTTCTGGACCTTCGCAACATGGTCGAACCGGTCACCTTTCCTGCGGACGACGAGAGCGCTGTCTTACTTCAGCAGAAAGGCATCGAACACGAGCGAGCCTATCTGCAGCGGCTTCGTGATGAGGGCCGGTCGGTCGCCGAGGTGTCGGGCGAAGGAACCGTTGATCAACGGGCGGAGGCCACGCGTGTCGCTATGTTGGAGGGTTACGACGTCATCTATCAAGGCGCCTTCATAGCCGACCGATGGCATGGATACTCCGATTTCCTGCTGAGGCGGGAAGGTTTCGCTTCCGAGTTAGGCGCTTACGCCTACGACGTGGCGGACACAAAGTTGGCCCGCACCGCTAAGGCCAAGCATGTTCTGCAACTATGCGTATACGCCGACATGCTTTCCGAGGTTCAAGGCGTGGAGCCGCCATCCATGCATGTCGTGCTCGGAACCGGAAAAATCGAAACGCTGCGCACGTCTTCGGTGCTCCACTACTTTTCCTCGACCCGTCATCGTTTCGAAGCGTTCGTCAACGCTCCTCCGGAGGCATCGACAGGCGAACCATGCTCCCATTGTACGTACTGTCGCTGGTCGAATCGGTGCAAGAGCGAGTGGGAAGCGACTGACCATCTTTCAATCGTCGCGGTCATGGGACGCAGCCAAGCTGCCGCGCTGCGGGGTATCGGGGTGAGTGACATCGGAGCGCTTGCGGCCCTGCCAAGCACAACAAAAGTTCCCGGTGTTCAGCCGACTACGGTCGCGAGGTTGGTTGCGCAAGCTGAACTGCAGGCCCGCCACCGCCGCACAGGGGAGCGGAAGGTGGAAATCTTGCCACTTAGCTCAGGCCGGGGCTTCGCGCGCCTGCCCCGACCAAACCCTGGAGACATGTTCTTTGACATGGAGGGCGATCCCCTCTTCGAGGATGGACTGGAGTACTTGTTCGGGCTCATCGCTTATGACGAGACGGGCGAAGATCGCTTTCACGAATTTTGGGGGCACGACCGAGATGGCGAGAGGATAGCGTTCGAGCAGACAGTTGATTTCATGGCCGATCGCCTGAAGAGATATCCCGACGCTCACATCTATCACTACGCGGCCTACGAGCAGACAGCTCTCAAGAAGCTGGCGATGTATCATGGTACACGCGAGACCGAGGTCGACGACCTACTCCGGAGCGACCGCTTGGTCGACCTGTACAAGGTCGTCGCTGAGGCAATACGAACATCCGAACCGCGCTACTCGATCAAGAACATGGAGGCGTTCTATCTCCCGGGTGGTCGACAAGGTGAGGTCAAGAACGCGGGCGACAGCATCGTTATCTACGAGCGCTGGCGGCGACTTGGTGGTGAAGAACTTCTGCGTGAGATAGCCAGCTATAATGAAATCGATTGCCGTTCGACGCGCATGTGCAGGGACTGGCTGCTCTCGATGCGACCGTCGGAAACCCAGTGGTTCGAAGGGAGGGCTTTAGATCCTGCCGATCCTCAAAAAGCGGCGGAACGCAGCGAGGCCGACGAACGTACACGGAATCTGGGGGAAGCGCTGCTTGCAGACTCTAGAGAGCCTTGGCGGCGGCTCTTGGTCGACCTGCTGGAGTTTCACCGCCGAGAGGCGAAACCGACTTGGTGGGCGATGTTCGCCCGGCAGGACATGGACACGGATGCGCTGCTCGATGATGCGGAGTGTCTCGCCGACTTGAACCCGCATCCCACCCGGGTGCCGTGGAAGGACAAGCGATCGACTGTTTACCCGCTCACTTTCCCCTCGCAAGATTTCAAATTGCGCGTGGGGGACGAGCCTCTGAGGTCGGGTACGCTGGAGCCGGCCGGCGAGATCGTATCCCTGGATGAGGACCAACGTGTCATCGAACTGAAACTCGGCCCCAGCCGCTCACCAATAGAGCCCGGTACCGCGCTAATCCCGAAGGGCCCGGTGGGAGACAAAATCCTGCGGGCCGCCGTGCACCGCTACGCCCAAAACATCGCTTCAGGAGGAGAGCGTTATTCCGCCATCACGTCGATCTTGCGGCGTGATCGTCCAAGCCTTGTCGGCCGTAAAGCCAGTGAGCCGATTGTTCGTGAGGGGACGGATTCCACTGCGGGAACGATCGACGCACTTCGCGCGCTCGATGAAAGCTATCTGCTGGTCCAAGGTCCGCCAGGAGCCGGTAAGACCTATACTTCGTCTCAGGCCATTGTCTCCCTGCTCGCAGGGGGACACCGGATAGGTGTCGCGTCCAACTCGCACAAGGCCATCAATAACCTCCTCAAGGAGGTGGAAACCATGGCCCTTGCTCAAGGGCTAAACCTCCGCGGAATGAAGAAATCAAGTCGTGAAGACCAAGCGCTGAACGGGAGTTGGATCGATGACGTAGTCGGCGGCTCCGGAAGTGGTGTCGCGCCGCACCATCAACTGATCGCCGGCACTGCCTGGTTGTTCGCTCGCGAGGAACTCGACCAAACGCTGGACTTTCTGTTCATAGACGAGGCCGGCCAGGTCAGCCTGGCAAACGTCATCGCTATGGGAACTGCCGCGCGGAACGTAGTTTTGGTCGGCGACCAGATGCAGCTCTCGCAGCCGATCAAGGGAACCCATCCCGGTGGCAGTGGGCTCTCGGCATTGGCGCACTTGTTGGAGGGTCATGCCACCGTTCCGGCCGATCAGGGCGTGTTCCTGCCGATCACCCGCCGCATGCACCCGGCACTCTGCCGCTTTGTCTCCGATGCAGTCTATGATGGACGCCTTAGGGCTGAGGCTACCACTGCGCTCCAACGCCTAGAGGTCAACATGATGGCCGACAGCAAGGCGCTTGCTCCCTTCGGGCTTCGCTTCGTAGAGGTCGCCCATTCCGACTGTACGCAGCGTTCACCAGAGGAAGCTGAGCGCTTGGCCGTCACCTATCGTGCCCTGCTCGGCGGCCACTGGGTGGATCGCCGCCAGGTCAAGCGAGAGATCTCCGCCGACGATATCCTGGTCGTATCGCCATACAACATGCAGGTGGAGCTGCTGAAGCGAACGCTACCTGAGGGAGCACGTGTCGGCACCGTGGACAAGTTCCAGGGTCAGGAGGCACCGGTGGTGCTAGTTTCCATGGCCACCTCGTCTGGCGAGGACCTGCCCCGGAATATCGAATTCCTATACAGCCGAAACCGGCTGAACGTTGCGATAAGCCGTGCCAAATGTCTTTCGGTGATTTTTGCAAATCCGCAGCTGCTACATATACCCTGCTCGACCATCGAGCAGATGATACTCGTCGATGGGCTATGCTGGGCCAAGGAGTTCGGTGACAGGCAGCGTTCCGAAGTCTGAACCGCATTTCCCAATGGCGGTGAGTACTTGAGTACGAAAGGCATACTCCAAAGCATGAGAAGTCCCACTACTCTCCAAGAAGCCGCCGACGCCGTCGCGCCAATAATTCTTGCCATGCTGCGGCAGTATCCAGAGCTCTCGCCGGAGCTGCGAAAGTATTACGGAGATGCAATCTACTGGATGGTCCGTAAGCTGCCGATCTGCGCGGGCAAAGCATCACCCTTGGCGATTACAGAGGCAGCCCGGCTGGGAATACCGACACTGAAGAACTTTTGGTGGGAGCAGCAAACGAAGTACGACAAAGCGCGAAAGGTGTTGCACTGGGAGCACGTTGTGCCGGTGGGTGATATTCGCGACGCGCTCATTCAGTTGCGGCCACCAACGCTCGAGGAGGTCAAAGCCCTCCTGATGACCTATGAAATCGCGTGGATTGGAAAAGAAGAGGACAAGCTTCTCAAGCGGTCGAAGCGTGCAGATCCTCATGAAGAATATCGCCGAGTTGGAATTCATCTACTGGAGCTCTGACAGCGGATTCCAGTGCGTTCATTCTTGATCGACAGACCGCGCTGGGTCGAAGGCGGCCGAGCGAACTAGTTTCCGATGCGGAGCGAAACCGACTGACGTCGCGTGGAGTAGGCAGACCGCGTTGAGTACAAAAGAACTCGCATCTCAATGGCGACTGCTTTCAGGACCGTACAAATAGCCGTCCAAGGTCCGGAATGGGGTCGAAACTTGCCTTGCCTCTCAGCTGGCGAACCAAAGTGTGTTTGTCTGACTTTGACAGAGCAAACGCGCCGGCAACGTGCCCCACTGACGCCCTGCGGCACCCACTGGCGGGGTTGGGGGATGTGGGGCAAGCCACACTGCACAAAGAAGCTACCACCGCGCTATGCCCCTGGCTGGACGGATGCCGGTCGTCATGACTTCCTCGATATAGGTGCCAACATCCATGCCAAACCGGAGCGCTAGCGCATTGCAGGCTACGGCCGTCTTCTGCACCGTCTCATAGGCATAGTCGAAATGCATCACGGCGATCTGCACGTCCTTGAATGCCGCGTTTGCCACATTGGCGTCGAGCCAGCCGTTCCTGTCCATGTCACGGCTGGCGAACAACATGTCCTTGGACCAATCACCCACGAGTTGCAGAACCGTAGCCCGGAGATTAGCACAATCACGGCGTCCCTGTTCACCGGCATGTGCAGGGCTGATCAGAGATAGAAATGCCGGGAACAGCACAATGGCCATTCCCGGCACAGGCAGGAATTTCGTGATGGCCGGGATCAACCGGCCTTGCGCAGCATGTGTCCACGTTCGGCGGCAGCCGCCGCAAGCTGGGCGTCAAGTTCGCCGGCACGAACGGCCTCAGTCAGAGTATCGAGGATCGCAGGCAGCGCCGAGAGGTCTTCGCCAATGACGATAGAATTGGCGCCCTTGCCCAGATCAAGAACATGACCGGCATAGCGCAGGCTAAAAAAGTGCTGACCGCTGGCATCGACGAACCAGCCCGCGCGGAGACGCTTCGGGGTTTCGACCTGAACCCGCTGACCTTCTTCATTTTTGCGCCAGACCATGTGGGTCGGCGCATAGTGCTGCCCTGCAAGCTTGGCTTCGGCCATGGCCTTCTGTTCAGCCAGTGCCGCGATCACCTTGTTGCGGGCGCGTTCCACAGGATCATTGCTGGTGCGAACAGGCTGGGCCGTGGTCAGTTTCAGGGTCTTCAGGATGCTCATGCGGCGTTTTCTCCATGTGGTTTGCTTTCCACATGGCCTAGCGCTAACGGCCAAAAGAGCGACCAAAAAGTCTGATAGGACGGCTTGGTCGATCACGAGACCACGAGCCTGACATTGACCAAAACCTACTCCCGACAAGAGCTTTTGGACATCATCTGGAGCAAGCCCACCCGCGAGGTCGCAGAAGACATTGGTGTATCAACCGCCGCAATCTCCACCTACTGCAAGGACAACGACATCCCTGCACCGCCTCGCGGGCACTGGCTGAGGGCCGAAGGCAAACGGGTGAAAAAGCCCAGCTTGCCACCAAGGGGAATAGGGAAGCGAGACACCATCAGGGTCGGTGGCAGCAACGGTTACTACTATTCCTATCCCGAACCTGGGGGCCTTATAACGATGGAAATCGGTCCAGCGCCGAGCTTTCAACCCAGCATCGACAAGGTCATGGAAACAGTGCGTCAACAGGTTGGCAAGGTCGCTGTTCCCCGCGATTTTTCCAAGGCGCATCATCTCATTCGGAGGCTCTTGGAACACGACGAGGAACGCAGGATCAAATACCTGTCGGCCTCGTATCATTCCTATTGGGACGCCCCGTATTTCGGCGCGCCATACGAGAAGCGGCGACTACGCATGATGAATGCCCTGATGCTCAACCTGCATCGGCTGGGCGGCAGAGCGACAATGCGTGACAAAAACCCTTCGGGCTTTTCCTACAAGGTCGGCCACCAGAACCTTTATGTCACCGTGGATCATCCCGAGAACAGCCGATCAAGCTGGATGAGTGAAGAACTCGCCACGAGATCGGCGTCGGAACCGATCGTGATTTCCATTGGACAAGGCGACAAAGACAAGGAGCCACAGCGCCGGTGGATCGACAACGGCAGCGACAAGGTCGAGGCCCATCTTCAGGACATCCTTGTGTCCATGATCGTCACCGCAGAAGTCGAGTTTCGTGACAATGAACTCCGTCGGCACAATTGGCTGATCTCCCGCAAAGAGCAGCTGATCGAGAACGAGCGCAAGCGCATCGAGGAAGAGCAACGACGCAAACGCGAACAGATCGAAGCTGACCGGAAGGCAAGATACGACGGCCTTCTACTGGACGCCGCCGCCCACCGACAGGCAGAGGATATTCGTGCCTATGCTCGGTCAGTCGCTGCGGCCAAGGGTGCTTTGCAGGACAGCGGAGACGTTGACGCTTGGCTTGAGTGGGCGCTCGCGCAAGCCGATGAAGTCGACCCGATAGTGCAAATGCAGCTGACCGGCACTATTGCACGCACAGGCGGTTCGGGGTGAGCCGCTTGATATACTCGTCAAAGCCATTGAACGGGCACGATGGGGCCTTAAGATTGGTATTTCCTCAGCCGAATGATCGGCAATTGTGCCCCCGATTTGCTATGGGCAACTTAGGTCCATTTCTTTGTAGCGGCTTTCCAGCGTGTCATTGAGCGCACTACAAGGTGAAAACAGGGTCTCTGGGTGACGTCCGCGGTTTTACGCTTTTTCACGGTCGTCACTCGAGAGTTTTCTGGCTTCGGCAAGCACCTCGCCTCCCCAGCCCTCGGTTTCCGCTCCTACGATTGAGTAGAATTTCGAGGAGTAGTTGCGCGCGACCTCTAATCCTTTGTCGCGAGAAAGCTGTTTCGATCCGAAGTCTTCCCATTTCGCAAGGACTTCAGCCAACTCAATCCTAGATTTAGTGGATAGCGCTTCAAGGGCAAGCTGGGTTGATACATAGCGGACATGACCGGATGTGCCGCCAAACAATCTATTGCCCGCCGCAAAGGCCGCAGCTAGAACGACCGCGATCGGCCCGATTGCTGTCAGTTCGGGACCACCTTCAATGGCAGGCGACAAGATTGGGAGCACAACCGCAAAAATGCCTGCAATCCAAGCGCACAACAGTAACGCTTGGGACATCAATCTCGCGCTTTTGCGCCGACGGTAATAATAAAATATCTCACGCTCTACTAAGGTATCTACAACTTGAAAGAGTGTGATGATGGGCTGTGCCGTATCGTCATTCCAGTTGATTTTCTCTAACCGTTGGCGAGCCTCTTGGATCGCTTGTGGATCTTCCCAAACCTTTTTGGCCATCATCAACCTCTAGCACACAGCTAGCACGAAGATATATTTTCTATATCCTATCAAAGACTTAAAATATAAAAATTGTTGTTGGTAAGGGAGAGGCCGACAGTTCAATCCTGTCCGGCAGCACCAGTTTTCTTCTTTGTTAATTGGTTTTCCAGCACTTTCCCGAGGGACGGTTCTGGGCAATTCGGTTTATGTAGGCCGATACTGGTGGCATCAGCCGGTTTGGGGCTGCTGACTTGGTCCGGGTATCTCAAGGAAAGAGCTGGTTATGATCCCTCGTTTGTCTTGTGCAGCGCTGCTCGCCTGTGTGGCCGCATTCCCAAGCGTCGCGCTGGAACAACCACGGACCGACCTGGATGAGCGGGCGATGGCCTTGTTCGACGCGAGCTATCGGGATTATTGCGACACCGTTGGCTATGCGGGGGAGTTGCCTGCGGAGCGGATGGAGAATTTCGAGTTTAGCTATTTGCCAAACTCTGATGCGGAAGCGGGCGAAAAGAGCGTTCTGGTTTACCGGTTTTTGTGTGCGTACGGCTCTTACTACATGGAGCACGTTTACTTCTGGTGGCGCGAGCCTTACGGGCTGCAGCCGCTGATGTTTTCCGTGCCCAGCTTTGACGCTAACTTCGAAAATGACGACGACGTTGCCGGCAAGCTGCTGTCGATTGATGTCACGGGTTTTAGCGCTCAGGCCAGCTTGATCAATTCCGAGATCGATGTTGAGGCTGGCACTATCAGCAACACCGCGATGTGGCGTGGACTTGGGGACGCCGGCTCACATGGCACTTGGGTTCTCGGCAATGGTGAGTTTCGCTTGACCAGGTTTGATGTCGATCCGAGCTACGACAACAAAGAAAATCCGGTCACGGTTGTGGAATACCCCAAGCCTTAGTGGCTGCTTGAGCGATCCGGTAAGCCGTGAAGGTGATCCAGCAGAAGCTATTACCCCTGCCGGATGCCGATCACTCGATCATAGAGGCGTCGTGTGCTTCCTGGCACTGCGCTTCGGTAAAGCGCATGTTGCCATCGTTCTGCAGATCCAAGGTAACCTCTTCGGTGTAGGGGTCGGTCAGTTCATCGATAGCAGTTTCGTCCATGCCGGCTTCCGACATGGCGAGATAGGCGAATTCAAAAAGGTCGGTGGAGGCGGCGTCGTATTTGGCCGGAGCGCCTTCAGGTGCATCGGGGTGGACGCTGAGCACTGCATAGGTCGTTGCGCAGTACAGCACCTGGTCCAAGCCAGCCATCAAGGCTTCGGTGTCATCCTGGGCATAGGCCAGAGTTGTTGGGAGCAGAAAAAGAGCGGCAGTAAGTGTGCGGCGCATGATTGTCTTTCGGTTGTGACAATAGTGTCATGGCATGTCCTGAAACGAAAGTAACGCTGTCCCCATGGTCAATTTTATTGCAAGCGAATTGAGGTATCGGGCAGCACTCTGGCACAGGGGCGTCACGGCATGCCATTGTGTGGGTGGAGCTAAAAGGAGGCTGGGACAATGTCGGGCTTAAAGTGGGCGATTACGCTTGTGGGCATGGCAATATTTGCGTCTAGCGCATCAGCTGCGCCTGTCGACCTTACCAGATCCGACCCGCTGCGCCGCGTTCTGCTGGATGCGATGCGGCCCACGATCGAAGAGGATGTCGGTGTTCCCGTGCAGTTTGTGGTCGACACCCTGCGGGTCGAAGATGGGTGGGCTTATTTTGCCGGCACGCCACAGCAGAAGAATGGCGAACCTATCAACTTCGAACAGACCCGCTATGCCGAAGCCATCGCTGAAGGGTTCTTCGACGGCCCGTTTCTTCAAGCCGTGCTCGAGAAGGTGGATGGCGAATGGCTCGTCGTGGTCTTTGATATTGGCGCTACCGACGTTGTTGCCATAGGCTGGCCAGATGAGTTCGGCGTGCCTTGCACCGTGGTTGGGCAGTGCTAAAACGCCTTCATCGCAGCGCTCCAGCTCTGATAACGGGAAGGACTAGGCCGCTCCACAGCTTCTAGTTTGGCGCTCGGCCCCACGCGTGCTGGTCGTCCTAGAAGATGCTGGTGCTCACAAGAAATCTTACAGCGGCTAGTCGGTAGTTGCTAATTATCTTCAATCTCGATCAAGCGCATCTTGGTTTCACAACGGGTCGAAAAGATGGAGTGAAACGATGAGCAGCAACAAAACAGCCCTAGTGCTTGGTGCAACGGGCGGGATCGGCGGCGCCATTGCAGATGCGCTGTTCCGCCACGGCTGGCAGGTGCGCGGCATGGCGCGGGATGTCCAAGCTGCCCGCCAGCGGAATGCCCGGATCGAGTGGGTGACGGGCGATGCCATGACCGCTGCTGATGTCGCTCGAAGCACTGCCGGGGTTTCGGTGATTGTCCATGCGGTGAACCCGCCGAATTATGCCAACTGGGACAAGCTCGTTTTGCCCATGATCGAAAATACTATCGCTGCGGCGCGCTCTGCAGGCGGCGCCCGCATCCTATTGCCCGGCACCATCTATAATTTCGATCCGGCGCGTACGCCTTTGCTCGGGGCGAACAGCCCTCAACGCCCCCGCAGCCGCAAGGGTAAAATCCGTGTCGAACTGGAGCGCCGTCTTGAGCAAGCTGCCCCGGAAGTGCCTTCCGTTATCCTCCGAGCCGGCGATTTCTTTGGCCCGGGCGCACGCGCCAGTTGGTTTAGCCAAGGCATGGTGACACCAGGTAAACATTTGCGCAGCGTCACCGCGATCACGCGCAAGGGCGGTCATAGCTGGGCCTTCTTGCCGGACCTTGCCGAAGCAGCGGCGCGTTTGCTGGACGTTCAAGGGAGGCTTGCGCCTTTCGAGCGCTTGCAGTTCGGAGGTTTTGTTGATGACAGCGGGACAGCCTTGATCGAAGCCGTTCAAGCTAGTGCGGGACACAAGCTGGCAGTTCGCCAATTTCCTTGGTCGCTGATGACGCTGCTCGCGCCGTTTGGCGGCTTTCCACGTGAGGCAGCCGAGATTGCCCAATATTGGAAGCATCCTGTGCGGCTCGACAACAAGCGCCTGGTCGAACTCATCGGAGATGAGCCTCACACGCCGCTCCCCGATGCGGTGGCCGCCAGCCTTTATGACCTCGGCTGCTTAACGCCTCCTACGCAAATCGGAACCGTCGCGGCCTAGTGCCTGATGCTCCGTCATAGTGTCAAACATCTAACACCCCCGTTGTGGGCCAGCGAAAGCGAAAGTGGCAGCCTCGCCAAAAACAGCTGAACGATCTGGCACGATCATCATTCTCCTCGACCACCTTGTTTGGCAGCTTACGGGTGGTTCAATCACCCAAGCATCCTAGAGGAGCTAACATGAAAACCATTCGCTTTGGCCGCACGGGCCTTGAAGTCAGCCGCATCTGCTTTGGCTGCATGTCATTCGGCAAGGTGACCGACGAGCGGCCTTGGGTTCTGGGTGTCGAGGAAGCGCAACCCATGTTCCGCCGGGCCTGGGAAGCCGGGATCAATTTCTTCGACACGGCGAATGTTTATGCGCAAGGCACCAGCGAAGAGATCACCGGGCAGGTTATAAATGACTTGGCGGCCCGCGACGAGATTGTCCTTGCAACGAAGGTGTTCGGCCGCATGCGCCCTGGACCGAACGGGCAAGGCCTTTCCCGCAAGGCCATACTGAGCGAAATGGACAACAGCCTGAAGCGCCTCGGCACGGACTATGTCGATCTTTATCAAATCCATCGGTTCGATCCTTTCACCCCTGTCGAGGAAACCATGGAGGCGCTCCATGATGTCGTGCGCGCGGGCAAGGCTCGCTATATTGGCGCCTCGTCGATGTGGGCATGGCAGTTTGCCAAGCTACAGCATGCCGCAGAACGGCACGGCTGGACCAAGTTTGTTTCCATGCAAAACCAGGTGAGCCTGACCTATCGTGAGGAGGAGCGGGAGATGATCCCCCTTTGTCTTGATCAAGGCGTAGCCTTGTTGCCCTGGAGCCCTCTGGGCGGCGGCAAGCTTACCCGGCCTTGGGGCACTCAAACCAAGCGCGCCACCACCGATCGCTACAACAAGACTATGTATGAAGCAGCGAAGAACAATGATCGCGCCATTGTGGAAGCAGTTGAAAGTGTTGCCAAAGCGCGCGGAGTGCCTATGGCTCAGGTGGCGATGGCATGGGTGCTGCAAAAGCCGGGCATCACTTCGCCCATCGTGGGTGCGAGCAAACTTTCTCATGTCGAGGATGCAATCGCCGCCGAAGCGCTGACGCTCAGTGAGAAGGAGATCGCGCAGCTCGAGGCACCCTATCAGCCTATTGCAGTTGCCGGCTTCTAGGAGCGACCGGACCTGGCTCTGCGCTGGTTTGGTGTCGGTAACCAGGCAGGAAGCGTTCTTGCCTGGGTTAGCCTCCGGAACTGTGCAGGGATCTGCAGATTGCGAATCGAAGCGTTTCTGCGGCGAGGCAATCAAGTGGCGCAAGTATCCAAGGCGGAAAATCCGAGCACCGGCTTAGCTTTTATGGTGACCGGTACGTCGAGCGGTATCGGGCATGCCTTTAGCAAGCTGGCTGTTGGCAAAGGGGCACGGGTCTTTGGGACCGTACGCAACCAAGAGGATGCAGCCCAGGTCGCTGATGAGTTGGGGCCCCGATATTGTCCCCTGATTTGCGACGTACGCGACGAGAAGGCCATGGCCGATGCGGCAGAGCAGATCCGATCGTTGCTTGATGGCAAGCGACTTTCAGGGCTGGTGAACAATGCAGCCATAGCCATTCCAGGGCCCCTGATGCTGCAACCTTTAGAGGAGTTGCGAGCACAGCTTGAGACCGATCTGGTCTCGCTGTTTATCGTCACCAAGGCTCTTGGCCCGTTGCTCGGTGTGGATCCCGGGCTGATTGGCCCGCCAGGACGCATCGTCAACATGTCCTCGATTGGCGGCAAGCTCAGGCAGCCTTTCGCCACTGCCTACATCGCCTCAAAGCACGGGGTTGAAAGGTTTACCGGAGCGCTGCGGCGGGAGCTTCAGGTTTATGGCATCCATGTCAGCGCGGTGGCACCCGGACTGGTGAGCACCCAGGTTTGGGACAAGGTAGCCAAGCTCAAAGGGCGCTATGACGGCACGGTTTACGAGGAGCCGTTTAACAAGGGTATCGCCACCATGGTGGAAGGCGGCACAAGGCATGGCATCAGCCCCGATGCTATCGCTAAGGTTATTTGGCAGGCCATGACTGACCCGCGCCCAAAACTGCGTTACCGCCCATCGAACCACCCCATTCTTGAGCATGGCGCACTCATGGCGCTGCCGAAGCGAGCAATCGATTGGGCGCTCGCCCGCGGCATTGGGCTACGGCGTAGAGGTTCGTGATTGGACTGCCAGAGCCGCCAAAGCGGGCTGATCTCCTAAGCTATCGATGGTTCTGCAAGCCGCGCCAGAACGCTCCAACGATGTTGGAATAGTCGTCCGTCCACACAGCCAGGTCTCGTCGCGGCGGTGTTGAAACCCAGTTTTCCGAGGTTGCGATCGGACCCACATTCTCTTTGTCGCGGGCGGAAATTACCACTGATGACCTGAAGATGAACTCGTCGTTTCGGTCGGACTTGGAGTGCGAGACCCAACTCGCCATTCCGTTTGCATCAGCAATTCCGACGACCACATCCGAGAGATCAAGATGACGGTTTGTAATATGCATGACAACGGCGCCATTCGGTGTGAGCTTGCGCTTGTAGATCGCCATGGCCTCGGCCGTTGCCAAGTGTACCGGAACGGCATCGGACGAATAGGCGTCCACTATGATTAGGTCATATAAGCCGTCGGTTTCTTGAGCAATCGTCAGCCGAGCATCGCCGATGACTGGTTCGAGGCCGGGCATGCACTGGCTGATGAAGCTGAAATTGTCCGGGTTTTTCGCCAGATCAACTATGATCGGGTCGATTTCGAAGAATTTCCAAGTTTCTCCGGGAGTAGCGGCACAGGCAAGCGAGCCGGTGCCAAGACCAATAACGGCGACGCTCAGGGGCCTGCCTTTCGCAGCCCTAACGGCAGAGATCGCCTGCCCCATACCGCCACTTTGATGGTAGTATGTGATTGGTTCCGGTTTGCCCGATAGAGGCTTGCCATTGGCATCGAGCATTTGCTGGGCACCATGCAGCGTCGTGCCATTCATAAGAACATGGTAGCGGCCCCCGTCCAGTGCCACCACTTCATGCACGCCAAAAAAGCTGCGCGCCGCATACAATGTTCCCGCATCATCGGCTTGGAAGCGAGTCAACGTTAGGGCAAGCACCACCAAAGCGAAGATCTGGAACCTGTCCGCTCGGCTGGCAACCGCCAAGAACATGACTGCGATAGAGAGCACCAAGATGGCGACGAGGCTTAGGCCTGCCGCAAGGGCGGGCGTCAGGCTCTCGCGGAGAAAGATAGGAGCACAAAACAGGAGGGCTAAAGCCGCAAATACCGGCCAAAACCATGAGCCTGCCTTTGTTGAGCGCTCATTGTCGCGGGGAAGGCACAACACTGCCAAAGCTATTAAAATTGGGTATTCGGCGATCCATGAGAAAAGGTGGGGCGCCAGCAAGCCAGCGAACAGGCCGCCCACCATGCCGCCAAACGACAAAAGGAAGTAAAAGCTGGTCAGATACCGCGGATGCGGGCGCGAGGTGGCAAGCTCACCATGGCAGGCCATGGTGATGATGAAAAAGCAAAGAAGGTGCAGGCCTAACTCCACTACGATGTTGGTTACACCACTAAGCGCCAAAAGCAGGATCACAATAGCCACGGCAATTGGCGCGGCCCTGAGCATGAAGCGGTGCGGCAGCAATGGCCTTGTTTGGAAAACTAGCACCCATGTCAACAAGTAGAGCGACAGCGGCACCACCCAAAGCAGGGGCGCTGCTGCTACGTCGGTCGAGATGTGCGCCGTTACTGCAACCAGGAGGCCAGAGGGGACTGCCGACAAAACGACCCAGCGCAAGCGCTGGAGCCAACTGGGCTTCGATCTAGTCTCGTCAGCCACGCTGCCCTTGTCTGTGGTGGGTTCATCTGACCGCAATAACAGGACGCCGCAGACAGCAATCAAACCTGTCAGCAGGGCAAAACCCCAGGTCCAGGACTGGGTCTGCACATGCAACGACAGGTTTGGTTCGATCAGAAGGGGATAGGAGATCAGCGCCAGGAAGCTGCCGATGTTTGAGGAGGCATAGAGAAAATACGGATCATGCCCGCTTGGATGTCCAGTGCCGACGAACCAAGCTTGCAACAGGGGGCTGCTCGCCGAAATAGCAAAAAATGGAAGCCCGATCGATATGGTGAATAGCCCGAGCAACCAGAGAGCTGAACCGCTCTCCGGAGGGTTGCCCCAACCTGCCGCCACTGACAATGGCAGGGTCAACATGGCAGCAAGCAGAACAGCGATGTGGATGCCTACGGCAAACTTGCGAGAGCGTGACTGCGTAATGAGATGCGCATAGGCATAGCCAGCCAGCAGCAAAGACTGGAAGAACACCATCGCCACGGACCAAACGCCGGGTGATCCACCGAGTTGGGGAAGAACCATTTTGGTAAACAGCGGCTGCACGGAAAAGAGCAGAACGGCACTGCAAAAAATGGTAGCCGTGTAAACCGCAAGTACAAACCGGTCGCGTGAGGTTTGCTTTGCTGTCGGCAAGAACAACATGAACGCTCCATGGAAGGTAGACGTGGATCACCGTCTCACCATCCAGTATTCTAGAAGCTTACCAATAAGACTTGCTTACCGGCCTACGCGTTGTCAGCCTGTTGCAAACCTGCCCTGATGCCGTGATAGGCGGCAGCCGTTGTGCCGGCATAAACAGCGTGGAAAGCGGCGTCGGTTGCGAGCGATTGTGCGCCCCATTCCGAGGGCGGCGACGAAAGTTTAAGGCCTGGCAGCAGCGCCAACCCAGTGCCCCAAACCAGCGCAAAAAACACGGCGCCGGTTGCGGGTTCACGGTTTTCGAGAATGCTCGCGAGCAGGCCAAATGCACCGCCGAGTGCCACGCCATAGGACCAGTGCACCTGATTGGACAGGCGGGCCTCTTGATCGTCGCAGGTTGGGTGAAGACCGAACACCTTCTCCGCTCCCTTGGCTGGCGTGTTGGATGCTTCGCGACCTGTCGCCTTCATCTCGGCCGTTTGAGCGGCTGTCATGAGTGCCGTTCCGATAGCTCCCGCCACTAGCCCGATCGCGATGTTGGCGACGAAGTTAGTTTGTGCTGCCATGGCGCGTCTCCTTTGTTGCTGTGCCAGCGACGCTGTGGAACACAAGAGCCTTCATGATTTCACTCTGCTGATCACTGGGAGCTAATCCGAAGAGAAATAGAAGGTTCATCAGGAGCTAAAGTTTAACCCCGATTACAGCAGTCAAACGACGTTTTTCACTTCTGATTAGCCACAAAAGGATTGTGTCTAGAGCCGCAACTTTTCAGGAACCATCTATGCGCCAAGATGCGCCGGCTGCTCTGGAGGCAAGATGATGACGCATGGCTTGGCACAAATGGCCGTGGACGATGTACCAAGTTTTGAAACGATCCTTGATGCTCTGGGTCATCCTGTCCTGTTGATCGAAGCGTCCGGGCTGATCGTCTATTGCAACAAGGCAGGCCAGGATGAACTCGGCGTTGATTTAGTGGGGAGCCGGATGACAGACCTGTTGCCGTCTTTCCCTGAGACGGCATTGGCTCTTCCATTTACGGCAACGCTGTCAACGAGTGATCAGCGCAGCTTTAGGGTCGCCATGAGTGCGGCGGGAAATCGCCATTTCGTGGTCAGCCTCCATGCGATGGCTGCTTCGCTGCCGATGTCGATGCCGCAGGACGTGGATGAACTGACCGGCTTGGCGAAACGATCTACCTTGATGGCGACGCTGACCAATGCGCTAGCCGTGCGTGAGGTGGGTGAGCCGGGTTTTGCAGTGCATTGCATTGACCTGGACCGGTTCAAGATCGTCAACGACACGCTTGGGCATGGCTTGGGCGATTTGCTGCTTACCAAGGTCGCGGGCCGCTTGAAGTCGATCTGCCGTGGCAGTGATTTGGTCGCGCGGGTAGGCGGTGACGAGTTCGTCATCGTTCAGCATGGCGTATCGGATGTGGCCGATGCCGAGCGCCTGGCTACCCGGATCGTTGACCTTGTTGGGCGCACCTATGTGCTCGAGGGGCACACGGTGAACATCGGGGTGAGTGTCGGCGTTGCGCTGCAGAAGGAACAGACGCAGGCCCGCGACATCGTCCGAGACGCCGACCTTGCCCTTTACGAAGCTAAGCGCGCAGGCAAGGCCAGGTACCGGCTGTTCGAAGCCGGCATGAGCGTCGCGCTTCAAGAGCGGCGCGAGCTGGAAATCGACCTTCGGCGGGCGCTGGCGCTCAAGCAGTTCGACTTGCACTTCCAGCCTTTCATGGAGTTGGAGACCAACAAGGTGCGAGGCTTTGAGGCCCTGCTGCGTTGGTCGCATCCCGTCCGCGGCAATGTCCCGCCACTCGCCTTTATCACCATTGCGGAAGAGACCGGACTAATTGTCAAGATCGGCGAGTGGGTGCTGCGCTCTGCGTGCCTTGCAGCGAGTTCATGGCCGGACGAGATGATCGTTGCGGTCAATGTCTCGGCATTGCAGTTCAGGGCCGATAACCTTCTGTCCACAGTGCAGGATGCGCTAAGCGGCGCTGGCCTTCCTGCTCACCGGCTGGAGCTGGAAATTACCGAGAGTGCTCTCCTGGATGATGCCGCCAATGTGGTGGAAACGCTCAGGGAACTGCACGGGCTTGGCGTCAAAATCTCAATGGACGATTTTGGCACAGGTTACTCGTCGCTGAGCTATCTGCAGAAGTTCCCCTTCGACAAGATCAAGATCGACCGCTCGTTCGTGGCCGAAGACACCGAAGACAGCCGGGCCATCTTGAGCGCCGTTGCAGGGCTCGGCGCGAGCCTGGGCGTCGCTATAACTGCCGAGGGCGTTGAAACCGCCCAACAGCTGGAAAAAATTCGCGGCCATAACTGCACGCATGTGCAGGGCTACTTTACCGGTCGACCCATGCATGGTGATCGCATCGGTGACTTCTTGGGTGCACATAGTTCGAGGAACGAGAATGTCTGACGCGCTTTATCGCCTGGTTTACTATAGCCGCAATCTGGTTGCCGGTGGTGAGCAGGCCCTCCGGTCTAATCTTGAGAGCATTCTTGAGAAAAGCCGCATCAACAATGGCCGCGACGCAATCACTGGCGCCCTATTGTTTAACTCGGGCTGCTTTGCACAGGTGCTCGAAGGGCCACTGCAGCAGCTTGAGTCCGCTTTCGAACGGATTCAGCAGGACGATCGCCATGGCGAAGTGTCCTTGCTGGCACTTGATCCGATTGCAGCGCGCAGCTTTCCCGACTGGGCCATGGGCTATATTGGCGGCTCAGCAGAACAGTCGGAAAGCTTTGCTGCGATAGGTCAGAACAGTGGCTTTGATCCGGCTCGCCTAAATGGCGAACAGCTCTTCGAACTGCTCAAGGACTTGGCCTTGCAGGAAGAGGCGGCAGCCGCTTAGGCCTTTAGGTCATCTCAATTTGGTGCAGTCCGTGGCGCCGGAGGCGGGATTTGGCTAAGCGAATGTCCAAAACTTTAGCGGCTGAGATTGCCGAGCGTTGCCTTGCGGTCACCAATCCGGCGAACCGGACGCTGGCGCTGAAAGCCGCGCTGCTGCGACACGGGTTTGCAGCGCGGGTGCCAGAGGGCGATGAGCTTGCGGAACGCGCGGCTTTGGCCGAGTGGCTGCTGGCGACTTATTCGCCGCGCGAATAGCGGATCAGTTCAGAAAAACCGTTACAGCGTCGCCGCGGCCTTCGGCGTCGACGACCGAAAGGGTGACATAACCCGGACCATCGGGAACCCAGGTGTCCTGGCGGGCAAATTCCGGGCGACCGAAGGGGGCGCCGTTGGCAAAGAAGGTGAAGGGTGGAACGCCATTGCGCACCTTGACCATAAGGGGGGATGCGTCGGCGCTGCTGAGGCCCAGATCGACATCGACACCGTCGCCGGGAAAGGCAATCTCGGGCGCGGCGTCGCGGGCAACCTTGTCGTCATCGGGATGGCGGAAGCGGCGCAGGGGAGTTGGTAGTTCGGTATTGGAGGCGATGACGGCGCCCGAAGGTGGACGCGGCAGCGGTGCGCGCCGGTCGCCCAGGCGGTCGAACGCTTCAAACAAGATCGGGGCGGCGCTCATAATGCCAGATAGACCAGGGACAGGGGCGCCGTCCGGGCGGCCGACCCAGACGCCGATGACTGTCTTGCCATCAAAGCCGATGGACCAGGCATCGCGGTAGCCATAGGAGGTTCCGGTCTTATAGGCGACACGGCCGGGGGAGCCGTTGAGCGGAGGCGGCACATCGGCGAGGATATCTGCGACGTACCATGCGGCGATCGGATCGAGCACTGGGGGGACTGGCCCAAGAGAAGCCGGCAGGGGTGTGACACCGTCATGGAGGGCCACGGGCATGCCACCACGGGCGATGGCGGCATAAACGGATACGAGATCGCGCAGGCTAATGCCGACACCACCTAGGCCTACGGCAAGGCTGGGTGCTGTGTTAACCGGCAGGCGCGGATCGGCATTGCCGCGGCGCAAGCGCGATACAAGGCGGGCGGGGCCAACTGCGTCGAGGACAACGACGGCCGGAATGTTGAGGCTTTCAGTCAGCGCGTCGTGAATGGTGACCGTACCGCGGCTGAAGCCGTCGAAATTGACCGGGACGTAGGCGCCGAAAGCGGTTGGGCGGTCTTCGATCAGGCTTTGCGGGTGGGCAAGACCGAGCTCGAAAGCGAGGCCGTAGATGAGCGGCTTGAGCGTTGAGCCAGGCGAACGGATGGCCTTGGTCATATCGACGAAGCCCGCGCTTTGGATTTCGAGCAGGCCGGCGGAACCAATGGAAGCCAGAATATCACCGCTCTCGATATCTGCGGCAACAATGGCGACGGATACCTTTGGATTGATGAGGCGGGCGCGAGCTGCGCCAAGCCGTTCCAGCGCTTCTTGCAGGCGCTTGTCAATGGTGAGTTCCAGCGTGCGGGCGCTTGGCAGTGCCTTGATGGCCTGCTCGGCCATGTGGGCGGCCAGCATGGGGAAAGGGCGGCGGGCACGGGGCACGGGCTCGCGTTTGGCGGCATTGGCTTCCTCAATACCAAGAGCGCCCATGGCAACGAGCCGGTCGAGCACCATGTTGCGGCTGGCTAGCGCTGCCTGAGAGTCGCGGTCGGGGCGACGGGCTTCGGGCGATTGTGGCAGGGCGACGAGGAGCGCAGCTTCGGCGGTAGTGAGGCGCGTCGGCTCCTTGCCGAAATAGGCTAAAGAGGCGGCGCGAATGCCCTCAATATTGCCGCCATAGGGAGCGAGGGCGAGGTAGAGATCAAGGATCTGGTTCTTGTCGAGTTGCTGTTCCAGATGGCTCGCATGCACCATCTGGCGCAGCTTGCCCCACCAATTGCGAGTGGGCTGGCCGTCCAGGAGACGCGCCACCTGCATGGTAAGGGTCGAGCCGCCGGACACGACACGCCCCCCTGCCCCGACGAACTGCCCGGCAGCGCGCGCCATGGACGACCACGCAATGCCGTCGTGATCGGCAAAGGTGCGGTCTTCATAGGCGATGAGCATTTCGAGAAAATGAGAGTCGACGGCCGCACGATCAACGGGAAGGCGCCAGCGGCCGTCAGACGTTGTAAACGGGCGAAGCAGCGCACCGTTGCGGTCGGTTACCGCGACCGAGACTGGCAGCGCTGCTAAATCTGGCGCCGGCGGCAGGGTTTGGCTGATGCCAATCAGGACGGAATTGGCTTGGATGAGACCGGCGCTGGCCAGCACGAAGAGGCTGAAACCGACAAGCGTGAGCCGCCGCACCCAAGGGCGCGGCGGTTTTGCAAGGTTCTGGTCGGCTGCAGCGGTCATGGTCCGGTTGCATTAACCTCGATCTGGCCCGAAGCCGTATTCGCCCGGAACTCAGGACGATACATATCCTCGACCGCAGCGCCGGGGAGCACGAAAGTGCCTGGCGTGACGGCGCGGACAACGTAGGCCGTAGTGAAGGTGTTGAAATCCGAGAAGTACCGGTATGCTGCGACATACTGATCGGTCCTGGCCTCCACATGGTTAGCGGCGTTGAGCGCGAGCCAATTGTAATCGCTGGCGCCGTCGCCGGCGGACAGGTTCGGGTTCTCGATTTCAAAGCCTGCAGGGAGCGGGTCCGAGACGAGGAACTGTCCCGAACCCAGTTGACCGGGCGTTACCGTCAAGACAACGACCAGACGTTCGTTCTGAGCGATAGGTTCGAGTTCAGGATCGACCTGCGTACCATCAGGCAGGAAGTATTCCCGCGTGATGGTGAACCCATTGTTGTTGGCATCGGGCGCAACCGCCGGATAGCCGCTGACGGTCACCTTGGCTTCGGTATCGCTCGTTGCTGTATTGGCAATGTCGATTGATTCGAAGCCTTGCTGATCGAACTTGCGGTAGACCTGACCGGTCAGCGCCTCCCCATTGATGGTGATGGAGCCGTCGGCCGCGGCCTCGCCCAGGGCGGCCGCTGCAAGGAGCGTCCAGCTGTCTTCCTGCGTCGAGGTATACTCGGTGCGGTCACGCAGCTTGGCCAGTTGGTTGGCAAGGCCAGTCAAGTCCACGCCCTGCGGCTTGAACTCGGCGGCAAGTGCCAGAACACCGGCCGTGTCGCGCAAACGGCTGCCATAGTCCGCACGATAAAGGCGGCTGTCGTCGGGCTCGGAGAGCCCCTCAACGGCTGCCGCAAAGGCGGCTGCGGCACGTTCGGTATCGCCATAGAGCGCAAGAGCCGCACCCAGTTGAGCCTGGGCCAAAGGTGAGCCGAACGCTTCAAGACGGGCTTCGAAGTAGTAGCGTAGATCGCCCATGGCCGCACGTCCGGCGCGGGCCAGATCGTAGAGCGCATAAGCAACATCCTGGCCGCCATTGTCGAAGTCGGAGGCGTAGGAAAGCTGATTGGAAAGGTTATCTAGGGCCATGGTCATAGCCTGATCGGGAACCTCGTAACCAGCCGCTTGAGCACGCAGCAGGAAGTCGGTGACAAAGCCATCCAGCCAGAAGTCACCGCCATCAAACGGACCCCAGAGGCCAAAGCCGCCGCTGGAGGTCTGCTTGGACAGAACACTGCCGATCGCGTCTGTGACGGTCTTGTTGAGTTCCTCGTCGCCTTCAAGGCCAATGAGCTTGGCCACGTCGTTAAGATAGAGCAGCGGGAAGGCGCGGCTAGCTGTTTGCTCGGCGCATCCATAGGGATATCGGTCAAGCGCGAGCAGCAGGCCGGGCACGTCGAGGCGTGCCAGAGGTCCAACAGCAAGAGTGATCTGGCCGGTATTGGCAAGATAGCTGTCAAAATAGCTGGCGTCGATGTTGATGCTTTCACCGGCCTTGATGGGCAGGATCCGGCTGGTCGCAACCGGGGCGCTGACGGGGCGTACGCCGAGGGTAAGGTCCTTGGTCGTGTTGGTGCCGTCGGGCGCGGTGATGGTCAGGGCAAGCGGCCAATCGCCGATTGAAATGCCTGTCAGCGACAGACTCAGCGATGTCCGATCGCCCGTCGCGAGCTCGACTTCGGTGTTCTCCGCATCGGTGTCGATGCCGGTGCCTGTGGACAGAGCAATGCCATAGGTGCCCGGGGCGCCTTCGATGTTGTTGATTTCAACTAGGAGGCGAGACACGTCATCCACACGGAGGAAGCGTGGCGGGCTCATTGTCACGACGACAGGGTCGCGAACGATGACATCGGCGGAGGCATGACCCACGGCCGTGTCGCTCCAAGCCATGGTCATGACGCGCACGGTGCCCGAAAAATCGGGCATGTCGAAGGTGATGCTTGCCTTGCCTTCGCCGTCGACCTGGACAATGCCTGAATGCAAAGCAACAAGCACGGAGGTGGCTGGAGGCGTGCCGAGGCGCGAACCGCCACCATCGCCGCCCGAACGCATGGCGCCGGGCAGCCCCTGCGTCGGATCGATCAGCGAGCCATAAAGGTCACGGATGTCCATGCCGAGCTGTCGCTGGCCGAAATACCAGCCGTCGGGATCGGGAACCTGGAAGTTGGTAAGATTTAGGATGCCGAGATCGACGGCAGCCACCGCTACATATGCGGTCTGGCCTGCGGCAAGATTGCCGAGGTCGACCGTTGTCGTGAAGCTCTGGCGTGGAAGTGTCACTTCAGGTGTATCGAGCGTCACATCAAGCTTGCGGTCGCCGGCATCGACATCGGCGAAAGCAAGGCCAAGGGCGCGCGAGGGCATGCGCTTTTCCGCAACGTCCGATGGCCGATAAAGAACCGCCGTGACATAGGCGCCAGGACCCCATTCGTCGGTGACTTCGAGCGGCACGGTCGTGCCGCCTTCGGGAACCTCGACGGCTTCCATGGCGATGACGCGGTTGTCGATGACCATGATCAGGGCGGTACCGGCAAACTGCGGATCAAGCTTGAGGTTGGCGGTTTCGCCAACGCGGTAAGCCGGCTTGTCGAGCGCGACCTGCAGGGTATCGGGCGTGTCAGAGCCGGCCTGGGCATAATAGTAGCCGGCATAGAACTCGTAGCTTGACGAGGTCGCCTCAGGGCCGGTGCTTTCGACTTCAACGCGGTAGAGGCCCCAATCGACATTGGCGCCGATGATGGCCGGGCTGCCGGCTGGCGTATCAACCGTACCGGTTGCCACTTCGCGGGTGGTGGTGATCGGCTCCCATTTCCAGGCGCTACCGTCGCGGTACCATTGGTAATTGGTTTCGACGCGCGAAATGGTCCAGTTCAGACCGGATAGGGCGATTGCTTCGCCTTCGGGCGAAACGGTCACGATCTCGAACTGCGCTTGGCTCCCTTCGGCAAGGCCTGATGCATCGCTAAAGACAGGCTTGATGCCGATGCGATCACTCGTGGCGAGGACGGGGCGGGTGATGCTGCGCTCTATAGCGCGGCCATTGCTGTCAACAAGGCGCAAGAGAATCTGCGCTTCGAGTGGACGGGTGGTGACCTGTGGCGCAGGCAGAGTGACCTCGGCCACGGCGTTGCCGGATTCGTCAGTGTAGCCGACAACGCCAAGGGGCTCGCGCGTGGTTTCAATAGTATCGTCCAAGCGGCCAAAGACATAGCCGGGGAAGCTTTCCATCGTGGTCAAGGGCCGCACGATGGCATCGGCTTCGACAGCAAGATCGGGTGCCGTGGCGCCGTAAAGATATTTTGCCGCTACATCGATCTGGTTGGGTTCAGCGGTGGTGAATGGGCCTTGTAGCGCGGTAACCTCGAAAGCGAGACGCTCAGGCTCGAAATCCTCAACAAGGAAAGTGGTGCTGGAGAGCGCCTCGGCGTTTGGATCGGAGAAGAGGCGCAGGGTCCAGGAGCCGCGCATGGCTTCTTCTACCATGGGGAGGGCCGCCCAATAACCGCCGGCGCCCTCGTCCTTGAGCACCTGGGTGGAGGCGACGACACCATCCGGCCGCTCGATTTCGAGCGTCAGGGGAATATTGGCGACGGCCTGGGCGCGTTCGTCACGCAAGAGCGCGGTCAGGTAAACCGTTTCGCCAGGGCGATAGACGCCGCGTTCGGTGGTTGCAAAGACGTCGAGCGGACCGGGGGACGGGCGCCCCTCGACGCCACGGTCGGTCAGATCAAAAGCCGGACGTGCAAGATCAAGGAAGGCGTAATCGCCATCGGCAGTTTCGACCACGAGAAGTTGTGGCGCCCTGCCCCCGGTACCACGAGAAAGACCCGGCGCGAAAGTCACTCGACCTTCGGCGTCGGTTTTTGCTTCGCCCAGGATCTCGTTGTTGACGGCGACAAGGCGCACATCGGCGCCGGTCTTTGGCTTGGCATCGCTGAGGCCGCGCACGAAGGCATGCAGGCCATCATCGCCCGAGAACGTGGTCAGGCCCAGATCGGTAACGATGAACCACTGGGTGGCCATGTCGCTCCAATAGTCGCTATCATCCTTGTCTTTGACACGGGCGGTAATGACATAGGCGCCTGCCTGCAATTGACCAATCGCTTCGGCTACCGGGATAGCAGTCGTGATCAGTTCATTGGGCTGGCCTGATGCCAGATCGACTTCGCCAGTCCAGACTTCCTCGCCAACCTGATTGGCAATGTTCTCCGCGGAATAGTCGCTCAAATTGCCTTGGAAAATGCCGTCCCGAACAGCGGTCGCGATTGAACGGTCGCCGATGCGGTAGATCATGGCTTCGGCGATTTCGGCATTGACCGAAGTGATTGGCAAGCCGCCACCAAGCCCAGCGGGCATGACATAGGCATTGTTGGCAAAGCCTACGAATGGCGTGCGATCGGGCACATAGACGTCAAGCACGACATCCTTGCTGAGTGTTTCACCATCGGCAGAAGGCAGGCCGGCGCGGAGGCGGACGTCATAGCGGCCGCCATGCTCCACGCCCTCGATGCAGATCTGTTCCTGCTCGGTTTCGACCGATGCCTGGGGGGTGTCGCCCACAACGACAAAGGCCGACAGATCGGTCGAGCCGAGTGGGCTCGAGAATATCGCGCAAATGCGCGGCGACGCGGCTTCGGCATCGACCACGTGATCGACCACGCGGAAGCCGTTTTCGGCAACGACCAGTGCGAGGCGTTCAGCCACGGCATCATTGGGCGCGAGCTTGATGGCAAGGCGGTAGGTAGCGATCACTTCGCGCCACATGCCGCGGAATTCCATGGCATTGGCGAGGGCCGCCAGCGCATTGCCGCGATCCTGTGGATCAGAGGCGCGCAGGAAACTGTTCATGGCGGCGGCACTTGCCGTCATTGCCATGTCGTAGCTGTTGTCGCCTTCGGCTTGGCCGACGACGTTCTCAGCCTCTCGCAGGGCAGTCTGCGCAAGTGCCTGCCAGACATAAAGATCGTTGGGGTTGATGGCCAAGGCCTGGCGATAGGCGACCATGGCACCAGCGCGATTGGCGGCTGCAGCGGCTTCATCGCCCTGAGCGACTAGGTCGGCATAGATGGCCTTGGGCGGAGGCGTATCGGTTTGCGGCAAGGCCAGCGCGAAGCTCTTGGCTTCCTCGATCAGGCTATCTGCCGGAAATGGCAGTTCGGACTGCCGGACGGACTCTATGACAGCAGGCGATGGCGAGCGCGAGACGCGGCCAGACGTTGCGCCCTCAAACTGCGCTTCTTCGCTGGCTGCGCCCTTGAGAAAGCACCAATTGGACTGGTTGTTGAACGTGAACGCACGACAAATGTTGTCATCGGCGCAAGCGGCCGTGCACGCTTCGACGTCGGTGTCGCGGATAATGGAATAATCTGACCCGGGGAGATCGATGTTTTCCAAAATGGTGATTTTCTGATCCTGCGCATTGGCCAGGCTCATCCCCAAGCCCATCACCAATGCTGCGCCAAGCCAACGCAAAGCCTCGAAATTCCGGTGCATGCTGCCCTCCCCATGCTCCAAGCCAAGGCAGCATATCCATGTCAAGCGTGGATAGAAAGCAAGAGGCTGCAATAGTGTTTAACGACTTTGCCGAGAAGTATTTTTCTTCTTTGGATCCTGTTTCTGCTTACGTTCGTCATATTGCATTCATCTACTTATCTATGAAGGCGTAGTTCTGGGATAGCACATCTGCGGAGGTCCACGGAGTTGGCGTAGGACAGCAAAAAGCCGGCATCTTGAACGGACGCCGGCTTCGCTGAGTTTAGCTGTTTTAGATCCAGTAAGGTGCTACACCGTAGTAGTCGTAGACCAAGCGGCCACTGTCGGCGGCCGAATAGCTGTCGTCGTGGGCGTATTTCGGAGCGCCCTGCAACTGCTCCTTGGTGACGTCGATGCGGTAGCCGCCCAGAGATTCGTCATAGTTGAGCATGGACCAGGGCAGCGGATAGTGTTCGGTGCCCACGCCCAAAAAGCCGCCAAAGCTGAGTACGGCATAGGATACCCGGCCGCTGCGTTTTTCGACCAAAATGCGCTCGATGGCACCGATATGGTCGCCGCTAGGGTCAAAGACCTTGGTGCCTTCCACCTTGTCGGACGCAATCAGTTCGTGCGTTTCCGTGACATTGGGATCGCGGGTACGAACGTCTTGATAAGCCATTTTCTAGCTCCTCTTGCTTGCGATTGGAAAGGAAACGCCCAAGCCTTGATGCGGGTTGCCGTGTTTAGGTGCCGTTTGGCGAGGAAGGAACATAGGGGCGCGGAACTCACGGCAGTGCGGCGCATTCATCATCTAGAAGCGCAAGCAAGGGTATTTGGAAGAGGCTACAATGGTTTCGGCGAATTTCAGCGAGCCGGTAAACGGTCAGAGCAGCATCACGCCAGAGGGCATTGCCCACAATGATCTGTTCACCGCCAAGGAAAAGATTGAACTTCTGAACCAGCTCAAAGCCGATTTCACGGTGACCCAGCAAGAGGGGCTGGAGCCTGCTTTTTCCCTCGAAGAGATCGACCGCGCCATATCCGATGTCCGGCAGGATATCAAAGAAGGCCATGGAACCGAAACATTGTCGCGAGGAGATGCCTAATGGCAACCGCACCCAGGACGCCGACGCCCACGGTCGCCAATGTGGACCACCTTGTTGACGAGAATGGCGCACGGCTCGATGTGCCTGATGGCTCTTCAATCAAGGTCGCCGGCGAGCACGAGGCGACGGTTGGCTCAACCGGGCCGACCAATTGGTGGCTCTACGGGCTGATTGGCATTGCGATTGTCATTGCGGTACTTTTCGTATTGCAGATGCTCAACGGCGCACCGACAACGGACGTGCAGCCCGGCACCCCAACAGCCGAGAGCGTGGTTGCACCCGCAGTCGATCCGGCGGTGCCCGCGGCAGTGCCAGGCGCACAATAAGAAAAGCGCGGCTGTGTGTCCGCGCCTTTCATGGCCGTTTAAGAACGCTTAGCCGTTGATCGGTGCGATCTGGATTTCGACGCGGCGATTTTGAGCGCGGCCGGATTCGGAAGCGTTGGATGCGATCGGGCTCGTTTCGCCCTTGCCTTCGATATAGAAGCGGCGCTGGTTGATGCCCTGGTTGGCAAGAATGGTGGCGACCGAAACGGCGCGGCGCTGGCTGAGGCTAAGGTTGTAAGTATCGTCGCCTTCGCTGTCGGTGTGGCCGTAGACGTCCACGATCGACTTGTCGAACTTCTTGAGCACCAAGGCGACCGAGACCAGCGTGGAATTGAACGCAGGCTGGACAGTAGATTGGTCGGTAGCGAAGGTGATGTTAGACGGCATGTTGAGCACGATGTTCTGCCCAACGCGCGTCACCGAGACGCCCGTGCCCTGCAGTTGGGCACGCAATTCGGCTTCCTGCTGGTCCATGTAGCTGCCGATGGCAGCGCCTGTTAGGCCGCCCACCCCAGCACCAATCAGCGCACCAACGCGCGGATCGCCACCAACGGCAGCGCCTACCAGAGCACCGGCAACAGCACCGCCACCTACCCCGATCAGGGTGCCGCCGGCCGTGTTCGACATCTGCGACTGGCCTGTATACGGATTGGTTGTGGTGCACGCAGACAGGGCAAGGGTCGCCGCCAGGGTGACCAGGATTTTCGACTTCATTAAATGTCCCCCAAAATGGATTCGGTCGCGGCCGTTGTTGGCCACTGAATAAGGCGCAACCGTGATCAGGCAAAAGTGCTGAACGGCAGATGAACGACGCGGCTTATCGGTGCGCCCAGACGGCATCTATCCGGAAGTGTTGCCTGGAAGCCATGGTGCTGTTGCCATGGCCAGCAAGCCCTGCCGAAGGATGCTTTTCGGCAAGGCAGTTTCGCTCAGCCTGAATGCAGCAGCCTAGGCGGTCGCTGCGGGCGCTATGTCACGCCGTTCGGTAGTTTCGAGCAGGGCAAGCACATCGTCGACACGCTTGAGGAAGCGCTCTTCCATGGCAAAGTTAAAGGTGACGTATTCGCGGGCGGGCACGAAGGTGCAAAGATTGGCGCTGGGGTGGAACGAGCCGACATAGACCGGCTCCATCAGGCTTTTGGTCATGTTGCCATACATCCGGTGCGGCGGCACCAGGGTCAGCACCACGTCGGTCGAGCCGTTGAAACGGAAGAAGTGGTCTCGATACAGGAACGGCATGACCCGCGAGATCTGGCGGTGCATGGCAAACATCTTCATCAGGATAAACTGGAAGGTCGTGGTGTCCTTGCTCTCGATGTCGGTCAGCGAGCGGTCAATGGAGCGGACATAGTCAATGAAATCGCTTTTGACCTCGAACTTGGCACGTAGCGCACGGACGCGGAACTGATCATCGTCCACCTCCGAGCGTTCGGAATGATCAAGCATCGTGTAGGCGGCGCTGATGAACTCGGCTTCCTGCTTGTTGCCGGCAAAGTCGAGTGCGCGGGTGATCAGGCCGAACATCAAAGAGCGCTGGCGCACGCCGATGCGATTGGCTAAATCGCGCAGGCGGGAGCGCTGGATAGCAACAGACCTAAATCCTAGTTCCTTCATCGGAACAGCTTGCCGATTAGCTTGGAAAAGCTGGATGGAAACGCCGAGCAGCGCGCCGATGCTAAGGCCCAATTGGCGCTTGAATGGCAATTTTGCCTTGATGGGCTTGGTCACCGACCGGGCGATCGATTGCGAGCGGGTGAGCAAGGAAGAGTCATGCCCTTCAAGCAAAGCATGGCTGGAGCGGACCAGCACCATGGAGGCGCGGCCCTGCGCATCGGGACCGCCGCGGCGGGTGATCGCGTAGACGCGGAACAGCGGGAGATCGTTGCGCTCGAAGATGTCGAGCCCCTTGCCTAGCCAGGCATCGGGATAGCCCTCGAAATCATCGACTTCGCGAACCGATGTGATGGCATCAAGGATATGCTTGGGGAAAGGCTGGCCTGGCAGTGCGCCAACAAAGCCGTGCGTCAGTTGAGGCGCGAGCGAGACCATTTCGGCTACGAAGTTCTGTAGCTTCTCGACGTCGAACGCCGTTTCGGAGAACGCGGTAAAATAGACCGTGTTCTTGGAATTATATAGAAACCACTGGAAGTTGGTGAACAGCGCCTGTGGATTCTTACTGACGGCCAAGGCGGCGCGGCGTAGCAATTCATCCTGTTGAACGGCTGTGTTGTCCAAAGAGTGCTCCAACGTAGTTCCTCCCAAAACCCGATCAAGCTCAGCGCCTATCTTACCGCTTGCCCCAGCGCCCGCAATGGTCTTGCGTTAACAGGGTTTACCGCACACCCAAAACGATCACAAATGGAAGATAAATCGGTGTTTTCGCTGACCTGCGAGCTTCTGGCACATTGGCAGAAGGACACGGGCAGTTTAGAACGAGTCTCATGTTGACGCGCTTTTGCTAGGCGCGAACTTGTTGTTGCGCCAAGCCGGGCTGATCGGCCCAGGGGCGCATGAGCGGGCCCGGCCCTGACGCAGATCATGCGAGCAGGGCGGGACAGAAGGGCGAAGAATGGATTATCGCGGCATATTCGAAGATGCAGTGGACACGCTGCGTGCCGAAAAGCGGTATCGCGTGTTCGCCGATCTGGAGCGTATTGCCGGCAAGTTCCCCCGCGCCGTGTATCGCGACGATGCCGACAACCAGCGCGAAATCACCATCTGGTGCTCCAACGATTACCTCGGCATGGGGCAGCATCCCAAAGTGGTCGGCGCCATGCAGGAAACTGCGGGCAAACTGGGCGTTGGTTCGGGCGGCACCCGCAACATTTCAGGTACAAATCGGCCGCTAGTCGAGCTTGAGCGCTCGCTCGCAGATCTGCATCGCAAGGAAGCGGCACTGGTGTTCACCTCAGGCTTTGTGTCCAACGAAGCGGCGATCTCCACAATTGCGCGGCTGTTGCCGGAATGCGTGATCTTTTCGGACCAGCTTAACCACGCTTCGATGATTCAAGGCGTGCGCCAATCAGGCATGGAAAAGAAGATCTTCCGGCACAATGACGTAGCGCACTTACGTGAGCTGCTTGCTGCGACCGATCGCAAGCGGCCAAAGCTGATTTGCTTTGAGTCGGTTTATTCGATGGACGGCGATGTCGCGCCGATTAAGGCAATCTGCGATTTGGCCGAGGAATTCGGCGCGCTGACCTATATCGATGAAGTCCACGCCGTGGGCATGTACGGCCCGCGCGGCGGCGGCATTGCCGAGCGCGACGGCATCATGGAGCGGATCGACATCATTGAAGGCACGCTGGCTAAAGGCTTTGGCGTGATGGGCGGCTATATCGCAGCCAATCGGGCGATCATTGATGCCGTGCGCTCCTATGCGCCCGAGTTCATCTTCACTACCTCCCTGCCCCCGGCGCTGTGCGCTGCGGCGCGCGCATCCATCGAGCACCTCAAGGCCAATGGGCATGAACGCATGATGCACCAGCGGCAGGCGCGGCTGACCAAGGCGATCCTGGCCGATGCTGGCCTGCCGGTGATGGAGACCGACACGCATATCGTGCCGCTAATCGTGGGCGATGCGCGCCAGTGCAAGGCAGCCAGCGACATGCTGCTCGACAAGCACAATATCTATATCCAGCCGATCAATTATCCGACGGTGCCCAAGGGAACCGAACGGCTCCGCATCACGCCGACACCGCTCCACAGCGACGAGATGATTTTTGCCTTGCGCCATGCGCTGGTCAGCGTCTGGACGAGTTTGGAACTGCCGCGGGAAAAGGCCGACGCCAAGATCACGGCGAGCAAGCTCACTTCGGGCGATCTGACGCTGCCGACGATCGGCGGTTAGGGGGCAGAGGCGATTACCGTAACCATGAAGTCGATGAGGTCGTTTCGCCGGTCTTGCGGTGAGACGTAGGCTGATATCGCTGGACAGGCTGTCCGCAGGCGCAGCGCTTCGTTAACAAGCTTGCTGTGCTGCGGAAAAGCTTGGAGCGCGTGCTTTGCCGCTGATGTCTTAGAGAGAGGCGACTGGGTCGCCATAGTAGCGTGAACACGGGCTACGCCTAGGGCACCCCAGATTATTTCATCATCAGACAAGAGTACGTTGGTTGCAGTAGCTGATCGGCGGATCTCGACCCATGGTTGCCAGTAGCTACCAAGATTGTTCCGGCTATATTGGACGGCGGCGGCACGGTCGGCTGCTATCCAGCTGGCGTTCGGAACCGGTCCGCGCAGCGCAATCCCATGTTCGGCCAAGGTGAGCCAAGTCACGGGGTGCCGCTCGTCGGGGCTTTGCTGATCCAGTATTCCGGCGCGTATGGCTAAGCCTAAGCCTCGGGGAGGTTGGAGGAGATCTTTGAATTGCAAATAGATGCCATCGCAGTCCGTAGCTGGATAGTCGGCTGCGAGGCCAGTGTGAACTGCGGCAATAGCATCCGTATCGTCATCACCAGACAGGACGCCGATGAAGTCAATGTCACTTTGACCCGGTTGATAGTCGCCGAGAGCAATGGAACCCACAAGATAGAATGCGATGAGCTTGCCTGGGAGAGCGCTATCGAACCGGTCCATCAGCGATCGCGTTGTCTCAGCAACGGGCTGCGGCAGATGCACTTGGCTGCTCGGCTGAGCTGGCATGTTGTGCGGCCGGGGTTAGCAGCTCAGAACAATGCGCATAAGGTCGGCTGTGTTACGCGCGCCGAGTTTTTCCATGACGCGGGCGCGGTGGACTTCTACAGTACGTGGGAAAATGCCCAGTTGCTGGCCGGCTTCCTTGTTGGACTGGCCGTCGGAGATCAATTGGAGAACTTCGCGTTCACGCGGGGTTAGTTGGGCAAAACCGCGCACCTCGAGCGACCGGCGGCCGTTTTGCATGGCGTTGAGGTGGACATCGCGGCGCAGACCATCGCGCACGGCTGTCAGGAGGCGCTCCGTATCGACTGGTTTGCCAAGAACGTCGGAAGCGCCGAGCTTCATGGCAGTGACGACAGATTCAAGTTGCGGCGTATCGGACAGCATGAAAACCGGCGTCGCACGCTGCATCGCCTTGATGCGGTGCAGCAACGTTAATCCGTTGATCGGACCGACTTGCAAGTTGAGGACCACGGCATCGGGCATGCGGCGCTCAATGCTGGCAATGAAGCTGCTGGCTTCCACCGAAAAGCTGGTCTGAAAAGCTTCCAGCCTGAACAGGATACTGAGCGCCTCACAGGTAGCTGGGTCGGAATCTACGATATGGATCAGGCGGTCACGGTTGAGATACGTCTGATAATAATCCTCGTCGTTCACGCCGTCCCCCACGTAATTGTTCCTGCGAACAATACTCTGTTCTGTTTTGCCAGCTTCGCGAACTTACCTAGAAAACCGCAGCCGCCGCAGATGTTCTACGTAAATTCTGTCCATGTTTAAGCAAAAGCACAGCGCTTTTTCCATACGCATAAAACCTGACATAAAGGTAACAAGTATAGGAATATTTTCATTTTCAACCTTCGTCAACGACTTTTTTCCTATTGCCTTGTCGCACGATAAGGCCTTCTGCGATAGCCAAGTTTAGCGGATGGGAGCCGTGCGGAGAGCGTCGCGGATCTCTGTGAGGAGGACTTCTTCGCGGCTTGGAGAGGCTGTAGTAGCGACCGGCTCGGCGGCGGCTTGGCGCTTGAGGCGGTTAATGCCCTTGACCACTAGGAACAGAACGAAGGCGATGATCGTGAATTTCACGATGGCGTTAATAAAGAGGCCGATATTGAGGGTTGCGACGCCTGCAGCCTTGGCGGCAGCGACCGATGGCACCGGTACGTTGTTGGGGTTGGACAAGATGACGAACAAGTTGGAGAAGTCGATTCCGCCGATGATCAGGCCGATCAGGGGCATGAAGACATCATCGACGATGGAGGAAACGATGGCGCCGAACGCCGCGCCGATGATAACGCCGATCGCAAGGTCGATCATGTTGCCTTTGACGGCGAAGTCGCGAAATTCTTTGAACATCGACACGAAACGATTCTCCCCCTGTTGCCGCCTGCCTTAAGACGGATCATGCAGCTGAGCTTCCATGAGCCGCCGGGCAAAAGCAATGGGTTGGCTGGCCTTGCATGCTCGGCGGTAGCGGGAGATAGTTCCGGCGACTTCGTTTCATCGGTCCGGATTGCCAATGGCTCTCAATATGATCAACGCTTCGGCAAGCCTGCGGCAGGCGATCGACTATCTGCCGCAAGGCATAGCGGTGTTCGACGCAAGCCTCCAACTGGTGATTTCGAACATGCGATTCCAGGGCTTGCTGGAACTGCCGGACGCGCTTGTAGCGCCGGAAACGGCGCTGTTCGACATTGTCTTATTTCTAGGCGATCGCGGTGATCTGGGCGGGGGAGATGCGGCTCGGCTTGCGAGTGAGCGGATCAACATGCTGACGGCGGCGCCGACGACCGTGACGCAGCTTTTGAGCAACGCCGGCCAAGCTCTGGAATTTCAGTCGAGCCGGTTGCCCGATGGCGGACTCGTCATCAGCTTTGCCGATATAACGCAGCGGGTGGAGGCGGAACGGGCGCTCGAGCGCATGAATCAATCACTCGAGGAGCGGGTGGAAGAACGGACCGCAGCGCTCACGCGGGTCAATGCCGAGTTGGAAAGCGCCCGCGCCAAGGCAGATGCGGCCAATCACGACAAGACGCGCTTTCTCGCAGCCGCCAGCCATGACCTGCTACAGCCCCTCAATGCGGCGCGGCTTTATACCTCGACGCTGATCGAGCGGGCGAAGCTGACGGGGCTGTCGGACCTTGCTAATTCCATCGAGGCATCGCTCACGGCGGTGGAAGAGATCATGAGCGCGCTGCTCGATATCTCACGGATCGACAGCGGAGCGCTTAAACCTGCGCCGGCGCCGGTTGCGGCGCGCGACCTGCTCAAGAAAATGGAAGTTGAGTTCGGGCCTCTGGCCAGGGAGCGCAATATCTCGCTCAAGATCATGGACACCGAAGCCGCCGTGCTGGTGGACAAGGCGCTAGTGGGCCGTATCGTGCAGAATCTGGTGTCCAATGCCATCAAGTACACCCAGCCGGGCGGGCGCGTGGTGATCGGCATCAGGCGGCGTGGGAGCCGGATGCGGCTCGATGTGATTGATACGGGAATCGGATTCAATCGGGACCAGCACCGGCTGCTGTTCGCGGAGTTCTCGCGGTTGGAACGCGGCGCGCGCATGGCGCAAGGGTTGGGGCTTGGGCTGTCGATCGTGCAGCGGCTGGTGAGTGCGCTGGGGCTGACGCTGGAGTTAGATAGCCGCGAGGGCAAGGGTTCGCGATTTTCGCTTTTCTTGCCCGCAACACGCTCGCTGAAACTAGCGCCGGATGCAGGACCTGCGCAAACGGAGGCCAGTGTTGGGGCGCTCAACTACAAGGTGCTCTGCGTTGACAATGAGCGCGCCATTCTTGAGGCTATGGAAGGCCTGCTCAGCCATTGGGGATGCGATGTACGCACAGCGCTGTCGCTCAAGCAGATTGATCGGGAACGTTTGTTGGAGGGGTGGTATCCGGATCTGGTGCTGATGGATTACCATCTGGACCAGACTTCGGGGCTCGATGCGATTGAATGGCTTCGGCACAATGTGGGCGGGCATTTGCCAGCCGCATTGGTGACCGCGGATCGCAGTCCGGCGGTGCGGACACTGGCTGAGGATCGCGGGATTGCCGTAGTGACCAAGCCGGTGAAGCCAGCGGCGCTGCGGGCGGCGATCAGCGGGCTGGCGAACCAGAGCCGGACCCCGGCCAAGCGGGCGAGCTAGGCAGCGGCGGTAAAGAGACCGGCGCGGCGGCGTTCTAGGGCCCACCAGTAGATCGCGCCACGGGCGATGAACCAGCAGTGCAAGGCACCCCAAAGGCCCAAATTGCCAAAAGCTGGCTGCAGTACGAGTGCGGCGGCGAGGAAGACAACGAGGGAAGCAACCATGCCATTGCGCATGGTGGTGTTGAGTGTCGTCCCGACGAGGATGCCGTCGTAAACGAAGGCGGGCATGAAGGTAAGGGTGCAGAGGGCGGCAATCAGCATGTGGTCACTTGCATGGGCCTGGACCTCGGAATTGGTCGTCATGAGGCTTACTAGCCAAGGGCCGCTGACGTACCACAGCGCACCCAAAACAACTGCAATGGCAAGACCCCAGAGAAAGCTCAAGCCATAGGCGCGATCAAACGCCGGACGCCAGTTCGCGCCGACCGCCTTGCCGGTTAGTTGCTCGGCAGCCTGCGCGATGCCATCGAGGAAAAAACCGGCGACCATGAGCAGGTTGAGCAGCACCGCATTGGCGGACAGAGCCACCTCGCCCATGCGGGAGCCCTGTGCGGCAAACCAGGCATAGGCGCCCATGAGGGCGGCCGAGCGGATCATGAGGTCGCGGCTGAGGCCAAACATGCGCTGGAGAGCGTAAGCGTTAACCAGTTCGCCGAGCTTGATAGCACCTAGCACTGCAGCAGGTCCGCCATAGTGACGCAGGAACAAGGCCAAGCCAGCCGCGGCCGCTACGATCTGGGCAATCACGGTGCCGATTGCTGCGCCGGGGACACCCCAGCCGAACCCATGCACGAACCAGATCGACAGGATGATGTCGACGCCGTGGAGCAGCAATTGCAAGCCCATGCCCGTCTTCGCAGAGGCACGGCCATAGAACCATCCGAGGAGGGCATAGTTGATGAGGCTGAACGGTGCGGACCAGATGCGATAATGGAAATAGTCCGCTAGGGCTGCCGAGGCACCGGCTTCTGGTGCCAGCAGAGCGGTGGCAAGCCAAAGGATGGGCCAGGCAAGGGCGATCATCAGCGTGCCGATGCCGACGGCCAGGATGAGCGCACGCGTAACGTGGAGGAGCCCGTCGCGCGGGTCCTGGGCGCCAATCGCCTGCGCTGTCAGGCCTGCGGTGCCGATGCGGAGGAAATAGGCCAGCGAGAACAGCACGTCGAACAGGAGCGCGCCAAGCACCAGACCGCCGAGCAGGCCCGCATCGCCCAGGCGCCCGATGATGGTGATATCGACGAGACCGACCATCGGTTCGGTGATGAAGGCAATCGATGCGGGAAGCGCAATCTTCCAGACATCGGCGTGGTGGACGTTAAAGGGATGTTGCGGGCGGGGATTGGTCATGGAGCAGTCCGGAACGTGCCGTCCGTTTCTAGGCGAGCTTACTTAAGCACGGAAGTGCTATTGCTGCATCTGCCCTGCACAGATGTGGGCGGCTTGCACGTCGACATCGCGCGGGTCGAGCGTTGCGCCGGTACGGGTCGCCTGGCGGTCGATGTCGCCGCCGACGATCGCAACGCATCGTTCAAAACCGGTGGGCTTGAGCGCGACGGCCGCAGCAATGACGCCGGAGCCCAAGAGGATCGCGACGGCGATCAGGGCCGTGCGCACGCCCTAGTGTTCCACGTCCATGGAGATGATGACATCGGCACGATCCTGCGACTCGCAAACGAGATCGTAATTGGGCAAATCATTGCGCTCGATATGAGCGCGGTTGCGTTCCTCGGTGAAGAGGCCTTCCTCGCCATGGCGCTTGAGGAGGCGCGCCTTAACGAGATCGCGTGGCACGTCGATGAAAACCGCATAGTCGAGCAGTGGACGCACGCCCGCCCAGGGACCTTCGGTGAGCAGCAGGTAATTGCCTTCGACGATCAGGATCTTGCATTCGGGCTGGATCGTGAAGGCGTTCTCGACTGTATCCTCGATCTTGCGAGAATAGCCAGGGCCACTCACTGGCTCGGTGGCGCGTTTGAGATGGTGGAGGAAGTTGACGAACTCGGCCCCTTCAAAGGTGTGCGGAGCGCCCTTGTAGTCGACCTGCCCTAGGCCTTCGAGCTTGGCGTGCTTCATGTGGAAGCCATCCATAGGAACAAGCGCTGCCTGGCCTGGGTGCGTGGCGTTGAGCATGGTAACGAGTTCGGCGGCGAGCGTCGACTTGCCGGTGCCGGGGCCGCCGGCAAAGCCGATCGCGATGCGGTGGTGGGCAGCGCTAGCCATCTGCAAGATATGCGGGACGAGGCGGGAGAGTGCCTGGTTGGGCGTGAGGGTAAGGCGTTCGGGTGTCATCAGCGGGACTTGCTCAGGCGGATCAGGAACCAGATGGGCACGACGAGGACGGCGCCGGTCAGGATATAGGCGCCAATGTCGCTGAAGACGCCGAAGCCGTCGCGGATGGCTGCGTGGAAGAGGTCGATCGCACCGTCGATCACATCTTGCGGGCGCACGCCGAAGACGCTCATCAGGAAACCGACGATCAGCGACAGGATCAACAGCCGTACGATAACCCCACCGGGGCTGCCGCCGAGAAAGCGTTCAAGGCCGGAGCGGCGAGGTGTTTCGGTGGGATATTGATCGCTCATCGGGGGACCTTGCATGGCTTCATGGTTCACTGGCGATCATATAGGGTGTTTTGCGTTTTGCAGAAGGCCTGTCCTTGTGCCGGAGTTCTGATTGGCCGATCTGCCCCCCGTTATCAATGATTGGTTCGCTCGCAAGGGCTGGGCACCTCGTGAGCACCAATTAGCGGTGCTGCGGGCTTGGCAGGCCGATGCTTCGGCGCTGCTGATCGCGCCGACCGGTGCGGGCAAGACGCTGGCGGGGTTCTTGCCGACGCTGGTGGACCTAGCCCAGGGCAAGTTCGAGGGGCTGCATACGCTCTACATCTCGCCGCTCAAGGCCCTGGCGGTGGACGTGCAGCGCAACCTCAATGCGCCGATCCTCGAGATGAACCTGCCGATAAGGGCAGAGACACGGACGGGCGATACGCCGGGGAGCAAACGCGCGCGGCAGCGGACCAATCCGCCGCATGTGCTGCTGACGACGCCCGAGCAGCTATGCCTGCTGATCAGCCATCCGCATGCGGAGCTTCTGTTCGGTTCGCTGAAGCGGATCGTGCTGGATGAGTTGCATGCGCTGGTGACCTCCAAACGGGGGGAATTGCTGTCGCTGGCGCTCGCGCGGATCGCGCGGTTGGCGCCGGACATGAAGATTACGGCGCTGAGCGCAACGGTGGCGCGGCCGGATTTGCTGCGGGACTGGATCGCGCAGCCGGTGCCAGGGCGGGAAACGCAGTTGCTGGTGACTGCTGGTGGCGCGCCGCCTGTGCTCGAGATCCTGCAAACGGAGCAGCGTTTGCCATGGGCAGGTCATTCGGCGAACTATGCCCATTTCGAGCTATATGAGGTGATAAAGAGGCACAAAACTACGCTGTTGTTTGTCAACACGCGCTCGCAAGCCGAAATGCTTTTTCAGGGCCTTTGGGCTGTCAATGACGACTTGTTACCCATCGCGCTGCACCATGGATCGCTCTCGGTGGAGCAGCGACGCAAGGTCGAGACGGCGATGGTCGCGGGCGCGCTCAAGGCGGTGGTGTGTACCTCGACGCTCGATCTTGGCATCGATTGGGGCGATGTCGACTTGGTCGTGCAGGTGGGGGCGCCGAAGGGCAGTTCGCGCATGCTGCAACGGATCGGGCGGGCCAATCACCGGCTTGATGAGCCATCGAAGGCCATGCTGGTGCCGTCCAACCGCTTCGAGGTGCTCGAATGCGAAGCTGCACTGGAGGCGGTGGCGGAGAGCCAGCAGGACAGCGAGGACCCGGTCTCGGGCGGCTATGACGTGTTGGCGCAGCACATCCTTGGCATGGCCTGCGCCGCGCCTTTCGCAGCTGATGCGCTGTACCAGGAAGTGCTCAGTGCCTGGCCATATCGGGATTTGCCGCGGGGGCAGTTTGACCGCGTGATCGAGTTCGTCGCCACTGGGGGGTACGCGCTCAAAGCCTATGAACGCTTTGCGCGGCTCAAGCAAACCGAAGACGGGAAGTGGCGCATAGCCAATGCGCAGGTGGCCCAGCAATACCGGCTCAATATTGGCACCATCGTCGAGGAGCCGATGGTCAAGGTGCGGCTGATCCGCGGGCGGGCGCCTAAGAAGGGACAGGCGGAACGGCCGATCGGCGCTGGCGGGCGGGTGCTTGGAGAAATGGAGGAGTACTTCTTCGGCACGCTGCTGATCGGGGACACCTTCATGTTCGGCGGCGAAATCGTGGCATTCGAGGGCATGCGCGATAACGAAGCCTATGTGAGCCGGGCACAGGCGACGAACCCCAAGATTCCGTCCTATATGGGCGGCAAGTTTCCCCTCTCGACTTACCTTGCCGAACGGGTGCGCCGAATCATGGACGATCCGAGCAGTTGGAGCGCCCTGCCCGACCAAGTTAGTGATTGGTTGCGGCTGCAGCGGGATGTGTCGGTGCTGCCAGGGCGCAATTCGCTGCTGGTCGAGACCTTTCCGCGCGGCACGAACAATTACATGGTCTGCTACCCGTTCGAAGGACGGTTGGCGCACCAGACGCTGGGTATGCTCCTGACGCGGCGGCTGGAGCGGGCGCGGGCACGACCGCTGGGGTTCGTGGCGTCGGAATACGCGTTGGGCATCTGGGGGCTGGGCAATCTCTCTGCGCTGATCCGTACCGGACGGCTGTCGCTTGATGAGCTATTTTCCGAGGACATGCTGGGCGAGGACCTCGAGGATTGGCTCGATGAGTCGGCGTTGATGAAGCGCACGTTTCGTAATTGCGCAATCATTGCCGGGTTGATCGAGCGGCGCCATCCGGGCAAGGAGAAGACCGGACGGCAGATCACAATGAGTTCAGACCTGATCTACGACGTACTGTATCAGCACGAACCGGACCACATCCTGATCCAGGCAACACGGCGCGATGCAGCTCGCGGATTGCTGGATATTGGGCGTTTAGGTGACATGCTGCGGCGGATCCGGAGCCATATCGTGCACCAGCCGCTGGAGCGGATTTCCCCGCTTGCCGTGCCCATCATGCTCGATATTGGCAAGGAGCCAATATACGGAGAAGCCCGCGAATCAGCTATGGCGGATGCAGCTGATGAATTGATGCGCGAGGCCCTGAGCGGTTCACCCAAGGTGGAAAGCTCGAGCCGAGTCATCTGACCAATGCCAAGGACGCTCTGCTCCTGTGGCGGAGCGGAATTTGAGCCAGACGAATATTCAAGCCGAGACGACGGAGACTCCGGTCTTGCGCTTTGCCGGACATAATTTCGAGCCCCTACCCTCCGGCGCCCTGTTCTGGCATGCCGAGCAAACGCTGCTTGTGGCCGATTTGCATCTGGAGAAGATGAGCAGCTTCGCCCGGCGTGGACAGATGCTGCCGCCCTACGACACCGGCATGACTTTGGCACGGCTTGAGGCCGACATGCGCCGGACGGGGGCTACGCGGGTGGTGTCGCTGGGTGACAGTTTTCACCGCGACGAAGGTACGACAACGCTGAGCGAAGTCGACCGCGCGCGGCTGGATGGGATGACGGATCTGGCTGAGTGGCTATGGCTTTCGGGTAATCACGACCCTCGGCCGCATGCCCTGGGGGGACGGTGCCTGCCCTTGCTCGAACTGAATGGATTGACGCTGGCGCATGAGCCGCGACGGGGCCAGACAGGGCTAATGGCGGGGCATCTCCATCCGGCAGCGCATATCTATATTCAGGGTCGTTCCAGCCGGCGGCCCTGTTTCGTACATGACAATCGGTTGCTGGTCCTGCCGGCTTATGGCGCCTCGACAGGGTCCATCAATATCTTGTCGCCGGCGTTTGTGGGGCTGTTTCATTGGCCGGGGCTGGAAGTGGTCATGCTGGGGAAGGACAGGGTTTATCCGGTTAGCCCCAAGCGGCTTGTGCGCGGCTAGCGTTTGAAGATCAGGCCACCGAGCCAGCCGGTGAACAGAGCTAGGATCACGCAGAGGATGCCGTAAAAAAGAGGGTATTGGACCGCGGAGATCGCTAGGAAACGCTCAAAGCCGATCTTGCGTACGGCAAAGCCTTCCGACTTGCGGGCAATGATTTCGCCATTTTTAAAGACGTAGGACAGCGCAATATAGGGTCCGGGCGGTGCGTTGCTCGGCAGGGTCAGGCGGGCCGAGTAGAAGTTGCCCGATAGGAAATTGACGCCGTTTTCCTGCACGCCAAAAAAGCCTTGCTCCGTCATGAGCCGGACAAGCTCGCGGCCAAACACTGGACCATCCCACCAGGTGTCAGCGTCAGGCGTAAGGGTATGAGCCTCAGGCAGGATGTAGTTGGTGGTGAGGGTCGTAACGTCGGTGATGTCCTCCAGCTTGCCGCTGGCCAAGACATGGAAGTAGCTGGGGAAGTTGGCGTATTCAACCTGCTCGGTGTTGATCCAGACACCAAAAATGTTGGTCTTGCGGCGGGCAACACGATCCTGCGTTGGGCCCACGACGACCACCACCACGTGAAACGGGCCCTCAACGGGTTGGGCTGAACCCGCATCTGGCTCAATGGAGCCGAAGAAGGTCAGGCGCTCGCCCGCATAGCTCGAGGTGATCTCGACATTGTCGTTGGACAATTGCGACACGAGACGTGCCGCTTGCGCGGGGAGGAGCAAGAGGCAAAAGCTAAGGAGAGCCAGGAGCAATCTCACTGGGCACCTCCAACTACCGCCGTGCTGAAGACGTCGCCAGGAGTGAGCACGAGCGAGAGGCCGAAGCGGATGGCAACGGCGAGGATCAGAAGCGCCAGGAGACCGCGAAGCTGTTCGCCGCGCAATTGCTTGCCGGCGGCGGCGCCAAACTGGGCGCCGGCAGTACCGCCAACCATTAGGCAGAACGCGAGGAGGATATCCACGCTCTGGCTTTGCACGGCATGAAGGATCGTCGTGGCGGCCATCATGGCAACCACCTGCGCAAGCGAAGTCCCAATAACGACACTGCCCGGTACGCGCAGCAGGTAAACCAGCGCCGGTACCATGATGAAACCACCGCCGATGCCTAGGAGCGAGCCAACGAAGCCGATGAAAAGGCCAATCAGCAAGACGGGGAGCACGCTGATATAGAGCCGCGATTTCTTGAACCGGACCCGCATGGGCAGGCCATGGATCCAGCTATGTTGGTTGGGTAAGCGTTCGCGGATGACGATGCCCTTGCGCGAGCTCAGCAGGGCACGGGTAGACTCAACCAGCATCAGAACGCCAACCGAGCCCAGCAGGACCAGAAAGCCTAGTGAAATGACTAGGTCGAGCTGACCCGCATCGCGCAACAGGGCAAAGGTCGCAACGCCGCCGAAGGCCCCCAGAATGCCCGAGAGAACCAGATACATTGCTAGATGCAAATCTATGCCGCCGCGCCGGTAATGGCTAAGCGCGCCTGAGGTAGACGCCGCCACGACCTGGCCAGTGACGGAGGCTACAGCGACTGGCGCCGGAACGCCCGAAAAGATCAGCAGGGGCGTCAGGAGGAATCCGCCGCCAACGCCGAACAGGCCGGACAAAAAGCCGACGGCCCCTCCGATCCCGACGAGAAAGAAGAGGTTAACGGAAAGCTCGGCGATCGGCAGATAGATCTGCAAGATCCTGTTCCGTAAAACTGAATGGCGCGCAGTCCCACCATAGGAGCATGTGAGTCAACAATAGGTCAAAGGCTCCCGCTTTTTGGCGAAAACCTTTGCTGCCCATCCGGCTTAAGTTTGGCAGGTGGCTCTGTCAAACCAAGCTTTGATGTCAGACGGGCTGGCTGCCCAGGACCGCAAGCAAGCGGGGGTTGATGGCGCCGACTTCGCTCATGCCGGTAGTGCGCTCAAAGGCCTTGATGGCTTCGGCTGTCTTGGGACCGGCGAGACCATCAGGCGTGCCGACATCAAATCCAAGCTTGGTCAAAGCTTGCTGGACCTTGGCAACGACGTCCTGGGTCGTAATCGGCTCGCCTGGGTCGAAAGCAGTAGACCAAGTGCCGAGCGGCGCATAGTTGGCAGCTAGGTCGATCGGTTCGGCATTCCAAGTGGTGATATCGCTACCGAGACGGCTAACCGCATCGGCTTTCAGCGACTTGGCAATGTCATCGCGGGCCTTGGCTGCGTCGGCATCGCCATTCTTGGCGGCAAGCGAGAACCATTTGTAGGACTGCTCGAAGTCCTGCGCGACGCCGAGGCCACGGGCATAAAGCATGCCAAGGTTGAACTGAGAGTCAGTCATGCCGCGGGCTGCGGCCTGCTGGAACCATTCGGCAGCGCTTTCGAACTCCTGCTCGCCCATCTGGCCGCTGGCAAAAAGCGCGGCAAGGTTGTGCATGGCCATGCGATTGCCGGCATCGGCAGCGCGCTGGTACCAGAGCTTGGCACTCTCGAGGTTCTTTTCGACGCCTGTGCCGGTCTCATAAAGGTTGCCGAGGCGATACTGGGCGGGAACCAGGCCCTGTGCGGCGGCGCGCTCGTACCATTTGGCGGCTTCGACATAGTCTTGGCTAACCGCGCGGCCTTCGGTGTAGATCGCCGCAATTTCGAACTGCGCGCGGGCATCTCCGTCGGCGGCTGCTTGGCGCAGTTCGAGCGGACCGACAGCTTCGGGCGGCAAGCCATAGGTGACTGGAGGCGTTGGCGTATCGGCGGCGATGCTGCCGGTGGTTTCTGGCGCAACGGCGGGCAGCATCAGGGAGGGATCGCGCTGCCGGCTGATGTCCGATGTAGCGGCGATCAGCGTCGAGGGCATCGGCGTGACGGCCGGTGGCTTGCTGAAGGTAGTTGCGCTGGCCGGGTTGATCGAGCCGGTCGCGGTACCGTCTATCATGTCAATGACGCGCGGCTCGGGACGCACGAGCGAGACATCCTGACTGGCCGCGGGCTCGCCAGCGGGCGCAGGCGTTGTGATCGTATCGGCAGGTGCGGCCTTAGGGGCAAATTCTGCCGTACGCTGCAAGACCAGATTGAGGGCGAGCACCGAGACGGTTACCAGCGCGGCCGCCAGCAGGAGAGGGCGGCGATAACGGGTGAGGAAACCGGCCCTCGGCAGGTCCGCATCGGTGCCTTCGCCAAGGCGCGGCGCGACAGGTGCTGTTGGCTTGGTACGTTCTTCCGCTTTGACCTTTTGGGGCTTTTCGGCTTTAGCTGGCTTAGCAGGTTTGGCAACCTTCTTTGCTTCCAGTGGTGGCACAGCAACTGGCGCTTCAACGGTTTCGGCTTTGGCAGGACGGAAGCGCGCAAAAGCACGGCCCATTACAGAACCGCCCACGGCGGTACCAACGGCTGGGGCTGTTGCTTCCTGCCGTACCCGCTGAGCACGGCGGGCGGCAGCGACAAAGGTGCTGGTGCTGCTTTGGCTTGGTTGGGGCTCGATCTGTGGCGCGCTGGATTGCACGGGTGGCGGCGCGAACGGATCGGCGTCAGCAGCAAAGCTTGACAGCGGCCGGGCCGGACGCTCGATCTCGCTGGGGTTGAAGCTGGGGCGCTGCATAGCGTCGAGCCGTGGAGCAGGAACGGGCTCACGCCGGGTCTCCGTCTGCGGTTCGGCATCGCTGCTCAACTTGGTGTCGAGCGCAGTCCAAAGGGAACCCGTATCCTTGAAGCCAGGATCAATCAGCGGCGCATCTTCGGCCGGATTGGCCGGCATAATATCGCGATCGGTGTCGGCCTGGTTGGCGGCAAGCGCCATCAGCATGGCATCGAGCTTGCCCGATGTGACCTCGGCCGCCGGTTCAGCCCTAGGTGGTGGCGCTATGGTGACGTCGACCGGCTGCAGACTGCCACTCAAAGATTCTCTGGGAAGCTCGCTCGTCCGCTCGGTGCGCGTAGCCAAGGCGGCCTCAAGGCGGGTCAGGCGCTCGGCGGTTTCTTTACCTGCGGTGTTCAAAATCGCCGTGACGCGCTCTTCCAAGGCATTGATGCTGGCTTCGCTGGCGACGGGCTGGGCTTGCTTGGTGGCTGACTTGGTAACTGCGGCGGAGGTCTTTTCCGCAACCATGGCGGCAATGGTTTCGTAGTCCGGACCCTTGCCTGCGGTCTTGATGAGGCCTTGGATACGGTCTTCGATGCTCTTGAGGCTTTCCGGGCCGAACATCGCGACCGGTGCGGGCGCCTTGCGGGTCATGGCGTCGCTGGTGCGCTCTGCCACCAAAGTGGCCATGGCTTCAAGCTCGGCTACATCGCTGGGCTTGGAATAGAGTTCGGCAAGGCCATTAAGCTGGGCGCCGGTCTCGTCCATGCGCTGCATCAGGAGCTTGAGCTGGTTTTCAACTTCGCTCTGGTCAGGTGGGGTGGCGAGGCGCCCGGAAAGCTGCTCGATCTGGGTCTCGATGCGCGAAAAGCGCGGCTCCATGCCGGCGATAACAGCATCGCGCAGGGCCAAGAGATCATCCTTGAGGCCGGACACGTCGGCATTGACGGTGCGCAGATCGCCAATGGCAGTGGCGAGAGCATCGACCTTGGCCACGAGCTTGTTGGGGGCGGTCTTTTGATCCTTCATGGCCTGCGTGAAGTCGGCCATTTGGGCAGTCAAGCGTTCGAAATCGCTCGAGGACAGCGCGACGTTCTTTTCGATCGAATCGATCCGGTCGTAGACATTGCGGACGCTCTTCTCGATGCCATGCATGGCAGGCATCAAGGCGCTGGCCGGTTCGGGCTTGGGCTCGGCGGCGCGGACATCTTCGCGCAGGATCTCGCGCTCCATCTGCTGGGCCTGCAGTTCGGCGAGCTTGCCAACGGTGGCCGAAACATCATCAAGGCGCTTGTTGACCGTGCTGAGATCAACCTTGGGTGCCTCGTGGATCAGGGCTGCCAGGGCGCCGATCTGGGATTCGAGGCGCTTGACCTGGCCGGTTTCGCCCACAGCACCAGCCAGCAATTCCACAACATGGGTAAGTTGCTCGACTTGGCTTGCGACTTCGCGGACACTGGCGGTGCTGCGCTGCGTTTTCAGTTCGCCTTCAAGTCGTTCCAGCCGTCCGGAGAGGCCGCCGACCAGGCTGTTGAGCTCGCGGAAATCAAAGCCTGGATCACGTGGGGCCATGGCAGGTGCGACGCTCGCCATCGGGCGGCCGCGGATCTCGGCTATAGCTTTGCTCAAGGCATCCTGTTGGCCATGGACAGTCGCATCGTCGCGCTCGCTGAAGCGATCAACGTCACGCTTGACGGTACGCAGCGCTTCTTGGCGGCGGACTGTCGGCTCGGGACCGACAACCTGATCGCGCAGATTACGGACCCGTTGGGTCAGTCCGGCAAGGGCCGGTTCCGGTTCGGGCTCCTCCACTTTGGCATAGCGCCCTTCGACCTGATCGAGCAGGGCGACCAGTTCGCCGCGCAAGGCCTGCCACTGACCGGGCTGCGGATCGCTGGCCAAGTCGTTGTCGGTGTGGATGGAGTAGGCGCGGGCCATGGGATTACCTGTCACAAAAGAGACGGTCCCCTCGCGATTCAACACGAAGGTCTAAGGGCTACTCTTGGGAAAACATGGTAAAGAACCCGTTAAGCATTGACCCATTTTGCAAAAGTGTATGGCCAGAAAGGCTATTTCGCAGGCATTTGGCGCGCTAGGCTAGGTATCGTACCCGACCGCCAATGCCCAGGAGACTGCAAGGCTGATGACCCGCCGCCGTATTATCATCGTCGACGACCACCCCCTGTTCCGGGCGGCATTGCGCCAAACCCTGTCGGGAGGCGATGCGACGGTGAGCGTGGAAGAGGCCGGCGACCTCAACGGCTTGAGCACGGCGCTGGATACCGACCGGGACTGCGACCTGGTGCTGCTGGACCTCAACATGCCGGGCGTGCGCGGCTTTTCGGGGCTGCTGCTGTTGCGAGCGCAGTATCCCGATATTCCAGTGATGATCATTTCGGCGGTGGAGGACAGTACGGTCATCCGCCGGGCGTTTGAACTGGGCGCCGCGGGCTATTTGCATAAATCGGTGGGGCCGACGGAAATCCGGCGGGCGATCGAAACAGTGTTGTCGGGCGAGGTGTTCGTGCCTGAAGGCACTACCATCGGTGGCGATGATGCCCATACCGCGCTTATGCGGCGCTTGGCGACGCTGACACCGCAGCAGGTGCGGGTGCTGATGATGCTCAGCGATGGGCTGATGAACAAGCAGATCGCCTATGAGCTGTCGATTTCGGAAGCGACGGTGAAGGCGCATGTATCGGCGATTTTGCAAAAGCTCGATGTCGATAGCCGCACGCAGGCGGTGATTGCGGCCGCGCGGATCGAGGATGGGCAGTTCGAGGCGCTATTTTCGATAGGCGCTGAGAAGGCATAAGAGGGTCGCTAAAGCCCTGCCCTGCCCGCCGCCCAATCATTGGTTTTTGTGCCCACCAATTGGCTGATATTGCTCTTGGCTTGTGCACGAACGGCAGCGGTCAGGCCACGCTTGATGTTGTCCAGAAGATCGAGCCCACCAAAGACCAGAGCCGAATAAAGCTGGACGGCATTGGCGCCGGCTTCAATCTTGGCGAGGGCCGATTGGGGCGAATGGATGCCCCCCACCCCGATGAGGGGCAGATCGCCGACGCGCTGGCGCATCTGGGCGAGGCGCTGGGTTGAGAGCAAGAAAAGCGGCTTGCCGGACAGACCGCCGGTTTCTCCAGCGTTTTCCTGACCGGCCACAGCGTCGCGGGTGATCGTAGTGTTGGAAACGATCAGGCCATCGAGATCGGTGGCGAGAACGACCTTGGCGATCGCGTCGAGCGCGGGTTCATCGAGGTCGGGAGCGATCTTGAGAAAGACAGGGACGCGCGTCTTGGCTTGGGCGCGAGCAGCAAGGATCTCGCCCAGGAGCCGGCGCAGAGCTTCGTCGGCTTGTAGGTTGCGCAGGCCGGGCGTGTTCGGAGAAGAGATGTTTGCGGTCAGGTAATCAGCCAAATCAGCAAAGCGCCGGACGCCTTGGACATAGTCGGTAACGAAATCCTCGCTGTCCTTGTTGGCGCCGATATTGACGCCTAGGGCGGCAGGCACCCGAAGACCCTTGAGCCGCGCAAATGCGGCTTCGTGGCCTTCATTGTTGAAGCCCATACGGTTGATGACGCCCTCGCTTTGACCGATACGGAAAAGGCGCGGCTTGGGATTGCCGGACTGCGGCCGTGGGGTCACGGTGCCGATTTCCACTATGCCAAAGCCCATTAGCGCCAGTGGGCGGGGCACTTCGGCATTCTTGTCAAAGCCCGCCGCCATGCCGATGGGGTTACCGAGGTCGAGGCCACAAAGTGTCGTGCGCAGTTCGGGGACGTCGGGATGAGGCTGCTCGGGCGCAAGGCCCAGCCGCAAGGCGGAAATGGTCGCCGAATGAGCCGTTTCGGCATCCATCTTGAGAAGCGCCTGCTGGGTCAGACCCGAAACGGCTGGAATGCGCAGGAGCGGAGAAAGCGCCGAGAAGATCATCGGACAGCCTCGGGCAATCGGCAGGACCCATCGGCGGCAACTTGCAAAGGTGCCTCCCAAGTGATTGCTGAGATAGGCAGCGGTCCGCCATAAAGATGGGGGAACAGGGCTCCACCGCGCGAGGCTTCCCAGACGAGGTTGTCACCTAGCTTGTGCGTTTCAACAGCAAGGAGCACCAGATCGGATTGTCCAGCAAAATGCAGGCGAAGCGTTTCGGGTAATTGCGCGGCCGTGGAAAAATGCATGTAGCCGTCGGCGGCGTCAACCGGCATGCCGCTGTAGCTTCCAGTGTCGCGCTCCAGAGCATAGCTCGTCTCGGTCGCAATCTTGTAGATAAATTGAGGGGTGTCCATGGCCGGACCCTAATCAGGGGCAACGCGGCTTGCAAGCAGGGCTGATGGGGCTTGTGCTCTTGGAACAAATAGGATTAAATTCCAGGGATAAGACAGTTTTCCTTTTGATCTGGCATGCTTTCACACGGCGCTATTTGGGACGGGATTGATGCACTGGCGCGCCGTCAGGGCATATCCGTATCTGCGCTGGCACGAATTGCGGGCCTAGACCCAACGGCCTTTAATCCATCCAAGCGGATCAGCAAGGATGGTAGGGAGCGCTGGCCATCGACTGAAAGCCTTTCCAAGATATTGGAAGCCACTGGAGAAAGCTTTGAGAGCTTTCTGGCGGGCGGCACTTTTTTGGCGAGGAATGACAATAGCCCAGTGAACCAGTTCGTGCCCTTGCTTGGTTTAGCACGAGCGGGCGCGGGCGGGTTCTTCGACAGTGCGGGCTTTCCTGCGGGCCAAGGCTGGGAGGAGATTACCCTGCCGACGCCAGGAGAAGGCGGGATTTATGCCCTGGAGGTTACAGGGGATTCGATGGAGCCGCTGTACCGGGAGGGGGATCGCATCGTAGTCTCGCCTACCGAGCAGGTGCGACGCGGCGACCGGGTCGTGGTCAAGACGCGCGACGGCGAAGTGATGGTCAAGATCCTGGCGCGCCAGACCAACAAGCAGATCGAGCTTCATTCTGTTAATACGGCATATGATCCTCGCGTCGTTGATCTTTCTGATGTGGAATGGATCGCCCGGATTATCTGGGCTAGCCAGTGAACATAGAGGACGCCAAAACTGCAGATGCGGCAGACTGGGCAGAGATGCGGCAGGCGCTTTGGCCAAACAGTGGCATCGGCGAACATAGCGCTGACATCAAAGCAGCCTTAGCGGAGCCGCGAGGAAACATAAACCTGATTGCACGCGTGGCGGGCGGCATGGCAGTTGGCTTTGCGGAGGCCAGTCTCCGGCACGACTATGTCAATGGCTGTGATACCTCGCCAGTGGCTTTCCTTGAGGGCATTTACGTCAAGCCGGAATACCGGCGCCAGGGCATTGCCCGCCAACTGATTATTGCCGTGGAAGAGTGGGGCCGCGCACAGAACTGCCTTCAAATTGCCTCCGACACCGATATCGCTAATCTTCAAAGCCAATCCATGCACCAATCGCTTGGTTTTAGCGAAACTCAGCGCGTCGTCTTCTTTCGCAAGAGCTTGGTGGAAACGTCAGCTAGCGATGAGTGATGTTGCCCCGCAGGACGGCAAACGCGTGAAACGCGTGGCGCGGTGCTTCGGCATAGAGGGGCGTCTGCTGCGTTGGCCGTCCAAGCGTGCCGACCAGTTGCTGGCACTTTGGGTGGTTTGGTCGCAGTTGCCGGACGATGTGCAGATGAGTGAAGCCGAAGTCAGTGCCATGCTGCGCGGCTGGCATGACTATCAGGATTTCGCCTTGCTGCGCCGTGAACTGGTCGACCTTGATATGTTACGGCGTACACCAAACGGACGGGTCTATCGCAAGGTCGTTCATGAAGTGCCGGACGACGCTCAAGCCCTACTGCGGACGATCAGCGGATAGGACGGTTTGCAGTTTCCGGACGAGATTTCGAGCGAAACGGCTCTAGGCGACAAAGGCTGGCCGAAACCAGCCTTCGTTCATTCGCCTTATATCATCGGCAATTGGCGCGGCGGAACATGTCCTTGATGATGATCGGGGTCGCAGCCGTTTCAGTCCAGTTGCTGCGCTCGGGCGCTGCTGCCGTTAGCGCCGCGATAGCGGCATTAGTGTTAAGGCTGAATGACCCGGAACAGTTCATGGATAAACCGCTGCGTGCTTCAGCTTCGGACGCAACGATACCGGTCGCTTCACCCAAACCCGAAAGATAGGCAATCAAGGTCATGCGAACCTCCGGTTCGGCTTGAGCGCGAGAAGCCAGTTCCATCACCTGTGCAACGGAAACCTGGCCCTTTTGAGTGGTTGATGCTGCGTGGGCACTTGTTGTTCCCGCTGCAAGCAAGACGAGGAGAGCGAAAGCTTTTGCCGGAGGCATTGAGACGATCCTTATTGTTCCACAACTGTGTATAGTTGTTTTGCAGAATTTTATTGTTGTCAAGCAATAATTATCGCGCTAAGATTCAGGATGCATAGGGGACAGCACCAATGATCGACCTGAGAGCCAAGCCGTTAGATGCCGGACAGATCGGCAACACCAGCATTCCTGTTCATGTCAGCACTGCGCGATTGTTCAACTTCATGGCTGTTGCGGCCTCGGCCATTGCCGCACTGCTACCGCTTGCCATTGCCGGCTATTGGGCGTTGGTGGATCACGAGGCAGTTATGCGTTCGAGTGGTCTTGCGGCCGATGTCGTGCAGGTGTTTGGACCGGTACAGCGCTTTGGTGCCGCAGTCATTTCATTGCTTGCTGTTGCGCCGCTGTCGTGGGGTTTGCTTCGCTTACGCGTCTGCTTTGCCCAATTTGCACAAGGTCGCCCATTTGCGGCCATGGGCATTGCGGGCCTTAGGGACTTTGCGGCCGGCGTAGGGCTGTCAGTCATCACCAAGCCAATAAGCTTCACCTTGCTGATCCTTCTGTTGAGCTGGAGCGCAGCACCAGGCAAACGGCAATTCACCGTCCAGCTCGATAGCGATGCACTGCTGCTGGCGCTCTTTGCGGCCACCGTTGCATCCCTGTGCTGGGCGATGGAGAAAGCCGCCGCGATCGCCGAAGAAAACAGCCAGTTCATCTAGCCATGGCGATCAGGATCAACCTCGCCGTCATGCTCGCGCGCCGGAACGTCAAATCCAAGGACCTTGCCGAGTATATCGGCATAACCGAGGCCAATCTCAGCCTGCTCAAGCAAGGCAAGGTCAAGGGCATACGCTTTGATACACTGGACGCGATCTGCCGCTACCTTGATTGCCAGCCGGGTGATATCCTGGAGCATCAGGAAGAAGATGATGTACCCACTTAAGGCGGGCACCGTCTCTTACACCGACTTCAGCATCTTCCCGGCCAAGGCATCGGCGATCAGCTTGCGCGTTTCAACAACGCCGAAGAGGGCAATGAACGAACCGAAGCGCGGACCCTGGTCGTCGCCGAGTAGCACCTGGTAGATGGCCTTGAACCAGTCGCGCAGGGGCTCGAACTTGTGTTCGTTGCCCACAGCATAAACAAGGTCCTGCAGGGCGCTGCCATCGGTTGAGCCTTGGTATGCGCCAAGGCGATCGTGCAGATCCTGCAAGGCGGCGCGTTCCTGCTCGGTCGGGGCACGGTAGGTCTTGAACGGCTTTACCTTGTCGTTGAAGTAGCGCACGGCATAGCCGGCGAGCTTATCGAGTTCGGGGTGCGTTGCGGCCGTGGCGCCATGAAGGTAACGGCCGATAAAGCCCCACATCACCTTGGTGTCTTGGGCATTCGCCGTCGCCACCAGGTTAAGCAGCAGCGCGAAGCTGAGTGGCACGTCCGGTGTCGGCACGGCGCCATAGTGGACGTGGAACACGGGGTTCTCGAGCCGTGCGGCAGCGTCCTGCCCCTGATAGGCAGCGATAAAGCTGTAATATTCGTCAACCGCCCGCGGGATGACGTCAAAATGCAGCCGCTTGGCCGTGCGGGGCTTTTGGAACATGTAGAGCCCGAGGCTGTCCGTGCTGGCATAGCTCAGCCATTCATCGATCGTCAGGCCATTGCCCTTGGACTTGGAAATCTTCTGGCCCTGATCGTCCAAGAACAGCTCATAGACATAGTGTTCCGGAGCCTTGCCGCCTAGAATCTCGCAGATGCGGTCATAGATCGGTGCGTTGGTCTGATGGTCCTTGCCGAACATCTCGAAATCGACGCCTAGCGCCGCCCAGCGCATGCCGAAATCGGGCTTCCACTGCATCTTCACGTAGCCGCCGGTGACCGGCACGGTGGTGTCGTGGCCGTCCTCGTCGGCAAAGGTGATTGTGCCGTCCTTGGCGTTGACTTCCTTCATGGGCACGTAAAGTACGCGGCCAGAGATTGGCGAGATCGGCAGGAAGGGTGAATAGGTCGCTTGGCGCTCCGGCCCGAGCGTTGGCAACATCACCTTCATAATGTCGTCATAGCGTTCTGCAGCGCGCAGGAGCGCGGCGTCGAACTTGCCCGAGCGATAATAGTCGGTGGCGCTGGCGAACTCGTAGTCGAAACCGAAAGTATCGAGGAAGCGCCGCAGCATGGCGTTGTTGTGGTCGCCAAAGCTTGCGAACTCATTGGTCCAAGGGTCCGGCACCGAGGTCAGCGGCTTTTGCAGATGCGGCTCCATAGCCTCCTTGGAGGGAACATTATCCGGGATCTTGCGCATGCCATCGAGATCATCTGAAAAGCACAGGAGGCGCGTGGGGATCTGGTCGCGCGTCAACAGGCGAAAGGCCGTACGCACCATGGTGGTGCGCGCCACTTCGCCGAAGGTGCCGATGTGGGGCAAGCCCGAGGGGCCATAGCCGGTCTCGAACAGGGCCTCGCCCTTGCCCGACTTTTCCAGGCGCTTGATCAGCTTGCGTGCTTCTTCAAACGGCCAGGCCTTGGCCATCTGGGCAGCTTCGAAAAATGCGGGATCAAGCGGGGGCAAGGAAGCGGGCGACAAGGGCTCATGCCTTTCGGGGGAATGGAATGGCGGTGTGTTGCATTACCAGCCAGCGCCGTCAATGTCGCAGCAGCTTGCCAAGGCTGGGTTGCCCGCCTACCTGTTGGCGCATTGCTTATCAACGGAACGCCATTCCATGCACAACCAAGCCCACGACGCGCTGATCCACCTCATGGTGCTGGCAGCCTCATCGGATAGCCAGATGACCGAGCGGGAGCTGGTGCGCATTCAAACGCTGATCGGGCGCTTGCCGGTGTTCGAGGGGTTCGACAAGGGCCGGCTGGCTCCGGTTGCCAATGAATGTGCCGACAAGCTCAACGGGCCTGGCGGACTGGATGGCGTGATGGACGATGCTATCGCGGCGCTACCGAAAAAGCTGCAAGACACCGCTTATGCCGTTGCCGTGGAAGTGACTTCGGTTGATCTGCATCTCGAGCAGGAAGAGCTACGCTTTTTAGAAATGCTGCGCGACAAGCTCGATCTGGACCGGCTGACGACGGCAGCCATCGAGGTGGCGGCGCGGGCGCGGCACCGTCGTATGCCTCAGTAAAAGCCCACCGGAAACCAGCGCAGGTACAGCTCGTCCAGAGTGCCATTGTCCTTGAGCTTGATCAACGCCCAATCGATGGCATGGCGGATAGCGTCGTTTCCGGCTGGAACAGCGATGGATAGGCCCTCGCCAAACAACGCTGGCCGGAAATAGGGCTCGCCGGCAAATCCGCAGCACGTCAGGTTTTCGTTGAGCCAGAATGACGAGCGCATGCCATCGCCGAAAAAGCCATCAACGGCGTTGTCGCGCACGGCAGCAAGGCCATCAAGTTCGGTGGCAAAGCCCTGCAAACTTGCATTGGGCAAATAGCGCTTCATGAACGCTTCGTGCGCACTACCGGTGCGCACGGCAATGGTCTTTCCTTCCAGGGCGTTTGCGCTGAAGTTCTCAGCGTCGGGCAAGCGCGTAACGAACCGGCCGGGCAAGGCTATGTAGACCGCCGTGAAGTCAAAGCGCGTCCCATTCTCGGGGCTCATATCAAGACCGGCAATCAACGCATCGCCCTGGCTATCGCTCAACGCGTCGGCGGCTTGTTCCCAGGGCCAAGCCTGAATGGTGCAGGCGAAGTTGGCTTCGGTGCAGATGCGGCGTGCCAAGTCGATATTGAAACCGATCAACTCGCCATTTGCGTCGCGAAAGTTGAAGGGTGGGAAATCGGCAGTGGTGAGGAAGCGGATGGCAGGAACAGGCGTCAGCGTCGGCGACATTTCGCGCGCGCTGGGATCGGCATGGTAGGGCAAAGCTTGTGCGAAGGCCGGGACGGCGAGGAGTGTCAGAACGAAGGCACGGAATATGCGGCCCCACCCCCACCTAGTCTCCCCCTGCGAGGGGGAAGTAGAGACCAATGCTTTGGGCATGACGGTGCCAAGAACGCCGAGTAGCCCCTCCCCCTTCCAAAGGGAGGCTAGGTGGGGGTACGTCACGGGTCCGATCTCCGCGCGATGCTCAAATCTGATCCAAACCATACATCAAATCCGCAATCAGATCGTCACTGGCTTCCAGCCCGACCGACAGACGCAGCAGGCCAGGCGTTACGCCGGTTTCGAGCCGCACTTCCTCGCTCAGGCGCTGGTGCGTCGTGGTGCGGGGATGGGTGATGATGGAGCGGGCATCGCCCAGATTATTGGAGATCAGGATCACGGCCAGCGAATCCGACAAGGTGAACGCCGCCTCCTGACCGCCATTCACCTCGAAGGCGACCAAGGTTGATCCGGTCTGCATCTGCTGCTTGGCCAGATCGTATTGCGGATGGTTGCGGTGATGCGGGTAGATTACCTTATTGATTTTGGGATGGCTGGCCAGCGCCTCGGTGATCTTGGTGGCGCTGTCTGTCATCTGGCGCACGCGCAGGGCGAAGGTTTCCAGCCCTTTGAGCAGCACCCAGGCGTTGAAGGCGCTCAGTGTCGCGCCGGTGTGGCGCAAAAGGGTGTGCACATCGCCCTCGATGAGCTTCTTGGAGCCGAGGACAATACCGCCAAGCACCCTGCCCTGCCCGTCGATGTGCTTGGTGGCCGAATAGGTGACGAGGTCGGCGCCCAATTCGAGCGGCTTCTGCCATAGTGCGGTGGCAAAGACGTTGTCGACGATCAGCACGGCGCCATGGGCATGGGCAATATCGGCAGCGGCGCGGATATCGACCAATTCCAGTGTCGGATTGGTGGGCGTTTCGATGAACACCAGCTTGGTGTTCGGCCGCATGGCGCGTGCAAAATTTTCAGGGTCGCGGCCATCGACGAGCGTCGTTTCGACGCCCCAGCGCGGCATAAAGTCTTCCACCACATAGCGGCAGCCGCCAAACAAAGCACGCGAGGCAACGATATGATCGCCGGCCTTGACCTGGCTCATCACTGCATTGGTGACCGCCGCCATGCCGCTAGCAAAGGCGCGACCGGCTTCGGCGCCTTCGAGAAGGGCCATGCGGCTTTGGAACACATCGACCGTTGGGTTGGCAAAGCGCGAGTAATTGTGGCCGCCGGGGATCTCGCCCTTGAACAGCATCTCCGCATGATCGGACGTCGGATAGCTGTAGCCCGAGGTCAGAAACAAAGCGTCGCTGGTCTCGTTGAAGTTGGACCGCTTGGTGCCGCCATGAACCAACTGCGTTTCGGCCGAGCGGCGGGCCGGATCGTTGAGAGGATTTTTGGCCTTGGACATCAGTCACGCTTTCACAACAAAAAACCGGCACGCATAAATGGCGGCCGGTTCCATAACGGTCTTTAGCAACTTTTTTTAAGTGGCTGCAAGCGACCGGCCAAATCACCACTGGAAGCTGATTTAAAGCTAATTGCCTGCGAGCGTCAATAACAGTAGGAACAGCCAAGTACACGCGGGAAACTCGATGGACAAGCAACAGCTGTGGCCGCAAGGCGTCTTTCCGGCGCGGTTGATCGAGCTTCTGGCGCGGCAGGGGGCGATCAGCACGGCGCAACTGTTCGATGCCGACCAGGTGCAGCCGGCAAGCCTTGATCTACGCCTTGGCGATGTCGCCTATCGCGTGCGCTCCAGCTTCCTGCCTGGTCCAAGCCATTCGGTTGCCGAGCGCATAGAGGCGCTCAAGCTGCATGAAATTGACCTGACCAAGGGAGCGGTGCTGGAGCGCGGCTGCGTCTACCTTGTGCCGTTGCAGGAAAGCCTGTCCCTGCCCCAAGACGTCAGCGCTTCGGCCAATCCCAAGAGTTCGACAGGGCGGCTCGATGTGTTTACCCGCGTCATCGGTGACCGGGCACGCGGATTCGACCAGATGCCTGCAGGTTATCACGGGCCGCTCTACCTCGAAATCAGCCCGCGCACCTTTCCGATCCTGGCTCGAACCGGTTCGCGGTTGAGCCAGATGCGGTTCCGCTCGGGCGACAACCGCCTGACTGCCGCCGAGCACCAGGCGCTCCACGCCAGCGACACGCTAGTGTTCGATCATTCCGTGCAGGTGGGCGATGGGGTAGCGCTCTCGATCGACCTTAAGGGGAACGGTCGGGATGGTCTCGTTGGGTTCCGCTCACGCCGCCACACGGCGGTGGTAGATGTGGACAGAAAGGCCGCACTCGAGGTCCTCGACTTCTGGGACCCGCTTTATAGCCGTGGGCGGGACGAGTTGATCCTTGATCCTGACGAGTTCTATATCTTGGTCTCGGATGAGGCGGTGCATGTACCGCCCAGCCATGCCGCCGAAATGGTGCCGTTCGATCCGCTCGTGGGTGAGTTCCGCGTGCATTATGCCGGGTTTTTCGATCCTGGCTTCGGCCATTCACCGGCCGGCGGCACCGGCAGCCGCGCTGTGCTCGAAGTGCGCAGCCGCGAAGTGCCGTTCCTACTGGGCCATCGGCAAACCATTGGGCGGCTTGTATACGAGCGGCTCGCCGAAGCGCCGGACCGTCTCTATGGCTCGGCATTGGGTTCAAACTACCAGGCGCAAACGCTTAAGCTTTCCAAGCATTTCAAGCCATTGCCGGCTAGGAGCAGCGCTTCAAAACCTGCTTAGACTTTGATCCAGTCCAGACACCCGGCAGGCAAGATGGAATTGCTGACGAGCAACGCGCCATAATTATAGAAGGCAGCGGCATTGCTACCTTGGGGCAGATCGATTGCCCATAATTGCTGAGAAGGGTCGGTCCAGATCAGCCGACCTGCCAACGCTTGAGACGCCGCCATGGCTTGTTGGGGTGTTGTGCCGGGCGCAAACAGCACCATGACAGGTCCGCTCGACGGCGGGGGCGCGGCGGCAATCGCACCAGAAACGAGAACGGCCAAGGCAAGGGCCAGGGGCGAACTCATAGCTGCGTGAGCCTTATGGCCCTGTGCGCGCTTGAGTGACCAGCCAAGCATGATCGGCACGATGCCGAAGAGGGCAAGCCAAAGTAGGTCCCAAAGCAGGGGATTGTCGACATCCATGCGGATGCGATGGATGCCCAAAACCCAATGGGACAAGATCGCGTCCACGACATGCCAGGTGCCAAAGCCGAGCAATACATCCGCGAACAAGGCCCGATCATTGCCTGCAAGAGCGAAGTGTTTACGCGACCGCCACAACAGCCAAAGCCCACAGCCGGCTATGACATACATGAACAGGTGGAAGAGCCCGTCGGCAAGGATCAACACCTTTATGTCCTGGCGCGCCTGCTCAACCCCGCTCAGGAGATGATGCCATTGCAGCACTTGATGGAGCAGAATGCCATCAAAGAACCCGCCCAGTGCAAAGCCAAGGCACAAGCCGGCCCACCTTAGCCTTCTGGATTGACCGATCTCATCTTCGCGCATCGCCGCCTCCCTTGTTGCTAAGGCAACGCAGAGCGGCCAAGCGGGTGACAAAACTGATCCCAGCCTAGCATCGGATATGGTGCTGGCAGACCAAGAGGCGGCTGAAGCGCTAGTCGGCTCCAACCGGCTTTGCCGTACGCCGCACCATCCCGGGCAAAGGCGTTCCGGTGCGGAGAGCCTCGGCAAGTTCCTGAGCCTTGCGCCGTCGGATAGCCTCGCCCTTGGGTTTTGCCACTAGATGAGCCAGCCCGCGCCGTCGCCCCGGCGTCAGCGCAGACCATGCTGCCTCAGCTTGCGGATCATTGTCCAACTCGGTTTGCAGTTCCTCCGGAACGGCAACGCCTTCCTGATCAGCGATGTTGAACCGGATTTCCACCATATCGCCGACGCGCAGGCCTGCGGCTTTGAGCAGTTCTGGCGACACGATCATGTGCCGTCCCTGTTGCGAAGGGATCATCGCAGCGTTGAACGGCAGTTCGCTAAGTTCACCCTCGATCCGCAGGCGCGGAAAGCGGTCGAGTGGCAATTGGGCAGCAAGGTCGTCGGGCACGAAGACGACGGTGTAGGCATAGGGCTCGTAGTGCAGATGAGCGATGTGCGCTTCGAATACGTATGATAGTAGCTCATCGTTCCCCCTGCAAAGCCCAATCCATTTACGCTAGGACAGATTTGGCAGATCAGCGGGTGTGTTGAGCTCATAAAGAGAGAGCATCCATTTGCCTTGCGCTACGCACTCTCGCTTGACGCCCACCGCAATTTCCAGCATCTATCGTTGTGCACGCGGGTGTATCTCAATGGTAGAGAAGCAGCTTCCCAAGCTGATGACGAGGGTTCGATTCCCTTCACCCGCTCCAATTCTCCCCACATAGTTCGCGATATAAGCTGGTGGATTTAGTCCTGCCAGTTCGACGCAGCGTGGATCAGTTCTTCGGCGATGCGGCTGGGGAATTGGCGGGGGATGGTGAGGGCGTAGAAGGCTTCGTGGATGGACGGTAGCGGAGCAATCTCGCGCAAGGTGCCGGCTTCGAGTTCATCTCGCACGACGATCGCCGGCAGCGGGGCGAGGCCGATGGCTTCGCGGGCCATGAGGCGGAGCATGGCCATGTCGTCCACTTCGGCAACAATGATCGGGTCGACGCCAAGGCGCGCGCAGAGCGCGTCGAATTGCGGGCGGATGTTGCTGGCGCCGGAAGGTAGGATAACGGGACTACTTTGGAGCACCGTACGCGGGTCCGTCGAAACGCAATGCAACGCGGGCGCCCCAAAAAGCGTAATGGTTTGTTCAGCTAGCCGGTGCACGACAAGGTTAGGGGTATGACCGGCTGACGGCGGGGCGTTACATAAGACAACGTCAAGATCCAGCCGTTCTAACAGGCTCACCAATTCCTCGAGGCTGCCTGAGGTCAGGATGACTTCGAGTTCGGGCCGATTGAGGCATGGGCGCAGGAAGTCGATCTGGAAATTGCGCGATAAGGTTGCGAGGGCGCCAATACGCAAGAGCTGGCGGCGGCCCGATCCAGCACGCAAGGTAGCAACGAGGTCCTCTCCGGCCGCAAATATTGCGTTGGCATGATCAAGCGCTACGCGGCCAGCTTCAGTCAAAATAAGTTGGCGGCCAACCCGCTCAAAGAGGGGGTGACCCAAGCGCTCCTCAAGCGTGTGGATTTGAGTGGACAAGGCTGATTGTGAAACAGCAAGCCTACGCGCGGCGCGGGTGAGGTTACCCTCTCTGGCAACTTCCCAGAAATAGCGAAGATGATTGTAGTTCAGCTGGTGCATACATCTTCTTTATAGAACGTTTTGATCCAAACAATGAATTTTCCTGAATGAACTCGACCGGGTAAGTCCGCAGCACTCCTGCCCTGGCACAAACCTTGAGTTCGTTATGGAAACACTTCTCTCCCCTATCGTCCTGTTCTTCATCCTAGGGGTGGTTGCCGTTATTGTACGCAGCGATCTGCATGTTCCGGAGGTCGTCGGCAAAGCGCTGGCGCTGTATCTCATGGCGGCAATAGGCCTTAAAGGCGGCGTGCAAGTTGCGGAAACGGGCTTTACCATCGAGCTTGCAGTCGCAGGACTGGCAGGGCTTGCACTTAGCTTCCTGCTACCCCTGCCCGCTTTCTGGGTCTTAAGGCGTTTGGGTAAACTAGACGCGGTCAACGCCGGCGCTGTGGCAGCGCATTATGGATCTGTGTCGGTCGTAACGTTCGTAACGGGTGTTGAAATCCTCACCGCACAAGGTCTGCCGCCGGCGGGGTACATGGTGGCCGTCCTGGCGCTCATGGAGACGCCGGGTATACTCACCGGGCTGTGGCTGGCGCGGGGCACGAAGGGGCAGGTGCAGGCGGAGCGGAGCCATCTGACAGAAGCGCTAACCAATGGTTCGGTGCTGCTGCTGGTCGGAAGCTTCGTGATTGGCCTGATAGTTGGCAAGCCAGGGTTCGCGCCAGTTCAGCCGGTGTTTGATGGTGCCTTCCGGGGCATGCTGTGCCTGTTCTTGCTCGACATGGGTTTGGTGGCGGCGCGGCAGTTGCTGGCAAGCAAGAGCCTAACGCCTATGCTGGTGGGCATTGCGATTGGGCTGGCGCTCGTCAATGGCATGATCGGCGTAATGGTCGGCGTTTCCATTGGGCTGGACACCGGCTCGGCTGCAATTCTAGGGGTTTTAGCCGGAAGCGCGAGCTATATCGCGGCTCCAGCAGCCATCCGGTTGGCATTGCCACATGCCGATATTGGTCTGCCGCTGGCTATGTCTCTGGCCGTTACGTTCCCATTTAATGTCCTTGCGGGCATCCCGATCTTTGCAGCAGTGGCACGCTGGTTGGCTTGAGGTTTCGAGCCAAGCAGTACCCTCTGCTTATCATGCTTGTAGGCTATTTTACTGGCTGGTCGTTAGTCTTACCCTTGGGGTCGTTGATGGGACGACCCATGTCGTCGATGTTGTCGTCCGTTTGCTGCCCTTGCTGGGTTTGAGTGGGCTTGCTGTTGGACGGACGGTCGGAAGCAGGCTTTTTATCTGGTCCAGACATGGTCTTGGCCTTTCGGGGTTGATCGATCTTCGGAGCGCTAGTGGTGGTGCTCCGGCATTTCGCGGAGCTGTTCCTTGGTAAAGCTGGTTACGGCATGGACATGCCCGGTTTCGTCGCGCATGAACTCGAGATGTTGCAGGGGCAAGGCGATGGGCTTGGCACCCATGCCCAGAAAACCGCCGACATCCACCACGATCTGGATGGCGGCGCCGCTGCCATGCAGGTGCGAAACCGCGCCGACCTTGTGGTCGTTGGCACCGTAGATCGTTGCACCTTCAAGAGTGGAAGGGGTAAGCTCGGCGGGCGTAAGCCTGACGTGTGAAGAGTGATCCATGTTCTTGCTCCAATTGGCTTTGATGGCTCAACCGCTCAGTGACCGTTCTGTTCCCCAATTGAACTTGCCGTTCAGTGCATCAACCAGGCTCGACAGAGAACGTTCGGAAGTGATGAAGTAGGGCTAGAAGGCAAGAGATTTGCGGATTTCTCCTCCTATGCAATTCAAGGTGACAGCATCGCGCTATGATCCGGTTGGGCAGCGCTTGCACTTTACCGCTTCAGGCGAGCGCCTCGGGACGCGCTTCACCGTTGCTTCGCATGTGCGGTGCCTCAAAGACCCCGGCACGCCAGACCGCGTTCATCTGGTAGCGCTGGTGGCGCTTACCGACATTTTCAAGCGTCCGTCGGCATCTGGCCGTTGACGGTCATTGGCGTAAAGTCGTGCCGCGGGTTTGAAGCAACCAAGTCATGCCGAACCGGTTGCACCAGCGCATCGAACTTCAAGGCGCCACATGCCGGACTATCACGCTACATGGCAAGTTCGGAGACATAAGGGCCGCATTGACCGGACACTGGAGATAATCCGCTGATGCCGCGTTACTACTTCGATATCGATGATGGAGAAGACAGTTATGTCGACAATATCGGCGTCGACTTGCCAGACATGGACGCCGCGATCCGCGAAGCACGGCGGGCCCTGGCCGACATGATGCGCGATGCTTTGCGCGAAGCCAAGAGCGATGGCATGTCGGTGCGGATCAGGGATGGCGCAGAGGGACCGGTCCGGCTGGAAGTGACGCTTACCACCATTCGACCAGAGAAGCCTAGCCGCTAGGGCAATTCTTCTGGCAGCGCCAATTATTTAACGGCAAATTTATGATTGTGGCGGAACGCACGGGCAAGCGGGGCATTAATCTGGCACAAGGAGGCGCCCATGCTGACGATACGCAAGAAACAAAAGATGTGGAATCTGGCAAAGCTGGCAGCCGTTGTGGTTCTTGGTACGCTGGTCTTCACCCCCAAGGACATCGACCTCTCCGCTGTAACCGAGTTCAATCCGCTGGTGACTCAGGCTCAGGCCTCCGGTCTCTAGATTCCACATATAGCTGCAAAACCGCCCGTCCCGCTCGAAATGCCGGACGGGCGTTTTGCTGTGCAGTGCTGGATGATCTCATCGCCGCAATATGGTGTGACACGCTAACTCTTTGCAGCTCAACTGGTCTCCTCGTACAGTTTTGGTCTTGATGGCAACGGAGAATTGAGCAATGTCATCGCTGACCACAGGGGATCCCGATTGCCGTTTTCCAGCCAAGCATTCTTGCGCTCGACAGCGCTTTTGCTGCTCGTGGGCTTTGTTGCGCTGGCAGCTATCGTGGGAACCACGGTGTGGCTGGTGGAACAGAACCAGAGCTGGTTCGAACAGACGACGCAGGCCCGCGTGGCGCGCGCCGCCACTATCAATCTGCGCACGGCCTTGCAGGATCTTGAGACCGGTCAGCGCGGTTTTCTCTTGACCCAAGAAGAGCGTTATCTGGAGCCCTACAATAGGGCCTTGCCCGAAACGCCGGGCTATATTGACCGGCTGGAAGAGATCCTCGAACCGTTTCCTGAGGCAGCGCAGCCCCTGATAAATCTGCGCAGCACGATCACGGGCAAGCTTGAAGAGCTGGCGCGCACCATCGAGCTAACTCGCGCAGGAAACCGCGACGAGGCTCTCGCCATCGTCATGTCGGACCAGGGCCGCGAGGCCATGAACGAAGCGCGTACCTTGCTTGATGCCATCATCAATGCCGCCGATCAGCGCATCATCGATGGCGTCGAGAACCAGCGCAATGCCAGCAACGCCTTGCGCTGGGTGACGATCCTGGGCGCCCTGATCATCTTTACCGTGGTTGCAGGCTCGGCCTGGGTCGTATTGACCTATACGCGCGAACTGGGGAAAGCCCGGGCCGAAATCGAAGCAGCGCGCTTGAGCCTTGAGGAACGGGTGCGCGAGCGTACGTCCGACCTCGGCCGGGCGAACGAGGAAATCCAACGCTTCGCCTATATCGTGACGCATGATCTGCGCGCGCCGCTGGTCAACATCATGGGCTTTACCAGCGAACTTGAAACCAGTGTTGGCCAGCTCTCCGATTATCTCGCCAAGGCGCCGGAGAGCGACGATCCCGGCTTTGCCGAGGCCAAGCTCGCCGCGACCGAGGATTTGCCAGAAGCCATCACATTTATCCGTGCTGCCACAAAAAAAATGGATGGGCTGATCAACGCCATCCTCAAGATCTCGCGCGAAGGGCGCCGCCAGCTCAAACCGGAAACGATCAAGCTTGCCGAACTGATCGAAGCCAGCACCAATGCCGTGCATCACCAAGTTAGCGAGAATGGCGGCAAAGTCGGCCTGGATATCCAAGTGCCCAAGCTCGTATCCGACAAGCTGTCACTAGAGCAGGTGCTTGGCAATCTCATGGACAATGCCATCAAGTACCGGCACCCCGATCGCCCGGTCGAGATCAACATCCGCGCGCGGCCGGTTACGGGCAATCGCGTCACGATCGAGGTTGAGGACAATGGTCGGGGCATCGCCGACACCGATCATGAACGGGTTTTCGAATTGTTCCGGCGCTCGGGCGCCCAAAGCCAGCCTGGCGAAGGCATCGGCCTTGCCCATGTCCGCACCATGGCACGTAGCCTTGGCGGCGACGTTATCCTGCGCTCCAAAATGGGCGTAGGCACCACATTCATAATCACCCTGCCGCGCGATCTGCGCAGCCATCTCGGGATTAAAGCTGCATGAGCAACGACGGAAAGCCGGTCACTATCATCATGATCGAGGACGATGAGGGGCATGCGCGCCTTATCGAGAAGAACATACGCCGCGCCGGCGTGGGCAACGAGATCATCCCCTTCACCAACGGCACGGATGCGCTCGGCTTCCTCATGGGTCCGGATGGTTCGGGCGAGAACAACAGAGGGCGCCAGCTGCTGGTGCTGCTCGATCTCAATCTGCCGGACATGACAGGCGTCGATATTCTTGAAAAAGTCAAAAACAACGAACATACGCGCCGCTCGCCCGTGGTGGTTCTGACCACGACGGACGACCAGCGCGAGATCCAACGTTGCTATGATCTGGGCGCCAATGTTTATATCACCAAGCCGGTCGATTATGATGGGTTCGCCAACGCGATCCGCCAGCTCGGCTTGTTCTTCTCGGTCATGCAGGTTCCGGAAACCGAATAGCTGATGCCCAACCGCATCCCTAGCGTGCTCTATATCGACGACGATCCCGGCCTTGCGCGTCTCGTGCAAAAGGCCCTGGAGCGGCGTGGCTTTGTGTTCGAGCATGCAGCCGATGGCGAAGCGGGGCTGACCAGGATCGCTCAAGGCGGCATCGACGTGGTGGCGCTTGATCACTACCTGCCGACAGGCACGGGCCTTGATGTGCTGGCGCGCATGGAAGACATTCCGGACAGGCCAGCAGTGGTCTACGTCACCGGAACCGCAGAGACCGCAGTCGCCGTCGCGGCGCTCAAGGCTGGTGCTGCGGACTACGTGCTCAAGACTGTCGATGCCAGCTTCATAGAACTACTGCTGACCGCAATCGAGCAGGCCATCGAACTTATTCGCCTCAACCGGGCCAAAGCACGCGCCGAGCAAGATGTGCTCGAAGCCAAGGAACGCGCGGAAATGCTGCTGGGTGAGGTCAATCACCGGGTAGCCAACAGCCTTGCCATGGTGTCGGCGCTCGTTGGGCTTCAAGCCAATTCGATGGACAATGCCGAAGCCAGGAGCGCCCTGGCTGAGACGCAGGTGCGCATCCAGGCCATTGCCGGCGTACACCGGCACCTTTATACGACCGACGATGTGCGCTCGATTGATCTGGGCGAGTATCTGCAAAGCCTGGCGGCGGAACTTGAAACCACCATGCAGGCCAAGGAAACGGCGACACGTATTCTGGTCAATGTGCAGAACATTACCATTCCAACCGAAAAGGCAGCTTCGGTTGGTGTCATCGTCACGGAACTGGTGACCAATGCCCTCAAATACGCCTATGCCGAGGGGCAATCCGGTGAGATCCGGATTGCTCTCAGTCGCGCCGGTGAGGAAAATATAGGGCTGATCGTGGAAGACGACGGCGTTGGCTGGGATGGCACAGGCGCGCCGCAGGGCACGGGCCTGGGCAGCCGTATTGTCAAGGCGATGGCCGTAAGCCTTGGCGCTACGGTCAGCTATGCCAACAAAGTGCCTGGTACGCAGGTTGGCGTGCAGTTCCCGGTCTAGCTGCGCAGGCCCGGCGCTTCCTGCCCAGTGCTTTGGACATATTCGGTATAGCCGCCCCCGTAGGCGTGCACGCCTTCAGGCGTCAGTTCCAACACACGGTTGGAGAGTGCCGCCAGGAAATGCCGGTCATGGCTGACGAACAGCATGGTGCCTTCATATTGCGAGAGCGCCGAGATCAGCATCTCTTTGGTTGCGATATCAAGGTGGTTGGTCGGCTCGTCGAGCACGAGGAAATTTGGGGGGTCAAACAGCATGATGGCCATGACCAGCCGGGCCTTTTCGCCGCCCGAGAGCACCCGGCACTTCTTTTCGATCTCGTCGCCCGAAAAGCCGAAGCATCCGGCGAGCGCCCGCAGGGGCGCCTGCCCCGCCTGGGGGAAGCTGTCCTGCAATTGCTCGAAAACGGTGCGATCACCATCGAGCACATCCATGGCGTGCTGGGCGAAATAGCCCATCTTCACGCTAGGGCCACGCGCCACCGAACCATCGTCCGGCAATGACTCGCCTGCCACGAGTTTAAGGAGTGTCGATTTGCCGGCGCCGTTGACGCCCATGATGCACCAGCGCTCACGGCGGCGCACCTGGAAGTCGAGCCCTTGGTAGATCGGGCGCTCGCCATAGCGCTTGTGCACGTTTTTCATGACCACCACGTCTTCGCCCGAGCGCGGCGGGGTGCGGAATTCAAATTCTACGACCTGACGGCGCTTAGGCGGCTCCACCCTATCAATCTTATCGAGCTTCTTGACCCGGCTCTGCACCTGCGCGGCATGAGAGGCACGCGCCTTAAAACGCGCGATGAAATCGAGTTCTTTGGCGAGCATTGCCTGCTGCCGCTCGAACTGCGCCTGTTGGTTCTTGTCGGCAATGGCGCGTTGCTGCTGGTAGAACTCGTAATTGCCGGTGTAGCTGGTGAGCGATCCGGCATCGATCTCGACGATCTTGGTAACAATGCGGTTCATGAACTCGCGATCATGCGAGGTCATCAGCAAGCCGCCCGAATAGTTCTTGAGAAAACTTTCAAGCCAGATGAGGCTTTCAATATCCAGATGGTTGCTTGGCTCGTCGAGCAGCAGCGCATCGGGGCGCATGAGGAGAATGCGGGCCAGTGCCACGCGCATCTTCCAGCCGCCCGACAAGGCGCCGACATCGCCGTCCATCATGGCCTGGCTGAAGCCAAGCCCGTTGAGCACTTCGCGCGCTCGGCCATCGAGCGAATAGCCGTCGAGCTCCTCGAAGCGGCCCTGCACTTCGCCATAGCGGTTGATGATCTCATCCATCTCGTCGGCGCGATCAGGATCGCCCATCGCGACTTCGAGCTCAGCCATTTCTCGCATCAGTTCGCTGACCGGCCCTGCCCCGTCCATCACTTCGGCGACCACGGAGCGGCCGGCCATCTCGCCGACATCCTGGCTGAAATAGCCGATGGTAACGCCACGATCGACCGAGACCTGGCCCTCGTCGGGCAATTCCTCGCCGGTGATCATGCGGAACAGCGTGGTCTTGCCTGCGCCATTGGGGCCAACAAGGCCCACTTTCTCGCCCTTCTGCAAGGCGGCAGAAGCGTCGATGAAGACAATCTGTTTGCCGTTCTGCTTACCGATGGATTCAAGGCGGATCATGAGGCAGTCACTCGGGAATTTGGGTAGACGTGTCCCTAAAGCATCCGTGCTCCCCTAGCGCAAGCCTCGGCGCGGGCTGGCTGCCATGCTTGCATTGTCGTGCCGGAGCCTTCAAGCTCATCGGCAAGCCGCAAAGCGGCAAAAACCGGAGGGTTGTTCCATGCTGCGCCTAGCCACTCTGCTTGTTTTGGCCATTACTGGACCCGCCGCCGCCCAGGACGTTACCGACTACCTCGGCATTCCAGGTCCGATCGTCCTGGGAGAGACTAGCTACGAGCTGGCGTGGAGCTCTCACCCGCTCCCCAACTACACCAAGCATGAATATGTGCCCGAGGGGCAGGTGGTCGAAAACTACCAGACCATGGTGCTGGTCGAGTTCCTCGCCGGCGAAGTCACCCCGATAGCCATGGCGGAAGCGCAAATGGCACGGCTGGAAGAACGCAAGGCAAGCGATCCCATGGTCAACATGGACCTCATCCAAAACGAAAGTACCGGCGAGGTGATCCTCGACTTCCTGCTCAGCGCGCCCGATGCCGAGGGCAACATCATCCTTGAGTGGAACGCCTATCGCTTTGCCAGCGAAGAGGATGCGGAGGGCAATGGTGGTGCGCTGCTGTTTGCCGTTAGCCATCGCGCCTACGGCAATGACGCGGCCGAGGCTTTCCTGACCGATCTGGGCGAGTTGCGCTCCGAGCAGATCGGTCTGCTCGCCAGTGCTGCCATGCCGGAGTTGTAGCAGCCAGCCCCTACTACCTTGCTTCACCAGTTGCGAACAAACCAGAATAGAGTTCCCTTACTGTTCTCCTTGAGGAACTCGATTCGGTGCTCGCCAGCCTTTCCTATCTCGATAAGCTCAACCCTGAGCAGCGCCGCGCCGTGGAGCACGGCGTAGGACAAGTGCGACCCGGGCCTTTACTCGTTATTGCGGGCGCAGGTTCGGGCAAGACCAATACGCTGGCGCACCGGGTGGCGCATCTGATCGTCAACGGCGCCGATCCTCGCCGAATTCTGCTAATGACCTTTTCGCGCCGCGCGGCGAGCGAAATGAGCCGGCGCGTCGAGCGCATTGCCGCGCAAGTGATGGGCACCAGTTCGGGCGTCGTAACTGACGCGCTACACTGGGCCGGTACCTTTCACGGGATTGGCGCCCGTCTCCTGCGCGAGCACGCAACGCAAATCGGGCTGGATCCAGCCTTCACCATCCATGACCGCGAAGATTCAGCCGATTTGATGAACCTGCTGCGGCACGAACTTGGCCTATCTGAAACCAAGAGCCGGTTTCCGACCAAAGGCACGTGCCTCGCCATCTACTCCCGCGTCGTCAACGCACAAGATGACCTTGAAAACGTGCTCAAGACTGTCTTCCCCTGGTGCGCCATGTGGCCTGCCGAACTACGCACCTTGTTTGGTGCGTATGTTGAGGCCAAACAGAAGCAGAACGTCCTCGATTATGACGATCTGCTACTTTACTGGGCCGGGATGATGGCTGACGCTGGCGTTGCCGCCGAAGTGTCCGCCCGGTTCGATCATGTGCTCGTCGATGAATACCAGGACACCAACGAGCTCCAATCTTCCGTCCTCTTGGCGCTCAAGCCGCAGGGACATGGGCTAACTGTGGTGGGGGATGATGCGCAATCGATCTATTCATTCCGTGCAGCCACCGTGCGCAACATTCTTGATTTCCCCGCAGCGTTCAGCCCGCCGGCGGAGATCGTGACGCTGGATCGCAATTATCGTTCGACCCAGCCGATCCTGGGAGCGGCCAATGCGGTGATCGACCTTGCCGCCGAGCGCTTCACCAAGAATCTCTGGACCGAGCGGCTATCAGACGCCAAGCCGCTGCTGGTCACCGTGCGCGATGAAGCCGATCAGGCGCGCTATGTCGTGCACAAGGTGCTCGAAACGCGCGAAGCCGGCACGCCGCTCAAGCAGCAAGCCGTGCTGTTCCGCACCTCGAGCCATTCGGGCCCGCTCGAGATCGAACTCACGCGGCGCAACATCCCGTTTGTGAAATTCGGCGGCCTCAAATTCCTCGACGCCGCCCATATCAAGGACCTCCTCGCAATCCTGCGCTGGGCGGAGAACCCGCGCGACCGTGTGGCCGGCTTCCGGGTCCTGCAAATGCTGCCTGGTATTGGCCCGGCCTCAGCCGGCCGCGTGCTCGATGCCATGGCCACAGGCCCTGACCCCGTCTGGGCCTTGGGTGAAATACCCACTCCAGCCCGCGCAGGCGAAAACTGGACCAGTCTTGTCGCGCTGTTCGGCAAGCTTGCCAAACGCGACGCGGGCTGGCCTGCCGAGCTTGATTATGCCCGGCTCTGGTACGAACCGCTGATGGAGCAGCGCTTCGAGGATGCGCAGATCCGCCAGGCCGACATCCTGCAACTGGAACAGATTGCCTCGGGCTATCCCAGCCGCGAGCGCTTCCTTACCGAGCTAACGCTTGATCCGCCCGATGCTACCTCCGACCAGTCCGGCGTGCCGCTACTGGACGAAGACTATCTCATCCTGTCCACCATCCATTCTGCGAAGGGGCAGGAGTGGAAGGCGGTGCATGTACTCAACGTCGTCGATGGCTGTATTCCGTCCGACCTAGGCACGGGCTCTGCCCATGAACTCGACGAGGAACGGCGCCTTCTCTATGTGGCGATGACTCGCGCCCGCGACGAGCTCAACCTCATCGTGCCACAGCGCTTCTTCGTCACCCAGCAGGCCAAGCATGGCGACCGGCACATGTATGCGCAACGAACGCGCTTTATCCCGCGCTCCATGATGCCATTGTTCGAGGACATCCTGTGGCCGCCGGTCAAGCCTGCCTACATCGAAGGGCTCTCCCCTGCCCCGGCGCGCATGGATATCGGCGCCCAGATGCGCAGCATGTGGTCAAAATAGCCAAGTCGCAACGAGATCAATCCGATTCAGGATTGAAAAACCCTTCCATGATAAAAACAGGGTTTGAACCGTCGTGCGCCTTGCCGGCACTTATCCGGCCGGTTGTGCAAACCCTAGGCCCCCTATTGACCACACCCTGGCAGATCTTGGTTGGGAACTTCGCGGTCGTCGCCCTGTTCGTGCTGGGCTGGGCGCATTTGCGCTTTTGGCTGCGCAGCACGCCAAGGCCGTTCCGAGTCGTCTTGTTCGGCGTTTTGATGGGCGTCGGTACCATCGCCACCATGAGCATGGCCATTCCGTTCCAGACTGGCGTGTTCTTCGATCTTCGTGGCTCGATGCTTGTAGTCACTGCGTTTTTCGGCGGGCCATTGGCGGCTCTCCTGACCACGGCTATTGCGCTTGCATATCGAATTTCGCTGGGCGGTGCCGGCGCTTTCGCAGGTAGCGTGGGGATCGTGCTTTCCAGCGTCTTTGGCCTTATGCTTGGCCTCGCAACCAGGCACCAGACCCTGCGGACCTGGCATTTGGCGGTCCTCGGCATGACTGCCGGCGTGGCGACCGGCGCCTCATTGTTCGCACTGCCGCCTGCAATCCTCACTAGTGCCTTTACCAGTATCGGCTTGCCAATGATCGGGTTCAATTTGGTTGCGACAACCCTGGCTGGTCTTGTTCACCTGCAAGCGCGGCGATTGGCAGCTCACCGTGACCTGATGGTCGCCGCTATCGCGCAAGCGCCAGACTACTTCTTTGTCAAGGACAGGCACGGGCGCTTTGCCGCCGTCAACACCGCTACAGCGCGAATTAATGGGCAAACCAGTCCCGAAGCTTTGGTTGGCAAAACCGATTTCGACAATTTGCCTTTCGCACGGGCGCAGGATCTGTTCGTGCGCGAGCATACGGTGCTTTCCTCAGGCACACCCGTTCTTGACCATGAGGAACAGGTCGCTCTGCCCGATGGCAGCATGGCCTGGTATTCCACCTCCACCATTCCACTGCAGAACGGCGTAGGGGAGATAATCGGCCTCGCCGGGGTGGCGCGTGACATAACCCGGCAGCGGGAATTGCAGCAGGAATTGCTGCAGAGCCGTGACACGCTGTCCTTTGCCCTTGCCGAGATGTCCGACGGCCTGGCCATGTTCGACAGCCAGGGCTTTCTGGTGTTCTGCAACGAGCAGTACCGCGAAAGCTTCCCCCTGACCGGCGTCATCCGCCAGCCGGGCGTTCATATGAAGGACATTTTGCGCAAGGTGGTGGAAACGGGCGAGCAGCGCACCGTGCCGCAGCGCCGGGCCGACAAATGGGTCGATGAGATCAACGCCAATCTCAAGCTCGAGAGCGAGGAAGAGGTTAACTTGTTCGACGGCCGCTGGCTGCAAATTCGCACGCGTCCTGCGAGCACCGGCGCGACCATGGTCGTGGTGAGCGATATCACCCGCATAAAGCAGGCCGAACTGGCTCTGCACTCGGCCACGGACGAGCTCAAGGAGTTGGTGCGCACCGATGGGTTGACCGGCATCCTGAATCGGCGCGCATTCGATGATGCCATCGAAACCGAGGTGCGCCGCTCCGGCCGCGCCGGCGTGCCGCTCAGCCTGTTGCTGGTCGATGTCGACCGCTTCAAACTCTACAACGACCATTATGGTCATCCCGCTGGGGATACCGTGCTGCGCCAAGTGAGCGAAATTCTCAAGACCAGCCTCAAACGGCCGGGCGATCTTGCGGCGCGCTATGGCGGCGAGGAATTCGCGGCTATCTTGCCGGACACCGATGAGGACGGCGCTTACCTTGTCGCCGAGGCTTTCCGGCGGGCCCTCAGCCAATCCCGGATCGAGCATGCTGCCAGCGAGCGCGGCTACCTCACTGCAAGCGTGGGTGTCGCAACCTACATGACCGACAATCTCAGCCGCACCAGTTCCGAGCTGATCCAGGTAGCCGACGAGGCACTCTACAGCGCCAAGGCTGCCGGCCGCGACAGGGTCTTCGGCAAGCAGGTCGCCTCCTCGCGCAAGCGCTACGCCAGCGCACTTTAGTTAAGCTATTCCGCCGGCTTTTCGCCCAGCCCCTTGAGCCAGGGTGTGCGCGGGGCTGCCCCTGGTTCCGCCAGTAGCTCATAAGGGCTGTGCGGGGATTTGAACCAGTGGAACGGCTGGCGCGCCAACTCGATAGCGGCGCGGATCGTCGCAATGCCGATCAGCGACCAATAGACGGGCAGGAGCAACTGCATCCAGATCAGGTCGGGTCGGTTGGCTCGGCGCAGCCCAAGGATTGTCACCGCCATGGCGCTTCCAATGCCTAGCGCCAGCACACCACCATAAAGCGCTGCCCAGCCGATCCATTCGGTCCATGGCGGCAGGCCGCGCAGGCTTTCGAGTAGCGTGACGACGAGGAATCCCAGAAACAGGATCGGCGAGGTGATGAGCCCCAGCACCAGCACCTCAAAGCCAATCGTCGCGCGCCAACCCATTTCCCGTACCAGCGTGCGTGGATGCAGATTGTGGACGATGAAAGTCTGCATCCAGCCCTTCATCCAGCGCGTGCGCTGACCCATCCATGGGCGTAGCCGGGTTGGCGCCGCTTCGCGGGTGCGAGAGTCCAGCGTATCGACGCCCATGCGCAACCGCGCCATACGCATGCCGATATCGGCATCTTCGGTCACGTTGTAGGCGTCCCAGCCGCCGATCTCGCGCAGCGCCGTGATGCGAAAATGGTTTGAAGTCCCGCCCAAAGGCATGGGCATGCGCCAATTTCCCAAGGCGGGCAGCAGTACGCCAAAGAGACCGGCATATTCTCCGGCGAACAGCGCTGCTAGCCAATTGCTTTGTCCGTTTGCGATCGCTAGCCGGGCTTGCAGGCACACGGTATCGGGCGCCTCCCGGAAGCGCAGCGCAGCTTTCCAGAGCTGGTCGGGATCGGGAATATCCTCGGCATCGAACACCACGACGAACTCGCCCCGGCACAGCGGTAGCGCATAGTTCAGCGCCTTCGGCTTGGTATAGGGCTTGGCGTCGATCACCCGGACAATGGAGAATGGAAACTCGCCTAGCCGCTCCTCGACCGCAGCTACGGTCTCAGGCGAGCGGGTTTCAACAACGAACTTGATGTCCAGCTTTTCAGGCGGATAGTCGCGGCCTTATGTATCAAAGGCACCAAGCTGGTGCGTGATGAGGTGGGTTTTAAGCCTCTATCTCGCGATCATAGTTGTATTCGGCTCCGCCGTAGCGCTCGAAAGCCCCGTCTCCGTGAGGATTGGTGGGTACAAATCCGAATCCGTATCGGTAGCGCTGGCCCAATGGAGAGGTATATTCAAGGTACCCGACTATGGGCGGGGGAGCCTGTATGAAGGCGGGACGCGTCTCCCGCGACAAGTCGGCAGTACCCAAAGTCGAATAGGAAAGAGCGCCTTCTGGCAAAACTCCGCGATCCTGGTGGAGAAGAACTCTTTCCCCCCTATTCAATACATAGAAGATCCCGCCTTGAGGGCCGCGTCGATGCTCAGGCGTGTCTTGTACATACGGCCATTGAGCACCCGACAGGGGATAAACGACAAGGCCAATGAGGCTGGCGGTTGGTCCCCCAGTGTTCTCCACCCGGATCTCAGCTTGGAGGATGGTGAGCATACGATTGGGATCGTCGCTCGCCATCGGCAGATAGTCGCGAGTTTCGAGCAGCGGCCCGCGCATGGTGAGAGTAATTTGGGGCTTATGAGCAGCTTTAAATTGGGCGACGGCCAAGGCGTTTGCGGCAGTGGCAGCGTTGGAGGCTTGCACGGCTGCAGCTGTGGTCTTCTCCGCCTCTGTAACCATTTTATCGGCGGATACAGCAGCGTTGCGAGTGTAGATAACGGTTTGCCAGATCAGCAACAGGCCGAAAGCCGTCAGCAAAGTCCCGGCACCAGCAGCGATGAACATCCAGAAGGCCCAATGAGCCATGTTCTCTTGGGCGGCAAGGTCGCGGCGCGATTGGTCGGCCTCGTCGGTGGGTCTTTCTTGATTGTTCTGGGCTTCAAGCGCGCCAGCGATGCGCTCCATCGCGTCCTGGATGGGAACAAGCAGGCTTGGATCAATGTCGGGTTGTGGCTCGGGTGCAGTGTTCTCGGCGCTTGGCTCGGCGCTGCCATCCTGGCTTATTGGCTGAGCGAAAATCTCCGCTGACAGGCAAAGAACTAGTCCGACACACGAAGCGAGTTTGAGCCAATTGCTTCTAGACATTGCAGTAGGTACGCCGCTGTAAACTTGCCCCTAGAAAGCTTATTGCGCACGTTGGCCTCTTTCTCGTCAACGCCTATCGCTGCCAACTTCTCCACTAGTCCAGAATAGGTGATGCCTTTGCGCTTCAACTCAGCCTTTAGGAGGTTTGCCGCCTTTAGTTCGTAGTCGGTCTTTTCGACCATGTAATCACCCGCGATTTAGAATGTATCGTAAAAGATGACATAGGTCCTTGTACTAAATACGTCAACGTACTATATAAGATGCATAAGCATCGGATACAGTTACAATGGCACAGCACTTCCTCCTCTCAGCCGCCGCCAGAACCCTTTCTCTCAAAGAGATTTACAAGGGCGGGGAAGATGCTGCCTATGAGACGTTCAAGCGCATCCGCTGGGCTGAGAACGAAGGCCATGCCATTTGCCCAAAGTGCGGTTGCGTTGAAAGCTATGCGATTAGCACCCGCCGCAAGTTCAAGTGCGCCGGTTGCCTGCATCAGTTCTCCGTCACCTCGGGCACGATCTTTGCCAGCCGCAAGATGGCGTTCGTTGATCTGCTTGCCGCGATCTGCATTTTCGTCAACGCCGTGAAGGGCCTCTCGGCCTTGCAGTTGAGCCGCGATCTGGACGTGCAGTACAAGACAGCGTTCGTTCTCTCGCACAAGCTGCGCGAAGCTCTTGCTGCCGAAGTCGCTGGCCACACCCTGGACGGTGAAGTTGAGATTGATGGCGCATACTTCGGCGGTCATATCCGCCCTGCCAACCTCAAGGAAGATCGCATTGACCGCCGCCTTGCACAGCATCAGACCGGCAAGCGCCGCGTTGTCGTGGCCCTGCGCCAGCGTAAGGGCCGCACCCTAACCTTTGTCACTCAGAGCGAAGCCGAAGGCGTCACCATTGCCACTCAGGTTGTATCGCGCAAGTCGGTCGTGTTTGCCGACGAAGCCAGCCATTGGGACAATCTGCACGAAGGCTGGATTGTTGGTCGCATCAACCACTCGGAAGCCTACTCAGCCGATGGCGCTAATACCAATGCCGTTGAGAGCTTCTTTAGCCGACTGCGCCGCATGGTCACTGGGCAGCACCACGGCGTATCGCCAAAGTACCTGCACCAGTACAGCGCACATGCCGCTTGGCTGGAAGATCACCGCCGCCGCGACAATGGCGCAAACGCTACAGCACTTGTAACAAACGCAATGACGCACAATGTAAGCCGCGTGTGGTCAGGGTACTGGCAGCGCAACGTGCGTTAGCACGTAGGAACTTGACAAACAGCCATGCGTTTCTGCCGTGTCAAGATTGACAAGGATGCGCGCAGGGCCATTGTCGGGTATTGACATCTCTGATACTCGTTCTTTATAGGGCCGCGCCGCCACAAAGGTTAATGACCCCTTAACAGAGGGTTAAAGCCTTCTTAACTGCTTGGGCGTAGCCTCTACGGGAGGACGACATGGAACGGAATATTATGAACGACGGAATCTTAACTCTCACAGTAACGCTTGAAGACCGTGAAGACGGTGGCGTTCGCGTGTCGAGTGCTGATCTGCCGGGTCTGATACTGTCCGGTTCGGACAAGCATAAAGTACTCGGTTCTGTTTCTTTGGCTATTGCAGCACTTCTTGAGCATTCTGGCCTTGAAAACGTCACGGTAAAACCTGCGAAGTCACTGGCTGAAATACTGAACGGGAAAAATCCGCAGGACGTAGACATGCACGTTCAGCATTTTGTGATTGAGTACCGCAAGGCGGCATAGTATCTGCGATCTATGATCGCAGTTAGAATCTACAAAGAAGACGAGATGCTAAAGAAGCTTGCGCCTTATGGCTGTCGCAAGCTTCGCAATCTTGATGAAACCACTGAGCTTTGGGAAACCGGGTGGGGTGGAGCGTTTACATTTACCAACGAGCGCGGCCATTATGACGAGTGGCAGTATCGTCGTGTTCTAAACTTCATCGCTGGTGACATGCCCGCCGATTGGGACACCAACGGCAATGGGAAGTGACCAAACCACCACGTTCCCAACCTTCTCTACCCGCTGAATAGCCCCGCGCCGCTTCTCTTGCTGCCTTAGTGCCTGGACGATCCGATACGCTATAGCCGTGCGCAGGTGCCTATCTCCTTCGTCAAAGCCCTTCGCCCTGATCACATGCAGCGCTAGTTCCCGCGTGTTCATTGGCCCCGTCTGCAATGCTTCTGCGCATAGCTGGGCAATTTCCCGCCGCTTGAATAGCCGATCTAGGTTCATGTGGGTTGGGAAGCCTTCGCCGCTCTCTGGCGCTTCAAACAGCCTTATGGTGGCGTTGACGTGCGACAGGTCGGCTCTGGCCTGAGCTAGGTCAGCCTCTAGCTTGCCAATGATACCATTGAGCCTATCGGCCTTGGTGCGGAGTGTGTTGATAACCTGTGGTGTGTCGCTCATAGCTGGACAATAGCATCACAGGCGATTACAAACAGCTATGCCGTTGGTGCGTTTGATACATAAGGCCGGATAGTCGAGCCGCCGCATGGCTGCAAAAAGCTGCGGCACCATGGCTTGTTCGTCCCGTAGAGGGATCAGGACCGAGTAAACAGGCAGTTCGGCATTGTCCGGGCGGCGTGGCCTGCGCTTGCGCCGCATGGGCGTACGAAGTGATGCCAAGCGGATGATGGATGGGCCAATGAGCACGCAGGCTGCCAGCGGCCAAAGCAGCCCCTGCAGCAGATAAGGCGCGGCCAGTACAAGGGCGAGCAGCAGCGACAAAACGGCGATGAAGCCATAACGCGCGGCATGCGTGAGCGCGAGTTGCGCCGTTGCGAAGGGCCATTTGCGCGCCAGCGCTTGCCGTGCTGCGTCGACCAAGGCTTGGCTCGATGAGCGCGCCAAATAATCCTGCAGGGCCGATCTCGGCACCAGTATTGGCCGTACCCCCGCGCCGAAGTTTTGCCGCCGCAGGCGCAGCACATCCAGGAAGCCTGGCGCTGTATAGACCCATCGCCGGTCGGCACTGACGATGCTGATCAGCTTGGTGGTGGCAATTGCGTCCAGCCGGTCAGGCGACATCTCGCGCTCGAATACCTCGGGAATTGCAGCGGCAAAGCTCAACCCAGCCCAGGCAGCGGCGCGTTCCATTACCGTCGCCTCTCCGACCCGCATGCTGGCAGCGCAATAGTCCAGCGGGTCGACTTCCCGTTCCAATGCCCTGTCGAGCAAGCGGCTGGCGCCTGCCTGATCAGGGCATTCTCCGCCCATAACCGCTTGGATAAGCTCGGATGCCTCAGACATAGCTAAGGACAAGACGCGGCAATAGCCGACGCCGGACAGGTGACCTCAGGAGAACTCATTACACGCGCCTAAGGCCAGTCACTGCGTACTCGGCATGTCCCCCGGTCGAATACTTATGTTTAACTACTGACTAGAATTGTCCGCTTTAGCAAGCCTTGCCGCGCGTTGCCGCAAGAAAAAAGGCCGCCTTGTGGGCGACCTTTTCACATCATGAGCAGGTCAGTTGCGTTGCGAGAACTGGTGTGGGTTAAAGTGATAAGCAGTCGAGCAGAACTCGCAGACCACTTCTATTTCCCCATTAACCGCCATTTCTTCGCGATCTTCCGCCGTGAAGCTGGTCGCCAGCATATCTTCGATGCGATCCACCGAACACGTGCAGCGCTCGACCATCGGCAAGGGCGAAAACACCCGCACGCCGGTTTCGTGGTAAAGCCGGAACAACAACCGTTCCGAGGTCAGGTCCGGATCGGCTAGTTCGAGATCGTCAAGCGTTGCCAGCAGCGTTTTGGCTTCCGTCCAGCCGTCGGCTTCCTCGAAATCCGGGTCGGCAGTTTCGGGATTGTCCCAGTTTCCGTCGCCCGGCAGGTCGGCCATTTGCGAGATGCCATGCTCGGGCAGGTGCTGGATCAGCACGCCGCCGGCGCGCCAATGGGGACGGTGGTCTCCCTTCTTGGTGAACTCGGCAACGGCCAGGCGCACCTGGGTCGGGATCTGCTCGGACTGCATGAAGTAGGTATGCGCCACCTCTTCGAGCGAATTGCCTTCGAGCGCAACGATACCTTGGTAACGCTCGGTGTTAGGCCCCTGGTCGATAGTCATCGCCAGATGCCCTTTGCCGAGTAACTCGCCAGGCCGGGTCTTGCCTTGTTCGGCGGCCTTGACCAAGGCGTCCTGATCGAAGCGCGCATAACCGCGCAGGCCATCGGGCGCGTCAAAATCGACCACCAGCAGGTTTACCGGACCGTCGGTCTGGGTCTGCATGATGAAGCGGCCCTCGAACTTGAGCGAGGAGCCAACCAACGCCGCCAAGACGACAGCTTCGCCGAGCAGGCGGGCGACGGGAGCGGGGTAGTTGTGCCGTGAGAGGATTGTATCCAGCGCGTCGCCCAGCCGGACGCTGCGGCCCCTGGTGTCCAGCTTGTCCAGCGTAAACGGCACGACAGCGTCGTCGCCGCTTTCAGGGCGGTCAAGTCCGAGGGAGCTCATCAAATTCTCGGTCATGGTCGTCGTATCCGTGGTCATTTTCGGTCTATCGGCTTTCTTGAGGCTAGACCCTGAGGGCTAACCGCACCACCGCACCATGCAATATCCTACAAGGCCATTCCCTGTTGGGAGCGACATTGTGGGTGCATCAATATCGATGGCAGCGGCGCTACCCGCTAATTGGTTTCAACCCCAAAGGCCCAGCACAGGATGGCTTTTTGAGCATGAAGGCGGTTTTCAGCCTCGTCAAACACCACCGACTGGGGACCATCGATCACTTCGTCGGTCACCTCGTCGCCGCGATGAGCGGGCAGGCAATGCATGAAAAGGGCGTTCTTGTCCGCCAAGTCCATCAAATTGGTGTTCACCTGGTAGGGTTTCAAGACCCGGCGCCGCTCGGCCGCGTCTACGTCACCCATCGACACCCAAGTGTCGGCTATGACTAGGTCGGCTTTCTCTACGGCCTCGCGCGGGTCCTCGATTAGCTTGACCCATTTGCCAGCCTTTCGGATGTCTTCCATCAGGTCCTTTTCGGGCCAGTATTCATCAGGCACTGCAATTGTCAGCTCGCATTCGAACAGTTCGGCGGCGTTGACCCAAGAATGAAGCACGTTGTTGCTGTCGCCCACCCAGGCCACCTTGGCCCCTTTGATCGGGCCACGGTGCTCTTCGAACGTCATCAGATCAGCCATCACCTGGCAGGGATGGGCACGGCGGGTCAGCCCGTTGATCACGGGCACCGTTGCGCCCTCGGAAAGCTCCACCAGATCGGCGTGGCTCAGGATGCGGATCATGATGGCATCGACATAGCGGCTCATGACCCGGCCAGTGTCGAGCAGGGTTTCTTCGCGGGCCAGTTGCATTTCCTGGCCGGACAGCATGATGGTTTCCCCGCCCAGTTGGCGCATACCAACGTCGAACGACACGCGGGTGCGGGTCGATTGACGCTCGAAGATCATAGCCAGCACCTTGTCGGCCAAAAGCCGAGGCCGGTCGCCATCTTTGAGGCGCGCCTTGAGCGATGTTGCAGCATTGAGCATGCCGCGCAGTTCGGAATAGTCGAAGTCGTCCAGATTGAGAAAATGCCGTGGAGTGCCGGTCGATTGCATGGGCCGGGGTCCTTTTTTGACGCTTGATCGGTTGGCGAAGGCCAATATGGCTTGCCCCTCAAGGGGGAGGGAAAAGCCCGCGTCGGCGGCGGCCGAAATGGTAAAACGTCAAGGACATCAGCTTGCCGCTGCAACCGTGGCGGTTTCGGCTTCGATCGCGTCGAAAGCTGCGGAAAGCTTGTCGATCGCTTCCTCGATTTCCGCCTCTGTGATGATGAGCGGCGGGATCAGGCGCAGCACATTGTCTCCTGCCCCAATAGCCAGCATCTGGTGATCGTCACGCAAGCGGGCCACGAAATCGCGTACCGGTGGCGTGATCTTGATGCCGGCGAGCAGCCCCTTGCCGCGCAGTTCAAGCACGTAGTCAGGATATTTCTGCGCCAATTGCTGCAGATGCCAGCTGAGCTTTTGCCCCATCTGGTTGACATGATCGATGAACCCGGGCGCAAGGATGCGGTCAAGCACGGCATTGCCGACGGCCGTTGCAAGCGGGTTACCGCCATAGGTGGAACCATGCGTACCCGGCACCATGGAAGCCGCGACCTCGGCCGTGGCAAGGCAGGCGCCAAGCGGGAAGCCGCCGCCGATCGCCTTGGCGACAGCTACGATATCGGGCGTGATACCGGACCATTCGAAAGCGAAGAACCGGCCCGTCCGGCCATAACCGCACTGGACTTCATCCAGCACCAGCAGCATGCCGTGTTCATCGCACAGCCTGCGCAGGCCTTGCATGAATTCGGGTGTCATGGCGGTGACGCCGCCTTCACCCTGCACTGTCTCGATCAGAATGGCGCACGTCTGGGGACCGATCAACGCCTTGACTGCGTCGAGATCGCCTGGCCTGGTGTGCTTGAAGCCTGGCAACGGTGGGCCGAAGCCCTCTAGATATCCCGGATTGCCGCCAGCCGCGATAGTGCCCATGGTGCGGCCGTGAAACGAGCCGGTGAAGGCAATGATCTCGTAGCGGTCGGTCTCGCCTTTGGCCCAGAAATAATGCCGCGCCGTCTTGATGGCGCATTCGAGCGCCTCGGCGCCGGAATTGGTGAAGAACACCGAGTCCGCGAATGTCGCATCAACCAGCCGCTGGCCCAGCCGCTCCTGCTCTGGAATGGTGAACACGTTGGACGTGTGCCAGACCTTCTCGGCCGCCGATTTCAGCGCCGAGATAATGTGCTCGTCGCCATGGCCCAAAGCGTTTACAGCGATGCCGGAGTGGAAATCGAGATAGTCTCGGCCATGCTGGTCGTACAGGCGCATGCCCTGCCCCCGCTCGAAAGCGAGTTCAGACCGGGCGTATGTGCCGTAGAGCGCGGACATGGTTAGTTCCTTGCAAAGTTTGGATGTTGGAACAGGCGTGGCAAAGGCGCCACAAATAACAAAAACGCGCCATTACGCAGCGCGTTTCTGCCGGAAGAATTAGGCCAATTTTGCAAGATAAGTCAATGATCCCGCCCCAAGTGCCTGAATTGACTCAATCTTCGTTAGCAGAATTTTAACCGGTGGATATACGGGGAAAGTCGAGGGCGACTCTTGATCCCGATTCCATCGATGTCGTAAACTGCTCGTCATTGGGAACACGATATCTCGTGTGGCGGACCCACCTGACATACGACGCCTAGCGTTTATGGCTGCCATGGCCATTTGGCGGCACAATAAAGGATTCTGTTTTGACGATGGATTCAGGAGCACAATCGGCGGGCTGGACTGACGAGCGCGTCGAGACCCTCAAGAAGCTCTGGATGGAGGGCCTCAGTGCCAGCCAGATCGCGGGCGAACTGGGTCAGGGCGTGACACGCAATGCGGTGATCGGCAAGGTACACCGGCTCAAGCTTTCAGCCCGTGCCAAGCCAACCAACACCGCGCCGCGCGCCCGTCCGGCAGCGCCAAGGCCAACTCCGCGCCGTCCGGCCGGCCCTTCCGCCGGCATGCCAGGGATGGGCACGGCCAGTGCAGCAGCGGCAGCAGTGGGCAAGATGCGCCCGGCAATGTCGCGGCCTCAGTCCGTCGGCGCCACGGCGCTCGCCCATAATCCAGAAATGGAAACCGAGCTTTATGTCGCACCGGTTGCAGCGGAAATCTTTATCCCGGAAGACAAGCGCCTGAGCCTGCTGCAGCTGAGCGAAAGCACCTGCAAGTGGCCAATTGGGGATCCGCTGTCGAAAGACTTCTATTTCTGCGGCCAGCATAGCCTTGAAAGCGGTCCCTATTGCGAATTCCACTCTCGCCGCGCCTACCATCAGGTCGACAAGAAGCGGCGCTGAACGACCACGAATTTGGGATTGGAAAGGCGCCTTCACGGGCGCCTTTATTGTTTTCTGCAGCCAAATGGCTTTACCGGCTAGCCTCACGCTCGGTTAGGCCCAGGGAGACACCGTGTGCTTGGCAGCATCGAAGAACACGACAGCACCTCAGTTGCATTGTGCGTCACCATCCTCAGGGCAGAAACACATCCACGCGCATGCCTTCGCCCGGCTTGCTCTTGATGCTCAACTGCCCGCGGTGGCGATTAACGATGTGCTTGACGATTGCCAGCCCGAGCCCCGTTCCCTTCTTCTTGCGGCTGGCATCAGCATCGATACGATAGAACCGCTCGGTCAGGCGCGGAACATGCTCGGGCTCGACGCCAGGGCCATGGTCGACCACTGTGACCTGATGAGTGTAACCCGGCCGCCCTGAGGGTGACAGGCTCAGTTCCACATACTTCCCATCCGCGCCGTACTTGACGGCATTCTCGAGCAAATTCTCGAACACTTCATAGAGCTGACCGCGATCGCCAATGGTCGTGGTCTGCCCCTCAAATAGCGCAAGCCGGATTTCGATATTTGCAGCCTTGGCCTGCATCATCAGGCCCTCGCGCACTTCACGCAACAGCCCTGCCAGATCGATGGTTCCCGATGGGCGCACATGCTGGTGCATTTCGATGCGCGAGAGGCTGAGCATGTCGTCGATCAGCTTGCTCATCCGCTCGGCTTGCCCACGCATGATGCCAAGGAACTTTTCGCGCGCGACCGCGTCCTTGGCCGCTGGCCCCAGGAGCGTATCGATAAAGCCCAAAAGCGACGCCAGGGGCGTGCGCAGTTCATGGCTGGCATTGGCGATAAAGTCCGAGCGCAGCGCATCGACGCGCTTCAGTTCAGTTAGGCTCTGGAAGGTCACGATAAGCTGGCGCTCTTCATCGTCGAACCAATCGATCCCGGGCCGCAGAAGCGGCGCCACGACGACCTTCTCCCAGGTCTCGGACGGCACGGTCTCGTGCAGTTCAACGCTCCGGCTCGCGCCTGTACGGTTGGCGATCTCGATCGCTTGCACCAGTTCGGGGTTGCGCATGGAAAAGGTCAGGGGATTGCCATTAATCAGCGCCGGAAACTGCCGCTCGGCGGCAGCATTGGCGTGTAACACCACACTGCGCCTGTCCAGCACCAGGCAAGGATCGACCAGGGCATCGGCAAAGATATTCATTGACGCAGGCGGCGCGGGCAGCGGGCGCTGCACCTCGACGGTTTTTGTAACCGTCACGACGCTCATGGGCAACACGGCAATTGCCGCGACAACAGCGAGAAAACCCAGAACACCGCCAATAGGGCTTAGATCGCCAAACAAAACCAGCGCCGCAAAGACCCCAAAAACGCCGGTTAGCAGACTCGCCTGCGCGACGATGCGGGAGAATGCAACGTTCAGGCGCGACATGGGCTGGTCGGAATTTGGCTGGTCCATCGGCTTTTGCGAATCAGAGGACTTGAAGGCCTCTTGTGCTCGAGTAGCCCGCTATAGCACGATGGATATGACAATGGAGCGACACCTGTGACCGACCCGTACGATAGCTTTGACATCGAAAACCCCGAACTTCCCAAAGCTATCAAGCAAAACGCCATGCAGTCAGGTGGCTATCCTTACAAGGATAAGCTCGATGGCGCGCTTTATGAAGCGCAGATGTATGAGTTGCAAAAGCAGCTGGTCATGCTGCAGGCGCATCTGGCTGTCAGTGGCGAGCGGGTGATGATTGTTTTTGAAGGGCGCGATGCCGCCGGCAAGGGCGGCACAATCAAGACCTATCTGGAAAATCTCAATCCGCGCTACAACATCATCGCGGCGCTGCCAAAGCCGAACAATCGCGAATCCACGCAATGGTACTTCCAGCGCTATGTCGATTGGATGCCGGCAGCAGGCGAGACGGTTCTGTTCGACCGATCCTGGTACAATCGCGCCGGGGTCGAGCGTGTCATGGGCTTTGCCACGCCTGAACAGACCGAGCATTTTCTTGAGGAAGCTCCTGAGTTCGAGAAGCGCATCACGCGCGACGGCATTCATCTTTTCAAGTTCTGGCTCTCGATCGGACGTGAAATGCAGCTCAAGCGCTTTCATGACCGGCGCCATGACCCTCTCAAACTATGGAAGCTTTCGCCAATCGACCTGGAGGCACTCGGTCAATGGGACGCCTATACCGAGGCCCGCGACGCCATGCTCGCCCGCACCGACAGTGCCCATGCGCCTTGGACCGCCATCCGCGCCAACGACAAGCGTCGCGGCCGCATCAACGTCATCCGGCACGTGTTGCATCACCTGCCTTTTGCCGGACAGGACAAGAAAGCCATCGGCGAGATCGATCCCAAGATCACCATGAATGCCAAGGATTTCCTCAAGCTGCACAAGACGGATTAAGGGCAGGCCTGCTCTAGCCGAACTTTTCGCGCCAGTACACCAAGCCATTGACAGTTTTGCCATTTCCCGACCTACTACCGTAAGCGTTAACTGATCGGTAAGCCGGATATCTTGGAGTCGAGCAGGCAAAAGTCCGTATTGGTGTCCAATGCGCGGGGGACCTCCCCCTTCGTCATCGTGTGTGATCACGCCTCCAACCGCATTCCTGAAAAATACGGCACCCTGGGATTGTCTCAGATCGAGCGCGTCAGCCATATCGCCTGGGACCCGGGCGCTCTGTCTGTCAGCCGCGCGCTCTCACAACAGCTCGATGCGCCGCTGGTGCAGTCGACGGTGTCGCGGCTCATCATTGATTGCAATCGCTCGCTCGACGCACCGGACTTGATCTGGACGTTGTCGGAAGCAACACGGATCGCCGCTAACGAAAACCTTGATCCTGACGAGCGCGATTTCCGCATCGCACATTTTCACCGGCCCTATCACGCTTCGATCGAAACGCTGCTCGAAGCCAGGCGCCATGCTGGCCAGGAAACGATCCTTGTTTGCATGCACTCCTTTACGCCGGTTTATCACGGCGTGCCGCGCCCCTGGCCTATCGGGCTCATCCATGGATTGGACCAGCGTTACACGCAGGCGCTCTACCAAGCGCTTAAAGCCAACGATCCGGACCTCAATGTCGGCTGGAACGAACCCTACGCCGCCCATAGCGGCGTGACCTTGACGCTGGAAAAGCATGGTGATGGGCGCGGCCTTGAAGCCACCATGATCGAAATACGGCACGACGAGATTCTCGAACCGGCTGGTGTGACCACATGGTCAAGCCGGCTGGCCCATTGTCTTGAGGCAGCACGTCTGGTGCGAAAAGAGGCAATGGCAGTCTAGCTTTTCACTGGGGCTTAAAACAGGGGGACGTGACTATGGCTGAGACGAAACGGGTCGGCAGTGTCGCTTATGCGACGCGCGACAAGGACTATTTCGAAAAGCGCGGCCTGCAACGCTATGCCGGTATCTGGTCGCTTTGGGCGCTGGGGGTGGGCGCGGTGATTTCCGGCCATTTTTCGGGTTGGAACTTTGGCTTCATGACAGGCGGCTGGGGCGGCATGGTTGTTGCCGCCGGTATCATCGCCATCATGTATCTGGGCCTTGTCTCCTCCATTGCCGAGATGAGCCCCGCCTTGCCGCACACGGGCGCAGCCTATTCCTTTGCCCGCACCTCCATGGGTCCCTGGGGCGGCTTCGTGACTGGGCTCTTCGAAAATGTCGAATACGTGCTCACTCCCGCGGTTATCGTGACGTTTATCTCCGGCTACTTCGGCTCGATCACCGGCATGGATACGGCGCTTTATCCGATCCTCTGGATCGTATTCTACGCGGTGTTCCTCGCACTCAACATCTATGGCGTGGCGCTGAGCTATAAAGTAACGCTGGTCGTCACCCTGATTTCGCTCGCCGTCTTGGCAGTGTTCTGGATTTCGGCGCTGGGCAACATGGATTTCGGTCGCTGGGCACTGAACATCGGTGTTGGTCCGGAAGGCCAAGCCATCGAACTGCCAGAAGGCAATGGCTCCTGGTTCCCCTTTGGCTTCTCCGGGGTGCTTGCCACCCTGCCTTTCGCGGTCTGGCTGTTCCTTGCCATCGAGCAGGTGCCGCTCGCGGCCGAGGAATCCGTCGACCCCAAGCGCGATCTACCCCGCGGTATCCTGCTGGGCTTTGCCACTCTCTTGATCTCTGCCTTCATGATCGTGCTGCTTAATCCATCGGTTGCCGGCGTCGGCAGCTTTGCGCTGGGGTCCTCGCTTGAACCATTGCTGGATGGTTTCCGCGCCATCTATGGTGACAGCGGCGCCGTCATCCTGGGCATCGTGGCACTCACCGGCCTTATCGCTTCGTTTCACACCATTCTTTACGCACAGGGCCGCCAGGTTTATTCGCTCAGCCGCGCAGGTTATTTCCCATCCGCGCTGTCGGTGACCCACCCGACCTACAAGACACCGCATGTCGCTATGGTTTCAGGCGCGTTGCTAGGTCTCCTTGTCATGCTGATCATCTGGTTTGCCAATGGCGGCGGCGGCTCCGGCGAGACGCAGCTAGGCGATGACATTATCGGCACGGTGCTGCTCAACATGGCCGTGTTCGGCGCAATGCTGAGCTACATCATGCAGGCCCTGAGCTTCATCATCCTGCGCCGCAACCAGCCCAACATCGAGCGGCCATTCCGCTCGCCACTGGGTATCCCGGGTGCGGTCCTGACCATCATCATCGCGACGGTGACCCTGTTTTACCAATTGCAGGACCCGAACTTCTTCCGTGGCGTGATCTGGGTCATCCTCTGGTGCGCGGTGGGTATCGTCTACTTCGCCGTCATCGGACGCAACAAGCTGATCCTGTCGCCCGAGGAAGAGTTCGCGCTCGAACACCGAGGTGATGCTGCCGTCGCTGCGGCGGTGGCGTCCAAGATCTAGCGCGGAGCATACCACGCACGCAGTGTCATTCCGGGCTCGACCCTGGGGCCCATCCTGAGATTCCAAGATGGATCCCGGATCAAGTCCGGGATGACACTGCGGGTGTGGATCATTTGTGCATACAACAAAAAGAACGCCAATGCCGTACACTCTTGCCGAACTCAAAAGCGATGTCGCTGCCGGCCAAATCGACACCGTCCTTGTCGCCTTTCCAGACATGCAGGGCCGCATGATCGGCAAGCGCTTCCAGGCCGAATACTTCCTTGAAGTCGCACACGACGAGACCCATGGCTGCGATTACCTGCTAGCCGACGACATCGACATGGAACCAGTCCCTGGTTACGAAGCGGCGAACTGGAGTAAGGGCTATGGCGATTTCGTCATGAAACCGGACTTAGCCACGCTGATGAAGGCGAACTGGCTTGAAGGCACGGCAATCGTCTTGTGCGACCTTTCCGACCACCACCATCACGAGCCTATCCCGCACAGCCCGCGCGCCATCCTCAAGCGCCAGATCGAGCGCCTCGCCGCCCTCGGCTACACCTGCAATGCCGCAACCGAACTCGAATTCTACCTCTTCGACGAAGACTACCGCACGATCAGCCGCAAGGGTCATGCCCATGCCCAGACCGCCGGCGATTACATTCAGGACTACCACATCTTCCAGACCACCAAGGAAGAAGGCATCATGCGCGCCCTGCGCAAGCATCTGCAGGCATCGGGCATTCCGGTGGAATCCTCCAAGGGCGAATGGGGCCCGGGCCAGGAGGAAATCAACGTCAAATATGCCGATGCGCTCACTATGGCCGACCGCCACGTGGTGCTCAAGAACGCCACCAAGGAAATCGCTTATGCGCAGGGCAAGGCCGTAACCTTCATGGCCAAATGGGCTTATGGACTCGCCGGCTCGTCGAGCCACATCCACATGTCGCTGGCCGACACCTCCGGCAAGCCGCTCTTTGTTGACGAAAACGACGCGCGCGGCATGAGCGATTTGATGAAGCATTTCATGGCCGGCCAACTCGCCTATGCGCGCGACATCACCTATTTCCTCGCCCCCTATATCAACAGCTACAAGCGCTTCCAGGCCGGCACATTTGCGCCCACCAAATCCATCTGGTCGCCCGACAACCGCACTGCCGGCTTCCGCCTCTGCGGTGAGCATTCTAAATCGATCCGCGTCGAATGCCGCATGGGGGGCGCCGACCTCAACCCCTACCTAGCCCTAGCAGCACTGATCGCCGCCGGTCTCAAAGGCATCGAAGACAAGCTTCCCCTGGAACCACCCTTTGTCGGGGACGCCTATGTCACAGAGCAATTGCGCGAAATTCCCAAGACGTTGCGCGAAGCGACCGACTATCTCCGGCGCTCGTCCATGCTGGAGGAAGCGTTCGGCCCTGAGGTCGTCTCCCACTACGTCCACACCGCCGAATGGGAACAGTTCGAATACGACCGACGGGTCACGGATTGGGAACTCAAGCGCGGGTTCGAGCGGAGTTAAGCCATGACCGAAACCGTCCAGATCATCTCCCCCATCGACAGCAGCGTTTATGCCGAGCGCCCGCTCGCCACAGCGGTCGAGATCGAGGCCGCAGTGATCCACGCCAAGGCCGCGCGTCATGCCTGGCACGAGACCACCATCCCCGAGCGGCAAAAGATCCTCACTCATTTCGTCGACGCCCTCCTCCTCATGAACGACGAAATTGTGCCGGAACTCGCCTGGCAGATGGGCCGCCCCGTCCGTTTCGGCGGCGAAAAGCGCGGCGTCGAGGAACGCAGCCGCTACATGATCGAGCTGGCAGCTTCGGCGCTTGCGCCCGTCGAGAAATCCGGCATGGAAGGTTTTACCCGCTTCATCACCCGCGAGCCGCTGGGCACCGTGATGGTGATCGCGCCCTGGAACTATCCGTTCCTAACCGCCGTCAACACCATCGTGCCCGGTCTGATGGCGGGCAATGCCGTCATCCTCAAGCATGCGTCCCAAACCCTGCTCGCCGGCGAGCGCTTCGCCAATGCCGCCGATAAGGCTGGTCTGCCATTGGGCTTGTTCCAGAATTTGGTTCTGGGCCACCACGATACAGAAAAACTGATTGGCTCCGGCGCCATCGACCACATCAACTTCACCGGCTCGGTCGAGGGCGGCCGCCGCATTGAAAAGGCTGCCGCCGGCACCTTCGCCACCCTGGGCCTCGAACTAGGTGGCAAGGATCCGGCCTATGTTCGCCCGGATGCCAATCTCGATCATGCCGCCGAAAATCTCGCTGACGGCTCGTTCTTCAATTCCGGCCAGTCCTGCTGTGCGGTCGAGCGCATTTATGTGCACGAGGCGGTCTATGACGGTTTCCTCGAGCGCTTCATCGATCACGCCAAAGGCTGGGAGCTGGGCAATCCGCTCGACCCCGACACCATCGTCGGGCCCATGGCGCGCGGCAACTTCGCGGATCATGTGCGCGGTCAAACCGACGAGGCGATCCGCTCCGGCGCCCAACGGCACCTCAACAATCGGCACGAACTTGACCGCCTCGGTTCGCCCTATCTTGCGCCCGAAGTGCTGACGGGGGTCAATCACCAGATGTCCGTCATGCGCGAGGAAAGCTTCGGCCCCGTGGTGGGCGTTATGAAGGTGGCCGACGACGCCGAAGCCATAACCCTGATGAACGACAGCCCCTATGGCCTGACGGCATCGATCTGGACCGAGGACCTCGACGCCGCCGCCAGTATCGGCGCCAAGATTGAAACCGGCACCGTCTTCGCCAATCGCTGCGACTATCTCGATCCGGCGCTGGTCTGGACCGGCGTCAAGGACACCGGCAAGGGCGGCGGCCTAAGCGAGATCGGCTACGCGAATTTAACTCAACCAAAGAGCTATCATTTGAAGCGGGTGTAATCACCGCCCTACCCCCCCCTCGCGATGTCATCCCGGCGCAGGCCGGGATCCATCCTGAGATACCAGAATAAACCCCAGACCTCGGGATGGATTCCGGCCTTCGCCGGAATGATTTAGTGGAGAGGGGAGCATGGAGGCCCAACATGACCAAAGCCAACTGGAACTACCCCACCGCCATCAAATTCGGCCCCGGCCGCATCGCAGAGCTCCCCGACGCCCTCAAGACCGCGGGCATCACCCGGCCCCTCCTCGTCACCGATTCCGGCCTCGTCAATCTACCCGTCACACAAAACACCATCCAGCTTCTCAAGAATGCTGGCATTCCCGTCGGGGTCTTTGCTGATGTCAAACCCAACCCGGTCGCTGCCAATGTGGAGGCCGGCATCAAGGTGCTGCGCGAAGGCGGCCATGATGGCGTCATCGCCTTTGGCGGCGGCTCGGGGCTCGACGTGGGCAAAGTCATTGCCTTCATGGCAGGCCAAACGCGACCCATGTGGGATTTCGAGGACATCGGCGACTGGTGGACGCGGGCCGATCCGGCCGGCATTTTCCCCATCGTCGCCGTGCCCACCACGGCAGGCACCGGCTCGGAAGTGGGCCGCGCAGGGGTCATTACCGATGAAACCACCCACACCAAGAAGGTGATCTTTCATCCCCTGATGATGCCCAAGGTGGTGATCGCCGATCCAGAGCTCACCGTAGGCATGCCGCGCTTCATCACAGTCGGCACCGGCATGGATGCACTCGCCCATTGCCTCGAGGCTTACTGCGCCCCCGGCTATCATCCGCTCGCCGACGGTATCGCCGTCGAAGGCATTCGCCTTGTGTTCGAGAACCTGCCCAAGGTGGTCCTTGATCCCAACGACGTTGAAGCGCGCGGTCACCTGATGAGCGCCGCGGCCATGGGCGCCACGGCGTTCCAGAAAGGCCTCGGCGCCATCCACGCCCTCAGCCACCCCGTGGGCGCGCTTTATGACACCCACCATGGCATGACCAATGCCGTCTTCATGCCCTACGTGCTGGTGGTCAACCGTCCCGCGATCGAAGCCAAGCTCGCGCGCCTTGCCGCCTACCTAGGCCTTGTGCCCACTTTCGAAGCCTTCCAGCACGCCATCATCGGCCTGCGCCTCCGGCTCGACGTGCCGCATACCCTGGCCGACTTCAAAGTTGATGGCGCCCAGCGCGAGCGGATCGGCGACATGGCGATTGTTGACCCAACAGCGGGTGGCAATCCGCTGGAGCTAACGCGTGACCGTGCACTGGAGATTTTTGACCGTGCCATGGAAGGCCGGATTTGAAACAAACAACAATGCCAGGCGTTTTGGAGAAAACTGGAGAGCTTCAATGCGCCTGCCAATCAGTGCGGCTTGCCTGATCGTTTTGACAGCTGCGGTCCCGGCACTGGCACATCACAAACCAAGCCACCAGATCCCGCCGGGTCAGGCAAAGAAATCCCTGCCTGCGGACATCGTGATCGGAGTACCCCTACCAGAGGTCGACAATGTGTGCCTGATCACCACGGAGAGCGCCGGTGACCCAATGGCTCCCATTGTTGTCACGGCCTGGCTGCCGAGCAACATTGCCGAGAGCAAGGCGGCAGAGGGTGAAAGCTTCATCATCTACCACCCCGACTTTAACTCCGAAGCGGGTTGTCTTGAATATTAGCTGGTGACGGTCCTGACCGTCTCCTTCACGCCCATTTCAAACAAGCTATCAAGGTGCGTCGCCACCGTTTCCCCGAACGCCTGGTTGCCTGCCAGGTCCGAACCGAATACCTCGGTCAGCCCCACCAGCCCTTCATACAGCGCCTCGGCATCGTCCCCAGCATCCGCCGCGATCGCCATCATGCGCATGGCGAGCGGATCGCGCACATCGATGTTTTCACCCTCCTCGTCGATGCCGACCACATAGCGCATCCAACCCGCCACTCCGAGTCCAAGCCGCTCAAACGACTGTCCCGCCTTGATGCGCTCCCGGATTGTGCCAAGCAGGCGCTGCGGCAGCTTTTGCGAGCCGTCCATGGCAATCTGCCAGGTGCGGTGTTTCAGCGCCGGGTTGCGGAAACGCTCCAGCAATTGATCGCGATAAGCGCCCAGATCCACGCCTGGCATGTCGAGCGTCGGCATGGCTTCTTCGGTCATCAGCGCATGCACCAGCTGGACGAAATCTTCGTCGCCCATCACGTCGGAGATAAATTCATACCCCGCCAGATATCCAAGATACGCCATGGTCGAGTGGCTGCCATTGAGCATGCGCAGCTTCATGCGCTCGAATGGCTCGACATCCTCAACCAGCTGCGCGCCGGCCTTCTCAAACGGCGGCCGGCCTTGCGGAAAATGGTCCTCGATGACCCATTGGGTAAAAGGCTCGGTCATGATCGGCCAGGCGTCATCCGCGCCGATCAATTCCGCGATCATGGTCCGGTCGGCATCCGTGGTGGAGGGCACGATGCGATCGACCATGGTGCCGGGAAATGCCACGTCATCGACCCATCGGCCCAGTTCCGGATCGCGCAGCTGGGCAAACTTGGTGACGATCCGCTTCACCGTCGCGCCATTGGACGGCAGATTATCGCAGCTCATTACCGCAAAAGGAGCAATCCCCGCCGCCTTGCGCCGCGCCAGCGCTTCCACCAGCATACCAGGCGCCGATTTTGGCGCTTGCGGATTTGCCAGATCATGGACGATGTCAGGATGGCGCCGGTCCAGTTCGCCCGTCGCCGGATCGTGGCAATAGCCTTTCTCCGTCACCGTCAGCGACACGATGCGGATCTGCGGGCTGGCCATCAGCGCCAGCAATTCCTCGCGCTGCTGATTGGCGTCGAGCACCTTAAGAATGGAGCCGATCACCCGTGGGTGGGTGCCTGAGGCATCCCGCACGGCAATGGTGAAGAGGCCATCCTGCGGCTCCAGCGCTTCCTTCGTATCGGGCCGGCGCAGGCTCGCGCCCACGATCGCCCAATCGGGATTGTCCTTGAGCAGATCATCGACATAAACGGCCATGTGGGCGCGATGGAATGCCCCGATGCCCAAATGTACGATGCCGGGCGCAACTTTCGTCCGGTCATAGTCCGGCACGCGAACCCCGGCAGGAACAGAGCTCAAGGTGGCGGCGCTCAAACGCGTCATGGCAGTCTCCGGGGACAAATCGCTCGGCACCATAATCGCTTCCGATCTTGTATGGAAGGCAGGTGACTTGCGAGCCGAAAGGCTTTACCGGCATAAGCTTGCGTAACGCAAGGGAGGGCACCGATTTGGCACAGCAGCGCTTCGTCAGCATCGGGGAATGCATGATCGAGATGAGCGGCGGCGAGGACCGGCAGTACCGGCTCGGCTATGCCGGCGATACGCTCAACACCGCCTGGTACATGCGCGCTCTGCTAGGGGAGGACTGGTCGGTAGATTATTTCACCGGCCTTAGCGAAGACCGCTACTCCAAGGACATCAAGGCGTTTCTCGAAGCGCACGATATCGGCACAAGCCATATCCGCAATGTACCCGGGCGCCGACCAGGCCTTTACATGATCCATCAGGAAGCGGGCGACCGCCACTTCACCTATTGGCGCGACACCTCGGCGGCAAAACTCCTGGCCGACGACAAGGACGCGCTTGCGAGTGCCGTCCAAGGCGCCAGCGTCGTGTACTTCTCAGGCATCACCCTTGCCATTCTAGCGCCGCGTGCGCGCGGGCGGCTCCTTGGCGCCGTCGTCCGAGCACGCGATGCCGGTGCCCGGATCGTGTTCGATACCAATATCCGCCCTGCCCTCTGGACCAGCCCGCGCGTCATGATGTCGGTCCTGACCGCCGCCGCGACGCTGTGCGACGTTGTGCTGCCGACCCATGGCGACGAAGCGCCGTTGTTTGGCGACAAGTCCATCGAGGACACGGCCGAACGCTATCTTGAACTAGGCGTCGCAGAAGTGGTCGTCAAGGACGGCGCCAATCCTGCGCTGATCGCCACGGCAACCGAACGCGTCACCATCGCGCCGCCCCCTGCCGCTAATGTCGTCGATGCCACTGGCGCCGGCGACAGCTTCAACGGCGCTTACCTTTCGGCACGCCTGGCCGGCAAGTCACTCCAGGAAGCCGCCGAAGCAGGTCATCGCGTAGCAGGTATCGTCATTGGTCAAAAAGGCGCGCTGGTGGACCCCAAGCTGCTGGCCCAAACGATCCCCTAAGCTCATCCCACCCCCGATGTCATCCCGGGCTCGACCCGGGATCCATCCCGGGATCTCCCCACAGCCGCCAGGTGGATCGTCCCAACCACCTCAAGATGGGCCCCGGGTCGAGCCCGGGGTGACATCGTGGGTGTGGAAGCCTAAGTGACCTCAAAAACCCCGATCCCCCTGCTCCGCTATATACGCCAATTCCTCAGCCGTGCTCTCCCGGCCGAGCGCCTTGTTGCGGAACGGAAACCGTCCGAACCGCCGGATGACCTCGTGATGGCTGCGCATGTAGTCGAGCTGCTCGGCATCCCCGAGCCTCTCATAGAACCCAACACCCTCGTCCTGAATCACGAGTGACTCAGCATGCATGAACGGCAGGTAGAAAAACGCCCGGCGCACTGGCTCGACCGCCTCGTCAGCACCTTGGGCAATCGCCTCCTGCGCCAGCACCAGCGCCATCTTGTCCTGCGCGAAGGCTTCAGCGGATCCGCGCAGGAGCTGTCGTGAAAACTGATCGAGCACGATGATCTCGGCCAGCCGACCTTCGGCCGTCCCGCGCCAGCGCCAGGCTTCGCCACGCGCGACATGAGGGTGGGTCTCGCCGAATTCGCTCGCCAGCCGGGCATCGAACTCCGCCTTGCCGCCGAACCAATCGTCCTTGTCGTGCTCGACGCACCAGAACTGGATCACTTCCTCAGCTGTTCGCATTTCCACCCCCCTAGACAGTGATGATCGCCTTGATCAGCCCGCTGCGCTCATGCGCCCAGCGTGGCAGATTGACTGGCACGTCATCAAGGCTCGTTGCGTGGGTGGCGAGCCGGTCGGTCGGCACCTGGCCGTTGCGGACGGACGCCATGACATGGTCGAAATCCTCGCGCGTGGCATTGCGCGAAGCGCGGATGGTCAGCTCGCGCCGGTGGATTTCAGGATCCTCCCAGGCCAGCGTGCCCTTGACCACCCCGACCAGCGTCAGCGCCCCGCCATTGCGGCAATAGCCCACCGCCTGGTTCATCGCGGGAATGGCGCCTGTTGCGTCGAGCACCGCATCGAAGCCTGTGCCCATCTTTTCCTTGAACGCCGCCCCCTCGCGCTCGTCGAGCCCCACGGCTTCAAAACCAAATCCGCGCGCCGCTTCCAACTTGTCGGCTGCCGCATCCATGATCGTCACATCCGCTCCGGCAATCCGCGCAAAAAATGCGGCCCCGAGCCCGATCGGTCCGCCACCCACCACCAGCACGCGCCAGCCCGGCTTAATCTCGGTCCGCCGCACGGCATGGGCACCAATGGCAAGGAATTCCACCATGGCCGCGTCACGCAGGCTCAGCCCTTGGGCTATATAAAGATTAGCCGCGGGGAGGACGATTTCTTCCGTCATGCCGCCATCGCCATGCACGCCGATCACCGTCAGCGTTTCGCAACAATTGGTCTTGCCTTCCAGGCAGGCCGGGCATTGGTAGCAGGGCAGATAGGGGTTGATCACCACGGGATCGCCGTCCGCCAGATCCTCGGCGCCATTGGCATCCAGCACCACTCCGCTCAACTCATGCCCCATAATGCGGGGATACTGCAGGAACGGGTGCTTGCCTTCGAAAATGTGGTAGTCCGTGCCGCAAATGCCGATATGGCGGATGCCGACGCGGACCCAGCCCTCCTTGAGCTCCGGCTTGGCAACATCGATCAGCGCCAGTTCACCTGGCGCGGCGCAGCTGATGGCCCGCATGAAACGTCCTCTCGATCACTAATCGGTAGGACTAACATGTTAGTTACGCACTGACTACAATCTTGACGCGATTGCCAAAGGGATCCTGCGTTTCCACGCCCCGCTCGATCTCCAACAATGGTCCGCCAGCTGCTGCCAGCCGCGTCTTGACCCCATCCAGAGTAAGAGCATCCGGCACGACGATCGTGAACCAGCGCAGCCCGGCGGAACCCGCCGAGGGTAGCCCTGCATTGGGTCCCGACCAGATGTTGAACGCAATTGTGTGGGGCATGTAATCGAGCCCGACATCGCCCATCCCAAACGAGGTGATTAGCAGGAAGCCCGCAAAGCCAATGACGTCGCGGTAAAAGTTCATCGCCAGGCCCAGATCGTTGACGTGCACATGGACATGCCCAATGCGCGTGCCGGCCGGCATGCGGGCTTCGAGCACTGGCGCCGGCCCGAGTTCAGCCAACAGGCCATTGAGGTCGATTGGCTCGCGCCCTGAATGCGCCGTTCCGTCAGCCGCCACGGCATAGGTCTGGCCCTTGTCGGGATCGCCTAGCGAACCGCGCCAAGGGGTTTCGAAGGTGATCTCTATGCCGTTGCCATCGAGGTCCCAAAGGTAAATGGCCTCGCTCACCAGATGATCGGTCGGCGAAATTCGCACATTCTGCTGCAGCGCGCGCACCGCCATCTGCGCCAAGGCCGCACGGGTCGGCACATGAATGGCGACATGATAGAGGCCAACCGAGCGCGGCACTACAGGGCGCACGGCGCCCGTTTCAAGCACGATCAGCGGCTCGCTACCCGCACCCAGCGTTAGCTCATTGCCCGCTTCACCGATGATATCCAGCCCCACTACATCCTGCCAGATGGCGAGCGCCTTGGCACGGTCGGTCACCGCCAGATGCACCGGCCCGAGCCTGGTGCTCAACGGCAGGATCGGCTTGGAACGGACATTGGTTTGTATGGATGCATCGATCACGATGGCCTCCTTTGGAGTGTGATCGAGATATAGCCCAGCCACAGCAGGAGACCATCAACCCAATGGCGAAGGCATTGTTCGCCAAAGCCGGGGCAATCAACTCGCTTTCCCCCGCGCAGCTTTCGTGCTGAACTCCCCTCGGGTTCTGGGGAGGACATCATGAAGCTCAAGATATTACTCGTCGCGGCCGCGATGCTGGCTAGCACAGTCGCGACCATGGCCAATTGCTACGAAGATATCGGGTGTGATGACAGCGAGTACTTCTCGCGCAACGATCTGCGCCGGTTGAGCTGTCAATCGCTCTGGGAAGTGCGCAACCTCATCTACCAGCAAAACGGCTACTGCTTTTCCACCCGCCGGGCCCAGCAGGCCTTCGGCAATGACGGCTGCTACATCACCAAGCAGAGCCAGGTCCGGCTCAACGCTTTCGAGCGCGAAAACGTCGCCCGGATCGTGGCCGTAGAAAGCGCCAAGGGGTGTAGCTGAGAAACCCTCACCTAAGCCACCAGCCCCTTGGTCAGCTCCAGCGCCTGCCGTTCGAACAGTCGCCGGTAGATACCACCATTGAGCCGGATGAGCGCATTATGGTCGCCCTCTTCCACGATCCGCCCTTTGTCGAACACCAGGAGCCGGTCCAACGCACGCACCGTTGAAAGCCGGTGCGCTATCACCAGCGTCGTACGGCCCACCATCAGGCGCTCCATCCCTTGCTGGATCTGCACCTCGCTCTCGCTATCGAGGCTCGATGTCGCCTCATCCAAAATCAGCACCCGCGCATTGGCCAGGAACGCCCGCGCAATCGCTACGCGCTGCCGCTCGCCGCCCGACAGCTTGACGCCCCGCTCGCCCACCATGGTCTCGTAACCCTTGGGGAGACGCGCGATGAAGTCATGCGCATTGGCTTGCACAGCCGCCTGCTCGATCTCCGCGCGCGACGCACCAGGCCGGGCATAAGCAATGTTCTCGGCCAGTGTGCGGTGAAAAAGGATCGGCTCCTGCTGCACGATGGCGATCTGGCCGCGCAAACTGGACTGTTGAAAGTCGGCGATGTTCTGCCCATCAATGGTGATTGAACCCGAATTCACGTCATAGAGCCGCTGGATCAGCTTAACGAACGTCGTCTTGCCCGAGCCGGAATGCCCCACCAGACCCACCCGCTCACCCGGTGCGATGCGCACCGAAAAGTCACGGTAAAGCGGGCTCGTGTGCGAGCCATATTGGAATGTCACATGATCGAACGCGATTGCCCCCGCACCAATGCGGATCGGCTTGGCGCCTGGCTTGTCCTCTATCCCAAAGGGCTGCCGCTCCAGATCGACCAGTTCTTCCATGTCGTTAACCGAGCGCTGCAGATTGCGGATATGCTGGCCCACGTCGCGCAAATGGCCTTGCAGGACGAAGAACATGGTCAGAACGAACGTGATGTCCCCTGGCGTTGCCGCGCCAGCCCGCCACAGCAACAGCGCCGTGCCCAAAATTGCCGCTTGCATCAGGGCCATCATGATGCCCTGCGCACCACCATTGAGTGTGCCGCGCTGCCACACCCGCCGCGTCCGCTTGCGCCACTTGCCAACGACGCGATCAAGGATCGTCTCTTCGCGCGTTTCGGCGCCGAAAGCCTTGACCACCGTGTTGCAACTGACCGCATCGGCAAGCGCGCCGCCCATTTTGGTGTCCCAGGCATTGGCTAAGGCACCGGCAGGCGCGACAAAGGCCACCGAAAGCCCGACTGTCACCGCGACATAGATCAGCGAACCGACACCCACGACGAGCCCCATTACGGGCCATGCCAAGCCCAGGATCACCGTGGCGCCAACCAGCATCACCAGCGACGGGAGCAAGGCGATCAGCAGCGTGTCGTTGAGCAAGTCGAGCGCGCCCGAGCCGCGCGTGATCTTGCGCACGGTCGAGCCGGCAAAGCTATTGGCATGCCAGTCGGTCGAGAACCGCTGCACCCGGTGAAAGGCGTCCGCGATCACGTCGTTCATGATCTTGAGCGTGAACGTGATCAGGTTGAAGAACACGAACTGCCGTAGCACCACCGCGCCAACATAGAGCGCTGCCATGGTCAGGAATGCGGAAACCGCCGGTACCCAGAATTGCTCGCTCTGCCCGCTGCCCGACGCTACTGCGTCGACCAGCCGGCCGGCAAAGATCGGGCTCAGCGCATCGGCCAGCGTTGCTGCCAGCACCAAAAAGCCGATCAGTGCCGCTCGGATGGGCTGCTTGCCCCAATGGCGGAACGTGAAGCCCAGCACATGGCGAAACGCGTCGGCACGAAACAAGGGTTTATTACGACTCATGGATTGCAGCCTGGTTCCGTTATCCGGCAACCGGCCCTCGTGAAGGAGAAATTTGAAGGCACAGCCGCAACGGAATTAGCGAAAAAGCGATCCGTCAGATCAAAACCGGCTGTGATGAAACCGCTGCGGCTCCCTAAGGGCGAGCCGCGGATGGCGAAAACCTAAAGTCGAGGTTTGCCACACACGGGAAGCTCGATGAATGCTGCCATACAACGCCTCCCTTGTTGCTGATCTGAAGCGGTGGCGAAGTTGTAGCCAAACAAGTCCAGCTTGCCAACCCCGGTGATTCACGGAGGGGTGAGATTGTTGCAGGCGATAGCCAGGTAAGTAGAACTCACCCCCCGCGTCCATCAAATGGCTCCCTTCACCGCGCTTGCCCTCGGGCTCGACCCGAGGGTCAGGTCCCAGAGCCGCAAATGCTCTGTTTGGGGCTGCCCGAGTGGTGAGAGGGCCAGACACGTAGTGCTTTCGCTGCACACTTACGGCGCAAATACCGTCACCGCACCCGGCCTGATCTTGAAGTGCGCAGGCGTCTCCGTCACGATATCTCCATCGGTATTGATCAGCCGCGGCTCGCGGGTGCGAATATCGAATTCCTGGCTCTTGGCCGTCCGCACCTCGTTCCAGGCGCCGTGCTGCCCACGCCGGAAGGCGCCCAGCCGCAACCCAAACTTCCAAACGTTCTTCATTTCGAGACTATAAAGATCAAGGTGCTCGTCATCGATGCTCGCGTGCTCGTGGATCACCGTGCCTCCGCCATAATGCACGCCATTACCGACCGCGATCTGCAGTGTCTTGACCGTCACCGAGCCGGCATCGCTGATGATCTCCGCCCGGAACGGCCGGGCCGCCGCAAGCACGCGCAGCGCACCGAACGCATAGCCGAGCTTGCCCCAGCGCTTCTTCGCCTCCGGTGTCAGCCCGCGTGCCAGATCGGCGCTGAGACCAAGGCTCGCCACGTTGAAAAACGGATGACCATTGACTTCACCCAAATCGATCTTGCGCTGGTTGCCCGCTAGAATAACTTCGGCTGCCTTCACCAGATCGTCGGGAATATGGAGCGTGCGGGCCAGATCATTGGCTGTGCCCATGGGCAAGATGCCCATCGGCAGATCGGTTTCGAGCACGCCCTTGGCGGCAGAGTTGATCGTGCCGTCACCGCCGCAGACGATCACCAGATCGGCTTCGTGACGTCGCCGCGCGATATCGGCCGAGACCTCGTCCGGCGTTTCGAACCGTTCGACGACCACGTCGATGCCGCCCCGCTCCAGCCGCGCGATCACGGGCTCCAGCGCCGCAGTGCCGCGCCGGGCTTTAGGATTGACCAGCATCAGCCCGCGCCGTCTGCTGGGAAGGGCCGCTGCTTTAGATGTTTGGGGCGTTTCTATCATCATTGCCGTAGATGGACTGCCCCGGACCGGGGAGCAAGGTTGTTTCACATTACTATTTGGTAGGACCGGGGCCGCGCGGCAGAGATTTTTGCATGAGCGGCTGACAATAGGCGCAAAGCGGAGATAGGCTCCGCCCAATGATTCAAACAACAGAGTTAAACCAATGACCAATTCGCCCATCGATCCCGTCAAGCTCGACAAGCTGGCCCAGGTCGCCATCAAGGTCGGGCTGCAGCTTGCCGAAGGGCAGGATCTGGTAATGACCGCACCGATGACCGCAGCCCCGCTGGTGCGCCGCATCACTGAACACGCCTACAAGGCCGGCGCCGGTCTCGTGACCACGCTCTATTCGGACGAGGAGGCAACGTTAGCCCGCTACAAATACGGCAACGACAAGAGCTTCGACAAAGCCGCCGGCTGGCTTTATTCGGGCATGGCAGAAGCCTTCAAGAACAATGCGGCACGCCTCGCGATCTCGGGCGACAACCCGATGATGCTGGCCGGCCAGGACCCAGACAAGACCTCGCGCGCCATGCGGGCCAATTCGGCCGCCTATAAGCCTGCGCTGCAGTTGATCACCGGGTTCGACATCAACTGGAACATCGTTTCCTATCCAACGCCTGCCTGGGCTAAGCTTGTCTTCCCCGAAGACAGCGAAGACGTTGCCGTCGGCAAGCTGGCTGACGCGATCTTCAAGGCATCGCGCGTAGACCAGGACGATCCGATTGCCGCCTGGAAGGAGCACAATGCTAACCTCAAGTCCCGCTGGACTTGGCTCAACGGCAAATCGTTCTCCGCCCTCCACTACACCGGGCCCGGCACCGACCTCACCGTCGGCCTCGCCGATGGCCACCGCTGGAAGGGCGGAGCCTCGGAAGCCAAGAACGGCATCACCTGCAATCCCAATATTCCGACCGAAGAGGTCTTCACGACGCCTCACCGCATGCGGGTTGATGGTTATGTCGCCGCCACCAAGCCGCTCTCGCACAATGGCGCCCTGATCGAGGAGATGCAGGCGCGCTTCGAAGGCGGAAGGCTGGTGGAGCTCAAGGCTTCCAAGGGTCAGGACATCTTCAACAAGGTGCTCGACACCGACGAAGGCGCCCGCCGCCTCGGCGAAGTGGCTCTCGTGCCGCATTCCTCGCCGATCTCGGCTTCTGGCATCCTGTTTTTCAACACGCTTTACGATGAAAACGCGTCCTGCCACATCGCGCAGGGCCAGTGCTATTCGGACTGCTTCGTTGGCGGCAAAGACCTCTCCCAGGAGCAGATCAATGCCCAAGGCGGCAACACGTCCAACATCCACATTGACTGGATGATCGGCTCCGACAAGATCGACATCGACGGCGTCCATGCGGATGGCACGACCGAGCCGGTCATGCGCAAGGGCGAGTGGGCCAACTAGGGCATTACGAGGGAGAACAGTGCATGAAGACAGTTATCGCAACTTTATGCCTGGTCGCCCTGGCGCAACCTTGCCTCGCCCAGACCGTTACAGACACCGATTTCGTGATCAAAGTTCCTGATGGCAAAGGAGGCATGATCGTCGAGAGCGGAACGGTCGTGCCCCTATCAGCTAGCGCATGCTACGAATGGCGTGTCCGTCTCAACAAGACCAAGGGCGATGTAACAGCCACTGAAATCTTTCGTTTTCCAAAAGCTCCACTAGATTGGGGCACCGTTGAAGAGATGACGTTTTCCGAAGACGAGCGCGTAGGAACAAGTCAGCTGCGGCTGTCACCCGTCGACAATTGGATCTCCAATGAGCGATGCGTTTTGGATGGCGATCCAGCGGGCAGCCATAGCTTCGAAGTGCGCGCCTTCGGCAAGCTGTTGCACAGGTTTTTGTTTGAAGTTCAAGATTTCTAGTCAGCAGAGCGGCTGCAGATACCCATGGGCCTAGCGCGGCTTTCCTATCGGCTGATCTTTACTTTCGCCGCCATCGTCCTTCTGGTCAGCGCTGGCTTGGCCCTCGATGTCTGGCGGTTCGGCGGGTACACGGCGCCGGTGAAAGCGGACGCGGCTCTCGTGCTGGGCGCAGCTGTTCTGGGTGACGAACCTAGCCCTGTCCTTGCCGAACGCCTGCGCCACGCGCAGGAGCTGTATCGCAACGGCGACGTCGGCATAATTGTCGTCACCGGCGGGCGCAGCCCTGAGGATGATCTGAGCGAAGCCGCAGCTAGTCGTGACTGGCTTGTTGGCGAGGGCGTGCCGGCAGGCGACATCATCCTTGAGGATCAATCGCGCACCACACTTGAGAACTTTTCCCTCGCCAAGCCGGTGCTGGAACAGGCTGGTATTCGGGACGTGCTCATCGTGTCAGACCCGCTCCATATGCGGCGCGCCATGCTGATCGCCGAGCGCAACGGCATTGCCGCAGCCTCATCCCCTACCCCCACCAGCCGCTATCGCAGTTGGGACACCACTCTGCCCTTTCTTGCGCGGGAGGTCTGGTTCATGGGGCAATATCTGGTCACCGGGCTCTAGGCCGTCCAGCCGCCATCGATGATGTGGATCTGTCCCGTCGTATAGGTGGCGCCCGCAAGATAAACCGCCAAGTCGGCAACCTCTTCCGGCTGTGCAATACGTCCGATCGGCTGGCGAGCAATGAAGGCCTTCTTGGCCGCTTCGAAATCACCCGTGGCATGCCAGCGTTCATGCAGTGATGGCGAGTCCACCGTGCCGGGGCAGATGGCATTGACCCTGATACCCTGCGCTGTGAAATCGGCGGCAATGGACTTGGTCAATCCGATCACCGCAGCCTTGCTGATGGTGTAGGCCGCGCGGTTAGGCACGCCCTTCACTGAACTGGCCACTGTCGCCATGTTGATGATGGCCCCGTCCTTGCGCTCCAGCATCTGGGGCAGCACCGCTTGAACGGTTCGCACCTGCGCCCTGACATTTAGGTCGAGTGCGAAATCAAGGTCCTTGTCGCTCATCTCGAGCACACTGCCCGAATGCACAACCCCGGCGCAGTTGAACAGCACATCGATGCGTCCGATCTCGCGAACGGCGGTTGTCACCGCCTCGGCTGACAGGACATCAAGCACGCGCGTAGTCACGCCGTCGGTGCCGTCCAGTTCACCTAGCTTCTGTGCATTGACGTCGGTGGCGATCACCTTGGCGCCCGCTCGGACGAAAGCCTCGACCGATGCCCGGCCGATGCCTTGGGCGGCGGCAGTGATGAGGACTATTTTTCCGTTGAGGTCGGCCATTTTTGGTTCCTGTTTCAGGCGTGTGCTGCCCTTTTAACGTGATGCGTGCGAAGTGTCACTGTCACGGGTAACAGTCTGCTAGCATTTGGCTCCGATGCGCTACACCGCATTGAATGCTATGTGACACCCAAAACGTGCGGGAGAACGGCTTTTGCGCATACTCGATACCCATCTCCACCTCGTCTATCCCGAGCGCTTCACCTATCCCTGGCTCAGCGGCGCACCGGCGATCAACCGCTCATGGAGCGTCGAGCAGTACTTCGCCGAAGCCTTGCCGCTGGGAGTAGAGTCGGCTCTCCACATGGAGGTGGACGTCGCCGAAAGCGACATGATGGCAGAAACGGAGTTTGTCCTAAGCCTGCCCCGTGTTGTCGGCGCAGTAGCCGCTTGTCGCCCGGAGCAGACCAATTTTGTTGAACATGTTGAGCGACTTAGCGAACTTGCCCACGTCAAAGGCGTCCGCCGCATCCTGCACCAAGCACCGGACGATCTTAGTCAGTCCGACCTCTTTATCGACAATGTCCGTCGCCTTGCCGACTATGATCTGAGCTTTGATCTGTGCCTACGGGACGATCAATTGCACCTGGGCCAGATGCTGGCCGAGCGTGCACCGGATGTCACCTTCATCCTTGATCATTGCGGCGTGCCCGACGTCACCGGCCGCGGGCTCGATCCGTGGCGCGAGAACATCACCCGCTTCGCCAAGCTGCCGAACATCTATGCCAAAGTTTCTGGAATTGTCGCTTATTCCGGCGCTGACTGGAATACCGACACGATCCGCCCTTACGTCGAGCACATCATCGAAAGCTTTGGCTGGGATCGCGTCATCTGGGGCTCCGATCACCCTGTCGTAACATTAACCGGCTCCCTCACCCGCTGGGTCGAGGCCACTCGCGAAATAATCAAAGGTGCGAGCGAAGAAGAGCAAGCCAAACTTCTCCACGGCAATGCCGAGCGGGTTTATAAGGTCTAACAAACAGGGCCTAGTAAGCCGCCGTTAAGAATCTCTCCTGCGGGGATAAAGGGAACAAGATGAACATCAGCGCCGATCGTATCGCCGTCTCCACCTGGTCGCTGCACCGGCTTCTGGGCACCACCTATCCGCACGACCTGACTACGCACGAGATCGGCCCCATGCAGGAAACCTATGGCGAGGGCGAGGAATCCCTGCTCGGCCTGCCATCCGTGCTCGCTAATCATGGCTATCATCGGTTCGAAATCGTATCGTTCCACCTGCGCAGCCGCGACCCAATCTATCTCGCCGAATTGCGCGACCAGTTACGGATCGCCAACGTTCGGCTGCAAACGGTGCTGATCGATGCCGGCGATATCACCCACCCCGAGCATGGCGCCCGCGACCAGCGCTGGATTGCTGGATGGATCGAAACGGCAAACGAACTCGGTGCCGACCACGCTCGCATTATCGCCGGCAAACAGCAGCCAACGCCCGAAACCCTGGACCGTTCTGTAAGAGCGCTGCGGGAACTGGCCGATGGCAATGCCGGCTCGAGCGTCCGCCTCGTTACCGAGAACTGGTTCGACCTGCTGAGCGAGCCCGAGCACGTCCACCACCTCCTTGACCGCTTGGAAGGCCGCATCGGCCTTCTGGGTGATTTCGGCAATTGGATCGGACCCACCAAGTACGATCGCCTCCGCTCCATCTTCAGCCGCGCGGAGCTATGCCACGCCAAAGCCGGCTTCATCGATGGCGATCTGGACGAAGCCGACTATGGCCAGTGCGTGCGCCTTGCTGAAGAAGCAGGCTACGAAGGGCCCTACACGCTGATCTTCGATAGTGAGATCCCAAGCGAGTGGCATGGTCTAGCCAGCGAGCGCAATTTCATCACCGCGCTCCAGACCGCTTAAGGCAGTTGTTAACTCAACCGGCGCAGATTGGCTAAATGCCTAACCGCGCCGCAAAAACCGCGTCGACCCGCGCTGCTCGTCTGCCCCGGACAAGCACCATGCTGGCGCGCGTCCTTGATTCTGCGGCATTGGGCATGCTCGTCTGCGGGCTGGACGGACAGATCGTCTACACCAATCACGCCATGTCGGAGCTCTTGGGGCAAGATATCGAGACCGGCACCAATTTGCTGGAGCTCATTTATCGGGATGATAGTGGCGCTGGTCACCTGCAATTGCAACGGCTAATGCGCGGCGAATCCGTTCAATACCGTGGCGAACACCGCTTTTGCCATGCCGATGGCAATCCCATCTGGGTTTTAGTTGCCGCGTCTGTTGTTCCGGTTGAAAATGGAAGCGAGCCCGAACTAGTCGTCGTTCAGGTCAGCAATATCGAGCTACAGAAGCGTGCTGAAGAGGCGCTGATCCAAACGGAAAGCCGCTGGAATTTCGCTCTTGAAAGCGCCCGTCAAGGCGTGTGGAATCACGACACTCGGACCGATGCCATGTTCTACTCGCGGGCTTGGCGGGTCATGCGCGGCATGGCGCCGGATGAGGCCGTTCCAGCCGATCATCATGCGCAATGGCTGAGCCGCATTCACCCTGATGACCTGCCAAGAGTAAAAGCCAATCTCAAGCGCCAGGAAGAGGGCGATGAGAGTTTGGACTCACTTGAATACCGGGAGCGCCGCCCTGACGGCAGTTATGTCTGGATCTTGAGCCGCGGCAAGCCGGTCGCCTGGGACGAAGACGGCAACGTGCTCCGGGCACTTGGTACGGACACGGACATCACGCACCTCAAAACCATCGAACAGGAGCTGGCCGAAGGAAAGGAGCGGCTCCGGGTCACGCTCGACTCAATCGCAGACGGCATGATCTCGACCGACAAGACTGGCCATGTCGTCTTCATGAACCCTGCAGCCGAACAATTGACAGGTTATCGCCTGGAAGAAGCCAAAGGCCTCGAGGTGCGTACGATCTTTGCCTTGCGTGATGGTCTAACCGGCGAAAAGAAGGAATGTCCGGTCGCCATTTGCCTTGCGCAAGATGATACGGCGCATCTCGACGATGATATGCTGCTGGTCGCGCGCACCGGCTACGAACGCGATATCAGGTGCACCGCCGCGCCTGTCCGAACACCGGCTGGGCAGTTGAGCGGCGCTGTTCTGGTGTTCCAGGACGTCACGCAAAGCCGTGCTATGCAACGGCAATTGGCTCATTCGGCCAATCACGATGAGCTGACCCAATTGCCGAATCGAGCAGCGTTCGACCGGGCGCTGAACGGCGCTATTGCCGCGACGCGCGATGGGCTGCGGAGTCACTGCCTGCTGTACATCGACCTCGACCGGTTCAAGCCGGTCAACGACACGGCGGGCCATGCCGCGGGTGATGAATTGCTGCGACAAGTGGCCCAGACCATCCGCACCGCTTGCCGCGAGCACGACATTGCGGCCCGTATCGGCGGCGATGAATTTGCTGTGCTGCTGCAGGATTGCGGCCGGACTTTCGGGCAGTCCATCGCCGATCGAATTGTGCGTGCTATTGGCTCGCTCGAGTTCAGCTGGACCGGACGCCGTTATCGCATCGGCGCCAGTGTCGGGCTGACCCAGGTCGGCTCGCAGCCATCCTCGCCCCTTGGGTTCATGGGCGAGGCCGATGCAGCATGTTACGCTGCCAAGGCTGCCGGGCGAGGCATTGCCATTGCCTTTGGGGATCTCTGAGAAGCTATCGCAGTGGCTTAAGACCGGCCAGCAGCGTCGGCAGCAGCTCGGTTACGGTTGGATGAATGTGCATGGTTTCCATCATCGCCGTGTAAGGCGTTCCCGCGACCATTAACTGCAGCAAAGAATGGACCACCTCGTCGCCGCCGATCCCCAGGATTCCAGCACCAAGGATGTGCTTGGTGTTTGCGTCGACCAGCACTTTCATGAGGCCCTGCGTTTCGCCGCGTTCCTTTGCGCGCGCCACCTTGCTCATGGGCATTGTCGCCATCAGCGCCGGCTTGCCCGATTTGCGCACTTCGGTCTCGCTCATGCCGATGCGTCCAAGGGGCGGGTCGATGAAAAGCCCATAGACCGGCACGCGATTGGCGACCGACCGCTGACCGCCATCGATAACGTTGTCGGCCACGATCTCGAAATCATTGTAGGACGTGTGCGTCCAAGCGCCACGGCCATTGACGTCCCCCATGGCCCAAATTCCTGCAATCTTGGTGCGTAAATGCTCGTCAACAGGAATGAAGCCCTTCGCGTCGGCTTCGAGACCCGCCGCTGCCAGCTTGAGGTCAGCCGTATTTGGAGTGCGTCCAAGAGCGACGAGCAGGTGTGAACCCTCGACAGACGCCAGCCGCGATCCAGACTTAAGCGACAACAGCACGCCATGTCCCGCCTTAGCCACCGCCTCTATCGTCGTGTTGAACAAGAAGGTCACGCCTTCAGCGGCTAGGATCGAGCGTATTGCTTCGGAGATGTCATCGTCTTCCCGGCTGGCAGGGCGCGGACCGCGCTCGATCACAGTTACCTTGGCTCCGAACCGGGCATACATCTGCGCGAATTCAAGTCCGATATAGCTGGCGCCGGCAATGATCAGATGCCCGGGCAGCGTGTCGAGCTCCATCATCGACGTGTTGGTCAAATAGGGCACGCTGGAGAGCCCGGGCCAGGGTGGAATGGATGCCTTGGCACCGGTGTTGATAAAGATTTGTGGCGCTGTGAGAATGCGCTGCCCAACCTTGATCTCGGCCGGCGATACAAAGCTGCCTTCGCCCGTGACGTATTCGAGGCCAGGCAGGCTACCGAGCCATTCCGTGAGGCTTTGAACGGATGCGCCGACGACCTTGTCCTTGCGCGCTTTGACGGCTTTCATATCAACGCTAACAGGGCCGGCCAGCTTGACACCAAACTCAGCGGCATGCCGCGCCGACCATGCGGCCCGAGCGCTGGCGACCAGCGTCTTGGTCGGTGTGCAGCCATCATTGACGCAAGTGCCGCCCAGATGCTCGCGTTCGATCAACGCAACTTTCTTTTTTTCGCCAGCAAGCCGCGCAGCAAGAAATGGACCGGATTGCCCGGCCCCAATGATGATAGCGTCGAATTGCTCTGACATGCTTGCCCCCAAGATTGCCATCGGATTGTATGTGGCCGGCCGGTCCTGCGCCAGCCAGCTTGCTGTTGGCTACTCGATATTGGCGACCGGGATGACCCGAGGCATGCGGTTCCAGGCGTCGAGGGCGGCGATTTTGTATGCTTCGGCAAGGGTGGGATAGTTAAAGGCGTTCTCGACGAAATAATCGAGCGTACCACCCAGATTGAGCACGGCCTGTCCGATATGGATCAATTCGGTGGCGCCCTCGCCGACGATGTGCACGCCCAATAGCTTACGGTTATCGAGCGAGAAGATCATTTTCATCATGCCAGACTGCAGGCCCATGATGTGGCCACGCGATGTTTCGCGGAACCGGGCAACGCCGTTCTCATAGGGGATGCCTTGGGCTCGCACCTGCTGTTCGGTAAGCCCGACCGTTGAAATCTCCGGCACGGCATAGATGCCGTAGGGGAAGAACTCCGGTGCCGGCGGCATGGGCGCGCCGCAAGCATGGAGCGCCGCGATCCGACCCTGCTCCATCGAAGTTGAGGCCAGCGAAGGAAAGCCAATTACATCGCCTGCCGCATAGATATTGCGCACATTGGTCTGGAAGGTCACCGGGTCGACTTTAAGCCGGCCTCGGTCGGCTGGCACGATGCCGCAGTTCTCAAGACCCAAGCCTGCGGTCGCGCCGGACCGCCCCGCTGCATAGAGCAGCATATCAGTGCGGATGCGGCGGCCATCGGCTAGGGTCGAAACGGCCCAGCCCTGGTCATCAAGTTCTACGGTTTCGACTTTTGCGCCTAAGCGGATGGTCATGCCGCGCTGACGCAATTCGTGGGTGAACTCCTCGATGATCTCGCGGTCGATGAAATCCAGGATTGTGTCCTTGGGCTCAATTATGGTCACCGGCACATCGAGCGCCGAAAAGATCGTGGCGTATTCGATGCCGATGACCCCGGCACCCACTACAGTCAGGCTGCGGGGCACGCG